>JAAUXU010061937.1_pt1 | contig 95903 bp, 71 predicted proteins | sample 7278151 | NCBI WGS metagenome assembly JAAUXU01 (sample SAMN14350113, study PRJNA611818) | marine sediment metagenome | isolation source: surface marine sediment (1.8m) | place: French Polynesia: Moorea | collected 2018-08 | reverse complement strand
TCTAATCGAACGTAGCGCTATTAGCAGCGTTACTTGATACTACGGATCCCCCCTCCTCCCCCCCAAAATCAGACACTACTTTCAAGCTCCTATTGTTTTCGCAATATTTTTGCAAGAGTGCAGATGGCCATCTCGATGCATATTCCCCTTCTCTAATTTCGCGAACCCCCTCAGCACTTCGTACGCAATAATGCGCGAGAAGATTGTTTTTGAGTCGGGTAACGTTCCTTGAAGGTTCAAGGATAGCTAACGAACTATACTCCGCCATGCCAATCTCGATCTTTTTGTTGTGCAAAAAAATATTTCGCGAACCCCCATAGCATCACGTTCATTTTGCAAGAAGAAGCCTTGCCATTATGTGTGTGCGTGCGTGTGCGCAGACGTAGGCCCATGGCTCGAGGGTTTTGGCCTTTTCACTCTACCCGTCGTTCCCGCTCTTTGCGCTGGCGGACGTTACTTCACTTTGCTCACCGTATGAGCCGCAAAAATGACGTGATTGCCAGTTCCTGAAGCGTCCATGCACCAGTCACATCCAGACAAGGCACTGTGCGGTACCGGTCAATTGTTGTGATGGTGTGAATGTGATCACACCATCACACGGTGACGTGCGTGTGTGTAGCGACGGTGTGTGTACAGTAACATTTATCAACGTCTGAGGAAGACACACATTATTTGCTGCCCATACTGCACCGCACGAGTAAGAGGCGAGTATTTTGCAATGGGGACCGACGGCGACGAGTGATGAGGCCTTCAGAGGCCCAGCTATGCACAATTCTTTCTCCTTTGTGTACGAGAAAAAGATGCCGGGAATGAGACGGTTGACTGGCAGAAATCGGGGACCAGTTTTTTGCGCGTGCAAAAATTTATTTCGCAAATATCATCATCATAACGTATGTTAACAAACACACGAAAGACCGTTGGCCAGTTAACTGCCAACAGCTCCTCTGTCTTCTTGGAGCTTGAAAATTGTTTTTTTTTTTTTTTTCGAGTGAAGCAACAGCTCTTCATAACAGTGCGCAGAAACTTTTACACAACTTGGTCCTTCGAGCAACAACAATAAACAATAGAGAAATAGCTCACTTCGTCCTTGCAAACAAGTCAAATTGACATCGTGGAGACACGCACGATATCATAGTACGCTCGGAGCACATGGATACGCCTGTAACGAGTGCATAGTTAGGTAGTCGACGTCGTATGTGCTTGGCCGTATCAACCACTGTCATCGCTGCTCTGTGGACGGCTAAAATCATGCCGTGCAGAAAACGAGTTCTGATCAATCTCTAATTATTAACGACGTTGATCTCGCTTCTTCTTTCTTTCTCTCTTTATGAGGCCCACCAAGACGCTGATCTGAGCTGCCTGCCATCGGAGCACGAGCCTTGGGTAGGCCTGATTCCCCAGCTATGAAAAATGCATGTGGTTACTCGTGATCCCCCTTTGATTGAGTTCGTGTCGTCTCATGCCGGGAAGAGGATTCGCGAATCTGCGTACACACGTCCTTCGCAACTGGTCTTGCGAAAAGAAGACTTGCCAAATGTCCTTGCATACTTTTGATGTTCGTCGTCTGCCCGCGTATGTAGTAAAGGAATGAAGGAGTTAAGAGGTTGCGCAAATATAAGACGAGTTCAACAGTACTAACGAACAGTCCAGGAATGCCATAATTTTCTCACATCCAGAGAGACTAGACGACAATAGAAGAATTTGCAGCGAGTTTGAGGAGCAGCCAGAACTATCATCAAGTCCGAATTCCACGACTGAAGACGGAGAAAGAATGAATTATGTGAAATGGGCGCTGACAGAAGAAAAAGCTCAGCTAATTCCAAACTCTTTCCCCCTCTTCTGGCGTCGTTCCCCTCCTCAGCGGCAAAAAAATCCGAGTCCTCCCATTGATTCATAGCTTTTTCTGGATAAGGAAGAGAAGAAAGAGCGATTGCGATCAACCCATCTGCAAAACCGGTAGCAAAAACGATTGCATGTGTGTGAGAGAGTGAGAGAACACGTATCATCCAAGCCATTCGAGTCTCCCCCTCTCTCCACGCACACATTTCATACGCATGTCAGCCTTGTGTGTGTGTGTGTGTGTGTGTGTGTGTGCGTACGCGTGCGTGCGTGCGTGTCGGTGGGAGAGCGGGCCAGGCTGCCCGGACTCACAACTCCTTCATGGGACAATGACCAAGCCATGATCATCTCCACAATAATTGGCAACTAACGATGAGCTTGTCCTCGTCACATGCACCGAGTCGTTGACACGCACTCATGCGATTTTTCAGCGGTCGGATCATGGGAGATGTGAGAAAGCTTGGGAAAGAATCGCGTGACCGATGGCACCACTGCCTGCAGTCATAGCTGAGAATAAATGCGCTGCTCCCTCTTTGTGCGGTGCGCTATTGGATTGTGCCTGTCATTAATAACAGGCAGGCAGAGCGTTTCTTCTGTTCAGTTCTACGCGATATTTGCTAAAAAGCTCACTACAGCTGCGGCCTCCTAAATATGTTTACCCAAACGTTTCTTGGAGGATGCATTCCATCCATCTTCTAGGCCGCCATTATCTTGTCCTTTCAAGAGATCCTGGTGCTCCTTCTTTACCTAAAAAATACACAACGCGCCCTGGCTACAAAAGGCAACGAATTTGGGGCCGCAAGAGCATTTTGGGGTCCTCTGGCGACGTCGCCAAAAATGACCACCAGCCGCAATTCTCCTTTGTGGAGCATTCATCAATTCGGACTTTGGAGGAGGGATGAGCAACGCCACTTTTTAAGTATTTTGCTGAGGGACAATCTGGTACCTACAGCGCCTTGGGGACATTTGTTTGTTGAGATAACCAAAGGAAAGAGAGGAGGAGCAGCGGAACCAGCGGCTACTTTGAACAGTCCAACAGTTGTTCAGGTCCGACAACGCTTGAGGTTTTAAGGTCCAAGACTAACAACGCTGCCCTTTATGATCGCTTATAGCTAACTTTTGCTCTCGTAAAGATGACGAGAAGTCACATTGGTGTCCAGGCTTATTTTTCTCTCTCCAAACAGCGCAGTTTTTGTTATTGTCTTATCTGTCCGGCGTAGCAGGGCAGCAACACCATTTCAATTAACGTCAGACGTCTGCTTGAGCTTTTTTTTTAAGCATTGCTGCATAGGCAACAGTGGGCACATGTAGGTTCTCTACGTGCTTATGTAGATCTGCGCTTAAGATGGTCCGTGGGAAGGGAACGAGTCTTTGACAAAATCTGAGGAATTTGTCTCTCGGGGTCCTTGAAAAAACGAACGAAGACGGGGACGGACGGACGGAGCTCGAACCTGTCTGCTGCTGCTGCTCGACACATGACAAAACAGAGGTCACACGTTCGACTGCAATAAGGGTAGGTCTGAAATTCACTTCTATTTTTGGGGTCCCAGCTTGTGCAACCTGGAGGACAAAGCACACCCCAGATTGTTGGAATATAAGAAGTGTTGTGCGATATTCAGTGTTCACTGTCGCTTTACTCGGCCCTGGAGCTAACAAAAGATAGACAGTTCTCAGTCAGCAAGTTTTTCCACCGCTGGGACCGAGGGGCCGGCTGGAGGAGCATTTTTTGGCAATGTCTGCGTCGAAAGATGCCTCTGGCTAATCAGTGCTCTCTGTACTGAAAGAGACAAATGTCAATGACTCCTCCTTTGCTCTCAAGTTTTTACCCCGATTTTTTGCGATCTCCCGACACCGTCGGGGGCTGGCGAGGTGTCCGGTTTCCGTCTCCGAGCAAGGCATCATTTGTTCAGAAATCCCCCGGGCTTAACTGAATTGTCCCGGAATAAGGAAAGAGCACGTATAAAGACCTCCCCGAAATGCTCAAGTAGTTGGCATAGCGATGCCTTGTTGCAAGGAGATGTCAATCAGAAGTAGCGTGGCATGAACACACGTTAGGCAGCTTCCAGACTGTGGCAGGAGGTAGCAAAAAAAGAGATGTTTCTCGGCCCCTGAGCAGAAATCAGATCAGGATTCCTGCTCATTTTTTTCGCCTCTTGTCTCGCCAGCGATCTTCTTTCAGCAGTGAACAAGTGTCCCAAGAATCCCGACGATGTCTTGTCGAAGGAGCGCTTATGGCACCAAGACATGAAGCTCCCGACGAAACTTTTTGTGTGCGTGTGAGAAAACGTAGACGAAAATATGAGGAAACTGGACAGGGTCATTGGCCGAGCTTCTTTTTCTAAGCATGCTCTAAAACAGGCCCAGAGAAGTTGCAGATCTGTTATCGACTGGAGACTTGAACAACGAAGCATTTGGCAAGCTGTCATTGTCACTATAAATCTCGCGATAAAGTAAAACTTGCGGAAAATGCATTTTTACGGCTAGAAAGAAAAACACTTATGGATCTGATTGAACAAGAGAGGGGGACAGCGGGCCTCGAGGAGACGAGACGTGACCCCCTGAAGAACATGATGCATCAACGAGTCTTTCCAGATTTTTGCAACGGCCGTGACGAAGCAGATTTCGCTCACTAATGGAAGTAGATTTAGATTTCAAAGTCTAGACCGCAGTTGAACAAGTATATTTTGCTTCCACACCCAATGAAACTTCAGCAACGACATTGCGTGTTGTACCTGTGGGGGAACAAAAACAGGAGGGACTTGACGAAAATTCAACGCAACACGGTCGTGGTCACGAAGTCGGTGCGGTGTGCAAGATGTACGAAGGCGTCCAGATGGAGAAAATACGTCGCCTGCGTACGTCGGGAGCGCCTAGAGACAATAAAGGGACTCGGTGTGAATAAATACGTACTTACGTCGTCATAATGTTTGCGCAAGGCGGAAACCATTAGGATGCTTTTTCCGGCATAACCTTCATGGTTGAAAAGGTTTCTGGAGCAGGGCGACGGAATGACGCATGGCTTTGTCTCTACATATTGTGCTAGGTACCTGTACACAGGTACTCGCACGTAATACCTCGAATACAGGGTCCCCCCCCCGAATAATGAAGCTACGTACGTAGGTACCTTCGTACTGCGTGTTACGGGTAGGGCTGAGGAAAAAGAGGGTGGCTGCACCGCAGTCAGTCGAGGCTTGATCAGGACAAAGAACGAAATTAGTTTGGCCCCTCTTCATCAAAGCGTACGCGTGCGTGACAAACTACCTCTGAGGACTAAATCCTGTAATAAATTCTTTGCCCAAGTACAATTTATGGCTTTTCAGCATTCACCGTTCGCCCCAGACCTGCCACATGCAGAAGGCACGTGCACCACTATAAATCTGGGGATCCCCTTGTTGCTTATGGGGCCCAACCCATCCACTCCTCCTAATTGGCTTTGGATCCACTCGCTGTAATAGATCGTATGCAAGTGAACTTTAATTTGCATGTGCTGGAACGAGGGAAACCGAGTCAATCAGTTACTCTTTTGGGGCAGGAAAACCCGCTTTCTCCAGGTTGCTCATGGGTTTTGCATTTTTTCGTGATTAGTTCTGGTTATTCATGGTCTTGGGCTTAATGAGAGAGAGGCGGGGAACACCTCGTCTTGGACACAGTTGATCAGGAGACAAAAGACCATAAAGCTTTCAAAGGCGACCCATGAATATTCAGGTGTCTTCCTTAGTGAAGATGAGACCCTTGTTTATGAGGCAAAGGTATGTCGAAAATGCCACCGAAAACCAGACCTTTATTCGGCTAAGCACTCTGCCTTGTCCGTCCTCACCGGGTTCTTTTTTTTTTCGAAAGTGTAACCGAATCTACTTAAATTCTGCATTAACCGAACTTCGAGAGCCACCTGGATTATTGGACGAACCAATCTTCTTTTCCTTTCTTCGCTGGCCTCGAGATTTCGGGAAAAGTTGACATTTGCTTGAAGCGACGATTTCACAAAGGGCCTCCAGAACGTGGAGGGAGGCAATTTATCTTTCCCCTAGATTGCGTTTTCCACTTTTCCCTGCTTCCTTCCTCCCTCTATCCCACATAAGAAGCACCCTTGTCTCATACAAAGACGCACGCGCACACATGCAAGCAGCCCCGGGATGCAGCTAGTACGAAAGTTCATGGGTAGGGAGGAGAGCGAGGGGGGGGGGGGAGGAGGAGATCTCTCCCTCCCCAAGCCCGAGCCTCAACCGAGCTTCGCGTGGCAGAGGCCGGTTCGGACGATCTCTCTCGAGCGCACGCTCCCTGCTGAGAAGCGAAGGGACAGCTCCGATTCAAGGTTATGTGGCTGCCCTGGTAGCAGCACCACCAGCAGCAGCAGCAGCAGCAGCGTCGCCGCCACCATCATCACCACCACCACCTCCGTCGCCACCCGCGGCAGCGCCAACAGCAGGAGCGCATGCACACCAGGCAGAGCGGCCGCCTGGCAGGCAAACACCCCGGGCATTATGTTTCGTCTGCGCGGTCGACGACCGTGTGTGCGTGCGTGCAGGCGTCTGGGCCGGCGCCCTCCCTCAGATCCAGTCAGTCAGTCAGAGCGAGCACACTTTCACTGGGAGCACACACATGTATACGTAACGCTACATACGTAAGGAGACACACACGCACACGCTCGCTCTCCCCACACACTTTGATACAGGGGAACGACGACTACCAAGGCACAAAGGAAGGAAGGTAAGTGTGCAGAGGTAGTAGAAGAAAGTTTTTAGGTCACAGATTTCTCTCTCACACAGCAGTTCCAGGCCTATGCACGTTGGAGGGGAGTTGCAGGTTCCTCGCCCAGTACAAAACAGATCCGCTATGAGACACAACTCTCCTCCTGCAACTCCGAGTCGTAACTGATCATGTCGACGGCAGCTGCTGCCGCTGCGGCGGCAACGCCTGGGAGCCACAGACCCCGAGGATTCGACAAACCCGGACTCCGAGCGTACAGCGACCCAGTCATATTCAGGGACGATCGGGTGTTGAAGACTCTCCTGCGCAAAGAGACTCGCTACGTGCCAGGGAGCCCCGACGACTACCTAGCTCACGTGCAGACGGAGGTCGAGGTTCACATGCGCAAGGAGGTAGCAGATTGGATGCTGGAGGTGTGTGAGGATCAACAGAGCCAACCCGAGGTCTTCTGCCTGGCCATGAACTACTTCGATCGCTTCTTGAGCGTTTGCGCCATCGCCAGGTCGCAGCTTCAGCTGCTGGGCGCCGTGTGCCTCTTGGTGGCTTGGAAGGTGCGAGAGCACGAACCGCTGCCCGCCATGAGGCTCGTCGAGTACTCCGATTACAACCTCACGCTTCTTGATATCATGGTGAGTCATAGTTTCAGAGCTTGTTTCTTGTCCCATGTGTAATGTTACAGTCACATTCATACTCATCTAAGAAGAAATGTTTGAAGCCTTTTCCGAGGGCTGGCTGCCTCTGGTTAGACTCTGATGTTGGACAGAACTGACAAGAGACAGACAGCTCCTCGTGAAAGGTCAACTCGGCGACCCCAACGATTAAAACCCTAATTATGGAGCAATTATCCTTCAGCTATGAAGTGTGTGGCAAAGATAATTGCAATAATTCTTCTCTCTATTCACTTAATGTCTTACTTTCCAGGAGTGGGAGGTGTTGTTGCTCTCGAAGCTGGATTGGGACATGTCTTCGGTGATTGCGTCCGACTTCGTTGAGCACATTCTTCAGCGTGTGCGCCGTCTGCGCCTCTCGCCCGCTTTCAACATTGACGTCGTGCGCCAGAACGCAGAGACACTGCTTACAATGTGCTCGGCGCACGCAGCCTTCTCGGCCCTCTCCCCGAGTCTAGTAGCCGCGGCGGCTGTTCTCACTACCTTGAGACCGATCCTGGAGGCGCCCTCCTCAGCAGCTGCGGTCTCCGCTGCCGCCGCCCGCCGTGGAGAGACCCCTTCGCCCTCGTCCACGTCATCCGGAGCCTCAGTTTCTCCCACAGGGTCGACGATGAGAACAATGTCCAAGGCTCCGGACATGGAAGACGTGTTGGACGCTGTCGAGAAGTTTGCTCTCATCGACAAGGTATGTGCACATGAGTAACGCCGGTGTTCTGAACGACACAGTATAAATTTTGTGTGCTAGCGTTCTATCGAGAGGAGTGGATGCAATTAAAGATAATTTCACGGTCGATTCAAATGCGCACTTATTTCAGCGTGAAATAGCACACCAAATACGCAGAGCTTGACATTTAGCACTGTGAAGGTTAACATTAACAACCCTGCTTATATTGCCTTTTTTTCCCCCTTACCTAGACTTGCGTACGCACAGTGATGGATCGCATCGAGGAGATGATGCGTGCCTCACTGCCGCCCAGCCCGGCCCCGAGCCCGACTCCCCGGACGCCCGGAGAAGACGAAGTAGACGACGAAACCACGTCCAAGTCGTTCTGCGGCCGGAAAGGTCTACGATCGGGCAGAAGACATTCGATTCCAGAGTCTCTGTCCTCCCCGCCGAGTCGACCTGGTGAAGACATGGAGACGAAAACCCCGACCAAAGTCCTTGATGTGGCCAGAGGTTGCCACTAATTCTTCCTTCTTCTGTATTCTATACCACTTTCTGTATGTAAGACCTTTTTTTAAGATTTGCGCTCATTCTGATGAAAAGCCAATTTGATGATAAATGAGGCTGTGATAAATAAATTACAAGTGAGAAAATGATTCGACTGGATGCTAATCTTATGCGCGGCGCCGCCTCCTCACTCGCATACAAGGGTGATGGATGGTATGAATGCGTGGAAAATCCTCCGTCAGGCTACAAGTCAGCCTGGTCTGCCACTGTGACTCCGTGGACTTGTTCACTGCCGACACACACACGTCCGAGATACGTGGGAAGTGGCTAAAAAGGCTCCCGAAAGTCTCGCCAAAAGCGCGCTCCTATACTGCACTATTACTACTCACTACCCCAATTGTTCTGGAAGGATTTACGACGGAGCTAAAAACCACCACCATCAAGGGAGATTTTTACGACTGTCCAATTGTCGTCTATTTAGCCCCGTAAGAAAGCAGCAAAGACCTAATGGCTGCTAAGTTCACTGACACTTTTCTTCGAAACCTCTGCGTGGCTGCGCCGACCTCTGCTCAGGTAGGGTCAATTAGAGAAGGACTTTGGGACAATTTCCCCCCCTCTGTTTGTTGCCTGCCTCGGCGTCAATGATCTTGACTGCGTCGCTCCCACAAACTTGATGTCTGTCAAGTGCAGTCAGGACCACGCCGAGGTTGATTGCAGTTATTGTTATGTCTGTCCATGAGGAGCTGCTAAATGCTTTATTGGAAGCAGTCAATCCCAGTAATAAACTCTGATAATGTCTTGGCAGATCCTGTTAATGGCGCATGCAAACGTGAATGAATGAACGAACGAATGGATGGCCCAGCCTGGATCAGGCCGGGGGGGAGCAAAAACGCACTAAACAACTTGTTTGGAAAAATGCAAATTTACAACTTTTGGCCCTCATTTTTTGCCCAGGCCAGCCAATGACAGGCGAGGAAGCGAAGCTGCCAGCTGAGGTCAGTGATCGGGGAAAAAAATACGTGCCCAGTCGATGATTACTACACAGGAGTGGAGGCAAAAAAGCCAAGCAATAAATAACTAGCTAATTGGGGCGCAATATAGATCGGCTCTGGTAGGGAAGAACACGTAGGAGGGAAGGTATTTTGGAGCCAAGCAGAGACGTTTTTCTGCAGGGCTCAATTGAATGAGGGAGCATTACTATGCTAAGAGGTCCTTCAGCCCAGGACTTTGCACAATGGGAGCAAAAAATCGCCACGCCGCGGAGGAGGCAAGAAATGGCTGGCGGCGGACTTTTCGCAGAGAGCTCCAATCTCGGCTCTGAAATGGCGTCGACCAAGGGCAGCTAATGGGTAATCTCGCAGACGTCAGAGCCGCTCTTGACACGTACGTGCTTACTACGGTGCCACTAATAACGCTCGTGCCGCCCGCTGGAGCAAATAGGACAGGGTATAATAAAGGCTAATGGAAATACGACCAGTTGAGGATTTTTAATAACCTCGTCTAAATCAGCATTGGACGAATCCTTTTGCGGAGGATCCTGGAGTCAGTTGGTGAGGCTTTAATGACTCCTTAAATGCCGATCAGACTTGAACTATAAAATGCCCGTCATTCCTCGACAACCCCACTACAACAAGTGAGGGAGAGGAGAATTTTGTCAATTCACTACCATTATGAAGAATCGTGCTTAATTGCGTCGCCTGACGACAAATGGTCGTTTTTTGCTGCACTTTGCTCCGCAACGTTTGTTGTTGTCGGTATTTTCACTTCAGTCTCTGTCAGTATTTAAATCGTTTGTCTGATACAGACACAACGCCGAGTCTCCTCCACAATAATTTCACATGTCTCTCGCTGTCAGAGGACAAAAGAGGCGCCGCCGCTGCTGCTTCACTTCTTTTTTGCGAGCAGTCGGAAAACATCGGTCTTGTTTACACATTTTTGCTCCCTCTCTCAAGCCTCCTGAACACGGATATGCTATAATAACAACGTTGTTTTCGCGCGTCTTCTTGTAGCCACTCCAGTTTTTCTCCCCCCCCCCCCAAATTCGCCGGTCAACGGATTCTCTCGCCCGGTCCCTCCCACCCGACCAAAAAGTCAGTCGTGATGTTATTGTTGATTATTATTTGGCCGGCCCAAGGGGTAGCGAAGGGGGGGAACCGGGGGGCCCAAATCGAAAGCGTCATCCTCTTCCACAGGGTTGCCGTGGGGAAGGAAATAAGGGGTTGTCAAATTGAAATACTTCTACTGCAGCCGGCGCCATGTAGAAGATTGGTGGTCAAATATTTTTGTGCCCACGCACCTTCAATTTTAGCCCTTGCCCCCCCCCCCCGCCTTTTCCCTACTTGTCAACAAGGGCAATCGGAGAAGTGATAAATGCGGGGGGCTCGACCAAGCCAACCGATATATATAAATATATATATATGCCCTAGGTGCTCCGGACGGCGTCGTCATGGGAGAAATTGTACCAGCTACACGGATAAATTGTGCTGTGCATGAGTGCAGATACGGAGTGATTTTTCACGGTCTTTACTCGGCTCGGAGACTGCCAAACATATGTTGCTTGTACTGGTCCAGAATGAAGGTGTCCCCACCATGTTATGTACTCGTTACACGCATACAAACGTGTGTACATTCCTACTTTGTGCATCAGCCCGAGAGTTTCCTCAATGCACTGCACAATCTCATAAAGTGCTGGGTAAGAATAACTTACGACTTTTTTTTTTTGCTTCCATGCGTCTGAATGCAGAGCCAAGGTCTAATTTAGATTGTGTGCGTCGATCACGACTCGTAATTTAGACTAAGTCAAGGTAACAAAGATGGGACGAAAGGAAAGTTCCGTCACACCTCCGCAGTTGGTGCGCATGAATCGATATTTGCGTAGGCAAAAATCTGATCGAGACGTTTCTTTTTTCCTCGTAAATCGGGATTTTTGGCACGATAATGTGAGATCCCCGTGAAGCGAGAGCGAAGCTCCAGAGAACAAACGGGGATAAATGTGACAGGGAGGTGTGAAAGACGGTTTCACAAAAGCATGTTTTTACGACTTTTGGTATTCTTTGCCGAAGGTCACCACCGACCTCTGGCTCTCGTCCGCGCACCCAGGACAGATGAGCAGATGCTGTTGCTTGAGCCGAAGAGCCTCGGGGTGCAGATCCTGCTACTGTTTCCTTCTCATCCCCAAAACACACACACTTCCGCTCCTCTGTTGAAGTCAGGCGAAGCGTAACAACATCTGTGAAAGAGCTATGAGGTGAAGAGCAGAGACTTAATTAAAAATCACGGTTAATTAATCAAATCGGAGGCTGCCACGTAACTTCTATTGTCCAGCTTGATGTTTACCCGCCTCCCCAAAGAAGTACACGAGTACCTCTGTAGCACCCTGTATGACTTATTTGAAGGCCAGCTGTGGCAACTTCAGTTCTCTTTGTATGGAGACAGAATAAGAGAGAGTCTGACAAATGTCTTGTCAGGGAATTTCTTTAATGCGTGTAATGCACGCGTGCCAAAAATAAAGCCAAAAGGGGTGTGCGTCTTGAACCGTGTCATGGGGGGGTCACGCCCACGCACATTTGTACACTTCATGAGCTTATTTTCTTTCCAGATAATACGCAAAATCCAAGAAGGCAACGAGCTAAGGAGAAGCAAAGCCTTTTTGTCATCATCGTCGTCGAGATGAAGTTCAGTCAGTCACCATTATGTCAGAGTCAAAGGCTTGACTGTGAAATCGTTTGCTGTTCTTCCCTCTGGGGAGTCTTTTTACTGAGCTTAATGCCTTCCGCTCCCAATATTTCTCGTCCGCTCGTTGTCACCGCCCACCACTCCAAAAATGTTAATTCTACTGCAGGGAATGAGACGAAGACGCAGAAGGCTTAAAGTGGAGACGCTGAAGAAGAGGACGGCCTCTTCGCCACTGCCACTGGTTGCTTCTTTGGACGGCGCAAAAAGCACCGAAGAGTCAAAGCGACAAATAACGCATTACTCAGGCGAGTTTTTGCATTCCACCAGGCGGCATCACGAATCTGTCTTTACTGCTCATAATTTAGAAGAGGCCTTTGGCGCAATTACCCATCGACTCAGGGGCGCAGGTGGAAGGAAATTGGCAATAAATAGGCCGTGGCAAATTTTTGCCCTCCCTACACGAGCGGAACGTCTGGGATGCGTTAGGCCTTATATCCTTACTCAGCAATAAAAAAAAAGTGCCAGTTTAAGCCCATTGTCGTAGTACAAGACTTAAGCCTTTTATTTAGCGCCGGCTGTTTGTGGTTCCGCTAAGCTCTCGAGATTGTTATTGCTGATCTCCGGCAGTCACACGGGATCATGGGCATGATCTCCAACGGACGGGTTATATTGCCTGAGCGGGCGTTCTACGTAGCAATAAGAGGAGGCGGCTCAGCACAAAGAGGCAGGCCTATCCCCCCCCCCTCCGTCTGTGTGGCCATCAAGTGGCATCAGAGCTTCGAGGAATCCCCCCCTTCTCGGTATCCACTACAAATGAGAACAAGGTGAGGCAAAAAGACGGGCAACAAATCTCTCTTCCTACTTCACATGTATTTCGCACTAAACTCACTGTCTGCCACTCCGGCCAGAGTCGAAGTCCTCGAGTCCACTCACTGTCCCGGACGTGACCTCTGTGTTTTTGGCCCATACGTCCGTTCCACTGACTGGTCGACTTCATTTTCTCACGATCGCGGTGAATGCCAAAACGGATTTGTTTGACCTGTCGCCTGATTTATGTGTCCCGTCAGAGCAGCGGAGGGACAAGAAACAATCGATTCTGGCGCTCCTTCTGGCCCCTTAATAGAAATATTTTCTGAAGCTTTTTCCCTCAACAGTTGTAGAAATTTTACACAATTTCGGTCCCCGAAGAATTTTTATACTTCCAGACCCAGGAGGTGATTTCTCTCGGTGTGTAGACTCTTCGGCGTTTCCCCACAGCTGTCATCGGAGGGAATTGATGGGGAGGCTTCTCTTCCACTCGCATTCTTCTTATTCCCCATCACATTTCTGTCTCTCCTCCGTCTGGTCTGCCTCCATATGCATATTATTTTCTGAGCTGAAATCGATCGGCGTGATGCGTCTCTTACTGTCTCCTCCTCAGACACTTGTCGGCTTCCCAGCACTGCACGCACCAACTTGGCGCAGTGGTTGCAGCATCCACTGCACAGTTAGTGTGTACTTGAACGTGTGCTGTACATTCTTCCGTCGTGAATGATGTCGCAGAGACTAACTTCCAGATATCCTAGACGTCGCAGTCTCGGGGAATGTCTCAAGTTGAGACAACATCACATGTGCACGTTCGATGCATGGCACAGTACAGTGCAGCACGCCGGGGCTTGTACTACGCTACGTTATAGTGCTGAAGCCAGATCAGCACCGAAATAAAAGGAGGCAATAAGTCTTCTTCAAATAAAACCAATCAGTTCCACAAGTGGTGTCACCAGAGCTTCTTCTGAGGTGCTTGACCTCTCTTTTCCTCCTTGCGCAGGCAATAAAGCGACATCCTGCAGCAGAGTTTATGGTAGCACACGCCAAGTACACGCATGAGCGTGAGCGTATTGAAGAGACTGGAGGAATCCTGAGACCTGGTAAAACTACGACCTTCAACGACTGCAGCAGAGACAACAGCAGCAACACGCCCACCATCTCCACCTCCTCCTCCTTCGACTGGCAACGTTGCCATCGTCAGAGTGCTCACTCGTCTCTTTGGGTGCTGCTTCCTCTTCCTCTTTTGGAGCGGCCTTTTCCTCAGTGCCTTGATCGTCTTTAGCCACATTTTCCCCTTCATCGTCCAACTGTCCTGGGACCCCAGAAATTGACATTTTGGTCCCATCCCCGGCGTGGCCCCAGCTCCCCATGATCGACGGATTTTCCGTAGGCATCGGCCGCTCGCCATAATAGTAAGCATTCCTGCCTCGGCCAGCCGAGATGGGTGGCAAAGGCTGCAGTCGATTCATGCTTCTTTGACTGCAGCGAGTTGGACTTACTGAAGTCGTGCCAGATGGAGAGTAGATTTGGAAGCCATCGCCGAAGGTTGGCCTGATTGCCTCTTTCACTCACTCCCCTTCAGTTTGTGAATTGTGTGGTGCCAGCTAAGTTGCAGCTGAGTAGCTCGCTTGAGAAAAGAATGAGCACTGGAGCTTTCTAGTGCATTGCTCAACATTTCGGGCTCACTTAGAAAGGCATGTCCAGGTACAGAAAATCAGGCACTGCAGTGCACTCAGTCCTTGGTCAGCCGAGAGTGGGCTTTTTTTTATTGCAAATACACGTGTTCCCCCTCTCTTTTACATGGACCTTTATAATTCTAGACCTCTGCGTGCTTGCTCAACTGCATTAGCCAACAGCACATTACGATTCTATAGGTCTTATTAGCACATGTGCACTCGCAACCGATCGAGGATTGAGTTACAACAGCTGCTGCATTGTTTCCTTGTTTAGCCATACGAAATGAAGCCACGATCCCCAATAAAGGAGGCCAAATTTCAAGGACCAAATTCAATGCATGCGCCACGCTGGCGGCGGAACTTTGGGAATGTAGGGCAATTTTCTGTAATTGTATCAGCTTCAATTCAAACAATCACAGGCCACAAGGTTCTCCCACATTCAATTTGGGTCAAAGTTGGAGTAAACAAATTAAGGGCACCCACCCTGAGTGCGCCGCTAAAACGTACGAGGGTGTGCGTGATGTGAGCACCTCAGGTAGTTATTCGCCCTGCTTGCAATCTGGCGCCACACTTTAGCTCTGAGAGATTGTCAGATCCTGGAGTGCATGGCAGTGGTCAAAGGACTGAGGAGGGGGCAATACTGCGGAAATCCTGGTCTCTTCTATGCCTGCCAGCTGTCGTGCATCGTCTCCACCAAATGTAGAGAGAGAGTGAGAGGGCAGATTAAAAGGAGATTACACGCATTCTCAGCCCAATTTCGGAGGCCCTCCGATGGCCTACGTCACAATGCCGCTCCTCTGCGTGCAGTACATGGCGTTTGTACTCACGCCGAGTAATCCCGAGCTTCCCCTCTTCTTCGGTTACATCACTGGTACATTGGCAGATCCTTCTGCCGTGCGACCTCCTGGGTTTGAGTAACAAAGGGGACCATTTTGTCCTCAATCATATTGCCACCCTGCCTGCCTTTTTTTGGTCCCCTCGCCCTCCCGGTTGGCTCCCTTTCACTTTTTTAGGCCCCTCCCCAGTCAGACGGGCAGAAGGTCGTCGCTCGTCACAATCTCCTGCGACTGACAGGTCCTTAAGTCGGAATTATTGCGGCTTCAGATACATCTATTTCACGGTCGAGGCATGCAAAGTTGACATCGCCTGGGTGGTACTTTTTTGAAGAGATGAATCGAAGTGGTTCTATAAGATGACACACGGGAAAACCTTTGTGGGGACGTAATCCCCAGCATTATTGGCCAGGGACCACAATGGCAAACACGTATGCGTACACTGTCATATAGGTACTTGGACGACGAGTAAAGTGCTGGGAGGGTCTAAGATTGGACTGTGCAAACTTGACGGGTCCTTCTCCTGGAAATAGTCTGACAAACACCAATGTGTCTAAGGCAATACAAGCTTGTGGAACTGCAAAAAAAGGGGGCAGTCCAAAGATAGAAAGATCAAGCCCCTGGAAAGTCAGAGGAGGTTAAATGTGGAAATTTAATTCCGTCTTTTTTGTTTTGTGGCGTCACCAGCGCGAATTTACAACCATGTTTTCTTGGGTTTTTTGTCTTGCCGAAATGTGCCGCTCTGGCTAATCGAGATCCTTTTTTTGCCCTTGGCCTTGGGTTGCCTCAGTAAAGTCAGAAAGGAAGTCCGTTCAACCTGGCAGAACTAGGGGTAGGGAACGAGTTTTTTTTTCCTTTTTTTTTTTTTTAGCTGCTGAATACATTGCGAGGCCGGATTTTTCTGGGACTCCATAAAGCGTATCGATGAATCTGACCCCCAGACCATCACGGCGATCCTCGGCTTAACTCAACCCCCTGCCGATGGAAGCTTCCTATTGTTTTATTCTCCAAGTTCAGCCATCAATTAGAATCGGGAGCCATAACCCGTCAGCAACACGAGCCACATATGGAATCGGCCAGGAGAAGCTCAGTACTGATGATTTTACGGGTCTGCTGTCCAGATTCAATAGACAAAAGGGATTCTCTCTGTCCCAAAGATCTATGAAGACTCTCAACGAAGTATTCTAGCAGAGACTCAACCAGGAGAAAAAATTCCTTTCCTTAAGGAGACAGTTTACAACGTGTACGGGGATAAGAATGCCCAGGGCCTTGACCGCTTTAGATCGCTAATACGTGATTTTATGATGGGGCCAAGATCTGTGCGCCCCTTATGGGCATCGTCCTACCAGATTCCGAATTATGTAGAGAATCAATCATCCTTCCTGCGAGACCTTGACACCAAGCGGGAGCAGCGCAAAAATGAACTTGTTTTCGAACCTTGTGTTTCTCACGTAATGATTAGTTCCTCTTCGCTCCCCGCAATCTCGCAATCTTAGCTTTGGCGTTGATGAGATTGCGCGATAATAATGATTCTTCCCAGTCATTACGACAGATTCGCCGCCGCAGTTTTGGGCTCCTGACGACACATTTCTCTACATTTCCTCTGATTGAATCTATTGTCGTCATCGCCGGCCTTCAAATTCATTGTGTCGCGCTTGTCAATAAAATGGATTCCTTCTATTCGCGCGCAATATTATACTACCTGGCAATGTGAACGCAAGGACAAGCAGTAATAGGATCTTTTTTTCCTATTCCGTTTCAGGCTTTGTGCTGACTGCGTTGATCCCCCCGATAGCTGAGCCAAAGGCCAGCAGGACGCTGATCATGCAAGTGTGATGGACCTACTGGGCCGTGTCCAAGTACTTGCGTCCGTCCGTCCGTCCGTCCGTCCGTCCGTCTGTCCGTCCGTCCGTCCGTCCGTCCGTCCGTCCGTCCGTCCGTCCGTCCGTCCGTCCGTCCGTCCCAAGTTGCAGCGTCCATTGCTGACATTACTGACATCTTCATGTGTACGTGAGCGCAACAGATTCGCGTTGTCGTCACCGTCTGCTTTTGAGCAGAATCATCTAATCTAAGCTACTTCTTCTTGTTGAGCCTCTTGATCAAAGCAATCGCCGATCGCTCCATCCAATGTCGCAATCAGACGTGGAACTAAAAGATCAAGTCAAGCGTGTCGTTAAACTACGATTCGGCAATACGAAATAATGGGCAGGAGCAGGAACAGAATTGATGTATGGAACGGAAAATCAGGAGACGTAACATCGCTTTATCACGCTGCCTGTCACTACTACAAGACGTGCTAGAAGCAAAGTAGCACTCCAGTGCTGCTCCGTCTCAATTTTGCTGCCACTGCTCATAAACGCCAATGTCGTGGAGGGGGCCTTCTTGGGGCCCATTCTCTGTCTCCCTGGCCCCATTGTTACCTTTCGTCAATGGCAGTCATATCTCGATCTCCTTGAAAACTAGATGTTTTTCTCCTCCGACGATACATTTTTCTTGAAAATAGATGATGCTCTTTGCATAGACGCTGCTTCTCTATCTGGTCGCAACATCTCTCTGTCTTTCTTTATCTCCACTCGGCCATCGCCAATTTGGATCGATTTATAAATGGAGAGTTAGATCGGCCTACCCATTTCCAGGGCCTCCTCCGGGCCGCCGCATGCTGACGCGTACTACATGTCTCGTGGGAAAAAGATATAGAAAAGAAAGGAATGCCTCAATCAAGACTGACGGTACAAAATCCCCCAGGAATCTGCGTCATCATAGTCATTAACTGCCTGCGAAAAACGGAGCAGAATATTTTCCGCCAATGACGATCGCTGCTCTCAGGTAGGTCGTTTTTTTGCGCTGTCCACCCATCGATCAGTCAATCCCTGCCAGTCTCTGCACCATGGTCTGTTTATCTGCCTAGGAGGCAGTTCTGGCTACGAAGATACTGCTAGGACAGGAGAGAGAAGAGCTATTTACGTTCCTCTGAATATCTCACTGCTTGAAGCAGCAGGGGAGCGCAAGTGGAGAAATTACAGGGGGTCTGGACAGGCTGACCTTCAAGTCGGCCCTTGACCCTCCTCAGTTTAAAAAGAGAGAGAGACCCCTTATCAGAAACACACCCCGAATTGGCCCGGGGGAAGTTTGCATGTGTTGCATGTCTCTGATCTAATCTTCCTTCGTTCCGCCCCTGTGAATTCCCGCACATCACTTCCTTCCGTTTCCCCCCCCCCCTTGTCGTTTCACAAAGAGGGAGTCAAAAGAGTCCGTGAGAATTCTTTCCCACCAAAGGGATACAGGGAGGAAGAAGGACCTCGTTTTCTACCTACTATTGATGATGATGAGACGGGATGAGGACAATTACTGTTTCGCAAAAAAGGAAAAAACCCGGGCTTGTTTTATCAGCCCCTCCGTGGCAGGAGCTTTGTGTGCACAGGTGCTTTGCACCCTCCTCCCCGACACCGGGTGTTGTGTCCTCCAAGTCGCATGTAAGAACCTCCACACAATGAGAGATTAGGGAAGAGAACTGCTTTTTGGCACGCACCAGCAATGAAATGTTTGTTTAGACGGACGCCTCGCCATATTTCTCTCCGCACGCGTGATTGCCCGGAGAATGGGCATCAAATGGGTTTTTCTTCTGCTCAGCGCCACCACCTCGTTCGTCTAACGAACAACCACTTTGCACATTTTTTGCCGGTGCCCCCATTGTGAGGCCGCGAGGCGATACGTCATCATTTGGGCGCTTCAGGCCAGTGTGATTGCCGGACAATAAATTTTTTGCTCGCCAGCCTCCCCCCTGATGTGGGGAGCTAATTGTTTTTTTTTCTCTCTCCCCCATGGTATACATAGGAGTACAATAGTTCATACTTTGAAGGGTGCGTTGGTTGCTAGGCCCTGACGTGACGTACCAGGGAGGCACTTTGCGGCGGCGGCAAAACCTCTTACGAGGAGAGATAATAAGCCGGGGGTAGCAAAAAATGTCCGCATTATTTTCTGCGTGCTTGACTTTTATGATGTCCTTCTCATGAGTTCCTCAAATATTGACCTTGCAATGGCTCGAAGGAGGTGTTATGATCACTTCTTGAGGGCCATCGCAATGCTGGACCAGCGCTCGTTGGCCGACATCACGACCCACTGAGGTTGGTAACGGCATGAAGGCACGCAAACTTTCACCATCACTCCCAGAGTAGAAAGAAAGAAAGAAAGAAAGAAAAAAGAAAGAAAGAGTGGCTCTGTGTGTACCAGCTCATTGAATGAAACTCTCTACTCTTAGACATTGTTCTCTAAACAATAATGTCAGTCTTTATTTTAGCTCACGACATTTCATACAGTCCTGAGTGGGACGACAGTAGTCCCTGTTGTTTAGGAAATGTCTTTTGTTGCACTGACATAACTTCTCAAATACAAAAGTTAAACTTCATTCAGGCCTAAAGGCACAAAGAGGAAGTTGTTTCGTCCTGCTGTCCACTCGTTTCGCGTACTGCACTGCAGCAGTACGTAGATCACAAGGCATGGGCAGTTGCGGTAGCAAAATTTTAAGCACTGACATGCTTTCCCCTCCCTCATCTAGGTGTATGAGAGCATGCCTGCCGGTACCTGTGCTGCTCGGCACGGAGATCATCCTAGCTGACATGTGCAAGCTGCTTTCTTTTGTCATTTGCCTGTGAAAGGAGGCAGCAACAGCAAACCAGCATCTTTAAACACGCCTCGTTTGCATGTTGCTCTGCGTGCATGCCGCAGACATGGACCTTCCTGTTCTCCAGAGAGATTGTTACAACAGTGGTGCCGGCAAGTGCTACGGCCTAGCTACCAACGACATTGAAGGCAGGTATGATGACGAACACTGACATCGTTTATTGTTTCTTTTGTTGCTTCCTGCAACATATATAAGAATGCACTATGTGTATGCACAGCAGTGTCGGCCATCCTTCTCTGTCGTAGATACTTGATTGCCACGAGAGATATCGAACCTGGAGAGATGATCCTGCAAGAGTTCCCCTCCAGCCTCGGCCCTTCGTATAGCACTCACCCAGTTTGTCTCGGCTGCTACAAGCCCGTGGACGGGTCCATCGTCTGCGAGAACTGTAGTTGGCCGCTCTGCTCCAAATCGTGTTCTTCCGAGACATCATCGAAAACGACCTCTAATGACCATACGAGAGCGGAGTGCGACATCTTGGCGAGGGCGAAACCGCTTACTGAGGAGTTTAACTTTGATGGGTCTCCAGAGCCGCTGTATGACATCATCTCTCCGCTTAGAATTCTGCTTCAGAGGGACCAAAGGCCTGACTTAGCAGAGGTCTTTTTTCTGTTGGAATCTCACTTGGATGAGTGGAGGCAACAACCGAACTGGGCTGACCAACACGGGGAGGTATTCAGCATCCTCACCGAAAAACTGGGGCTGGAAATCGCAGAAGACGACCTGCTCAGGATTTTTGGAATCTTCTATACCAATGACTTCAGCGTTAGGGTGGATGGAGGAGTGGATGAAGAAGGCATTCCTCGAGATTGCCCAAAGGTAAATGACATCATATTTTCATTCATGTGTGGGGGAAAGTGCTTCAGGCCTTTTTCCATTCGCAACTACCCTACCCACAGGGGGCTTGTATAGTCCAATATTAGCCTCATTTATTAGTCAACCCTCCGGGTCAACCCTTCGAGTGCAGACCCCTTTTCCAGGGGTCCGTGCCAAGGACCCGACGAACAGTCCACTGTCAGCAAAAATGTGAGTTTCCTCACAGGTACCCTCTTCACTTAATTGAAAGAACAAGTTCTACTACAGAAGTTTTACTCCATAAAATCCGTTTTTGGAGCCGGACGCTTTCCACCACGATGCCAAGTTTAGCCCAAATCGGTCTCGGGGTCTCGAAGAAGATGCGGGCTGGACAAAGTTTACTTCTTCACGTACCTGTGTACGTAAATGACATCATTGCAGATAAGGCTCTGCTATGCTCTAGTCAGCATGTGTTCGCACGACTGCACGCCCAACACATGGAGAAACATCTTGGGCCAAGAAAGTGGATTCAAACACAACCTCAAGGCCAGAAGACTCATTACCAAGGGAGAGCGAATTACGATAAACTACATAGACATCATGCTGCCCAATGCATTAAGGAGGGAGCACCTCATGCAGGTTAATAGGAGTCATACTTCTACGTACTCATATTTCAACAGTGGGTCTATGAAATCGCGGCAACTTTAATCAATTGTTCTTAGGGCAAGAAATTTGAATGCAAATGCCACCGCTGCTCAGACCCCAGCGAAATAGGCACCTTCGGGAATTCCATCCTCTGCCAAATTTGCGGCTCAAACATGCTTCAAGATGAGGCAGAGTCTGACTGGAAATGCCAAAAGGCCAAGGACCACACCAAACCTTACTTAGAAGTGCTTGATTGGTTTCGCCAGCTTGAGAGAGACACTGATGAACTGCTCAACTCAGTGGCCAAGTGCGACGTGAAGAACTGTGAGTCATTCTTGGCCAGTCATCGGCAGAAGCTCCACAGATATAACATGTTCATGGTGAGGGTGAAGTACAGCCTCTGCGGGATGTACGGCAGGACGAGTGGCTATGCTATGCAGGAGCTCAAACCGGCGGACGTGATGAGAAAAAAATTGCTCTGTGAAGAGCTCCTTGAGGTACTCCAGAAGATCGATGCAGGCATCAGTGTGAGGAGAGGTAAGAAACGAAAGTCTGTAGCGAGCACTTTTCTGTCGTTACTTCGATTTTTTTTTGGACACAGGCATGGTGATGTACGAATTACACCTCCCGCTGATTATGCTCGCTCAATTGGGCCTTCAATCCGGATCACTAAGTCGAGAGAAGGCCAAAAAGGAATTCAAGAAGGGACTGTCGTACTTAAAAAAGTCTCTGCAGCACTTACAGCATGAGCCAGACGGCACGTTCGAGAAGAACGTGTATTACGGCGCAAAGACGTCGGTGGCTCCTCTGGAGAACTTCGTCAGCAACGCCTTCTCCTAAGGATTTTTTCACGCCAGTAACCGGATCAGCAGCACAGTTTTCGGAGAAAAAGCTTGCCTTCCACGTAGTGCTTTAGTATGCAACGCATGCCTGAAGCTCATTTCGTTACCGCGTGAGTCCTTAAACCTGAAACTCCGCCTTGTAACAACGTAGCGAGCGAGCTTATCTTTTGTCTTTAATGAAATCTGTCCCACCAGAGCTACTACATAAGAATACGCACCGGTCAGGTCAAAAGCACCCCCTGCCATCCTCCAACTTCATCATTAGTCAGATTGGTCAGTTCTCCAGGGTCTTTGTGCTCCCCTGTATGAACTAACTACCTTGCTTTTAGTACATAAGTAAGTGTGTGCGCATTCCAGAAAAAGGAGTCAGTGGAATGTAAGGAAGAAGGCGGCTGATCTCATCTGCCAAGGAGGTCTTCTCCCCCTTCTCAGACGATGTGACCATGGATCAAGTTCAAGTGCACGAAGACAGAAAGATCTCGCTGCTCGCCGTAATGGAGTACATATGGCACGGGGCAATCATGAATCATGCGGTCACCGAGCGTGGAGAAAGAAGGAGCACAGTTAAACGCATAGACCAAACAAGACAATTGGATTTTTGATTAAGTGACTGCCAGACAGTATTTGTCTTGGCCCTTCCTGCCCGGAGCTGGCTGCGCAGTGCGTTGGGACTTGGCCGGACATCGCGAGGGGGGGGGGTTCATCGGAGCGAATTTATGACATATCACCCGGACTCGAAATCCGTTCTATCCGTATTAAATCTTTGGAGATTGAAGAATACTGTGCTACAAAGAGATCTGTGCTTGCCTCCGCCCTCACCAGCATTGATTTATCATCGGTCTTTTCCGCTCAAAGAATCTGCTATTTACCCCAGTGTCGAACATCCTCAAACATTTGCGCTCGCTCCACTGGAGCAGTTGTAGGCAGGTACAAAATGCCCATAGTTACACTTGCAGTAGATTTTTTTGAGCAGACGCAGCCCAATAATGGCCATCGCCGATCATTATGGCAAGACGGACGTGAGGAATTAGCTTGTCAGGTACAACATGGTCAATAGTAGCAAAACGAGAACAGAAGAAGATGTGAAAAATGACTCGGCGGAGGAGGACGACGAAATATAGCCTCAGTCGAGAGCGCTTTTTTTTTTCTTTTCAAAATGTTGAACAACATAGGGAAAAATTAAGATTTTTGCTGCCAACTCTCCCTCACAGTCAAGGTCACGAGTCCGTCGTAGAGCTCGCTCGCACACGTATGAGAGTGCGTGTGCGTCCCACATCTGCGTTCGGTGGTTGCGCGCATAATCGGGATTAGGTATGCACTCCTGGAGATCTTTCAACCGACTGACAGACACAAGCTGCGTGAGAAGAAGGTGAAGGGGTTGTTCTGTTGGTAGTTGATGCCTGTCATGTTTTTGCCCACCGCAGAGCAGGGAGAGAAGTAGCAAGAGTAGAAGAGATTGAATTCTTCTGCATGCCAAAGTCGTAGAGGTTAAGGCCAAATGCGTAGCTTGAATCTAAAGGGTTGTAGTCCCTGCTTGTGTCGGTGGGTCCGTACCGAGATGTGTGGTGATGTGGTGAGACTCCCATTCGCTTTTGACACGCATGACACCCGGGAAGCACGCAAAACACGGAGAGGAGAGGCATATACATACGTGTATATATATGTATATACGTGGTGCCCATGCATGTTGAAGGTCCATCCACTACGCCTCATTTTGCACTATTTTGCACCACTTTCTCAAAGACGCAAAGTCATGAGGAATTTTTGCTGCCCCCAGAAAACGGTCTGGAGTTTCCGGAGCCCCTGGCTCAAGGTGGGGGAGATCCCTTGAGAAACTGAGTGCAATTATGCTACCACACGGCGATTCGAAGCTCCCCTCATTCAGTGCTCGCATTTTTACTGTCTGTAAAAGTCAAATTAAGGCAAATGGAGAAGAAAGAGGAGAGGGGAAACAGGGAGAAGAAGTGCATCACGGGCACAGGGGCCAATTTTATACTAGTAAAGCACACCAGTCGTAGTTCTAGTGGTGCAATTTTGTCCCGTACTAAAATCCACCACCAAAGACGAATCCTCCCTTCGCCTCTGGCATGTTTCATTCATATTCTCCCCTTTGATTCTGTTAGGAGTTGTACTCTTTTTTACGTATACATATTGTATTATATGAAATATACCGTATGTTCGTAGTAGGTATGAGAGGGCGCACGAGAGAAGATGAGACTGGTCGATTTATTTCAGTCGGGATAATAAAAGACAAGGGAGAAGAAATGAAAAGAAGCATCGTGATAAGGGGAAGAGGATCTTTTCCCCTATGAAAGATGCTCTTGGATCACTGTGGGGGTTCTTCTTTACCCAACGGGGTCTGGAGGAGAAATATGGAGCCATACGAAACAGCGGGAAGTTGACACCAAGGGGATCCGCAGTAATGGTACTTGTGTGGATAAGCAAGAAGGGTGTAGTACTATACGTACGTACGTGCAGTACAGCACAGCACTCTTTGGGTCAGTACACCGTGGGCAAGGAAAAGTTAAGTACTCACACTCGCCAGCTGCTGCGGATGTACAGTGGGTGCGTGTTAGGTGACATTGGTGCCTTCATGACGCCGCATCAATACACAAGTCTTTTTGAGAGGAAACGTTCAAGACTTTTTTCTGACACAAGTTGCACACGTCCTGGAAGGGATTGAACTTTTCTGGCGCAAGAGCGCGCCAGGCAATTAGAGGTGATCGCATTTATCTCTCTGTCCAATCGATATTTGGCTTCTTTGGAGGAAAGAGGAGAAGCTCTTACTGGATCGTGTGTGAGGCTCAGACCACAATGAAGGAGGAATTTTTGAGCTCCAAAGGATTAAGTGTCGGTCTGACTGGATTTGGTGATTGGGCGTCAAAAAGCGGCTGAGAAGGTAACTCAGTAGTCAGAGAGAGAGAGAGAATATTCAGGCATGATTGGGCGCACAAAGAACTCGTTTCATCGAAGGCTTTTGTGGCTTCTTTCTTTCAACCAAAGTCGTTTCATCCTTTCAATTGTTGCTAGCTTGAAAGAAATTGTTCGGGGAAGCAAATCGCATTACGGTCAATTTAGACCCCCTCTAAATGTTTGATATACGCACGTCTTTAAATCAGAATGGCTGAATGGACGATGCGTGCCGGGGACAAATATCTTCTCCCCCTTTTTTTGCCCCTCTTTGGTCCAGAAATTACGGCCATTATGATGATAACTGACCGTGGTCGTGAAGTGTAGCCTCTCTCCAGTGTCATTAAACTCCCCTCATGACTTCTTTCTTAAAAAAAGCGACCCTGACATTGCCGCCCTAACTACCAGGTAGAGACCGATCCGACCGTGGGGGAACGAGGAGACCCCTGGGTAACACCATCCTGTCAAGGGGAACCTTCAGAGTTGCATGCAACCTCTCTCCACAGAGGAGCTGCATCTTTGAGGGCATCCTATAACCACCACCACCACCGAGCTTAGCTGTTGATACCTTTTTTTGGGCTCCTTGGACACTGGAGGCAGCAAAAAATACCGAAATAGTGGACAGTGGGGAAAGAGAGAGAAGGAGGGAGGAGACAACAGTCAGTTTGGTAGTTAGTTGACTGGTCGGGGGCCGTAAAAAATGCGACCAGCTTGAAGTTTTGCTCTTTTTTCACTTTGGCGGAGAAGGCGGGGAGGTTTCCGTGCATTTGTGGAATGTCCACGTAAGAAGCCGACAGTCGGACGTCATAACAAGTGAAAAAAATCGATCGAGACAAATGACTTTTCCTCCAAGAGCAAGCTGAATGCTGCATTCTTCTTCTCTTTTTAGTACTGCTGGAAGCCCTTAGTATGTACATGTGTTGAAGGTAGGCATTCTGGCGGTTGAATATTTTGTAGCGATTCATGTCAAAAGTACCATTGATTAATGACGGGGGCAGTCTGGCGCAGACGTGGACCTGGTAGGAGTACGAGTATTAGGAGTCGAAGAGTAGTAATATTCTCGTAGTGGAGGGTTCGGATGTCATCGGTTCTGCGGCGGCGTCGGCCTACAATCACCCAATCAAGTGTCGGAGATTTATAAGCTCAAAAAATCCATCTGTCTGTAGGCCCACCCGTGGGAATAAGGTACCTCCGGTGATTCCCTCCTCATATCTTCTCACTAAGTGAAGGAGGTTCGCCTTCCTGTGACTGTTGTGGCCGCACCAGTCGGCCCTGTGTCAGGATAACTAAGAGCGTGAGCATGTCGTTAATAACCGAAGGAATGCAGAAGGACCTTCTAGTGGGCTCTTTTTTTTATTGGTCACTCGTGGAGTTAACTCAGCAACGTCCAGCAGAAGTGAGCAACAAAGGTTCTTCAGCCAAGGCACGTACAGAGATAAAAGTGTGGAGCATAAACACTTCATTCTAATAGTGAGAGAGGGACCATTTCGTGTGCGAATTAATAAAAGTCTCGTATCAAAACAATCGGGGGTGCCTTTTACGATCGATTCTCGCCCATTTTACTGCCCAATTCAACCCAAGAGGAATTGGGTAGGAGCAGAAGACAAAATCGACTGCTGCTCAAGCTGCTGCTGCGTTTATACAACACTGTTAGCCTTGAAAATGAATGACCATGTGTTGCTGCTACTGCGCCCCCACCGGGGCCATTTTTTGCCCAGTATGATGCTGCACAAAACACTTGGATGCACATTTTTTATGTCCGATCTCTCGAGTCAGTCAAGAAGGCTGTAAAGAGGGGCCTTCAGCGTCTGCAGTATTATATCGGTTTGAGATGGCGGAGAGCAGGGAAGTAAGTGCATTGACTCTCCTACGAGGGGGGTGCACATGCTGTTAATGCAACGAGACCCGCGGGATGCTATCAGGAGTGAAGAAAGTGCATTTGGTGCTTTGATTCGACTCCACCAGACAACTGGACCCTGGCAGGCTGCACCTGACAAGGGTCCTGACTGCGCTGGGTGATGGAGCCAGTTCCTGCTCCTCATGTACCGGATGCTGTTGTCATTGTTGTTGTTGTTGTTGGCGTTCTCTGCGTGATGCAGCTTTCGAACCAGGCCGTTCAGTGCAGACTGAAGAGATGGAAGACTGAAGGGTCCACTAGGCCATGTCTAGTGGAGTGGCTTGCTGCATTTTTAAATTATGGACGCACTTTTTCTCCTGAACTCATTTTTCCCTCCCCATCGTTATGACAGGTCCTCCAGCTCCTGCTGGACAAGGCATGCTTTCCGTTACCAAAGAGTAATGGGCTGCAATTGCTGCATTACCTCGGATTAATTTATTCCTCCAAAGCATTTGAGGCTTGATGGCTCGAACCCCAGGCTGGCTGGATCACATCCAAGGTTATATAAAGCGTGAGGGGCCCGAAAGCAATCAGTGAGACTATTAACATAAAAAACTACATCTTTGATTGCCCCACCTGACTGTTTCTTGTTGCCAATAAATGAACCTCCGATGGAGCCTTGACCAAACTGCCCGGTGTTTTTTTCCCCCAAAAAGTAGTATTTGCTAGGACTCTTGCTGAGAGAGGTGTTCTATATGTTAATTGGGTTTGGGTGTCCAGACAGCACCAGCAACTTGGGCTTTATTTTCCTTCTTTTCTCTTTCTCTCTCTCCGTCCAGATTTATGGTATTCTGCTAATCGGCGACAACTTGAACGTGATCCACATCTCTCACTGCTACCAGAGCGAGCAAAGCTACCAGGCTACGTAGGACCAGATTCCGACGGGCTTAAATTCCCGAATTTTAGCTCGAGCAAGGTGGCCCGCAAGCCACTTGTGGGTGTCACCCCAGAATGGAATTTATACCTCCCCTCCCGCGATATCGATCGCTCCTCAATGCAAGATACAGCGCAGACTTTATAATTCCTGATATTCGTTAATTTTTTTGGGAGGGAGAGGGGGGGGACTTAGTTTAAGAGAGAGATATAATACTCGACATCAGCACGTGTGTTGGAGGTCGACACCCGAATGGTGAACGACACTCTCAAGCTGAGGAAGTTGTTCGTCATTTCTACGTCTTCCACGGTCGCGCATTCGTCCGTCCCCCTCGTCAGGGGGTTAAGGGACTTAAGACTTTCCGGTTTTTCCCCATTCATTTGGGACCTGAATTGATCGCCTTTCAGGCAGCCGATTTCCTTCTCTCTCTCAATTTCTCCGTCGAATCGGAGGAAAAAGGCGTCGGTGAATTGAAAAGGGACTGCGGGATGGATGCAACGATGCGGAAAGAAGTTAAACTCTGACCCCTTCCTCAGTCCAAAGGCGTGAGTCAAAGCCTTGATTGGGAGATTTGCCCAATGCACTTATGCCGTCGTCGTCTTTAAGGTGGCGGCAGCTGGCGCTGCCGCTGCATTGAGCATTTTCCTTAGGGCTGTGTGATGGCCAATATCCGGTCAATGTTTCATGGTCATGTGTGTGTCGGCGGCTGGCGGCTTCACTCACAAGCGCACACAATTTTTGGCAATTTCTCGTCCTCACGCGGTGAAACATTTTCTCAGATTTATTGCCATGGCTCCGGCCCGGGTCTCCGGCTACGTAGGGGACAAATACGTTCTTTTTACAGTTTTCGGTCCGCTGGTGCCAGTACCTCCGTGCATAGAAGGGACAAGTACAAGATCGTGTCCTTTGTACGTCCTGCACTTGAAGTGAGTTATCTCCACTGTACTCTTGCGTCGAGTCTGGGTGTATGAATGGGAGGCTACGATAGGCCACTTGAAAACGTCATTACAAAAATCTGGCCTTTATTTCGCTATGACGCGTGACTTTTTTGTCATGTCAGACTCTCCATACGACCACCTAAGCTGCACCAGAGGGTCCCGACGCATCACGAGGGCCACGCAACGCACAGGCAAAACTGAGACATTGAAAACATTTTCAAGGTTTCACTCCTCTCACATCTTGTGTGCATGTATCGCTGAATCACGGATTTTTCTCTGCATCATGGTTCCCTCTTTTTCGCCCCAAAAATTCTACCGTGGGAGCTGCCCTCTCGGCGAAGCCTATTTTTTATCCGACGTGAAAAGAGCGCCCCTCTTGATAGAAAGATGTCAACTCACTATCAAAGCTATTTCTCATTCTGCTTGCTTATACAGAAGGACCGCCCCACAACAGACCAGTACACACGACTGCGAAGTATGATCCTCAAACGTGCGCAGAGTCTTATTCGCCAACACCCCGTACGACTCGGCCGACGTGTCCAAGTGTATGCAGCGCGTACATGATGTGAAGCAAAAAGTCTTAGCTTAGATGTATCCGGCGCACTCACTGCTCAGTGCCCAATGCCTAAGGCACCAAATCTTTGCTTCTAGGCCATAGTGTATTCACAGACCGACCAGCTCACTCACTCTTGGCCTCCTATTGTCTAAGCTGCTCTCATGACACGGTCGCTTTCTGGCGATCTAATCATCATCTCACTCCAGCCCAGATATTCAACGTCGCCGAAAAAAAACCCGAAAAATGAGGGGGGCTTCGCGAAATGTCGGCGGTTTGAGGAGGATCAGGCATTCCAATTATTTCCCTCCTCCGACGGGATTTTTAAGCAGGTTTTCCTAGCTCAATGTGTGCGGCATCATTAATCGGACTACCGAAGGCGCTGGCCCGGCTAAACGAATCTCGGCCCCCGGGTGCCCAGCGCTTGCTCCGGTCGGTCGGCCTGTGTGTCCAGTACATAGGTAATGTTTGCTACATAGTACGCAGATGTCGTTTAGGTCAATCGTTTTCTGCCTGCCGTCAAAAAGGTAGAGTCAACTGTGAGTCGGTGAAGTATGAGACGCCAGAGATGAGACCTGTCCAAACAATAGACGTGTTCTCGTCAAGGTGGAGAGATATATTTGCTGTGTGCCCAGGAAGGAAGCAACAACGACCTCAGGTGATTCATGTGCCCAAGACATTCCATCGGCTGCCTTTGCACCCCTCATTTTTCCTTCTCCTCCTCCTTTTTCAGTGCGCGCGCAAAGAGCAAAAGGCAATTTGGACCCTTCAATCAGTCTCCGTGACAATTTTACAGGAAAGCTCTGCTACGATTGTTTGCAAACAATGGCTGCTTCTCTTCTGACCAGACGGAAGAACAGCTCTTGTCGGTCGTATTTCCTCCTCCGCCTCCCTCCGCCCCTGACAGAACTGTAAGTGGCGCAGATACATTTTCAAGAGGATGAGACACCCTTCACACCAAAACGCCACCAAAGTGCACGGGAAGTTGTGGCTGTCTCCTCCTCTACTAAACGTAGCGAAAAAGCGACGCTTTTGCGAGCGGTTCAAGCACTTTATTCTTTAGAATAGATAATGAACACAGAGGAGAGAATGGAGGAGTGGCAGCGAAAGGAAAAGAAGAGTCTGATCACCGGGTTGTCCTTCAGTGTCCCTCCCTCCAGGATTTTATTTTATTTTTTCAGTTACTGACGCAAGTTGCCTTGCGGTCGTCACGAGCGAACGGCGACTTTGCTTCGTCTCCGTCCTCTTTCTCCGCGCCAAAGTGGCTCCCGTCAGCGTTGCTGAGCTTCATCCAGGACCTCAGGGTTCTGGGTGGTGGCAGCGCCAAGGCGACCGTTGCGTTCAAGGCTGCGCCGGCGGTCGGGGAAGTGTCCTTCTCGGCGAAGATCTGCACGTCCATCCGGACCGAGGTGACGCCAGGCAACTGGCGGTACTTGCGCAGGATGGCCTTCAGCTCCAGATCCGTGTAGCGGCCCTCAGGGAAACGCACGTATGCGCGGTGCTTCGACTCTTCCAGGATAGTGATGTTGGTCGAGTAGCGACGATTCAGGGTGTCCCAAGCCTAAAACAAATGCGGATGCGTTCACATTCTAGAACTTGGGATGGGAGAAATACATGCGTATGTGTGCACGCAAGTGCCCCATACAACACACACTATTCTGTTGGTACGCATGCACTCACTCACATTGTAGTATCTCATTGGCACCCGTCTGAGATAATTTGGAGAGAAATTGAGCACTATCGTTGTGACGTCCCGGGCCCGACGACCAGTCACCCACCCGAATCTAAGAAGTCGAAAGTACTCTTACATAGTAATCCCTACTTTCTTTGTCTTCTGCGCTGCAGGACTAAGTAATTTTAGCACCTTATTCCTGGCAGTTTCAGATATTCGTCTCTGATTGCCTTCATCTGCACGTGAGAGTAGAGACCTGGTTCGAACTCGAGGATAGTTTTGAGGTCATCACTGTGGACAACGTTCACAACACCGTAAAGATGATTAAGTCCGTTCCAGTGCTGAAACGGAGAAGAAAGTTCACGTTGTTGGCACAAAACACTATGGGTACTGGCTTTAACTTCTTACCCCGTACGCCTTGGCCGACGCCTCGTCCACTACTCGCTTGTCAAAGGCCAGGACGATCTGGTAGGTGAATCGACACCCGCCGCCCCTGACGCCTCCCCCGTTGGAGCCGCCGTCCAAGTAGACGAACCTGACCCCTGGAAGTGCCTGGTACTGCTCGGCCACACGTCGGCGACCCTGGCGACAGACGAGGCCGCCGCGAAATCGCAACAGTGCCCGACTCCAGCCGCGAACGAAGCTGACCGACGACACCTGGTACTCATCATTCAGATATGCCCAATTGTTGTAACCCGCAGTAGGAGAAAAAAAGCGTTGTGCAGGAATTGCGCCCGGGTAAAAGCGGAGCATCAATCCGAAGCTGGAAAAGACTAGCGATAATGCAAACTTATCCTTGGTACTAGTATTGATCTAACACAATAACACGTGCGTATACTTTCTGCACGGGTACAACAGCGTCTACTCTCCATGCCAATATGACGTGATTTTGCAATCTGTTGAGGACCTTATATTGACAAGTTCCTGGTATTTATAGTAAATGCTAAGTGTGGACATTGCTCATTGCGTTTGGCGATTTAGCGCATGCTTTTCAGTCGCACTTTGCAATTATTTGTACCATTTGTCAATAATTGTTTGTACAACGCAAGCATAAGTGCAACCTGAGGGGAGAAAAGGACCCTCAACACGCCACGCCGATTAAACGTAATTGCTGGGAGACAAAAAAGCCTTCTGAGTGTCAAGTATGCAAAATTGCACAGTCGTCCAGTACGTACTGTACAGATCGAAAACAGCGGAATTTCCTGCTAAAGTCATCTTGCATGTTGAATGGTGTAACGTCACGTATCATGCACGCTATGTTACATGGACCTTGGTACATACATGCACGCTCCAGTAGATACATACCTGCTCTGAACGTCTGGATGCAACCAGGCACACTGCACGCCGGATACCGCTGTCATCGCTTTGGCTATCTCCATGAGCTCTCTGGTTCCGTAGCTTTCCTCGGCCGCGTAAGTTACCTTGGCAACCCATCGTAATTGCTCAATGTCTACCTTCAAGAAACAAGAAGAAACTTTGTGCAACCGCACGTTAGTTCTAAATTGCACTCGCTGCTCACACCTTCAAAGTCTTTGCCACCCTGTAGATGCGGGACACGCCGTGGTGGCGGAGAAAGCACTTGGGTTTTACCCACAAGTCCACGTGACTGACGTTCCGAGTTCTCACTAAAGTTAAATTCGATCTAAAAGTAAATACACATTGAAAACTATGTTAGAGAGGAATATTTTAACGAGTCTCAGTATCAGCACGCAGTTACCTGTGCTTGTGATATGATCTGATGTTTCTCTCTACCCAAATCGCTCCAGGCAGCCAGAACCTCCGAAAGTGTTTTTGTATTCGCCGCTCGCGAAAGCCCGACCGACGGTCAAATTCTATACGAACAATGTAGGTGATGTTGGTAGCTCCGTACCTGCAGTGTAAAGCAATATAGGTGTACATGTACATATGAGTGACAGTTCTTTTAAACCAAACACTTCTTCCAATCATCAAAGACATACAGGAGTCGAGTGTTCGTATAGTATAAACATGCATTACACAGCATATGCCAAGAGCAACGTATAGTGAATGTGTGGGACGTTGTGTGTGAACCACTTTCACGACAGATTGTATGTACAATCCAACAGGACGACTACAAGAGCAAAAATGATCTTTTGCAGTTAGCTCGCTGTCAAGTGTGTCATGTCACGCACACACACAAACACACGCGTTAGCACGATCCAAATGGTTCCGTACAATCGTGCCGTCAGTACCGTTTGTTGAGATCCATCCATCCTTCGAAGCCCAGAAAGTATCCATTTGAATACGCTGGGTGCTCGAAGGAGGCGACGACGCCTGGACGAGCCGCGAATTCCTGTCCGCTGAGGGCGCCATCGTACTTGAGGTCCCACGTGTGGTGGCTCACGCACGATGAGTGATAGATGATAGAGAGCAAAAAGTGCTGCTTTAGCAATGCGAACACGTCGGTGGTGACTGGACACTTCATTGCGGCTTGATATTGAAAGCACTTGGTGGGACAGTCTTCATTACAGTGGTACTTTGTGCAGAAGACATCAAAGAGCCTGTGATTCTGTAAGCTCACGTATCAATGACCAGAACGGTCTCACCTTCACCATTTTCATCAGAGTAAGGACTTTGAGCGACAAATTCAAGTAATGTTTGCGAACACAATGGATGACAGGGGCAGTGGTGGTTGTTTGGATATGCATACGTTGCTCATTTCACGCCTTACTGTGCCAGATGACAAGTTTTTGTTATTCTTTTCCCCTCTGATTCTCATAGAGAGAAAGGAAGTAGTTAAAGCTTTCATTTTGCACATTTCTTCCACTCTGACCCTCGAGGTCCTCGCCTCGAGAGGGGCAAGGTCAAACTAACGCAATAAGGCTCAAAGCCTCGTGTGCCTGCGCCAGTGTGGCCATTCACTTTCCTTTGTGTCTTGGACTGAGCCTCTTCTCTCACCAAGAGTGGGCCTGGCGAGATCATGGAGAGGGAAGATCTGAGATGAGGCCGTTTTGACCTCTCAGGCGAGGAAGGGCCTAGCGTACGTGATACTTGTGCGTACTTACTTACTCTACACCTTGTATCTATGCTGAGTCTTGCATCGACGTACGTACACACGGCCTTCTCTCTGCAGCATTCCCTCAATTTTCTCCCTTTCTCCCGTTAATTCAGACAACATGCAGTCGAGGAAGAAAGGAGCATGAGGTACACGAACAGTACGTATGCCTACTGCACACATATGGTACTGTCGTGCATCGTTATACTCTCACCAGAGTCAGACGCAGTCAGACGGAAGGTGCCTTCATCTTTTCTCGGTCATGACAGCACCGTGGCACATTAGATGTGCGAGGAAAGCATGTACGACGAACTTACATATGCATGGAGTTCCTGTGCATCATTTTACAAGCACGTACGCACACGAATGTAGGTCGATTCTCAGGCCCGGTTACCTGACGTGGCACTCACGGCTATCGGAAGGAATTCCTTGCTCTTGACATGTTCCTGGCTCCTGTACTCGCTCCCGATGACATCACGGATGTGGTTCGTGTAACCCTCTGCTCGGTACTCATCTATATTCCCACATTCGGTACGAACGTACAGTGTGCACAAGGTAACGGTATGCGCTAAGGTTAGGCTTGCTTGTGACATGACTTCAAACTCGGCGTCTATTCATGAGCAGTGACACCATGGGCTGGATGTTAATGCAATGATATTGGAAGTCTCTGGGTACGAGCGCGTGCACATTCATCCATGCATACTCGGTGTACACTGCCTCTACGCATCTGCTTGACGGAATGCTCTGACGTCCACGTGTCTGTGCGTGCATGTACAAGACATGCGACCACCCGCAAGCGTAGGCAGAGTCGCCACCTTTGTCCTTTTACTTGGACGGTGTCATGAGGGGCTCCGATTTGCAGGAGTACACGTGTGCGTGCGTGTGTGTGTGCACCCATATGTGCGTGTGCGCACGCGCGCGCACGTGAGAGCGCAATCTATGCCGTTGGTTCTTCCTTCCGTGGATCTCTCTTACTTGCATTCTTCTCCCCCCCCCCCCTTTTCCTTTGGTTCCCTTCCTCTCCGGGTACGTACTGTACGTAGTGTTATGTAGCGCCGCTGTACCGTTACAGCCCATCGATCGCCCAGTGTACTACAGTGGTCACGTTCACCTAGGTGCGGCACAGGTAAGCGGGAGAGGTGAGGTTGCTGCTGCTGGCTTAGAGCCGGCATTTGCTGCTGCCGCTGCAGCACGCTCTGCTCACCTGCGTGGGGGAGAGGGAGGGGGGTTGTGATAGAGGCAACTTTAAACCAAGAAGAAACCCAACTGCTGCTGCTGCTACCTCCTCTCTCCTCCTTGCCTGAGTACTACTCGTTGGGTTGGTTGGTGCTGCTGCTGTCGAATGATCTTAAGCAGCCATGTTGATTTCCCCATGGTTGGGCGTGGAGTGAAAAATGACTGTGATTCGCGAAGAAAGACCTAAAACTCAGTGCTGGTGGTTGCAACTGTTATAAACACCTATCAGAACAATTCCACGACTTACTCAGCAACTTTCAATACCGCATAGTGCTCCTGCAATAGGCCCAAAACTCAAAGCCACACCCGGAGAGTGTCAACGCAGCTGATGACATGTGTCCATCGGTTTAAAAGCAAGAAGGATCCGCTGCAGCAAGTGTACAAATGGTCTTAATGCTGCAACCAAGAAAGATGTTACAACACTTTCTACTGCAGCTGCCGCTGTGGCTGACGGCGGTGGGCGCCCTCAACCTGGCTCCCTACTTCACGGAGGACATGAACCAACACACCCTGAACGAAAATGCACCGGTGGGCCAAGTGATCTACACACTCCGAGGACTCGATCCCGAGGGTTCTAGAGTCTTCTTTGGCCTGGAAGGCACGAGTAAGTTGTCCGTCGATCGTGTCAGTGGTGAAGTAAGGGTGGTCGAGCCTATAGACCGCGAGGCCCAAGGCGGTGGCGGCAGCGGGGGACTTAATGACAATGAGATAAGACTCACTGTGACCATTGAAGATGAAGTCGGTGAGGGTGAGGGAGCACCTAACGTTGTCCGAGTACCCATATCAGTCATTGTCCTGGACGAGAACGACAATGCGCCTGTCTTTAGGGGCCTTCCCTACAAGACAGCAATCAATGAGGACACGCCTGTGGGTACCACAATATTCAGAGCCATAGAAGTGACTGACGAGGATCTGGTCGGTGAAGTGCTTGAAGTAAAGTGCATCAAGAGAGAAGGCTTTGTCGACCTCTGTCATTTCTTTGAGATTGTTCCTCGTGTCAGAGAGACAGATCACGACATGTTCCGCGGATCGGTGGTCTTGAAAAGGCCGCTGGACTACAGAGAGAGGCAGACGTACAGGATCCCTATCGCTGTCCACGATGGAGTCCACACTGTCGACGCAGACATTGTGTTCACAGTCAACGACGTGCAGAACACACCTCCAATTTTTATGGGCTCCCTGACAGGAATAGTCAACGAGGACGACCCCATTGGCACCCCTGTGCTTCAGGTAAAAGCCAAAGATGGCGATACTGGAAATGCCAGGAGAATAATTTACGAGCTAGCAGAAAATCCTGGGGGCTACTTTGCCATTGATATCAACAGTGGTCAAATCAGCGTGGACAGAGCTTTGGATAGGGAATCCCTCAGTGCTTCTAGCGGGGTGCTTTCTCTGAAAGTGAGAGCCTCTGAGCTGGTTAATGGCATCCCAGGGGAAGACGAGCTCACTAGTTCTACTGCCGACATCACGATCACTATAAGAGACATCAATGATGAGCCCCCAACTTTTAACAAGCAAGAGTACGAGGTCACTATTCCTGAGAATGTTCCCTTTGGCACACCCTTGGCAAACTTGAACATGGAAGTCAAGGATACTGACACTGGTCCTAATGCCCTCTTCAGAGTGGATTTGCTAGACAACTCCGGAAAATTTTCAGTAGAGCCCAAGAGAGCGAACAGCCACACTGCAGTCAGCTTGAAAGTCAATTCTCAAAAGCTCGACTATGAAAATCCCAACGAGAGAAAGTTCTTGCTGCTCGTAGGTGCCACAGAGACGAATACAGATAGAAAACTTTCGTCTACTTCAACTGTCACTGTTCAAGTTCAAGATCTCAATGACAACAGTCCAGTGTTTGACAAGGAGTCCTACACGGCACTTGTTTCTGAAAGTGCCACTCAGGGCACTGAAGTCATAACAATAACGGCAAGAGATAGGGACAGTGGTGACTTTGGAACTGAAGGCATCCGTTACACCTTGACTGGCAATGGAGCTCACCTCTTTGATGTAGATCCCATTTCCGGGAGAATCACTGTTGCTGACTGCACTTCTGACTGCATCGACTATGAGAAGATTAAGGCTTACTTTTTGTCGTACTCTGCGAAGGACAACAATGGCGAGGGAAAGAAAAGTGTTGTCAGTCTGAGAATCACTGTTGGAGATGCCAACGATAATCCTCCAGTGTTTGACAAGAAGCACCACACCGCAAGCATTGACGAAGGACAAGTGCAGTTCCAACCAAGGCTCATTTTAAAGGCAAGGGATCTGGACGAGTCGTCAGTGCTGCAGTTCACCGTCACCGATGGCAATATCAACAACTTATTTGCAGTTGATGCTGCAAGTGGAGAAGTGACTGTGGCAGCCGCCGGAGGCCTCAGATTGGATAATATTCCTACGGATATGATCAGGCTGACAGTGGAGGTGTCCGATGGGGAAACAGTTGACGCGGCCACTGTTGACATAGCTGTCAAGGACGTCAATGACCGCAGTCCCATCTTTGAGAAGCAGGTGTATCTCTCTTCTGTGCCTGAGAATGCACCCCCAGGGACGCCTGTGGAAAATGTCATGGCTTCTGACGCAGACTTTGGCCCAAATGCCCAAATCACTTACAGGATTCAGAAGGGCGCATACGACGACTTTGCCATTGATTCAGTGACTGGTCTTATAACTACCAGTGGTGAACTCGACTATGATAGGAGAGACAGCTACGCTATGGAGATCGTAGCTGTTGATGGAGGGATCCCATCCTTATCTGGCACTGCAACTCTAACTGTGAGTATCATGAATAAAAACAATAAGGTGCCCTTCTTTCTACCTGCTACTCAGAGAGCGCAGATCACCGAAGATACAGTAGTTGGTGAACTTTGCCTTCGACTAAATGCTACTGACCCTGACGTGGAAGATGCTGCAAACCTGGTCTACTCAATCGTTGAGCCAATAACTGCAGTGAATAGTGACGGAAAGCCCGTCGAGAATCCTATCTTCAAAAGCTTCTTCGATATCAATCAGGCTACGGGTGATATCTTTGTAGCTGACAAACTTGACCGCAATGTTGCCTCGATCGTTGCCCTTACCGTCGTGGTGACAGATCTGAGTGCTGTTCCCCATCAGCACGGCTACGGCAATGCAGTAATTACTCTAGTTGACATCAATGACTACCCACCAGAATTTTTGGAACCATGGTCTTCACAAAGTCCATACATTACAATCAACGTTGCAGAGGAGCATCCAAATGGGACTCTCGTGCACAAATTCATGGCCAAAGATATTGACTCAAACATTGACTACTTTCAAATCCATCCCAAGAACAAATACTTTGAGGTGGATAGAGGAACGGGCAATCTGCTGATCAAACATCGCATTGACTATGAGCAGATGGAACAGAAGAGAATAACGTTCGACCTCACTGTGTTTGACACCGGAGTGCCTCAGAAGAGTGCGAGTGCCTTGGTCATTGCGAACATTCTAAACTTAAATGATGAGGAGCCTAAATTTGACCAGGACAAGTACGATGCGTCTGTATACGAGAATTCGGAGATCAGCACACCCATTGTTAGTGTAAGCGCAAATGACTTAGATGAAGGCGAGTTTGGAGCCGTAAGCTATAGACTAAGTGGCAGTCATTCCTCTGCTTTCGCCATTGATCCAGAAGAGGGCACGATTAGCGTCATTGACCCCTCACTGCTGGACCGGGAGACGCTCGAATTCATCTTGCTGCAAGTGGTTGCTTCTGACTCTGCTCCTCCTGGATCTGAGAAGTCTGCTACGGTGCCCATCAACATTACCATTCTAGACAGAAACGACAACGCTCCGAAATTTGTCCAAAAAGAATATGCTGTTACCATAGTAGACAACATTCCTTATTACCCCGACCCGTCACCCATTGCACAAGTAACTGCCATAGACCTGGATGACGGCCTTAATGCGAAATTGTATTATTCTATTGTGGGTGGCAACAATGAGGAACAATTTACCATCGATCCTGACAATGGCATCATCTATCCCAATGCATCGTTTCTGGGACAAACTGGTCAGAGGTATGACCTCACTATTGAAGTAACAGATGAAGGTGGTAATGGAGTTTGGCCCAATCCAGACAGGACCAGAGTGACCATAGAAATCGAGAATGTCAACACCCATAAGCCTGAGTGGTTCCCAACCCCACCTCAAGATCAAACTATTGAGTTACCAGAAGAATCACCACAGCATGAGGTGGTGATCCTCAAGGTCAATGCCAGAGACAGAGACTTTGGCGAAAATCAAAGGATCAGCTATTTCCTCAAAGTCAACAATGAGAATGTGCACGAGACCGAATATTTCAGTATCAATGAAGTTACGGGAGAGCTGCGAGCCAAGGGACAATTTGACAGAGAAGAGAAGGAGAGATATGAACTGGTTCTGGTGGCCAGGGATCATGGAACTCCTGTAGCCTTTGAGACTCTGAGATTCGTAACTGTGAGCATCACTGATGTCAATGATCATGGCCCCAAATTCCCTGACAGCAGCGAAGAGAGTGATCCTGTGCGATTCACAGTGCCAGAAGAGGAAGATCCCGGTTACTTCGTTGGTAGGGTACTCGCAGAGGACCTGGATTCGGGAATGAATGGCCGAGTGTATTATTACATCACCTCTGGTAACGAAGGAAGATGGTTCAGCATTGACAAAACGTACGGAAACATTTACACCAAGAAAAGGATAGACCGAGAAGAGATTGATCAGTTCGAGTTGACTATCAAGGCATCGAATAACGCTGACTACGTGTGTGAGGGGAAAACTTGTGACATTGTAGTGACACACGATGATATGGCTGACGGATCGGTCATTCGAGTGCAGATATTCGTCGAGGACAAGAATGATAACTTGCCTCGATTTATAAATGACGAGTTCTTCGTTGGCATTCCCTTTGACGCCAAGGTTGACGACCTTATTCTTGACGCACAGGCTTTTGATCCTGACTTGGGTGGACCAGGAAAGCTCAGTTACTCCCTCAAGTCGTCCAACCTGTATAGATCTGGCGAGACCAGCTCTTCAGGCTCATTGGTACCTTCACCGTTTGTGATGAAAGAGAATGGTCGTCTGGTCTTGGCCTCCCTCATCTCCGAATTCAATCAGGACAAGTTTGTGATTGACATCGAGGCAAAGGAGAGCTCCTCAAACCATCGAGCCAAGGCCACTGTTAACCTGTGGGTGTACGAGCCAGAACAGCTTATTCGACTTGTCATTGCCCAAGATCCCGCCAAGGTCAATGCCAAGAAAGAAGACATTCTCGCGAAACTGAGAAATGCAACCCAAGAAGACATAGCTGTTGATGACATTCGTTTTCACGTTGATGAAAAAGAGGGCCTCCGAAGAGACATGACCGATATGTTCGTGCATGCTGTAAACAAGCACACAAATGTCATCAAGAAACCTGAGGAAGTTCTCATGGAAGTGGATCGCAATTTTGACCATCTTTCTCCATACTATGATATGGTGGGCATTAAGAGCATTGTACCCGCTGCCGCGGTTCAAAAAACAACTCGCTCTTTGGACCCAAATCTTATTGCTCTCATAGTATTGGTGCTCCTCATCTTCTTCGGAATAATCATGTTCTCCATCCTCTGCTGCTGCATGAAGTCATGGGTGGCGAAATCCTCAACTAAGCCTCGCAAGCTGCTCGACCCACCTGCCACCGTCGCCCCGGCGTACAGTCACACATCTGTCCTGGAAGAAGCAGTGACGTCACCTACTCCTCTTAGCCCCCCTCCTCCGGCCAGTGGCACCGACAACCCTCTGTGGATTGAGCAGAAATACAAGGCGTACGAGGAACAAGAGCTGACCATGACTGTGTTCAGTGACCAGGACAACAGCGTCATCAGCGGGTCACAGAACGGCAACGGCGCGACAGGCGCTAACAACACCTCTAGGCCCAGCAGCGTTCTCGGCGGCAGCCGCCTAGCGGCGCCAGTGGACGCCCAGAGCAACGCCTACGCCACCATCAACAAGCTGCCAATGATTCCTGCCAGCCGGCGCAGTCTCTTTGGCGCAGACTCGGGACTGCCCGATTACGCCACACTGGAGAAGACTGCTGTCTCCGGGACTCGCTCGCCACCGGGACCAGTGGTGCCCGGGATTCACTCGACCCCCATGCACCAGAGCTCCCTACCACGGCCCAGGCGGTTCAGCAACGACTTTAGTCCCAGGTCTAACCTCATCATCAACAGACATGGAGAGCCGGAATTGGTCGGAGACCTCATGTGAAGCAATAAACTAAGGGCAATTTTCCACCTTGGTGGTGCTACCGAAAAACTTTTGCACTGGCATGCTGTCCGTACTCGCAATCGCAATGTACTGTACTGTTTGTATGTTTATGCGTCATCAGGTACATGCTATACTATAAAATAGTGAGGATGTGTGAAGAGAAGAGACGACAACACAGTTACACATATGCACACACGACGGACTCAAGCACGAGCGTGAGCAAGGGGATGCCTGTGACTCGAGTCCCTACCGTGTTTGGACGAAGTGTTTCGTATGAGAATCGTGGCTTTCGCTGTACATACTGGTACCAGACATAAAAAGGTTAGCATACATTAGGAAAAAAAAAGTGCTCACTGATGCGTACGCACATGCTGTACCTTCATCCAGGTGCGGCGCACACATGAATGCATTCTGTGATAGATGTGGCACTCAACCAAGTACTTGTATTGTTATGTCACCGATGTAACTTGCATTGCTCATAACCATATTCATGCTCTCAAACCCTTCCCTAACCCTCTCCCCCCAAACTTCCCTCTCAAAGGGGAAAAGAATTCCACCACCGGCGTCGCAATTCAATATCCCGCTCACTCAGAGTGTGTGCTACAAATCATAACGTTCGACGTTCACCGAAGCCTTGTGCGTGCATGCACACATGATAAATTTTCGGCTTAAAGGCAGGGGCTACTCTAGTTTCAGTCGCTGGCTGCTACTTTTTTCTCACGCGCCGTCGGGGTGCCCGGATTGTTATACTACTACGTTCCCTTATTTATGTCCCCATTGTGGAAATTGAATTCCCCGTCTAGGATTAATCAATCTCCTCCTCCGTATCCTTCGTTGGTGATTTCCCAGTACACAGTTTCTAACCCTTTTTCGCCCTCTCCGGACTTACACCGTGTACTTGTGCGGCGGGGTTATCAATCAGGGGCGAACTTGTTGGCTCCTTCTACGTTGTTACTTAGTAATCACTTGACGAATGGACTGGGTACGAATAGTAAGTATTGCCTCTTCATACACACTTCTAATTTACGGAAATACACTGACAAGTCTATTCGCTGGTTTTTTCCGAGCACGCAATACCGATCTGGCGTGGGTGTGCGAACGAGCGGAACACTAAGCATACTTGCGAAAAAGATTGCCGAAATTTGAATAAAACCCTTGTGGAAACCTTGTGCAAGGTTTCAAGGCAGCGCCGCGAGGGCCTGCTCCATAAAGGAGGCGAGGCCTCGAAAGCCTCATGAATATTTAGCGTGACCAGGCCCGGTTGGCCGAGCGGGTCCCTGCTGACGACGTGAACGGCGCTAAGCTCTCCGCGGCTGAAGAACCCCGAATTGACACAGGCGCAGAGAATGCCTACGTAGAGGTAGAAGAGTCCTCAATTACAAAGTTCGCACTGTCATGACTCATACGACACAGAGAATGCACCGTAAGCGTCATGCATATAAGAAACCCACTTAAGTCTTACCCGCGAACTCATAATCGTTGCCGTCTGTAGCGTCGTGACGGCCCTCACGGGCCCGCTCGTCAGGGGATTGTGCCTGACCGTCACGGTCGGATTTTCTGAAAGTAAGGAAGGAACTGTAAGTACCATTTGTTTCATACCATTCCAATGTCTTTACAATACTTACACGACACGAGAAATCTCGCATGGACGTCGACGGGAATCCCGCCTTCGGGTGGATGTTGTCGCATTATAACGATCGCAGCACGCGACCATGGCGTTTTCAATCGGGTCGATGGCCCCGTCCAACACGACTATCGTCTCCTCGTTGAAGGGACCGGCGAAATGGCCGGCCTTGAGAAGAAGCCTGAGCCTCGGGAAGTGCTCAAGTACGTATTTTGAAGCCCCGTAGCTTCTGAAGGCCGTCGTGAAGTTCACTACAAGTATGACCTTTGAGAAGTCTTTAGCAAACCCCACGAAGGCATCCCCGACGTCGCTGTCGCTGATTTCCAGTTGGACGACATTCGCCAGTGCAGGACGAATGCCCTCCTTGACTTCTATTGTCATCCCGCAGAAGACTGCTATCGACGCCGTTGCCGCCAACTCCTCCGGGGTTCTTAGGCGTAGCCCGTACCACTTTACCCGGCAAGGATTCTCCGGGTCGCTGTTCCCGTTCAAGTTGGACAGCCGGACTTGAGGGAATTCGCTGCAGACGGCGACGACCGCCTCCCTCAGTGGGCACCCAATGGTTCCTGCGACCTCCATGCTCATAAGTTCCGGGTCCATGTCGTCCTCCACGTAGGATCTTGGCCACGTCCATGCTGGTCAGGACATCAATCCCACAGCCTTCGATGAAGAGCAGCCCTGCCTTGCGCCTGAGGCCGGAGGCCGCCTCTGCCGTCTCCGAGGAATCAGAAACGGACGACTCGGCGCTCGGGTCGTAGTCGGGGTCGTGCTCGTCGTAGTTGGTGTGCGGGCCTTGTCCCTGACCTTGGGATGATTGGGATGGATCCAAGTCCGTCCGTCGCGACGGCCTCTCGGCGACCCATCTCTAGAAGAGTCGCGGCGTCTGGGCTTTCTAGCACCTCCACGGGGTCCTCCACGAAGAGGGCGTGGATCTTCCTCTTAAGGATGTCTCCCACGGAAGTTTTGTCGTCCGCCAACGCCATTTTTGTCGGTCTCGTCGTCTTCCGTCTTCCTTTCGCAATGGCTGGTGTTGAAATGAGGGCAAATCAGTGCTTCAGCCAGTTTACCAGAAAAGTCCGGTGCCGACTCCGATAGCGACTCCGACGGCAAGCCTGGGTCCTGATAATCGGGGTCTTCCTGCTGGTTGTCAGGGACTTTTCCCTGGTTCGACGGTAACGGCGATGACCTTTGCTGGGCATGTCGCATCGACCTCTCCGGCGACTAGTGAGGGTAGACAGCTCGTCTCTAACATCGAAGAGACCGACCCTTCTCCTGGCGAGGGAGATCGCCTCCGGATCGGGGTCGGGGCCTCGTCTCCGACGTTGGTTGCCTCGCTCTTGATCTTCCGGATTCCTCTCCATTTCCGTACCTGACCGTCACTGACCGTTTGGTGCGTAGGCTTTCAGAAATACAAGTCAAAATAATGTCCTAATGTGTCTTTACTTCCTGTTTGTTTTGTTTACTTACATGGGCGATAAATTTATATGCGGGCATTGTTCCATAAAATGACACTTTTTTACAGTCAAATTTGGTTTTTGGGGGGGTTTTAAGGGGGCGTCGTATAAAATGGTACTTTTTCGCATTCAAATTTGGTTTTTCTTATTTATATGCGAGCATTGTTAAAAAAAATGGCACTTTTTTGCAATTCTAGCATGGGATGGAAGCCTTTGCTTGTCAGGGAGTAACCCTGGATTGAGTCTTTTCCAGCCCCAGTTGGTGATCATCATCTCAGTGCTTAGAAGACGGAATTGCCTGGCATGGCGAGTCCGCCAGTGTGCTGAGCTTTCTGTCTTCCGGTCCACGGCCTTGCCAATACGATTCACTGCATATAAAATCCAATTGTTTGTGCTCTACATTGCAAAGAGAGCACTGAAATCCATCCAGTAGGAGCTGAGATACAGTCCTGGCCGTAAGTAATTGCGCCGGGATGACAACACCTCCTACGCTGTACTGAAACGTGTTGAGGTGGAATCCCTGTGGAAATGATGGGCCAGGGGGCTGGGATTGTTCCATGAAAATTTCAGCCAATTTCATCCACTTTTACCCCCTGAGAAAGCCATATTTCTGTTCTGTTTGTCGTGGCCCCCCTCCAGGTGGCCTTCTTTTGAGCACTCTAGCACCAAAATGGGCAGCCTTGACATTGGTCCAGTGTACTGAACATTGTGTCCCAGTATCACATCTACACGTTCCACATCAAAATTCCACCTCAACACATTTCAGTACAGCGTAGGCGGTGTTGTCATGCCCGACGCAATTACTTACGGCCAGGACTGTAATAGGGGTCAAACTATTTACAGCATCTTTGGGTCACACTGTATTATAAGGAGAGATCGGGTCAAGTCCCGCATTGACGATGCGCTTTTCGGTGACTGCTTTTTGGCCCATCCTAACGGGAACAACTTGATTTTTCTGTGTACGAAAGCTTGAAAGAAGTCGAAAGTGAATGTTCAAGTTCGATGATGTTTAAAATTGAAACAAGATCTCTTTAACAAGGCAGATCCTTGTGGCCGAAGCGGCTTAAATCATCATGTTTCGAGGTTTGAGAGCACTTTTTTGGCGAGAAACAGGTGCTCATCTTATGGGCCGGAGTACACAATATATTGATGCGATAACAAACTGTTACGTGACATCTCAGTATGTGACGGCAAAGCCAGTACATCTTCCTGCGGAAATTAATTTACACCTGCGATACACAGCATAAGCGTAAAATTTGCGTTGCAAAACTTATGTAGGGTGAATAAAGATGAAATCGTCACCACTTGACGGGTCGGAGACTAGAGCGAAACCGCACATTTGAGAAAATCGTGGGAAAATCGTCCATCGCTCCGAAGGTCGCCCCAAATGGTCGCTAAGTACTGTACAACGATATTCCATAACAAATTGAGTCCCCCTCCCCAAAGTACACTGTGCGCAGACGTCCCAGAAATAGTTGTTCTTTATTAATGCGCGGTCCGCAACCCCATCAGTCAGTCGGTCTTTGGGCTATTTAAAGTAGACATTCCTGTGTGGACAAAGTCAAGGACAAAGAGTGTTGGGGCTCGTGCGTGTAAGCATGGCGAGCACGTCAGAAATAGCCAATCCCGAGTCAATAAAGAAGAGGCATCTGCCGTTGTTGCCTTGCTACATTTTATAGCTCTTTTTTACACTTGTTTGTGCAGCTGCTTGTCCGAGAATCCTTTTTCTTCCAGCTCCTGGCGCCAACAACAAAGTGGGCCCCTTTGCTATGATTATGATGATTTTTTTTTGTCCACGTGCCTTCTACTTGCGAATAAGAAGGGAAGAAGCGACCGTAACTGATATCTCGCCTGCCCACTTTGAGGCAGTGTATAATAAAGTGGTTGCTTTGATACGCGTGACGCCCAAGTTTGGTATCATTTGTATTCTTCCTCAAGCCACTGACCGTAAAAATTGCCAAAATATGCTAAGCACCAGTTGGACCCACGGCCCACGACAGCACGAGCACCGAGAAATGGTACTTGCGCATTTTGCGCACACATCGTAAAGCAGAGATTTGCAAGCATCTCACGAGCTACATTAGTAGCTGCTGCTGGAGCATCATCATCGCGTGTGTTTTTTACAGCAAACCAGAGGGAAATTACAAGCTGCCGCCTTATTTTTTGGCATAATGAGAGCCCGCGGGGTCACGCAGAGACAGCGGTTAGGGATGAGGTTGTCCACCTATGTCACGAGCACGCTCTGACTGATGTAGCAGTGGTCCTCGTGTACGTACACGTACGTGGAGGTGAATGTCGATGCCTTGTAGTCTGAAAGCCTTAGTTCGAGAGGACTTTACATGGTAACACATGATCCAATGATACCTCAACCTGACCTTGACCACCAAGTCCTACTGGGAAGAGGTCGCGTCACTGGAGCGGAGAAGCTGGAGCGTCTACCTCTACCTGTCATAGTGATGATAGACTCATGATATTATTAGTCCCGGCCAGGAAAAAAAAATGAGAATCCACAACGACACATTTGACGGCAAAGTAGCTTGAGTCTGGAGACGTTGCATGCATCGCTACGTAGAAGAAGCCGCTAACCCACCCCCCTCTTATTTTGGTGGAGCCAAAAATTCCGGAATCCATAGAGCGGCAAACTGACGCAACACACAATGATGCTAGCTTTTTTTTTATCCACTCCAAATAACATCCTTAATATCACTGGCAGCAGTAGTGTAGACGTTCGGATGGGAACCTTTGACACTACAGCTTTACGTACTTGCTATAGACTCAGAAACAGCAACACAGACGGAGCTTTATAAGCGGCTCCTTTTTATACCGTGAGCGCTATTCCGTGACTACCCGATCCCGTCCGTCTTACGGCTGCTCAAGACCACCCAGCTGACGAGCTTCGTTGTTGTCGCCTACAGCGAGGACAATAAACTTTGGCTGCTATGCCAAAAAAAACCTGATGTCCTGCTTCTAATAGTCCAATTAGACGACTTATCTGAGTGCTCAAAAAAGCCCTAAAAAGCGTATTAGAGAATACCGAAAAAAGCTGTTGATTGCCTCGCCTCTGAACTGTCCAAAAATGCCACAGTCGAGACCTGGCACGAAATACCCCAACACCGGTTTTTTTTTTTTGGCGGAATCGTTGTTTTGTGTTGGTCAAAGCCTCTCCACTAATTTCCAATTTAGTTCGCTCGGTCTCCAGGAGGCTCTTTTTTCTCCACTTCTGCCAAGTTTGTATGGGGGCAGAGGAGCGAGCTTCCGTGGATAGATAGGGAGAGAGCATAGCAGAAGGCCGCATGGTGGAGAATAATCTCCGGGGCTTTTTTTAGTGCATGCCAGAGCCGCAGACTCACCGAGCCCATTAGGAAATACGTAAGGTAGTCGCTAAAATCCTTCTGAAGATAAGTAGGACTTAAAGATATTGTCCCTCATCTCTCTCTCCCACTCTCTGGAGCCCCCCCTGCCCCCGGTCCACCGGGCCGGTGGACGTGGCCTCAAACATTGAACGCTACGTGCGCGTGAGTCAGGGGAGGGTAGAAGAAGAGTATAAAAAAGCGTACTCGCCTAATGAACAAAAAAAAATGACCACTGACCGACGGACACCAGCACAGGGGGGGGAGGGGGGAAGTTGTTTTGCCCCGAGTCGCATTTTATCGCCAATTCTCTTCTTCCTTTTCACCAGAGTGCAGTAAAAGCAAATAGCTCCAATTTCATTTCTTCTTTCTTTCTTTCTTTCCAAGCGTCCGTTCACTCTCAGGAGCAACAGCAGCAGGTCCAACACCGACTGCCTAGGACTGATCTGGCCTTGGAGCCTCTAAATGCTGCCTGCCGAGTAAAAAAGCGGTGTTAATTTTCGGTCCCATTCTCGTGTCAACCCCTATCGACGTGTCAAGCCTCGCACGGCAATTATTTTCCAGTCATTATCTGAAGGAGGCTAGTAAGAGTCTCTCTCTCTCTGGAGGTGGCATCCTCGACACCACCACCACCTTCAATCTCTGTCCATCCTCTGCACTTTTCAGGGCAGCTTCTTCGCCTCCCCCCGACAAATAATGACTCCACTGTGGGATTCCCTTAACACCTGCAATCAAGACCAAAGTTACACTCCGAGTTATCCGCCATGACCTCCGGATTGAGGAGTCAGCGTCTTCGCCAAGTCTGTCTCACGTAAAGAAATGGCCAGAGGGAAGAAGAGTCCGGCGAATTCGAATAAATTCAGACTTTTTCCCTCTAGACCTCTTGTCTCACATCTCAGGATTGGAATCGCCACTCTGCGGCCTCGAACGAACGAACTCTTTTCTCCTTCTCCCAATCCACGAACCAGTAATTCCCGCTCTTCTTCCCTGGGGCCAAAATTCCCTCCGAACAACCGCGTTTTGCCGGCTTTTTCCTCCAAACTTGGGTGTCCGCCAGCCGATAAACCCTTCCCTCAGCTATATGCGCACTTTGATGGCGGAAAATTGCAGCTTGGTGAACGTGCGGTTCGTACGTAGGACCAATGGCATGATCTCTTGGGAGGAGTGGGAAGAATCCGGTACAGCGAGAGGCACAAAGAACCTCCGCATGATCATGAAAGTGTCACCATTCGTGCGTCTGTGGCGCGTGTTCAGTGCCACGGCCGAGTGACGGATGCACGGCAAGGACGGGCTTTTTGCCAGTCACGTCGCCCACGTCTCTGCGCTCCTCCAGCCTGCACTAATGTGGACGACACAAAGCGATAAATGATAATTACAAGCAAATTTGGCACGTAATGTTTACGACCTGATGGGATACGGATAACTTTAAGCCCTTCTTGCTCAGTTTGCCGGTCCACTTTGAGGCTCATACACACCGACGGGGGTATTGAGCAGTTTGGCACGTCAAATGCCACCCGCTGGCTTCTCGATCGTATATTTTCTCGAAGGAGAAAAGTGTTATGGCATTACACCCTATTATCTAAGCCCGATCGCTGCTTGGTACCGCTTCAGCGCAGCACAGCACTGCGTGGCATAGTCTGGAATAGCCATCTGTCTCGATCAACCCCTAATGAGATGCCAAGAAGCGGCGAGAGAAAATGCTTAAAAGAAGAACGATCCTTTTATCGAGCATGTTGTCTTCACAGAGCAAAGTGAAACAAGCAGCTGTGAGGCAACGGTCCGATCAAGTCAAGAAAAGTGCACTCAAGAAGATTCTCATCTCGCTGTTTTAGATAGGTGCTCGTTGCTAGACGTTATTGTTCTCATGCTCGTCATTGTCTTTCCAGGATCTTACAAAAGCTGGACTTGTCATCACACGGCTGCGAAGAAAAGAGCCGCAGTAAATCAATCCCTGCCGCAGAATTTGTCTCATTTTTCAGTGCTACCGCCAAGTTTTCGTCGTGTAACAGCTAACATTACGTTGTCGTACATACGTATATTTCGTGCCCAGGAGTCCTGCAATCCCCCCCCCTCCTCTCTTCCCCAGAGGCTTTGGGTCTGGCACGTGCAATTGGATCATTCCTGCTGCACTCGGACTGAGTGGCTGGACGCCTGACTGGCCTTGTCCGGCCTGGTCATGTTGGCTCCCTTCTGCAGTCACGAGGGAATTGGAAAGACTCGAATTACCCGTCTCTCTTTGCCCCTTCACACTTGCATGAGCATTCCTCGAGATCAAAGCATTGGGACCACAGAAAGAGAAGAGAGAAAGACGAATGGCTCGAGTGACCTTAAATTGCATTCTCTGTCTCTCCTTGCACACGGGCGCTGAGTGACTGACAAATGCAAGTGTTTCCGACATGACTCTAGGCATTTCGGAGGAGGTAATTGTTCCCGGCATTCTTTTCTTCGCTCTCGAGACAGATTTAATCAGGACCTAAAGATGTACGGGCTCCTCTTACTCAGGTATGTGTTGTGCGTACGTAGTAGTTATCTGAACTGCACGCTTCTAAAGTGTTCATCTTACGTCTTCTTAGGCAGACGAAGTCGTGTGTCAGATCGGCAATCGCATTCTTGGGCAGCCCGGTTCATCTGTTTTGCTGCTCTGTTTAGTTGCCCGTGCTCAAGATTACGTACGGTGAAGCCCGAAATTATTCGCAACCCCCTCGAAATTTCGGGTTTGCACGCTCTTTCTGAAAATATGACTTGGAGGAGGGCGCCCTTTTAGGAATAACTATAGTACGACTGAGGCGCACACCTGTTCATTGGGTGTACATGAAGTTTTCAAGAACTTGGAGGGACTCAGAGGGACACTGGCAATAGGCATATGTCCAAGGCCCGTGGGTGTTGTTGTATCAAGGGGTAGGAACTTTCTGAAGAAGGCCGGGGACCACTACTCTGTGGCAAACCTCTGGGAGAGGAACAGGAAGCCCAAGATCTCCTTGCAGTTGAAGGGCGGGCTCATGCAGCTTGTACACAATGGCCCCAGACTTGTGTCCAAGAGCATGCTCAATGACTTGGGTGGGTCTGGTGCACTTGCGTCATGGTCAATGCTCCAAAGAGTTCTTCTCGAGAACAGTCTTCATGGGTGTTGTCCAAAGTGTCCAATAAAGTCACTTATTTTCACCTTAGTTGTAGAAGTAGCGAGTAAGTTGGAGAAATGTCCAGATGACCCTCGTTTCATGGTGTGCTGATGTCAGTCTTAAGTATAAAGCAAGAGCTGTGTCTCCGTCTGTCCGTAAAGTACAATAAGTACACGCTTGCGCTGCAACTACGCATGCACCGACTACGTATAACTGAAGTCTACAGCATACCCAATTGCCACTATCGCCCCGCGGGTCGAGTTTTTATGTAGAGGGATTTATATTAGGTTTTTTCAACAGTTCTTGAGGAAGAAGGTAAGAAAAAGATATCCCGTAAGTTTTTTTCATACCGTTATTTAGTACTTCAAGATGTTTGACCTCGGACTTAAGCCAGGGACTGTTGTGAGACAAGATTCGATACATAAGTAAAATACAGAATGCACAAACTAAATAAGCGTGTGCCCGGATCATGTGGTCACCCATAAAAGGGCACCGGTCCTAAGGTCATATTTCTAGAATTTCGAGGGGGGGTGCGAATAATTTGGGGCTTGACTGTCTGTCCATCCGTACGGTAGTAGTACCACATTGCACTGCACCACTGAAGCACCTCTAGGCCTAATGCATGTGCTTTACTCCAGAATCAAACCTGGAATCGCCTCGCTTGCGGCCAGACATTCCGATGTAGGCATTTCCTCCAATTCCAGAAATTATGCAACAATGCGAAGGTCAAGTTTCGGAGTAGAAGACCTTGATGAGGTTTGCTGGCCCCGTCATGATCCGCTCCGCTCACGAATTGGGGAGCCGCAGCAATTTTTTTCCCCCTTTTCCTGCTGCCTCCTCACTCACATATTCTGGCACGTTGTGTGAGAGGGGAACAATTTTTACCCTTCTCATACGCCCCCGCTGTTACAAGATTGCCCACCCGCTTGGACATCCACGATCCGGTGGACGAAGCATAATGGAACATGAACGTAGCAAAAGCCTTTTTTTTTCTCTGGGGCAACAACTCCTTGGCAGTAGCTTTGACTAATATCCCTCCATTCTTTTTCCCCTCCCGTCCTTCTCCGGGGATTTGCGTTGAGGCAGACTTTTCAGAAATGATGGAAACTCACCAGGAGTCTTCAAGGCTGTACCATTATACTTGGAGAGAAGACCTAGAAGGCAATAGCCCAGATCTGCTCCGACAGCACAACAGTAATATTGAGATTAAAAATTCTTCTCTCCCCGGTCAGTCCATCCTCCTCAGGTCGTCGGGTGCATGTAAATAACTGCTTATCTTTCTGTACACATTTTCACTCGGCTTTTTCGTCTGTGAACGACATTTCTTGCCGCATCTTACCTAATTAACGTCAAGCCTGCATTTGCTCACCCACCCATAACCCTGACCTGTCTGGCCATGGCCATGTTGTTTTGACTTCATCCTCCTCTTGTTTCTTCCTCGAGCACATGAGCTTCACAGTCGCCGCCGTCTCTGTTGCAGCACTTTTTGCGTCTTGTGAACGGAAGGGCTGACTTCTCCAGGCAGCAACCACCAAGGGGTGAGAAAGTGCAACGTCTGAGGAGGGAGAGGAGGTTGGATTCGATACAAACTTTTCAAGGTCGGACAGCAAAAAAGTGCCGTCGTCCCCCTCGAACACCCCCTCGTCCTCATACGTACACGCACAAAATGTCTCGAAAGACCGCGCCGTGAGAAAATGTCTGCTGGTGGTGCTCGGGGGAGGTCCTCTCCTGCTTGAGAGAGAGATTTTCCATGCTGCCGATAAAGCCGCCTCCACCTGCTGGAATACTTGGTGCTTGCCAGGTCGTAAAACGCAATTAGTGCAGGGTAAAGCAGTGCTAAACTTATGGGTGCAGCCAAGTGTAGAACACACAACAGTAAACTCATCGCCTACTTGGAAGAAAATGTGCTGGGCTTGACGCACGGCCGGCGCGCAGGGCGGGCCGGAGTCCGCCACCAGCCTCTCTGCCAGGTGGTGGCGGTGAGTGCTGTCAGCAGGGTCACAACATCTCTGCATGATGCTGTTACCATGTCGCTTCTTGCACTTGTTGAGATACGGCTTCGGTCTTGATGACGTCGAACTTGTTGACAGACGGCTTCTTCGCCCGGCGCGTACATACGGACGGACGTCATGCGCACGCCAGAGGTGAGGCGACTGGGATAAGCCATGCGCGCCTCAGTCGAGCAACTTCTGACTGGAATGAACCCAGCCAATTACTATAGGCGTACCCATACAGTGGACTCATTTCTGGTCAGGGAGAAGCTCATAAACCCTCTCTTTGTTTTATCCGCGTGGATGAGCCCAAGTATTGAAATTAGAGGCGCGCGCACGCCAATTAACATTCAAATTATGGTCTTCATCCTCAAGTATTTGCCCTGGCTGAAATATTTGAGAGCACCGAGTCCAGTTAAAGAAAGAGAGATCCAACCCCTTTATCCGTAGTCCTCCCCCCTTCCTGACTTACCCCTTTGGCAGGATGAACGAAAACTGAGTTAACGTGCCATTAACATAACTCGACCCACCGCCCTGCGGAGCCCCTTGTGCCAAGCATGAGATTGGGTGTGTGTGTGTGTGTGCTCTTGAATTGCAAATGAACCTCTACAACGAATGAGCAGTCAGCGGCCTGAGGCCTGCAGACGTTGCTCACTTGGTATTTCTTTCAATGTTTAATGCATTTGCGTGGCTTCTTATCTGTCGGCCGCATCTGGAGAGAGCGTTTTTCTGGGGAAGTGCAATTCCTATGAGGCTTATGGCATTGACCGTGGGAGCGTTCGGCGTTGCGTGTGAGCAGCATCATTCTCGTCATCATCCTTCCCCCACTCTGTACGTAACACAATGTGGGTAATCATCATTGTTCTACTCAAAGAGAGACTCTATCGTGATAAGGGAATCGTGCGAATCCGAAAATAAATAAGCTACTGTCTGACATGACGTGACGTGAAAGCTTACATGAAACCCATCACAGACCAAAAAACTGCCTGCCAAAGGAGGGACATAATAATTACGCGTGAACGAGGATGCGATTCAGTCGTCCTCAGTGCTGCAAAGCGCAGGTGTGCAGGAGGACCGCACTGTCTACTGTGCTTTACCGTAGCAGCAAGACTTTGGCTGCCGTGGTCAAGCAGTCTTATGCACCGTGACTCCGTACGTACGTACGTACAGCGCTGACTTTTCTTTTTTTTTTCCTTCCTCAGACCTCTAAGAAATGCAGGCCGCCATCTTGGGCCGGCGAGACACCCACCCATTTTTTGTGTCGACATTCTGTAATTTACCAGCTTGGTCTACTGCCTTTTGCCTCACTGTAGCAAAGTCATCGGACGACACAAAAAATCGATGAGACTCTTCTGAAGAAGACGTTTTGTCCAGGCAGCAGCAGCACCGGTTGGAATCCATCCAAAAAGGCTCATGTTCAACATACTCACGAATCACTTTGTCTACCTTTTTTACCATGAAGAGGCCACTCTTAAAAGTCTAATCTGTTTCTTTTGCTCGAATGTCGTCGTCCCTTCCTGCAGCCACACTGCATCAGAATGTGAGGGGTCTTTTTTTTTTTTTAGCAGGGGGAGACGGGGATGGGGACGGGGACGGGGATGGGGATGGGCCTCCCTGGGGGCATGAGGAGGGGAGGGGGCGGTTTTTGCCCCATAAAAGTCAATATCCGACGCAATAAAATCTTCATTCTGTGTGGGTTTTTCCTCGCTAAGTTTGCTGGGGAACTCAACGTTGAAAAGACCTCTTTTCTACTACTTCTTTCTCTTTTCTTCACTCGCAGTAGCGTTATTTATTCCCCTCCCCCCCCCTAATTCCCCTTGGGCAGGGAGCAAAACAATGTCTGAAAATTCGTCAGCGAGGTCGAAACCTCAGGGGCGGTGGCGGAGGCTCCCTTAAGTGTCTTTGTGAAGCACAGGGCGCAAAAAATCCCCTCCGCTATTGAATCACGTTTACCCCAATATCCGAATTACCTGCGTCGGAAACGCCTTGAATAGGAATTAAGCAGCTCCCACAAGTGTAGCCACATTTGGGGGGAGGGAAAACTTGGTTTAAATGTGCTCATTGGGGGAAGCTGCATGCTTGGAGTTTAATTGAATTGGGGTTAGGCACGAAAATGAGAAGCCCAAGAAGGGCTTCTAAGGAGAGAGAGATTAGACGGGAGAAAACTGCGCTTCACCAGAGCAGAAATCATCGTGCCAAGTGATAACAGATCAGTGAGGAGCGCGCTTGTTTACGAGGAATGAAGAAATTTTGCTGAAATGAGCTTCAACAGTAGCGTTAAATAATCCGAGCCTGAGAATTTTGCTCAGACTCTCCCTTTTTTCTTTGTAGTGCTGCGGGCTGGTTCGATCCAGCTGCTACTCGCATGCCAAAAATGACTGAGTGAACCATGCAGAATGGATATAATTGACCTACCTGTCCACGTAGCGACGTATGTAGCGCTTAGAACGATAGGGGTACTTTTTGGGAACTTGTCCACGTATGTGGGTTTCCCTTTTTAGCTGCAAGCATCGTCGTACGTACGTGTACTTATTACACTTATGTGAAGGGTGCATTGAATGGAGAGATCCAAAGAATCACGGCTTTAAAGGGGAGGGGGGGGGGACGACGACGAGATTGAGTCGGGGAATTTTTGGTCGCCGGGCGGCTGCTTCCCCAATCCTTTCATGGAGTGACTTGCCGGGATACAAACTATCAATAGAGAATGGGGAAGAACTCATAATCGAAAATCATGCCCCCTAGTCTTTGGCAGCAGCTCACTCACCCTTTTGGAACAGTCCGGACACAATGAACCCCGAAACGTTAGCACAATTAAGCTCATAATCTATTTATTTGAACAGGAGTTCTCTCAATGGCGGAGCAATCACAGAGGAGAGAGAGAGAGAGAGAGATTTGAAATATCATCTAATAACACAGGGCGGTGGAGGGGGACGCTGGAGATATTTGAGAAACTCATCAATAAATTATGGCTGTATCCGCTCATCTGCGAGCAGTTGCTTTTCTTTTCATTTTTATTTTAGTCCCCAGCATTGCTTTTGTACTAATCCGTGCCTTCACATACGGTATAGTCCGTATTAACGGCGGAATTGAGAAAGATATATTGACGCAGACCTATTTCCACAAGTAATTTCCAGAATTGGTTTTCGGAAAATTGGGCGAGAATATTAATTCGTTCTCGCCGCCCTCAGCTGAAACAACAGTGCAGTGCACTTAATGCTGCACCGTCGGCGTCTGCGCTGCAAGAAAAAGGCAATTTGAGCCTTCTCCTCCTCCTCCTCGTCCGTGTTCTCCCTTCACACCACGCCGCCGGCCGGACTTTTAATGAGCCGAATTTCCAAATGTGTGTGCACTATGCACTCGTGGTGCATCGGCAAGCCTTAAAGGGTCCAGCCCTTGGAATACATTTTCCGCTCCCTAATTGTCCGAGATGCTTGGATTCTTCGACCCCAAAAGTTGATTTTTCTCAGCCCCCCGCGGAATGCTGCCAGAAAAATGCAGGGTGCAACAGTGGATCTCCAACTTCTCAGCTTTTTTCGTCTTCTCCTCCTCCTCCTCCTTGCCCAATACGTGGAGGAGCGACAAAGCCCTGGATCTCCCCTTCCATTTCCTTCTCTGTCGCCACCACCCACGGAGCCGAGGTTGGAGGAGGGTGCATCGCCCCGAGTGTTCTACAGTGCATACGACTACTAAAAAACATACTACGTCGGATTGCATCCTCTTGCACCTCCAACTCCCATGGTATTTTGGGAGGTTCTGCCCTGTCCTGAACCCAAGGAGAAATGAATTTTTGTGCGTTGTCATGGGCAGGAGAAGGATCAGGAGAGGGAAGTTGCAGCACTAATTTTAGTACGGTTTAATAGCTAGGGGTGGTATAATTTTACTTGCTGCGGGAGAGATGGAGCTGGCTACAATCTTGGCTGGATATAATAATGTCCCCCTTTCCAAAAAAAGAAAAATAATACTGGCAATTTTTAGTAATTTGCCAACCGGAGTCGTCGCCAACTCGGCTCAATAAGGCAAAGGAGGGGGTTGCAACGCCTCAAACCTGTAGCTGTGTCCAGCTCGAAACATTCGACGGATAATTGAGCTGGGTGCGTTATGTCCACTCGGTGGAAAGCAATAACGATGATGGACCGTAAATAGGGGGTTGTTGGAGGGGCTCTGCTTCCTCCCCTCATAAAGTCAGTATCTGCAAAGCTCTTTTCCTCTTTGGCAACAGCCGCGGCTGCCCAAAAAAGTGACTTTTTGGGGGGCTCAATCACAGAAGAAGCGCCGATAGAGGCATGGGTATCGACGCTCTGAGAGGTATTGCCACCGTAAATCAACTTGTCAAGAAAATTGTCAGAGTTGCCACGAGTTGCTCCACCTTCAAGCTGCTCCTGCAGACAAATCGTTCTCGTTCACCTCAGGCGCAGATTTCAGATCTGTTTGCCGGCTGCCTCTTCTTCTTCTTCAGGAATCTCATATTGCACATCCAGTCGATATTTGGGCATTTTCTCTTCTGCCGACCGAGACCGGGCGATTAATTGTGTTCCTCTTGTGCGTCCTCGCGGCCGCGCGGGCAGCTGCACAGATAGATCGCCATTTTTTAGCCTCTGCCTCCACCAGACATCAATGCGAAAACAAATGAGCCTGTCAATCCCCAAGAGGAGCCTTTTTTAAGGCGGACGGACGCGATCGGTCAAGCGTGCGATAAAGATAGCCCTGAGTCGCAGTGATAGCGGCTGTGAGGAGACCCCACGGAAAAACCATTGCCCCTATTGGGGGTCATTTCCACCGGGGCTATGAAATTTGGCAAGAGAAAGAAACTTTTTGGCGTGAAACGCTGCTCTAATGAAAGGGGATGGATGAGGAGGGAAGCAAGAAATTGCAGTCTGGCCCTTCTCAAATTTGTGTCCTGCCTGCCTGCCTGCGATCAGTCGGTAGCTGTGAGGTGCAAAGAGAGCCAAATCCAAGTGTCGACTGAAAAAGATCATTGGGTGAGACCGAGAGGATCAAGAGTCACACGTTAACAGCCTTTGAGCACCTGAACAAGGCCGATTACTTGACACAAGAGCGACGTGAGTTAATACAGAGAAAGGCGCATTAGGTATTCCTTTAGGTCTTTTACGTGTATCAGGGCAGGTGTGGCATTATATTGCCTTCAAGAGAATTCTTCAGCCGCTGTTTAATGAGCACTTTCTAGTCATGGAATCCGCGTGAAGGGTGAATCCACTAAAAAAAAAGTAGTCTGATCGGAGAAATTACGAGGCTCCCGTCTAGAGAAAGAATGTCTCTCCGCTCGCCCGGTTATGGCGGTACCACCAGCTACTTGGTACTACGTACTATGTACGTACACACGAGTAGTGGTTCGTAATGCATACCAAGGAGAAGACGTTACAACTGCCCCCACCGACCAGGGAAAATAGATCACGTCCAATCACTTGCATTTGTTCTTACTCCTCCTACTAAAAAAGAAGAGGAATTGGCCCAAGACAATGCTCTCCCATTTTGAGCAGTTAAGACTGAGGGTGAACAGACACGCCTCAGTCTTCAGCGAGCCCGTGAGGACCACCTTTTTCGTGTAATTTTGCTCAGTATGACCGAAAGGGTGCTAATAGGACTCTGCATGGGCTCTGGGAGAAACTGCACCAAGTAGAAATTATCGCATGCTGTGACAATTACTCGTTGCCACAATTACGCGCGAGGAAAGTTTGTTGATGGGGTGAGTTGGACATAAATTCTTGTCCTTCGAGTCTGCATAAATTTGCCTGAGAATCTGGCAAGCCTGGACGAATACACAAAAAGTGAAGACCCGGCCTGTTTGGGACTGGTTCCGCCAAAAGGTTGAACCAAGCGAGCAGAATTGGATTGAGCTGCTCCTCCTCCCACGAAGTTCCAATGATCCGGCAACGATAAAAAAGAATAAATTCCGATCCAATTTGCGAAAGGTCAAAAAGGAGGGGGAAAAAAGCCGCAGATCAGTCTGGAGTCAAGGGCTCAAGAGCGGTTCCTTCTTCTTGTTTTTCCCACACCCCAAGACCAAAGCATGCGTCGTTAGTTGGGTCCAGGAAAAAGGCAGATTTTTGGGATGACTCCCATTCCTCGTGGGTGTGAAGAAGACGCCAGCTCGGACTACGGACAAGGGGCGGCAAAAAAAAGATGGCGAAAACTCTTTTCTTCTTGTCCACAGCTCGATCGCACTGACGCTGGGACAATTGGCAGGTGACGAGGACGCCGTTGGAAAGCTCGAGCAAGTCAGCTCGAGCAAGTCAGGCTTGCTGGAGGACCTCGGCCACGCGACCTTTTTGTCTCACACTGAGCGACTGGCTGGAGGCGGCCATGGCAGCCACGTCGTGAGTGTGGACGGACACGTCCGCTCTCTCTCTCCTGACCCTTTGAAGCTTCTTCTTCATCTTCTCCCGTTCAAAACGCAATAAATCCTGTCAGACTTCCCCTTTTCTGCTTTCCGTCAAAAGAAAAACCTTCTTCTTTCTCATTCATAGCACGATTCTTTCTCGCTCTCCCACTCACTCACACCTACGGTATGCGCACCTCGCTACGTGAAGTGCGGCTTCGACAGCTTTACGGTCGTGCGAACGAATCTCTTGTGCTTTGACAACCTTCTTCTTGCACACTCTTCGCAGTCCGATTCGTCAAAACAGAATATGCTCCTTTTCCCACATCCTCACCTTTTACTGCCCTCTCTGCTGCTTCCAGGTCCAGATCTGGAGAAAAGTTTCAGAAACAGGCATCCACTTCTCGACGTTCCGCGGGGGTGCAAACACCGATATCTTTGCCTGTTATCAGCGGAAATGGGTGAAGCATTCCCAGCCTACGTGAATAAATAAGTCTGAGATGGAATCCTAATGTCAAGTCTGCGAGATCGTGTGAATGTGAGACCATTCTTCACCCTTGGATTGTGCCATGCCCTTTTTGCACACCGTCCTGGACTAATTCGGTGGGCGTGGGAGCTTTCGCAGTTAAGTCACACCGGTCTGGCGCATCACAAACAGCCCTTCGTCTGTCTGTGCACTCATATTCACACACACACACACAGTTGCTATCTGTCGGTCAGTCTATATGTATGTTCTTTGCCTGCTCTGTGCACTCATATGCACACACACAGTTGTCTGTCTGTTTGTCTGCCTGTATATTTTTCACCTACTCTTTGCACTCATATTCAAACACACAGAGTTGCTGCATGTCTGTCTGTCTGTTTTTCGCCTGCTCTGCGCTCTCATATTCACATCCACACAGTTGCTGTTGTTCTGTACAAGTCGGATATGTACACACATGTACGACTACACATTTTTCTCCCTTCTTACTACTGCGAGAAATAACCAACCCTTAATGAGCGAGGCTGGATCACAGAGAGGAAATAGCGTCGCAGGTCATCAAGGGAGAGAGAGAAGAGTTTAATAAATTCTCCATTCTGTTCTCCCACTGCTAAGCTAAGTTTTTTCAAGGGTAAGGAAACGGTGCTGCGTTTAACATCTGCTCTCTCTCCCTCCCTCCCTCCCTCAGTGCGGTGGTGGAGGTGTACGTACCCAATGAAGTACAGTAGTACTGCACAGTGTGTACGTAGCAGTCCGTAGTTGGGTAGAATTATTTCATGGTCGTTCGTCGGCGAAGAAAAAGATGTGGCAGCCGCATGAAAGAGGTGAAATATTAAAGGAGACAAGAGCTGCATTAGATCTCCTCGTTCTCCACTCAAAAATGTTCTTCAAAAACCACGAAAAAGCCAGTCCCAGAGGCACCGGTCATGTGGTGCCTTGAGCCATCTTTGCTAAGAGAGACACAATTTTGTCGCAAGACAGCTGAGTGTCACGCTTCAAGGTCATGATCGTGCAATTGCACACTGTCCGTGCACCCTCACACACATGACTTTCTTGACTCTCCCTGCACGTAGGTGGCCCGAGTCTCTCAACGACCTCAACTCAAGGGGTCCGGGCGACCTTCCTGCAGCAAGCATGTGGGATCCATTCCCCAAGTTGCTACGGAGGTTCATGATTCACCATTTTTTGTGGTGTCTCAGCATAGGAGATTGCTCGAGACACTGTAAAGCACTATCCTGTGGTGCTTCTCTCACTAGCTTTTTAGCGGTTCGTGAGGAAGCCCGCCTCAAAGGGTTTTCTTGCCTCATCCCCCTTTGTGAAGGAGAGAATTGATGGAGACATCAGACATCAACGGGGTCGTAAGAGTGACATTTTTCGCCTGACCGCAACAGTCGTGAGATCATGTAGCATGCAAATCCCATTTCCCAGAACACCCTCGCCCCATCCCCACCATTTGAGGGGATTTTTCAAGGTCAGTCAGACTCTCTCTTTGCCTCCACCCCCTCTCTCCAACCCGAGTTTTTATCGTATCTCCCACTTCCACCTCAAGCTGCTTCCTCTTTGGCTGCCAATCCTTCCTTTGCCTGGTTTTATCATTATCATTACGTACAGTACTCTCTACTGTGTGAGGCGCAGAAAACGCCACCACGAGAGCTGCGCTGCAGCCGTCCGCAATGTAGGAAGCAGCAGAGTAGTGTGAAGCAACTTAGGAAGACTGCACATGTCACGTTTCTTCGGTGCTCACACGGTAGCATGTGCACAATGACTAGTGGCAGAACAGAGCCAGCCTCCTTTTTGGGAGAGAGAAGGGTCATGCAGTGGGCACACACACAAGCAATTTGGCCCAACTAAAGCGCGTCGAACGGGACGACGTCGGCCGAGGAGGCAGCTGCACATTAAATTAAGGGCTCTCTTCCAAGCAACACCTGGTTCGTGGATGAGCAAGCATGTACGGGCGTTCGGACGGGCGGTCCACGTACGTCGGTCGGTACCTCAGGCCTGCCTCTGTGAGTGCACGGCCGACAAGGACAATAGCGATCGGGTTTTACGCATACGACGAACACGCGGCAGTGAAGCGATGACAATGAATTTTCACGCAGAAGCGAGCCACGATGGCTACCAACAGCTTACTGGCAGTCTAATCAAAAGAGACCTTACTTTTTTTTGAGCAGGCTGCCTCATTTTTCATAAGCTCAGGTCTACACTGGAGAGGTAAGTAGGACTAGAGACAGTACGGTTGACTGCACTTTAGAGAGCATCTGACGCATAATCATAGTCTGTATGCTAGTGGAGACCGGAGATTTTTCTTGAAAACTCCTGTAGTTTAGTGGAGATGAAAGACAGCTTGGCGATTCTATTATTTTTCGAGCACACGTGGTTATTGAGACATGCTGGGGCGTTGGAGGGAGAGCATCTCGGGTTACTTTCCTTGAGCGATCCATCGTAGCAGTGGGAGTTCGTTCAAGGAAGAAGAGCAGCCAAAGAGGAAGAAGAGGAGTCTTATTAACCACCACCAACCCTCCAAAACACGTCCATACGTTCACCTCCGAAAACGAGATCTCGAGAAGCCAGCGGGGTTTTTCTTCAACAGCCACTGATGCTCCTGATGCTCCTGATGCTCCCGGCTGCTGCTGCTCTACTTGGGTTTTAGTTAGCGTCACGTGTTGGCGGATCTTGATGACGCTCTCGCATATTTCGAATGCGAGGCGAGCTCATATATCTCTGAGAGCAGTTTATTCTTCTTTCACCCGCCAGTTGGACGAGGTTCATTATATCAGCAGCAACTCGGCGTGTCATTTCATTATCACCGCGGGGAGAGGTTGTTGAGGAGTAATTTATTTCGCTACCCTTGCAGTCCGCAGGTATGCGCTGCTTTGGTTTCGTTTGTCACTCGATCAAGATGTAACTGAGAGCGTGATACCAGCGCTGGCCGGCGTTGACAGCCGACCTGTCGATCGCAGGCTTCTGTCCTAATAAAGTAATTTTTTGGCCAAAGATACCTTCTCATTATCTCAGGTTCGTCAGGCTTGTCACCTGACTTGATGGGCAGCATTTGCCTGCCTCAGATCGAAACTTTTCATCGATCAAATTTGAAAGGCAACCACAGTCAGATGAGAAAGTTGGCCTGCCCCCGAATTTTCAACAAAACGTTGACAAAAATCTCAAAAGTTGTCCAATTTTGAAATTATCACGGAGTTATTTAGATTTCGTGTCAGCGATTAGACGTGTTTGTGTATTGACAGGGTGCGTCACATTTCCATTCACGACATCTTTTTGCTGCATCTACAAAAGCCAAGAACCACAGGCGAAATGCTGCCTGAAAGCCAAGGGTGCGCAACCTTTCTGACCTGACTGTACCAAAAGTAGCGACGTTGGTAGACTTTGCGCAGCACCCTTGTTCACACCGTCCCAGCCATTGTCGGTACAGACTGTACGTATGAAGAAGTACGTACTATGGCAGCAATAGTACTAACCTTCGTGCATGCTTCGCTCGTACGCGTCATTAATCGACCCTACGGACTCGTCCTAATGACGCTCAGCTGTGCCTGAATTGTTGGCACAAAAAAGCCTCGCGCCTGCTTTTGTTCTTGCACCCCGTGTGAAAGTCATGTTGACTTGAATGACAGCCGAGATACTTTTGTCACGTAGAGAGAGTGAGAGAAAAAGAAAGGGGTGGGAACTGTCGCCACCGCAAAGGATCAGCGCCACTGGCGCAGGCGCCTCTTTTTTGTGACGTGTGGCATCACGCACAACTCATCACCGGCGCTGTTGCTGGTGTGCGACGACAGGGGCAGAATGCAAATGACTGCTGCCCTTGATAAGAATAAAGCAGCGCGGTTCCCTAAACAAAAGCCACTCGCCCCGGTGGTCCACGGCCTCGCCCAAGCACGAGTGGGTGCTGCACACCGCGTTATGCATGCGTGTAGGGCGTCGAGGAAGATGAGGAAGAGCACGGACCGAGCGGAGGACAGACAGCAACTGGTCTGTGTATCTGTTTCGTATAAGAATCTATATTTTTCTTTCCTGCATGAATATATCTTAATAATTGAGCAGCCAAGATGTGGCCATAAATAAGCGTGGAGTGGCTATCCCCAAGCGTTTTGCACGGTCGATTGCACCATTTATCAAAGAAATGCCCATGGCCCAGTTCTTCCGCGGAAGACTTTTGTACCACTGAATTGTCCTTCTGGTCGAGGAGCGATCCTCCCATCAGCTAACTAGAACTGAGTAAGTTCCTCGGTCAACTTGTTGCTGCTGAGTTGGGTGCAGCCTTTGAAAGTCTTCGGGGATGGTCACTGATGAGGTCGTGGAAGATGGCGTTGATGAGGAAGGCGAAGCCGGTGTCGAAAAAGGGCCCAAAGCGTCTGTGGACGAGGAGACGCAATGAAACGGAGGTACTGAGGAGGTCACTTCTGGTTCTGATATGGGCTGTTGTGCCGTTGAGGTCGAAGTCAGGTAACTGGGAGATGATGTGGTGAGCTGCTTGGCGCAGAGCACAATGTCGTCCTATCGAGAGACAAAATGGTGAGTACAAGTTTCAAGGGTACAACTGTGCCGTGTCTCACCTTTTTGGTGTGCGTTAGAGTCTGCAGCTCTCTGAGCAGCTGATCGACGGGCGATTTTCCCCACCATCCCGTGGACTCTCGGGAAAGTCCCGAGGAAAGTACTGCGTAGATAGCAGAGGAAGCCAGCAGACTGGGGTTGAGGTAGCAGTACTTGTACTCAGTGGCGGCCAACACCAGCATGGTCTCTGCCCGACGACGCACATCACTGTCGTACTCATCAGTGGGGCCGAGCATTCGCTTATCTCCTGATGCAGACAATCGGTCCAGCAGCGGGTCCAGAAAATCTAATGGAGTCACAGTCGAAAGCTCCCATCGCAGCTCCTGCAAGATCAGCAACTCCCAGTCCTGGAAGAAAAGAGAAAAGAGGGGTGTGTGACATTTGTGCTGTGAGCAGAAATCCATTTTTCAGGGCTGTTCCTACTGGCTTCTCTCCCACAGACTTGCGATGCTTCTGTCAAAGCATTCCTGTCCGTCAGGTTGAGGCATTGTTGCCACTAAGTAGTATAGTGACCGGCACACAAAAAAACGTGTGTAGCCGACTAGATTTTTTTGGGTGGACCGGACGACCGCAGAAATTTGCTTCATTAACGTGAAGTTGGAGTGAGAGGGAATCGAAGACACCTTTGCTGTTGTTGTTGCCTCCCCAGCCCAGAATGTTACATGCACATCGCAGGCATTGTCGTAAATTAAGAGGATTGTTGCCAGAAAAGCAAGGAACGCTTTGACAGTTTGAGATACCATCACTCCTGTGTGTGTTGCTCTCTTTTGGGTTCGAACGCCGTCTTTTTGTAAGTGCGCCCCTCCCTCCTACTTGCCTCCTCACCCCCTAGCCAGGATGAGGCCGCGGCGCCATTGTTCTGCCCCAAGAAGAGTCACAAATACTCGAAATGAGTGTTTCCAAACCGATCTCTCGTAAGAAAAAAAGGGGCGACAGCCATAAATTGTCGCTGTTTAGAGTTACGGCTATCCCTTTACCATTGTGTGTGGTAAGCTAGAACTGGGACTGCTGACTAGTACTGCCGAGCTAAATACGTGCATGAGGTGCTCGTACGTAGAGGCGGCGGTGTCGTTTCACTGAGGATCACTAAAGAGTTATCACTATACTCACTTGACCAGCGGTCAAGTGCTTTTCCCCTCCCCCCCCCCTCCGACCGCGCTAGTAATGTTGTAAAATACAGCTAAAAGCTCTTGTTGCTTTCTATCAAGTACGGAGACGAGCGATAAAGTTCCGGCGCCACTCGTAAGATATGTTTGCAGCCATAAAGTGAGCAAAATGTCACAACTCTTATACTAGATTTATCCTCCTCTGCGCCAGCATCGACTCGACCTCCCCTGCGAAGGAGTTGAGGGCAGGGTCCCCATTTCTCGTATTCCCCATCGAATTTCTAGAACTACGCCTCAGAACTCACACGTGATAGAGATGTTGACTCAAGATTAGTTAGTTCTCCCCCCTCAAAAAAGAGTCGAAAAGTCTCACGCTCTCTTCTCTGCTCTCCATGTACGGCTGTTTGGGGACCTGTCATATAGCTGTCAGGGTGGACCAAAACAGCCATTGATATTACAAACCCCTTTACTTCTCGGGGAGGAGATAACCCGCCGGCGCGCGCGCGCACGCACCCACGGGCTCGGTCCACATTATGACAACTGAGGAATTAACCCCGTCACAAGACAGCCCATGCCCATTTTTGGGAGGCGGTGAAGATGCACATACAGACTCGTCTGGTCCAGCCCCACCTATACAGTGATAAAGTCAGCACGAGAGAACGATTAGACACCTGCCCATTGTTGCATCTGTCCGTGGGAACTGACACCCGGCTACTCACATATGATGAATGACAGAGCATCGGTGGGAGAAACAAATGGTTGCAGTGGCAACAGTCTTTTAACCAGTTGTTTGTCTTCTCACCTTTATCTCGTCGGACTTGATGCTGAAATCGGAGTAAAAGATGAGCTTCTCGCCTAGGATTGGACACGTCTCCTTGAACTTGGACGCCAGAAGTAGACACACGGAGCCAATGAGCTGGAGGCTGCCCTTGGTGACGCGACACCTTGCCAGGAAGCGGTCAAAGTAGTTCATGGCCAGCACAAAGACCTCCGGCTGGCACTGCAGCTCCTGGCACACTTGTAGCATCCAGTCTGCGACAATCTTTCGCATGGGAGGGGCAACACACTGAGGTCGCTGTACGAAACGAAAGTAGTCCGGTGCCGTCGGTAGTGACCTCGACTCTGCACGCAGCAAGTTCTGCAGCACCCTGTCGTCCCGCCTCAGGACGAGGTCTCTCAGTGCGCGCACAGGTGGCGCACAGGATCCGTCGTCGGCCATGAGTGCCAGATCGGGCAAATCGTACGACGTCTTGCAGATATTATTATTATTTGTGGGGCTGGCCTCCAGATACTCAAGTGTCTCTGAACAATGCAGATCTGAAGAAATGTCCTGGCCGCCATTTCCACGAGATTCCTCGCTCAACACGAATCCCGCCGCCATGATGATCCTTTTAGTATCGCGCCAACATGCTGAACGATATCGCGGAGGAAAGGACCTCTCACCACTCGGAGACACTACGTCGTTTTGAATGAAACAGCTGATCATGTCCTGGTCCTCGACGTCGTCGCCATCGCTCCCTCGCTTGTTGCTGTTGCCGGTCTGGCAACGGGCGAACGCTCGCCCGTTTGCCGTTTGGAACGCAAAAGCACGCACGCACGTCCGTCCGACAGACGGACGGACTGACGGACGGACAATACCGGAGGACCCGCCGGGCTTCTGTTGCTCCCCTCCGTCGGTCGGCGGGCGAGCAAGTGCTTTGCGTGCGCCGGTTCAAGGAGGAAGGGAGTGGAGGGAAGACGCAAAAACCCCGCGAAAGTTCTGGCGGGACCTGAAGAAAGGAGGGGAGAGAAGGAGAGGGGTTGAATATGGCAACAGTTCTAACGAATTTCTACTCAGAGCTAGTATTTTCCTGTTCTAACGTAGTCGGACTGACCCTAGTCTGTGTTTGAGTAAGGAAGAAAATGGAGGGACGAGCAACGGGGCGATTAGCTTCTCTTTGAGTGACACTGGTCCAACTTTGGGAGGAGACCAGAACTAGGGCAGATTAATATCGGCTCTAAAGGAACTATGAAAGAATTCGCTGACGCCCAAGAGGCGTAGGATGTGCTGAATTGCATGCACTGCTCTACCTGCACATCGTACGAAGCAAGTGTCCGGACGTCCGCGCGTCTAGATGTCACCAAACTTGTAGTAGAACATCCGACACCACGTCCAGATCAGTATAAAAACGAGTGAAAGATTAGGAACATTTTTCTCTACACATGCAGCTGCCTTTGTGCTGCTGTGTGCAGTCTAGACATGGTGCGATCCGGCTGCTTCTTTCATCCCCCCTTCTTAATCCCAACAGCCTCTCTGTCTTCTTCTCTAGTGATCCAGAACAAGTCTCACTCGTGCCACACAGGCACAAGTGATCTCGATGCCAGATAAGTCGTATCCTTTGAGGGTCCTTGCAGCCCCTTTTGCCACCTGCCTCCTTCTGTATTCGACTACACAAAGAAAATCTTTTTCTCGACCCATTCGTGCCAACTGCGAATTGAGGATATGGGGATATCGTCAAGTCGTTGCGTAAACTCTACTGATTGAAGGTCGAACTTGGGAGTACAAAATACAGGACGCACTTACCTCTGTCGTAGCATGGGAAAGTGGGAAAAGGTGAAGCTCATAAAACGTCGCCATCGTGTTCATAGTTTTTGTGGGCAACTCTGGCGATGATAAAGCTCATGCGAAAAGTAGCAGAGGCTCAGACCACAAGGTCATCTTTACAGGACTGAGCAGAAGCTTTCAGACTGAGTCCTGATACAACCTTGCACAAGAGCTGTAGTACGTACAAGGATATGACACAGCTCACGGGTCAAATGGCTCATGCCATCATCAAAGTGCTGGGAAGCAGAGAAAAGAGGGAAGAGATAACTGTGCTCTCCTCTGAAGAATGTAGGCACCACAGAGGCAAGGACACATTATATGACTACGTCTCGAGCCTCCAATTTCCAAGCCAAGTTAAGTCTCAAGCTTGAGGGGGGGAGGAGGCAAGCCAAGCCGTAGTCTTGTTCGACTGTACCGGGTGAAACAAAACACTTACGATACAATATACTTACACTAATAGCGAGTCAAACGAAGATCCATCTCAAGGGTACGTTCAAAGTTGAAAAGATTGCATTGATGTCTAATTTTGCAGTTTTTATTCCCACCAATGTATGAAAAAAAAACCCGCAATCGTTTTCCGTGCATGGCTTCAGAGAGCAGGTCGTCCCAGGCATTGGTTCCAATCCTGAGGATCAGTTCCAGGTCACCAGGTCTACGACAAGTATAAGGGCCATTTGAAGCAGGAGAATGGAGTGGGGAAGCAGACGTATTCAAGGCCAAGGGCTGTGGAGGACTGAGGGTCGGGACCGATCAAAAGCCTTTGAAATCCTTCCACTGCCCGCAAAAGCTGCCAGGGCGATGAGAGTGGCTAGGGAAGCAACACTGCTGACCCAGACGAAGAAAGGCAAGGCCATCATCTCTTCAGCGACGAGAAGCATTTAACTGTGCACTAGACCTTTATGAAGAATGATGAGTACATTGTATTCAAGGACTTTGACCCCCGCACGTCAAGTGGGGGTACTAAGATCAGAACCCGACCAGGATTATTGTCTTCGGCTTCATTGCCACTACCAGCAAGGTATGCATGCATCCTTATCTCCAGAGGCCTCAATGCAACCGCTACCATCCTAACCTTCAGTGTGTCTCCTTGGATCAATGAAATCTTCTAGGTAGGTAGGTTCATACCTCTTCCAACAAGATGGGGCTCCAGACCACACTGCCAATGCGACCCCCGGCCGCAAGAAGCCAGGGTCACCTCCTGTACCAAGAACTTGCCTCCTCTACTTGGCCTCCCCTGAACCCATTCTTTTGCTTTTGGTGGGACTAAGTAGAAAGAACATCTGCTAGCACAAGCCACTATAATATTTATGGAAAGACTGCCACAATGAGTGTATGGACTGAGATCCCAAGCACTTCTTCATCAAGATGACCAAAACCTTCAGGTGCATGCTAGAGATAGACCAATAGACCTATCTCTAGCATGCACCGTTGACTTGTATCTTTATCAGATACAGAACGCAGACAGGTTAGTCTGCGTAGTCGACTCTTTGTTCCTTTTACAAAGGTGTTGCATGCTAAGGTCTCTATGATGCCCCAAATTCCATACCCCAACAGGTTCAGGCCAAGCAAAGACGTGTTGGCTAGTGACTAGAATGTTGAAATTATTGACTACAGATTTATTACAATTCTGAATGATAAGGTTTTAGTTAAGGGTAAATAATCAGTTTACTTATATTAAGAAAGAATTTATTGTCCTGGAGGCCACTGATGAGAGAAGTCTCCCCTACTGTTCAAGAAAGTTCATAAAACTTTCCTCAGTTCCATCTTATCAGTTTCTACGGAGGCAAAGAAAAGTTTCAGTGCTGCAGCGCTCGTAACAAAGCTGTGGATCAATTTGGATGAAAAGACTGTTAATATCCTCTTTTTGGTCCCTTACTCATTTGAAAGAACAAAAAGTTCCAGTTCGAGGAAAGATGTGCAGTCTGTCAGGAAGACTCAGGATAATTGAAAATATAGGATCTCGGATTTAATTAAACTTCAATTGTCCATTAATCCTCCAGATCTCTCCTAAATCGTATTTGAAATTGCCTCTTTCTTTGAATAATTCGACTCACTGACTTCAGCCGTAGCACAGATCAATCCAAACTGCTACAACAGTACGCCAGGTCCCCCTGGCGTTGTGTGTTGCCACTAAGTCTTGCTGTCACTAATAATACCTGCTGTTTGACTGTACGTGATTTTAGCGTGGTTTGGTAACATCATTCACACAGAGATGGGAACATTTAAAGTTCCATTGCCGTCAAACGAAATTGGCACTGGTCAAGTAGAAGCAGGCTCAACCTCATCAAGAACAGATAACTCTCTGACATGGAGAACCATGATGATACCGGTCATGGCAATGGTAGTCATCTGCCCCCCAACCTCTGCTGGATTCTGATCCAGAACAGTCAGGCCACTGCAGTGGCCTACGTACTGCGTCCACTCACCCAGTACATGTACTGCACATGTACACCCAGCCCAATGTATTGGGCAAGTGGCCTATGTACTGCGACTGCTTACCCACTACAGCAGGCCACTTACCACAGTGCAGTCAGTGCTGACTGTTTTCGTGCACTTGGCAATCTCAGATATGCTGAACATCTCAGTAATTGGGTGTGGGCTTGTTCTACAAGTAACCCTTTGCCCAATCACCAATCTGAAAATCTGATCCCCTCTCAATTTGCTCTATTTTGACTCATGGTTTCTAGAAGTCTTGGGGGTGAGAATGGCATTCCCCAGCACGGCAAGGGTTCTCACATCACACTCACCCCCTCCTCTTCCTCCTCCTCCACAGCTGCCATCCATCATGTCTTACAAGTTTTTCTGTGCCTTTTAAGTCTTCAGCTGTCCGCCTCCTTGTACCACGTACGCAACGTCAGTCCAGTCGTCGTAGTAGCGGCAGTAGCTGAGCCAGATATGGATGAAGTGATTGGCTCTCTCACTGACACACCTGCACGTGTTATTTAACTAGGAGTGAGCGGGGTTCAGGGTCAGCTAATTGAATCTGGCTCTGAGTCGTGACGCAGGAAAAGCAACTGAAATGGAAGAATTCTTTGCCCCCTTTGTGGAAATATTTATTCCTCCCTGGGCGCGGAACTTGCAGGCTGTTGTTGCCCAAGTAAGCAGCTTTGTACTTGTTGCTTTACACTTATTTCTGGGTTATTGCGGCGGTCAAAAAAGTCTCACCTCGCCTGGAAATTCATGCCCGCGGCTTGCTCGCCCTACTCATATTTTTTTCTTTTTTTGTCTTTCTTCCATCTCTTTCAAGCAGCGAGCTGGTGAGGATGATCCATGCTGAGCCATAACAAAACTGCTTCATTTCTCTAGCTGTCTACGCACGACCATCGCCATTACAGCCCGCACCATAGGCGCAAAGTCAAATCACCCTCTTCTTCTTCGCCTTGCATTCCATTGATAATTAGAGGCTCCTCCTATTCTCACCTCCGTTCCCACGCCGACTTGAAGAAGACCCTGACCGTGTGTGTGGCTCGGCTTGACGTGTGGTGAAGTACCCACCAAATGGCTGCTGGGGGGGCCTGAAATTTGTGCCTGCACCCCAGGCCGCGCCGTGCCGATGATGCTATCACTCGCTTGTCAGACACAGAGTCCAGCGATTAGCCCCACTCACTCCGTCTCCATCGTCCCCCTTAAGGCGGTACTTACCGAAGTGGGCAGTTTTGTTGCCGGCGTTTGGAGTGGGCGACCAAGCCAACCCATTCATTGACAGCCGCCGCCTTCGCCAGACGCGCCGGTAGGCCTAGTCGGCTGGGACGGCTGCTGGCACCCGCTATCCACCCGACTGCAGACTGAAACCTGATGAAAATTGCACCGACCAAGCGTGAGATCGCCGCTGTGCCCGATGAATGGGGGGCGCATTCGACTATGCCTGTCTGCATGCCACATCATGTGACATGGGAGGCCCCCGCCAGGAACTGGGGGGGAGGATATAGAATTACGCACCCATAATGGGCACGTCTGGGTTTTCGCAGCAGACGTCGGCTGCTGATGGTGCAATACCCAAAAGTGTGCTCAGCACAAACCCGCCAGACACACGCGATTGCACTTCATCACCAGCGGCTGGAAGGGAAGCCTCGTCGTTCTCGTCGTCGTCGTCCCTGAAGACCACGATGAGCGCAGTCAGAAGGACGTCCCTGGCCCGTACCTGTTGAACGGCCAGTTAGACATCTTGAAAGCTGTGGAGTTTCAAAAATGGGCTTACGTAAACGTACCCAATTTCGTGCTTTCCTCCTTGTCTAATCGCAGTGAGCATTAGTTTTTAAAGCGAAGGTCGTTACGGTAGGAATTGGCTCTCCAAATTACGTGTCTGCACTTCATCGATGCTGGCGCGAGCTTTTGATTCATTTTCCCGGTGAGAAAATGGGTGGGCAGACTCATAATTAGGCGCAGCCTTGAAAAGCTGATGCCCGCGCAGTAGTGGCAGTCGTCGTAATAGTAGTTCTGCCCACTCTCTGATTACATCTTCTGCTGGGGCCAATATTTCGTCGCATGTCCGGACCCAATTTTGCGGCCGACTTTTTATTTAATATGCGCGCTCGCTCGACGGTAAAAAGTATATTAAGCCATCATGTTGTTTCGTCCCCACTTGTGAGGAACTGAACGTAGCATCAAGTCGTAGTGGTAGCAGTTCAGGGGTAGGAGGGAGGGGGAGACTGATTGGTGGGTTAAGTGATGGGTCCGTTCCTCTCGCTCGGCCGGCAATTAAGTCGGCGCCTTCTTAAGCGCCATTGAAGTGATTATCGGCAAAAACGTGTACACGTAGCGTGAGAGAAGAAGGAGCCAAGGGGAATTAGCTACTAGTCCATGTACGTACATCCAGGAAAGATGCCGCGTTGCTCCAGCCGCAGGTCTGGACGGTGCTGGAGCATTGATCAGCTCGCACTAACAAAGTGAGCAGATAAGATTCTGGCTTCTCAGGGGGGGATCTTTTCACGGCCTGATATGCTCGTTGACGTTAAAGCCTGCGCGTTCACTCACTCACGCACTTATTGGAGCAGCTTTGACATGACGTGGCCGTGTATCAAGTACAACAACCGGCAGTCCGAAGCAATAGTCGTATAGCGTGCGGATGGATTCGTACGCACGCAGCAGTTAAGTACATGTACTACTACGTACTGGGGGCAGTGCCAGGAAGGATCGCCCCTTTGGCCCCCGTAGCGCCATTTTGAGACCTGCAATTAACGCGATATTAGAACACAGCCGAACTACTAATTTGGAGGAAAAGGTAAGGCTAAAAGATCCGTGCTGCTGGCCGCCGTGAGCCCCTATTTGGACCTACGAGACGTCATTCATCCATCCCCTGTTGCTCGAGGTTTTGTATCGCCTCAGGTCCAGAAATTGCCTCAAATTCTGTGGAATAAAAGGTAGAAGTGAGGACGAAGCAGACTCGTGATCGACCGACATGATGACGAGAAGAATAGTAATATGTGCAAAGCCGGGGAACATAAAGACCGTACACGCGTCCAGACGTGTGAGGGCCTGGGTGTCGACCTCTTCCGAGGTTCCTGCACCACACACAAGTGAGGCTGTGAGGCTGCCTGTGGAAAAAAAAACCCGCGTCCAACAACCTGTTGCGCATTTGCGTATGCCTGCCTGCCTGCCTGCCTTGGCTATCTGGCGCCCTGAAAATGTGTTTTAGGGCCCTGGCAAATCACCGCAATCTTGCCCTTGTTTAAGGGTTGCCCTCAGTGTGAGAACTGAACGAGCTATTTGGCGGAAGGAAGGCGGAGCTTTGCGCCTAGGCAGGCATGCGATAATTTGATGCTCGCTCTCTCTCTCACTCACTCACTCACTCACTCTACAGCGGCCTGATTGCTGGTATCCATCGCTCGTCCCACACCATATTTTGCAATATGGCCTCACGTCAACTTTTCGGTAGATTAGGATAAAGATAGAGCAGCGAATGGGCCTCTCACTACCGAAAATTGCCTCCTAGAGCTTCATGGTCATGGTCGTGGTCAGATGAGAGGCATGGTCATATTTTTTTCTTCTTCATACATCTACTGTAGGTATGCATCGGCTGCCTCTCTCAGAAGATGTGTATGCCGCACCACCAATGTCTTATTTACATGGGTAATTGTTGTGGCCCTTCAGGGGGGAGGGGGGATTGCTCATGGCCAGGGGAACACATCTGCGCTGATTCATGGAGGAAACTAAGGCAAATTGGGCCTTTAAATGAAAAATATTATGCGTCTCCAATGCTTCTCCCTGGGGCGTTTTCTCACATAGCGTCCATCAGAACCACGCAGCAGCGTTGGGAGTACCTACGCGTGCACGGTCCTCACAGTCCTCTCGCAGTCCTCGAAGAACACTCGACGCAGCTCGAATATTTGGCAGACAGCAGCTTGTGAATATAACTTCTTGTGCGAATATAACTTCCCTTCCTCGCCTTATGTGCATACCTAATAGATCTATGTAAATGCTGTTATCGTGGCCACCCTTCACTAGCTCGCTCGTGACTGAATCGAGGATTAAACGAGCGAACGTGCGCGGGCAGAGGGGCTAACAGAAAGGAGCATAAAAATTTGATATGAATCTCTTGGAAAATTTACGGCCACAGAAGTCGTGGAATAAAAAGGGTGGCGGTGGGCCTCAAACCTCAACACCACCACCCCGAAGGCAGGGGAGATGGACACGCTCGAGTCACACCCGCGGGCGAATAAAATATGTGGTAAGATCTTTTAGATTAAGTTTCTCTCCCAAAGCTATTCTTCCTTCAAGTCTCATCAGTCGCCTCAACCTATTTTTGAGCTGGCATGTAAATATCGGTGCATTTTTGTCAAGTTGCCAGCGGCACTCCAAGCTCTGCCTTTGAGTCTGTCGGCGAAGCGGCCTCGTTATTGTCGTCTCCCTTTTACCATTCAGATGAAGAAAAGAGGTTTCCCGATATTACGAGGCTGCACCAGACTTTGTCTTTCTTCCGCGTTTGACGACAGACTCAAAGAGCTCTCGACGGCTCCGCCATCCCCAACCCCAACCCTGTCTGGTCTGTGAAGGCCGGCGTAATCCGATCTTGTTACCCCTTCCTTTCCCTTATAGTAGCGTATGCAGCACAGTAGCAGTCGGATCTTCACACTGACACATGAAATACAGCTAGTGTCACCTGTCAATCCAATGTCTGGCTGTGACCTGACTCTCTTTTCTCCATGGGGAAATGCGATCCTCTTCCTTCTTCATCAGTGGAAGAAACATGGTAATCAAAGGTCTCGCCCATACATGAGCACAATGGACCTCTATTTATTGACAACAACAACTCGAAACTACAGATGAAGTCAACAAAGGGCACGTGAAATGGGGCTCATCATGCCTCTGCCAATAAGGAGAGGTCACCTTGAGTCACACAACACGCACTCGATGTCATGAAAAACTGCATTGTTGTGCACCACATTGATCTCGGGTCCTGCGTGAGCCACTGTGCGAGCATGACTTCGGCTACTGCAGGAGACAGCAGAAAGCTGACGTCGCCATGAGGGGGACCTTGGGCGGAAGAGGAGTCGAAAATTGTTCCACATCCACCCAAAATCATCTCCACTGATGGCCTAAAAATCCATCCCCCTCCTCGCCTGCAACCTGGTGGACGGAAGAGCTCAAGACAGGAGGAAGTCAGAGGAAGACAATGATGCGACAATGGAGAATGATGAGTGTGCGATCAGAGGGCACCATGCCCATGCACACGCACAGGGGAGGAGGGGGAGGCAGGCAGTCACCCCCACTTCCTGTGGTATGCATTCTCGGAGCTCATGAAGGCGTGCACCAACCGTGCTTGCATCATGTTATGATGATGAGTATGCCACTGGTGTCTGAACAACAGCAAGCAACTACTTCTTCCAGGAATGACTTCTGCCTCAGCATCACTGGCTGCGTTCTGCACACAACACTCGTCCAATGTCTGAACAACGCACCTCAGAAGCATAGTGCGTGTTCAACAAAATGTGTCCATAGCTACACACCCGTCCTGCACACATACGGACGTATATGACACGAGAGAATGAGACAGGGAGGCAGATGCAATGCATTGAATACTTTGAATCGATCAAGCTTGCTTACCCATGTGTCCGGTTGGACGTCGGTTGCAGCCAGCACCCTTCAGCCGGCCGCCGGCTTTCGAAGGGGCCGGGGCTCTCTGGTACGAGTTGCTCTCTGCGCCACCACCTGCAACCCTGCGTAAAAAGGGCTTTGTGAGACAGGACACTTTGTTGAATCAAGCGAGAAATTGCCTCATTAATTAAATCTCCAGTAAACAGACTTCTCTTCTCCCCCCATTTTGGTGCTGCGTTCGTGCCGCATAAACGCCCTCCCCTCGGTGGTGCATTAATGTGCCGCATATTTGTTCCGGCCCACAAATCCTCTTTTAGTCGAACCGAACTGATGGATCAAAGTGTCTGAGGAAAGCAGGTGCTGTCGTGCTTTTTTTTTGCTCTCTCTTTCTCTCATTTCTTACGCGTTCACCTTGACTCCAAGTCTCATATATGAGTGAGATGCATCCTCGTTACGAGTTTGTACCGTCACTTCTCCGAACCCTTCGCTAACAGTCACTTTTGTATGGTCCAAACAAGCAGTGATATGGCAAGAATCGGGCAAAAACTTTGGGCTTTTTTGTCGCGGTGATAACTGGCGATATCTTCATTATCCCGCTGCCCGCTAATAATTCTTTTTCATTTCGTTCTCAGACACATGGAGCATATCATACCTACCAGACAAGTTTGTTTTCCCCTTCACTTTTTTACGCAATTATCTCTCCGTTCCATCCAACCACGTCATTCATCCTAATCTAGCTGTATCCTCCCTTCCCCTCCTTCAATGACTGCTTCATCGTTTTTTACTCTCAAATCCTTTCTCTCTTCCCCCCATGAATAGTGAACAGATTCATTTTACATGATATTAAGATACGGAGCACGACAAAAAGCTTGTCTCTCCTCTCTTAGGCGAGGACGTACAGGAACTCACTGCTGTTCAGCCTGGGAGATTCTGTAAGGGAGGAACACATGCACACGCGCACGCGGAGCATTACGGTGGTCTCGCCAGAACGAGAAGTTTTTTGGGTACCGAGTGCAACTGATAGTTGCACACACGTACCGGGTGCGTCAAATGAACGGGACACCTACTTCGTCACTCGATTTCAATGAGACAAGCAACTATATGAGGTTGGAAATCATCTTATTGGAGAGTTGAGAGTCCGATGTTTCTAAAAATGCCTAATTTGTCAACATCTAGATGACAACTGTCACTCTGGGAAGGCATGGAAGTGCGCTGCCCAAAAGTTATTGCACAGCTCGAATCTGAGGACGGCGTCATCAACCCCCTCTACTCCAGCGTCTGGATCCATGCGGAAGAGTCGGCGAGCTCGACTTTCCACAGCAATATCAACGCCACGAAGGCCGCTGCTTGGGCCTCCTCGACCTCAGAATTTATATGCGCTGTATGCAAGGCCTTTTAGTCTCCCCTGGACGTTGCCTCAGTGGGAGGAACTTACAGTAACTAAGTTTGATTATGCCATATCGAGCCATAGTAGTTGTTAGAGTGTCCCATTCTTCTGAAACACCCGGTACACACCCCACACGCATGCATGGGGGTAGCACGTTTCAAGCCCCTGGACCCCCTTGGGGACGAGACTGCACAAAAAACAACTCTTCATGTTGACCTTGATAAACCAGAGGATGATTTAAATGAGAGATGGGTATAAGGAGCAGTATCAGTTACAATCTGGCGTGAGGCAAAAAAAAGTTCCAGATGCGAAGGGTCAAGAACTGATGTGTAAATGAAGCTTTTCTGCTGGCAACCCTATTTTTGACTCATCTCCTCCTCGCTCTCGACCAAAGCACGTCTTCAATGTATTAAGGACAAACCACGACAAACAACCGGAACACGAACCACTATCATTATACAGAAATAAAGCGCGAAAAGTTGACTTTTGTTCCCTCTTTTCCAGAGTAACAAATGGGGGTTAATGACAAGCTGCTGCCCATTGAAGTTTCCGTTCATTACTTCGTCGACGAATGACCGTAACTCCTTTGCCTACTATGCACTAATGTCTGACACAGGAAGTTGCCACCAAGGAACAATTAAACGGAGGAGGTAAAACATGCTTACAAGCAAAACTTCTCTCTTTATGACGTCCTCAGACAGGAGTAAAAGCCCCTCCTGCCAGTCAAAGTTTGCACACTGTACCTGTGAGTCTATTGGGTCAGCAAGGGCAGAGCAGTACTGAGGAACATCCGAAGACCTTGGACTTGATCTTGGCTTATCTCCATGAAGTAGTTTTTCTCATGGGAACACTTCTCCTCCCCAAAGTTCAAGACAGACCCCGAACCAAACTTATTCGGTTCTTCTGGTGCTGCAGCTGGTATTAATTGCGCCCAATTAAGCTTACTTTTGGGGCTGCTGTATGAAGCAAGAGCACCTCGGGCCAACTCTCTGGCCTTGTTAGCCCCTTGCCGATGGATTGATTGCAAGGTATGCGATTCCCTCTTGCCGTCGCTCAGGTAATGACGATATCTCAAGAAGACTCCTTAATTGGGTCTGTAGGATGTACAGTAAAAAAAGAGATCGCTGCGCCCACCCTGGCCCTGGCTGTCTCTACCGCTCTTGGGCAGTAGCAGCGTTTATTAGGGGCTCATAAGTTACTCATTCGGCCACACTGGCCAAAGCCACGCCTCAATCATTCATTTCCTCAGTGGGAAGCTTTTTTGCTGCTGCCCTCGCTGTACCTGCGTACGTGCAGCACTCACGACGGACACGCAGTAGTCGTAGCTGTGGTAGTAATTCAAGGAGAGGTGGAGGGGGACAGAAAACAATTTGCTTTAACAGTTATCGAAGTGCCCTAGGGCCCACCATTTTTTTTTCTTCACCGAGCTTAGCCTTGTACGGCTCGTTTTATCAATGGAATTTCGTTTTTTGTGAGCCCGGGCCAGTCAATTGCGTTTCCAACGTCGGCGCGGCATCATTCAATGATTAGTCGTCTCATCTGACACCATTGTGCTTTTTGGGGCTCTGCCTCACTCTGGCGCTCTCTTTGCATCTCTACCTTCCCCTCTAATTTTTTGTGCATGGTCGAGGGGGCTCCTTTGTGGTGTGGAGCCCCCTCAGGGGCCTATTTGTACAAAAAAAGACCCGAGTGTGGCAAGGACAAGACCCCGACGAGCCTCGCGTGTTTGTGCTCTGTGTGAAACAACCCGCCGCTATGCATCAAAAATTATTGGTCTGGAATTCGATTGCTCTGACCCCCCCGGCGAGGCAGCATCGATTGTATAGCAAAAAAAACCATACCCATTGACGCGTCTAATTTTTCACTTTAGGTCAGTTTTTTGCGTCATGCCTCTTCCATAATTGAAGTAAGCAGTCGCACAGCGGAGGCCCAAGAAAGGGACAATCAGATCAACAATCGATCATCTCAGGAGAGGTGATCACGACTCTCAAGTCCCTGCGTACGTGCGTATGTTCCAGCCCATTCGCATAGGAATCCAGAAATTCCACGTATTATGCCAACAATGGTACCGACGTACCAGGTGTGGTGCAAGGTGTGCCTTCCAAAGGAACCTCAATGTGCATTGTATTCGTCTAGTGGTATTCCTTGCTCTTTTCTCCATGGACAAGAGCGGTTTATAACAATATCTGGGGCGATACATTTTTTGGAGAGGCTTTTTTTACATATCCGGAAGACCGGCTTTTATTATTTTGCCAGCTTAAGAATGAAAAAAAAACAGCACGCTGTGGATATCCTGACCTCGGTCGAGCTCTGTGGCACAGTTTCGCACATCAGCATTGGTGTTCGCGCACATGCACGAGTACAACGCGGAGAAGTCAGTCTGCTCGTAGCAGCAGATTGTATAGGTAACAGAGAGTAATGAGACTGCAGCGAAGAATGTGGACGCTCACCGATGCTCATTGTAGCCTCGTCCATTTTAGACGACAACAGAGACTGACTGACCCGTCCATCCATCGTCGCCAAAAGGAGAGTTGACAAAAAGCCTTAAAGGATGAAAGGGGATCAAGGCACAAGAAGAACCCTTCTCGTAGCCTTAAATCCCAGGGCGAACAATAAAAGCTGCCCCCCCTGGCGACAACAACAGCTGGGGCGTTGAAAGAAAAAGTCAATTTTCGCGACCAGGGCAGAGTTTCGATATGCAGGAATATTTGGGGGGATTAATCATGAGAATGGTAAAAAGGATGTGTTGTTTGATCAACTTTTTTTTTCCTCCCCGCCGAGGTCGTGGAACAGCTGCTATTTCATTCTCAGGCTCATCAAAGCGTCTCTCTTGGCTGTCGTCTTGATCTCCTTAACCCTACGCTCCTTTATACACATAAAACATACCCGCAAGGAAAAGTTCACTGGAAAATGGAAACACTTCCTCTCTCATAGTGTACAGCAATCTTTCAACCTCTGATTTGTCAAATAAAGGCAATTGAAGCGATGCAGCTGTGTGAAGACGTGGGAATTTGGTAGAGTAGAAAGAAATTCCTGTGCCTTTTGTGGCAGTGGCAGCCTGGACTGAGGAAAAACATGTCGAAGTAGGAGGGACCCTTAAGCAATGCCTCGTCGCAGTAGCAAAAAAAAGGGGAGATCCCTTTCACCGAGCCATAGATCACACGTCACATGGCCTATTCAAAGATCGAAGGACAGGTATTGGTTGCCTGCGCTAAATGTATGATACCTATGCTCTTTAACAGATTCACCAAACCGTGATTGATTGGTTTGTTAGAGACTTTCGACTCTTTGAATATGCTCGCCAGACTCTTTTATTGTGTGGAAGCTGCTACCGCAGACCAAGAGCCTTCACAAATTCGAAGGCATTTAAGCTACACAAGAAATGTGTCACGCCTTTCTCAGCTCGAGAGGTTCTGGGAGGAGCAAAGAAATGACCAAGAATACTTTTTTTTTCCTTCTGCTTCCAAGAGTGAAACCAGGTGACAGCATACTGTACTACTTAGTAAATTGGTCCTAGTCTTTTTTTACTTCTTTCTTTTTTTTTTTTACTTCGGTATCTTCCTTTGCGGCCTCTTCGTTCGACCCGGATTGATGGGTCAGCCAGAGAAACAAATGGTCCGAGACACCCTTTCTTCCCGGAGAGGCCAAAGTGAAAATTACAGGTTGTACTTCCGAACGAACCTCATTTATCCTTTGACATTTTCTGGCGCCAAAGCCTAATGAGTGCTCCACTCAATTAAACGAAAAGGAGCCAAGGAAAGAAGACGTTCCGAAGTGCAAACTCTTTGTTTAAACGTGGATTGCTGTGAACAAACAGGAGGAAGAGCAACCGTTTCTGTCACGCACAGTATGTCTCCGGGTGCTCTCTGGGTGCGCTGATACCTGTTCGGGGGGGTCATGATTTGAGCGCACCAGTGGACGTCGGAGAATGCACATTCACGCTGTCTTTGTTCACTCTGGGGATTTGTTCTTGCTCTGCTTCCAAGCGTATCGTGCCCATGCCTATCAGGTACACACACATACTGTCGTTCGTCCTGAGCCTCGTCATGGCTGTAATTTTCAGTCATTTGTTCCAAAGAAGAGAGCTGCAGGGTAGCGCACACCTTTTTTTCTCTATTGCTATGAGTAACCCTAATCCTACGTGGCTGTTACGGAAAAAAAGAGCAGAGTGCATGCCTAAGGTGCAGTGGCCACGCAGTACTCATTGCTTAAGGGGTGCCTCTTAAGTCCAGACAAGAAGAGCAGATTTTTTTCCCCCTCTGTCTGGGCGAAATATGGAAGATGGACAAAGAACAGTAGCTCTTCGCCCTCGCTAAACAGTTCTCAAATGGTAGCTATTACCAAAGGTGGTGCTAAATGGTTTCTTTGCACTCTTGGCCCTCAGGACTTTACTTGTGCACAAAAAGCAGGCAGCGGAATTTCTTACAAAAACCAATCCAGTTTTGCCTGGGCTCTGTTTAATTGCGGGCCACGGTCAAGCACGCACGCACGCACGCACGCACGCGCAGACGGTGGAATTCTTGGGAGGTGTTCAGAGTCCTGCGCTGCTGTTTCTTCAACTGTCCGCACCCAGTGAATTCTTTGTGTTTGGCTCCCTCTCTCTCCACCTCCTCCTCCCTAAAGAGATCATAAAAGTTTGTTGCCTTTCCTTCGTTGAAATCTCTCGTGCACACCCAATCCAGTCCTCTGGCACGCACACGTATCCTCGTTGACAGTGAGAACTCCAATGAGATTTGTCACGCAATAAAGACAAAGGCAGTTTTCTCAACGAGACACACCAATTGCACTCTATAATGCATGGGAGAGAATGCCAGAGAAATTCTTCTCAAATTTAGTCCTCAGGGTCATTCTCACACCTGCACAAAGTAACCTCAGACCCAATCTTGTTGATCTTTCTCACAGTTTGGCTAATTTATGACAGGTAAACACACAAATATGCTTGTTGCTTACCTGTTGCGCATTTGTTTAGGGGGGTTAACAAATCGGGCGCGCTTCGTCTCCTTCGGCTTCGTCGGCTCGGAGAGGAAGAGGCCAATCGAGGTTATTTTCGAGCGACAAAACCACCAGGACAAAATTCATTTCCTTCTCATCATGGCTGGCAACACCAGCGTCGGGGTTCGTCTGGGACGTACCAAAGCATACGTTCCGTACGTTCTGGGTGCGTCCGTCTGTTTTTGACTTGCGAAATCTGCTCATTTTCATACCTGCACCCCCGCAAATTATCCCTCCTTTCGCGGCGTTCCAAAATAGCTTGATGGATGGGCAATGAGCCAGACCGGCCTCTCATTACCCCGTCTGACCAGCAAAGTGATCTGGCAGACGTCCCCTTGGTCAGAGTATCGCACCGATGCCAAATTTGGCACGGAAAATTTGACTCATACTCCGACTCACGGTACGTGCAGTGGGACAGTGAGGCACAACAGCGCACACCTCGTCGAATGTGTGTATTCGAATATCCTGGTCGAATATCGTTTCATACGGAACAGCCCTGACGTGCGCAGTGTACTTCCCCCTCGCCGTCCCAGGGAGGGGGTTAATGCCAATGCTGACGTCATCTTGGGACTGGTCTTACTCAGATCCATCCATTCCAGACGGCAAATCAGGGCTGCACGCATGTTGTCCAAGGTAGCCAGACCTTTGCTCTTCTGAATCGAGATGGATGATGCCAGTGACTTCAAACACCTCTTAGCAATTGAAAACTTGTTCCGTGTTAGCAACGTTCCGTGTTTCAAAGTAAGTGATCCATTTTTTCTATTATTGGCAGATTGCAATTATACTACCAGCTGAAATGATCGCGGGTGTCCATGATTGCGCAGCATCAGAAATGCTTGTGGTCGTGAAGTTGGGAGCAAACAAAGTTGTTGATTTATAGGTGAGATCAAACTCACTTCTGCTGTGATCACAATGACCATGTTTTCATACTGAAGTTTTCAAGTTGAAGTTGGGCAAGGAATATGACAAACGTGAACCTGGGAAACGAAAACCACTTTAAGATATTGCATGAGCTTCTGCAGAGATACCAAGATGTTACTAACTGCTCTGTAGTAAATTATTTAAGCCAATCAAGTTGTGATCTCGTTTCATATCACCCCCTCATATGCTGACAACTCACTGATCTTGAAACAGAGGACGCACTGTCAATATGATCCACTTTTAGTCAGAGTTGCCAGGTGTCGATCGACTCAGGGCCCTGAAAGACTTGGGCCGCCCAATGTGGAGCGCACTGTATGGGGCGGCTGTGGAGTTAGTATCTTTGACTCATATTTTTCCCCATAGGTGGAACGAATCCGGTATGCATCCTGAAATGAGATCGGTCCGGCCTTTGAATGACTCAAGAAGTGCCTATCTATCTGTCATAAAAACACCCTTTCCTGTCCGTCCAGCGGCTCTTTCTTTCGCCACCATAAGCGTGAAGAATGTGAATGAAATTCCCTCAAGAAGAGGTGAATTCGACAATGAATGGAACGTAGAAGTGAAGGAGTGAGACTCCCTTTTTTCAAGGGGCCACGTGAGGATGCACAAGAATAGAGGTGGATTCCCAAATCCACTTTTTATGGCACCACCAGCATTCCTGCTCTTCCCTCAGCGACATCATTACGCACGTATGTTCAGTATGTCATGGGAACTTGTTTCTGCAGCCAATAAAAAATAAATCCGAGATTCCTGGATCCGGTGTTGCTCAGACTCATTCCAGGCAGAGCCGGGCTTAATTGGCTGCTCTCAGCGCCAGCTCCAGAACAGTGTGTATTTATGTACGTCGTACAAGGCGACCCAGGGAGCTGAAAGCAGATGCATATTATCCGCCCCATTTGATTTTAGGGCAAGCCAAACCTTTTTCCATCGCTCGTATAACGCATATCTCAAAACAGCCTGTTTCCGGTGACGGCGAGGGTGGATGAGAACAAAGTCTGGCGGAAGAAAAGTTCCCACCTTCCTGAAAAAAAGTGATGAAAGAAAAGAGCGTGGGACGAGATTGCTAAAAAAAAAAGGACAGGTGGATGGTGACCTGGGAGAAAATGAGCTGCATCAGTCCGCTTATGACGTCACTCATGCCGCACTGGGTACTGCATGCAGCGCACCACCTGAGAGGACCAACCTGCACCAATACACTCGGAGGTTGGCTCGTCACAAGTTTAATCTATTTCATGAATGGCCACAAGTGCCAGGAAGTTGGCCTCATGCTCCCCAAAACTTACGCACTTGGCAACGGAAGCCGCGATGGATGCGCCCGCCACTTGTCAGACATCCCTCTCGAGTCTGTGCAAGCAACACCCAGAGAGAATTATCGCCCGGAGAGATCGAGAAATGGGCAGGAAAGAGACTCAATCTAACGCAGCCCTCGTTCTTCTGTTTCTCACACGCACCTTGACAGGTAAAAGCAGGGCTGTTACATACGGACTGTGCCAGGGACTATTTCGGCTCCATCAACAGTCTCTTGATCGTCCTCCGCAGATGTTTCCGCTCATCAGAGCCGACCTTTTTCCTTCCGACGACGAAGACTCACTATACTGACACGAACCGGAAAAGACAAATAATGGACGATGCCAAAAAGAGCCTCTCTCTCTCTTCCAGGGAAGAATGAGACGTTGCGAGCACATGAAGGCAGATGCCCGGGGCAAAGGAAAAGGGGATGCAAGTCACTCCATTGCCTTCCAGCAGCTAAACAAAGGCTCTTCCGATGCCTGGACGCTCGGCAGAGGCAGATAGATATCTGTATTCAGTACGCATTGCACTGCTATGAACTAACACAAGAGCCTTCAGCAAAGTCTACAATGGAGAGAAGCAGTGCGCGGATACGTACACGGCATATGTGAGGGGCCACAAGCACGCGTACGTGCATTGTTGCCTCACCCAGCCAAGGCTGCGCGGCATAAGTGAAACTGTACAATTGGGCTCTTGTGGGAAAAGCCATTTGTTCAGCGCGGTTTGACCTTGCCCCATTCTTGCAATCAATGTCTCCTTTAGCACTGGCCAAAGCCGCCATAAACGCTTTGATTTATGGGGAATCTCGATACATGGAGACGACGATTCGTGATCCGGATTCCCACGATCCACTAACTACTACAGACGATGTATGGACGGCACCTCACACACACTCAATCTCTGTCTCTCACACATACACGCGTGTCATCGAAAAATCCACACTCTCCTCCGCAGTCATCTCGAGGCTTCCGTGACCCAAGTGCGCAACGAGGGCGTGGAGAACTTGGCAGCTGCAAGAACAACCCGGGGTGACAACGTTTTCACCCATGCCAGTGATGTGTAAGACAACAGCGCCAAAAATCAAGTCGAGATGATGCAGGTGAACAATCTTGGCATGCTCTTAAATTTTTCCTTGCTGTAACTTTGCCACACTGTGCACTTTTTCCTAATTAGCCTGGCTTTTTTTTTAAACACTGCTACATAAGTAGAGTTAGTTTATATGCATAGCACTACATAAAACGAACGAGGAGGGGCAATTAGGCAGGTTTTTCTGGAGGTGATGGACCTGCTATATTCCCTCCAGTACCTCTGCCTCCGCTTGGTACACGCCATCCTCTAGTGCAAAAGCGCTAAAACAATGATGATTAAGACGTTCTTCCAGGAGAGCTAAAGAGCTCAGGGACTTTGAGAGTACAGCACGTACGTTCAGTACAGCCGTGCACGGGTGAGGCGGTACCACTGTGCTATGAATTAGGGCTCAACTCCGCACAAAAGAGTCGGAAGGGGTCAGTCCGACAAAAAAATCTGGTCAAAATGTGTCTTGAGAGGGTCAAGATCAGAGGTCAGGGTCGGCGGCGGGAAGTGTTTGGGACATTAGAATTATGATTGGCAGTCCGAATTTGCCCCCTCTTCCCTCCCGGCTTTGTCAGCGCAGTCCGGCTGCAGCTTTGGGCGCCAGGACCCGAGACCAAATTGAGCATGTAGACATTTCAGTTTCTCGATCTTAAATTGAGACGTCTCCAGACTCAGGGAATGGCTTTTTCTCTCGCCACGATTATCCCCGCAGGCACACAGACCACAAAGAGGAGACACAAGAGAAAATCTTCTCCTCAAAGAGGAAGAAGAGCACGCTGGGAGAATGACTATGACGCCTGGGTTGGCTCCTCGTAACGACCTGGTAATTCCTCTGCACGACACACACGCACTGGGGCAATGTGATTTGGTATTGTTGAGGCAGCGTTAATCCAGTTCATTAGTGTGCCGACCTCTGACGGTAATAATGGTGATGGCTTCTTCTATTCTCTCTCGGTCCCTTAAGACGTATGTAAAGCAGGTAATACTTCAAGGCAGTTAGACCGCAAAGGAAAGCGCGCTCTTCTGTGGTCGTTGGCCGGAGAGAAGCTCAAGCTGAGGTGAAGAAATCCTTTCTACAAAGCCGCTTGGTCGTCGCTCACTCATCGCCTTGATTTTTTTTTTTTTTGCTTTCCTCCTTGTGTTTCCTTGGCCGACCAGGGAGAAAGAAGAGCTCCAGCAGCTTGAATTAATTCTGGACGAGGCTTGGAGGCAACACAGTTGCCATAAATACAAGATATCGCGTGATGGCGACGCCAGAAGGTGGTCCCGATGTTGTGATGTGATGGACACGTTGCTGGTGGAGTGAAATCTCTCTCCCGCAAAAATGTGCCAGCGAGACAAATTGAAGAAGAGCAGACACACACACACACACACACACACACACACAGCACAGCACAAACGTTCTCCACTTAAAGACGTAATAGGAGGATTATTAGCAAACCGAGAGAAAAGAGATATTTGGCCTCCAAAAAATGTTGGCAGACCCCCTGGCATTTCTCTAATTACACCTCATTTTCGCTCTAATTAATTACCGTACTACACAGCACTCTGTACTTGCTCGCTGTGTCTCTTTTTGCCAAGACAAGATCCCCAACTTCTGTTGCTCTAATCGTCCCTCCTCCAGTTTCCCTCTTCTGGCCCGGGGGGGTTGGCCCCAACTCTGTTGGGTCCAAGAAAACCGATGATCCCCGCTGCTGGAGGACTAAAAGTACTGCAGCGTACGTATTCCAATGTGGTTCACAGTTCGCTTTTGGCAGCCTCTCCTTCCTTAAGGAATATTCAGACGCCGCCAGAGCTGCTCAGTCAGTTCCCGTTGAGTCTCTAATTGGGCACCCTGCTGATTTTGGCGGGGAGAGAGAGAAAACGGCGCGAACGAAACGACGACGCAGATCTTGGAGGAAAAATAAGGAAATCTTGGGTGACCAAAGAGAAACGGCTAAAATCATTCATGATTTTTCAATATGGTCCCCAGATGTTCGTCTACGCCCGAGGAAAGAGATCAACGCTCCAGGGATACGTTCATCATTGATGTATTTAATGCCTCAATAAGTTACTGTACATATCACAAGTTTGTATAAGCGTTTAGGGCGGTAGTATGCTCGCAGGCGCGCTTAAAGTTACTCACTGCATCATGCATGTCTGCCGGAGATTCAGGTATCACTTGGAAGCTATTATTGCTGCCGAAGGCGGTTGTCTTGAATGAGTAGTTTAAGATTCTTTGGGGCCAACAGCACAAAAATATACTTTTCATGAAGTTTAATAAATATCGTACTTATGCCGGTTTTTGTCAAAGTTCCATGAGGTATCGTCAGTGTGTAAGTTTAAGCGCGCATACCTGTAGCGTAGTCATTTCATCACAATATTTGTACATGCACTGGGCAAGTTTCACGCGGTGATGATATTGAAAGAGCTTTTCGTTCTTCTTCGTCTGGATGAATCGTATTGCGTAAGCAACGGTGTCAACTGATTGTCTTTATACGCGATTGTGGCATCGCTAGCTAACCAGAATGGAGTAGCCCGCCTCCATCGTGCTCTCGGCCTGCTCGAATACCGCTTGGAGAACGTTGGTGTTGAACTCTGTGAAGATGTCGACTGCTGAGAGGGGAGACGACGACCTTGACGACGGAGCAGACGACGATACAATCTCAGTCGAAGACTGGCAGAAGTGCACCTCGTCGTCCTCGTCGACCGCGAGGACGCTCTCATTGGCCAGCACCTCGGAACACCGGAGGTCCATCTCGGGGCTTCCAGGAACGACGGCCTTGTCATCGTCCTCGACCGCCACCTCCGCCTCCTCCTCCACCCTCACACAGGTGGTGTCCGGCGAAGGTATCCTGTCGCTGGCGTCTCTCAGGTAGCTGGGAATGACTGCGCTCATTGCCCGTGAACAGTCCTCAATGTGTTCCTGCGAATTGATATAAAACACCACTTTATTGGCTACCGAAATGGTCCCATAAAAGAGAAATAAACTTTTTTGCACTACTTCGCTCTTCCGCGAATTCCGCCCTACTAAGTTATCGTCTAGAGAATTAAATCCGACAAATGACTTCTACTAACTCACCGTGCTGGTGTGCGTGACCGTCTGCAGGCCCCTGAGAACGTCCTTAAGGGCCACTGGGGCCATCCCAGGCAAGCTCCTGAGGGCAGTGACGATTGCTGCACCCACCATGAGGCTTGGCGCGTGAAAGGCAAATTGGTAGTCGGTGGCGCACACCACCAAGATGGTCTCCGTCCGTCGACGCAACTCCGTGACGTCCACATGAGGCGCTGTTTCCGCCAAGCAGAGGCGTGGCAAGGTATGGTCGAGGTAATCCAGTGGAGTGATCGCTGTCATCTCCCACTGAAGCTTGTACAGCACGAGCAACTCCCACTCCTAGGAAGAAAGCAAGGAAAAGCGTGTTAATATGTCATTAGCTCCAGCTCTAATAGGGTCAGCTTGCGGTAAAGAGGTCTCGAATTAGCATTCCTAGAAAGCATTTTACTCCAGCACAGGCAGAGGAGAACATAGAGCAGTAATGGTGCCTAGATGGTCTCATTAAAAAACAATGGCACAAGTTTCTTCAGACGATTTTTTTGGCTTCATCTCCCCCCCCCCCCCTGGGGGACAGAGAGAGCGGTAGGGGGACCCCACATGAAGTCATATTCTTCTCTAGGTCGTTTAGCCTCGCGAAATAAGCTGTATACAGTCCATTGAACTACAGTGGTTCATACGCTAATGGCACCTACCTTCAGCTCCTGTGGGGTGATGCTGTGGTCCGTGTAGACGATGAGCGTTTGCCCTGGGATAGGACAAGGCTCACGGATCTTGGAGCTAATGAGGAGGCACACGGAGCCGAGCAGTTGCAGTTGAGACTTGAGTACTCGGCAATGGCACATGAAGCGGTCCATGAGATTGACCGCGAGTGCAAAGACTTCGGGCTGACTCTGTTGCTCGTGCACCACCTCCAGCATCCACTCGGTGACGATGCGGCGCATGGTCGGTGTCACGCTGCCCTGCTGCACAGCCGACAAGAAGTCCGGCACCGGCGGCATCGATCTGTCCTCCTCGCGGAGCAAGTTCTGCAACACTCTGTGGTCGCGCACCTGACTGGTGTCTTTTAAGGCTCGAACCGTGAGTGGCAACACCGGGTAGCCACCGGGTCCGCCCTCCGGGGCATGAGCGAGCGGGGCCGGAGCGACCGCCTCGTCGTTTCCCGGCGCCTCAAGCACCTCGTCGCAACGTAGACTCAGTTCTGTCATGTTTTTCTGTCGTAGTAAGCGTATGAGATCAAGACATTTTCTCTTCTGCGCAGTATGAGAGTAGAAAGCGGTCGAGATGTTTCCACTTTGACGTCGTTGCTCTTTCTGACAAGTGTGGACCGGCCGGCGCTGTTGCCGCTGTTGCTGCCGCGAGTGTGGAGAGCAGCAGCTGGCTCCGTGGAGAGAGCGCGCTCTCTACTGCTTCTGCCTCCCCCTCCGTCCCATACATCAGCAACGACGTTTCTCTCTCCCTGACGGGGAACCCCGTGTGCCGGCCGCACTCGATGGAATGCGGTCGGGTTTCAGCTCTTAACCACGGCAACAGCGGGGAGAGGCAGAAGAACTTCTAGAACAACTCTGCGTGAGTGTGCGTGTTCTCGGGCACTCTCCTGGGCAGGAAGAAAGTCGGTCGTTCCCTCTCTGTAGTCGATGCTGGAGAGGCAGGAGGAGTCCGATCAGCTGGTGTCTGGCACTAGGAGTGGCGCTCTCTCTCTCTCTTCTTTCTGTCACGAGCGCTCACACACCCGTTGGGTGCTTTTCTCTGAGCAGAACGATTATCATCAGGGCTATTGTGTGGTCCTGCAGAAGTAAAACAGTAGATGCACGCCACTCTGCTGCATGGATGCTGTGCAGATGCAGCGTTTTGTACCTCCGAACGTGCGTGTAAAGTGTGCATGGCTGTAGAACTACTGCGGCGTGTACAGGTACACGGACGGCTTCCTTCTTCACACTGACTGGGGTGACTCACGATTGTTGCAAGCTCGAAGCAATAAACTTTTGGCGGTAGACTCAAGTTTTATCAACCGTTTCTCCTGCGGACCTGCGGGCCGCCAACCACCGCAGTCAGCCACTCCACAGGCACTTGAAAGGGGGAAGAAGGCAATAGGAAATGAGGGGTGGCGGGCCAAGTGAACATGGACGGCAACACTCTCGGACATAGTGAGAATAGACAAAAAAGTTTTCTTTTTGGAAAAAGCTCACAAAAAACAGATTTTTCGGGCAAATTTGGTGGTGATCTCACCACTGCAGATCATCTCACTCAGACACCATAGAAGAGGAAGAGGAGAGCGGTGGAACCCCCCCTGCAATTATCGTTTTTGCTCAGAAAGACGAGGCAAAGGAGGCAGCAAAATAGGAGCATTCCTTGGCAGATCGGATTGATACGCTTTTCTCAAATATGGTTCCTTCTGCTTCTGGCACCTTTATTAGAAGCCTGTAATCTTTTTATAGCTTTTCAAGAACTTATGACAACTGCAAGAAGTGTCGTCTTTCCTCTCTGTGCCATTCATAAGCCGTTTTGCACAGACATTCGAGAAGTCCTCCATTGACCAATTTGTGCTTGGGACAGTGCAGGACTGACGTGTAGTGAGTGCTGTGAGAAGGATCAGGGCACACAAGAGGGGAGTGAGCAAAAGCTTGTTCACTTGAAAGCTTTTTATTCGTTATTCATTTGTGCCATTTGATCCATTTTTTGCTTGGGTCTTCCTCTAAGAGTGGACTGCACCTGTGCAGTGCAGAAGCCGTCTTTTGCTACGTTCCAGGCGTCCGCACAGTCAAGTTACCGAAATTGTAATCAGGCCTACGTAAAACGCCTGATCTGAGAGGCATGAAAATGCCCTGGCATGAGCCCAGGGACTCATGCCAGGGCATTTTCATGCCCTGGCATACTTTCATCCTCCTTGTTGCTAACGGTGGGCCTGTTCAGAAAAGTGCCTGAAGACTTTCTTGGGCATTGGATGCATTTCTGCTAAAAGACTCCGTGACGTGAATTTATGACTGCCACACTGGGATTAGGCCGAAATGACGCTTTTGAGCGGAGGCCTTTACGATTCCCCCATCCTGCCGAAGTTGGGAGACTGGAAAAAAAGACTGGAGGGTAGGACAACAAAAAAATTCCAGCCCTCCCATTCTACTCTCACTTGGGATGGATGATGTTAGACAAATGGGCCTTCCGAGCTCAGACGGTCAAATAAATGCTTCTGCATTGCCCAAGACTGTCTTATTAGACTGTCGATAAAAAATTCAATTTGAGAAAAAGGAAGAGAAACAAATGATCCCCATCTCTTTGTCGAGGATCCGTCAGTCATAAAGAGACGTTCTGTTAAGGAGGGAATGTTTCTTCCTCTCTTTCTGCTATTCCTTTTGTCATTTGGAGTAGCGGAACATAATAAATGTGCCTTGAAAATCTAATCTCCTCAATTTCCCCAAGTTCTTTCCCACAGGTCTGGAGATGGTCTCATGATTGCGCAAAATACCGAAGATATTTGTGTCAACCTGGATGGAAGAGGAGGGAACTCACGCGTATTTTCATCATCTCTCGACTACTGCTCTTGACCTTGACTTGGAAAGACCCCGTAGGTGTCATCGAACCGACTGAATGATTGTTTAAGTAAGCAGAGTAGAGCTGAGAGGAAAGATTTTTTGCCGCATTCCTAGACCATCACGATTCTCAGCTGCCGCTTTGCTCTGCGGTAGATCTAAGAAGAAGAGGAGGAGGAGGAACTTTTAGATTAGGTTCTGCTGATGAGAGCGGAACCCTCTGAGGCAAGATGACACCTCAGTTTAGCCCTCCCAGCCTCAGAAGCAGCTTTGGACTGACGGCCCAAGTACTAAAAAACACGTACTGCAAGTTGGACACCGGCGACAATGCACAATGTTTCCATAAAGTGTTGGCTGTCGAAGAAGCCACCAGGAATCACGTTGCTTGTCAAGAACTCCTCAGTTGGAGGGAGTTTTCCTTTGAGACACGACAGCCAACACTTTGTCTGCCCGGCTCACACCCTCCGATCTTGACTCAATTGTCCGACCGTCACCCACGGACAAAGGAGTAACCATCGCTATCAAGATTTTTTGCCATCGTCTTATTACACACTTGAGCTGAGAATGGTAACAGCAACTCTACTGATGGTGGCTTACCAGGAGATGGATGATGTGTGATGGTGGCGCCAACCCGATTGTCTTGTGTTTCTTTCTTTCTTCCTCGCCCCCACCAGACACTGCTATAAAGCATTCCCTGGGTAAAGGATTCCGAGGCACGGCAGCAATGCCTCCGTCGCATGTGCTGCCAAGAATTTCCTTTGTGTATAAGACCTCCTTTCGTGTTTGTTGTCCTCACATTCTTCGGTCATCCGTCGCACAAGCTCCCTTCGATGACACCTATCACTTTATCGATAGACGAGCGACACAAAGCGAGACAGTCAGGCCATCATTTCCTTCAAGAGCAGCCAGCCCAAAGGGTTGGTTTCAGGCTAGGGGCTCAATTTTCCATTCTTTTTTTTTCAAGGCAGACAGACCGAGGTCCGGCGAGAGAAGGGCAGCAGCCGTGTTATTGCTGGAGCAGGAATGTCGAATGGAATGTGTATCATCCCCCCGGTGCTGCCTCTGCAGGGCCCTGCTTCATTCTCCGGCGAGACTAATCCACCGGTCAGAGGCCTCATGCCGAAAAGTGGCCATAACTACCATAAAAGTTCATCGGGGTCTTTCCCTCAAACTATTTCCACTGCCGTCGAGCCTCTCTCTGGGTGCGCGCAGGCGCGCGAGGCTGCGGCCGACGGAGCAGCCACTGATAGCATCTTTTTTTATGTTTTATTCATGGGCCGTGAATTGTATTCTCTCTTCGTCCTCGTGATATTCAGCCAAAGCAGAGTCAGGGCTCTTTTCTCCTCTGGCGACGAAAACTGTCTCGGGCCTTGTTACCCCCCGACTGCTGATGCGATCGAAGAGACTGATCTGAATGATGAGCCCTGAGACAAAAGACCGAGGACTGTTGTAAAGAAGGTGGGCGGAGTGGGGGAGATGCGGCTACTACCCTTAATTTACATGACAACAGATCTGGAAAGTTTACCTCAGTCTGAGAGCAGCTCCAGAGTACACGTACGTAGGTCGTGCGTACACTGTGGCTCCTGCAGTGCAGTCCGGACCCAAGTAGCAGCACCACGCAGACGGGACGCATGAACGCGTACCTGTTGTGCAAGACGCGCATGTCTTCTTTCACCATATTCTGCAGTGTCTAATGAGCTGGTGGAATGTGTTTACCTCTGGCCGGGACCACCCCTGTTAATTGCCTCCCAAAGTTGCGTAGGTGAGCGGAAAAAAGATGGCATCTTTGATTTTTTTTTCTTCAGAGGCCTTGACCTTGAACCTTGCTTGTCTGCGCTGTCATCGGCGAGTCGTCAGCGCGACAACACATTCCTCTTCTTTTTCTCCGTCCTCCACATAAAAGCACCTAAAAAATCAGTATGCAAAGTGGATAGTGCAAACTTGGAGTTTTCAGGGGTCGTGGGAAAAGGAACCTGTTGCTCTCCAGACAGGTAAACGAGGGTGGACGGACGGAGGAATGTGCGACAAGTGCGTGTGTTTGACTTTAATTCATTGACGGACTTTGGACACAGGAGAGAGACAAACATACAAAGGTATCACATGAAGACGACATGAGTTAGCACTTCTACCTCCTCTCCCTGCCACTCCACTCTGCCAGACGACGACGACACACGGAGTGTTCAAATAAGTCTTAAGTGTCACCCACCGGTTGCTTTTTTTGTGTTGTCGGCGAGCACCTTCTGATGTCATTCCAGAGAAGCATTCATTTTCCTCTCAGATGGCCTCCACTGCCACGGTGCCACTGCACGTATAGGTACAGTGTGCACATGCCCACTTAAGGTTTCTTCAGGGCAGTGCAGGGCAGTGCACTGCCTATGCAGCATCCAAGTTATGTAACGCTCTCTCATTGATTAATCATCCCCTCCCTCCCTACTTCTCAATAATAATCGGTATCATCTCGTAAATGATGTTTTTTGGCTACGCGATGGCAAAAAAGTTTTGATTGGTGGCCTCGCCCGAGGCTCCGACTAATCTATATTTGAATTAGTGTGCGGTGGTCCCTCTTCGATTCTGGCCACGATGGCAGTCGCGGTTTTTTATCACTGTCAAAATGTCTCCTCATCTCTCACTTGTGTTCTTCTGGATGGAGCTTGAACAAGAGAAAAGACCTTTTTTTGGGCCCCCCCGCCACTCTTGGCACCATTATTCCCGAATTAGTTGTAGGTGAATCAAATACCTTTTTGCTTTTTGCCCTTGGCTGCTGCAAAAAATGGTGTCTAAGAGACTAAGTTGTTTGTGCTACACTCATCCACCCTCTCTCTCTCTCTGTGTTGCCGAACGATCACTCACGATAAGTGTGTGTCCATAAAGAAACAGGAAGCTGCTGTTTGCCTCAACCTGTCTAAACTGATCATCCCTATTTGTTCTTTTTACCCCAACTTAGGCCTTTTCTAGCTCCTGGAAGCTTCCCCTTCTTCTCAAGTAACTTCATGTACCTCACAAGTCGTGTGTACTGTTTGTTATTCACCTTCCAGGAAACGAGGCAGTGTTGTTGCATAAGATTTACTGAATAAACTAGCCTTGGGTGCCTCAAATATTGTTGACAGGAAGGGCCTGAGGTATGACTGACCCCCTCTGCAACGTTGACGGGACGAGGAAGGGGGACGGCGCTACCACCATCCTGTCGTTTCATCCGAATCTGTCCTCCAGTGGCAGAGATTCCCTCTCAGGCAGACGAATAGACCTGCACTGAGATATGTACGTTTGGGGGGGGGGGGGGGGGGGGGGGGGGGGGGGGGGGGGGGGGGGGGGGGGGGGGGGGGGGGGGGGGGGGGGTGTGGTGGGTGCGAAGGGGGGGAGAGTGAGTGT
>JAAUXU010031684.1_pt1 | contig 96073 bp, 101 predicted proteins | sample 7278151 | NCBI WGS metagenome assembly JAAUXU01 (sample SAMN14350113, study PRJNA611818) | marine sediment metagenome | isolation source: surface marine sediment (1.8m) | place: French Polynesia: Moorea | collected 2018-08 | reverse complement strand
GGGCCGCTGACTTGTGGCCCCCGTCCTCACCAGACCTCAACCCCCTTGACTTCTACTGGTGGAGCATCCTGGAGAGGAGGGTCAACGCCACTCCCCACCCCAATCTGGAGTCCCTCAAGGCCATGATCATGGAGATCTGGGCCACGGTCCCCGCAGACGAGATCGTGGCTGCCTGCCGCAGCTTTTGCCGCTGTTTGGAGGCTGTGGTCGCCGCCGAGGGCTCATACATTGAGTATTAGCACTGTAGACTGTCTCAAAAATGCTGTTAAAATTTGGTTGTGATACAAAATACTATGTGGAAGCTACAAGCAATTTTTGTTTTTCAGTTCAGACCCGCCACTTTCTATCTTTCACCCTGTATTGTGGATTGAAGTGCAGAGTCCGCAACCATAAAGGCTGGATTGAGAAATTTTTCTTCTCCAAACAGTTCTTCAGCCTCCTGCTTCAGAGATTGAAGTAAAAGTTCAAAGTCTTTTTCACTCTCACCATTGACAATACTGAGTCCAAATGGTTGGAACTGATGAGCTGCATCTAAGCTGCCAACAATCAATACTGGATAGCAATGCCATATCAAGGCATATGTGGCATCAGCATGAAACAGATTTAACTCAAAAGTCAGCTTCAGGTAGCATGGTTTACTTAAAAAGAATTGAAAGGTCTTCTCGAGTATGACTTTCCTTATTACGAAGCTTGAGATTTTTCCTCATGTACCAATTTCTTTTGGTTCAAACTAATTTTTTTCCTAAAAGTACCGGTATATTTTGAGGTGAACATATTTCTAAAAAATAGCTTTTATTCTGACGAAAATGGTTTCCCTCACACAACAAATAAACTTCCTAAGCAAATATCTAAAGTTCTGACTCAGACACCATTTTCCCCCTTGTCTCTGCGTGATCTTACAGCGGCTAAATTCAGTGCCTTTTTTAGTAGGTGCCCCCAAAGGACCCCATCCCAGGCACTATTCCATGACTGCCTGATCGGTCTCAGAGTGATCAAAGACACAGCTCTTTCAAACATGATTTTTGGCCAGTTGTCCGTGATGAGGTCATGCAGGATCATTTGTTCCGGACAATCTTCAAGCTTCATCTTCAGATAATTGGGCACGATTTGCAAGAAGGACAATCCCAATCAGCTGTACATTTCTGATCTCTTATGAAGGAAACTGTGCTCCTCCTCGGCTAATTGCGCACACACCTCTAAAGTTGAGGTCAAGGGTTAAAAGAAGAAACTACTCGCACTCAATGTTTATTTAGCTCTGGTGAATGCTACTTGCCTCCATTGCCTTCTTATGTACTGTTTTTGTCACAACTGAGCATTGCGCTTTCATAAATAAAATTACTTACTTCTCTGTCCAGTCACACATGATTCCAGAGTCCAGTGATGACTGATAACACCATGTACGTGCGTCACTCATCAGCAGCATTGTGGGTGCTTTTTACCCCCACTTCCTGCTGGAAGTTACTCCAACGCTATGTATTACTACTATCTTCCTAGTCCTAATGCGCGACACTTTACCTTCACTTTAAACGAGTTCAATTAATCATAAAAGTCTCTATGGTACGCCTCAAAAAGATAAGGCACGAGTTTTCAATGTTTTTAGTGCTAATCACACAGGAACCTTGCTATACATGAACCTTTTCCTAAGTTTTCCGAGGAGGACTCTTGAAATAGAAACTACTGCTCACTATCGAAGTTATTTGTCCTGAAAAGTTTTGCTATTCAAAAGGCAGTGTTGCATAATGACCGGGACACCCATGAAGAGAAGAAATTAGCAAAGCATGGCATGATGCAGACCTAATAGGTTACGATAGGGCTTGCCTTGTCAAGCTTTCTGTCCACATCCGGTCATTGTACTGTTCGGTGAATCAATCCAAGTCCAATGTACTCTTTCCAGTTTTTCTGTTGCTTGTGATTTGCTTCTTCAGCCATCTCATATGCTGCTGAGTATGCAAGTTTGATTGCTCGCTAGTCTTTTCGAGTCTCTGCTACTCTGCTTCAAAATGCTGCATCGAAGAAGAAGGATCTGAAGGATCTGAAGGATCTGAAGGATCTGAATATCAATTATTCAGTATGCGGATTCTATCATTTGTAACGCTAGTGGCTTAGCAGAGCCTGAGGTCGCTGACCTGCCCATTCGGGACGGGGACTTTCATAGAAGTGCTTTGAATGACAACACAGCTCCAACAAAAATTAGGCTTGAGAGGCTTCCAAATATGACCCGGGGACAATATGCTCGTGGGTGTGTGGTAGAGTGGAAAGGCTCCTTATAAGTCACTAAGTTTTAGGTTGCAGTTGCAAAGTACAGCAGGACCACTCATTCTAACCCCTCAGGAGACCGCGTAATGCTGCACTTGAGCAAAAGTTCCTTCTATCCAAAAGTACAACCAACTAGTCCAGTACTGCTGGGGTTGCTAAGGAACTGCTAGAGATGGTTCTGTCCGCTCTTTTTGAGGAGAGTCAAATCTGTTCCGTTCTTGCAAGAACGTGTTTGGTACGTGGAGGCATTGTTGGGAAAATGGCGGGGCAGCTCACACAACCTTTCATTGTTCAAAAAAGATCACAAAAGTTTCTTCCATCTGAAGCATTTTTCTTAAAGAAGACCATGTCAGGCCATGGAGTCCAATCATGTGAAAGTGTCAGTCCTGAAACCGGCAATCAAGCCCTTAAGTTTCTGGCACTTCTGTCTACGTTTCTCTGGTCAACAGCAAGATTTGAAGAGATACCTGGCAACACAACTTTTGCTTGAAACTACAAATTTTCTCCCTGGTCACAGAATCAGCATCTTGAGCAGGAGTCAACTTAAACTCATAGATATGAGAACTTTGAAATGCAGTTGCAGTTGAAAGTTAACACTAAAGGTCACCTATGAAACTCTCATCCCATTTTTCCAAGTTATGCATATCATGATTGTCGTTTAGAATCACATTTTTTGACCCATTGGATTTTTATTGAAAAATAAATCTTTGACCGATGGTTCGATTTTCATGTCACGCTGACTTTTAATAAGCTGCATCCTACTTAGGTCCATGATAAATGAGAGGAAGAGTTAAAGGGAGTTGATCACAAGTAAAAAACTTTCATGTCCTCACTTTTTGTTCATCAGTAGCCGACAAGTTATAGTTACTTCACACGAGTGTCCAGTGTCAGTACGTATATTCATCGCAGCAGCATTTTTTTAACTTACTTCTTAATAAGTGCAATCATTTCTTATCAGGTGTAAAGTTCTTCTCAAGTCTCATCCAGCACTTGTAATAGTCCTTGTCGACCTTTTCGCACGTCTCCTCACCCCACTTGGTTATTGACAGGCCCAACGAGGTTTCGAACATGAATGCCTGCGTAGAGAAGTTGTACTGTCTAAAGGCGTGGCTGACATTTATCTCGGCACACATCCACACCTGTGTTTCTTCGGCTACTCTCATCGGTCCCAGTTCTTTGTTCGTCCAAGTGTTAAACGCCTGAGCATCCGGTCCATGAGGAGTCATGATGCTATGCAGAGTGGCGCCTCCAGGACAAAATCCCTCTTCCTTAGCCTCGTATTGTCCAAGAATCAAGCCCATGAACTCGCTCATGCAGTTTCCTGTCAAGATTTAAACCACCTGCGAGTGAATGCTCATGCTCATGCTCGACACGTCGGACGTACGGTGGTAGTAGGGAGGCCGGAACGTGTTCTCGGCCACGGACCAGCGTGGCGGGAATATGACGAAGTCGCATATGGCCACGCCTTCTTTTGCGGAGGGACAAGTCAACACCGTAAATATGCTTGGATCCTGGAATGTAGCGAGCAAAGCCGTGCACCAACTGAGGGATCTTTTCTTACTCTTTCCAGCTTGACTATTAGGTCACGAGGCATATGTCATGACCCTGTATGGGAACAGCATCTTCCAAACGTATGATGCAGTGCGTAATGTACTGTAGGTTACAGTCCATGGAGGTCATACTGCAGTGAATTACCATGTGGTCGAAGGACACAGAGTTGATGACGCAGAACTTGGTGAGGTCGTATTTGTAGGGGACGTAATTTCCATGCCAGGCGACAACATCAAAGGGCGAGTGATTTTGGTGAGCCACGAACAGGCGCCCCTGATACTTGGACACCACCTGGTAGTTAGGGCAGTCGCGATCTTCATACCACGCGGTCGGGGAGAGGAAGTCGCGCGGGTTGGCAAGGCCATTGGCACCTGCGAACATACAGCGGCGGTGATCCTTAACCCAATGACGAAATACCGGGATGCCGACCTATTGGTCCCAGATTTGGCAGTTCAAAGTGCGCGCCAAAGACCTCGCATAGATATCCCCTGGACGGCCCCCTCACGTCCACGCTGAACCTGATCCCCTGCTGTACCACAAAGATCTCGTTCGGTGCCACACACAGGCGACCAAACTCCGTGGTCACGACCAGAGTGCCCAGCTGCGGCACCACCAAGAAGTCGCCGTCGGCGCTGTACATGCCTGTAATAAGAGTACACTATATTGCACGCAGCAGTTAGTAAACGCTACTTGGTGACTAGAAAGCAGCTCATTCGATTACATCTGTCCTTCATAGACACGTTGCATGTGTAGATATGAATGGCTATGCCGCTCCTAGCCCTGGGGTCTCCACCGCCCGCCACGGTCTTCAAGCCGTCCACGAAGTCCACGCTCTCACTCTTGTCGGGCAGATCGAAAGGGCGCCATCGTAGCTAAATATGGAGTTGCAACTAATGTTATGTTGCGTGCGTAGGTAAAGTAAGGTCAAAAGTTTGCATCCACCTGAGGAAAGTTCTTTCTGTTCCCTGCTGTGCACTAAAATGCTCAGTGATCCCCAAACCGATCCATAGGTGGAGTAGCATTCGTAAGTGGTTAATGACACTCAATAAAGTCTGTTCTTCGACCCAAGTGCACGCAAACTTTTGACGGTAGACACACTCAAGCTCATTTGGCGGTCGAACCTGGTTTGGGTTGGGATGCTGTTCATCCCAGTCGTGGCTGACGAGGCCGCCCTCTTTTTTTTCGTATGGAGCGTGAAGAACCGATGGGCGGATGCGATAGAGCCAACTGCGCAAGTTGCTTTTGCGCGGGACTTTTTATTTTTTCGACAAGTGTGCAGTGAGAGTCATCATTTCATCGCGCCTCGAGTACGTGTATGTGCAGTTACCCGTGAACGCCGAGCCAGAGAGCTGCTCCGCGTAGAGGCCGTAGTTGCACTTCTGCGGGGAGTTCTGGCCCTCGGGCAAGGCACCCTGACAGCGGGGATCCTCGCTCCAAGACTCGTTGCCGAAACCGCTCTGGTACTGTATAGATACGCGTGAACAACGTACGTACACGAAAATGTGCACATTGAAAACTGCACATGTGCGTAATGTACGGGCATGAAGACTACCTTGAATGGCACCTCCCCCATGGTGCTCAGCCAGAGGTCAGGTGCAAGCTCCTCCTGTGTGGTGCTAAGACTGAGACCTCGTCCAAAGAGGGGCTCGACTCCTTCCTCAAGTACGAGCCCCTAAACAAGTTCTGCATTGGACCGGTCGTTCAGGTTAATTAGAAAAAACTTGAATGTTATCGCTTTGCGAGGACGGAAAATTAGGTCCAGCTACGTAGATTTGGACCAACATGTCTTTGTGTGTCCTGCCCTTCGTGAGTACGTTGTGCAAAAGTTCCTTGAGCTTCTCCTATATGGCGCAGCAGACATACAAGGGTCGCCTGACTTAATCCTATTCAGCCGGGGGCTTTAGGATGTCCTCAATGATGGGGGGACCGTTTCGGTACAATGCAGATTCTTTTTACCAAAGCAAAGAGTGAGAACACTGAAATGGAAAACATTAATGACAGGCAATAAAAAAATAACTTTCCATCTTCCTGTCTCATTGCCATCAGTCTGTGCCTCCCCAATGTCACTTTGGACTATTTTTTTATACATACATGCACCCATGATTGAGAGCAGAGGGAGGGACAGCCAATTTTCAAGGAGGTAATGACCATATGTCAAGTTTTCATGGACAGGGCAATAACTTGTTAGTTACTGCAAAGTGTCGAAGTATGTTTGCAACTATAGTGTAAATATCATCGTAACAGGGTAAAGATAATGCTCAACATAATAACATTCTGACAAGCACCACATTTTAGAATGAGGGCCCGGTACCTCTTTGGTGGCAACTCATCTATGAATTCTTTACACCAAAAGCACATATATACTGGAGGAAAAGTCACCAAACTTGGTTGGGATAGGAGAAGTGTAAGATGTAATGCCAGGGGAGAATTAAAGCTCTGTACCGAAACGCCCAATAGGGTTTAGCATCAGGCTCCCTGCGGTGCGTACGAACTTGAGCGTGGGGTATGGAGTAGTTGCTGTTGTTCAGCTCTCCGCCTCCAATGTCCTACTACCAATGACACCCACCGGCTACCGATGTACTGTAGTACAAAAGTTCACGGAGGTTGAAAGGTCACGAAAAGGGCAATCACCTCCCACTTTTCCAAGAAATGGTCACTGGGCAGCAACCACTGTTCAAGGAGATCAGCATCGTCTCTTGGGAGTCTAAGAGGCGCACGCCGACGCTGCCGCCGGCATCGTCGGCGCCGAAGCTCCTCCCTCTCGCAGGTGGGAGCTGTCAAGACGTGCATGTCTCTGGTCATCGGGATTGTCGCATGATAGTGATCCGAAAAGACCCTTCGGGAGAAGATTAAAGAAGATGAGCTGCTAGGAAATTTCTCGATCAACTCGTAGCTCGACTCATTGCTGACATAAGGATAGCGATAGAGCCAAATGGGGTTTTGCCGCTCAGCTGGTATAAGCTTAGTGCTGAGGAGTCGATTCCCGAGGACTCAGGTCTCCATCCCGACACCTCAGCCTCGTACTTGAGAAGAGTACCGAGTAGGTACCGAGCGCAGATTAACTCACAAGAGGCGCGCTGCCCCGTCAAGCCTTGGGCAGTCCCGTCGTTGACATTTTCTCCGTCAGACGCTTTCTGGTGTCTGCAGCAAAGCGTAAGAGACTTACATGGAGCAGCACCATAAAGGCGCCAACTCCGTGAGCCCATTTCCAGCATTAACTCCAGAGTCGCCTGATGATGGATCTGACCAACAGAGCAATGTGACGACCACCACCAGCAGGAATCGCAAAAAAATGGTAGAAGATGAGCCCGAGGTGGTTCCAGAGGTCAACGTTGATAACATCTTGGCGAGGAACCCCCTGTGCAGGTTGTGCGGCCACTACTACAAGTCCGGGGAGGATTTCGTCAGGCACACTCGTGAACACCACCCGCCACTTGCGTTACAGCAGCAACAGCAGCAATCCAGTGGCGGCGGCGGCATGCCATTGCTTAGGTCCATGCTGACCATGAACATGTACCCAAGGGCCAGCACAGGACACAACCTTGGACCTCAACTTCAACAGACAGCGCAACAGCAGCATGGCACCGTGAATAACGCGACAACAAATTCACAACAGCAGTTCACGTCAAGTGACCACCACCAATTAGTCAGGCCTCACCGATGGCAACAACAGCAGCCACTGGCCTACAACTGCGACTCTTGCAATACACCCTTTCCCACTTACGACTCCTTGTGGCATCACAGGAACTACTTCAACGGGCTCTGCGCGGTCAACAACTTCTACAGTCCGTCTGTACAACTCTTAAGCCCTCCTGTAGCTTTGCAGCAGCAGCGGGGCGTTGGTGTCCAGCAACAGATTCCAAGTGCTGGTGCACCTCTCATTCCGGTGTCTTCTTCTCTTCCGCTCAACTTCGCAGTGTTCAACAATGCTCCCAGGATGATCACTGTACCACCCACACCCAACACTCCGAACATACCCAACGAGATGTTCAACTACCCATCTCTGCATCAACATCAACAAGCAGTATCTGCTCTCAAGCAGCAACTACATCAGCCACAGGCATATGAGGAGCGACTTCCCGAACAAAAGTGCGAAGAAAGGAAGAGAGGCAAGAAGAAGAAGAAATGCGCGTGCTCAAACTGCCTTTCAAAGGAAGTACATGGGAGCACTCCAGGGGCTGCAAAACGAGTGAGGAGCACCGGCGACAGAGGTTCTGACAAGGAGAACCTCTCTCCAGAGGAGCTGGCTCGACTGGAGGCCAGGGAATGGGAGACCGTGACTGGCTTCAGGTGCAAGGTGTGTCAGACCAGATTCCAGACGCAGAAGGAGTTGGTGCTGCACGCGTCACAGAAAGGAGGCTGTTCAAAGAGGGAGGCGTAGATGGGACAAGGGAGCTTACGTAAGCGTATAAGTTCGACGGAGCAGAGTGCATAACAAATTACTGACCTAAGTAAACTTCTCGAGTAAAGTGCGTGTACACACATCAGTACAACTGCGCTAACTTCTCCGGCGGCCCCAGCCTTGGTATTACCCCAACCATGTCTTACTGGAGTAGTGGTCAAAAGAGTTTTAAGTAATCAATTCAGTTACTTTTTTACCTGAATCAATTCTCACCTACGGTGTTTGTCTAAAGAACTCCAGGTTTGCCAACTGCATCCAAGCTTCATCCGAGGCTATCCGGAGGTGAGCTGGCATTGCATCATTGAAAAACCTTGACGTAGCGTACCCGAAGCACCACTGAACAGTATGTCAAAAGTTTTTGTCAGAGAGAAATGAGGGATGATAAAATTTATTCGTCTCTGGAAACAGTAATTCTGAATTATCCCGTGCATCCTAGTTAATCTGTCACAAATCCTCTATAGTTGTTTGTGACACAGTATCTAATAGATTGAGAAAATCTTGTCCAACATGAAGAGTGTGCAAAGCAGGCAGCTACCAGATCAGATGTTTTCAGGCACTTTCAGTCAAAAAAGGGCCTAAAGTACGTTAAGCTGTAAGGTGGCTTAGTGATCCCTAAAGCATGTGCAGATTGGATGTTATGGTGATGGGTCTGTGGAGCTTACTCCAAGGATATCACTTGCGTGGTCGCTGTTGTGATCTTGTGTAATGACAGCTCAACACATACGTTTTAATAAAGTTTCTGCTAGCATAACATAATGAATTATGAGTTCTCTCACCTGTACTTTGACCACTGGACTCTTAAGGTGGATGTCTGACCTAATGTCATTGATTTGAGTGTCTAGCAGAAAAATTCGGTAGTCGATCCACATGCGCGTGTCTGAGGTGAATTACAGTATTACAAGCAAATTCTACCAATTTTTATGATAATGATCGGGTTCGTTCCAGAAAATCACTTCTACTTTTTGGGGTGGAAACATAGCCATTGCCAGAACTCTGCGTACGACAATTTTGTTAAAAAATGGTTTTACTGTTTTACTTTTTTATACTTTTTCTCAAAGTTTTATAACATACCGTATTTAGTGTTTATTGTGCACACTTTTTGGCCATGCCTTTTGACTGGATTGAGCTACAGAAGTGGTGACCCCTCTGGAAAAGTAAGAATCTCCTCTTAAAACAAAACTCGTGCACGTTTGCTGCTGGGCCACCTACTTTTGTCCACAATTCAGCATAACTTTTACGTAGAGAAATCTGCAAAAAAGTAACTTTACATCCACATGTATCCCAAAAATGCTGAGCAGTCTCCGAGCAAAAGTACATATGTCTTCAGTTTCCGACGAGATCCTTAGCTTTCCATGGATGAGGTGAACCACTTTTGAACTCAATCCAGTCAGAATCATGGCCAAAAGAAGGGTGCACAATGCATACTAAATGTGATATGTTCCAAACTTTTGAATGAAGAGTGCGCAAAGAAAATGGAATTTTCCAAAAATATCCTTTCGAATTGGCCGAATAACCAGGATAGACCGTGTAGATATACGTTGTAAACACTTGGTCAGCCGAGATGCACGGACTCTTGAGGAAATTCTAAGTGCGGGGCAGTGACCCGTTTTTTCCCGAATTGATCTGCTCATTGGTCTAGGACGAGTCAATTTTACAGTCCTGCCTGTAAGTAATTGCGTCGAGCATGACTTCATCTCCTACGCTGTACGTGTTGAGGTGGAATTTTGATGTGGAACGTGTAGATGTGGTACTGGAACACAATGTTGAGTGCACAGTAGGGTGGCCAAAATTTAGGTCATTTAGGAATATCCACTTTGCTCAGTCACCAATGTGTAGTCATGGACCTCCAATTGTGTTGCATGGTTTTGGTTTTTCTGAATTCCCCAAGATGAACATGCTAAAGATTTTGCAAAAATGGCTATGTAGTGAAGCACCCTGTAGGAGTCACTTTCGGAGGGTGCTTCTGAACTGAAAGTCACCCTATAATTAGCCGAAAAGTATTTTTGCATTTCGTGATCAAGTCACTAAAGTTGACCATTCTCAATATATCGGAGGGTTTTGGTCACTACATAACATTCCAGGGGCCAAAAGGGATCCTAAATAGGGGTCTCAAGAGCTTGCTCAAAAATTTTATCATGAAACATGCCTATGGCCCATGCTTCTTGTTAAAAACGATTTTCTCCTAGAACAACCAGTTTGATGCTAACTGGGTAACTCCACTAGACATTTTGACCGCATGCGACTCTTTCGGAAGAGGACGACTCAGTGCGAGCTACAAAACTTTCTTCAAAAAGCTTTAACAAACTTCACTGCTTCACTTTCTTTAATTTCGATTCACATATATTCGCTTAACATAATCTCGTTTTCTTCATGCGTGTTTAAAAAAAATGCTGTAGAAAAAAGGAAATTCCCTCAAAGGGAATTTCCTGACCATCGGTGTGGGGGTCGGTGCCGGCGATCTAGACTGCCCCTAGCTCGCCCTTCTCCAGGAACCTCTTCATTCGGCAGGCTTCGAGAATTCCTGGCAGAGGTAGAAGGGTAGACCCATCAGTCCACATTGTCTCGTCAAAAACCTGACGGGTCAGAAATTGCGGCGACCTCGGCCGTCTCACCCAGCTCCTCGGGGCTCTTCTCGCGCACCTGGGACCAGCTTACCCGCGGAGGGTGCACGGAATCCTTGTTTCTCGTCAGTTTGATCATCCGGGCTCCCGGAAATACCTCGCCGATGGCGACATCCATACTCGTCGTATGGAAGTCATAGGTCTCGTCGAACACGTAGATTTCATTACACTTTTATGTTCCATTAGCAATAAACAGTATAAGTCTCAAGTGTACGATTCAGGGGTTCATCATACTCGCCCTAATACCGGTATATTTGTTAATCCACATGCCTGTAAAATGAATGCACAGCACAATTGACAATTACGGTAAGCCTCACTTTCTTACAAGCCCCTTTTTCTTGTTCTTTCGAGCATCCATTTTTTCTTTCTGTAAGTACTTGTTCCTGTAACCTGCTTCGTCCCGCTGAATCTGTCCCCAAAGCTCCTCTTCTTCCTCGTCTTTCACAGCCTCATGGTCATCAAAGACATCCTCGTCCTCACTGTGGAGCACAGACAGAAAGGTATTATACTCTTCGGCACTGAGCTTGGCCCCGGCGGTCACGCCAAGGAATTCATCGAGCGGCGTGTTGACCACTTCGTGAACTGGTGGTTCCGCCCGAGAGTTCATCCCTACGCTCTTGGGATGCGGGTGTTTGTAGAGTCCGGCACGCTCCAGGAAGAGGTACCTCGGTCTGATTTCTGTCTCCAGATCTTTGGCGAGGACCCCTGACGAAGCTATGTCGTGGGGAGAGACGTGCATCACGTAGAACAAGAACTCCAGCTTATTCGCCATTGACTCCTCATCGTCCAGCAGTACTCCGGGACAGAGGTCCAGCAAGCGGAATAGCTCCTTACCACTGAAGTACTGACTCAGAAGGTGCTTGCGTTCCAACCAGAAGTGAGGCTTCATAGCCAGCACTTGTGGTATCACCGCCAACGCCGATATCGGATGTATATTGCAGCTCCGACAGAAGGCCACCCACTGATCCAGCTGCTCAAGATAGCTTGTTCTCTCACGGAGCATTTTGAATGGACAGTTGAGCAGAAAAGTCGACATTTCTCCTCGTCGACCGCCGTCGTCACGCAGCCGCTGCTCCCACTGGAGTAGGGCGGGGGCGCCCAGCGACATAAGGTCAGGGCGTTGAACGAAGACGTCGAGCCAGAAGTTGGCGAGTTGCCCACCATTGGGCTGGGCCAGGCTGGAGACGCTCTTGCGATGTTCCTCACTCAGTCTGAATGCCGGGTGCCGATCAGACACAAGCCTTGAAACTTTCTGCAAGGTGTTCTCCAACGGAGGTAACTTTGCTTCCTCGCTTAGGTTGCGCCGACAGCATGCCGGTGAAGCTGCCAACGATTTCAACAAGAAGCTTCTCCGCACGGCCACGATCATGGTGAAATGGAACGAAAAGTTAAGGGGTGCCACTTCAAGCAGGCCGCGTAGAAGAACCCATGCAAGAACTCCAACGTCCCATGGAGGGTAGGCAAAATATACCAATTGTAAACAAAAGTCAGCTGCCAACCAAAGAAATGCTGTGAACACGGTCATGTGTTGAATGAGGATGAATTTGTCGGTCACTCAACCTCACAGTAGCCGGCCTTTTCAAAGGAACTGAGGCTTTGTTAGCAGAGAAGTTCTCTGCGTGTCCGTGGAAGACATGGAGGACACCGGACACGCCGCCCTGCTCAAAGCCATGTCCCTGTTGGCACTCCCCGTACGGCAAAGGAAGCAGGGGGCGAAAGCCTCTTGCAGTTGGTCGACCAAGTAGCGCTTTTTGCTCTTGGGGAGCTCCTTCTTTATCTTGATCGTCATGATGACAGCAACAGTAAACTGACTCGTGCAATATGTAGACATCTCTAGGTTTAATAACAATAATGATTGCTCTGTTTTACAAGCAGAAGTACTAGCATATCACATAAGTAGTTACACTACAAAACATATGACTATCATAAGCATGCATCTCCATGTGACGGTGACGTAAGAGGTCGGCACCCACTACTCATTGACTCATAATACCCGGTGAAATTTACTTATGTGAGATGAGAGCAGCGTTGAGAGAGACTATGGTGAGATGCTTCCCCGATCCCCAGTAGTGCAAACAAGTCTTTTCGGAAGACTTTTGGAGCTCCACTGATCGCTAGTTCGGCCGCTGACTCCCCAGCCACCTCTTCGGCAATGTCGGTGTCGTTGACTAAAGTTCAACTCAGTCAGAGTCAACCCACCTTCGGCTGCTGCGAAGTAAAAAGACAAGGACCTGTCCGAGGGTGGCCAGACAGACCTGACATGATGTGATAATGCTTGGCCGTTTCTTCCATTCCAAGTGGACTCGGCCACCTTTAGGTCCTCATTTTCATCCGGCAAGTTTGTCTGACTTGTAATCGCAATTGCCTCCGTCGGCGTCGTAACCAAGTCCTTCAAGGAGGGCAACCGTCAAGAGCCTGTGCTGATCAAGTTTCTGACAAAGGTAGCGAAATTCCATCAAGAATAAGGAAGGTAGTGTCCAAGTGCCATAACATCCACTCCAACCCGACATATGGTCTCTCTCTCTTGGCAGCACCCGAATTGGACTGGCAAGCCTTCTAGGCTCTCTTTGGAGTGATAACTATGGCATCTTGAGCACTATCCATGGCAGTTGACCTTTGGTCCGATAGTTCCAATAGTCGAACGACAATTTGGTCAGCGTTATTGCAATGAGAAATGCCAACAACACACACAGGAGTTGCAGTAGAAGCTCTTGAAATTCTCCAGTCGATTCTGCAGGACAGAGAACCTCCTGGTTGAGCTCAGTAATCTGAAATTGAAAGACATCGAGTGACTTTGTGCACTAACAGATCTGATTCATTGTCCCAACTTTGTTGAAGCCTCATTTCTTGTGCAATTTCTTGATGAGAGCTGCGAAAGTTTCACAGGAGATACTCCTAACAATACCTTTCAGAATCTCTTCAGTCGTTGAACTGATTGAGGCCCATGGTCTTGAGCCATTCTCACATTTCTTGTAATATGAGCCAAAAGCTTCGGGCAGTGTGTAACATCAGACTCCTTGATGCACTTGTTGATGAGCTGCTCTTTGGAGTTTGCGGACCAGTTCTCCTCACAGCCTGCATCTTGCTTCAGCCATCCCCAGAAGTGTTCAATTGGACAGAGACCAGGGGCATTGAGTGGATTGCATTTCTTGTCCACAACGTTTACTCCTTCATCTTCGAGAAACTCCAAAACAGTTTTCACATAATGTGCACGTGCTGGATCCATCCAAAGGAAAGACTGGTCAAGAGGCATGTATGTAGTGGGCATCAATGAAAGGCAGCGGGTTTTTATGCACTCCTCCTCGTAAGTTCACTGTTGATTGTCTAATGCTTGCTGCAGGTGAATGGTGTACTGATGCCCTTGCTTGAAGCATCAACCCAAACCAATACCCATAACACCCCTACTTTGCAAAGTAAGTCATAGTTACCAATGCCAATGGGTACTTATAAAGCTGACTGGGAACATCCGTGTAGTGTCCGTATTTATCAGCTAGTATTATGTATGGTGCAAGCAAGCTGGGGAGAGGGGATGAGAAGAGTTTCCACGCTCTGACTAGGAAATGTCTCATGCTAGCAACTTCACTGCAACAATTACTAGAAATACTTTGAAAATAAAGTGGTTCCCGAGCCACGGCTTCAGCTAGCATTACATGAAGTTTTTGCGTACAATAGAGTGTACCTTTTTATCTATTAACTCCATGACTGACCCAGGACCACACTGAAGATCGGCCTTGTCGTGAATCTTGGCGAGTAGGTTCTGCAATGAACAGGTTGTTCAGTTTGCGGAAGGTCTTGCCCTATGGTACCAAAGCACTACCAAATCCGTGATTTCACTGCTGCAGGTGCACATCCAAGGATTGTCAGACAGCTTGATCACCTTGGTGGAGCGTATCAGCCTCTGGGAGAAGTCGTAAGGAATCTGCGAAAGGAGAGCCGAGCCTTTGAAAATGTGCTACTTCAGGCTTCAACTTTCACATTGCTCACGTCTGTGAGTTGGTTGTTTCTCGCACTGAAGGCCCAGTTGAGTTCCATGTCGAGTAACTTCTCTGGCAACGTGTCCAACCTGTTGCTGTCCAGGGTCAGGTTGTTCACCTCGTCGTAGTTGTGGTCAGTTATCCTCAGGAGTAAGAAAGAAGACCTGTCAAGCTGAAAAGATGGCGATATAAAAGGGTAAGGGATGCTTGCATTTATCTCGCCCGACATAATTGGGTGTAGCTTTTTCCTCCAACGGCGGATGACGCGCCATTCGCGGGTCGGAAAAACTGGACCGCGAGATCCCCCTCCAACGGCGAACGACGCGTCACTCACGGTTCGGACAATTCGTACGCACCGCGGAAAAAGACCAACCCTCGAAACTGAAACACCACGTACAAGGTGCTCCGTCTTTCACCATCCCGTTGTTATCCTTGTGATCAAGACTTCCATGACTCACCTTATTTCCAGTGAGATCCACAGTCCGAGTGTGCTTCGGCAACTCGGGGAAGTGGTTGAGCCCCTGCCCCACGCAGTCCACCTGCACCGTGTACACTCTCTCGGCCCCGCTGGAAACCTCACCTTCTTGGAGGTGAGTGAGCAGGCAGGTGCAGTTGTCTCTGAATGGGCACTTGGGCTTCACGTAGAGCTTGTAGTAGTTGAGCAGCAAGGTGAGCGGGCCGCCCTTGTTGGAGTTCGGGTACCGGCAACGAGTCGGCAGCGACAGATTGAAAACATTCTGGCGCGACGTCAGCCACAAAAACAGTTTTGGAGAGCACGTCCAAGTGTTGTCTAAGGCAAAGATGCTGACCTCAGTTTAGAAACTTTTGTTGTAATGTAAGCATACGTTTCTCTTACCTGACAAGTTCAGGTACCTAAGACTGCGTGGAAGACCTTCGAAAGCCTCTTGTGCAGCATCCTCACTGATTCTGTTGTAAGAAAGATCTAGCACTTCGAGGTGGTAGAACTCACTAATGTCCGGAGGGACAGCAAAGTCATTGTGACTGAGATTAAACGCCCTCAACGCCGGCGCACTGTGCGCCAACGATGTGTTCGGCAGAGAGGACAGCGCATTGTGCGAGAGATCTAGTCTGAGTAACGTCCTAAAGAGAGGTCCTTCAATAGAGGAGAGCAGTAGTGTGTGTACTCGACAGTCGGTCAGTGTGAGACTTTTCAGATTCTCGAAATGTCCGAAGTCGTCGAGAATAGCGTTTCTCAGGTCGCTGTCCTCGATCACAATTTGTGCGACGTCTCGCCTCATCTTGTGGTTGCCGCTGCCCCCTCTGTCTCCGCTGCTGCCGCCCTCGTCGTCGGCGATGTTGTTGTGGCTCAGCTCCTCCTGCTCCAGCGAGGAGAAGACGGACGTCGAGCTGAGTCCTTTGCAGGAAAGTTTGACGCCGCCTCCTTCGACGAGGTTGTTGCAGCTGCACGACGAGGCCAGCGGATCCGGGAGCGCCACCTTGCAGATTGCGGAAGGCTCACAGTTGGCGCAGGCGACGGCGCAAGCCACGAGACAGGCGACGTGCGCCAGCGCCACGACCCTTATGGAGCGGGGAAGTTTCTTCCCCGCCTCTTCGGGCGACGTCAGCATTGCTGCAGCAAACATTCCCGATCACTACACAAAGAGTCAGGCGAATGTCAGACCACGGGAATCCTTTTTTTCCCCACTTCCAACAGTGCGACAAGTGCAACACGACGAGAAAGCAAGGAGACAGCAAGCAAACACCAAACTATGCTTAAAGGCCACGTTATCCTCTTGTACTGCAGCTTTTTACACCCGCCCAAAATGTCTGTTTATATTATCTTGGAGAAGTCGCCGTCGATTGTGTTCCGCTCAGTCGAACAAGGAAACGCACGATGTTGCTCTCCTCCTTCCTCTTCCCCCCCCTAGCGCGAAAAATGGGGTCGACATTGCTCAAGAAGAATGATGCATGTCTGTCGAAGAGGAGGAGAAAGAGGCCTGGCGGCAGCGGCTGCGGCCCTCACAAAAGACACCGCGAATTGTTTGCTTAGACGCAAAAGATTGCTTACTCGGGGCGCAGTATTGACTGTAGGATTTAGCGCACGACAACGAGTTGTAATGCGCGCTCTTGTGTGCCCATGAGTATCCGGCGATCCAAGAGGAATCATATTTGCACGCGCAGGCCGAAAAAGAGGAGCTGTCGTCCTCGCTCTTTTGCGGACATGTGTATACACTTTGCTCAGTACATCATGCTCGACGTCATGACGTCGGGGAGGCAGACGGCTTTGGCCTGCGTGCACGACCAGAGAGCGTTTCAGCCGAGGCCCACCTTTGAGCAGGCGGGCTACCGGGGCGAGGTGGAAGCTGTATTGGGTCCTCTCACCCTCTGACTCGTCACATGTGCGGTCCACTTGCTCCCCCCCCCCCTCAAGCAACTTGCTCAGGCGGATGGCCCCAAAAGCTGTTCTAGGAGCAGCTTGCTCGGGCAATGAGGAGGGCAACGAATTTCTGGTCGAGCATAATAACACTGACTTACTCACAACCTCGTGTTTGTCCCTGGGTCTCAGAAATCACTTCATGTCTTGGGGACAAATGCTGCTCCACTTCTCTTATGTTTGGATCTCATTACCTGAGTCTATATGTACACACGCTCGTACAGTGTGAGTCAACAAAGGACCATCCATTCGAGTTTTGCGCCACCGTGAACGTTTGTCCCGACTCATAACAAGTTAGTGGCCAGGAAAAGCTTGTCCGTGTGGTTCGAGTCAGGCTACCTCAGGTGCATTTCAGGTGAAGCAGACAGAAGGAACTGTTTTCTCCTCTTCTTCCTCTTCCTTCTCTCTCTCCTTCTGTGCCACTACCTGGAAGATGATTCGTAATGTAAACCTGTCAACAAATAGGTGCCAAATATGAGCTTTGCCAAAGTTGTGCTCCAAGCTGCTGTGTGTCTTCAAATATTGCATCGATCTGTAGGTTTGTAGATTACATTGCTTTGGTTGTTGCTCCATTATTCTGCCAAGAAGACAGTGCTCATGGGCACCGGCCAGAAAATGACAACGTGTTCAAGCTCAAAGTCATTTTAACGTTTTTGTACTTGAGCCTGTGACTTACAGTTGACTCAGCATAATGTGCCTTATGTTCCAGGAGAGGTACAACAAGGAGGTCCCCTGTCCATAAAGAGGAAATCTTGCCAGGCAGGGGACCTTGAGGGGACGTGCATGTTCCACTATGAATGCAAATCCCAGAAAGGAAAGGTCATAACGCAATGTCTAGATGGTTTTCTATTTGGAGTTTGTTGCCACAAGACCCCGGATGAGCAGGGAGAAGAAGAGGAGGAAGAGACAACCACACCAAATATCCTGGATCTCCTAGATTCGATTGTGTCTGAGTACAACAAGACCCATCATCCCCATCAGCATCAGCATCCTATCTTGGAAGTCAATTCAAACAACATTGAGGGGATGATGGAGCAGATCCTGGATCATGTCCTTCTTGAGTTTGACGCCAATGTGCCTCCACTTCTTGATCTGCTGAAGACCTCTGGTGCCAAAGAAAATGACTGCGCCACTGAGAAGATGGATTGTACAACAACCTCTTCAACAACCTCTACCACCACTACCACCACAACAACTACTACCACTACCACTACCACCACAACAACTACTACCACTACCACTACCACCACCACAACAACGACGACGACGACAACAACAACCACTACTACCACCACCACAACTACAACTACTACAAGCTTTTCCTATGATTACACAAAAGGTATCATGGATTCATCACTACTGCTTCAAGGACATACAAGTGCAGAAGTAAAATAACTTTGTTTCAGATTGTGGCGTGAGGCCAATTCGTGGTACAGGGAGGATTGTGGGTGGAGAACGGACCACCTTTGGAGATTGGCCTTGGCAGGTCTTGGTCAAGGAGTCCACATGGCTGGGCCTCTTCACGAAGAATAAATGTGGAGGAGTTCTCATATCTAATAAGCATGTCTTGACTGCTGCTCATTGCCAGCCAGGGTAAGCATAACAAAATCAGATTCAAAGCTTGAGATGCTTTTATATACATTCTCTGTTGACACATCCATAATGCAGATTCCTGGCCTCCTTGTTAGTGGAGTTGGGTGAATATGACTTGAATGGACCAACTGAGCACATGCCAACAATGAGGCGCAAGGTGAAGCGCGTTGTGGTGCACAAGGATTACCATGCCCCCACCTTTGAGAATGACATTGCTGTTCTCGAGCTGGAGAATGAGATAGACCGCCAGCCACACATTGTGCCAATTTGCATGCCTAAAAACACTGAAGAATTTGAGGGCAGGACAGCAATAGTCAGCGGTTGGGGCAGGCTTAAATATGGTGGGTTAGAGCAAGTTTATTCATTATGAGCATGAATAAAATTGAATTGTTACCACAGGAGGTGATGTCCCCAACATCTTGCACCAAGTGTCAGTGCCTGTGATGAATAACAAGGAGTGCCAAAAGCTGTTCATAAAATCTGGGCACAAAAAGCGTGTCCGCGACTCATTTCTCTGCGCAGGTTATGAGGAAGGCAAAATGGACTCATGTGAGGTGAGACATTAGTTAAAAATCTCCTACAATGACCTTACCAGGCGCATTTTTAAAAGATGCAATCTCATACATACATCAAGTGCATGACTGACCGTAACAATTCACTTATAGGGTGACAGCGGGGGTCCCTTGATGGTGCAGCAAACAGATCATCGCTGGGTGCTCGCTGGAACTGTCTCCCATGGGATCAAGTGTGCATACCCCAACCTACCTGGAGTTTACATGAGAATGACCTATTACAAACCGTGGATAGAAAAGGTTACGGGCTACAAGTTTTGAGTCATAGTTTCGTTATAGTTCCAATTGTTTTGAACAAACACTAGGGGTACCTCAAAGAAATATATTTGTTAGCAAATCAGCTCGCTCTTTGCATTCTGGTCGTTACGGAGTCGCGGTCCAAGCACGCGCATGTGACACATCAAGCTCCAGCACCTCCATCGACACTCAACGTACCCCAGGCATATGCAGGAGGCTTCTGCTGGTGACATCTGAAGGATGTTACTGCGAATGGAAAGTCATTCCGCACATGAAAAGGAGAAAATGAAAAGAAAGTACAAAAGAGGCTCTGAAAAAGTCAGCATGAGACTCCAAAGTCGCAAGCAAAGCTACGTAAATGTTCTCGTATCACCGCATGTGAGTGTCGTGCATGCCTACACCGGAGACATGGACACAGTAGATACGACAATCGTCCCGATTAGTTTCATCAACATGCGCAAAACGTTGGCATCTGCACAGACCCCAACAGACGCGCTGCATAACTTTGTATCCGTACGTACAGTGGGACCCAATTTATGAAGAACACCCACAACAGCATACCTCTTAGATATCAAACTTCTAAATGACGTCTCGGCATGCATCTCTGCATGCACAGGCCAAATCAGAACATCTTCCTGCGGAGAGTTCATTAGCTTTTATGGTGTCTATTATAAATGCCAGGTGCTGTGCAAGCACCGCACTCGTATTTAATAAATTGAGCCCCATTGTACTTCTCAGTACACATGTGTACAATAGGCAGTATGGGCGCTGATCGATGTGTGCACGCACGTACCTATATGCCAGATGTACGTTCATTTACCCATCGCCTGCCTGCTTCAACTGCATGCCACGCAATCCACGTTCATTCACGGCAGGTCCTAATGAAATAGCTGTCTTCCTTCGGCAAATTGTGCCAGGAAAGCTGGAACGAAGCAGTCCATTCTGGCACACTCTTTGCTGACGACGCCGAGTGAGAGGATGGAACTCATTCGGACAGTTTCGTACACTGTACAGGCATGCATGAGAACGCTTGCAGGCGGATGCATACACAGACGAGCTCCTGGTCCTGGCTGAAGTCCAACATCTTTAAAATCATGCGGCGAAAGTATGCGTCGTACGCTCTTAAGTTTTAATCTCGCCGTGACAGTGGGCAACATATTAGAATACAATGCTATGCAAATAACTTTAAGTGGAATACAATCCTCAGCTCACACTCCGGGGCACGTGAGTGCAGAAAGAATTTCCTACCACTTCAGCATCACTTGATGTCTTGACAGTTTCATCAATATTTGACTTCTTCAGTCTTCAGCAAACACTCATAGAAAATGGAGACTTGCAGCAGACGCGCGCCCGGCATCAGACTTACATAATCCATCACGACTCATCTCAAAGGGACGACGAAGGCATTGACGACAGATGTGTTCTTGATGTCTCCGGACGAAAAATTTGATCATGCGTCACGAGGAGACGCACGTCACGAAATGAGCAGCCCGAAGATGTACGCAAAGAAACCCCGGGGAGATTCCCTGAGGGTTGGGGAAATCGCTTACGTGTTCCACCGGATGACCCCGATAGGACTTTCGGAGGCAGAACTGTTGTCGTTTACGTCAGGTTTAGTTTCGTCTTTAGTGGAAATGAAATCATCAAAGCTCTCAACAGAGGGATCTGGAGGCCTTGGCTAAAGAGAAGAAAGCAGATAAAAAACTCAATGGAGACTAGAATTCCTGAAGAACGAAAGAAAACCCCAAAGGTTCGCAAAAAAGCCTAGCAGAAGAAAGATATTTGTTGACAAACTAAAAATGTGGAAAATTACTTTTCTTATTGCTTCGCAGCCTCTGGGGCCTTTCTCGAGATGAAACTCATTTCCCCTCATTTATTCTCTGGCGAACGCGGGTAAATATTTGCCCATTGTGCAAAGAAACCGTTTCAAATTACAGCGTCCACATCTCGTGATGCACCAGAAGCTGTCGCAGAGGCTCTCGACGAGGGAAGTGACGATCGACACCAACCTGCTGGTGGCTAAAAAGCTGACAAAAAAATGTGTTTTCCTACCTTCGAAGAGAACGGACAATCACTGATTCATCTCTTATCCTGAGTCACGGTTCAGACATGGTACCCAAGGACCTGCACCAGGTGACATTAGGGAACCTGCAGTTATATCAGTAGCAGAGCTGGAGAAACAACTGCTTTACAGTGACCTATTTGCCTTATTCACTTCAAAAAGCAGTCCCCCTGATGGCTCTTGGCTCGCGATCATGGAGAAATTAAGAGATTTATAGATCACCTTGGTCAACGACCCAAAAATGTCAATCCAGCCCACAACATATAGTTATGAACCGATTCTAAAGAATTATAACTTGACATGTCACATCGACTGAGCAATGGTAAAGAAATTAGCACTTCAAAAGGTCCCAACCTTTCTTTCATAGGTGCTTTCCAAACGATCCATCCTGGTCACGTTCACTTTGTCCAAGGAACAACGATGGCAAAAACGATTTCATCACACAGACGGACATCCCAAGCCAAGCTTTGAAAAGACGTCTCTGCTCCCATCTTCATCGGAGTGAAGACACTTTCGTGCAAGAGAAGGAACGCAGAACCTTTTTGAACCTGGAAAGCTCTCTTAAGAGTACGAAGAAGTAACAAGAAAAATGTTCGTGCAAGGATCTTTAAGAAAAAGAACAAGTTTTACTTCATGTGGGGCGTCCAAAAAGCATCTAAGTACTTACGAAGTCTACTTCATCCAGTAAGTGCTTTGGCGGTGCAAATAGATGCTATGTGCAAGAACAGCCCCAGAAGTGGATGCAAAGTTGCAGGCCTCTTGGGTCCGTAACCACAGCTGCGGAAGTCCTCTGCGCTCTACGTAGGCCTTCTCCTCGAGGTTGTTGCCCTGAGCTTCCGTGAACAAACATTTTTGGTGCTAACTTCATGTCTTGACCAAGTATCATCAGACAATTGCCGACCATTTTGGAATGCTCTACACCCCTGACAGAATAGAGCATTCCTCCTCGGACTTGTTCGAGATCTTAGCCCACGTGCTCGTACTGCGCATCCTCTTCGGGTCGCACATATGGAGCAGAAATAGGAAACATTATCAATGTCTCATATTCCTGACCAAGAGACAACTGATATCATCTGTGCAGCAGTGATAAGAAGCAGCAGCCCTCACGAGTGCTGTTTTGCCAAGCCTGCGTCAGTCATTGGACATGGAAAACTGTGTCACAGCCTTTTTCAGTCTTGTCACCTTGGCTTCATATTTGGCAGCAGTGACAAAAGTCTTCACTAGATGGTGTCTTTTTTGGCAATTTGGATCCCCAGTTCATGCTTACACAGACTTTTCTTCATCCCAACAGAGTTCCTGGGCATTGACTGTCCATTTTTCCATGGGCTTCTCCTTTTCTTCCTTTTGCTGCTTGTCATGAAACATAACCAGTGTTCAGTGAACAAGCGTCTTCAGGATGTGGCGATTTTGATGTGCTGCAAAGAGACAGGCAACATTGCATGGTTGCTACCCACGGACAACGTGTCTACCGTGGCCTCAGCCTGATCACAATGTGTACTACCTGTGATCGGAAGATAACCAACACACTAGCAGAGATCTACCAGCGTCAGAGTTAAGATTTTTGTTGCAGACTCAGCATAATTTATTAAAGGTAACATATGTATTGAAATAAAGTGCAATTGGATAGTACTACCACAGTCAATGATCTTAGCTACCTTTTTTGTATCAAAGTCGGTAAATATAGTAGTAATGCTGTCAACGCCTTTTGCTGTATCACTCAGTGAAATCTAGTACCCACATAAATATTAGTCATTTTTCAGCATTTCTAGTCATGAAACAGTTAGCGGCGTCCAATGAGAGTGGGAATGAAAATGGAAGGTATTGGCGAAAAGTGGGCAATCGTAAGACTCATTGCACTCGAGGGTCACCTTCACATGGATGACACCAAATGAATTAGCTGTTTACTGAATACCCTAGGTTATGTTTCAGGACAAACAGCAAAAGGAAGAAAAGAAGAAGCCCATGGAAAAATGGACAGTCAATGCCCAGGAACTCTGTTGGGATGAAGAAAAGTCTGTGTAAGCATGAACTGGGGATCCCAATGATTCAAAGAGAGGTCGTCTGTCCACCAGCTGCAAAGGCAGTCCCCAATCGTCAGACAAGGACACGTGGAAGACCAAAAAAAGCTTCCAGGGCACTTATGCCATAGCAGATTACAACGATACGTCACTATAGTACAATGTTCAGGAATTTACAGTACCAAGATGATTTTTCAAAGTAGCAATAAAACGTAAGTACTCCAAAGGCTGTGCCAGTGAAGGTGTTAAAATCAAAGTAATTTATTGCGAACTGCCTGGCTATAATGTGCCTACTGATAGCGACTTTATATAAATGGTGGAATCATAACCGATGTCTCATCACCTCTCTCTAATCTGTAGCTGCCGTCCACGACAGGTCCTGGGGTGAGTACCTGCTATGCTGTGCGCGCAGAGGCATGTGGTACCTGTGGCTTTAACACGTACAGGTGATAATGTATTATAAAACCGAGGGCATTTCTTATAAAAGCCTAAATCATGATGTCAAGAATGAAAGTTATTCATCTATCATTATAATTTCACAAGGCATCATGAAGAACCTGCGGCTGTTCGTCGACAACTGGCGAGCAAACTGTATTCACTGTTCCTCTCGCTGGAACATAGTCGCAAGAGCCAGGCAGTCAAGTGCAGTCCTAGTCTGCTCCTCTTTCTCCATGCCTGTGTGGCAGAGCAACTTCAGCAAATCCTTCGTGGCCGCCAAACTTGCTTGTGGGGATGAAATGGCCTTTTCCTGCAGCAGAGTCATTTTGTCCATCAAGTAGGGCTTGGTCTGCACCACTTTAGCACCATGATTGGCACCGCTCTCGTAGACGTACTTGGTCAGGCGCACCAGTGCCACGGTGATCAAAAGCTCTTCAGCCAGTGACTTCTGATTTGCGCTGGTACCGAAAGACTCCGCTCCTAAGCTATCGTGACATTCCTGATAGAGGGCGACGGTGAGCGCCGACCTCAGGTCCTCCGACATAAACCACATCTTGGCGAGCAGTTGCAAGTGCGACAGCCAAGACCGATACTCCTCGGCGTCAAGTTCCTGATTGGGCAAACGCTGCAGTGTGCGCACTGCGCCTCTGGCGGCGTGTTTCAGGAAGCGGACTCGCCGCTTTCGCCGACCTTGCCCCACTGTGGAGAGGAGGCCCAAGGCAGAAGAGGTCTCGCTCTGAAAAAAGGAATTGGCCTCCTGCGTGCTGAAGAGCCCTAACGGCTTGGCATCCACATCAAGCCTCCATATGAGGCAGCAGACCAGCGTCAACTGGTACTGTAGCGCCATTGCTTCTGAGTCGTACGCTGGAGAGGCTCTTAGCGTCATTGCATGGTCCAGCAAGTGCTTCTTTCTATTATCAAACGTCACGTTGTCGTAAAGATCGGTCTCCTTTCTGCCGATGCCCCCAACGTCAGTCTCGACAAGCACTCTGGCGGCGCGCGCGCCCGACAGTAGAAGCCTGTGGAGTTCCGATTGCGAGATTCCAAGTTGGCGTAGGCACCGAGATGCAGACCGGATCTCGGTCTGACTGACGGCGTCGCGCATGGGCCGAGCTAGGAAGGTCTTCCACGCGAGCTGGGCGATGGAGTGCGCCAGCCAGGAGTCGAAGTCACTTGGCAGAACTTCTAAAAACGCAACTGCCTCCTCCAGCAGGAACATGTCCGACAACCTCTGCGTCCACCGATGCAGTAACTCCCATGCTAGATGGGCAACGATGACCCGGGGCTGCGTACTGCGAGGAAAGTGACAAGCGCATTTGTCCAGGAAAGTCTTCACTTCAGGAGCTTGAAACAGCCTGGTGGCGGTGAAACCCGTTTCGGCCAGCCATTTGCTCACGATTTCAGTCACTCTGCCGTTGCCTTCCTCGAACACATCAAGAATGGTCAGCCTCATCGGCGGCATCTCCTTGTTGGCGGTCTTCACGAGCACCTTGAAGTGCCAACTAATTCTGAGGAAGGCGGCACAGCAGCCGGCCAGTCTCCGAGCCTCGCTAGCGTACATGTGGACTTCGTCTTCTCTGACTATCAAGAATTGGCACCACTCGTGGAGCAAGAAAAATAACTGGACGGAGATTGGAGTAGAGGCAGTAAACAGTCCACGAAGCTTGCTGGCCAATTGCATTTGCCATCCAACACTAGCCTGACACTTTTGCCCTTCCAGAGTTGAGATGGCGTTGAAGAGAGACTTGAAGGTGGGAGAAAGCAGGAGTAGCGTGTCCGCGTCCATCACAGACAGGCCTTTCAACGATAAACACATGATGTCCATGGCCGAGATGTGGAGAGAGGACAACTTCTGCAACAAATCATTCTGGTCGACATGAGTCTGGACGCACAGTCGACAGAATATGGCCAGAGCTGCTTCCGGTTTCAAGGTGTCGCCGGCGTTCACCTGCAACATTTCACTGCCTTCACTGGCCTCGGGCAATATGTCAAACCAGCTGAGGAACTCGTGCAGTGACAACTCCGCGGATTTTTTGCTCACTTCACCTTGATCTTCCCGCAGTCGTTGTAGAAACTCGTTTGTCACAGCCTCATCACCGAATAACATTTTGATCATGTCTCCCTCATCCTTCCCATTCCATTCCAGCTTGTCGTTGTCACAGGACTCAAGGAAGTCAAAAAGTTCGACCCCCCGTGAAATTCTTTCCAGAAAGATATCACTCAGCGAAGGCTCTGTATGGTCTCCATCCTTGTCGTTACTGAAGTCCCGAAGCCTTGCGATAACTGACTTGGTTGCATCTGAAGAGATTTCTTTCCATCTGAGCAAATCAATTAGCATCGACAATCTCCCAGTGAAGGTCCTCGCAGAGAGGATAAGTTCAGTGGCCTCCTCCAACCTACCGTCCTCAGGAGACTCCGCTAGCGCAAGTGCAAGCTTCTGCTGTTGGACGAGGTCGTGGGTAGCCGAGGACTCGTTCATAACGGAGTGGTAAGGTATCACAATCTCCATGAGATGTCCGTCGACCGACCAGAAGTAGCAGGTGGGAGACCTGCGAGAGTAGCGGGAAGAACCAGATCCATCGAGGATGCCATTGTGGGCGTTGATGAGCCTCCCATTCTTGGCGACTGCGAACTCCGCAATCTTGAGCTTTCTCTCCGCGCTCCATATCTCTAGAGATCCTCTTCTAGCGAGATATATGACGAGAAGGCAGGCAGTGCGATTGTCAGAATGGTAACGGTCTTGCACATCCGCAGGAGGCGGACGAGAGTTGACCACTAACCAACCTAGCTGCACGTGATGATATCCCTTCCACACATGGATTGGGACCCCAGACAGGGCGTCTATTACCAACACACGATTCTGATTATCAGCTACGGCAAGGTGCGTATTGGCTGGACTCTTTTCTAAGCACACAGCCTCCTTAGTCGGGTCCTTAAACGAGTGCAGTGTCATGAGCTTTTGCTCTGGATCTCTGCGTTCTTCTTGTGTGGGTTTTTCATTTTTGCTGGAGTTGCCCCAAAGTACGCCGGAGGCCACCCGAAATATGCCGGACTTGACGGTGGAGACAACGCTTTCTGCCAACTCGTTGATGTCTTGATGCTTTAAGTTGTAAGGAAGGTTGTATTGTAGCCACGGGTGGGCTCCTACTGTTATCACCTGCATGATCGTTGTGAGACTCTTGAAATGAGCGTCATTAATGCCGCCGCCACCGTACGATAGGTGATACACTCGATCAAACGTCACGTTGGGGTAGAAGAGCACGCAGGCGTCATAAACTCGCTCTTGCTCTCTCACGTGGAATTTCTTGCAAAAGACGTTGGCGACCAGAGCGTCCAAATCTTCTTGACCTCGAGCACGAGCCTCGGCCAGCCGCGCGAGATTGGCGTTGAGTGTATCGAAAAGCTGTCCCCCGGAGAGAGTAACCACAGTGCCCGAGTAAACGACCAGCACGTCCTGCACAACGGGGACGACGTCTACTCTGACGGCGCCGCGAATCCGGTCGCCTAGCGTCGTCATGGCGCTGGAGCGGAGGCTTACCACTGGCGATTCTAGCAGTCGGCGGCGGACCAGTACCTCTCCCGAGTCCGTAATGATCTCTACCAGACCCGAACGTCGCCCCACCACCACGCACAGCCAGATTAGGTGCGCTCTCGTCTTCTTGGCCGAGTCGGCCACGGGCAAGCACAGAACGGAGGTGATTTCGTCTTTGCCTCCGTCCGACAGTAGGGCCCGAGGCACGAACTTGGCGGAGCCGTTGGAGCAACCGCTGTCCTTACTTAGAAGTGCCAATCTGCCCCTGTGGGCCACGGCTACGGCGTCTCCGAACGGAGACACTGAGACGGGGCAGGTCTGAAGCCAGTTCGGGTCGTCGACCGCCCTTCCCGCGAAGAGCAGCACTTCCAGCTCTCTTAACACGGAGTCGTCCATGGTGAACTCAAGCTTGGTCTTTTTTTTCCTCTTGTTTGACAGACAGGCCTACTGCGCCAAGGCGCAAGCCGAAGTGAACCAGCGCTTGGCTGGTGCGTTGGCAGCTGACCGAAAGGGTTGGCAAGTTGTTGCCTGCGTATGCGACAACTTTCGACGTCATATTATGACATGCGATTCGGGTACTGTGAATCATCCTCTGAGCTAAATGTCAACCCTAACTCAAAAAAGTAAACAACTCAAAACAAAACAGGAGCGAGGACTTGGATTTCTCGTGGATTGGAGATCTTCTGATAGGATTTTCACGGTCGCGAAGGTTTTCTGGCGTCGCGATGGCGCCCGTCGTCTGCTCCGCCAAGTGCGGCCAAAGGGCAATTTTGAAGGTGAGGTGGTCGTCATTTTTGAAGATTTCTGGACGGTGTCGACATGTTGCTGAGTTTTGTTCAGCGCCCCAAGACCGGCGACGCCCTCTGCAAGTCGTGCTTCTTCTGGGCCTTCGAGACCGAAGTTCACCATACCATCGCTAGCCACCGCTTGTTCTCTGTCGGTGACCGCGTGGCCATCGGCGTCTCAGGCGGCAAGGATTCGACCGTGTTGGCGCACGTCCTTAAGACCCTCAACGAGAGATTCTCGTACGGGTTGACACTCTTCCTCCTGTCCATCGACGAGGGCATCGCCGGTTACCGAGACGACAGCCTGGAAACCGTGAAGCGCAACCGGGACGAGTATGAATTACCTCTCAAGGTGATAGGCCGGTGTGCTTGTTACGACTGATTATGCACGACTCGTATTGCACGCAGGTGCTCTCGTACAAGGAACTTTATGGATGGACGATGGACCGCATCGTTGCTACTGTTGGCCGCAAGAATAACTGTACCTTTTGCGGAGTTTTCCGTCGTCAGGCTTTGGATCGAGGAGCTCAGTTGCTAGGAGTGGACAAGATAGCCACCGGCCACAATGCAGACGATATTGCGGAGACGGTGGTTATGAACGTGCTCAGGGGAGACGTAGGCAGGTTGCAGAGGTGCACTGACATTATCACGGTAATGTAATGTGAGCTGCGTGTCCATCAGGTGATGATGTAGTCACTCTTGTCTTTTCAGGGAAGTGAGAATTCCGACGAAGATGTCGTCCCACGCTGCAAGCCTTTCAAGTACGCTTACGAAAAGGAGATTGTGATGTATGCCTACTTCAAGAAGCTGGACTACTTTTCTACCGAGTGCATATATTCGCCCTATGCTTATCGCGGTTTCGCCAGGGCCTACATCAAGGATCTGGAGAAGATTCGTCCTTCTGCCATCATGGACATCATTCACTCGGGCGAGCACATGAAGGTTAAGGGCAGAGTGAAGGACCGTTTGCCCGCCAAGGGTAAATGCGAACGCTGCGGATACATCTCCAGCATGAAGGTGTGCAAGGCTTGCATCATGTTGGAAGGACTGAACAAAGGAGTACCCAAGTTGGGAGTGGGCAAGAGTAGCAAGACTCTTGAACAGTTAAAACGATTGGAACTCGGAAACAACGTTACGTAAAAAAAACCGAAGCATACTTGTCTTTCACAGGACTGAGCGCTGACCTCTTCACGTGCCTTGTGATGATGCGTCAGTACGCAGACTTCTTTTTCTGTGGTATCTGATTCAACATCAGTTCAAGGAAGTTTTGGAGTTGGTTAACAAGGAATCTGTCATACCGGCAGTACCTTCTTGCTCAAAGTCTTTCTCCAACTCGGATGCCAGACTATGCAAAGAAGCCAACAAACTGTCGAACTTTTCATCGGTGACTAAAGAGTCCTTTCGGGCCACTCTGCCTTCATGTACATCCTCCAGAGAACGTAATTCCTCTGCGGTTAAGTTCTCCCTTAACGTGCTTAGTTCTGGTGACGTTGTCGCCGCCGCCGCTGTCCCCTTCGCCGCTGTCCCCACCGCCCCAGCTGCCCCCGCCGTCATTGTACTCGGACCAAAGGGAGGCTTCCTCACTCTGAACTGTGGAGGCTGTTTCCGGCCTGAAGGTGGATAGTACACCCTTCTCTGAGAGCCTTGGGGCGGTAAAGTCTGTCTGGAAAGCGGCGGACCCGGAAAGAAATACTTTTTGGGTGTTGGAGGAGTTGAATCAGACGCTGGTTCTGCCTCTGATGACGGCGTGCGTTGACGCACTGGTCTAAGATGGCGGCTGCTATAAGTAGAAGATAGCCTTCTACCCGGGTAGAACCTATGCGGACCTCCCACCGAGTGCGGCCTTTGCCTGGTCCGTCCCCTTCCAAGTAGCTGAGGCGGTCTTGTCTGGAGGTGACAGAATGGCTCAGAATATTTCCTGCCGCCGACGCCGTAGTGGCGCTCGACGGGGAACCGATTGGAGCTTGAGTTAGCCAGCCTGCTGCTTTCTTCGTAGTCGTAGTCCCAGGTCTCGTCGAGTTCACGCTTCTCCTCCTCCGGTTGCACGGTGGTCACGCTCACGGGGTAATCCGGTGTAGGCAGGTATTCTTCCGGCAAATACTGATCTTCACTCCAGAGGTCTTCTGTCGATTCGCTTTTGCTGTGACAGCCACTTATGCTACTTGGGGTGGATCTGCAAAGAAGACAATTTCAACTTGACTCTTAAGAGGACTGACAAGTTCTTACCTAGTCTTGCAAAAGCTGACAAGCAGAAAGACCATCCACACGATGGAGGCGAACAGCCAGTAGGAGATCATCCATGTACGCGGCCGTTGGAAGTCCGGGTACCTCTCCCAGATGACTGGACAGAGCACAAGCCAGAATATTGGAAACAGCAGGCAAAATGCCATGGGCACTGCCAGCACTGCTAGCACCTGCCAGTCGAACACATATGTTCGGATGAAATCCCTCGCCTGGGCGTACTTCTGGCGGAGCATAGTCTGGTGGATGAAATAGTACCATGTTAGCGGGCAACTCCTTACTGAGATACTGAAGATGTTTTGCATGCTTGTATTTGTATGTCGAGCGGAACCGCAGGTGCACGTCAATGACTATGCGCACTTCATGCACGTCGGCAGGTGTGCAGTCGACGACAGTGCAAAGTGTCTGTGTCCTATCTTGCGCTCATTAAAGGAGTGCAACAGGTATTCCTACGGCATGATGAGCATATTCCTCCCATCCTCTATACAGCAACAGAAAATGATCTGACATAACTATGCGTTACCCATACGAATGTAGGGCTGCTTGTCCTGTATTGGCAAGTGAGATCCCGAGGGCCAGCTTATTTCCCCTGGACCAGTCATTCCTCGGGAATCCAAGCTGGCCCTCAGGATCTCACTTGCCCAAAAGGGTCAACAAGCATGTCTTCTGACTGGTACTTTGTGATTAGACACCGTCGTTGCTCAATGATTTCCCCTTTTTTCTGGCAAGAGCGGGAAAAAGATTCGCTGCCCCCACTTTTAGATTTATTTTTAAATCTCCAGCCGGACTAAAAGTGTTTTTATATTTTCCGCTCAAGCATAAAGTGGGGGAGACATTGAGCAACGACGGCGTCAAGTTGCCTTTATCTCTGTCCTGGTTAAGTGCGTACCGGTTGTTTCAAGTTTCTGCAGTCTCTTCTGGCGAAGGCTTTATCATTTCTGCACACACCAGAGGCGGCAAGTGAATGATGAGAGAATCACACTGAAACTGACGAGAAGGGAGAGAAGCTGGCAAAAATCCATCCAGCGGTTTGATGTGCCCGCATAAAGCAGCAGCGAAAGCAGCCAGATGGAGAACAGCATTGTACGTAGAGAGTCGATCACTTCAGGGGATAGCACACAGCAATTCCTAGCTTCGTGGACGCTGGAGTCAACTTTCGCGAGCATAAAAAGGTCTCTCGCCATGGGTATGCTCTGCGCGGAGCAGCGGGCTCAAGCGACGGCACCCTCCAAGCACACGCTTATGGCGGTCATATACACGTTTGCTACGGATACAGTTGGTACAACTCGAGCCCAGATAGACGTACGCACGGTACACATACAATGGAGGCGATGAATCATGCAGTTCTTGATGCAGTTTCAGACCCGGGGTTAGAAGCCTTTGTCCGTGAAAGAGGCCGTCTCGTACGCCACCTCCGTGACCTTCTTGTATAATTAACCCTTCGACCAGCCCTGGCCTGGTTTCTGCTGACAGCTAGAAGGTGGTACCGCCATGCATTGGCGATGCGGAGATGGCGTCAATCTTGATCAGGAAAGTACAATTTATTCATGACAGTGAAAAAGCATGGACATTAAAAGAACATTGTACATAATGCAACACTTCTAAGCATCGTGCGCATGAAGAATGCATGATGCGATCGATGTGGGGTAACGTTATAGAGCATTAGTTAGTCACGGCCTACTTAAAATGAAATTCACATTTCTTAAGAGATTCAATTGACTGATAAAGCAAATGTTAGCACGGAGATTCATCTAGCACCTACGGCTTTGACAGGAGCGGAATCAGATCTAGAAGGATTACACGTAAAGCATACGATGAGGTCCAATACTTGTACATATTACTTGTACGTAACATAAAACCTTTGCTTTGAGTGAAGCTTTTTAGACGTTCGAGCTTCCACAGCTCGAACGTCTAAAAAGCTTCACTCCTTCTCGTTAAGCATCTCTATGATTTTGTTCAGCTGCTCAGCCTGGAAAAGCTGGATCTTCTTCAACGCGTCCAACTTCTTCTCCAACTTCTCGAACTCCTCCAACTTTTCCACTCCTCGACCCTGCTGTTTCAGCCGCTGTCTCTTGGCCAAATCCACGGCGTCCCTGAGGACGTCTCTCTCCAGCCTCAGGTTGTTTGGCTTGGGTAGCGTTTCCTCGTAAACTGAAGTGTTGGGCATGAACACTGCCATCTTATCTTTCAACTTGCAACGAAAAAGCAGCATGCGCTTGGCGAACCAGTCGAGGATGGGGCGCGTCAGCGTCAGAGCGCGGAGAACGTGGGCGCACGAGCAGCTGGGTAGGCGATCGAGGCAGGCCACTTGAGGCCAGTTGGACAAGAATGAAAAGGGGTCACCAAGCAACATGGACTCCGTATAGGAGATATACTCAATCCTGGATACCTGAGAGACTATGTCAGCGTGTTTGCGAATCTCAGTGATGTCAGTGATGGCCAAGCCGTTCAGTAGGTTGACGAGGACGAGCATGACGAAGAAGACGTAGGCCAAGAACAGGAGGACCGGGAAGAGGCCGCCAGAGAAGTCGATGGATTCGAACTCGATCTCACCCGTAAGGCTCATGACGATCGTTTTCAAGAGCGAGCGGTCGGGAGTAGAAAAGTACTCATTCGTATCCTCGTCAGGACTCCGCAGAACCAGAAAAAAAGAAAGAGCGAAGGCCAGTAGGATGGGAGCATACCAGAAGAGGAACTGAGCGAAATTGCGCGAGACGGTGCCCAGCATGGCGACGTACGTGCTGAGCTTAGGATGCCTTCCAAGGAGTAGTAGGAGCTCAACCCAACTCAGTAGGAGAGCTGCACCAGAAAGGTTGCGCACGACCAGAGGATTCTTCACGTCACCGAAAACCAGGACATACACGGTGACCAGCATGCAATCTTCTAGGATATTCTCGATGCTGAACATGTATCGGCGGAAGGAGACCATCGCCTGGAAGACCTCTCTAATGGTCATGACGACAAGGAAGACAGCGGTGGCGTATCTGAAGCCCCTGCTTAGGGCGTCATTGCTGCGGTCCTCGATGGTGTTGTTCAGTATGAGATAGACCGTAAGCAACGCCATGAAGCAGACGTAGACGGCCAAGTTGACGTAGAAGCAAAATCTCATTCGGCCCCACTTGAGGGAGAGAAAGCTTCTGATGATGGGATGTAGCAGTAAGTGCCTGTGCTCCAAAGACTGTGACAGGTGCCAAAGGGGTTCGGCCTCAGGCAGGGCTTGAATGCTCGCGTTATCCGGCGTGGCGCTCTCGGAGTCGCGCAGAGGAGTCTTTTCCTGCTCATCGCCTTTGTCCAACGACTTCCTGTTCTGACATAAAGATGGTCCCAAAAATGTGTAGAGGAAGGTGAGCCTGAACTTTGGATCCACCAATAATCCCTCGCCCTGGAGGCACTCGTCTAAGTACTCTTCAACAATCTCTGGGGAAATCGTGGTAATGGCTGCCTCACCCTTGGCATTCTTGATGCCAATATTGGCACCGCATCGAAGCAGCTGTCGAATGGTCTCGTCACGACCCAAATATGCGGCGACGTGAAGAGGGGTGTTTCCAAGGTTGTCCTGAGCGTCCACGCAAGGCCAAATCAATTTTCTTGAGGCAGGGTCTCCAGCGAGAAGCAGCGCTAGACAAAGAGCGTAGTCTCTGCCGCTAAGGTTGGCGTGGTTCTTGCTCTCGGCTTTCAATACGCGGTGCAGCACATTTTCCTGCTTGGCGGTGTCGCACGCGGCAAAGTTAACGGATCCTGGGTTCTTGGCCTGGTGCTCTTTGAACAACTTCATGATGCGGTGGTAACCGTGATGCCCGACTGACACTATTGGAGGTACTCCGTTCGTCGTTTGGTTGGGATCAGCACCTTTTTCCAGGAGAAACGCCACAACGTTCTCCAGGCCCTGGTCACACGCGTACTGCAAGAAGGTGTAGCCGCCATCGTCGGCGTCAGGGTCCACCTTCTGGTTGTTATTCTTTTCTTCCTTTTCCCACGCTGTCATGAATCCTCCGGGCTTCTCAGCTTCCTCATATAGTACGTGGAACAGCTTGTTCTCCAAGGTGTCTCCCCCGGCCTTGCCACCTCGGTTTTTCCTTAGATCCAGCCGCTGATACAGGTCAGGCATTTTATCCTTCAACATATCTTCTAACGTTTCATCCTCCTCATCCACTTCTACATCCACGCGTGCCCCGCGTGCGAGCAGGGCAGCCGCGACCTCTTTTGTACCTCTGTGCAAGGCGAAGTACAGGGGGGTCACGCCGATATTGTTGGTGACATCAAAGAGCACGGCTGGCGTGGACAGCAGTAGCTCCGTGGCCTGTACAAATCGATCTTGGAGGATAGACCTGTCTTCCACTGGAGCCCATAGAGCGGCCGACCTCACGGCCAGCCTATGTAATGCAGTCGACCCGTCCTCCATCTTGGCGTTTGGATCGGCGCCGGCATCCAGCAAAAGTTTTAAGATGCGGTGGTCCCCCACTTCTGCAGCCAGATGAATGGGACTCGAGCGCTCGACGAGATTTGGCTTGTTGGGATCCACGGCCGGATGTCGCAATAGCATCGCCGCGAAGTCGGACTTACACGTACTTCCGTCGGCAGCGAGCGCAAGATGGAGAACGGTAGACGCGCCATCGGCGGTTACGTCGTTGACGAACTCTGCAGAGTTTTCGGCGTTGAGGATCTCGGCGAAGAGATGCTGATCGTCCGCCGCTAGGGCGTCGGCGAGGACGCCAGCAGAGGCCTCGCCCAGGCAGCTCTCGAGACGGACACAGTGACCCAACGGAGGCGGCTTCGGACGACGCGGGTAGTCGCTCATGGCGAATCCTTCGCTGGCACTCATCTCTTCTTCGCCACGTCGAGAAGACCTGGATATGCTTCACAAGTCAACCGCGGAGAGAGTCCAGAGAAGACTCCGCTGTCGGCTCCGTCGTCGGCTCAGTCGTTGTCTTATGCTTCACCAGCATCGAAACTCTTGCACTACAATTTGCTGGCCTCCAATGCAAGATGAAACACATTAGTGAGGAGCCACTGTGAGAGAAAAGGTGGACACGGGCCTGCTTTCCTCACCGTCGCTGTCGTCACTCCAGATCTCAAGTCGGCGGTTCCAGTTCACCGAACTGATCACGATGTGAAAGGAGGATGAGCTCTAAGCAGAATTCTTGCCAGAGGATCTCGGTAGGCGCTTGCTACACCTCTGAGCTGGAGGCAGCTTAATAATCTTTCCACTTCACGGGCTCTTGAACATGATCATGATTTCTTCCGTGCCTAGCTTACTTTCTCTCGTCCAGTCCTGCACTGCCTGAAATTGTTGTTCCTCCGAGTGGTGTCTATAGGTGAAAGTCTCGTTCGTGCTACCTTGCTAGATCAGCATAGTCCTGCACTCTCCTTGAGGCAATGTTGCTACCTCTAGCGCAGAAGTGATGTTTGGGAGTCTGGTCTCCGCTATGCTATATGTACAGACAGGGGTCGGCGGAGATGAGCGCCATCTATTGGACATTAGTCTCTGCTTCATTTTTTCACTGCATACCGACATTGCTTTGGCCCCACTTTTACCCCCCAAGAAAGACAAAACAGACAAAAACAACTGGCAGCATCTCTCTCCCGCAACCCCAGTCTGTATGGCACTGATCTCATCTACCTTGCTAAGGCCAGCAACAACAACAGACTATGACACTGATGTTAATGAATTTTAATTGGTCCTTGTACTTGCTGGCATTTGGGGGAAAATTACAGTGAAATCTTGCATTCGTTAACTTGTGATGATGCCCTCCTCTGGTGTCTTGATCTACAGCCACCAGGGCTATCCACAGCTATCTGTATGCCACCTACTGGAAGGTGAGGTCTGTTTCAGCCGACGAATCAGCAAGGTAGAGAAGTACCATGCTGATTTTGCAAGGAAGCATGGGCCAAACAACGTTGCTATGCTAGCAGTGTGGATACGAGCACAGAAGTATGTCGAACTTACGTCCTTGGCATACTAGACTTCCACCTACTGTCAACTCAAAGGGCAGCACTCACCCCAATGTACATTGACTCATCCATTCAGCTGTCACATGAGCACCAGCGCTGCCAGATGCTTGAGGATCTGGCGAACCCATTGCTCAGTCCTCAAGAGCAAAAACTGCTTCCAAACGAGAGAAAGGAGGGGACAAAAAGCCAAGTTTAGCTTTTGAACTGAGACGGAGGGTAGGAATCCAACTCTTGGAATTCCACACCAATCGTACGCAGGGTTCTGTGTCATACGGGAGACTTGACAATGATCTCTGCCAAAATGGGAGTCCGAGGAGAAATAACTTTCCTTAAGGACGAAACGAAAAAGCGAGAGAACAGAACTACTACTTGAAAACTCACATTCAACACCAGTATGACACAATTGAATGGATAAAGTGATCAATGCATCGGTCGCCAGTTCTTTGAAAGAGCGCTGTTTTTCCAAGTAGGCAAGTACTTCGATCCCAACTTCTAGCGAGGTCTTATCGTGACCTGAAAATGTTAGTTCAAAATAACATGGTAAATTGTCCAGATCATTGTCACTTCATCAGTACCTTGCAAAAATAATCCACACCAACACTTTTGCAGGACCCGTTGGAGTGGATCGCGAAGAGGAGCAATAGAGGCCTCGTCATCAGAGTACCACAGAGGCCGCGTCGTTAGATGGTATCACGCAGGCTCCATCGGAGAGGACTACGAAGACCATGTGGTGGAAGAGAGCTGCGAAGACCACATTGGTTTTTGTGGTTGTCAACTAAGAGAACCTAGTCAGTGAGGTTACAAAAAATATGACTTTTGTCACGCATTGGTCTCATCACTGCAAACCTGTTCAGTGGGCTTAGTTTAGTGCGGTCAGAACGGCGACATGATCATTGAACAGTCTGGACAAACGGAACCATTTCTAATCCCCTACTAGTCGTCAAAAAGTGCCAGAGTTGTCAGCCAAGTGCCAACCAGAAACGCCAGATGTCTTTTTAAATTTGGTATTTGGCAGCGCTGATGAGCAATGCCTGCTATACTCATAGGAGTCTTGACGAAGCTGCTGCGGTCATGCCGATATCAGAGAAGGAGCCTTTGCCGTCATCTGATAAAGGGAAGGTTCCACCTGACTTATCCCAAGTTGGGCAACTCGCGGCGGATGCACTCTAACCTAAACTTATCCTCACAGACTTTGTGCATGCTTTCTATTAGGTGGCGATGTGGTCACTTTTCAATTCCGCCAGATGGCGTGAATGCGCGACTCTGCTGCCTGACCGCAACAGCTCCGCCGCGAATCCTACACTGAAAAACTAATAGATCTGCTCCGAACAGAGTTTTGGCTTGTCCTCGAACTGTCCTGCTCAGTAGCCTCTGTTCCTTTTCGTCGAACAGCATCATAGCTCTTGCCAGCAATCAGAATCACGTGTTCTTGCTGGGATTCAATCATTCATAGTGATTTTCTTTGAGCACAATTCTTTTAACAATCAATCAGTCAAGGTCAATGAATGCTTTTAGTGTGTGGCAACATCTTGGCAAAGTGTTGTGTTCACCATTATGTTGAGAAGTGTGAAACTGACTGGGTTAGAGAAAAGTTAACACTCGGCACCCCTGAGATGACTCCTAAGGAAAATACTGATTGAGGCTTAAGTTAAAGAAATTATTTCTAATATAGCACTGGAGTGCTATTGCCATCCTTCCGTCCTCAGTAAATTTTCAACTGTTTCGTCAACTTCGATGTCATGGAAGGCAAATTGGTGTCGACTACTCCTCCGGCGCTCTCGGCCAGCGACAAGTCGTCCTTCGCGTACCCGACCATAAAGGTATAGACGAACTTGACCCCATTGCAGCTGAATGTTACGTTGAGCCATGTAGGATCGGGTCCCTGTCATCATCTGCAAGGTGATAGACCTGCTGTACAGACACCGCAACGAAAAGACCGAGGAACAGAGGGAGGACATCAAGGCCATTGTCGAGAAAATGGTGAGGGAGCGGCAGCAGCAATGCTCACATTACTACTCTGTTATCAGCTGTGTTGACTTTCCAACAGGCCAAGCTCCGGTACGAGGTACAAACGAATAAGCCCTTCTCTGCCATCAAAGACGGCCGGTCCGACCAGGACGTGTGGAACAAAGTGCTCAAAGAGGAGACGGAGCGGTCCGGAGGAGTGGAGCCTAAGTGGTAATTGTCCAATGCCATCTCTTCGAGGCGGTCCTTATACGCCTTCACTCTGTGCAGGTTCGACACCACATGGCTTTACGCCGAGTGCTACGCCTACCGCCGCCTCCAGGAATGCATGTCCGAGGCCTCTGTGGACGTCAGCTTACGCAATGAGGATTTCTTTGCCAAGCAGAAGCGCGAGAGCTTCCTCGCTACCGTCGATGCTGCTGCCTACCTCGTGCACAAACTCGAGGAAGTCCTCAAGGCCACTAACAGCAGCAACATGGTCAAGAACTTCTTGCTCTTCCTCAAAGTGTCGCTCTGGGGAAATAAATGCGATCTCTCCATCTCTTCAGGTGACTGTTTTTGACCTTTGCTCTAAACCCGCGCTTTCACTTTTCCTTGGTGGGCAGGTACTCACGTCAGTATGGAGGAAGTTGACCCCGAGGACCGGGTGTCCGCGCTCGAGAGGAAAGTCCTAATCGACGACAGCCTTAAAGTCTGGGAAAGGCTGAGCAGAGAAAACAATTCTGATGAAGTCATCGTGGATTTGGTATTGGACAATGCTGGGTTCGAGGTCGTGTCTGACCTGGTCCTGGCCGACTTTCTTATCTCCAGTGGCATCGCGAATAAGGTCAGTCGCGAGTAAGTCACGAAAGTCATGTGCGTAGAGAGACCACCCAGGTCTGCTTCTGCTGTAGGTCCGACTCCGCGCGAAGAACCAGCCCTGGTTTGTGTCTGACACCACCCGGGAGGACTTGCACTGGGTTCTAGACACCATGGGCAACGTGAGGAGCGTTCTAGAGAAGTCCTCAAGCATGGGGAAATCCTCACTACCAGAGTCCCAACATCTGACAGATGCCTTGGCACGAGCGGCCCAGAAGTGGAACGAGCTTTTCCAAAAGGGCAGCTTCCAACTGTGCGTGGATGACTTCTGGACATATCCCCATCCTTATAGGTACGATTCATGCCTTCCACAAGCTTGGTTAGATAATGCTACTCCATCTAATACTGCAGCGAGATGAGGCACGAGAGCCCGGGGCTCTACCGCTCTTTGTCAGAGTCCCGCCTGGTGGTGTTCAAGGGTGATCTCAACTATCGCAAGTTGGTGGGTGACCTGGCGTGGCCTCCGGACACTCAATTTCAGAAGGCGCTACGTGGGTTCCATCCAGCGCCTTTGGTTACACTTAGGACCGTGGTGAGAATAGTCAAAGCGTACTGTAGTCAGATTTCTAATCATACTAAACTTACTGTACGTAACATAGAAAGCTGACGTCATAACGGGTCTGAACCTGACCAAGGCGAAAGAGTTGCACGCCCTGGACGAGTCGTGGATGATTAATGGGGAGTGGGCCGTGATCCAGTACTGCGGAGAGGTGATCCCAATCTCATCTTAATGGAGGAATACTCCGAGGCTTTATATGCCAGTATATGTTGTAGTGTGCTTCGACAGCACTTCTCTTTGGTGCCTTTCATGGTATTACCTTGTATGTTCTGATGACATGCCATTTTGGTAATCGTTAATACATACGTTTGTTTTTATTTCTAAACGACAACAGGTATTCTAAACTAATACGACCCATCTGTGGGAAGATGATTGCAATACCTTTGTGCACTATGTACCACACTGATTCAGCAAGGTAGTGTAGATGAAACCTTTTTTCCCTCTGTTCACCTCGTTGCTATGACCACCGTCCGGGCCCGGAGAAAAATACGCGTACTAGTGTATCTACGGTTCCCCCGCGTTGAGCTTGCTGGTGCCAGCGATGACATGGATGCCGGATTCATTTTCGGTGTGTTAATACTGATGGGATGTTGAAGTTTGATCCGTATCTTTGGTTGATTTCCTGTATAAACTCTGCCTTCACGGCATGGAGACACCTGGCAATAATAATTCATCAGGTTAAAGCGCTGCAATCGGTTCCGGAGTAGCGTTGTGTCATGAAAAAGTGATCGAACCCGACATTGCAAAACCTTATACGCTAGTGGACTACGTTCCTTCTGTGTTCCTCCGACGATCGAAATCTGGCAATGTCCAGGCTCGGTGCGTGCGGCATGTGAATGATGAACACATTGGGAAGCACGAGAAACTCGAATTTCTGAGCCTTCAGCTCCATGATGTGAGACACCTACAAGAAAAATACTATGCTTGAAGTCATGGGTGACGAGAAACAGTCACTGCTGTAGTGGTCACCTTATTCCACCCGAAGCCTAAGAAACGCTGGTCATATCTAGGGACATCACTTGAAACAACCAGATAAGGCTCGAAGTCCGGCTCCCACAGGACACGATAGGGCTTCGTCGAGGTGCGCCACTTGCCGTAGTTCGTGGCTTTGTGGCCCTGTGGCCAAATGTGGTACCTACGATTGCCACATACATACAATTGGGCTACGTTTTTCCCCACCAGAAGATGTTTACCTGAACGTCAGCAGTGTTCCGAGGTCGAGCAAGTCTACAACCTCAGCCTTGGTCCTGGGGAATTCGCTGAGTCGATAACGCTGAGTTTCGAAGGCTGGCACCACCAGGGCGACATCTTTCCGACCACCAATGAGTCCAACATCTTGGACACTCTTGCGAAGTGTCGCATACACATCAGATCCAGGCAGAAAGTCAATGTCAGAAAGAAATACAAAGGGGGTGAGCACGTTTTCTAAGGCGACATTACGAAGAAAGTTGACGGGATAGAAACCCTGGAAAAGTGAGAATGTCGTGATATGAAGGTGAAGGTTCGTTTAGTTCTCCATGCTTGACTGACCCCTTCCTTGTAGACAACGTGGTATCCAACATTGTCTCTTGCGGCGAGAATCTTAGACCCTTGGACAAAGTGTACAAGCTGCTGAGCCTCTGAGTCCGACAGATAGAGTGCCATGGATATGGGCCCAGACCACTGGGCACACAGCAGCTCAATCATATGCAAGCGATCCATTGATAATTGTGCAGCCAGAGTTACATCATCTACTTCATTTGTGGGCTTCAATTGATGAGGCAAGAAGTAAAGATGAGTTCTGAAAAGAATTATGCTCCATGGCAACTGCACGTGCCGTCTATCATATCATACAATGACAGCTTACCTGTAAATGATGTCTTTGGCCCTCCGAAGCTCAAAACACTCTTCTCCATCCTCTCCTTCATTAGAGAACTCATTATTAAGGTTTTCATTCTCTACATTCTCTTCACAGCCAACCAACTCTCTTCTGAGGAGGTTTCCATCGTATTGTTGAAACGCTAGATACTGGTTCCTGAACAACTGAGCCTTGGCATTTCTGACGTTGAGTTTCTTTGGCGAGTTAAAATGGATCAGGTTCAGGTTACGGACGGAGTGGGAGGAGTAGCACAAATCAGCTCTGAAATGTTTTAATTTTTTGTAAAAAAAAAAGAAAAGAAAAGAAATGAGCAGGGACGAAAATGCATGTTCACGGCACATAGCTTGAATTAAATGTCATAACTTATGTATGACAAAAGTTAATAATGATCATAAAAGGAGCGTGCTTTTTAGTTACAGATTTCTTGAAAAAGCAGTACTTTTTCCTTGTGCAGTTGCATGATGATCTTACCTAGTATTGTCCGACATTTGCAAATTCCACTGGCAGGGAAGCTGGTGGATCATGTCAGGATGCTCTTTGATGACAGCATTGAAGATGTCTTGGTCGGCCAGGCTGGTGGAAAATAACGTCACCAGGTTCTTCTCGGCCACAGACCGCCAAAGCTGATGCCAGTTGCGACCCCTGGAGAAAAGCAGAAATGTTTTCCAGGTTCAATACTGATGCAAGAACTACCTAATTTATGTACATGTGATGTGACCTCCGAGATGGGCCCGACCCTCCCGAGCACTGCTCACCTCAGCCTGTCCAAGTTCATCAGAATGACTCCTGTGTTAAAGCCTCTTCCCATGGCTGGCCATGAGTGATGAGTCTTCCACAACTTGCCCAAGTACCAATCGCTCTGATTCTCCACCAAGCCCAAACAAGCTTTTTCAGGAAAGCGCCTGCTTGGAAATAAAGAATGGATCAGAACACCTAAAAATGAATGCATTAATGAAAAATGCATTAGCAGTCCTTTGTCTCAGTGCTCTCTGGGGACAGCAACATCTATACGTACCCGAATTCTCTCCAAAGTCCGGCAATGTCAGTCGCCAATGAGACGTCAGTGTCCAAAACAATCACCCTAGACAAATCTTTGGGCAGTAAGTCAGGAAGAGTGAGTTTCAGTAGCCCAAAAACTCCTGAATAGTGCTTGTTTGGCACCCACGATACCAGGTCCTCCACTTGAGAAGTAGCATAAAATGATACTTGCACTGAAAGAGAGAAGTCTCGTCAAGCACACTGAGTGTTTCAGGGCTCACGCTTCTTTACTTCACCTTGTTTTATCCTCCAGGTGCTGAACAGCTTCTCCAGTATCTCTTGGGCTATCTGGTCCACAACGAGGTGAAAGTGTACTGGATTCTTTCGGTAAAAGAGCAAGCTTTTGACTAGAGTGGCCACAGCGCGAGCAGTGTCAATGCCTGCACACACCACGGACACATGGATCACTTCGCACTGGGGCACGGGCAAGACCTGGTGATTCAGATGTGAAGAAATGGCAAAGTAAGATTTTTAACACCAAAGGCAGCTCGATTTTACTCGTGCCATTAAGCTTTATCTTGGAGAAATAAAGTCCTTTACGAGTAGCAAGTACCTGTAAGTACGTAGATGACACAGAAAGTAACACATACCTGTCCCTTGCAAGGACTGGCGTTCTCGTCTGCGTTTTCATCCTCTTGGTCACCAACATCCTCATCTTCATCATCCAGTCCCCGAAGTCGCTTTGCTTGTGGCCTCACCGCAGCTAGCGACATCAACTAAAAAAACCTCATTATTTACAAAAAATAATTGTATATTGAGCCTCTACTTCAAAAAGATCACCTGATTTTGTGATGCCGACAGTTGCCTCTCAAGCAAGTGGTATTGTTCCTGGAGGTCCCTCAGCCTCACCGCCAGAAAAGACTCTCTACTGTTGAGACCCAGCATGTTGGACGTGTCATCTACAAGAGACGAAACAACAAGACATGGTACCATGTCAATTTTACAGTCACTGATTTACCTGCCGACAAGGTGCCACTTCTCCATTTTTCCCTGATCCAAAAGGTTGCCAAGAGGATGATCAGGATAAAGCACAATGTCCACCACTGGTGCCCAGATCCCAGCAAGCAGCGGCGTAAGAACTTCTTCATAATGATGGAAGACTTCGTGGCGAGCTGTGCTCCAAGGAAGAACCATAACTGGATCACGGTGATCCTCCAGTTCACGGGAGCGACCGGCGACAGCTGCACGGCTACTGCGTAGAACCTATGAACAATGCGGCTGTGACAATAAGTATGGCCGAGAAAGTCATTGTGACCAGTTGTGACTCCGATGCTGCTGCTGTCGGTCAGAAACGCCGTCCCGTGCCGTTTCCTACTTCAGCAACTCTCTCTCTATCTGCGCTTGGCTGCCTACTTCAGGCGAATTCGCAGCTGACGGTGACATTGCCATGCTCGTACCGTACCTGACGGGGAACACCTGAGCGGAGCTGCCAGAGATGACTCAATCCGGGACAAAAGACAAGAGCGCGATGACTCCAACTTGCCGGGACTCCCGATGTTGGATCAACTGAGAAATCCTCCCGAGTGTCTCTGAAAATTTTCCCGGCCATCGGCGTAAATGTAGACTTCATGTGTCGAGAGTGTCTCGGACATGAAGCCTTTGTCCGTCACTTGGCCAACAACTTCGCTAATTCGGCGATCTGTGGCGACGCATTTCTTAGTGTGATCAGCAGCGTCGTCGCTCCTCAAGCCGGAGCCCGCGAGAGCGTACGCAAGTCCTTCCCTACACTTCTGTCCTGCCCGCTTCTCTTCTCCACCTGAGTGAAATGTGTTCTCGCTCCTCCTCGGTGCCAGTCTCTTGATCTGGTGTGGACTGCGCGACCGCAGTCTGCGAAACACCGCCGCCGTCGAAACCTGGGCATAGTTTGATAACAGAAGACTGCGTTACCTCGCCAGAGCTGTGACATGTGGAGCACTGTTTTGCTAGTCGGACACCAGTTTTGTTACGTAATACGCCGCAGCCATTAATACAGGTATATTGTATTCACCTGAGTGCAAAAGTGAGCGTCTACTCTCTCTCTCTCTCTCTCTCTCTCTCTCTAAAGGGACGAAAATAGCTTTGAATCGCTATATTTCTGTAGGGGGAGGTACCCCCGTATTCCGCACAAAGGGGGGAGGGGGTACAGTCCCCGACCCCCTCACTTGGCTCATGTGAGCGACACCTAAAAGTTGCCTGTCTATAACATAGGCAAAAGGTTTGTACTTCTTACGAACGCAAACTTTACGTTGTCAAAATCAACGTTAAAAGTGTATGCTGATAATGGATAGTGCGCCCGTATTTATGACTTCAATGAAGCACTTGTAATTTTTACTAGATAGGGGCCATTTTTCCCAGCTTCAGCAGCGCGACAGGTGTGTGGAGCGAGTGTGCGATGACGGTTGTTGTGTTCGTGCCTAGGCTGAGCCTATGGACGGTGAACACCACAGCCTTGATCTGGGGGTAGCAGGACTTTGACTTCTCATCTATGCGCTCGGGTGCAACCGGGGCGTGGGTGTGGATGGAGCTAAGGGCTGTGGTTACACTAGGGGGGTCCCCCCTCGTAGGGTATAACAGAGGGGCAGCATCTTCCTCCCTGTGTACAAATTTTTTTGAAAAATTCTCCCGTAGAAGAGTCTCGACTTATGGCAATTTTGGCTGCTCCTGGGAGAGACTCATCACTGCACGCAAGTTTTCATTGTTTAGTTCTGTCCTCCAACAGGTGTTTTCTCATTCGCCGGAAAAATGCTCTCCTGGGAAGTGGCCTCGGACAACTCTGACATGGTGGAGATGTCTCCCAACCACAGTGACGGCAGCACCGCTGACAAGGATGTGTGTTGTCACTGCCACAACACCATCTTCGCCCAGGGAGATGGACCCGCCGTCTGCTTCAATCCGGCCTGTCTGGGAAGCAGCCTCACCTCTCCGGCAACGAACTTGGTCACTCCGCAGGAGACTTTGACTGCCGCCGCCTCCGCTCTCGGAACTGCAGCCTCAAGACACTTCAACAATGACGGGGGATATTCGGAGGACGACGAGTCTGATTCGAGCCTGGAGACGGGTCACTGTCATTCGACGGCGCTGCTCGTGCGCATGGAGGCCAAGGAGGAGCGCGAGAGAAAGGCGCGCAACAAGCTCATCGGGGCCATCTTCCTCTGCTCGTTGTTTGCCGGCGGAGAGATGCTCGCCGGACATTACGTGGGATCGCGGGCAATTGTCAGTGACGCCATCCATATGGTGGCCGATGCGTCCAATCTGATTGCATCGCTCGTCGCCATCCTTATTGCTAGAGGGGCTGAGTCCAAGCGCTCCAACTTCGGTCGCGGACGCGCAGAAGCCCTTGGTGCCTTGCTGACGGTCCTAGCCATCTATTCCGTCGCTGGCTACGTCGTCTACGGCTCCGTGGTAGGGCTGGCGAGTGGCAAGACAGAAATCCACTCGCTCGGGATGATTGTGGCTGGTGCCTGCGCCGTTGCATTCAACATTGTGCTTCTCCTGTACTTGAAAAAGGCAGGTCTTGAGCACGGTCATAGTCATGGAGGCTCTCTTGGTCAGTTTCACATTCCACACAGTCATGGTAAGTGCTGGAGCACCTTCACAAGGTGTCAATAGGCACTAACTAAGGACGATATTTGTTTTTTGCAGAAGGTCCGGGAGTTGACAGTGCAGCCCACGACCACACGCGACAATTAAATGTGAGTGCAGCCATTGCGCACACAGTGGGAGACATTCTATTCTCATCGTTTGTGCTGTCGGTTTCCGTCATCATCCACTTCTTCCCGGGGATGTCATGGCTGGATCCGGTAGCCGCTCTCGTGCTCTCCGTTTTCATCTTCGCTATCATGTTTGGCGTTCTCCGCTCGTCCATCGCCATCCTGATGGAGACAATACCCTCCTTTAGTGATTATGACGCCATCTACGCCGATCTGCGCCGTCTGCGCCGTGTCCGTAGCGTCCATGATTTGCGTATGTGGTGCATAAGTACCTCGCTTTCTGCAGCCACCGTCCATCTTGTGGTGTCACCAAAAAATGGTCGAAGCGGCCCCATCCACAGGCGCCTGACGCGCGAGGCCACCAAGGTGCTGAGGGAGAATCACGGATTCGATCTTGTGACTGTACAAGTGGAGGTAGAATTAGAAGACGAAAACTGTGCACAGTGCTTGCCGCTGGAAAAGTGATTTTCCTCGTCGAATAAATGAGAGGCTGAACGTACGTATTGTTTGACTATAGAAAACTTCCACACACTGATGTCGTTAGTCACAGTATATTTTACTTACTTTGTAACACAGCATCATTGTATGCAGTATGCTCTCTGTTTTGTGATGCAGTCGTACATACGCTATGTGGTCGTCATCGTGATTGTGCAGTTCTGACTGTGAAGAAAATATCGTCCTTCTGAACAGGTGCGCAGTAGAGTTTATACACATGTAATCTAAAAAAAATACCTTGAGGTGACAATTATAAGAACATATTCTAAATGGGTACAAGTCATTACGCTCGCCATGTTACACAACCCAGGTGCGACATGCTGCTTCAGGTGATGCATCCGGGACCTCACCGCGACCCTCACCGCCACATTTTCCCGTGAGGGATCGCACCTCTTATCACGTGCTATCGCCGCTCAGTGTCATGGAGAAGAAGACCTCTTTTTCGATCAATTTCAGGACAGTGCAGAGACAGAAATGTACAAAGAATGCTCTTGTCATTCCAGGAGAGGCTTATAACATTATCTATTAAAAGCCTTCGATGTCATCCAATGTCATGTGTTTCACACACGTGCTCTCCCCTTAGCATGCTTAGCTTTCAGCTGAGGTGGAGTCACTATCATACGTAATCTTTAAGTCTGTTCTATTTCGCACTAAAGTTATATTTCAAGCCAAGCAAGATTGAGGTCAAGCATCAGCGTCTGGAGTAGCAATGCAAGCATAATTAGATCGGAATCCAACGTGAGGAGGAGGGTTAGATTCAGTGTAAAGATGGCTCAACCTCGTCACGATATAACAAACTCTCACTTATGTTTCTTGCTGGCCTTTTCATGTAACCGAGATGATCTCTGTTTGAGTCTGCGGATGTCGATGGATAACTGTGATAAGAGGTGCGAGGTGTCAACGCCTGTTAAGGTGAGTGAGCAACAGTCTGTGTGAGGAAACATCACGGTCGCCACACTTCTGCAGTGAGATGACTAGTAAGTAAGCATCATCCTACCGTTGTATCAGGTGATCACGTGAGTCATGTCGGCTTTGTTCAGGACGATGCATGGTAAAAGTCTTCAATTTCGTGTACAGACTTTTTTATAGCCAAGTAAATGCGGTAAAGTTAAATCGTTGAGGGCCACAGTTTTGTTACTATTTGTCACTGAAAATAGAGAGCACAGTACAATTTTGATCATTGGGACCGTAACGGAACCGATACGAAGGCCCCCTCTAGAAATTTGGCCAGGTTTTCGAAAACTTCAGGGGTGCGTCGCAATTTGTCGGCCACCAGCACGGCGCCTAGGTCTCCTCCAGCGAAATAGTTATTATTGGCGCAGGCTTCAATTATTCCTATGTAGAGGTGGAACAGCCCAGCCTTTCAAGTCCTCATCTTCAAACAAGTCAAGTCTTACCAGAGAGCTCGCAGTCTTTAGCCGCGTCCGGCGCCACAGGTCCCGCAGATTGAGACCCGCTCACCAATGGTGCTCGGGCAATTGTCACGTGGCGGTTCTTGAGCTGGAACTATAAGTGACATTGATGAAATGCATTGCACGAGCGAAGCGCGGGTCGAGCGAGGGTCGAGTCCGCGCTGGTGGGTGGGATTGCGGATATAATGGATTATATACGTACGAGATGAGAGAAGTCGATCATTGGTTGAGATGGGCACCCCTCTGTGGGCCCAAGACCTTCACGGCGCCGCCATGATCATTCCAGCAGACAGCCGGGATCCTCCGGCGCGAACCCCATGTTGAGGACGATGATCGCTCTATCCTCGTGGGGGCCGTCGCACCGGCCGACCCTCACCACTAGCTTTAGGCTATCAAAACGGTTAATGCCGAAGCTAGTGGCGCTGTCTGCGTAGGGCACAGTGACGTCGGTCGGTTTCAGGACGAAGATTAAGATCGTCCTCATGAGGTCGCCGGAGGAGCCGACGAAGGCCGCGTCGATGCCTATCCCCATCCCCGGTAAGGGGACAACCTCCTTCATGGCCGGTATGATGCCCCCCTCCGCCTCGTCCTTTGTCGCGCAGATCGTCAGGACCTCGCAGTCGTGGTTCCGCTCCTCCGCTGACTAGAGGGAATGAATGAGTTAACAGTTTCTGAACATGATAATATATATGTGTCCTATCTGTCAAATACTACTGGTCACAGCTTCGATGCTGTTGCCCCAAGTGCGTTTGTCCAGCTTTACAGATATTATGGCTGGCTCGGCTCGAGCCAGATTTTTCTTAGCTCGGCTCGAGCCGTAAAAAGCAAGGTCGTAAGCATCACTACTGCACTATAGGAATGGATCGAGCCTAGACTCGTACTCGACTTATACTCGAAATACTCGTACTCTGGACTTGGATTGTGCTGAGCAAGTACCGATCACCTCCCCCACAAATAAGTAACCAATGACGTCGGTAGTGGAAATGGAAAGTTCGCGTGTCCCTGAGGAAAGTCATCTTTGTTTTTTGCACATAATTCTACAGTCTCTACTCACAATAGTGTCCAAACCAGTGCTATAGTGTGACAGGACAAGTAACATTGGAAACGCTTAAAAATGGATAGAGTTGTTTTTTTGTCCTAACCGTACACAAACTTCTGACCTCAACTGGTCGTTGTCAAGGGGGCCAGGACAGGAAACAAGAGCTCCATGTGTGATAATGATGTGACAATGTTGAACAGGAAGAGCAAGATCACGGTGCAGTAACATATTATTCATGATCAGTGTGCGTACCATGCTGTGATAGTAGAATTCGCGCCACTTCCAAGTGCTTCAGTCAAACATGGGGTCACGAGAATTTTACATCGAGGGTCGACTATTCCAGTGCCCTGAAGGCAAGTCGTGGGAATTGTACTCGGGGACCACCAGCGCCAGCAACCGCCACTGCCTCCTGGTGAACGGCGGCAGCGGCGGTGGCCCCCAGCTCCACCTATGCGCCACTTCCATCGTCGGCGGTCCCATCAAGAAGCTACTGGTAGATGACCTTTCATCACCGCAGTTTCGCCACAAGGTAGTTCACGATGTGTTCGTACAGTGGACATGGCTGAACGAAGCCTACGGACTGCGCTGCTCCTCGGCACGAGAGGCTGCGGACTTCGCCGCTGCACTCCGGGAATGCAAGGACTGGAAGAAGACAGCTTCGAACACGTCGCTGGTGTCAGCCTCACAAAGCGAAGGTGGTCAAGAGCAGAAAGACGAGGGGGAAGAAAATCCCCTCAGCAAAGTCCATCACTTTCAGCCAACAGCAGTGATGAGGCGGACGTCGTTCAAGAGAGCAAACTCGAAAAGTCTCAGCTCCACGCATTCACCAATCCTCTCGGAGAATCCTTCCCTGTTAAGACTCCTGGAGAACATCAGACAAGAGAACAAACGGGAGAGAGAGGACATCAAGGATCGTCTTTTCAAGATTGAGGAGATGTTGCACGAGTTGCTGAGGAGGGAGGAGCAGCAGGAAATAAGTCGCTCAGTTACGCCGACGCAAGAACACCCTAACCCTCACGTACTCACCAACTTCACGGCGACACAGTCACCACCCACCTCAGATCAGTCGCCGCCACCGCCGCCGCCGCCACCGCCGCCGCCGCCACCGCCGGGGGCACCTGCACTACATGCACCACCGGGACCAGTGTCGCCACAGGGCCCAACCCCGCCTCCGGCGCCACCGCCGTCGCCGGGGCCCGCTCCACCTTTATCAAGTTCAATGACAGTCGGTGGGTCCAACTTGCCTCCACCTCCTCCTCCGCCGCCACCGCCACCCTCGGGCGGAACATCGGGAGCTAAGGCAAGTCTGGCCGAACAACTGCAAGCTGCCAAGCTCAAGAAGAAGAACGTTCAGGCGGATGACGCAGATAAGGACTTGGTAGAAACCAGATCACCGCCGCAATCCTCTGGAGGACTCGATTTCATGTCAGACTTGCAGAAGAGACTCAAGAAGAGAACAGCGTTGTTGGAAGAAACTGGTCCTGCCGAGTGATTTTACACGATCGTCAAGAAAGTCACGAAAACAACTTGATGCGTATCATAATTTATTGGAGGGAGCTGCATAATTACAGTTTCTTTATTATAAATATCGTTGGTTTTCATGGCTTCACAGGATTTGAGGATTCACACCTCCTCACAGATAGTTGGCTTGGTGTGGTGGCAGGCGACGTCGTGCCACCTGATCCCGTCGTTGTAGACGTTGTTGAGCACTGCCAGACATTCGCCTGTGGTTTCAGGCTGAGGTCTACCAGAAAGAGATCGGCGGGTGTTGGACCAGTCGCCGGACACTCCAGGGATGATCTCCTCCGAACGGCCGTTCTCCCAGAACAAGGTGCGGCCATCACTATACAAGCATACGATCAATATTATTATTATCATCAATGGATAAGTCCTACCCACTCTTTCGGTAGGGGTTACCTTACCAGATCCCCAAAACAGTCCACACTTACTGTATGGTCGAACAAACTCGTGGCAATATAAAGGGCTCAAATTAAAGATCCTAACCCTTGATCACTTGCACAGGTAGCTTCAACTTACTTGGACACCTTTCCTCCTGCCCAGAAGTACTCTTGATTCTCGGCGCCAACCAAGCCAAGGAAGTGACTGGACTTGGCCCTCGAGTCCAGGGACACCACCTTCATGCCACGGGAAGAGCAGAAACTCCTGGCTGAGTCCCAGGTGTATTTTCTGGGACTATCGCGCCAAGAGATGTAATAATTCGTGCCCTGAAACTGATGGTTTGAGTTCCCGCTGCGGCCGGAGGAGGAGGATGTTGATTGTGCGGGCGCAGGAGAGAACCGCGAAGGCGGTGGTGGTGGTGGCGGTGGAGGAGGAAAAGAGCGTGTGAAAGACGGCTGCGGCTGACTGCGGAAGAATGGCTGCGGCTGGCTTCGGAAGAACGGCTGCGGCCGCGGCGCCGAAGGGCGGCTGGTCCTGAAAGCGGTGAACGGGGTCCTGAACTGTGCTTGGGCGGCCACCGCCGCTAAAGCAGCAACGAACAACAGCTTGAACATCGCGCTAGGATCTAAATGACAGTGAGGGAGAAGGATAGCGGGGGGCTTTTATAGGGCATTAATGTTTTTGTGCGCGCTCCGATACTTCCATAGCATCGACTACGTACGGGTACGCATCGGAGTCTCATGAGTGCACGCGCACAGCAGTTCTGTTGCCATTCTAAGCGACCAAGCAACATACACTTGGAGTTCGACGAGCGCTCGTGCGTAAAACATGTACGCACAACTTCTGTACCCAACGCGTAAGTGCGTCTCCTCGAAGGTGAATGTCCTGCTGACGAGGGAGGAGTCCGGGCACTTGTTCATGAGGGAGGAGAAGGGGGGAAGGAGGCGGAATACACGCAAGATTATCCCCCCCTCCCCGACACGCATCTCCTTGCTACACTAATCCCTTACAAATTGGCTGGCATAAAAAAGATTCTCCAAAAAAGTGCATGAAATGTCTGCTCTGCTGAGCTCCATCTTCTCTGGAAATAATAAGAAGCCAGGCTATTCAGTTTGATATCGGGTGGCAACATTAAGAGTCGTGGCCACCATTCAATCTGCCAGTCATGTACGCAATTTTTTTGGCGTCAGGCACCGAGAGGGCGTCAATGATCCCGTTCCTTTCGCCCCCTCTTTGTTGGTGGAATCTCAGCTGGTGTTGAGGTGTGCGTGGTCCTGTAACAGGAGCTCACGTACCGTGTATGTGTCACTGAATGCATTGTCGATGCAATCAGTCATGTCGTCTTTGCCGCCTTTGGTGGACTTTCATGTGTGACAGGTACAGGATGTGCAACGACACGGGACTACCTGTTTCAAAGCGTCATCACAGGCATGCGCGTTGTTGCGGACAACGTCGTTAAACTTGGGGGGGAGGGGGGGGTAATCCTGGCTCCTCAACCAAAATGCCGCAAAAACCGTATGGGCAACTATGACAGAACAGTTAGAAAACTGGTTCTACTTTCAGAGAGGAGGGAATTAACCTTGCCTTGGCCACCTTGGCCATAAGAATTCGACCACAATTACATGTTGCCAGTCCCTCCGAATGCATTTTTACCATGCGATAACGAATGGAAATGCATCAATGTGATGCTCGTGATACTCGTGTCAGAGAACATGGATGAGTCCAAGATCGTGGTATTCTGCGTTTGGCAACTAAGCTTCAGTTGCACACGTGTCCTTCCAGTTAGTAGTCATTCCTGGGCTTAACCTTTATCCAGACACCGTGAGCAGGGCGGGTGATGACCTCAATGGTGGCCTTGACATCCTCCACGGCGTCGTAGGGCAACAGCTCATAGCGTCGCAGCAGCTTGGACATGATGGTCTTCTCCTCCATCAGGGCGAAGCGTTGGCCGATGCAGTTGCGGGGGCCGGCAGAAAAGGGAACATACGAGTAGGGATGGCGCTCCACCTCAGCGCTGCAAAATTTGTGACAGTTGGACTAGGTCATAGCGCGTATGTGTTAGTGCTAGAGTCGAGTCAGATTTCACTCGAGTCAAACCGACTCGAATCACATATTGACAGAGACGACTCGAATCAGATTTTGGCGTGACTCGACTAAACTCACAGTTCTGTGATTCATTCCTGCACTCACTCTTGGGTCAAATACTTTTAATAGTTCAGCTATACCTAGTCATTTTTTTTTATATTTCGCTTTCAAATGGCCCCTACACTCCCTTCCCCAATCGGTCAGGAAGCAATACTTTGGTATGATTTGATGCAACCACCCCTAGAGTCGCCATTTTGTGTCTCCTTCCCGTTCAAGTACGGTACTTCATTTAGCATGTACGGAGGAGGATTTCTTGAACATATAATTACCGCAAAGTTGCCAACTAAAGAGGCACAGCCAAATATTGTTTAAGGAACCCACCAATATATCATCAGAAGATCACAATCTCATGATCACGACGTAGTTATCAGACAGTCACCAACTTTGCATTCGTCAAGAAACTCACCTCAGTTTATATGATGATATGTCGATGGGCTCCTTAAAATTTAGTTGGCAACTTTGCCATGATTATGTATTCAAGAAACCCGCCTCGGGTGAATATTACCTGCTTCCGACCAAGAATCTCTCTGGTATGAACTCCTCTGGCTTCGACCACACGGCGGGGTTTCTGTGCATGAAGTAAGCAAAGATGAGGAGACTGGTGCCCTGGCCCACCTTCTCGCCGTCAATCACCATCTCCTCACCCTCTGCCAGGGTACGTCCAAGAACTGGGACGCTAGGGTACAATCTCAAGGATTCCTTTAGCACAGCCTCCAAGTATCGCATCTGGCTCAGCTGTTCCATTTTCACGTCGGCTTTGCCGAGGTCGTCGCCAAAGAGTTCTCTCTGCTCTTGGAATGCTTTCTCCTGATATTCAGGATGGTTTGCCAGCAGTAACATTGTCCATGTGAGAGAGCAGGCAGTGGTGTCGTGGCCCTCGAACATGAACGTATCCACTTCCTCGCGAATCTCATCGTTGCTCAGTTTTCCCCCCTCAGGGGTCTCGAGCTGGAGCAACAAGTCCAAGAAGGCCAATCTTTCTTCCTTAGTGTTCTTGAGAACTCTGTCCTTGGTCTCGGCCCTTCTCTCCCTGATGACACTTTCTGTGAATCCTTGGAGCACCGATAAATGCTTTCGCTCTTCCGCCGCGTACCCAGACAGCTCAAAAGTCCAGCTGGGCCAAAGCCAAGGCGACCTCTGCCTCGTCTGTACCACATGCAGCATGCGGCCCACGTGAGAGTAGTAAGCATCCATCTGCTTGCCTTCCGGAATGACTCCCATAGCTGACTCGAGCATGACCCTCAAGGTGCAGCGTGCGGCCAAGGGAAACACGTCGAAGGCGGAGTTGCCGATTTCACCGAAGTCTTCAGATAACTTGTTGGCCTGAGAGTTGAACACGGCCATGGACTGGTCCAAGATTTTGAAGTGGAAAGCGGGAGTCAGCAGCTTCCTCCTGGCTCGCCACTTGTTCCCCTTGGACAAGAGGAGACCGTCTCCCAGCCAAGCCCTGAGAGCGTTATACTCGAGGCTTTTCGCAATCACCGTTGGAGATGACAGCAGTGATTCTGCAAGCTTTAGATGAGGACATTTTTGTAACGGATGGTTTTTAATACTTTCAGCTTTAACTCTACTACGTATAAGTGCCGCCGCCAAACTTGCATACGTTATTCTACGTCAGAAGCGGGACGAACGCTGGAAGAGACGCATGTCAGTCTGAGCGATTCAAAACTCTCATGTTTCCTTACTTCAGGATGCAACAGAAAAACCATGCGTCGGGAGCCCAAGACGGCGGCGATTTTGCGGAACTTGGGATCCAATCTGTAGCAGACGGACATCAAGAAGGTGAGGATCTCCTCGGGCTTCTTGCCAAGGAACTGGTCCGCATGGCCAATGAAAGGCTTAGGTGATGATGCAAGGGTAGGGAAACGGCTGACAAACCTACGAGTACCCAAATAGCGACGTATTTCTTGCACAATCAACACCAGCGCCAGCACCAGGAGAGCGAGGGATGCCAAGGAGGGCATGATGGCCTCTTGCTTCGTTCACAAGCGCAAGCGCACTGATATCTGCGAGGCGTTCATCAAATCCCACTTCTGCGCACAATTATCATTTACATTTTTTCACGATAACAATGTAGGTAGAAGTGTAGCCAGGAGGAGCAGTGGGTTTCTAGCTGCACTCACTGCAGCCGTTGCACTCTTGACGAAGATATGCACGAAGTCCATATGCATCAATTACTCCTTACAAGAAACAAAGGAGATGTTCTTCTTCGTCCCCCTTGAAATTGCCTTATACACTTTGAAGGCAGAATGAAGGTTGATGTTATAGGTATTTGCAGACCACAGGCCTACGAGTTCTTATCATAAGAACAGCATTTCAACTCCAATCCATCATACAGATCGGGGGCGCTGATCACACTTGTAATCTATAACTTATTAGTCAAAAACTCGAGTTCAATAAGTAACCAATTCGGTTTTTCATAAAAAAAAAATTTGAGAAGTAATAGGAGGTTGAAAACATAAGCTTGTTTCATCCGTTGAGGCCCTCAGTAACACCTGACAGCTTAGTCAAGATAGTGGTTTCTGAGATGGTGGTGACGGAAAAACAGATAGTGGTTGTAAAACCAATAGTGCTTTTCGGCATGACTTGATACATCTGTAGGTAACATTGAGCACTGCATATGCTGAAAGTTGATCAAGTTGACTTGAGTCTTCATGATGATAGCTCGGTTCAAATACGCTCTAGCGCCACGAGTTGAAGCGAGTACAAAGTACACCTGACAGTCTGCCTTATTCCACAGCCTTGGGAGCTTAAGCTACACCAAATCCAGACTGCTCTGATTCGTCTAAAAGTTCTCTCACACCCTAGTCCCAATGTCGGTTGTTACTAACACGAGAGCAATGATTCTGCAAGCTCGTTGGCATCACTAACAACTTGTTAGTGATGCCAACGAATCAGATTTTTTACGAGCCGAATCTGGAATGTCATGAGGATTCTTGGCCATTTCGAGTTGACATGTGCTGATTAGAGTCAAAATCAGTTACTGCGCATCTAATGTATAAAGCGCGAGGGCCGTATGTACGTTTGTCTGTGCGTGTCTGTCTGTCTGTCCGGGGCCGATGTGCAACTTGACCAGTTTCTGTGCAAGTTGAGCGCGAACGGCAGCGGGAAGCACGCGGTGGCAGACACAGAGAGACGAACAAACATACACACAGCACTTTAAACTTTATTCTTATCAAGCTCCCAAAAGTCCTTCCGACATGATGGTTGAGTCATGTCCACATGTCCTCGTAATTTTTTGCCGACCTGATTATTTCATCCATTGCACTGTCTGCGCTTGCAGGTGTGTACACCTCTCGTATTCTTTCAAACGCAATCCAAGCCTGGAATGCCCAAAAACGAGTCTCTTGTTCCCGGATCTTTGCTTCGGACGTTGGACTTCGCGAGAAAGTGACACTAAGCATGAGTTTATAGAGTTCATAGTTAGCCGCAAATGCACAAATGCGTTCCATTTGTACCAATTTCTGGATCTCTGCTTCGGACTCCTGTGGACTTGGTGAGTCGGTGACACTAAGGATTTGTGTCATAGGTCCCACCAAGGCCGCAGATGTCCAGAGGCCTTCTAACCGATCCAATTCCCCCATCGCTGCTTCGGTCACAGTGGGATTTGGTAAGCCAGTGGAAGTAGAGATGTGTTTCATCAGTTCACACAAAGCCGGGCACGTGCAAAAGTCTTCCAATCGTTTCAATGCCGGCACTGTTTTAGGTGAACTTGGTGAGTCCCTGGAAATGAGGATGTGTCTCATAAGTTGACACAAAGTCGCGGATGTCCAAAGGTCTTGAAGTCGTTTCAATGACATTCCTGCTTCGGACTCCGGGGGGAAAAAAAGCTGGTCTTTCATTCTCTGGTACTCCGCCCATTGCTCAGCCAACATGCATTCAATGATAATGCTTCCCCAGAGCACTCCCCTATGGTGACGGTAGTGCAGGCCTACACTTGCTACAAATCCACTACCATCAGTCTTCCCAAATGCGAGCACATTGCCACCAGAGCTGCCAGGACCAGTTCCCAAGGTGTGTTTCACATGGGAGACATGCCCCTTGACAATATCGGAGACTTTGCCACTGCTTAGTCTCTTGCCAAGGCCACGAGGATGTGATATAATGACGATGGGCATATCCAGAACGGATGTTACAGATGGCGTGATCGTTTCCTTGTTGTAATCTTTGTCCACAAAAAGATGGTCTTTTAGAAGTTGAAACTCCTCTTCATTCTTACATTTCACTTCTAAAACGCTAAAGTCCAATTTGGTGTAGTCTCCTTCATGATCAGTTGGAGGTGCTCCAAACAATAATCGTTTGACTTCAAACCTTTTTGCTTTGTGAAGTTGGCCGTCTTTGTCATAGTCAAAGTACACTACTGCGCCCTTTGCCTCTTCATCATTCATGATGACATGGCTGTTTGTGATGATGGATACTGAATCGAGAAGCACGCCAAACAGAAAGCCAGTACCGCAACATCTTTTCTTAAAGCACTCCTCAGCCTTGTTGTGGTGGATCTTCTGTTCCTCCGCAGACAATGAAGGATCCCTTTCCATCTTACAGTGATAATCGTAACGTTGCTGGCTTCCGCGGTTGCGAACTACGACGCAAATTGCCTTGGCAGCCTGTATGACTACCTCAAGAGGATTCAAACCAGATTCCGGCAAATCGGGATATAATTCTTTAATTTTGTCTTTCCACGAGTCAATCTCCACCATGCCCTGATCAATACAATATTGACGTTTCTTCTCATATTCACCCTCCTCCTCACCCAACATCTCTGCCTCCTCTTCCAGGGGACAGCGCTTGTTGAAGATGTCTTCACCTCCGTCAGCCATGATGATGGAGACTTACGGGTGTCGGCCACTTGATCTCTGGGCTAAGAAAAGCTACGTGGCCAATCTTACACCCCTGCGGGTGCAGTGCTGTCAAATGTACTTAGCACTGATAGGTCAATGTGGGCACCGAAGAGTGGACATTTTATCTTGACGTTTGATGAGTTGAACCAGAGACATAAGGAGACCCCGCTTAGGGAGCTGCCCTGGGCGGTTAGCTGAGGGCCTTCCTGCCGATTCAGCCCCGTCGGCCGAAGTCTTCATTTACCCCCACAAACCTCAAAAACCAAAGCATACACATGTCTTAAAGTTTGTTGGGGTAAATGCTCTACTCTATACAAAAACCTCGCAACCTCCACAGGAACCGCTGTCTCAGGCTAAGCGGGGTCTCCTTATGTCTCTGAGTTGAACAGGCGGAGGAGATTGTATGTTTATCAAAGAGCAGCTATATGATACTAACTAGTCATAGATAAGCTGTCGAGAGCTCTGTTGCGCAACAATAATTCTGCGGCGCATGTGCAGATGATGAGGGTGTAAAAGGAGCTTTATGTACAGTTAGGCTCAAAATTATCCATACCCTTGTGGAAATGTCTCATTTTACGTGTTTTCTCTCAGCAGACATCAATTTTTCCAAAGACCACAGTGATATGAAGAGATGATGAGCATGAGTAGAAACGAGACAACAAAATTAAAAAAACATATATTTCAATGCATAAACAAACAAATTTCTAAACAGTGACTGACCAAAGTTATTCATATACCGCTTTAATATTTTGTGCTGAACCCATCATTGGCAAGGACAGCCTGCAAACAATGGCTACTTGAGTGTACAAGTTTTTTGCAAACATCCACTGGAATTTTTGCCCACTCCTCCTTTGCCATTTCTTCAAGCTGGTTGAGGCTTGATGGATTCATCTGTTCATGACCTGTACTTTAAGTTGTCTCCAGAGATTTTCTATTGGATTTAAATCTGGAAATTTGGCTGGGTCACTTCAGAACATTTAAGTCATAGGCATCAAGCCTTTTCTTTACAATTTTGGCTGTATGTTTGTGATCATTATCATGTTGGAAGATCCAGTGCTCACCAAGACTGAGCTCCTCAGCAGATTGCTGGATGTTCTCCTTCAAGATCTCCAGGTAGTTCTCCTTCTTCATGATGCCATGCACACGTACAAGTCTGCCAGGGCCATTAGCAGAGAAACAGCCCCAAAGCATGATGTTTCCACCACCATGCTTGATAGCAGGGATGGTGTTTTTTGGCTTGAATGCTTCTCCTGTTTTTTGCCAGACAAATGCTACATCTCAGTGTCCAAACAGCTCCAGTTTCGTCTCATCAGACCACAGAATGGAGGACCAGAAGTTGTCATCTTTATTGACATGGGCTTTAGCGAAGTCTATACGACTCTTCCTGTGCTTAGCTGTGAGGAGAGGAGTTCGCCTAGGTCGACATGCATGGAGTCCACTTTTATGCAGTGTGCGACTGAGAGTCTGCCTCGACATACTCATCCCTGAGTTGCTCAGCTCCCTCAGAATTTCCTTGGCAGTGAGCCTTGGGTTGTTGTTGACCTGCCTTGTGATATGTTGGGCCAAAGCAGGGCTCACTGTTGGCTTTCTGCCACATCCTTGCAGATTTTTGACAGTGTGATACTTCTTGAACTTTTTGATAATGCTTTGGATGGTAGGGACAGGCACCTTGAAATGATTTGAGATGGCCTTGTACCCCTCACCCTCATGGTGTGCAGTCACAATGCATGATCTGAGGTCCTCACTCAGCTCTTTGATCTTCACCATGCTGACTAAAGGGCAACTGCATCTCTCATTTCGGAAAAAATGACACAGAACAGTACAGAAAAGTACTCCTCTACTGCAATAAGGATTTGCATGCCATCTTGACCACCTGAAGTGCACTTCATTGAGAAGAAAGTCTGGAGGAGGCTGGAGGTATGAATAACTTTGGTCAGTCACTGTTTAGAAATTCGTTTGTTTATGCATTGAAATATATGTTCTTTTCAATTTTGTTGTGTCTCATTTCTACTCATGCTCATCATCTCTTCATATCACTGTGGTCTTTGGAAAAATTAATGTCTGCCAAGAGAAAACACGTAAAATGAGACATTTCCACAAGGGTATGGATAATTTTGAGCCGTACTGTACGTATCCTATATGTATGTACAGTCCTTCCCGTAAGTTAGCTCCACGAGCATGACATTACCGAGTTGGCAGTGTTGCCAGGGGACACCGTCTCCGCCAGCAGTGCACTGAGGAGCTAAGATTTGAAATTTTATCATTAAAACTGTGCCTGCTGAACACTTCTGCAAAACATAAGACTTTTTATTAGTGAGGCAGACACTGCCGCACAGCTCGTTTGTAAATAACCAGGGTTTTTTTTCAAAACACTTTTCGGACAATGTCAGAGGAAATACGGTACAAACACGCAACACCCTGTTCGACCGGCGGGATATGGACATGTCCAAACTATTGCCCAGGCTGTTCAGAACCTTCGGAAAAGATGTCATTGCACCAGTCCTGGGCGGACACTTGACGCTGAAGGTCTATCGGACAGAAAGTCTTCCGTGGACCCAGGAGCCTGACAGATGCATGCAAGAGCAAGAGAACGTGCACTTAGGGTTACAACGACTTAAAAAACAAGAAGACTTCGTCTCAGGACACGACGTCAATGCACCAATCCTGTCCAGGATCAATGACGCAGTACAAAGTGGGGGCGCTGAGCTGCGACGTCGTGACAAATCACTGAGATCCACGTGGAACTCCTGCTTGGCACCGTAGACTAAAGACTCGTACTTCGGCTGCGTCACCGAAGAAACCATTGCTGTGGTCGAACTTGACAGGATTGACGAAAATTTGGTCGACGAGAGACGTTCCAGAGGAGGTAGCTCAAGTTCAAACACAGCAGGAAACTGATGAAACGTTGTCTATGCGAGATTGACCAGCAAAGGGCCTACACATGATTTGGAGGGAAATTTAAATTAACTGCACAGAAAATCCATCATGTCAGAGTATGGGGCAAGGGGACTGAAATGTGTCCCAATGTTCAGGGTGCTCATTTCGAGCATCTTTTGAAGTAGGCTCAATGCTGACGTTGTCAACGAAATGACCTTTGATGTGCTGTCACGTGCCCTTTGAAATGTACAAGTTGATTGATAACTACTACCGATGAGCTGGTGATACTAATGATCACTCTGTCGATGAGTAATGGTTGGGTGTCATTAATAACTTGCGCAGATGTATAGAGTACGCGATCTTATACTCTAAAATCGCAAATATAGAGGCGGCTTACATTAAAGTAGGCCCTCTTTAGTGCGGTTTTTTAAGGGTAAGAGTAATGATCTTTTACGAGTGAATGACGACCCAACAAAGGTTCTGGAACAGAAGCTGGACTAGGAATGGGGTCCAAGCTCAACCAAGCCGAAAGCTACTTCCAAATGTTCGGCTCTTGGCTTGGCCTGCAATAGCTTCACTTCACTTTACACTTGTTCCGTAGTGTCAGTAACTGTAGGCAAAACTTACTTGGGTGTCCTCAAAGAGACTCACTGTGATCCTCTTGACCAAGACGATCTTTTTTAAAAGCCGAAGCCTAGGGTTGGCTCGGTTTCCTCAGGTATGAAATCGATTACCAATTCTTACACCGTACTAAAGGGTGTCACAGCAAAAATGTCACTGAGTCTCTCAATCTCTGGCCACACCTTGGTGAAGGAGTCTCTTGGAACTCACCCCGAGTGTCAAAGCTTTCAGGGAAGAAAATGACTAGACCAATTTGACTCTCGGGCCGAGTTGAGGAGACTCCATCACCAAGGTGTGGCCAGGGAATGAGAGACTTATTGACATTTTTGCTGTTACGCCCTTTAAAAAAGTTCTCCACTTTGATCATTGCGGTGGTCCTTGACGTGCACTCCAACGACACGTCCCTTGCGTGTTTCTCGGACATCAGAATGAGGATGGCTTTGTTTGACGCAAGGTTCGTCTTTCGCGGCCTCCTGTTTCTGATTTGCCTGGCTTTCTTTCTGTCTCAGTCGACCCGAGAGATTCGCAAGTACTTCTCGCACTTGACGTCTACGGCCACCCGGACGTACGTGGAGCCGCACCTACACTATCCCGTCATCAGCGTGTGCCACAAGTTGCCCTTTAAGACGTCTGAGTTCTTGAGCAGCAGAAGGATATACGTGGCCAACTCGTACACGTTCGACGAAACCTTCGTCAACGAGTCCTTCGAACCTCCGCTAGACAATGGGAAGTTCGAAATTCAGACACTGGATACCATGTGGCAAGTGTGGCTCAAGTGGCAACAACATGACTGTATTTGAGCTGACACTCGTCTTTCTGTCTCTCAGGTTTGGGCGATGCTTTGCCCTCCGCTACACTGACATCGCCTCCAATATTGACAACGGGTGGATAACAATCAGTGTCAGAGACTACAACAATACCTTCATCTCTCTGCATGAAAATGGGCAGGTAAGAAAATCCAACCAGCGTCTGTGCACTGCTCACAAATGTGTTGTCAGTACCGCTGTCACAACTGTCTCTACGAAGGAACGCTGTCTAGTGTTCGGTACATGCGACAGATCATATCCTACCATGGAGCTACAGTCTGGCATGACAGAATTCTGGCTGAAAGCTGAGAAGCACTTAAAGACTGCAACGTAAGAGTCCACTTACGCAAGGCAAGCGTGCATTTCATTATTGAGCGGCTGAACCTTCACAGGAGTTGTCAAGCTGAACACATTGATGGCAAGAATTGGTACACATGCTTGAATCGAGCTATAGTGAGGCGTTATTACGAACCTGGCGGACTCAACTGTTCCTTGCCCTTTATGGACGAGACCGTGAACAGGACAGCACTGGCCCCCTGTCAAACACTCCACGAGATCAGGGGTAGTATCACGTAACGTACTATAATGCATTCATCACTTGTTTGCAGCGTAAAGTTTGCCTTTGCTTGCACAAATGTGAGATATGTATGTTTCAGCCACGTACGCCCGCTTAATGGCTATCACCGAAGACACTATGATGAACATCAGTTTGACTGGCTGCCTCAATCCTTGCCATTATTGGACGTATGCGGTGACCACTAACCTTTTCTCCTCACGGGTTGCGCGCAGCCTGAGTGGCTCGACCACACCATATACCGTCATGTGGTTCACATACCTTTCGAACATGGTCGAGGAGCACGAAGAGTACGAGGTGTACGACTTCAGTGGCATTGTAGCTGCTCTCGGGGGATCCCTAGGTCTCTTTCTGGGCTTCTCCTGCTTCTCCTGCTTGTGGGCCGTCTGCGACAGCGTGGCAAACAGCAAGAAAATGAGACGGATGAAAGTACTACCGTGAATGGTGTGGAACGATCACAAGTCGCAACATACATTCACTGTATTAACAAGATGTTCATAATAATCATATACTATACACGTACTCATGCGGTATCGTGCGGAATGCTTGATGCAATAACACCCATTGTTGGTAGTAGCATCTTAAATACACGTAATAGTGATGATGCTCCATTACCTCCCAGGTAACCAGGTAACTAGCTTGCATTCAAGTCATTTCTAGACGCTGGCCCATCAGTAGGGATGTGAATGTCACGTATCAGAAAGGATGTGAGTGTCACTACCTCCTTGTCCCCTATCAAATTTTCATCAATCCCTCTTGTAATATCCCGTGTACAGCATTGTAAGAGCTTTCCAAAGAGCCATCGCGCGTTCGTGTAGCCCCATCCTGTGCGACGTCGCAGGTCCTCGAAGTTACGACTTTTCCGCCCTGTCTAGCTAGGGGGACTCCGCGTTATCCCTCTGACCGCTTGGAGCACTGCGATCGACCCCGGCACCACTGGCTGGCCTCGATCGGCCCTTCTAGGTAGTAGTTATTCTGTGCCAGTACTTGAATGTCGATTGGCGCGGGAAAAGTCCCAAGGGCGACCTGAACTTCGACCGGCGCCACGACTGCGAGGTCCTGGTGATTTGCTCGACGATGGACGAAGTAGAAAATGGCATCTTCCCGGCCGTGAAGCAGCTTGTCCCCGTACCGGACCTGGAGATAGACATCGACGCGGCCTTCGTCGGCTCCTTCGACGACCTCATAAGGACGATGTGGCCTGGTGGCGGCGGGTACCACCCTTTTGGTCGCGGTTGTAATCTACAGCTCACTCAGACTTGCACGGCGACTATTACGGCGAGGACATTGCAGGGCTCGACTTGCTAAAACAACTGGCATATGGCATTATTGGCACCAACCAAGCGCAACAACGGCCAGTGATTGCCAACGAAGAGACGAAAGGAGTCTGCGCCGCGATCGTGATCTTCGTCCTGAGGCCGACCGAAGCCGCTGTACTCCACGCATCCGGCGCCACTAGCTTCGGCATTAACCGGTTTAATAGCCTAGAGCTAGTGGTGAGGGTCGGCGGGTGCGACGACCGCGTCCGAGCACCATTGGTGAGCGGGACTCAGTCTGCGGGACCTGTGGCGCCGGACGCGGCTAAAGACTGCGAGCTCTCTGGTAAGACTTAACTTGTTTGAAGATGAGGACTTGAAAGGGTGGGCTGTTCCACCTCGACATCCAAATAATCAGTCAGGGTTGTCAACCTCAGTTTCCATGGCTCTGCGCCATTGATGCTGCGTTCTCATAGTGTATTCAGGTGTGTGTAGTTCATATGTGGATATGCTCAAAGTTTCGGTGGGTATTTGAGCGTATTTTTGGCTGGTGAAACATATATTCAAATTTCCTGCCATAGCATGACATGCTGGTGGCTGAGAGACCACCATGAACTGGGCCCGTGAGTTAAGTTAGTGGCTGAGAGGCTGGCCGAATTCCTAAGGCGGGCCTTCGTGGCAGTCCAGCTACGGTCGAAATGATGCATACGGCGCGGCAAGCTACGATATTGCACGGTTCAAAGGCCTCCAGCTTGCGATGAAGGTCGGCCTGTGCGGCGGCCCCAATGAACAAGAGGGATAGTCGTCCTCAACATGGTCCCGGCCGTCTGCTGGGATCGTCATGGCGTCGCTGTGAAGTTCTGGGGCCCACGGAGGGGGTGTCCACCTCAACCGATGAGGCCGACTACGACTCAATAGACGAAGCTGGTCTTGCCTCGCCTCGAAGCTGATCTCGCACGTGACGCTCACCATGTACTCTGGACCCGGATCGGGTCCACCTCATTCTTTTGAAGCTGGCTGATCCTGACACTATTCTCTTCTCCCTGGCTTAGTCATAGCAGCGGGCAATGACTCCACGGGTCGAGCCACAGTTTGGCTTGCGTGGTTTTCATGGCTCAATGTCCACCCCTACTGACCTTCTCTTGCCATACATACCTAGTGACGAAGACTGGTACTGCACAGCTATTCCCAAGAGGCTGACCTATTTGTATTGCATGGCTATGTACGGTCTGTGTAATGGGGTAAATGGAACTTTGGACCTCGATTTTGGCTGGAACACGCAGATGTGATACTTCGGCACAATGTTGCCTCGACTACGACTCAAGTCGACGACGACTGGAGCGATGACAACCAGAGTGACGAGGATGACTAGAACAGCAACGGGGAGCCGGAGCGATGACGACCAGGGCAATGGCACGGTGCTGGAGATAGTAAATATACTGTAATTTCCGTCATTTCCGCCCCTGGCGGTGAAGCTGCAACAGTACTGTCACCTCTTGAATATATTTGACAAGCATCATTGTGCTTGACACACATTTTGTCGTACACTTTGCGGTAACGAGAACCTTGCTATAGTTCTCGGGACAACTATAAGCCCAAGATGTTGGATCGACATTACCCATGTCGATGACAAAGATTGGACTCTCACATTGGTGAGACGTGATGGGGCATCTTTTTGTGGTCGTGATGACTCATTTCCGCCACAAATAGACAACATTCAGATGGTGATCATTCATGTTTGCCGAAACGAGATGGTCGGCATAACGGCAATCCATGCCTGGGTCGCACTGTAACAGTCTCTCAAACTCGAGGAAATAACAGAGAAGGTTGGTATAAGGAGCGGGTGAAATTCACGTGTGTAGCTTAGTTTGTGCTACGAATTTCAATTCTCCCTCTGGTCAGAAGCCGTCCATGGCCTCATAATGACTCCCATATGTTTCGTCCTATGGCCGAGAAGGATTCGCATCTCAGTCAGCATTCTCATCCAGACAGCCATGGTGTACTTGATGAGATGGAAGAGGCCAAGGTTCCAAGGTTCCGATTCCAAGGTTTCTTCGGCCCCAGATGTGGCAGCGGACCATGCATCAGAATCCAACCCTGTGGAAAACAACCTGTGCCGTTCCCGTGCTGGATTACGGTGCCGTGCGAGTGTTGGACAAGACTTTCAAGGAATGGCCACCTTCGTCTTGTTCGCCATGACCAGCTACAAGTTGAGGCCAGCGTCCATTAGCCCAAACCCTATCAAGGACGACGACAAGCTGGCGGAAGATGGCAAAGTGCTCATTGGCTCCATCCTGATTGGGGAGACCATGATGAGTTGCAAGATCAAGAAAAGGGCTTTGTTGGATGACGATAATGATGAGTCCAACGATGCAGAAGGCATGGTCTTCTTTCCTACAAGTAGGACCTAGAGCAGCCACAAGTTGGATTGAGGGTCCTTCAGGGCCAGAGAAGTAGTGAAAGCACACGACGACATTTCTTTTGTTGTCGTTGCAGCCATGCCTGGCCTGTATTAATTTAGTCATGTCAATAGTGGCTATTGTACAAAAAGTGCGCATTAAACAGCGACAACGTTGAAGTCCTGTAAAGCAAACGCTGTCAAAACTGTCCAACCCTTGTCAGTGCCAGCGAGGAATAACCTAGTGAAAGTAAAGTTTTCTTAAGGATCCTTCTTTATATTTGTATCTATGGTACTTGAGCTGAGACGCGTGTTTAGTGCTTGAGGATACTTTTTACCCACACAATTACAATGAAGTCATTTGAACGCACTCAGACATACTGAGGCTTGTGCTGCTTTAGTAGTAAATGTGCTTTCCCTCGTCACCGAAGCAATGGTTTCCAGAAACCGACCTTGCATTATCTGGACAACAGGCTGTGTCTTGATGTTCATACTGACAGGTATGATACTGACGCAGTTGGACACCTACAACGAGCATTCACTGGGAGTCACGGTTCAGAAAAGCTACAATTTTCCCAAGCTGCCGTTTCCAGCGTTTTCGATATGCATCAAGTACTTTGACTTCGACGACTTTGCTCTCAATGGTAAGGGAAATGCTGGGGGGTCCACATCAAATTGTACACTCAGACAGAAATCAGATCAAGTTATGCCAAAGGTAACAAACAGTTACAATGATAGATAGTTAAAACTTTCAACTATCAATCACTGTGCTTAAAATCACACAAAGCCTTCTCAAACCTGTGCAGTGTGGACCGAAAATCCTACTGCTGAGTACAATTTGACTTGGACCCTCCAGTAAGTTCATGGAGTGCAGACTCCACTTGGAAATGTTCTACTTGTGACAGGTATCGGCGTTAAACCTAGCCCGCTGCGCCCCCCGCCTACGAAGTCTAAGGTGATTCGGAATCCAGCCAATGCCTACCGAATGATCGACGGTTTTGCTGGCAGCGTTAACTTGACCGTCAAGGAATTTCTCTGGCGATTCTACTTTACGATAGATAAACTTTTTAGCCCCATTGATGCGGGGAAGTACTCATCAGGTTGTTCAATCGACCGGGTCTCTTGTTTTGTCCCAAAATACTCTCAGTTCAAAGAGGATGATCATGATGAGGTCCGGGTGTACGAGGTCCCAGCAGGCAAGTGGATCTCCCGCTTTCTGTCGGACTCTCAATACGGCGACAACGTCCTCTGCCATACATTGCAGTCCAACGTCACAGTCGACTTCACCAGGTGCACTGACTTACTGATCCTAACGATAAGAACGATGATCAAATATGAGCCATTAGGAGTGCTGGTCGCAGTCTGCTCATGACTTGGGCGAAGACGGCGAGGGAAGTGATTCCATGGTGGAGGGTCTACGTGCACGACCTTCACGAGCAGGTTCTCCTCCCGAGCTATGGCATGGTCGACCTGCCTTACATCACCCTCAACAAGCAAGCAAATCTTATGCATATGTTCATGTGGTTGATTCTTGTTGCTCAGTAACTACTCTCCTAGGCCTTCCAATGCCAGATGAGCCGCTAAAGGGGGGGGTGTCTTTTGTGTAGGTGTAGGTTTGAGGGGTGGGTGGGTTATATGGCACGGCCGGTCCCATTTTGATTCAATCACATAAGGGCACAATGCCGAATTACCGGGCGCAACGTTCACCTACTTATCCAGGGATTCCACGAACGAGTGGTACAGCACCCAGTTCAAAGGCAAGGCCCGACTCCTGCCGACGCTGTCACGTCGGCCCAACACCAGGAGGCATCGGTGCAACGACACTGACACTCACTCACAGTTTGGGTGTCTGCTCAGACTTAACTGGGCCCTCAGAATGAACAGACTCAGGAAGGTCTACGGAAAGAGGTGAGCGAAATATTCTATTTTCCGTCTCTCTTAGGCCTAACATGCTAATGGAGAAGGCAGACTTTCTTCTCTGGAAGGAGCTGCAGGCGGGGTTAATCTTTCCTCGCGTTGCCACTTGAGCGATGCGATCCATTAATACGGACAAAATGCGTATGCAGCTCTGAGGCTGCGTCAATCCTGAATGACCGTGGCTGCATGCGCGCATGTGATGCTCCACGGACAGTAAAGTCTCCATTTGACGATGTGCGCACGTCAAAATGGACTCTTTCGGTCCATGTTGTGAGCTCGTCAGGGGGCCTTGGAAGCCTTCAAGTTGTGCGACCTCAAGCCTCTAGATGGGGATCACAGCAACTTTGGATTCTTGAACAACTTGGGCCACATTGGTGCCACTTCCAGTCTGTGCAGCTGTAAGAGTTTAATGTGGACGACCCTGTATTTTCCGTCTACGGCAACCTCATCGTGTTTGACCAAGTCTTGTCAAGTCCCACACTGTAATTCAGCATGACAAACATCCTGGCGGTCAGGAAGGTCAGGAAATACCACACTGTGACAGGAACACCTACGACCTCGGAGGTAGCCTTGCAGACTGTGTCAGAGTCCTCAGAGTCCGTCTGAATGACAACGCACTCTATCATATCCATACAGGGAAGAAGTGGAATGATCTGACTTCAAAGCCAAAAAAACTAGGAAGGTGGTTTTCACCATGTATGGGGATGAACATTTTTCTGCCCTCCCTTGGCGTGTCAGTTAGATCTCCATAGAACGTTTCTCTAGAAGTGAATTGCTCTCTAAATATTGAGAGAACTTCTTGGAACTACTTGTTATCAAACATCAGTTTTCTTTCCCACAGAGGTGCCAATAACTTTAAAGAAATAAGTTTTTAAGTTATGCATAAAAATTCGTCAGAAAATGAGATACAGCAAAGGTGCATAAAATAGAAGAGTGTATTTTTCATTGCTGTAACCATTCACAAAAAGGGCAGTCGCCTCAAGGTCATAACTCTCGTGTTATGTGTAACAATGCTGAATTTCGTGGAGGTGTCAATAATTTCAAGCTCAAGCGTAGTCAAAAATCCAGACTTATAATATAATACATTGCTAACGCGAAACTTTACTGTATATTATGCGTACGCAACTGACTCCAATGAGAATCATCCATACACACATGTTCAGAAACTGAGAGAGAGAAAGCTTTTGTGCGGTACGCATCTGCTGTGTTACTTTGGTGCTCTAAGTGTGAGCTGACAAATGTGTATGCTACGCGTTGCATGTACATATATCCCTTGCGTATGTGCCATAAATAGCACGAAGGTCTTCAGCACACTGTGTGTATAGGCGTGCGTGCGTGCGTGGTTGAAATATGAGGGCCGCTTTGTATCAACATGTACCTACCACGTGAGATGCGCAGTGCGTCAGAAGCTGGTTTTCTGTTAGGCTTTCGTGTGTGTTACCTGGTGTTGTGCTTCCTCCTGGTCACACCAGCTTGCCCTACTGCACTAAGATGGTGGCCGACCACGAGAACGACACCTTGGGCTTCTACGACCTCGTCAACGGTGACGGCAGCAACAACGACCTGAAGGTAAGGCTGCCGCCACGATGCCGATTACCGAACGTACGTGGCATGTTGTACATAAGTACGCCTCTCGCACCTTGACCACGTTGTTGCTTGACTGGCCCAGGATGTTCAAGATCAAATCCCGACCCTGGTCACTCCGCCGATTGGCGCAGAGCTCAGCAACTGGAAGACCGAGACCGAGTACGACAAACATTCAAACTCGGACTGCTTGCCCAGATGCAGCTCCTACAGGTACAAGGTGGTTGAGGACAAGACGAGTCCCGACGAGAACCAAGTTTTTGGTGTGGACGTAGAGCTCTACTTCTCCTCCAGGTCAGCTGTGCAAGTTGCTCAAGAGCCTTCATTCCGTCATGCATGTTATGTTCCTGTGTCTCCTTCAGAGAGCTGGAGATGTGGACCGAGTTCGAGGAGTACTCCTTGGTGTCTTTCTTCTCTGATGTGGGTGGCTCCATGGGGCTCCTCATGGGTCTCTCTATATTCTCCCTGGTCAAACTGGGACACCAATTTCTATCATACTTTACTGCAACTTTCCTATCGAAGAAGACATAAGGACAAAGACAACTTGCAAGTGTATGAGATCCGACTTGTGGAGCATAAAAAGAATGTCCAACTTCGACGCACCCATGGAGACCCCCAGCCTAGCCTGCAGCACCCTGACACGGAGCTTCTTCAGCTCAATTGCATCCTGATTTCTGCTTGTTTTATTCAGTTGACTTGAGGGATCCACAAGCTGTCTTTTCAAGTCAGCAGCAAAGTGACAAAAACAAATGAAATATGTACGTGTAATCCTATCTATGTTCTTGTTTGAAAAGCATTTGCAGCGCGGTGCAGAAGTGAGCGTTCCCGGGCTGTGTAGTAGAAAACCGAACGTACTGTATGCAGTAGTAGCATTTTTTGTTATTGCAATCGTTTGTGTTGCCTTTAAAATGCATTTTTGTCCCCATAAATAACTCATGCTTGAAGCTTTTTCACGGTGTAAAGAGTGTTTTTGTAGTTGCAGGATTAAGGAAGCTACGGTTTTTACCATGCTTTTTTATTCATTTTTGAAAAGTCTCTCTGCATGTACACGTTATAGCAGACTTTTATGCATAAAACACGCCCTCTAACCCTCGATTTTTGCTAATTTGCTAGGGGACGCCCACTTCTGCACTGCAGTGTACATAAATCAGCTTAGTACTAATCCTGCCCACAAAAGGCCCTTTGTAATGCTGAGTCCAGGCCGCCGTGGGTGACGAAAACTTGGTCCATCCCGTCGTACGTCTAACATCCATGGCAGCAGTCCAGTGGCACCCGGAAGCGTCCACGGCGCAGAGTCCGGCGTGGTCGGGGACCGCGGGCGCCTCCCGGGCACTCCCGCCGGGCGTTCCATCATCCTCCCAGTGCCAGAAGGGGCATCATCCTTCTGGTGTCGTCCCAGGGCAAAAAGGCGCAAAAGTACCTAGATGATTTTTCACCGCAGGCTGCGCCAGAGAGTGCGACTCCGGAGGGGGAGGGAGGAGTCCGAGGGTGACCACCTTCTGCGTGCGTTCTCTGTCTTCCTCGCGTCCCCCTCGTCCCTCTCCGAAGTGATTTCCCTCTCCGCACTCTTAGTTCTCTGTCGGAGCTCTGCGAGAGCGCCAAAAAGAAGAAAAACCCTATGCAACTCGCTGGGGCTGACGTTAACCCCGGCGCCGACGGCGGCGACTGCGCTATTTTATTATGCGGCGGTTCTGGCGCAATGAGCAATAAAAACCACTGGGTGTGAAAAAAGCAAGAAGAAAAGAGGATCCTCCGCTGCCTAAGGACTCTCCTTCCTTAGCATCTCAATCGCCCATTCCGTGCTTGTGAGGTAAGCCTCTCTTGAGTGCGTACGTGTTTAAGTCTGGTGAGGATTATTGCCGGAGGATGAGGACCCTCTTCAAAGGCTCGGTTGTCTGAGGGAGAAACAAAAACCACCCCGACGTTCCCGGGGTCGGCGGCGGCGACGTCGCACGCGTGGTGCGGGTCGATAGCGAACAGATCCGTCAACAATAATTGTATGTGGCGAGGTTGGACTCGCCTTGCCTCATCACTTCTACGTACGTAGACGGTGCAAACAACAACATTTCAGCAGCGAACAGATAATTGGATGAACTCACTCGCAATTTCCTGCCGTGCCCGGCCATTATTTTCGCAGTTGCCTTCAGCCCTTTCTTTTTCTTGGCAGACTTTTTTTTTCTGGCAGGATTTCTGCTACTTAAAAAAATACTGGGAATTACTCGACAGTGACACTAGAGGATAGTTCTTATGAGGTGAAAGATTGACGTGCAGGCCGACGTACACAGTGTGTGTTCCATGGATACGGGGTGGCCCAGGAAAAGCGGACTTTGGCGTCTGAGAGGTGGAAAAAGCCCTATATGGATGGGGAGCTCAGAGGGGGGAAATTTAGAGCTGTGAAACCAAGAATGTGCGTTATACCGTATCGATGTCAGATTTGGTGTCATACAAAAGCATAGGGGCATGTTCCGGTGGCACCTTCGACCCGGCGTCAACTTTGAAAAATTCCGATATCCAAACTTTTGAGTGCACGACGGGAAAGTATTACGTTGACTAAATATCAAGCAAGTCATTGTTCGGTGCATCGGTATCGGATACCGCGATATTTGGCTTCCAATATGTACGGGGCTAGACCAACAAAGGAAAATTTGGCAATTTTGGTGAAGGCACCTAAGGTTTGTCACCTTATGCGAGATGGAGAAGATTTAGTCAAATGGCTTTCGGAGAATCATCTCTTGACCTCGTTCTCTCCTAGACCTTTCTGTGTACTCCAGTATAGCATAGGTCTGATGCCCAAGAGCTGCCTTCAAAACTGGCCATGCCACTTGACCGGGATGGATTCAGATGGAATCTTGCGTAGTCACAGATTAAAAATGTGGTCTAGCCTAATTCATATACATGACATCGAATGTGGCGATATCGGCAAATCTGAGATATCGCACAGCTGTTTATGTGGCAGATGGCCGGAGATGCAATTTTCTGCAACTGTCATTTTTTGATAAAAGATGCACGATTCTTTTGGGGGGAGGTCATGCATGTTCCACTTTGACATACAACTCTGCGGGGAGCTGAAGGCAGTTGCGGACCCAATGTTCCAGAGGACACGGTTCGAGGATCTTTGGCAAACTTCAGGGGGAGCAAGCGCAGAAATGTCTCGGATGAAGTCATATCCAGCCGAGAGTGTGAAGACAATGTTGCTGCTCCTCAAGCAAGATCGCTTGTCGCCACTTGCGAACTCTCTGCTCTCCATCCACGTCAGGCACTTGGTCGTCATCACTGTGGACCTCTCAAAAGGGTAAAGAAGATCCCGCGCCATTTTCCCCGGGTCACCCCGTATCCACAGGTCGGTGCGGGAAAATTACATGCCCACAGTCTGGTTTTGCTGCTCTCGTCACAAATGTTGGTCACATTCTGCTTTCACCAGCTATTACGCACCTATTATGTAGCACAAAGTATACGTTCTCAATTCCCGGAGAAAGGAATGATTATGTGGATGGGTAGACGCAATTACCACAGAGCAGAGTAGTAATTGCGGAAGGAGGATTTCTTCCATAACATAACGACTTTAAATGACCCGGGCTACTTAGGCCCTGTCATAACAATCGAGCGTGGGGAAAGAGTGACTTTTGTGCGATTGTTTTAGCTGACTTTAAAGTGTCCAAACAGCTGCTCCCAAGGTTGACAGTAAAAGTGCACTTTTTCTTGTCTCTATGAACAGAGTGGTCGGACCCACAAACCTCTCCCTGTTCTTCGTGGAGGCCAAACATTTCATCACAAAGTGGAGACATTTTACCTCGCTGACAATGCCAAAGTTTTCACCACACTCTTCAGCTCAAGTTAACTCTTACCCAGTTTGTTGCGAATTCGTTGTTGCCACTGCTGTTTCTGGTGCCCGCAAACTGTGTCTGACATCGTAGAAAATTTGTCGAAATCCAAGAAGAAGTCATTTTGAGGTGAAAAATGGCAAAAGGAGTGACTTTAGGGTCTCAGCAACTTGTGTCTTCCTCGATACAACGTCCGACTGACTCAGGCAAGCAGATATTCCATCGTGTCCTAACTTACCACGACACCAGTTCCCCGGGCAGGGCTCCAGCTCCAGAAGAGTCCCTACGCAAAGCTTTCCTCCGCCCCGGGGAGGTGGACTCGAGCACGTGCGATAACGATATCGCAAACAGGCGGACGAACAACTACTCCAACTGCTGAACGGGCTCCACTGGCCGTCGACGGCCGCGAGGTCATTCGCTGTGACTGCGGGCGAGAAATGTTAAGGCCGGAGATGCGCGTGATGCAGTGAATGCTGAGCTTGCAACAGCAGAGCTCGCAGTACCTGCGGTAGCTTCTGTGTTGATAGCTTCTGTTGCTGTCGTGAAAACTGTGCTTATGGCGGCTGCTGCAGTGAGAGAGTCCGTCGTGACAAACGAGATCGATGAAAGAGATGTCGTGCTGGTAGGAATCGTAGAAATAATAGAAGTGACTGAATTTGTCTCTGTCTCGGTTGCTGAGGGCTGGGTCGCCCAGTCGGTGTCACTGGGACTTGTCGAGGCAGCAGTGGCGCCAGTGTTTGACGTTGCAGCAGTTGCTACGCTATCAAGTGCAGTGGGTGACAGCGTAGTCACCGAGGTTGTTGCCATTAATGACGTGTCTGTCGTAGTCGCGGCGGCTGTTGCTGTTGGTGGCGTGTCTGTCGTAGTTGTTGCTACTGTTGCCATTGATGACGTGTCTGTCGTAGTCGCGGCGGCTGTTGCTGTTGGTGGCGTGTCTGTCGTAGTTGTTGCTACTGTTGCCATTGATGACGTGTCTGTCGTAGTCGCTGCGGCTGTTACTATTGGTGAGGATCCATAGGAGGTCCATAGGTCAAAAAAAGCAAAACTTTGTGTGACCGTCAGATCATCAGTAGTTGAGGTGTCTACTGTTGGTGACGTATCTGTCGTAGCCGTTGCTGCTGTTGTCGTTGGTGACGTATCTGTCGTAGCCGTTGCTACTGTTGTCGTTGGTGACGAATCTGTCGTAGCCGTTGCTACTGTTGTCGTTGGTGACGTATCTGTCGTAGCCGTTGCTACTGTTGTCGTTGGTGACGTATCTGTCGTAGTCGCTGTGACTGTTGCTGTTGGTGGCGTGTCTGCCGTACTCGGTGCGGCTGTTACTGTCGGTGAGGATCCATAGGGGATAAAAAGAATTGTGCCTAGTGTGACACTTAGGTCATCTTCAGTTGAGGTCACGGCGTAATCAGTAGTTGCAGTAGGGTCAAGACATGGCTGGTTTTTTATTCTACTGCTATCGCCAACGCAATAAAGATGTTGAACGTTGTCAACAAGACAGGCTCGAGTCTCCGTTACCTCGGTGGGCGAGACACAGTCTTCTTCCACGGTCCAACTTCCCCACATCGATTCAACTACAAAAGAAACAAGCAAAACAGCACTAGGACCCTTCCATTACGCGTCCACGCCCGTGTCCGTGTGCAGGCAAGCGTGCATGGAGACGCGGGTGCTTGTCAATCGGGTACGAGGCGTTCTCTGAGCCGCAAGCTTCCGTGGACACTCTACCCATGTGGCCGGTGTGACCCCTTACCTCCAATAGCTATGGCGTCCAACCTGATGCTGCCACACTCGGTCCTCTGCAGCGAGACAAACTGGCCACTGATAGAGCTTGAACAGGTGATCTTGATCGCTGAAGCTGAAGTTTCGGGCTCTCCGTCGACGTCCTCGCAGACCGAGTTCACGGTGATGAGATCGTCTCTTACGAAAGATCCTTCGTTGCCAACCCTCACTTCCATGCTCTTAGGGTCAGGCAGTTGTTCCGAAAAGGTAAGCTCGACCTCGCTGACCAGATGAATCCCTCCAAGATCCACAGCCAGGAATGGCACAGACTCCGCCGCAGTCGTGAAGTCGATTCCATCATGGTAGAAGAGATTGGATAATTCTGAGGCGACACCGTCAACTACTTTTCTGCTGGAAGCTACAGAAACTGAAAAGATGGCTTGGATGTCTTGCCGAAACCGGGATGCAATGACGAAAGTCCTTACATGGACCGAAGAAAGAAATCTCCTGAAGGCTCAAAGGACTTCCGTCTGTTGAGTGCTTTTCCAGTGTGATGTAGCGGCCTTCCAGATGGTGGTAGCAGGGCATTGGCACGAAGTGCTGATGGGAGTGTGGAGGCCCCTGGGCAGGAAAAACCAACGCATGCTTAACTGCTCAACCTATATGAGTACAATTAAGACCTCGAAGTGTGAACACAACGATGCGGCAAACAGGTGGTCGTCGTCCCGAAGTCTCTCGACCCCAGCCTCTTCCGCTATCAGTGCGTAGATGCCGAAAAAGTCGGGAATCTGAGTATCGCTTAAGTAGACGTTGACCTGATCCACCACACAACTGCGGCCGAGATCGATCTAGAAAGAGATGAAGAAAGTTTCCTCCAAAAATGAAGCCTTCAATAATAAAGCACCTCCAACCAGGGAAGGGATTGACCCTGTGTCGTGCTGAAGAAGGAGCCTTGGAGTCCAGAGGGACTCGTGGTGCAGTCTATGGCATTGGAGGCATCGCGAAGTCCCTCAGTGGGGGAAGAAGAGGCCGTCCATGCTGTAGTTTTTGCCAAAGTCATGACGGTAGAAATGTGGGTGGAAAGTTTTGTCACCTGGAAAGCTTGGATCCCAAGCAACCTCAACAAGTAACTCTACATGGTTGGTGAGACGGCAGCTCTGGGACTCATCCGTGGGCCCTGTCAATGTCATGTGACTCACTTGCACACGATTCCTGTGATGGAGAATATTTAAATGCTGCCACCTGAGAGCAAATCGCCCGATTGTAGCGTGGTTGCGCCTGCCTCATAGCAGCCATGTGACCCCATCACGATGCAGTCGTCGCCTTGTGGACAAGGGACCAAGCCCCTGAAGAAACTGTTGTCGAGGGCGGAGTCGACATGGGTGAAGTGGGACACCGGGGACTCGGTCAAGGGGTTGTTGGATTGCCGGAAGGTGTCGTACAATGTCTCACCCTCGGAGATTGACCTGGCGCGATACTGGAATCAAAGGCGGGATAAGACGACATCACCGATTCGTGGGATGCTAACCTTCATCGCCAGTCGTCCTGTGTCGGGATCCATGAAGCTCCCAAGATGTCCGAGCAGAGAAAATCGATCAGCGAACCTTGACGAGCACATGCGCAAGGCCTCTTCGCGATCACGAAAGGGCCGAGGATTGGAACCGCCCACATAGTGGTTGAACACCTCAATGAAGGAATTGGTGACTACACGGAGAGGTCAATTTGGCAGTTAGATCCCCGACAGATCTTAGTTTCTTTTTTTCTTGCCTGTCAGCTTCTCGGGCTTGCAGACCTCAATGACTTCGTCGTTGGTGGTGGAGTCCGCCCCATTGTTATTGAAGGACAGCCAGGCGGAGCTGACTGGCAAGACCACAAGTAGCCAAGGGAGCAGCATTTTCGCCACTGGCACAAATGCTTCGGGGGCTTCGATTTGCAAACCATGGCTTTCATACGATTAATACCCACAAGACCAATTATCGATACGTCAGTAACGTCATCCTTCATCTTAGGCTCAGGGTCAGCTTTTTTGAAACAGTCGATATCGCTAAATTACTAAGTCATTGTCCTCAACTTCAGGTACGACTGGGAGAGTTAATAGAGTAATTGCAACGTTTTGCAAATATCGTGTTTTTGATGTCGATTGATCGCGCAGTCGTTTTGCGCACACAAAGTTCTCTCTTCAGTTTAGATTCCGAGATCGAAAGTGGCATTTCTTGAAATGCCTCTTTCGATCTCGACATTTTCTTGAGATGAAACAAAATGTAGATTTGATGTGGCTTGAACATGCTATAGTTGATTCAATCTTCCTCGGTCAGAGTCCAGGGCTGCTTGGTCGCCGCAATTTTTTGCAAGTTATCCTGGCTGAAGTCACAGGACATTTATGCACGCAGTTGGAAAAGGACCTATCATTGTCTTCCGAGGAAAGGCGCTTGAAGTTAGCAGTATCTGACAGACTCATTTCCCCTTGGAAAGTCATGTTCAATCCAGTTTACGGTACGTTTGTCAACAGAGATTACTGGGTGCTAATGAAGAGACAGTGAGTAAATAACGCGAGTTAGCCCCAAAAGAGAAGCAAAGGATAACAAAAACCATGTTACTCTTAGCAAAATATTTCCTTAACCTATTCAGTCTCGAGTCAGATATTCCGTCATTTTTGACTTCGACTGCTGCCTATTCCATTTCACTGTCTAAAATGGGCTGATTTTATTCAGTGTGCTGATATCAGCAGTCTAAGGCAAAAAAGCACATAATTTGTCGGCCCTGACCACTGGAGATGGGATTCTCTGGTGATTTCGTCCCAGACGGCTTGTGCCGTCGCACATCACTACATAAAATCCGGTGAGCTGCTTCCAGTCCGGTGAGTGCACTGGGACGAGCAGCAGAAGGAATCACCCCGAAATCCCCTTTCTACTCATCATCACATCAGCCACGACCCCAGAGTTCCAGTTACGACGTCCTGGAGGATTCCAGGGGTGAAAATGAAGTCAAGCTCATTCATTATGCATTCGCTGTCGCGGTGGCCAAAACCATCATTTCTGTCGTCCGTCAGCGCGCCGCCGACCAAGAAGTCGGTAGTCGAGTGCTCGTGGATCCGGGGAGAGAAAAGGGTCGAATTGCGATCCACGCACGCGCACACACGCGTCCATTAATTGGCCGGGACTGCGACGCTTCCGCTGCCGGCGTGTGCAGCGGCTGCAGGGGTAAACACGAGCAGAAGAGCAGCGCCAAGCAGTGTGAAGCCGACGTGAAGGACAAGGACGGCACACCCGCCACGCACCGGAGGAGAGGACTGTGCACACCCATGCAAAGTGCTGGCTTAGGCGTGTGCAGTGCCTGAGTGCACAGAGCCGCCCAAAAGTTGCCGAGGAGGCTACAGTGTGTACATTAACTAAGTATATCCATATACGAACAATTATATCGGTTAGTGGGCAATTGCAGCTTACTCTCGTTCCTTACTTAGTGGTCGATATATTGAAGGACTGCTTTCATCCTAATAATACGTCACGGTTGTCAACATCAGTGAGTCATGACTCGAGCTGGTGTCTGAGAGACCACCATGAACTGGACACAGAAAGATGAAAATCTTCTGCTGAACATGTTGTGATCTTGTCAAGAGGCAGCTGGGCCAGTGAGTTAAGTTAGTGGCTGAGAGGCCGGCTGTCAACTCGCTTTAGCGAGTAATAAGTACTCACCGAAAATGAAATTTTTGATGAACACCTTGGGTGTCTCCCTCCGGTGTTGGCAGTTGGGATCATTCATTGCGGAATCAAAATGCTCAGGGATCGAGTGATAAAAGCAGCGCTTGAACAGCGAACTGTCGAATCGCGTTTGGAGGTCGTGGTCGAGACGGGCACTTTGGGGCATTCAACTTTTTTGTGTGGCTGCCCCGTTCCTGATTATTCAGTACTTAGTGGACACAGAACCCATCAGAGAACAACACTATTGGTAGCTCAAAAGTACTGCATAAAGGTGTCGAGGAAAAAGGCTATTTGAGTACACCTCACACAATAGGGAAAGATAAACTTTTAAAGTTGTGCCAGTGGAAAGTGAAGTTTTGTCAGACTATTCTTTAATTAAACTCTACAAACAAGTCAACTTTTTTGGCTCAAGACGACCTAACTTTCTGGCTCAAGATAAAACTGGACAGCGCTTTTTTGATAGTCTGATGTTTCTTGAGGAGGCTGAATAAGTGCTGACTCTTTTCCCCAGGAAAAAGGCAGCCACACAAAAATGTTTACTGTGGGGGCCCAAGTAGAATATAAAAATTCTTTTCGGTCAAAAGGGCGATAAAATTTACTAGTTTCATCGTCTAAAAGCTCAGGTCCACCATGCCTTTGGCCCTTCTGCCCCTTTTCATATGATTTTTTTCAGTATCATTTATTATGGATCATACGGTAGGTAGTACAATGCATATTATGCACGTTCTGTGCGGTACAAGAGTAGAATCCGTGGTACCAACTGAGTGGTATGTGCAGGACCCCTGTGCTGTTATCTTATCTAATGAAACACATTCAAAAATGTAGAGCAGCCTATTTAGGGGCCTCATCGAGGCCATTATTGAGTCCGAATGAGGTCACGTGGAGGCCTAAATTGTCCATGTTTGAAAATGACAAAGTTGATGCTTTCTTGCCCCAGTGACTGGGCCGAAAATTTCAAGTGTTCCCTCTGGACCGGAGTCAGCTTGTGACGACGGGATGGGACCGTGATAAGAGGATTCCACTGTAGCGAAGTCGAGCATGCTAATAGCGCTGCTTCCTGCCTGGAGGATAACGCACACTCACACATTTCAACGAGGAGCCAACTTTTGCTTCTTCCCGGCCCATTGAGATAGCTGTAGTGGAGGGCGATAATTCTGGCGCGATTAATGGCCGTCAGTCTAGTCCAATCCCGCTAGCGCTGTAATTCCGGGCAAGATTATTTCACTCGAAGCCTCCTCGAGGCCCAGAGAAAAAGCTTACCTTTGCAGAACTGCTTGACCCTGAGTCAGACGTCTGTTATCCATCCCGCGCATGCTCAGACCCCACTTGTGTCCCCTGGACCCGCCGCCACCTGCCCGTGGAGCGCTTCATCATCGTGACCTTTCCCGTCCCCTCCCTGTACTATCCAACTTTCTCTTGGGATCGTGGCATTAACGGCCGGTTGCTACATCCAGCATCGTCGAAAGCAAATCCTCCTCGGACATCAACTATTCTGACGCACTCGAGGCCAAAAACAGAAAAGTGTTGTCGAGGACACACGCAAGCCCAGCGTCGTCGATGATCTGACTGCTACAGTTTTGCCCTACCTGGGCTTGTCAAAGAGACTTTCATCCTCCGTCACTCAGTCAGTGCAGCCAAACCGTGCGTTGGCAGAATATAGGTGGAGTGAGTGAGCTCATTTTGTCTGTGGGCACAGGTTTGGTGTTCAGGAAAAGGCTCATTCGAACGAGTACAAAAGAAAAGTTGTTCCCTCCCAAAAATAAATACAGCTTCTCTCCTCATTTTTCTCCTTGAAGCTTCCTCCCAATGGTGGTTGACTCATGCGTGGTGACTGCCAAGAAAAGGAAGAAGGCTCAAAGCCAATCTGACAGTACCTGACATCCAGGTACTCACGGGTTGCATACGCAATTGCGGCCTGGATTCACTTTACTTTCGTCAAGTCATTTTTCTCGCATTTCATCAAAAAAGCTGTCCTGATCGAGGGGGGAAGTTGAAAGCACGACAGCTCCTCTACCTTCTTTTCTCTCTGGCCTTTTTTTTCGACGAGGTGCCAAAGCCTGCGGGTGGCCCGAGCTGAAGAGGCACAAGTAACAAAGAAGCTTTCCCGGCAGTCATGCAATCAGAAAATGTCAGCAGGTAAACAGCATGACATCTCTTAGGCTTTGATTATAGGATATAATATGTATATAATACTGCCAGCATTCAGCGGTGACGGAAAGGGATCAACAGTGACATGAGCAGGGATTTACGTGCTTCAACATAGTAGAAGGCTAAACAGACAAAGATTGTGCTAATGCACACAGTATTTCTTCAGCCTCTTTTCTTTCTCCTTCCACAGAGCAAACATCTCTTCCCTCTCTATAGAGGGGTAAAACTTAACAAAAAGGAACCTTGATATTGGATAATCGAGTGTAAGGAAGGTTCCAATCAGCAAATGGACTCTGCAGACGAGCCCATAAGTTGTGTCTTGCTTGATGCTGCCTCGGTCAACAATGGTGCAAATGTAGAAATCGTGTACGGCAAGGAAGACTAGGAATAGCTGAGCTTTGCAATCTACAGGGTGATCCAAAGGTTTCTTTTAAAGGCGAATTCTGCATGTCTGGGAGGAGATCAGAGCTTAGTGATCGGCCAAATTGTTCTGTATGCACGACTCTCTCAGTTTCACCGAAAAAAAAAGATAATGGTCAACTTCACTGCATAAACTGATCTATAACACGAGCAGCGGAGAAGTGACGTGCTTGTGCACCGAATCTGAAGGATGTTGGCGTACACCAAAAAAAGCCGTCAGCGTGCGCCAGAAGAGCTGCGTGTGCACCAACACCGACTGAGCTTAGGTTTGTCACAGACTGCTCACGTCAGCATCTGCGGATTTTATGCAGTGCAGTCAGTGCGGCAGCGCGGGCGGTCCGTGACCAAGCTTCTCTAGCGACTCGAGTATCGAGTAGAGGAGGGAAGAGAGACTCGAGTCACTGGGGCTGTAGCTCGAGTCATCCCTAGGTAAGGCCCATGCGCACCATAGAGAAAGAGCTTTTTGATCTATCAGAGAAAAGCGTTCCTTGGCTACTTTTGGGCGCTCTAATGGCCCCCTTTCATGCCCATTTTTCCCATCCTCCACCTCCTCCTTCTTGGATGTGCGCAGCCTGGAAATAACTTCGCAGTTACGCAGTGTACGAGTAGCGCAAAAGATTTCCTGCCGAAAAGTGTAGTGAAAGGAGACCGAGGCGGTGAAATATTTAAGCTCCGAGCTGCCAGCGCGTACCTGAAAGCTTATAAATATAAGATTATAAAGCTTTCGGCTGAAAGCAGGCGGCAGATTATATTTAGCTGGGAGCAGACTGAGATTCAATCTCGGCCCGCTTCGACGCAAGAGATTTGGGACGTGGAGCGACAGTAACAATGTGATTGTTTCCCCCCCTAGTATCAATCGCATCCTTGTTTGCAGACCATTCTTTTACAGTCCCTTGCCTGTCATAATTCGACGTAGATACTTGTCTTTACATCTTTGGCCATATATTATACAACACATAAGTTATGTATCTCTTGTTGACCAAGCAGCATCTCACAGTCCCACTCCAGAGGCAATAACCCGGCTGCTATGTAAGAACAAACATGCCCTGCCAGCAGATGCACATCTGAGCAGCCTGGCCTAGCGTCTCTTGACCGTCCGGGATGGCGAGCGGAATCTCGTCCCAGTCGTCCTGGCTCCGGGACGCCGTCACTCCTCTCCTCCGGTGAACGGCGGTGTCAACGCTGGGTCGGATCGGACGCCCCCCCCCCCCGCCCGGCCGGACAAATTCGTCCCGGGGTCTTCTCCACTTGTGTTCCACTTGCTGCATTTGTCGCAGCAAAGCTCCTGAGTACAACAACGAGTCAGCCGACAACTACCCTCGTGCCGACAACGCGGCAATTACACGCCCAATGGGCACCCAAGGAAATGAGGTAGCCCAAGGTGAGCCAAGACAGCCGTGAAATTTGCATTTCCGCTAATAATAAAGACGATGCGAGCATGATTAAAGCGAGGCCTCGCGAGAATGCGGTTGAGCAGGGGGGAAGCGCTCATTCCAACACGCACGAACACTCACGCGCGTACAAGTTATAACAAGTACCAGTCCTTTGTACAGTCGAAGTTCGATTTTCGCACTCCAGGGCTCTGATTGTGCTGTGGTCGAGGTGGATCCAAAGCCCAAGATTGCTTATAAAGTGCACTTCAGTGCCGGAGAAAGTCGGTAATGAGGTTCTCTTTGCAGCTAATTGCTAATTATAATGATAATCGCACTAGTTAATCTAAACTGTGTAGCAGCAGCTTAAATTGGCTCTCAACTACGCAAAGGGGTGGAAAATTTGTACCCAAAGCAAAGGTAATTGTGCTATAATCACACCAAGCATTCGTGTTAACTAAGACTGGGGCCAGCAGCACATTTTCTTGTGCGAAAATCGTTTTTTTGTTGCCAAAAATTGACCGCGCGAAAATAAAATCGAATGTCGAGTGTTCCTAAGTACGCGCCCTCAACTCCTAGTAGAAGAGAAAAAGAAAAATCTTTTCCCGATGACGACCGAGGCGTGGAACAGTTGCAGGCGGGCCAGAGGCCGGAGGCCAGAGGCCGGAGGCCAGAGGCCAGAGACCGCAGGGAGGACGTAGAGGCTTCTAATACTTTTCTTTTCTCCTCCCACAGATACACTTTTGTTGTTAAGGAGAAAACAGCACCACAATAACCACCCCATCGCTTCTTGGGACATTTGTTCGTGGGAGGGGAGAAGAGAGTATAAATCCTGCCCGCCTTTCGCAGATGCTCCCTTTTCGACCCAATTTCTATTTCATCCGCGGGAGGACTCGGTCGAGTCGTCCGTGTGCTGCCGGCGCCTGACCTCCGCCTTCTCCTGGGCGTCCTCCGTCGGTCCGGCCGCGTCCGCCTCCGCCTCCCACCCCGTGAGGCCCTCTTGACCTGTGCGGACATTTGTTGACGCCTCACACTGTAGCAGAGAAGCCACTGCATGGAGCTCCCGACTTAAGTGGCTCCAGTCCAGGGCCCCAAGATGCGGACATCATCTGTTATTGCTACTTTCTGGGAAGGAGGAAGTGGGGGCCAAGTTGGGGGCGACAGACGAGGGGAAAGCTCCGGTTTTTATTTCTTTTTCAATGCTGGTTTCCTTCACAGCACAAAAAAATGTAGCACTCCAGAGGGGACGGAGAAAAAAGTATTTCTGCCTCACGATGTCTTTCAGATCCGCATTGTTATTTCTCAAAGAGAAATATGGTGGCCGCACTGGCCTCTTGATCGCCACCGGCCCGGACGTGTCACGGCCACTCGGCCAGACACCAGAGCGATCTGGACGAATTTGGGCTTTGTTTCTGGTCACCAGACGGAGAGAAAAGTCCTCCTCAAATCGTCCCAGCCCGAACATGAATGGGCCAGAGTGGAACTTTGCCCATTGGCCCGGTCCTTTGGGTGCTGAGACCCCCCGGGAGTGCGCAAATCTGCTGACCATTTTGAGGCAAGCAACTTTGGGTCGTTTGTGTCTGGACGAGTGTCCAGTGTATCTTTTTTCCACTCCATTTCTCGAACGGGCGATTCAAAGGGAGTCTCTGTACCCTCTGTGAGCAGTGCAGAGGCAGCGAGGCCATTTGTACTGACGCATGAGGCACTGTACAAATGGGCCTGGATTTTTCATCGTGTCAAATCAATGTACAAGAGAAATGCCCCACGGCAATATGTGCGAGCAGCACCAGCCTGCACAGCATAAATCTCTTTCACAGCCTCTGCTGCATACGGCCCGCGTGTTTGCTCTGCATTGTCTTTGCAGTCGTGTAAGCGGATGCCAAAGTTTTACGCCAATGACGTCTCTTGCCATGGGTTCATGGTCGACGTCACCCTCAGCTCTGCCAACTTTGGGAATACGCGCACAAGGTTGTTCTTCGGCTCAGAGAACAATAAATTTTTGTCCTTATTTTTGGGTGGGTCTGGAGCAAATTCCTTCTGTCGCCGATTTACGTTCCTTGTGCTCAAGTTTTACGTCCCCTCCCTTTTACTTGTGCTTTCTTTTGAGCCATTTTCATCTCATCTCCGAAAGCTTCGTGAGAGCAACTTTCTCTCCTCCCCCCTCAAAATCCTGTTGGTTTCCTGCCCATCAAATTGAGGAGAAGACTTTGGACTCCTCATAGAGAGAGGATTCTACCTTGGTCTTGTCCATTAAAGTCCCACCAAAGTGGCCGAGAAGCTCCTTGCACGTCCAACACACGGGGGTGGCGCTGCTCTACAGAGACACTGCCAAGTGCAGTTTGTCTGTCCGTCTGTCTGTCTGTCTGTCTGCGCTAAGAAAGAGCATTCACTGCCTGAGTGCGTCTCGTTACCCAATGAAGCTTTTGTCTGCCTTCATGCATGAAGCAGCTGTTATTCCAGGCGAGCCTCTGTAGTTGCAGCACGAGCTTTTTCTTCTTCAAGTAGGTGTCTGCTGATGAGAGGAGACAGCCCGACGAGAAAATTGAATCCTGACAGAGAAGGAGAGCAAAACGAGCAGAAATATCTCTCTGCGAAGCTAATCTTGGTCTTACCCTTGTCTAGTAACCCCCACTCCCTCCATCCCTCCCATGTGGGCAGCCATTATCATGCCACTGTTGTTCTGTCCTGGTCATAATCAGATCAAAGGCCCGAGATGTGGGCTGAGGAGTTATTGTGGGGCAGAGACAGCATTGCCTACCCAAGATTTCCAGACGAGATGCGGGTACAGTGTGAGACACATGAAACCGCAGCACTTCTAAATTCACTCAAAAACAACCTAAACGCACTTAAAGCGTTCCAAATGTTAGCCAGACGAGGCCCCAGCAATGTAGGATTGGCGCCTGCGAAATCTGGCAGACTTTGCAGAGAAGCGTAATTGGCCGCTAGGCCGCAGACGACTTGGTGTGGGGCCTCTTGCAGAGGAGGGAAGTCAGCAAGGTCTCCAACAAGAGCGCTGACGCCATCAAAGCCGCTTTCAAGGCTGGACGTGCGTGCCGGTGTTGGACAGGCCCGCCGACATCTTAAAAATTGAGACAGGCACACTGGAGAAAAATAAAAGTGATACTATTCAAGATTGGGCTTAATCGCCGTCCAGAGCAACACCGTGCATCAGTTTTTTGTCCGTTACACACTGTACTCCGGCCCGTAGCACCGGTGCGAGTAGGAGGCTAATAGTTTCGCGCACTGCTCTGCATAGAGCACAATAAAAAAATACTACGCAGCTGAGGAGGAGCTTTCCTTATAGCTGTTATAAAAAGTTAGGATCTATGAGAATTTAGTGAGGCTTTAAAAACCTTAAGGATACTTGAGTCTTCAAGACGCGGGGGGGGGGGGGAGGAAATGCACCGTGCTTAACTTTATTCGAATACTGTCGACGTCAGCCACGCTTTCATTATCAGGCCTTGCAAGTACGTGCTTAAGGAACAAAAATCGTAGCCAATTGACCATGGAAAGCTTAATTGAGTGGAAGAGATTTAGTGGGTAAGAGCAGAACTTATTGTGACGACACAGCCAAGTCCAGTGGCAGCGCTCACTCCATTTGTTTGCTGCCTGTGCTGTAGAAAGTACATTCAGCCATTTATCATGGGGTCTGTCTGAGAAGTCACAATGCGAGAGGATTCCCATACTTTTTTGGCTAGCCTGGAGAGGAAGCAACGGTCATAAATATTGCAAAAATGGGACAAAACACAAAAAGTCTCCTCCGGGGGAAAAAAAAAAACATGCCAGGCTTTGTGACCACGTCAGACACAGGTCGCTGAAGTCCAGAGTGCATTACTCAGCTTCCTCCGGAAATGACGCGCACGTCGCACTTACAGCGCCAGCATCACTTTGGGGTCTTTCTCGACGCTGCAAAGTTTCACTCCCGTGACCCGAGGCCCAGTATGCCCAGGCCTCACCGAGGCCACGTGGGAAGAAGAAAGTGGAGGAAAGTCAGGAGAGTGATGCCTTCCACACATGCATTCACACTGGGTTCGTCCAGCCGGACCTTGACTGATCAACACTGCAATCTTGGCATAGGGAATCCATCGCTGTGACCATCTTGTACTCGTCCATGAGGAGAGATTTAAGAAAAACATGAGACTTCATGGAATCGAGGAAATGAAGACATTGTCTTCTGCATATTGAATGAATGACGACCCTGGGGCATTGATATTTAAATCACAGGACCGGATAAACGTCAGGATTTATTGGCAGGAAAGCGGCAGACGATTTCTGATTGCTCAGGTGTGGTCCATAAATAAAGCAGTCACGGGTTAATGTAGCATCGGTTAAAAAAGACAGTCGCTTAATGCAGCAGAAGTACTTGGTCCTGACTGTTTGCTCCACTATTTTCACTGGTCACATTCCCAGGTCTGACATTGCTGCCAACCTCAAGTTTGCAATTTTTTGGAGGGGGCATCTGACTGATTTTGCACCCTTTGGGGACCATTTTCTGTCATCAAAAACTGATATTGAATATAAATATGGTTTTTGCATCTGAATACAATGTGTGGGGTCAACTTGTACAATGCATAAGAAATGCCCTTTTTTGGCATCTCTTGAATCCCCTCGTACTACTCGCACCTCTCCATTTAGAGTGAGGATGACGTAAAATAGGTTTATAGGTTGTGCTCTGCAACCCAACTGGTGTCCAATTTTTTCCGACTCACGCGTTCATGACTAATGCATAGATGTGTGTGTCCACCTGCATGGGTGCGCCTGTGAGTGTGTGTGTACAGTATATAAACTTATCATATGTACAGCGAGACAGCTTATGGCACGAGGAAGGATATTCTGTTATAACCATTTGGAGCATACATATTTCCTCCCAGGCAGTCTGAAAAGTAGGCAAACAAACAGCTGCAGCACTCGCTCGAAGTTTGCCAATTACACACATTCACGATGGCTCAAGCCCAATCTGACGACGCCTCCTTGGGTCCCAGCGAGTATCAGAAGAGGGTCGAGTCCTTCCTGGCCCAGGTCAAGGGCACCAATGAAGCAGAGGAGCAAATTTTGCAGCAAGAGATTGACTCGGCGTTCTGCGAGGACTTCACTCACGCAGGAGGCCAAACGTCTGAAAAAGGATGTTGTCTTCTTCATCAGAGACGCCGACATGCTCAGCCTCCTCTCCTGGGACATTTATGTCCTGGATCAGAGGAACTTGAGAGCTAGAATTGATAACATTTGCTCCCTCATCAAGATCACCGAACCCACCAATGATCTTCCAGCAAGATTTCCACTGATCAACCGCCTGACCACACAAGTGTGTATGTCATGAGGAGGAGAAGATGTACATATGCTGTTGTGCTATAGTTGCTTCTACCTGGGGAACTGCGAAGGCGGCCTGGAAGAGGACTGACTTAACCACCAGCGAGATGGGCAGGGATCTTCTCCTCATCGCTGAGTGTCACGTGTGTCTCGGAGCTGATGAGCACTCACCTCGAGCTGACCAAAGAGCATGAACAACAGGTTGCATCAGTTGACTTAGGCCTTTGATAAGGTCTCCAAGGCCCCGAGCGAAGAGACTGTCATCTTCGGTGGGATCTAAATATACGAGGCACTGAGCTGAGGTCCCTGGGCAGAGCCCCCTCAGATGTGCCAGGCCTTTGGCAACCTGGCCCTCCACAGTTCCATCCCCAGGGTGTGCAAAGGCCAAACTCTGGCCTTTTCCGTCTCAAGACAGTCCCAAGCTTTTCCCTCTGATCACTGAAGCATTTCCTTTACATTCAAGAGCATTTGGCGTTTGTCAAAATCACCTCTCCGTCCATTATGTCCCAATGCACTTACCTTGAGGCGCATTCACATGACCAGACTCCAGCTGTCCAGGTGCTTGTTGAAATTGCATCATGTGCGTCTCCCTGTGCAACCGCTCCCTAAAGGACTTTATGTCTCCTCTCAAACGCTTCTCACCAGCCTGGACATGTAAAGTGATAGGTGAAAAGGAAAGAATATACATTTGCGTCTTTCCCACGTGCTTTCGTGCATGTGTAAACAGGCGTGAAAATCCTCTAGGAAGGCCTCGTTTGTGTTACACAAGTGCATTCACTATATAAGTTGCAAGCTGCGCCAACGCGACGTGAGAGGACTTCGGAATGGCCTCCACGTTAAGCCGCCATCGCATTAAACTGCATTGCTGGAGCGGAACAGATTCACCTGGAGCAGCTTCCTCCCCGTGGACCTCGCGCGCCAGGACCGCTCAGGAATGAGCTAACTAGCCAAGGAAATGGCGGGCAAAGGCTTTCCCAGCAGCGGATGACAGTGTTAAGGAGCACACGACGACTTTCGGGCAACCCACTCACACTCGCCCATTCTTCACCGGCAAGAAGAGACTTTCGCTGATATTCGCAAGTGGGAGGAGGAGGACGAGAAACCAATATTGGGTTTCCTCTTCCGAGAAGACCCCTCGGGGCCACCCTTGAGGTATAATGAAGTCAATGATTCAACTGTGGTGGGAGAAGTCGCTCGTCGAATGTTGGATGCGTTCAGACCCACGGCCCGGACAGTGCACTAATCGTACGTCCTGCGCGCCGAGGATGGCCTTGGGGCGTGCCTGCCCAAGGCGCACTTGGCCACACTCGTGCCAGATTGGCAGGGACCCTGCCCGGCCGGCGGAGTCCCCGCCACTGAAGGTTGACACGACGCTCTCCTGATACGTGACTTGTCTGTCGGTGATGTCATCTGGAGTGTAAAAAAGCCGGGCATTTGTCTCTGCTCTGGGCAGGAGGTCTAAAGATGCAGGCTGTGGATGTTTTCTTACGCCCATCAGACACTTCAGGACATTCATAGCGAGTTTTGTATCCCCCCCCCAGCGAGGACACGACGACCAACATCGCCGGCGCCTTTGCAGACTCCTCGGAAGCGTCCGTCACCACTTGTTTTTACCTGCAGAAAGACGCACGGCCTGACATTCAGACACCTGGGCCATCGTGGACGAGTCCTCATTGCTGAGGAGAAACACCTCTGATGTCAGGAAGTCCCCTTTGTGTGCGCGGTGAAAAATGACGGCTGCAAATGTCAACGTCCCTACAGTTAAGAAGACGAAGACTGTGAGGATCTGGCGAATTTCTTCTCTCTCTTTGCCTGCTCTACATCAATAGGAGGGGGGAGCTTTCACTGAAGTCTGAGTAACTGAAAGTCACTGAAATTTTGAATCTCCAAATCTTTCCTCACTCTCACCAACCTATGTCAGGCGGAAAAATAAGAAAAATGAGCGGAAAATGCCAGCACTAAAAATTTGAATATCTAGAACATGACAATGTGTGAAGGAAACAACTCTATCGTATCTGTCATGCGCGATCGGAGTCCAGTGACGTTTTTTCATGACGTAACTTCCCCCCACCCCCGGGACTAATCTACAGGGACTTCCAACAAAAGTGCGATGAGTTAGTTCACTGACAAGTTCTATTTTGGGGGGCCTGATTTATGAACAAGCCGTAGAATATCACAATGCCTACGCTGACAGAGAAAAATAATAATAGTGTTGTGTTAGCTACGTACCATTAGACCCGGACAATTTCTTTAGGATTACTTAATAGTCATTGGTGAAAAGTGAGTTTGCCTTAAAGTATCCTCAGCCGCCGGGACAGGCAACCTTCGATACACTGAAGATGGGAATTGACTCTATTACCAGTGTGTTTTATATCGACGCTTCCTTTTTAATAAGTGGGTCGATTGAAGAAAGCAATCAGTATATATAATATGATATCAATTTGTAATCTTCTCCATATGGAAGGTTGACTGCACTCGCTGGCTCAGTCCTCTCTCCATGCAGATCGTTCTACATAAGTAGTGCTGTCGATAGAAATGATGAAGTTTGAGCAGCTTTTAGAAGCCGTCATCAATTCCTTGACATGCTGTACCTGAGCAGAGAGCAGCGAACAAGAGCCATTGGCAGGTTCTACCGGGTGTACCAACGAGTATGAGACTACTTTGACTTGGCACGAGCCACGTAAACCTTCATGGTCAGTGGACGACGCTATCCGGATGTCTCTGAAGGATGGCAAAAGCTCCAGTGCAGGCGTACCAGTTGCTGAAGTCCACAGTGAGCAGAGCCACAGCCTTCAGGGCAGCCGAAAGGATATTTAGGGAGGCTGAGTTTGCTCACCCAGAGACGATCCGGCCGCCCAAGCTCATTCAGGCCTTCTGATTGACGAGGGACTCCAGGCCCTGGTCACTGCCGAAGGTGGCTGGATCGAGAAGACATTCAACGTGTCCGAGTACCCATTCCGCCAAGGAACTCATCTGCCTGGCCAGAGAAAAAGACTCGTACTTGTTGGAACACCCGGCACAAACAGGCAGCCCCTTGTTCGCCCGGGGCTGGAAAGAGACGTAGTTAACTACCGTATAATGAGCGCCTCTCTCGAACTCGAGCAGGAGAGGCTGTTTAGCTGCACCCTCGACGCTGTGGGCATGCGAAATCTCTCCCACCTCCTTCTCCGTCTTCTTCGCCGCGTGCTCGGACCGCCCTGCCTTCTAGGGGGAGGCGGAGGACGTGCTGAAGGAGGGAGCGAGAGAGAAGAGCGACAAAAGGAAAATTGCCCGAATGAATAGGCGTTGTCGGATTAACTGCATGGGGGGGGGAAGTGAAATATACCCTAGGCTTCGGTCCCTCTCCCGCCTTCCCCACCAACCCTCGCCGCCCAGAGCTTCTTTGCTTGACAAAGTGTGCCTGCTTTGCTTCTGGCAGATTTCTGTTAGGCGGAAACCGTCTGGGACTCGATCAGATAGAAGTGAAAATTTTGAAATTTTCCCTGTTCTGTGCTATGCATGGATAAAAATACTGCTCCATTGCAGTCCACTTCTAGAAGAGGAAGAAAGTGACGTGCTCCATGAGAGTGACGCATTATCCAAGGTCACTAGTGACACAATAGCAAAGAATGTAAGGAGAGGGGGAAACTTTGAAAGCATTAGCGAGAACATTGTAGCTGTGGCTCATACATTTTACGTCTGACAGGCAAAAATCTGTTGTCGTTCTAAGCCAAGGGTTTGATGCATTAGCCAAAGTTTGACATACAGTGCGTACCCGATTTTCGCCATGAGGCAGTTTTGCATCAGCTTCAGATCGAGAGTTTTGCAGAAAGTGAAGCAAGATGACAATTCCGGCAGCAGCAAAGTTGGCACACTGGTTGGAGTTGGCCAAATCGAATTTCTACTGCACTGCCAACACTGACTATTGCATCCAGCGCCTGTGGCTGAGCAGAAGTGGTCGGGCTATCTGCACGCCGGGCCTGGCACGTGAACCGAGTTTCAAGCAGCGCTGACTGCACAGCCGACGCATTCTTGTCTGACCGAGTATTTCTCGCAGGCTCTCGTCGTGTCACGTTGAGTAAACAACAATAATTTTAGGTCGCAACACAAGAATTGTGAGGGAGACACAGAGAGAGAGAGAGAGATGCGAATTCAGCCTTTTTTTTTCTTCCGCTCTCTCCAAAGGCTCTCACAGAAATGAGACGTCCTAGACTATGATTAATTTTGTGTTTGCTTTAGCCCATTGGCGCGTGCTATTTTTCTCCCCCTCTTATAGGCGTAAATATTTCCCTGCTGTGATTAATCGAACCCTTGTCTGAAGCGTCTGCCAGGGGGAAAATCTACAATTGCTTTCCTCTCCTCGAAAAATGGTGCACAATTAGATGAATTGATGCTAGTACAGTGATCGGAATGCTGGCGCACCCGGTGCAAATGCAGTGGAGATTTCGTTTTTGCAACCCAAAGTAGTGCAAAAAAATCGTCAGATTTTGCTGCGGACTCAATTTGAAGACTCCGTTTTAACATGGACAAGAGTCTCCACTTTTTTTTTGCAATGCTCTTGGCGAAAATCGAGTACGCACTGGGTTTTCTTTTGCGAGGTCCTCACTATTGTTGCTGTAGCGTCGGGAAAAAAAATCATTGAGCCTCATCTTGGTGGAAGGAGGCAAAAATCCTCCAAAAAACCTGGATGTTCCATACATGACGGGGAGGGGGGGGAGAATCTGGCGGTCTTTTGATACATGTGGTCAAGGGTCAGGTCTGAGCAGATGAATGTGGACAATTGCGAAAGCACTTGCAGAAAGTGGCAACTTTGCTCCTAATTGATCCGGGCTCTTGAAAAAGTAGCGCTGTTCAAGGCTCATTCAGCACGAGGCAGTGATAAATCCTGACTTTCCTCCGAGACAGAGGAAGCTTATACAAGAGAAACAAAAGTGATTTTTAACACACTGCCTGAGTGATGAGTATCTCACGAGATGTCTTAAAAAGTTTGCAACTACAAATCACTGGTGAACAGAGCCTTTAGAGCACAAGAAGAAAATCCCTGCACTGAATGCGACAAAGTTCTGACATAGTCGGTCTGTCTGCGGTTCATGGCAGCAACTAAAGCCCCCCCCCCTCTTTTTTTGGCCCCGCACGCAAAATTTGCGCTGTCACTTTTCTTCCGCCAGATCTTGGCACATTTTTGACGCGTTATCTTTATTCTTGCATGCTACATTTGAGGCCTGGCGGTAGAAAAAGGTGCTTCCACGAAGGAAAGAGGATTTGGAGATGGAAGAAGCAGGGGAGGAAAGAGAAGCCTTCACACAAATTCTTGTTCTTCTCGACCGTCCTCTGCTATGAAAGTGGCCAGGGATGAGAGGCCGAACGGAGGCTGAGGCTGCTTCTCTCGTCTCCCAAGTGAGGCCGAAGGTTGACAGAGGAAAAAGGCTGATTTACCAGACCCATTTCTTCATGTTGAGTGCCAAGTCCTGGACAGAAAGGATGCATTTGTGCCGTGTGTGTGTCAACTGCACCGTGTGGCCCATAACCAGTGACGCAATTGGGCAGTCAGCGCTGAGTGATGTAGTTCGCACTCGTAGTACAGTTTCACCCAAAATATCAGCCTTGCCGGCCTCCACATCCATCTCCTTGAGCCTCTTCTCATCATCCATGGTCTTGTTGACGTTGTTCTTCGCACCAATGAAATGAATCAGTGGAGATATCACTATAACTCCAACGATGACGCCGCTGTGGAATCATATGAGAGTCACAGAGATCAACTTGAGCAAGACCCTTGGACATTTGTTGAAAAATGTGCCGGAAGAACTTGGTCTTGTTTTTTAGAGCTCCTTTTTCCCTGGTTCTTTATTGAATTCTGTTTATTTTTTCTTCTTTTGACAGCTGACACAAAGATTTAAATAATACTTTTGCCACAGAGCCTTATTGCATGTGTTGGTGTCACTGCTCCTGGGCCATCTCTGCAAAGTGCTACTGTCTTGGAACGAATTTTAAGTTGATTTTTTTTATTTTTTGCGAGGACACAAGTCGAATTCCGAGTAAGAATCATGAAAATAAGTAGGGGAATTAAGTCCACTTACAGCTGCGTCGTTCTGTAATCTGAGGCGAAATTGTTGCTTTTCCCCCAAAATTTCCAGAAGAAAACACCGGGTGCAGCCGATAAAACTCTGCCTTTCCTTCACCATAAAGGAAATTGAAAGTTAAAAAGGTATTGTCATGAAAGTTGAGGAGCAGCTGCTCCTTGCTGCATATCTTTGCTCAATAGTTGCTCCAGAAGGAAAATGTCAAAAATGCAGCATTCCTCGTTCAAGTGGTTTCAAGGTGCTGAGCAAAAGCTGCTTGTTGAAATCATTTATGAAAGACTTTATTCCGTGCATGTTTTCCTCGATTGGGCAGAAAGGCCGTGTCCTTATGGAGGACACGGCCCGAGTGGAGAAAACAGCCAAATTCTGCCTGCGACTGAAAACAAGAGATGAGAAATGAGAAATGAAGCCTTCAACTCGTTTTGAACACGATATTTTCTTTGAAAAATTCATTTTCGCCAGCATAGCAGAAATGTTTCACTGGGAATCAAAGTTTGTTCAGGAAATGTCGGTTAGGGAACTACGCAAAGTATCCATTGCTCAAATCTCTTCGACGAACAATGAAATGAGCAATCCCGACTTCCTCACCCTCATTTTGGATGGCGACAGCACCAGGAACAACAACACAGAAATGCCATCACAAGTACACTGGACAAAATGAGTGAAATAAAGTTGCTTTATTTCGTCTTTCAATGTTTTATTTCAGTAAACCTGATGGCGGAAAAGTTGGTTTGTTCCCAAAACCCGGTTTTCTATTACTATTTCTTGACTCATTACCACTCACCGGATTTGCCCATTACGGACAAGCACAACTGCCCGGATCCCTGCATGACCTTTTCTCTTTTGGACCTATGAGAACAGATGGGACACGAGACCTACGTGTACGAGCACACGCGCGTGTGTACAGTGTGCGCAAAATAATGGGGGCCAGGAACGGAAGGCCTTGTTCTTCGTGAAGTTGACGCCGCTAGTTGAATTTTTAAAGCCTCTCTGACTTTGCACAACAACTGCGCGTATGTAAACAAAGGCTGGCTAAGTTCAGCCACATCCGAGCACGTCAATCTCCTGCTGCACCTC
>JAAUXU010063178.1_pt1 | contig 97112 bp, 84 predicted proteins | sample 7278151 | NCBI WGS metagenome assembly JAAUXU01 (sample SAMN14350113, study PRJNA611818) | marine sediment metagenome | isolation source: surface marine sediment (1.8m) | place: French Polynesia: Moorea | collected 2018-08 | reverse complement strand
TTACTTACTTACTACTACTGCTACTACTACTACTACTGCTACTAGTACTACTACCAGCAGAAGCAGCAGTACAACGACGACAATTAGAAGCAGTCCTACTACAACGACAACTACAACCATTGCTACAACTACAACATGGACAACAACTACTACTCGTCCGATTACTACTACGAGAACGCAGAGACAAGATGAGAGGAACCTTGGAAAGTTGAGCAGCTTTTCAGGTGCAATTTCAGGAAATACTCTCATTGATACTGATCTTACCTTGGAAGGTTCCTCTAGTCGATTGGTCTCTTTGGAATTGACAGAAGACGCGAGTCCTTTGGATCACACCTCGACTCTCAAGCAAGTGTCTGACCTTTCTGAGGAGGATTTCAATGCCAATGTATCCTCCGTTGCTGAGATCGCTTCTAGTACAGAAGCGATTGAGACAAGCACCGACCTGACGAGCACTAAAAAGGAGCATTTGGTTTCAAGTACCGAAAGTTCAGAATTGAGAAGAGCCCTCGCACTCAGAAAGAACCTGAAAAGGCCAAAGGCGGAATTTCTCATGTCCAAAAGTCTTGAACTACGACCTAAAAGTAATGAGGAGACATCTAGCTTACTTGACGTGGAGTCACGGAACGAAGGAAGAAGTTTGGCCAAGAATGTGTTATGGTTTAAGACTAAGTCATTGAGCAAAGAGGACACTCCTCGTCCTCGTCCCTCGGAATCAGGCAGCCGAGAAAGAAATCCAGCGAAGAAGGTCTTATGGTTCAAGACAAAGTCGCCCAGAGCAAGACTCATGAGCAGTGAAGAATTCTTTGCATCGACGTCGACGGAGGCTGTCAGCACCACAGACAGTACAAACAATAAAGAATCAAACATGACAGAGAGGCAAGATGAGGAAATTAGGCTGGACAAAAGTCTAGACGCAGTACCTGAAGACCCTTCTGACAAAATAAAGAAGCACCTTGAAAATATTGAGAAGGCAGCCAGGGCTCTTCTGGAAAAAAGAACTCAAAAGAACAGTATGAACTCAGTAGACGATGCTACGGCCACTACAGACAGACCAAGTGATGCTCAGTCGGACAACGAAACCTCTCCTAAACCTACTACAGTAGCGGAGCAGGAGAAGGGGGCCAAAAATGCCGAAGAAAGTTTCGCCACACAGTCTGAGCCTGGAGAAGACGTAACTTCCACCGAGAGCTTCGACTCCGCAGAGATCATCATCGCCTCCGTAACTCCCATTAGTCGTTTTTTCGAGACCACGGAGAAAGTGCACAAAGTCTTCCCTTCGTCAACTGTTTCATACTTTGAGACCAACACAAAAGTCGACCAGGATGAAAAAGAGGCGTCGGTGAGCGAAGGCACGACCACGACCACGACCGAGAGGGTTGCCTTTGTGGAGAAGGAGCCCTCGGCGCTGTCTGGCCTCGACATTGATGGAGAATCGCTCATTGACAGCCACCACCGAACGCCATTCATAATTGCATGAGAGATAGTCCTCGATGAAAATTGTCACTATGTTCAGACTTTGGGGTTGACCTGTAGCCAAACCGTGGAATTGGGCTAACAGAGAGTGTTGTGATCAATTGTTGGGCATTCCAGATAAATATAAAGTTCTGTTCTTACGTCGGCTTCTGCACTGCATACAAAAACACGTACATGTGTGCAATGTTCACCAGGGTCAAGGGCGGCTTGTCCAAGTTGTTCTGACCAAATTCTCTTCACGAGACACGCGCCCGCGTACTTTGCGCGGCTGTTAGCAGCCCAAATATCCGTTGCCCCCTTACAAGAAATTGTGATGTACGTTTGCTAGCGAACGTAGACATCTTATGCTGTTCTGATTGCAATTTTGTTATTGTCGCAGCACATGGTTCTACATGGTTGTACTGTGGGCCTCATAGTGGTGGGTGCAGCTGCAATGCTGAGCGACGCCTACGGAACAAAGGTGGAGTGGATCCACCAGATGATCATAGATCTCATGGACCCTAACAACTACAACAATAACGTTTACAAGGACTCCTACCTTGACAACATGTACAGAATCGTAAGTTTAGTATTTTATTCGAATGTACGAGGACTCTCAAATCAGTATTAGATACAGCACGCCTGTTCCACACAAATTTAAACAAGGTCCATTGTTGTGGAGCTGACGGTCCCGAGGACTATCCAGATTTGTTCAACATGACTCCACCAGAGGATTGTATCGACAGGGCACATGCGGGAGGTACGTCGGTATATCATGCGTAGACGTGCAACTGGACACACCTACAGCATGCCCTGGATGTTCGCAAAACGGCACCGGTATGGGTACTGTGCTACTTACTTCTCTTATAGGCCTCTATTACCCGGACGGATGCGCCGAAGCGTTTTCACGTTGGCTGAAACTTTGGGCGAGCATCGTATCGGCAATAATGATCATTGCTGCTGGTTTTGAGGTACGTCAAGATGAGCGTGGCGTGCAATGCAATACTCAGTATGCGTCTATGTTGCTTAGATCTACCTCATGTTCGTGAGCTGGTGGATGGTCAAGGCCTACAGAGCATATTCTTCCATGGAGCCAGTTAGAGAAGCCGAAGAGGCTTTCTCTTATCCTGATCTGCCCCCGACTCCCCCTCAAAGGACTTCCTCCACCTCAGGCAACGTTCGCAAAACATCAGCCGTCAAGTTTGACCAGGTCAGAGTTCGGGAGATTCCACGCAAGTCGCCACATAGGGAACTCAGTCTGGAGTATCATCCACCCACGCCGCCAACCAACAGGAGGAAGATGTCTACGGTGGTGACCGAGATGTCAGCTCCGAGGCGTTCGCCGTCGCCAAGGAGATCTCTGGAAAGGCTCACCGTGGAAGAAGCCCACCAACAAGCCTACTACAAGGCTCCGTCTCCTCCCCAAGTCCAACGGAAGAAGAAGGGATCTCCATTTGTGTTCAGGAAGAAGAAGCAGAGACAGCGTTCTCCATCCTTTGACAAGAAACCTCTGCCTCCTTCACCTAGTGAAAGTGACTCCTTTTCCTCTCCAGAGAGAGATTTGCCTCCTCTGGCTCCCCAGTCGGTCGAAAGGTCTCCATCGCTCAAGAGACGTGATTCTCCCCTTCCACCTCAGAAACCATCGTCCGTCGCTATTCAAAAATCTTATGGCACGGGAGGAAACGATACTCCACCTCCTTCCCAAGAAGATTATTATTCTTCCTCTCAAGATGAGCCTGCTCCTTACTCCAGAAGACGATCCCAAAGCCTGAAGAGACAAGGTTCAATACATCGCAGCCTGACCGATATGTTTATAACGGGTCCACAAAGGAGGAGGAGCCTCTCCAGGAATGCCAGCATGTCCAGCTTAGGGAGAAGCCAAGACAGCTTGAACAGGAGCACTCACAGTCTGGGCAGGAGCAGAAGGTCTCAATATGAAGCTACGAAGGTTGTTGGAGGTGACGGCGAGAGAAGAGCAAGGCAGAGATCACGCAGTCGGGACACTCTACCATTCCTCCCCGTTTTGGGACGATCCAGAAGTAACTCAATGGTAAGGAGAAAAAGCCTGAGCCTGAGCAGAGAAGCCAGTTTGGAAATGGTCATTCAACAAGATCCGAGCGGTCGCAACAATGAGTCCAGGCACTTTGATAGTCCACGTCTGATGAGAAGAGGCAGCGGAAGCAGTCATAGTCTCAAACTACACCGAAGTAAAAGTAGAGAGCAGCTACCAATGCTTCCGATCATGGGAAAGAACAAAAATAGAAGGCGTAGTGTCAGCAGAGAGGAGGTGGTAGAATTTATGATAGAGGAGCCTTCACTTGGGCACGGCAACATGTCCAGCAACAGGTCTAATAAACACCGAAAAAAAGTTCCCCAAGAGACAAATCCGCCTAGGTACAACAGAGATGACGAATACAGAAGACATCCTCACGTTGGCAGGGACGATGAGGAGAACAAAAGACATCCTCACATTGGCAGGGACGATGAGGAGAACAGAAGACGTCCTCACATTGGCAGGGACGATGAGGAGAACAGAAGACATCCTCACATTGCCAGGGATGAGGAGCTCACAAAGAGCTACTCAGACAACAAAATGAGTCCAAACGTGGCAAGAAAACCACACAGCGGAATCCTCCGAAATGGAAGTCAAAGTAGGGAGCATCTAGCCAGAGAGGACTTCAGGTCCCAAGTACACAAAAGTTCTTCTGTGGCTACCGCCAGAACAATCGAAAAAGACCAACCCAAGAGTCTCTTCGACAGTCCCACATTGAGGAGGAGCGCATCTGCCGTGCAGAACGGAATCTTGCGCAACAGAAGTCGCAGCAGAGAGGCCCTCTCTAGGAATGACAAGAAGAGGCAGAGTTGGGGAAGGGAGGAAGTGATGGAGTTTATCGCGGACTCCTCACTCACGAACGTTAACGTGTCACAGTTGCCAAACAGAGATACTGAGTCATCGCCAGAAAGAATCGGTCATCTGCGCAGAGCGAGAAGCAGGAGCAGGAGTGTGGAGATACTTCCAGAACATAGGGTAAGAAGAAAAGACTTCGAGCCTGAAAAGGAGAACAGTAGCGACTCCCTTGAAAACAGAGTTCATGGAAGTGAGAAGCGCCAGATGCGAAAGCATCTGAGAACCGTATCGGAACGCAACAAGAGCAGCAGCAGAGAAGATCTGCGAGCAAAGATGAGTAGAGAAGACATCTTAGCAACGAGACTGAGGAATCATCACTATGAAGATCTAGACAAGCTCCGTGGAGAGGCTTCGTCAGCGTCGTCCTCGTCAATGTCCTCCACCAGAGAAGCGAGAGAGTCGCGATCGAGGTCAAATAAGAAGGAAACCAAGGTCTTACATTTCCCGGCCTACCCACCGAGAAATCGCAGTAGGATGGGTGAAAGTACTTCTAAAGAAGTATCCAGAAGGCGCGCCAAGGATGGAAAAACCATGTTTGAGACAGATTTATGAGGAATATCTTTGTAGATCTGTGTACAGTACGTGCGTCACGAGATTGTATTGCTTTTAAAGATGATTGTTTTCATATGGTATGTGTATGCATCCGTAAGTTACAAAAATGTATCGACAGTATAACATTAGCGATGCAACCCTGTAAACATCGCTAATTATGACCACTGAAAATCTGAATTATGACCAAAACGCATTTTGCTAGAAAGTTTACGTAGCAAAGATTCGAGGTTTTGACGTGACTGGAAAGCAGCTCGTCTACTTATTGCTGATGAAAATGTCGTATCTTCAGTTACCAAGCATGATACACACCAAAACAATCGAAATACTACTGATTCATAAGTTATCTTAAGTCCTTTTCATAATTATCGCACGCGTTCCAAGAAGCGTTATCTACTAGACTTCTAGTTATTTATCTCGCTATCTTCACGCACGGAGGTCAGTGCTACCATGACGGTTATCTGTTGTAGTAACGTTGTTTTGTAAGACAAATCACGAGGTACCCATATACGTATCCATATAAATGATACATAAGAACATGCGGACGCATGTTCTTCCGTCCATATGTACTGAAGCCGCTTGATTTGGTAAACACCATTGTAGTGAAGAATCTGAATTTAGTGAAGATTTCACTGCTTACCGATGTTTTACCATATAAAAAGCACCAGTTTAGTGCACCTTTCATTTTGGTAAACCTCGGTGCGGTGGATTTGTCTTGAAAAGACCAGCCTTCCGGAGGAAAGGTTGCCAAGGATTGACTGAATGTGCTCACTGGGTGCAACACCGAGGATCATGGAAATTACACCCTTCAAGTGTCTGGACGCTCTAGGCACTGTCAGAGCCATGGCATCAACACCCAGGGAGATTTGCATTCCATATTAGTGTTCATAAATATGGAACACGGGGTTTTTGCATGCTTGCACTTTTCCCCATGGAAATGGTGGGCCAGGGGGTCCGGATTCCCCCGGCCATTTCATCCACCTTTACCCCCTGAAAAGGCCCAATTTCTCTTCTGTTTGGCATGGCTCCCTCTCCAGGTGGCTTCCTTTTGAGCACTCTAGCACCAAAAAGGGCAGCCTTGACATTGACCCTGTGTACTCAACATTGTGTCCCAGGATCACATCTACACATTCCACATCAAAATTCCACCTTCACATGTTTTGGTACAGCGTTGCGTCATGCTCGACGCAATTACTTACGGCCAGGACTGCATATTGAGAACAAGTGCCTGAATGAGTGTGCCTCTAGAAAGACACAGGCTAAAACTACAGAGTTCTTTCAGAACTAGCATTGAGGAATTTATTGTTTACGAATTGGTTTATGCATTGGCGGTTGATTTTTGAAGTTTTGTAGTTGTTTCATGCCCCTAGAGGCGAGTTTCACGTTAGTGAAGAACTCCAATTTAGTGAACTTCATGCTGCTGACCGATGGATTCACTAAACCGAGCGTCGACAGTTTGTCAGTAAGTCTGTCCCTCTGTCAGTCTGTCGCGAGGTTGGCGAGGCTCCAAACGCTCTACCAATTGCCCCCAAAGCTGGTCAGCAGACGCTACTTTTCACAGGCCGTGGACTTCAAGACCAATTCGAGGTATAAAGTTGCATTTACTGCAGAGCATTGGTCAGCAGACAGGAGCACATGGGCGACCCGGAGCGAGTGAGTGAGAGTAAATTTGAATATAATAACTGCTGTTTATGATTGCGCAACGCTAAGCAAACAGTAGATTGCAAGGATGAACGTACATTGTGCGTATGCTATTTTTCACGTCAACATTTGGGTACGTCAACAACTCTTTCAATGCTGATATGATTAAATTAAACTTCAAGCTTGTCAACGCAATTTATGTTTCTAGAAAAAGTTTGTTCATGAATATCTTTGATTTTGATTGCATTTTTTGAAAAGAAAAATATCAACAGAAATAGGTCAACTTCTGTCAAAGGGGGACCATCTGTACCTTGGCAACATTGCGGGCAAATTTTTGAAAGGCACTTTGATGAGACACTAGTGTCAAATAAGCTTATCTTTACCTGAGCTTAAAATGGACCCGCGCAAAATTCCCACGTGATGCACCTTCTTTTTGCTTGTTCTTCTCCCCAAGCCGTAGTATAATAGCGTGACTCTTTACCTGTACAAAGTTTACATGCATCTATGCTGAAGTGCAAAATGCAGGCGTGCCTGATGTTTCCTTGGCTCCTTGTCTCGCCAGTGCTTCTAGTCTGTGCGCTCCTAAACCTCCATTAGTTTGCTCCACAAATATCGCACTATCTTGTTTGAAGCTTCTCACACTAGGTTATTGACTGCTTAGCTAAACAGTATTGGTTGTGCGCCGTATGACACAAGATGACGACAAGAAGTGTATGAGGATATATGCACATATGCTGCGGTATGTGTGAGTTTTGAGGTGATGGAGGTGCGCAATGATGGAGAGGGATGCTTCTTCTCAAGCATGTTATCTAAGAAAATTGCTGATTAAGTAGGTCGTGCAGACAAGATGTTACTTCAGTAGCTTCGTGTCTTTTGCATGAATGCTACGTGAATGGTGTGTGGGTGCGAACAACACGCCAAAAGTTGTATTTTTACAAGAACTAACTAAGTAAGAAACACGGCTCAGTACATAGATGGAACGAAAGTTGTTTTAACACTCTCTTGATAGTTCGCGGTCACTTCCAAATGTAGAGATAAACCATTCTGCCATCAGAAGTGAAATAGCAAAGCGCGAAGGAAACTGGTGTCTGTGTTTCGCAGTGACTGGAGTACGCGACGTGCAACTTGTGCCACAGGGACAGCTCCAACTTCGTCGACATGTTGCACACGAAGCAAGTGTGGATCCTAATCCTCTTCTGTGCAGTTTACATCTCCTGGGGCCTGACGGACTCCATCCAGGCACCCTTCTACCCGATCGAGGCAGAGTCCAAGGGAGCCACCATCTCTGAATATGGCTTCGTCTTCGGGATCATCCACCTCGCCATTTTCGTCAGCGGCCCGATCTTCGGCAAGCACATGCACGCCCTTGGACTGAAGAACGTCTACATCTTCGGGGTGATTTCCACGGGAGTCTGCGCACTTCTCTTCGGTTTCCTTGACTTTGTGCACAACAAGGTCTGTCTATAAATGTCTCGAGTTAAGAAGTACGTGTACTGCATACGTACTCAGTCGTGAGAGTTGGGTGAAATTGATTTGGGACTTCTTTCGCCACTTGCGTTAAGCCAAGTGCAAGAATAAGAATTTATAAAGGCAGGAAAGTAGTGAAAAGTGGAGATTCCCAACTCTACTCGTGAAAAATGCTGCTCACGATGCTCCTTAACTGGAGCTACTCATTGTTTTCGAGGGACGCTAAATATGGACCACCCAAGATTTTTTGCGTATACATTTGCACCGCTTTTTAGGTGACCTTCCTCGCCTACTCGTACATACTTCGTGTCCTAGAGGGCGTCGCCGAAGCAGCGTCGTGGAGCGCGGTATTCGCCATGCTGCTGCAGATGTTTCCCAACAATGTTGCCACCGTGTATTCCTTCACTGAGGCGTCGTTCAGCTTCAGCGAGATGATCGGGCCGACGCTCGGGGCCTTCCTCTACAGTATAGGGGGATTCGTCCTGCCCTTCGAATTGTGCGGAGTTCTGTGTCTGGTCACAGGTGAGAGTTTGGGCTCACGATGTAGTGCTACAAGGGACGACATCTACCTAAAAGTTAAACTATGATTTTTGCTCTGATCTGGAGCAATTTTTATTTGCACTCCAAATATTCCCGTGCACAATCATGTCATATCCACCTACCGCCACTTTCTTGGCTTCTCCTGGCAATCACTTCCAACACTCACTGCTATTTCGCCGCGTGTCGTTCCAGGTCTCTGCACCATTTTGGTCATACCAAGTAATCCTTCCAAGGTAAATAGTCCTGAGTCTCCGCTGCACAAAGACTCCATCCTACTGAACAACAACCAACTTCCCATTGAGTCTCCGGAGAAGACGAACGCGCAACTTCACCAACACACGTCCACTCAGATCCTGCCTGTCCTGAAGAACGTAAATGTTCTCCTTGCCCTCTCTGGGACCGTGTACGCAGCGGCTGTGCAGGGCCTGCTGGAGGCGTGCCTGGAGCCCTATCTAGAGCAGTTCCACTTGTCCATCACCAAGATCGGTCTGACATTCTTGGCACTGAGCGTGCCCTACTTCATGGCGTCACCGTTATGGGGCTATTTCTGTGACCATCTCTTCGCGCCGGAGCTTGTGCAGTGCGCCGGATCCATCCTCGTCGTGACTGGATTTTTGGCCTTAGGTCCAGCCCCCTACTTGCCTGTGGGACCCAACTATCCCACTTTGGTAGTGGGTCTGGCCTTCCTGGGGATTGGCACTGCGGCGGGCTTGGTCGCATCCTTCTCTGGCGCCCAACAGGCAGCGCTGGTCGAGCGGGATCTACCCGCCCGCGACATCTACCCGGCCATTTCCGGCATCTGGACCAGCTCATTTGCTCTGGGCAACTTCCTTGGTCCTTCTGCCGGGGGGCTCCTTTACGGTTCAATTGGCTTTCGGAACGCCACTGCAGTGTTTCAAGTTATTGGCGTCGTTCTCATGGCTGTGGATGCCTATAGAATATGCAGGATGAAGAAACAGAAGCAGACGATTGTTCTAAGGAAGGTGAAGGGAGATACTGTGGATCTATACGAGCGGTTGTGACCTCACAGAAAGGATTGTGGTATTATTTGAACCGTAGTGCAGCACATTCTAAACTCACTGCGCCGACCTCATCTGCTGCACACAGCAGTACCAATACAAAGAGTGTGCTTTTACCATGGGGACGACTTGGCGTGTGATCAACGGTATTAATTTATTGTCACATACTAAACATTAGCGTAAAGTGAATTGAACATAATGGACTCGTGCGAAAAAACAGGGATAAAATAAAACGAAATGAAAGAAATCAGTCGTTTTTGTCTCATGAAAAGAATTTCTATAGAAGTATTTTCACGGACTGGACATGAATTGGCAACAGCAACATTACTTGCAGTTGGAAGTACAAGGTGCAATTTATTCAGGTTTACATTTTGATGCTTGACTCGCGGGGCCTCGAACACCAGGGCGACATGTTTAAAATGGTCTCCATGCCACTTTAGAGTAATGCCGAGACCAAAACTGACCCTGGAAGCCTGGATTGTTTTCAAGGCCCTATGGAAGTCAGGCTGCTCCCGCTGCCGCTCTTGTGGTGCCTGCTGGTGACTTTGGCCCAGCTTCACAGCTGTTTTCTCATCTAAGAAGTGAGCGACTGTTGAAATATATTTTGTTTTCCTGGAAGTTCCCGATAACGGACTTGGGAGGGGTGTGTGTGCTGTAGATGAACTATGGCTCCTCTTTTGGTCAGTTGACGACGCTCCATTTTCTGCAAAAGAGATGGGATTTGTCTGCTGGACTCGCTTCTCCACCTTGACCTCGTGTTTGGCAGCAGATTTCTTGTTCTGTCTTTTGGCTGCGGTGGCTCCTTCCTGGCCTTCTTCAGGGCGGCCTCCGCCTCCTTCACTTTCGTTCCAGTCGTAACAGATTGTAGATTATCCGTTTTCCCTGCCTTGGGGGCGGACACTGGATGTAACTTTAATATTGCCCAAGGATGAGGTTTCGTGACTACAGCACTAAATGTTGCTACGTAGTAAGTTGCAATCAGTCCAAAAGTGGAAGTGTCTTGGCCATCCTGATGGCATTTGCTGACTGCCAACATCCTTACATAGCAATCAGAACAGTGCACCGTTCCTTCAGGAGAGTTTTTAGGAAATTGCAGGACAACATTGCTGATTTTAGCAGCGTTACACGGACGAGACTTCCACCTTCTGAGTCATTGAAAAATCAGGGCTGTGTGTGAGTGTTTCTTTGGTGCGCCAACTTCATCCCCCTGCATGTGTGTCTGTCAGCTTTCCAGTGCGATCGCTATAGCCCAGCAGGGGACACCTATTGAACGTACAATGTAGGTAGAATAGACTAAAAATGACTCAGTATTGTGTTCGTTTCACCGCGGAACAAAGAGCACAGTCCACGTATTATTCCGCATATGTGCAGCAGAAAGCTTCAACCAGCGTACACTGCACGTACGTGAAGGCCTAACGTTGACTTCTGTTAGTGTTAACTGGCAGATGGAGCTTTGGAGGATATGAACCTGGGTTATCTGACATTTTGTCTCAGTCTTGAAGGATTTGACTTGACGGTTAGGTCACCGGTACGTTTAACTTCCCACGAGCACATGTATGCATATGTCTGTGTGTCGATGTGACTACCACACTTTACACGTAGACAGATTGTGTACCATTTTCTTGGTTCCGGCATCCCCCTGCATATCATCCACCACATTTATGCACTAGCGAGCAGGTTTTTCGCGTTCCTGTTTGTCAGTTGCCCTTGTGTGTGACCCAGAAGTACCCGCAACAACCAAGGTAAGCATAAACGGCCAATCTTATGCATCTGCAACAACAACGTAAGGGTACGTACATGTAGACAGGTATAATATTATTAAGTAACCCACTCTCTCATGCTCTGAATGCCCTACACCCACCACAGCATGTGTGTCAGAACAGCAATGGCAGGTACTACTGGAGAGAGGCTCTGCTGGACGGTGCAGTTCTAAAAGTGTACTTGTAAGGTACACCAACACACAGTGTATTGTATTATACACTACACTGAATATTGAAATGAAGACAAGGACACCATGACAGGTACCATAAAGTGCGGATTAGAGTGCCACCCAAAATAAAGAACCAGGGGCACTACATTGGCACTCAGTGCTGAATAGCACACTGAGGTACTCTAACAGGTACAGGTCTCGGTACATTCGGATCAGTTTCTAAAAGGTGATGATGCATAGTTATTGTTTCCTCCCTTTTTTAGTTTATACTCTGTAATATTTTTGACCTGGGTCAGAGTTGTAAAAAATCACTTTATGTGATGGTTTTGTCCAATTTTCATCAATAAAAGCCTACGCTTCTGAGTTCTGAGTTAAGGTAGTGCCAAAAAGAAGTGTACCAGAATACTCTTGAGGAATTTGATGAGGTTGCCCAACCCCTGAGTGCTAAATTTGGGTACTGAAACTCACACTTTCCGGGCACTGGGTGTCCCAGAGACTCTTATTTAAATGTAAGCCCCCTTATCGTACTTGCACTTGAACGCACAGAGAAATGAAAAAAAATAATGAAAGAGAGGAGGGACACACACCAGAAACCCAATCTCAGCTCTTTGATTATGTTCAAATTCCGAGCAATTGACCCCAGAACATGTTTAGTTGGTGCAAGTAAACGGAAAGTGTTTTGAAACTAAAACTTTGATAGAGTAAGACGCTAAATCTGCAGTGCAGCAGGACCTAGCCAATGACCACTATTGACGGCACGACATATGTACAGTATGTGTCGGCGGGAATGAGCGAAATTGGCATTTCTCCACCTGAACTCAGGGACTTTGCAGAGTTCCTCGGCATTGAGGGAAGTGCCCGGGGGTTGCGTATTCCCCAATTCTGCCCCTGTTACTCCGCGAAATGGCAATTTTCGCTCATTCCCGCCGGCGTAAGTAAGGATACCACTTTGAAATGGAAAATTGATTCCCATGAGCTGTCAAGAAAGGGTGGTAGAAAGTGATCTTTTATCCTTTTTTATCAATAATCACATAACCTGCATCTGTTCCGTGTGTGTGCGTGAGACTACTAGTCTCCAATTTCATGAGACACTGGTCAACTTATCAGCTTTCGAATGTTACACTGCTATAGGACCTGACAATGCATGATCAGGTGATAGTAGGAAGGGTGTTAACATCTGACATCCAGGACGAAGAATACAGAATGTTCAAGATAGCCTTTGGTAATATTACACAGACAAACGCCACGATTTGAACATATACCATTTACTTTAAAGCTTTCAAGGAGAAGTTTTTCTGCGAGTAGACTCTGATCATGAAGTGACTTGGGCAATCAGCTTCAAAGGTGGCTGGGATGATAACGTAGGCTCCGGGTGAGAGCTCGAAGCGGGCGAACACCTCGCGGTAGTTGATGTAGGGGCCGGAAGTCCCAGCGTCGTAGTTGTACAAGAAGTGAGACTCGTCTAGTCTGAGCATAACTGTGTCATATGGAGAAGAAAACAGGTTCGAAAAGCTGTGATCGCTACCTTTTGTTCGTCCCATTAGCCAGATATATGCAGAAGCCAATCTGAAGCAGCTTGACTTTTCTGTCACGTTGACTTCTGCGGTGCTCTTGAGCCAGACTGATTATGACTTCGCATTTTGGATCCTACGTAGACGAAAAGTTGAAGTTAAAACACCAAACGCTGACTAATTCATCACCCACGAAGCAGCTCATACCTGAAGGTTATGATTTGAGTCCTCCTTCCTGTCTTCGTGGTCGTCCGCCTCGTAGACGGTGAGCAGGAACTGGGGGTTGGTGGCGAAACGACGGAGGTCATTGCGACAACCTCCGGCACTCAAGCCTGAATAGCATAACAAACCAACCATTGAGGCTGACGAGGCTGACTTATATCCGTATAGACAATGACTTGTGATGACTAACCCAATTTCCACTCTCCAAATGTGACTTTGACTGCCTGCGCCTCGTCAACGGCACCATCATGGTTAAAATCTGGTCCGAGAGTGCAGATCGAGACCTCCTCGAATTGAGAGCAGAAGTCTCCAAAGAACTCCATCCAGAACTCGCCATCGTACAGGCTGTGCAGGCCCATGGCTCTCTTGGTCTTCTCGGGTACCAACGCCCACTGAGGATCGTTGTCATTCCAGGCACCTGAAGCGATCATATGACTTTGTAACTTAGGGTGAAGTTACGACGAGCTAATCACTCTCACCTGTCCACTCGTTCTTATCGCCCCAGGGGTTTCTAACCCTTATGAGGTGGACCCTGCCAAGTTGTTCAGCGACAACTCTGTACAAGCCGGTGATAGTGTAAGCATGACCTTGGACCAAACCATTCTAAATGACAAAGAGGACAGTATCATTGTAAATCGTCATGAAAATGTCCAGACGTCTCTGGTACTTGATCGGCCTTATGCGCTTGTCTCCAGTCGCCCTTCCTGGAACAGGTGATGAATGCCTGTGATGCAAAAGATCGCCGGAGATATCTAAATAGGAATATATGCGATCGTCGTCACAAATTACAGAAACAGATCTGGTACCGTACTTGTAGAGGGTCTTCAGCATGGCCGGATTTTTGAGCTCGTACCGCTCAGCCAGCCCGCCTGTGAGATCCACCATAGCCTCTATGGGCATCCCGCCTTCAATGGCCTCATAGCTGCCGTGCAACTTCGCCATGGCCTTCTCCAGCAGCGCCACCCAGAATTCGTTAGGGTCCGAGCACCTGTATTGACGAATTAAGAGGCATGTGCGGTGCCAAGAATCTGCATCTTCTTTCTCACCTCGAGTAGCAGTAGATGCCACTCCTCTGAGGCAGTCGATCGTCGATGAATACACTCTGCCAGTGGCCGTAACGCCAGATGCGGACGCGGATCATCCCGGTGTATTCGGGACCCTGCAGCACCTATAAATTGAAGCAAAAGGGTCAGCCTTGCAGAATTCTTATGATCTTTCGTCATAGTCTCACCTGATCCGGAGGCATGACCTTTTGCAGCAGATCTTCCCTCTTAGCTATTGCTGCACACGTAGAAAGAAGCCAGCAGTCGCCTAAGTTGCCCTGGATCACGTCCTTTCGGCTGGTGCCATCCACGTAGATGGAAGGATTTTCAGCTAATTCGCGGGGTCGCTTCCATGTATACTACACAGCAAAAGATTACACTTGAGTGTTCAATGGTAAGCCGGAGGTGAGTGTACGCATCATTGATACACATAAGTGTAATTACATGTACATATAAGTTAAACTAAATCAACTGTTTAGCGAACTATATTTGTTGCAAGACTCCATTTCAATCCATACCAGTCAAATGAAATGAAGAATTCATCAGTGTTTGGGTCCCCTCACTGCCTTCAAGGTTTTATAGTCACAGGACATAAGGGCGTTAGGTCAACATTACAAAGTTAAAGGGGACCAGCTAAGTTACTTTCCAGATGCTAGACTGCAGTCAAATGTACTTAAAAATAAGGTGTGTTAAATTTTGCTTTCCAAATCTGAACACCTCGTGTTATGACCCGAATTTTTGTGGTAACTCTTTTTGGATGAGAGGGGGGTTAAAACGACTTTGCTTCTTTAAAACCAATTGATCTCATCTTCACTCTTTGTCGTTAGGTAAAAAACCTGAGCTGCACTCAGGGAAATTCCGAAATTTTCGTTCATTGGTCTTGCCCAATATATGAAGTGTGTGCCGGTGTTTGCTTGGGCATAGAGCGTTGAGATAGGTGAACTTATTCCCAATGTTCTTATACCTGCGACAGCTCCTCCGGCGATCTCTTGCTATAGAACAGGGAGGACGAATCTGCTGGGAAGTCAGGATCTTCAAAAAGTCTCCCATCTACCAAGTTTCGCAAGATTTCATCGGCGCGTTCCTCGCTCATCTGAAGGCCAAGTCGTCCGTCCCCAATCTCGCCGGCGTCGTTCATCTCGTAGGCGCCTTCTTCGCCTGTTACGGAGAAAGATTGTACAGCTTGTATTAGACGAGCGTGGCTCTAAATGTAGTGATGTCTGAACGTGTCTTTCTCACTCGTATTTTTTTGCAGTCGATGTCGGTGGGGGCGGCGGCGGCCGAAACACACTGACAAGAACTGAGGCTTGCGGAAGATACTTTTGCGGCCGCCACCGCCTGGAAGTGAGGAGGAAGACTCAGGAAAAGTGGACTGACTCCGAAGTTTCCGACAACTCTTTACTGTTACTCATGCGTGTGGTCTGTTTGCGGTCTCGTTACCTGTCTTTGGCCTCTGCATGCACCAGTCCCTGATCTCGACCTTGGCGGGTCGTCCGGCGCCATCACCGTCAACCGGGGATGCGGCCGGGCTGACTCGAATCTTTGGGTCGGTCGAGGTCGAGGAAGCCGTGGCAGAGACGATGCCGGCGAAGCCATTTTGCCTCCGGTTTCTCCTGTTGTGTTTGCTGAACTTGGTGCTCAGGGGAGACGAGGTTGACGCCGACTGAACCGTATCCGGGGAGGGCGAGGGCGCCGGCGAGCTCGTGTTGCAGCCCATGGCACCACTCACTCTTGACACATTTTATTACTTGCGCACTGACTTAAAAAGTATGTTGGTGTTAATTTTCTTTTCTAATAATTATTCCACAACTGCGCCCCGGACTTGATCGTGATTCACCGCTAATGACTCATCCTCCATCCGGGTTCGAGCCTCTCCCGTTGAGTCTGCCACCATCTAGGAACTTATGTGGTCTATATCAAGCGCACCGCGTAGAGAGCACGAAACTGTGGTGGGAAATGCAAGCACGACCTGAGGTGCCCCGCCTAGAGGACAGAAAAATTCCAGTCGCCTCACTGCCCAAGGTAGAATCCAATATGAGCGTAGCTTTCTAATGGGCCCCTCTCGTGTGAGGGGTTCCCTTTCTTTTATCAGGCACATATAGGGCTTTGTTATATTGGAACAGATAGCGTCGTTACAACGAAACCGTGCACTTAAAAGTGTCAGGCGATCAGAACGGTTGGATCGTGGACGCGTGCAAGTCACTGTCCCAACATGGCGCACGCGTCTGCTTCAACAGCCAAGGACAGACACCAAAATATTAGGTGCGCCTGCAAAGAATTAGGTCAGCACGTAAGAGACACTACCTGGAATATGAGTCTTTTCGTCACCTCCTGAGCATTTCCATTGAGAGAGACAAACGAGTTGGGGTGAAGTGCGAGCCCAGAGCCCAGAGAACCAAGGTCCTTTCTCGCTTACACACACAGGTACGAGTACTAAGCTGCACATCAGCACATGAGGACTGGCGTACCAAAACTCTGCGATTGACGCGCAGTGCAGACAAGGACGACCTTTCCTTCTTTAATAGAGAACTCTCTTCTCTCTTTCCGCGTGCGTGCGTGCGTGAGTGCGTGCGTTTGTTTTGAAGTACGATCGGTCGAATTTGACTGAAGTACTAAGCTAACTTTGTACGTGACCAATACATAAGGAGGTAACCAAACACAACATTCAATACTGTCTGCGCGAGACCCCACCCCAACGACGCACATGTTCGTTGCAACCCGACCCTAACGTTATCTGTCGCAGCAGTAAATGCAAGACACAAGGTGTGCATTTTTCATGGACATTTATATTCTCCCGAAATCTTTTCCTTCTTGAGTCTCTGGTCCCCCGCAGCTCTTCTCTGTGAGTTGATTGCCTCTTCAGTCACACCTGGGCGATTAGATTGCTGTGGCCACACCTGACATGGTCAGTGGGCAACAGCTCCGTGCAAGGTCAGGGACTGGGGCTACTGTCACTCCCACGTGGTGTAGGCCAGGCTCCCTCCCAACGCGAGCACGGGGCCCATCCTTGTTGGAAAACATAGGCCTGAACAGCGACGTTCCCAACCCTTGGCAACATTTTCTCCTTCTCCATTCCTCTCCTGATGAGCTCCCCCTCCGAGGTGTCAAAGTACAAAGGGTTCAATCAGCAGGATTTAATGGGAAATTGCTTTTCGGCAGCAAGAGCAAGAGCAGCAGTAAAAGCGGGCGGTCACTCACAAATTCACCCCGGACAATTGAAGCGAGACGAACTACGGGACTAAGAAGTGTCGGGAGCGCGAGGGGGAGAGGGGGAGAGAATGGGAGGGGGAGATGGAACTCCAAGCGCTGTACTTAAACTTATATAGTTTCTCACACACATTTACCATATTGGAAGACTCTATTACCTCGTTCAGAGCCCAGAGTTTCATTTCTGCCAGTGCTGGCGCTTCACGGTCTGAGATTCCCACCTGCTGAAGAGGGGTAAAACTCCCCTGCCCCCGCCCCCGCCCCCTTTGCAGAAGCCAGCGGTGTGCGTATTGTGCCTCCACCTGGTGCGTCGTCGAGGAGCTGAGCTGGGACTCCCGAAAGGAATCCTTTGGAGGGGGAAGCAAAGGAGAAGAGGTGTTCACTTCTGTACAGCTGTAACAATGGAGACAGAGAGTCTGGTGGGGTCCGTAGGGTCAGCAGCAGCAACAACAACAATAAGAGGAACAAATCTGACCAGCGGCAGCAGTTGGTCTGCTCCTCTTTTGATGATCTCTGACCGTCCTCTCAGTAACGAATCGGCTCTCTCAGAGTGCACAAGCTGTCCCGCCAATGTCGAGCTTCTCGGCAATGTGTGAATACGCCAGTTACTCGTGAACCGTGGTTTTGCTTAGTCTCCCACGTGCTGCAACAAGAAGAATCTGGAGCTTCAGAGTCTCTCTTTTCGCACACCCAGCAGAAATCACAGTGCTCTGACTTCGTTTGCGGCGGGAAGAAAAGAAACTTGTCCGCAAAATGCAGCAGGGTTGGTTCTGCTCATCGTCAAGACTCTTGACGAAGTTGTGGTAGAGGTGGACGAAAATATCGATTTTGACGTAATTGCCATTTACTTTGCTTCAGCTCCTGCAGCAGAGGGACACAAAAAAATTGCGCGTGCGCGCACGTAGAGAAAAATCATTCAGTGTCCGGTGGTGGCTTCGTAACATCGACGTCAATCGGAGAGGACAAGTCGCAAAAGTAGGACGAAAGTGCAGATTTCGCATGCTCCTTTTTTGCCGGGGAAAAGCGCGTTTTTCTCTGCGACCAAGATGCAGACAGGCCACAGCAGAGGCGTCTTGCTGCCCAACTTCAGCCCGTCCACCACGTCCTCGTCCACCTATTTCTCGGGTGAGGAGGGCAACGGCCCTACCAGACTGTTGAGTCATCCCGTCAGCAGGACGTTGAGCAAGAAGGGTGCTAATCTCATAACGCCTGGTCACGGCCAGAACGCGGCCACCAAGGTGAAGGCCACGTCCGATTTCAGGGAGTCACTGGGCGGGAGCCTGAGCGAGGAGGAGCTCAGGGATCGGTACTACGAGTACTGGGAGCGAAAGCAGGTAAGAAAGGTCGTGATGAATGAAGAACTTGAGTCTGATGGTCGCTCTGAGCAGCGAGTGCACAGACCGAGCTCGTACCGGGCCACGTACGAGTTGTCCCCCCTACACCTGTCGACTGCTGTGCGGTATTTCTGTATTTCACCGCTGTCACACCAACGTTCCTCACGCTGCGCTTTAGTGGTCACAACTTGGCAAAAGTCATTACAGTCGACGTTCGATTTCCGCACCTTCAGTTTTGGCAAAAAAACTCACGTTCCCAAAACGTTCTGCTTATTTAACCTATTCCATGTCACCCGAAGCCAATATTTCACTTAACCAAAATCCTTGGTCATTATCAGATCCTACCTCCGTTTTGTTAATACATACGAAGCTAAAAACACATGGACTAAGCTAATCCTCATTTGCTCTAGGTCAGCCTGAGTGGCATTATCGACTGCTTCTGGCATTGAATTGAACTGAAGCACTTTCTGATTCAGTTCTGTCATAAGCAACTTGGCTTTGAGAGCTCTAAGGAGACACGTGTGAAAATCGAACGTCAACTGTCTCACCATATGCTTTTGTTTTCTCCCGAAATTTTGGCGTCCTGGTCGTAATTCAAAGTAAGTCGCGTTTGTCTGGCGGGTAAGACACCCCCTCATCATCTCACGTCTTTCTCCTTGCGGCAGGCAGGGACTTTTTTCCGCTCGCTTGGGGTCTGGCGGGTCGTGTGTGTCAGACAGATGTGTCTGCGCCGCCCGAGGCCTGATTGGCGCCTCACACGGTGTGCGCGTCAGTACACCTGCAGCGATCACATCATGCAAGCAAGCAAGCAAGCAATTTCCCTCGGTGCCATCTGACAGCGGAGAAATGCAAGATTCCCCCTTTGCCACCTTCTTGGAATCAATTTGACGTGCGTACATTGTATGGCAAATGCGAGCGTGGCTGGTGGCAGAGGCATTAATGAACTGCTTTTCTCTTCCCACGACCAGCCAAAAAAACCAGAATAATCTGTGCATCCTCTGCGATCCTGTTGGCGTCTGTTGGAGTGTGAACAGAGCGAGGAAAAAGAAGTGTTTCGTGCATGAGCGCGTTAATGAATAGTAATTTGGAGTCATCAGTGCTGTTGAGACAAACGCCATCAGTCTCTCCCTTATGCATTATGGCACTAATATTTTGGTTGCCGACAACTATTTCAATGTTGCCGCAAACCTTTTCTCACGTGTTCTTCCTGGAAACGAATACTCCAGAAGAATGGATGGAGACAAGCTCACAGACAGGCCTTGTCGAGTCTGGAAGTCTGGAAGTGAAAATCCTGAAAATGAGGGCTGATTTCGTAACATTTCACCTCTGAGAGGACAAAGAAAAGTATCTGTGCCCACGTACTTTGAAAGTAGGAAACGATCGTAATGGAGATTGTAGAAAAACTCTACCCCCTGCACTACAGACAGTGTCCGTGTACGTACATAACCTGTGGGACGAGAGAACATTTGCTCGAGTCACGTCTCAGGTGGATTCAGAGCACGTTTCGCCAACTCCAGTGGATAGATTAAAATAGCGAGAGCTCGTTTGTACGTTTATTCCAGTACCTCAATGGTCTCCTTTTCCTTCTGGCACCACCACCGCCTTGGTACTGTACTCCGCCACGTACTTGGCGTGGACGCCGTTGTTGTCTCGCTCAAGTAAGACGCTCGCAGACGTCACCATGGGCCCTGGAAACGCTTTGTCAGAGATAATAAGCCTTCTCTTCGTAGCGCACGCGTGGCGTCCTAGCAGAAGATGCATGATGTAAGAGTAGAAGGGCCCCTCTGGGCCCTCCCCCTTGGGCCACTTGTTCCATAAAGGGGAGAAATCGCTTCCTTTGGCGCCTTTAATTGACGCTGCCGGGATTTTGGCAGCAGTTTGCTAAATGGACTCGCGGACCAAATTCCTGTAGCCGTTGCGCAAGCGCCATTTCGGCTCGGCCTTGCCAAAATTTACGGTCTGGAGAAGGGCGTCTCCATTCCTGTTGCGCTGGACAGAGAGAGGTGTGAGAATTGCCTAAATCACAGCCCTTCGCCACCCTCTGTTCAACGGGCAGGCCCAGCAGGCCCAGCAGGCCCATCAAGCGTTAACCCTGTCCTCACTCCAGTGCAAAGTGGGAGCAAATCTGTCCCAAAACCGCGGCAACGTCCCAACAAATGACGGAGTCAGGAAGTTGTCCAGGCCTGTCCCAAAGTCAACAGGACATGCGACGTGACGCCAGAAGTTTTGCAAGACATATGGAGATGCACCTCCTTTTTCCAAATTACACACATAACGACTCACTTACTCGCTGGCTCGTTATAAGTAGGCCTTTTTTCCATTCTTGGCTCTCAGCTGGTCACGCTTCAAAGGATTCCTCCATGATTGTGTGTGTGAGAAGAGGAACTTTCTTTTCCCGCATGAATATTTTTATGGTGGCTTGGAAATGCACTCTCAGGAGGAAGACAGAGCGACCATCTGTGTCTGTCCGAGTCGTCGTTTTTCTCTTTGCCGCTTTAGCTACCGTGAGATAATGGCCTGTAGCACATTGACTACTTTTTTTTCTCTCTCACGCAATAATTACCCTCCTTTCTCGGTGAAATCTTGGTAAAAGTTGCGGTGATCTGGATGAATCTCTAAAGTGTGACTAAAATCCGTCCCAGGCGGATTCGTTCGTCGAAATCACTCCGGAGGAGACGGGTGCAAATGCAAATTCACAGAGCTTTTTCCCAGCTTCACCCATTCAGTCTTGTGACAGACACGCCTGGACTCATGATGAGTCTGGCCAAAGACTTCTCATGACAAAGCAACATTTTTTTTTTGTCTTTTGACAAAATGTGCGACCCCTTTTTTTCAATGGAAATAACGGCTTTGTAGGTGTTTGTGCTACTGAGCAATCATTCTCAGCCAAGGGCTTCTCATTTATTCTCTTGCTCTGGTGAAAGTTTTTCCAGAACTGCAAACGTATTAATTTGGTTTCAGGGGTGCCATAATTTGCCGGGATATGATTAATCCTCGCCGACCTCCCCCGTCTGCCGTTGCCAAATTCTCTATTAAGAAACCCTTGTGTTCATCCTGGCAGAAATTCCACTATAGATGACTTTCAGCGTGAGTTTGCCTAGAGTAAGCACTATAAAATGCGTAGCCATGAAGGGAATTCTCCCAAATTTCATTTCATAATTTTCTTTAGTAGCCTCCTAAAAGAGGGAGGGAATGCGTGACTGAAATAACACGGAGTTTGTCAAAACGCTTGCCGGAGTGGAGGAAAATTACGTCGTAACAAAATCTTGCGCAGATCCATCACAATTTTCCTCTGCGACCTTGTGAGCTGACCAGAAATGAGCCTCTCAGGAGTATCCCAAGGACTCCGAGACTTGGTCAAATGCGTCACGAGCATGGCATATTTTTCCATCACCCTCAACTCCCATCCCTTCTGCAAATGCCGACAATTGGTGATGGAGGAGGCAGGATTCTCCACATAACCGAGGTTCGACCAGAACCGATCTGAGGCACGCTCTTGTTTGGCCAGCAAATTTGTCCCTTGAAACTTGACACTCCAGATGATGTTATCGTGATTGGACACTTGCATCATCCTTGTTTTCCCCCTTTATTAATGTGGCACCCCCCTTCCCCTCCCCCCCCCATGGACGTCATGTATGTACGTACTCACGTAAGTCAGCATTCCGGTGCTCCTAATGGTCACGGCTTTTTGATCAGCGAAAACATGTGGGAATTGAAGATGAAGAAATTGCTGACAATTCAATGCAGGTGGCAAGAAAAAGTTAAATGAAAGGGCAAGTAGTGCCTCCTTGCTAGGCATACATGCTCGCTTTGTCCTTCGTAGTCACGCTACACGCTTGGAATATTCGCATACATTCTTCATTCGCTGTCAAAGGAAAGAAGCCTTGTAACCCCTTTTTCTTCCAATGGTGCCTTGTGTATAGGAGTAGTTTAGGCTGCACAAGACGACCCATGTGCTCAAACTCTGTGCACCAGAGTAGCTCGCACTTATCAATGTGTGGGGCACAAAGGGAATTGCCTGTCATTGTTTGAACCATCACTTCCATACCCAAGTAGGGCGTCACCTCTATTATTAACATTGTGGGGGCAGCAGAATCAGGTGTCTTTGTTATCATCAAAAAAGTGGGCCTTAACGACGTCACAGGCGCTGAAGTGAATGCCAACAGTCACCACTCAGCGGTTTGGACGCTGCCATCAAGTCGCATTTTCCACCCTGCAGAACTCTTGTCTAAGTAGTGGCTGATCTCGCCGCTCACTGATGTTGTTATTGGTGGGGTGGGAGGGTTTTTTTGGCTCTTGTCTCCTGATGTCCCATTAAACTCTGAAAAAGGATCTTCACGGTCAATGAAGGGAATAAAATATCTCGATCTGAGGCTGGATAAATGCCAGGGGTTACCTTTTTTGTTGCAGTTCGAATGTTTTTTTTGATTTTCAAGGCGTAACCGTCAATGGTTCTGCACAATTAAACAAGCTCTTTGTTTAAGTTAAAAATCGGCTTTTTCATGTCATGAAGTCTTCATTTCATGCCCGATTCTCCTCAGCTATTAGAATGCCAGCGGCAACCACTATTTGCACGTACTACACTGACCGAAGAATTTCGTTAGTTTGTCTCAGCGCCTCACGAGTCACTGGGTGCCGACAAAAAACATGTACACTTTTTTACTCTACAGATTCCACGTCGTGCATTACACGGAAACACATCTTAAAGGACATCGCACATGCTGTGCATAAAAATGTCGGTGCAGTACATGTCATCCAGGAACTCGCAAGTGCATAAGTCACGCACTTTTGACCTTTGCATACATTCTATAACATTTATTCGTGGTGGGTGAAGTCTCCGACTGAAAAAGGTCAGTCTCATTTTGACCAAGGCTTTCATCGTGACCCTTCACCTGCTCCTCTTGCACATGGGGATGCACACGTGCAACGTACAGACAGACGCACAAGCTTTTGCTCCTGTCCTCATGTCCAATCCAGGAAAAACAAGCCTTAGTCAAAATTTGGCTGGAACTTCTTTGTTCGGGGGGCGACTTCTCCGACAATCAAGCATGTTGGAGAATGCCTGCAGGGGAGGAATTAAGTGAAAAGTGGTCGACATGATCAACCATGCACTCGTCCTCTTTAGAAGTTTCTGTATACGACGGGCCGGTGAGAACGAATCCCAAGCCCGTCTTTTCTACCTGGTCTGGCGATCTGTGATGGTCGAGGGCAAACACAACTTGTTTGAGGGGTTCATTAGAGCAGGCATAGCAAGTGTGCGCTCCGAACGCTCATTGAAGCACAATGAAGAAATATGTGAAGACCTGAGCAGATCAACATTCTGCCAACTTTCTACTCCTCGTGGAAGACGTCACCAACCGAGGGTCAAGCCTTCTTAGCATGGTCACCCTCTGCAGTGTCTTCTTCAGGTCAAGCATACAGGTCTCATCGCCTTCCACCTGTGGATTCGTTGGCACACACTCTGAGGCCAACGGGAATGGTTTTGCCTCCAGATAATCTTTCGCCGAACATTCCTTCGTGGAGGCCAGGAAGTGCAGGCAAAAGCATTTGTGGTCAACTGACTGATCTTGGCTGGCTAATGTGACAACTCATGGGGATCTCGCGTGAGCAGGAGTTAATAATCGCTACCTAATGGAAGAAGTTTCCTCCTTTGGACACCTTCACGAAGGTCACTTCTGAGTGGAAAAGAGCAGATTCTTCCGTCAACCAGAGACTCAAATGTAACTCACGCATCTGTCGCATCCGCCCGTGTAAACGTAATCTCAGTCTGAAGTTCACGCCATTTGCGTCGTACCGGTTAGTGGACGACTAAAAGAGCGGCTCCTTGCCTAATCGCTTCAGCTTGGCCATGGCGCGTGTAGCACGACGCATGTCTTTGTCCGTCCATGTCGTGGCCACCGACCACTTGGGTGGGATCTCACATTAGTCCGCGTCCCGTAGTACGCATCTCTTGTGGCTGTGGTAGACAAACATCTTCGAGTTCAACTCGACCACCGTGGAGCTGAAGTCAGCGCACAGGGGTAGGCCGGCGCGACTCCACTTGCCACTTGCTGTCGAACTGCCAGTTGGCGTCATCGGCAGGAATGTCCCAGACTGTTTTGATGGTGCATATGGGAAGCACCCTTTCCAGAAACTTGAGGGAGACCTAGGTGGCATTGACAATAGTTGAAACCCCACCCGGAGGACGACGGGCGCCCAAGGCGAGACAGGTTTCATAATGTGTAATAGAAGGCGGGGTCAGACGTCAACTTGCCCCCCCTCCCCTGGACCCGGTTTTGTACAGCTTGTTCTGAGCCTCTAGAGCTCCTTGATCGACGTCACACGATGGCGGAACCGACGGAAGGTCTTTAATGCAGTTGCTTCGTCTGCCATACGTCATTTTTCTTGCGGACTTCACAGTGGCACCGTCCAAGATATCTCTCGATAGATCAGGAAACGCATGGGGGCGACGACCATGACGAGAAGAAAGTCCTGAAGCCTTGACTCTGAGCACCCCGCAACAATCTTCTTTAAAAAAGCCCAATATTTGTATTTTCCACCTCTTGCTTTGCCGTTGACGCAATTCACTTCCTTACACACTTGACTCGAGGGGGTATCACTTTTCCCTTGTTGTGACATAAAGGGCTTCTGCTGGTGAACTCTTGTTTCCTCTCTGTCAAGACTGCAATTCCAACTGTGTGCCCGATTTTTCCGCCTGCAAAGAGCCAAACTTGTCAGTCAATGCGTCATTTTGATCGCCATTTCAAGGGCAGATAGACCAAAGTGTTACACTTTCGCGATGAAACTTATACAGAACTTATGTAGGTAAAAGTATATTGTGAAAAAGGAGGTGAATGGTGATACTTTAGTATATTACCTCCATGGTCTTAAGAGACAGCCATAGGAACGAGCCAGCTCAGAGGAGCTGCTGACCAAGATAGGCAGATTCACAAAGCAAAGCTGGTCGCAAACGCTTCTTCTGCCGAGGGCCAGGATATTATTGCGATTTGGCCATAGTCTGCTCATGACAGTTCATTCAGTGCAGTGGTACAAGGAGCGTGTGCCAAATTTCAACAAAATCCTGGCCTTTTATCACACATCCTGGCACAGATCTACGATTTCTTTTTACATTGCCCTTTCAGTTATGGATCAATGCATCATCGTGTAGCAATTTTGTGGAGGAACATGGTGAACCAGTGGTCGGTGAAGTCCAAAATGACAATACAGAACAGCCTCTAAGTTGTCAGTCTCCACAATGGCCTCCTTTATGTTCTTGAGTAGAGGCACTTGACTGAGAACACGCTCAATATCTGCATTGCGTCAGGCCAGGCAAACAAGCGTCTTAGAAATGTCCATGAACGGGTAGTCACCAAAGGAAATCTAACCACTGTGCACCTCAAGCTCGAAGAATGTTGGCTTCTGAGCTGGTCTCTGTCTGACCCAATGATGGCACTCTTCATTTGGATGTCAACGCAGGGTTACCAAAATACCAACTTCTTCTTATTTCGCGCTGGGCACCAGTCTTTCCTTTGAGCGCCACAGGGTGTCTCAGGTCGCCAATTGGGCACCGAGGCGCCGTTTTTGGAAACGCAGAGGTCCTCTGCCCACAAAAGCTTGTGGTATTGCAGGGCGTTGTCGCACTGCCGCCTCTTCCATGTCGGTGCATTGCTTCTTCTGCACAATTGGCACCGTTGTCGCTTGGTCAGGCCCGCCTCTGGGGCTACGCGCCATGCGGCACCCGCGCCCCAGCAAGTGCGCGTGGAGGTCAAAGCCACGATGCTCATTTCCGCGGACTCTTGACGATCTAAGATCACTGATCTTAAGGCTCATGATCACTTTTTCATGATCTGAGCCGATCTAACGATCATTTCCCAAGCCACGATCGCTGATGATCCAAATTTTGGGTGTGACAACATAACTTTTAATACTAGTTAAAACTACATTTTCAAGGGCAAAGCTCAGAATTGATTTAAGATCTGTCCCCTCTAGCGATGGAAACAGTCGAAAGTTTGCCAAAGGCAATAAAAAGTACGATTGCCTGTCAAAATTTCAACTTTTCTTTTTTTGTCGAAAATGTTCTCACTTTCTCTGACGCGATCTGATCTTGATCTGAACAAGGTTCGTCATCTTCAATGGGATCACTTTGTGAGTCTGTCCACTCACTACCTCCCATCAATGAGCGCTGACAATGTTATTCAGTAACTTTCAAAATCGAATCTTTCTTTTCTCGAAAAAAGGAACCAATTCTTGAAGTGATGGCGTCGGTTTCATGCCACTTATTTCCCCATCCGTCCAAGTATTTTTCCCACCGACCAAAGCGCTGTCGATGATGACAATGGCGGCGGCTTTCATGGCCATATCATGCCATTTTCTTTTCCCATCCAGAAGAAATAAATGAATGTTAACTGGGAAAAGCAACGGTATTCGCCACCAGTTACTCCTGCTTCCGGTCATTGCCTCTATTCATTGCCCACCCGAGTAATGGATTCACTCAAAGTCACGTCATTGTCAATAAGAGATCAGATTATCCGTCAAGGCCATCAGGGTCAGGGGTCAGGGGGAGCTTTTTCCTTTGCGTCATATTTAACTTTCCTCGATTTACCTCAAGTCGTGCACGCGATCATCAGCAGAGATAGAAGTTTGTAAGGTTAAGTCTATGCGTAAGCTCCTGTAAACACATGTGCTTGGTTTACGTGTCCCAGACAGGAGCGATCGATGAGAGAGAGAAAGAAAAACACAATTCAGCGGCTCTGAACATCTGGGCATTTTCACTTTGCACGAAAAACACTGATCTCCAGTAGACGCTGTTGCCGTTGTCGTACACGCAGTGCGCGTTGTACATGTGCCTGCACTGCTGCCACGTATTAACACACACACACACACACAGATTTCTACGAGGTTTAACACCTGCTATTTGAAATGCAATCTCTCTCTCAATCAAGCACGCACGCACATTTTGTGCTGTGTTGTTTTTTAAGAAGGATGATGTTTCAACAGACCTGACACCAGGCGGAATAAAAACAACTCTCGCATTCAGGAGGTTTTGCAAATCCTTGCCAGGGCGGGAAGAACAATTCATTGCGAAGGCCTCAACTTCCCACCATATTCGATTTCGCACAGGCGAATAGTTTCCCCTCCCCCTCCCCGCCTACTATGCTACATATCGATTCCACGTATCTCCGTGCATAGGTAGGCAGCGTCGAAGGATCCCTTGAAGAAGTCCGCTTCGACGTGCGTGCACGCGTGCGTGCGCGCCGGCTTCCACGTGAGGGTGCGGGCGCTCACGCGGCATAAGGGGTTTTTTTTTACATACCTTAATGCAGTACAGTATAGTGGAAGTACTACTACAGCACAAACCACAGCAGGAGGAGGGACGGAGCGAAAAAAAGAGAAAGAGGGAGTGGAAGAGATTTACGCTCAGTTGATCGTAGACTCTCACGCAGTTAAGATCCCGTGCAAATCTCTGAGATTTTTCTTCTTCTTCTGCCGAGTAACATTCATTCAGTGTGTAAACATAAAGGGAAAATGCCTTGAGTGAGTGTGCCTTGAAGCCTTGATTGGAACCATCAAAGCGTCGACTATGGCGTACCGCCAGCGCGCCTCCAGCTATGAGGAGGAGGACCGCTTCTCCAACAACAATCACTACGCGTCCGCCACCAACATCAACAATGTGGCCACCCTGCAGAGGCATCAAAACGGGGCGGACGGCAACATGACCCTGCCCAACACGCCCACCCACTTGTACGCAGCGCAGGACTTGCACAAGTTCGCTCAGAATGCCGACAGGTTCTCCACCAACGTACGTAGAAAATATTGACCAGTGTCCCTACAGCGGTCACTTGAAGAATGACCATTCCACACTGTGGCATTTACGTACTGTTAAATGAGAAGCACCCTGTATCGTCTTACGCTATGCGGTGCTGTAATCACACTCTACCACTGCCTTTGTCAGCTCAGGGGGTTCTTGAGTCGGTGCGAGGGTGTGTGTCAAATAGATGGAGAGAATGAGAGGTTTTCAAGTACTACACACCAATAGAAGTGATGATGAAACCCATATCTGTATAGAGGGTGGAAAATGATGTGCGTCGCTCTCGATCTGATAACGGTAGCGAGTACTGCAATGCCATTCCTTCATTCATTTTCTGCCCCCTAACGACGGTTGGAGACTTTGTCTTCTGGCATGCGACTATGACGTCCTCGCTGGCTGAAGATGGATCAGCGCACAGCGTCGGGTATCAAGACATCACAGTCCATATCGTAGGCCTCGTTGAGCGTCTCCTAAAATCAATGACGCTATTTGTCGCTATCTGGTTTATGTCCCTCTTCTATTAGAGGAGCTGCCTAGGCAAACGGCATCAAATTTGTAGGGCGTCGGCACGCCAAAGGAGTCCCCCCTCAAGACCAGTTAACTTTTTTTTTCATTCTTCCCCAAGTTTCTTGGCAACTGCAGAAGAAAGATCCTCTACGTACAGGATCTCCGGTTGAGTTACTTTTGTCTGCCTCCGGGCTGTAGACGAAGGTTTATCAAGCGTCTTCATTTTTGCCATCATTATGCGTCAAATCATCGGAGATTCGGACCTCTTCCAAGTTGCAGCAATGCTACAAAAGATGTCTCAACTTTGGGGCGCGAGCGCAATCAAAGGTCAATAACAGTGTTCATGACAGTGAGTTAGGAGAAAATAGTGGCAATTTTTCGACTCGAAGGCTCCTCCGCTTACTTCTGCAGCGTGTAAATGTAGCAATTTTGCTCACGAAAATTCAGGTGTCGATTCGTTTTTTGTCGTCGCAGCCGCGAGATTTGATTCTATCGATCACTGAGACAAGTGTAATTTTCGGTTTCTGCAAGCGTCCGCGCGCAAAAGTCGCGGAAATGAGCAATTTCCAAGTTTTTGGCACTTGGCGTGAAGTGAATTCAGTGATGTCTTACAAGCGGTCCTTGCACAATCGGGTGACAGAAGATGAAATGTTGATTTTTTTATCGCGGACGTGATAGGTTGAGGCGGGCCTGTGAAAGATGCCGTTCACGTTTTGACGACTCCGGGCAGATGCTGGCGGAGACATTTTGCAACGCATAAGCGGTCCATGCCGGGACCGTAATGGAAGAGAATCGTGCACCATCCCTTCTCTGCACAGCTTACGTAATAGGACACCTCAAGACCCTGCAGTTGCAGCCCCACCTTAAATAGCCTGTGTTACATACCCACGTGCACATACATACGTGGCCGCCGAGACTTTTTGTCACGCTCTTGTCGCTGCAGGCGGATGAGTGAACATTGGAGTGCCTGAGTAAGTGCAGTTTTGACGTCCGTTTTCTGTCCTCATTCCAGCGCTCAACTCATCATCAGCACTACAGCAGCAATGGCAGCAATCACTACGGCGCAGGCACGATTTACAGTCAGACTCATCACCACCACCCTGTAGCGTCGAATGGCTCGGCGCGAGGATCTCAGGCGGCGCTGGTGGTGGCGTCGGCGTCCTCGTCCTCGGCGTCCTCGGCGTCTGCTGAGAGGTCCAAGAGGGCCAAGTGGCCCAAGGGAAAGGACTTCCTCTTCGCTACGTGGGCCTACGTAATAGGTGCGTAACTTTGCAAAGTACCCATTGCAGATGCATCAGTCAAGTAAACAGTGACGGTTGTGCATTTAGTAAGACTGAGTGTTCGTGCATCATGAACCCCCGCGCGTTGGTACTAAGAAAGAAAGCATAGTAGGGAAGTCCCTGGTGGCTTCTTGGCGTAGACCCGGAGGGTCGGCCCAGCCAGGGCCAATCGTAACGGGTGGATGCGTCTATCTGGAAATAAAATCCTTGAAAAGAACCTGAAATATCAGACAAGCCCTGGTGATTCAATTCATTCTGGAAAAAAAAATGCTCTACTTTGTTCACCCTTCCTGGTCCTGACTTGGCTTCGCCGTTTTTATCAGGCACGCCTGGAACAATAGAAGCGCAAGAGAACATGTACTTGAATCCTTCTGTCTACCCACGCGAAAACGTGTGCGTATGTCGTACGTGCATGTACGCGTCCCCCTCCCACCCCCGTCCATCACGTATGGGTCACCACGCAGACCTGTGTACGTACGTGCATGTAGTGGCTTCCAGGGTTTTCTATAGCCTCTCTGTCATTTTCTTTCCCTTGTGTGTGTGTGTGTGTGTCTCTCTGTGCAACCGTCCGATTTCCCAGGAGAAAACAGACGACGAAATTTTCTTTGTGAGTGTCTTACCGTGTCAGGGCCCAGCAGTTCCATACACTTCCCGTAGGGCGACGCGTGGCACACTTTACGTGACTCCACACTTAACGTGCGCGCAGTGGTGGATCGTATGTGTCGTAAAGAAGACCGGGTCCCTCTGCTGACAGGGGAGCAAGCACTCATACGATGCCTGTCTGAGAAAGACGTGCATCGACGTGCCCACCTGTGCCATTCTTTTACGTAGAACAACTGTCTTCTTCGGTCGTAATACAGACATTGTGCTCGTATATTCATGAACGTACGTACTATATCTTTCGCGGAACTGGGGGTACAGACACAGTCTCAAGGAAAATAGAACTTTATTTCCGAGAAAGGAAGTTTCACTTTCTCACCTGGCCTCCCAAAAGGTAGTAAAACTCCTCCGGATGGTTTGGGGTCCTTCCAGTCATAAACTCTAACACACACGTAGCAGATCTGTCCAGTGCTGCTACTTAGTATGCACCTTACCCTGACTGCGTATGCTTGCTTGGCCTCGCAGGACGAGCCCGGAAGACCACTCAACTTTTACGGACACATACGATACTCGGACAAGACATCCTTTTGCATGCGTGTTAGGTGGTAAAAAGAAAAAAAACTCTAATTAACTCCACCTGTATAACTCGTATACAATTTCGTCAAGGAGGGGTTGGTGCGATGATGACGACGTTGTTTTCGCAATGCAAATTTGCAGCTAATTTCGCCTCATTAGTTGATGAATCTCTCAGTGCAGCAGAGCGGTGCGTTTTCTTCAGCGTGAACACAAAGCCAGTGTCCGAGGTCACACGCACGCTGTATACGAGCTCGTAACTTGACTTGAGGAGTAGCCGGAATGACCAGAACCTATAGAAAGTGAATTCCTTCCGCAGCGCCTGGAAATGCCAATGATTCTTTGTGCACATTTTTTTGCCAGTTGTGCAACCATCGTTTTACGCAGACCATACAAAACTGTGAGCCCCCCCTCGTGTGTAAAAAGAGGCTTCTTTTTTGACACCGTTGAAAACATGCGCTATATCACTGTCATTCGTCTGCGCTGCATTTGCTGTGACTAATAGGAAGTATCTCTCCGTATTACAGTCAGAAGGGGGAAAAAGACGGAGAAAAATCAGAATTTTTTGGACGTACCTGTTGTGTTCTGAGAAACTGGTGCCTTCTGTGCATGGCAGACCAATAATCTTTCTCACTCAATGTACCAGAAGACTCTGTCAGACGAACAATTTAGATAGCCTGGTCTGCAATGAGAGTTCGATTTAGCCATATGATTTGCCGCTTCGTCGAGATCCACTTGGTGTCCCTTGTCCCTTCTACAGGCTTGAAAGAATGTCTCAGACAATGCAGTTTCTATATGTAACTTCTCTTTTCTGAGTCCTTCAGCACGACACCAGGACTGCCCACTTTTCTCTTCTTCGTGTCGCTATCTACTCCGAGGGCCGTCTGAAAAAGCAATCTTCCCTTTGAAGGAGTCCTAAACTTTTAAAACTGAAATATCCAAAGGAAGCAGCCTCAAAAATATGCACAGCTCCATCAGATTCTGCCATTGCCAGGTGATTCTCCAGAATGCCCGAATTGCTGCCCGGCATGAGATTGTACTTTTTCATCGTTGGCTTGCATGACTTGGATCAGGTTTCCACAAGTTCTTGGGCCGGTGTGAGCATTGTGACCACGCTGAGAAACATATAACTCTAAGTATTATAGCTGAACATGATCCCAACTGCCAGCTGCCCCACCCCAGCCGATCCGGGCACCAGAACCAACCACTTTTTTTTTCCTCCTGTCCCGGCTGAACCGAATGGTCTGGTGTTACTCCTCTGTCAGCACCGCGCACCCACTCACGAACGCGTTCGCTTTGTTTCATGGAGGCGAGGAACAATGGGCAAATCTCCTTGTTTCTTTCCGGGTAGAGAGAAATTGTCGGACTCAAATTGCTCTTGTTTCAAAAGGAGCCGAGGAAACGTCAGCGAGGGGAGGAAATGATGGGGGTTCCCCTCAGGTCGGATTTTCTTGCAAAAAAAAAGTGGAAGAGCGTAATGAAGCTGACAAAGATCGTTACGTCCTTCTTCGCTCTAACAGAGGGGGCGAGAGATAAACCTGACGACTCAATTGGTGGCTCTTAGAAAATCACCCAGCCATTTTGTTTCCACTCGCAAGAACTTGATTGCCTCAGTCCTCTTGGCGCATTTTGTGCCATAAACTCATCAAGCGACGTTTTTGCGCAGATTTCCCGGCGTCTGTAACAGGACATTCCGCAATTTCCTCGCGCGATTGATCTTAATAAATCTCTGCGCGTCTGCAATATGGAGAGAAGAACAAGAATTGCTCGAGGAGCAAAGTTGTGTGCTTATTGCATGCATACTTCACTCACGCGTGCGCCATAGGGCGGAAATTGATTTTGCTCGGTTAACCACACTGCAGACTTTTTTTTATCTCCTCCGAGAGAAAATCTCTTTTCACTACACTGGCAACTTTCGACTATGTGACCGTCAAAAAGGTCGAGCGTCCTCCCTCAAGGTATGAGCAGTGGAAAATATTTTTGTTTGCAGTCAAGACAAGCAGAAAATGTTAATTCCATTTATGGGAGGGCCCAAATGCGACGACGCATACAAAAGACGCCACGGCCCTGCTCAGAGGGGCGCGCGAATGGACTTGGGCAGTGCTGAAGGGTTTGAGATGCTTTGCATTGTTGTATCGCCTTTTTTTTTCAGGTGCCCACAGCCTATGGGAACTCCCAATCCTGGTCTTGAGGTACGGGGGAGTCGTGTTTGTGTTAGTCTACCTGATCATGTTCCTGGTGTTGGGGGTGCCAATGCTGCTCCTGGAGATGACCCTGGGTCAATATTCAGCGCTCAGTCCGACAAAGTTCTTCAGGAATCTTTGTCCTGTAAGTTAAAATGAACTTAGGACTACTCTTTGGCATGCTTGTGAGTAATATACATACGCGCAGTTGTGTACGTAAGGTGTAGTCATCCACTAGAACCGTATTCTAACAAGCCAATTTGAATGTTTCATTTCATCCTCTGCAGGCATTAACAGGCGTGGGCTTCGCTGTGGCCCTGACTCTGCTGGTGCACGCGATGTGCGACTTCGCCGCAGTCACTTGGGCGTCTCAGGCAATGTTCGTGCTCTTCAGCGACAAGGAGACGCAGGACGACTTCTTCTACTCCAAGGTCCTGGGAGTGAGCCAAGAGGCAAACGGGGTGGGCCTAAGTCTTGGAGCTCTCCAGAGACAACTGACCCTATGCCTGGCAATCGCGTGCATCATCATTTTCGTGTTCGTCGCCGCTAGCACCAAGTCCATTGGCAAGGTGAGAGTTCATCGTTCACCCCTGCGCACACATTATTACCATGCACAACCAAGAAGGATCCAGGGTCGAGGTTAAAAGAAAATTTCTCTATACTTACGTACGTCTACGTACGGCTTCTAAATGCATGCAGTACTTTGTGCAGCAGATCTTCGACCGTACCCTCGCGAGCACTTGCTCACTGGTTTAATCCCTGGGCTTGAAGGCTTAAACAGGCATCGTAAATCAATGTCAATCGCGACAACACGTATTGTACTTAATGTACAACGATTTATAAGCAGAGCAGTGACACGTAGCCTGCTATTGCATGTCAGCGTCATTACCACCTCAATTTGCACCGAGCATTGGGTTGGACTGTTTGTATCGCCAGTTCATCTCTCAACCTAGCAATGACCTTGTCGGTCTCCTAATGACCTCAAGAAACTGACCAAGAGTCAGCTCAGTAACAAACAAACACCATGACATGGCAGCAGAATTTGGCAGATACATGTGAAGCGCGTGTATTTGTCCCACGACAAAACTCAATGCGTATTTGCGTGTGTGGGTGGATGCGTGTATGTGTGTTCACTGGTGACAGAAGCACAAACAAACGGATGTTTCAGGTGTGCAGTAAGCCAAAACCCTGTGCAATCAGGGAGTGCACTGCTATGCCGATGAGCACCAGGCCGTATTGTACCACATGCACTTGCCTGAACGGATGTATACGGTCCTTTTCATGTCGTTGCAGATATCCCTGCTGTTGGTGCCCGCCTCCTACGGTCTCCTGATGACGCTTACCATCCGCGGATTCATGGCACCCGGAGGCCCGGCAGGGGTTGTAGCCCTGCTCAGTCCCAACTGGTCTCACATCTCCTCGCCCTGGACGTGGTTCGAGGCTTCAAGATCCGTCTTCCTCTCCCTACAGTTGGGCATGGGAGTCGTCACAACGTACGCGTCCTACAACAAGTATCACTACAACATCATCAGGTACGTCGTGTTGGCGGTGGAAGCTGCGGCGAAGAGCTTATGATTCTTTTAGTTGAGGTGAATGTCACACTGGCACTTCCTGGAGTTGAGACTAAGAGGCGAAATTAACGTTAATGGGACAACTAAATCACCTGTGTCAGACACACATGCAGTTATGGATCACTTGCATAACCAGCCAACCGATAATGATTAAAGATATGAATACGTACGACTGAAGGAAGTATGCAAGATTCGTATGGTATACAGGCCCGTATTTTATTTTCCACCCGAGCAGACAGACTTGGCCAACGTCACACACAAGTCACTTTCATCTTTTCATTGGATGTTTCAGGGACGCCGGAATCATCTCGATCGGCCACTTCGTGTGGTCCATCCTATGCTGCCTGCTCGTCTTCTCCTTTCTTGGCGTGGCTGATCACGCCCACCGAGTGAACCTAGACAACGTAACCGACCCAGATGGCACTGATCTCTTCGTCAGGATCACGGGGCGCAACCTTTGGCTGCTCGGAGTCACTTTGGCAGAGTCGGCTGCCGGCTCGCTGGAGTACCCCTGGCTGTGGGCGGGATTGCTCTTCATCCTCGTCGTCTTGTCGGCGGCGGCCGGACTGGCGGCGGCAGCGGAGGTGATAGCCGCTTGCGCGGCAGACGAGTGGCCGCGAATGCGGCGCTATCGGCCGGCCGTGGCCTTCACCGCTTTGGCCGTGGCCTTCTTGGCCGGCCTCGTGATGACGACCCAAGGCGGAGTGCACGTTTACTACTTGTTGACTGCCTACTACGCAGCGCAGTGGCCAGCGCTGTTGGTTGGACTGTTCACGCTGCTGGCGGCAGCGTTCGGCCACGGAGGAAAATACCTCATGAAGGACCTGGGTGACATGAGCAAAATGCCCCTGTCACACTACTTCTCCGCCCACCTCTCAGTGCTCTATGCCACAGTACTGCCAGTTGTTATGACGGTGAGAATGCGTTTTTCACAGCGTAATGTCCAAGAGAGCCATAGCGTCATTGTCCTCCTTTTTCAGGCGACCTTAGCGTGGGGTGTGTACAAAGTGTCTCTGGAGCATGTGGAGGCTCCGCTAGTCAACTTTTCTATGGGCCTTCCCTTGGGCTGGGGAATGCCTTTGGGTTGGTGCATCGCTTGTCTGCCAGTCCTGTTCACACTCATTGGTTTCGCATTCAACCTCCTGTGGAAGAGCAAGGGAATTCCGTTCCCAATGGTGAGAAATTGAACGAGTCTATTCGGTCTATCATGCTCATGTCAATGACTGGATGTCCTAACGTTCTTTGCAGCACCTCTCGAGAAGCTTGAAGCCCACCGATGTTTGGTACGAGAACGAGCACCGTGAACTGATGCAACTCGAGACTTTGCCCAAAGACTCACCCATTCTTGCATACAAGAGAGGAATTGCTACATTTACTCCCAAGAACATTACTGAAGTGTGAGCCTTGTTATTATAACATTGCAAGGGGTGTTGAGATGTATACCTGAAAAAGGTTGGAGCAGTAGATAAGACCGCAGGTCGATGGCCTCTCCTTTACCCCTACTCAGTGCAAAGACTCATTCTTCTTAAATAACAGTCAACAAAGCACGTTTTATATATATATATATGCATACGCGTACAACAACTGACTACATAAAAAAGTGTTTATGGCTCTCATGTTTATTCAACTTGTACAGGAAGAGAACATTGCATGCGCGTTATATACAGGTGAAGTACGTGTACATCCACAAAACACCAATTAATGTAATGTACATTCAATTCTTAGTAAGTTAGTTTTATTGGAGAGTGACGACAGGGATGTCTCGTGCCTTCTCCTCCTTCCTGGGCAGGCACTCCAGGATCAGGGTGTTTCCCTCCCCTTCCACTTTGGCCACCAGCGAGGAAAGGTCGAACTTGGCTGGGTCGAAGGGATATTCTCTATGCAGCGTTCGTCGCTCTCTGACGTTGTCGTCGCCCACGCACTCGCGTTCCGCGTGCAGGCGCACGAGACCTTTGGAGTCATCAACTTCCACGTGGGCATCGTCGGGAGAGAAGCCCGAAAAGTCCACCTCGAACCGGTGGGGAGAGCCCCGATTAGTCTCTTCCGGCTCCCTTGCCTGTCCTTCTGCGTCTTCAGTGACTTCGGCGGAGCTTTGGTCTTTTTCTTCATCAGAACGTTTGTCTGCTGCTTCTCTTTCGTTCATTGACGGTTCAGGCTCCTCTACAACAACTTCACTTTCCTCCTTGTTGCTCTCAAGGCTGTCGGCGACTTTGATCTCGATGTTGGTGACGTCCTTCTTTTCGGCCAGCTCCTTGCTGTTCTCCTTGTCAACTGCTTTGGGTCCGTTCACGAGAGGAGCTTCCAGACTCAGAACTTTGAGACTCTTTGAGACGCTGGCTCGAATACTATCCAAGTCGTATCCCCTCGGCACATAGAACGACCGCCTCATGTTTCTGCTCTCGTAGAGGCCTTCCTTCTTGACCTCCTTTTCCGCCCTGAGCGTCACACATCGCGACTTAGGATCGACTTCAATTTTGACGTCGTTATCCGGGTCGAAGCCCTTCAGGTTCAACTGAGCGGAAAAGTCTTTCCTGGGCTGCACGTCCTTACTTCTCTCCAGGAGCTGGACTTTCCTTGGACAGATGTTGTCGTCGTCAAAGACATCGATGGCGAACGTGGCAAAATGGTCGATGAAGTCAGTCCCGGTGGGGCACCGTCTGGGCACCCTGCGACCTGACCAGCGGCGACGGTGGGGGTAAAAGGGGTCAGAGGTGAGCACCTCGAACGGCCTGAAGAAGGGTTCCACGAAGTAAACCATAGTTGCGAACTTGGCTAGTTTACTATTCGATGTTATATCTTCGGAAGCTTAGATATGACTGTGGCAATGTTGGAAAGCGTCCCCATTTTATACGAACATGCGGTTTGCCCTAGAAACATCAAGAAGTTTCTCCTCCTCCGTTCCACAGCAGCATCAAAACGTCCAGATGCGACCGCTGCCAGCTCTCGACATTTCAAGAGTCCGCCGGAATGATCTAGAAGTTTCTACGCAGCAGGTGCTGTACTGTGCGTAGTAACTGTTGCATTCCAGAGGTTTCGAGACTTGACGCGAGGACTCGTCCGTTCCACAGCATTCGCAATAGTTGCACCGCGAACGGGTTGTGCATCGTGCAACATTCCTTGTCCTTGAACTGAACAAAGACGCACCCATCAACTCAACACACCCATACGTTTGACTGACAAGAGATGTCCACGTAGTAGGCGACGTCAGGGTGGGCAGAATCGTGGAACGTCTCTGATGCTAAGTGAGACGGACATCTCTGTCCATGCCGCGTATAGAAACTCGCTAAAAATGTCAACTATAGCCGGCAGTTCACTGTATCAGAAGTTGGCAGATTTCACTTAGAACCTAAAAAACATCCCAAACATATATTTCCTGTTTGAAATACTGATTCATTTCTTGGCCACCTGCACTTGGCAAGTGCCTGGGACTTCCAGGTCCTTGAGCAGATGGGCCTTCGAGTGAGACGGCTCTTCGGACTTGGGACACGGTTGAGAAAATGGCTTCGATTGTGGCAGCTCACTTCCAAGGTCATTTTTCTTCTTTTTTCCCCAGAAGTTTACCATTCCAATGTTGGTAGAGTTGCCATTTCTTGGAGTTTACTATGTCCAAAGCTATTTCTTTATTAAAAGACCTGTACCGGAGGAATCGTTACCAGTAACCGTTACCGTTAAAATCCAGTAATTTTCTATATCCGGATTGACGACATGCGGCATGGACTGCACTGCTAGTATTGTTGCGACAGATTATGCTTCTAAAGTGCTCTCTTATTCGCCATTGTGACCTGGGCATGTCAATATAACGCAATCAGCAAGGTTGCGACAGTGGTTTTCCAAAAATGCCATCACAAGCACATTCCATACGTACAGTGTGAACTACCTCATTTTAAAGGAGTTCTTAAATTTAATACACCCCATTTCCTGGCTTCTTTTTCATTTTGCTTCAGATAAAAGAAACAACTTTTTCTCCATGTCTGGTAGAGCCTTTTGTGACGTGCGGATATTTGAGCGTAATGTGGACCTTATGATCTTATTTTTTGTTTCCACGTCTTTGCGCTGCCATCAAGGTCCGTGTCAAAGACTCCTAAAGATGATCCAGACATATTGTGTTTTATAATTTGCTTCATTCTTTCCCCTCTGCATAAAATGATGTGTCCACCGTGTGCATAATCAAATGATGCCATGATAATTCATTTTATTTGAGTTTTTTGTACCATGATTTACGATCAAGGACACCAGCCTTTCTTGATCACCCTGTAATAAAGTACAGCAGTATAACGCTCTTTTTGTTGGGGGTATCTTGGTCCCCAGATTTGAACCCACTGGATTGTAGCATCTGAAATAAAATATCTGCTTCAGGTTGCTCAGACCGCGCGACACATTCTTACTTTGTCCCAGCACATCAACATCAATAGCGCAATGTAGTGCAGGTCACTTCAGGACAGTCATGTGTAAATATGTTGGTGCAGGGAACGACTATCAAGCAGTTTACTTTATATGAAGCTAACACTGACGTGCTGCCTAACCCCTTCGTAGAGTAGGAAAAATATACAGCAATTGCGGACTCAACTCACTCAACACACGCTCTGAACACGATCTCGCACTTCACACTCCTTACCATGCACTCTGGACCCCGATCAGACACCTACGCGCACACACACACACACAGACTACTACCAACTTTGCTTTTCATAGATAGATAGATGTAGCATTGACACTTGCCCTAAAAATTCATTCACAGCCTTCTTAAAAAAGTAGCTAGATCACCCGCCAAGTGCCAAAAAGTTTTGGCGTGCAGAGGTGATCGATCATAGCGGCCATGCGTGTACCTTCTTGCACCCCGCTAGTAGCACCGTCTACAGGTTCTCGAACGTTCCAGTCGCAGCGGTCGTCGGTGACGAAGTTTCCAGAATCCCCACGAAACCTCGATCTGACGCAATCTCTTGGCTCTCAATATTACTCTCGTAGAAATCTGTAGAATGTGCCACAGACTTCTCTGGGGTATAAATTTGGGTTCGCCATTCCTCTGGAGCAAGTATCTCATTTGAAGCGCTTGAGAACACAACTGAGAAGTAGAAGCTACAGAAAACCACCAAGGAAGTGAAACAGTCATGGCTGTGCTTATTCCGACATTTTACCGCAGGAACCCAACCTCCATGTTCTCGTGTGGCCCCCGCCGTTATGACAACAGGGCAATGATGGTCGTGCCCTCTTACCCCAGTTGTAGGAGGAGAACACAACCTTTTCCTTGGGGGTCTGTCATGGACCCTCTGCTCTATGGGATTTTGGCAAAGCACCCTGTCAACGAGAACGATGTGTTCAAGACCACAGTGGACATGTCTGGCTTTTTCGCCAAGGACATAAAGGTCCAGCTGGAGCGCGAGTCAAGATTATTGACTCTTCAAGCCAAGAGACAAGCACCAGGGATGATGAAAAGTCTCGAGAAGTCATTAACTTTGCCAGCAAACGTTAATCTGGACTCTGTCGAGCTTGAGATGACCAGGAACGGCCATGTCACAATTACTGGACTCAGATGTAATGACAAACATGAGCCAGAAGGTAAGAAGAACCAAGAAGAGGCCACTCAAAGCCAGTCTGGAGCTGCTCCCTGTGATAAGGTCCAAGCAGAGGCCACTGAGGAACAGGCTGCCGCTACACCCACGGACCAGGTCCAAGCAGAGGCCACTCAGGAGCAGGCTGCAGCCGCATCCAGTAACCAGGTCCGAGCAGAGGCCATTCAGGAGCAGGCTGCGGCTGCATTCAGGGGTGAGGTGCAGGCAGAGGCAACCCAGAGATGTACCCAGCATGAGGATATGGAAACGGAGACAGACCTTTCACCAAGAGATGACGGTGCTGCGACTGATGGGGCACAAGTGGAGAATGTAGAGGCAATGGAGGCTGAAGCTCAAGCAAATGATGATGCCCCAGACAGGACTTCCAAACAAGGAGGCATCAATGGAGACGAGCACTCGATCAATGGTGAATCCACCATCAATAAAGAATTTCCTGGCAAGAAGGGTGATAACCAGGGGGACCAGGGTAAAGATCACTTCAGAATCCAATTGGATGTTTCTGACTTCTCGCCTGATGAGATCAGCGTAGAAGTGACTACCAACGGACGTCTGAAGGTGAGAGCCGAGCATGTTGAGAACACAGGCAGCAATGATCGCAAGAAGATAAGCATGACCAAGGAGTTCTTCATTGATGAAGCCAGATACGATTTGGACAGTATCAGATCCAGCCTAAACAAGAAGGGCGTCCTAACCGTGGAGGCCAAGATGAAAGACACGTTAAATCCAGGACTCAGTGTACCTGTCAAGGTTCAAGTTGAATAAGTTTGTCATTCTGTCCTACAGCGCTGAAAGAACACAGCGAAGATCTTGTACACGTATGTCCGTTTAATTCATGACGCCTACCATGTGCGACTTTTGGTATATCACTTTGTACATTGCCATGCACAGCAGGAATGTTCTTTTTAAGGTAGCATGGAGAAGTTCCAAATAAATGTGTAAATGAAAATTTCTGACCATTTTTAAGCAAGCATACGCACCGCGAATTGGCTGATTACGCTGATGCTTTCCAGCACTTGCGGAGTAGACTTACGTATCTGCTACTGGCAGCTTGGTGTGCACATAGGTTGCACCATTAAGTCAATTGATGCTATCATCTGCTCTACAAATAGGAGTATGACGCAACTAAGAAATCACAAGGCTCCGGGACAAACTGCGCACTTTATGAAACTTACAGGCAACGCACTTACATATGCGTTTGTCACTTTCCTATACTTCATGCAAGCGAGACAGTTTTTCGTTACATTCAACGTAAGACCCAGAAGCGCTGACACCTAAGTTAGCTGGCCTGGACAAACATGATCCTTAGACATTTATACATGCTGCTCATTTGTTCACCTTCGGCATTTTACTGGCATATATCTGTCCGAGTTGACAGGCAGGTGCGACAACTGACCATGATCGTGCACTAATTTCCAATGCCTAACAAGACTGAATTCAAAAGTTTACTAAATATGAAAAATGTGGTGCTCCTACTTGCTTTTAAAAGTTGTTTCGTATTGTCTTTAAAAAGTGGCGTAATCACGCGCCATACGCCAAGAAACCATGGCGTACAAAGGTGATTGACCGTAGCGGCCCTCCAAGTACGTAGCGTTCTACATTTGTGTGCACAACACAAGGTTCATAAAAGCATAAGGGAAAGCTGGCACATGGAAGTGTCGCACATAAAACACCTGAGCTCAATGACACTGCACATGTACATCAGGCTAGTTCGAAAAAGTACTCTTTTTGGAAAATGATATTTCTTCAGCCTGGGTTGTGGCCTTTGACAACGATATTTAGATTGTACTAAAGCCGTTGCTTTTCTTAAGGTCCATTTTCTATCTGCGCTTTCAACTCAAAGTTTTATAGCACACTCAATGAAGAAAGTGCAGTGCACACTTCTTTTTTCAGTTATTGCTTCTGACTAGATTGAGTTGCAAAAATGAGTTACCCCTCTGTGGCAAGCTAAGAATCCCCTCTAAAACTAAACTGATATGCACTTCTGATCTACAGTCTGTAGACCACTTATTTGTTCACGATATAGTCGAACTTTTATGCAGTAAACTGTGCTACAGAACGTAATTTTGATCCCAAATTGAGGAAAAATTAGTAGTCCTAGAGCAAAAGCTTGCATCAGTTCAGTATCAGATGAGCTACTTAGTTTCTATAGAACAGCAAATCACTTCTGTAGCTCAATCCAGTCAAATGTTATGGCCAAAAAAAACCAAGTATTCTCTACACTTACTACATAGAGTATGCTAAAAAACCTCGAGTGCACATCGAAAACAATTTTTTTTCAAAAATGAGATTTGCACCAGTTATGGCAGTGTCTTAAAGTCAATTTTCCACACTGAAAGACTAAAATTGACATTTTCGAACTAGTCTAATATACATGCATATATATTGTAATCTCTATGTCTGTAGAATCGAAATTTGTGACCCAATAACTTAAGTTATCACTGTTGTTCCGTCCCCGGGGTTTCTGCTTCCAGCCTCATCTGATCCTCTATTAGAGTGATTCTTCTCTCGAGAAGGACGATCGCTTCTGTCAGAGCGTCCACCTTCTCTTTAGTTTCAGTCAGCTCATTTCTTAGCATGTCGTTCTCTTTTCTCAGCAGCCTCTCAGACTCGCTAGCGGAAGAGCTATGAGTATCCGTAGTCTGTTTCTTCTCGCTCTGGTTTTCCTTGTTGTCATCGCTAGCTTTGCCCAATCTGTTAAGGACTTTTTCTTTAACGTTGTTCATCCTCTCCACTTGGCGTCTAGTAACCCCGATCTTTTCTCCAGTGGCTTCTACAGTTGATCTGGACTCCTCATCTCCGTAGACATCTTCAGGAATGTTCGACTTCCACACAAAGACGAGGTTGTCAGCTCCACCCGAGGCCAAGAGGCGCCCTTTCTGTGGACTAAAGGCCACGGCTGCGACGCCGCCGGAATGACCATGGAGGTCGTAGATGGGTCTTGCTTCCAGAAGATCGTAGATCTTGATACTTCCGTCGAGAGAAGCGCTGGCGAGATAGTTACCGCTCGGATGAAACGAAACCTGACGGAAGGAGTGAATGCTGACAATTCTTTGCGAGTAGGCAGATTATACAGTATGGTACTACCTGAGATACAGTCGCCTCGTGGGAGGAGTAGAGTTGCTGAAGCTTCTGCATCCTGACGTCATACACCTTCACCGCTTTGTCCGAGGTACCAACACCAAGGCAGAAACCGCTGGGATGGAAGTCCTGCAACATTTTTGATTCAAATAAATATACAGGGCACGCGTACATGAAGATAATAACAGCTTAACAGCATGCATAAAACTTCTGCCCACCAGATAGTTGGCAAATCCTTTTCCTTCTTGGAAGACGTGCACAGAATTCCCTGACCGCTCGTCCCACACCCTAACCGTCTTGTCGTCTGAGCATGAAGCGACCAAACGGCCGTCAGGAGAATACCTACAATGTTGAGTGTATAGCAAAATGGGACTTGACACGTAGAGCAACTTCTTCAACGAAGGCCTCACCTCGCGCATCGCACCCAATTTGTGTGTCCCAGAAAGGACGTGATAAACTTGTGTCTTTGCACGGTCCACACCTTGACGCTCTTGTCGTCCGAGGCCGTAAGGATGTGATGTCCACCATTCAAGGGGGAAAAGTGGACGGATCGGACAGCGCCAGAATGGCCGCGGAGCTCACTCGATTCGCCGCGGACTGAATTCACCCAGATGCGGACAGTCCTATCCCGAGAGGCAGACGCCAGCAGCTTGCCAGAGGGAGAGAAGGCCTAAAAAAGATCTCCAGATTATCCGCAAAGTAGGGGGCTAAATGTCTCAACAATGTAAGAGGTTGGAGATCAATGCACTACCACACATCACATACTTACCACATCATTGACTTCATCCGCGTGCCCGGAGAACTTGTACGCCCTTCCCGAGTCCGGTGTTGGAGTCGAGGACCCCAAGCCAGAGCCCAGAGTCCAGACGAGCACGCTCTTGTCCTTGGAGGCAGCCGCCAGCTGCCGACCGTTGCCCGGGGCGAATGACAAGGCCGTCACGCCATCGTGGAGGCCGCGGAAGCGATGTATGAGCTCGGGATCGCCGTTTCCGTCCATCATCAAGGTTCTACTGAAGAAGGCAGTTTCAAACTCGCTCTCCCTGAATGGAATTTCCCAATTTTCTGCCGCCAGCTGATAAACCGTACACAGAGTTGCCACATACTATAGCCCGCTCACGGTCTTGTGGTAGCTTTACAGCTTCCGTCGTCACTTACAATAGATTATCACTACATTTATAAAGCAGCATCCCCTTGTTTCCCTTGAAAACACTACCATTTAAGTCTCATTTGTGAATTAGTTTTATATTGTTCTCTTGGCCGTATTAAGAAAGCGACGAGTATAAGCATGAGTGGCAGACCTGCGGTATAATAACAGGGCCAAGGAAGTTCATTGAGCTTAACTTATAATCAATAAAAAAAAGAGACTGTATATTGGGATCCATCCCACTAAGCATCTTCATCTAAGCCTATCACTCAACCAATGTCTGTTATCTATTCAATAGAATTCATGAGGATAAGACTGGAGAGAATATTTATGTCCGAGACCTCCTCTGCAATTCTAACTTGCAGAACAAAATAAACTAGAGGCACCAGGAGGAAGACCAAGGTCTGCAGACCTTAGGAAGACCAAAACAGTCTGCCGAGGAGGGACTCGGACCAAGCGCAGTTCGACATGGACAACTTCTCGTATTGCGATTCCAGCAACCCAACGTTCTTCTTTGGGGAGTTCCAGCTGTTCAGTCAGGAAAACACCAGGATTTACGAGGGATCAAATAGAGTGAGAGAGAGAACGTAAGAATTTGGAAGACTTTCTTCTACTGTACTTTCCACTCAGACGCAGTACGAAAATGGAGAACTGCTGCTGACGTCCCACAGACTGATCTGGCGGAATCCCGCTGTAGAAAGAAGGGCGCTCTACCTGCCGCTGGACAGCATCCTGCTGGTCGAGGAAGAGGTGGCTAGATTTGTGAAGAGCGCGAAGCTGGCGCTATCGCTGAAGCAGAGGCCAGTGGGTGAGGACTGATGACTAAACGGCCTCCCTAATGACATGGAAGCTAACTGTACATCTTTAGATCTGCCACCAGGCCCGCCCAGTCATGCCTCCCCGCCCACCGACGTCGTAAAGTTTTCCTTTAAGCAAGGGGGCGAAAGGTCCTTCCTAAGCAAGCTGCACGAGGCATTGGGACAGAGGCAGTGGGAAACGACGGTGAGGTTCAGGCCAGTCTCCTGTTACAAAATATTCTGGATCGCTTTTTGTTCTAAATTTCAATCCTGGCTCAGTCACAGCAAGTCCGGCGCAGACCTCAGACCGCCAACCAGCAGAAGACTCTTCGGTCCGGCATCGGAGGCATCGAAAAGTCCATTCAACAGCGAACGAAAAAGACAGACAAAGAGATTTCAAAGGCATTTGAAGACCTCGACAAGCTTATGGAGATGGCCAAGCCGATGGTCGCGTTGGCAAAGAGCATTTCTGGGAAGATCAGGGTAAGATCTCGCTCACAAAACCCTGGCTCTGAGCTTCATCTGTCTGTTTTTGATAGGACAAACAAGGCGACATCAGCGATGACGAGACAATTCAGTTCAAGTCGTATCTACTGAGTCTTGGTATTAGTGATCCTGTCACAAGAGACACTCACGGTTCTGGTCAGACGTTCTACAGAGAGCTCGCCAAAGAAATCTTCAAGATTATGGAGAAACCACTAAAAGTGAGCTGGTATACTGAAGGGAATTGTTTGGTGCGTCAACCTTAAGCCATTTTGAAGGATGCCAAAGGAATGATGCCCATCACTGATGTGTTCTGTCGCGTCAACCGCGCCCGGGGGCTTGAGCTGATTTCTCCAGAAGATCTCCTGCAGGGCTGCAAGGCCTTGAGAGATGTCAAACTTCCTATGAGAATGCGTACGTTCGACAGTGGAGTTACGGTCCTACAAGTAAGTTTTGATATATTGTGTGTACTTTTCAGGCCCAAAGACTTCTCAAGGCGTAGAGTGTGCGGACTTCATGTTTAGATAGTTTTCCACCTCGAACAACGTCACCAGCACGACCAGTAGATTAATGCTAACAGGATGTTCTTTATTGTAGCTTCTAAAGAACCGTTAGAAGGTATCCTTACTCAATGTGAGGAGCCCCTGAGGTCGCCACTCTCTCCAGGGGGACCCTGCATTTTGCATAGGTCCTCTTAACTAACTCCTCCAAAGGCTGATCCACTCGCGGCTCTTGAGGCGTTCTAGGCAATGGTGAAAAGTTTTCTGTGCCTTCTGATGTAGCTTCTTAGCCTGAGATCCTGATTGACTAGTCTCCTGATCATCACGGCATCAATGCCAGCCTCTCTGGCAAGCGAGCGCATGCTAGAGGTCCTGACCTCAGTCCCCAGGGCATCCACAAAGGCCTTTTTAAGGATCCATTAAGGGACAGTGCTGAGGGCAGTAGAGAGCTCCCCTCCCCCTTGTCGTTGCGTTTGATTTTGTTGACTGTCACCTTGGAGCTGTCCACAACCTGGACAATTTCTTGCATGTCAGCAAGCGTATAATCTTCCGCCACTTCTCCTCCATGTGCTGGAATTGCATCATTTTTGATGAATTAGGTAAGCAATGAGCTGGTACAAGTACGGGAACTTGTCCATAACAATATTGGTAAGGAATGTTTCAATCTTGATGACGTAATATGTGTTAAACATGTTTCTAAGTATGAAGTCCACCGTCTCCGATCGCTAATGAAATCTGGTACTTACGAACAGTAGCATTGTTACTGCACTACACATTTTGTCGTGAATATACCTAACGCATATTTTGTACGAATGGCCAGCACTCATACGCTGTGTACACCAAGGTGAACATGTCACATGAAAGAGCCTTCATGTACCATTTATACTAAGCAATTTTATGATCTGATAAATATCTTCTGCAGTCTGCCCGTAAAAGTATGGTTTACGTCCCGAGAAGTGTGTTACTCTGAATCAGCATAGTGCTAGAACTGTTATTTTTCTTTGATTCTTGTCTGACATCTGCCCTTCGAAGCTCTTAACTGTCCAGTGTTTTCGGGAGTGGAGGGAAAAAGCAAAGAGCTCCTGTGCTCCTTTAATTTTTTGACGAGAAGGGCTGAACGTGCTCCCATTTGAATAGTCGTAGTGTGGGTCAGTGTCTGCCCCTTAAGATAAATCTTGCTCCTTTCCTCTTCCAAACTGCACAACGATTCTGACCTGAGCTTTTCATCTTTGAAGATCTCGACATATTTCTTACTTCCCGGGTACGCAGGAATCCAGTTCAACCCTAAGATTGAAATGATGCTAAAACTTGAATATAAGTAATTTCTTACAGGTATAGGTGGTACCATAACTCTTGCTTAACAGATTTTAATAAAATAATTTGTTTTGAGACCACAAACAATGCCACAATATGAACATGTACGACCTCCTTCATAGAATCCACAAGTGCATTTTTGCTGGTGACTCGTTTTAAGGGGATTAGAGAGCCGTATACAGTGTCCACAGGGACACTGTAAACCATGCGTAAATGCTTTACGAGGCCACTGGCAATGGTCAGAAGAGGGAGAACAGTGGAACTGCATGTCCTGACAACCTGATGCAATTTTTCAGGCCCTATCTGATTGATTCTTGCGCATATTGATGTTTGAACTATTTTCTGTTTGCAATTACATTTTTTCCCATGGTGGACGTCATCCCGATAAGTCACAGCACTCTGAAGGATACTTTGAAGGAGCTCACACATGTTCATATTGTGGCGTTGTTTGTGGTCTCACAACAACTTATATTTATTTTCAAGTAAACAAGCTATAGTTGTGGGGCCAGGTTCAGAGACGTCACCATTTGCCATGTCTCTGAACATTCTCCAGGGCTGCAACAATGGCACATTTCTTCCTGTGCTGATCAAGCTCAAGTCATCTCTCCAAGATCTTGCTCAGGAAGTCCAGATCTGTAAGCCTTTGGCCACGGCACTTGTGGTCGGGCAGAAAACTGATTTTTAAGAGGACTTTTCCAATGATGACTTTTATCTGGCAACTGCACTCCACCCTTGATGTGAGACCCACTAGTGTAACTTCTCGGCAAAAGATGAGCAGCTTTGGGAAGCACTGGGTTGTGAATTAGCCATGGCAGATCTGGAGGCTCGTAAAATGCTCTCCAAGGTGAAAGCTTCAGACTTTCAAGATGCAGCACCACAGTTCTGACTTGGCCGATCCCAGAAGTTTACCCTGTCCTGATGACACATTTAACGAAGTGCTGTAGTACCCTGCCGCCTTCCTTGACCGCAATCAAGAAGGTGTTCTGTTAGGGTCGGGAAATATTTGGCAGGAATTCGCTTTGGCTGACGAAATCATAAAACAGAGGCTTCTGCTGAAGATTCATTAGGCTGGTAAGTGGTACTTTTGGGTGTTACGTTAGGAAAAAATACAATAATGACTAGAAGTGTAATGTAGAGCAATTGGTCTTGCTTCAAGTGCCCTAATTTATTCATTATACTAGTCATTTATTATGGAAGAGTGAGAAGTGGAGCAGAGATCCACTCCTTTTTAGAAACAATGAATGGAGGAATGAAATTTGCTCCTTTTTTTAGCAGGGTTGGTACAAGAAGCACCCTCCAAAATTTCATTCGTGAATGTATAAGGACAAGCGTTTAGAAAGAGATGCCCTTTTAGACCCTTCCATTTTTGATGATGCAGGTCGATGACAGGTTCAGGTCACGGAGGATGAGACCTACTTTTCTGTTGAGACGGACTAATTGCGCCACATCAATCATTGATGGGATTGATCCTGCTCGACAATAATGACATTACGTCCAGGACGAGAAAGACAGTGAGAGAAGTGGTCGTGCCAGTTCCAGGAAACATGATCCGCAAAAGTTTGGCGAATACTCATAAACGGTGTTACCTGGATGTTCGACGGAAGGCGACCACTTTGAACACCTAATGTGACTTTTACGCTCATGAAATAAAACCGACATTTATGAGCGTAAAATTGAGATATTGGAGGGAAAATTTAGGGGACAAATAAAAGCTGTAGTGCTACGGTGATAAGTGACAAAATTCACGGGACACCTCGTATGTACAAGCGTATCTGTCAAGGCCTTTTCCATGCATCCTAGATGCACATTAACTGGATTGTTTCTCCATTCGTATTTATAAATATGACTCTTTTTTCAGCTTTCTTCCTGTTCTACCGAGAGCTTGCGCGAATCAACGGTGTCCACTCTAAATGAGAAGAACAGCCTCACTGCGGAAGAACTATCAAGGTGAAGAACCTCGAACTTCTTTTTCTACTATGTCCTGAACATGCTTTGTCCGTTTTTTTCCCCTTAGTCTTTCCGGGGAGTCGGTGATCTTGGCCCACGAACGCCTCTTGGACGCCGAGTCTCATGGGAAGGCCTGCAGAGATGACTCGGTTGAGGGACTCAGGTTCTACCCGAACCTATTCCTCACTCGGGAGGCAACGTGAGGGGTGAACACTAATATTTTGGAGGGCAGAGAAAGCACTCTTTCTCAGACGCTAAGCGAGACAGACCTCCATAAATCTCTGCATGTAATCGAGTCCCAGTAATGTTCCCAAATCGCCCTTACAAGCCTGCCTCCGGTCCGATCATAAGAGATGCATTTGACAACTCGGGTTGATCATGAGGAGAGCACAGTGGGTGAAGAATCGTAGGAAATGTAAATATTTTGGCGTTGCCGAAGTCACCCTTCAACGGACTTGATATGAGCCTCCAGCCTCCCCTCACGCCGTATTCATCCATATCCAATTCCATGGCGTTATTTGGAAGCTGATTCATCCTTTTCTCATGCGTTAGACAAGGTATAATTTTTGTGTCGGTTCAGCGAGAAAGAAGGGACAAGGTTACAATCGAAGATTTTAGTGTTCACTCCTTAGTAGGCTGTTGTGACTAGACGGAAAAATTCATTTGATACTTTTTGCAGAAAAAAAGATTGCGAGAAGCTTGCTTGGCAGCTCGCTGTGATGTTACAAATATACGTCATGTTATATACCCACCAGCCTATGTATCGTAGAAAGTAGAAAATCTGTCTGTGCATCTGTCTGTATTGCCGTCTGTCTGCCTGTCAAAGGCTCCGGAATGAGATGACATAAAACCCTATGCACAGATTCGGACTCAGCAAGTTTCACTGCTGGTCTTAAGCCCCGCCATGTCACTTCATTTCCAAGATATCCCTCATTTCACTGGGCAAGTTACAACCAAGGCCTCATTTTACTCAACGGGGCCTTGCAAAAGAGGGATATAGATTACTCAGAGAAGGTGGCAAGGCCGGAGGAGGAAGGGGGAGTCACGGTGAAAGGAACGAGGACTGTGCACCTCCTTGTGAGGCCTAGGACCGCAGCACTGATTGGCTGTCCATAGGAGGTCGGACTATCCTCCCCCCCGTCAACAACAGGCGCCATCCAACAACGGTTCTCTTTAATAAAGCTTATGACGAGCGCTTGGAGGCGGCTGCAGAGTTGACCCAGAAAAGACCCTTGCAGTCCACCAGAGTCCAGAAGGACTGTGCGGATGTCTCCTGATCGATTCGGATGCCCGACAAATGACGGGGCAATCTACGTCCATTTTCGCTCCAGGAGTCAGCTCCACGAGTAGATTAGTTAACGTGTGGAATGCTGTTGAAGGTTTATTGCTCTGTTCATGGAGAGATGCACTGGCAGTTGCTTTGACCGCACCTTACGCCTCTGGCCATGTTCAGGCATGCACTTTCCTTGTGTGCACATCCGCAGCATGTTTTTGGTCAGTAAATTCTTAGAATGGAAAGAAAAAGATAGGTGAGAAATAAGTGCATTTTTCTTAGAAGGAAAACAAAGCCAAAGGTGGACTGCCTCTAAGCCACCTTGCTAAAAAGTTTGCCTCCCACTGAAACAGGTCTACGGCATGAATATTATTATAGATGTTCTAAACTCAGTACGTTGAACCCGTCATCGCCCCTAGACAAAAGGTGTGTTGCAGTGTACAGTCATTACTATGCAGCGGACTAAGAAGCAATGGCATCTTAGTCTACAGCTCACACTGCAGCATGTACGAGCACTAGATCTTTTATTCTTCGACGACGACTTTTATTTCTTTCTCCAGCCAATCTGATCACGCCTCTTCTTTTTTGTCTGGGTAGTGCTGGAGGCTGCTTTGTAGCTGGCGGAGAGAATTTTGCAAGCTAGGCCTGAAATATGCAGCACGGGCGACCAGTTTTTGGCTTGGCCTAAGCCCAAACACACGACTCAGACGGGGAGGAAGATGAGTACGCAGTAATAACAGTGACGACTTCGTGGTTGGAGCGATGCAGCACCATCATTAGTCAGGAGATGGGCTTGAGTCGGCTTTTTCTTTCGATGCTCTAATGAGGAGGGGAGAATATAAGTGATTTCGCATTCCACAGGCCTAAGAAGCTGATCTTGCTCGCTTGTGTCGGTCTCAATTCTGATCCCGTCAGACTTATTTGAATTCAGTCCACGAGACAAAGGAGGATGGGACCCGACTAAGTAGCGCAGCCATCACGAGTAGATTGACAGTTGACGATTTTTTGTAAGCTGGCAGACCACCAATTATGTACGCAGACACCGTGTGCTTGCGAGTGAGGACGCACGCGCGCGCGTGCGTGTGGGCGTGTGGGTGGGTGTGGGTGTGGGCGGGTGAAGAGAAAAAGGGTGCACAGGCTGGGCTACTACTGTACCAACGGAGAGCAAAGCGTGCGTGAACATTCAGCAAATTGATGACTATAACCATGATTTACGTGCAGCTTCACTGCTGCAGCTACTTAAGTAGTGAATGCATGCAGCCTACCCTGTTCAAATCTAAGCGGTCTAGAGGTACGGTAGAGAAAGGCCCAGAAAGGATTGACGACTTCCAAACGTTGACTTTTCGCCAACCAGAAGGGCTACAGAGACGTACTTGGTGCCAAAAGAATACTCACAGTCTCGAGGCTTGCTCATTTTGGGAAATTTTGAAAACCCGACCGGTTTTCGCAATTCCGTGGGCATTTTTGTGCAATCCACAATTTGGCTGGGAGAAAATGAGCTCTTCTGTAGGGAAGAATGAGTTTCTTGCAGGAAAAAAAATGAGTTTCTGGCAGAAAAAAAATTTCATTTGGTATTCCCAGAAAGTTAGCTAGAATTGAGGATGATGCTGAGGATGCTGCCGAGGACGAGGACATTGCTGAGGACGCTGCGGACGTACAAACCAACGTTTTTCTACAGTGTCAGTTCTTTCCTAGACACATTGCAGTTGATGCAGGACTGTAATTATAGGCAAGGCAGGCAAAAAACATAACTCATTCTCCCAGACAGCCTCGTCCACCTCGAATGTGCGTTGAGAAACAGTGTCTTTGTCTCAGAATAAGAGGCTCGCCCAACAGGACTGTGGCAAGCATCTTTGGAAAGTCGTGCGCTTCCACCCGCAATTCATCCAGGCGTCGAAAGAAGCGACAAGCGGAGAGCGACTTGGACACAGCCAAAGCCTGCTGCAAGTCGTCTGATAAAGTCAAAATATCGCCGGAATCTGCACTGGTCGAAGACACTAGCGGAGGAACGTGCAAAGCAACTCTTTCACGCTCTCACACACCGTCTGTCGTCGCCAGGGAAACCTTGCACCACCGTCTCGCTCAGGGAGTGTATGCGCACGCTCGAGTGCTGCAAGGAGGGGGACGGGGGCAGACAGGAGTGCTTGTAAGTCAGCCAGCTACAGGCTGGGGCCGCAGACTGGGCGGAAGCCAGCTGAGCATTTTTCTCTCTTTCTCTGTCTCACATACGCTCTCTCTCTCTCTGCTTCACGCATTCAGGCCTGCCAGCCACATCGTGTGGCTGTTACGTATTGGCAAACTCCCTAATGCAGCAGCCTCGATAATAGGCAGGTCTGGCCTTTCTTCCACACCAAAATGTGAAAAGGCAGGAGCAGACAACGAATGCGTTAGCTGAGAATGTGCTCAAAGCAAATACGAAAGTGACTTTTGCCCAACCTCGCTGGCTTTGGCACTCGTAGTCCGGTGCATTTCATTGAATGGCCCTCCAGACAGGCAAAAGAAGGCTTGCTTGTTTTTAGTGCCGTTTCGGTGACGCTTGATGCCATTTATTTGCTTAAGAGCTCTACGTTTGTCTACCCACATGTACTCACGTACACTTGGCCAACCCCTCCAGCCATCAATAATGTGCACTTTGGAGAGAGCGTCTCTTACCTTGGTCAAAATACACGTCTCTCTCTCTCTCTCTGAAGCGCGCGCGCGTTCGTTGGCCGACTAGCTCACACAAAGGGGCACTCACGCACACACACGCACCATCTTGCAAATTCTCTCAGACGAAGGCCTGCCCAACGGCCTCTTCAGCCAGGAAAGGTAGAGCGAGCGAAGAGAGCGAAGCCACAGCTGTCTGAGGTATACCTAATTGTTAGTGGCATGGCAGGCCTCATTGGACAAATTGTAATTGCCGTCATAAGAATTCCTTTCTGCCACAAGGGTTATCTTCGGAGAAGCTGTTATGGGCATTGTCTGTGTTTTCTGTATCACTGACTGCACGCGAAGTCGCTGCTCACCGTGCGAATGAGATGGCTAATTATTACTGTTGCGCCGCTAAATCTTGTAGAGTGTGCACTTAAAGGCCTGCATTGCGAGTGGCACGACATTTGCTGCCCCTGCCCCATTACATAGATGTGAAAGTCTATGTAATTTACGTGTATGTACGTTCGTTGTACGCACGTACATAAATTGCACGGGCTTGGGCAATTTCCATGTAGAGTTATCCGCAATTTAGGCTCCCAGTTGAAGACGTCGGCGCTCTTTCTGCGCGTACACTGACAATGTTTTCCCAGCATTGGGTGTAGTTGGAGACCACCTTGGGCTGTGGTGTGGCTTTAACGCTCTGTGCAGCTCCGAACCGTGGCAGCTACAACTGCCGACAGGATGGTCGCACCTAATTACATCATGTACACGTAACACATAACACAATCACACACATGTACGTACACAGTATTTTCATGCTGCATCTCTCGCTCTCTCTCTTTGACTTGATCAAGTCTGGGACAAGCAAAAAATTGCAGACGGAGGGCCAAAGCCCTCCTCCTTTCCTTTTCCAGACGTCGCGAATTCGGTCAATGAACCTTCCAACCGCGTGCATGCGCGCGCTCGCGCGCGAGTCTCTATGCCCCTAAGTCTGCCTCCAACTTTGTACTCTCGTTCGTTTGTAGCGTAAGTTAAAACTTGTTCAAGTGGGTAATCCTCCGCCATAGTTGGTCAGGCAGTATGCTAAGGTGATTAGATGGGCATCGCCTGAATAGATATTTTAACCTCACTCTTGCAGAGCATTAAGTACCGGCAGGTTTTAACCAAACCTTTGCTCGGCCACCACCACAGGCCTAGTAGAGCTGAGCTGTGCCCCAGTAAGCATGCAAATCCCAACAGGGTTCCCAGGCATCACTTGCAGGAACCGTCCATAAGAAGCATGTCTCTGTTCCGTACCATTTGTGCCACTACCTTTGCCAGGGTTGGCTGCTGATACGCGTCTGCCACAGCTGACAAGCCTATTTTTGACAACACCCTTTGCCTGTGCCACTTTACAAGTCTGCAAGGTGGAGGCTCATGGGCTTATGCTGCCCTTGACCAGATTGATGGGATCTTTTGCTGAAAATGTGCAGAGAAACGTGCCCCTCCTCACCTTTACAGAGTCATCCCTGGCTGGAACTTTATTCCCTCACGCACGAGGCGTCGGATGTTACACTGGCACTGTACATGGATAGGAGGAGCACTGGAGTGAAATCCTTGAAGGGAAAGAGGTTGCGAAACTTTATGGAGTGCAAATTTATCAATTTATCATTCTCGCCGAGGCGTCAGATTCAATTAAGTACAAATCTCTCCTCCTCAATGAAGTGTCTTATCTGCTCTAGAAGCGGCAGTACTTGTAGTACGCTTCAGAAAGTTCCAGCGTGCGTATAAGATAGAGCCAAGAGTTTAATGTACGTATATTTATTTTCGTCACTTCAAGCAGGTGAAAACGTCCCCGGGCAAGTCTGCTGCGGCTGGTGCGATTGCCTCCTCCTCCTACGAATATCTGCACCCAATTAATTGTGCTGCTTTGATTTCAACATCTGTTAGCAGAAAAAATGAGGTCACCTAGCAATCCTCATTCTTCCCAAGCAAAGTTCTATAGTTACACTTAATCTCCTCTCCATTGTTTTAGGTGTCGCGTCAACTTCGGAGTTTTTTAGTCCAAGGAATTCGATCCGATTTCTCTACGTTCATGACACTTTGTCCTCCAGACATGGCCAAGGGGGGGAAAGGGGACAAAAGAAATTCTAACATCAATGAACTTGACGAAAACGCTACAAGACGAACTTGCTCCAACTGAGTTATGGGTGCATGAGATTCTACTAACTGCATCTGTGTTTTTTGCCTGTTCAACTTTGTTGAAAAAGATCGCTCCTGTAGAATGCGTCTGTGTTGCCACTCAGGTCGAATGATTCAAATGTACTATTGGTGCATCTCCACGTGCAGACTGGAGATTTTTTATCCGAGAAATGCACACCTTTGAGACGTCTCTGATGCTGTCCGCTGCGTACATGTGGGCACCGTCCACACCAGCTCCTCTCGGGGACCAATGATGATTGACACGACAGTTAAATGAGGCCATTTAGCACGTTCTGTGCGAGATACACCAAAATGGACTCCTTCAAAGGCAGAAAAGGTCTCAGCTCTGAGGCACGCTTCTCAAATTACCGTTCACATGCGTATACGTGTGCATATATATATATATATATATATTAGATTAGATATGTATAATAAATTGTAGATAATTCACTGCGTTCCAGATAGGAGGGCACTCGATGGATCTGGACCAAATTTGCCGAAGAGTTGTCTTTCCACCCCGGAAAGGTTGTAAATGGGGGGGTCAAATCTGACCCCGAGAGTCCCTCGGGAACGGGTTATTTTAGCACCGAAAATCAAAACTTTCCCATTTTGGGCAGAAGGAGGCCTCTTACGAAAAAGTTTATGAAATAAAATTGTTTAGCGCACACATACCCCAAACTAAATGGGGGAGCAGATGAGGTCAAATCTGACCTCGGAGGTCATTTGAGGTCAGAAATTAAGGCTGAAGATTTTGTTTTTGTGAAATACCTTTACCCTATATAAGCGACCCCAGATGACCTCCAAGGACATGGACTACATAAGGGACATGGACTGCGCCAAGCACACGCACTGGCTTATATTTTACGGTTTAGTTCTATAACAATCCGAGCAATCCCGGCTACCTGAACTATTTAAAAAAAAGCTTAAAGAACAATCTAACGAAAGAAAAACAAAGCATTGCTGGACGAGGCATGCATGGTAAGTTATTTGAAAATGTGCGAGAGCACCTGAAAGCTTTTTGCACAGACATGTTACAACTGACATATTACTGAGGCTTCACATTTTGCAATGAGATGCAAATGGTATCCGTCAATAGTGATGATTGCAGAAAAATGAAGAGATATGACAGATTCTAGCAGCATGAAAGGTCGCGACGTCTAGAAAGAAAGAAGCCTCGCCAGGCCCTGTCCTTCACCATCCTCGACTCTTGACAGAGGCTGACCTCTCTGTCACGTACGACCTCTCGCCAATGTTCGTTCATATACTGTAGATTACGTTGCACGCGTAGGGGAATCGATGATGCACTCTTGGAACAGGAACGAAGAACATGTAGGCTACATACGACGGTATCCAGTCTCTCTTTCATCCTTCGACTCATCGTCTTGAGAAAGCTCGTGCGAACTTCGCCTCCACCGTCAAGCTTTTTGTACACGCGCAGAATTTGCTCTCTCTCTCTCTCTCGACAAGGAAGGAAAGGAAGAAAGGGGTTAGGCCTTAGGCCTCCTCTCTCATCCGCCCATCCAGCCTTAAAACCGTAGGAAAAGAGAGCTTTTTTGCCAAAAAAGCAGCCACCGGCTGGGCTTCCTTTTTGGCACAAGCTATGGCCTAGGCCTTGTTTGCTCTCTCCTTTCTCCGTCGGAGGCCGTCGCCCTCCGCATAGTTGCGCGAAACAGAGTTCGATGACCCTGGCGAAAAGAGGAACTCCTGTAACGTCGAGTTTTAAGTGAGAAAGGGTCCTTTTTTCTCATCATCAGTGTCGTCTACTGCCAGCAAAAGCAACCACGAGAAGATGTGACGAGAGAGACAACGAGGGGACAAACAGGTACGTGCCAACTGTGCCCAAGTACACCGAGTATCTTGTCGCCTTTCAATACTTTGCCCCCTCCCAGTGTCAATGACCTTGGCGTACATCGGTTGCTGTTGCTTTCTCTCAGGTCTGTCCACGAGCTCGCATTTTGAAGCAGATCACAAGCTTTTTTTTGTTCCTCTGGCAGTGCAGCACAATTCTGATCGTCTCGCTAGGACACACAAACACTCGGGCGCTGAGGATGAACCATGAGCGACAGCACTTGCACAGACCGGGCCAGACTCTCAAGGACGGCAACATCAGTCCAAGTATTCCTTGGGAAAGGGGGGGGGGCGTTGTTCTCGGACTGAGAGACCAGGAGCGAGCACTAGACATATATGGGTAGAAATTCGTGTGCGCTCATAAATGTCACAGGCATGCATATACAACAATTATATTCGTGCACCTGCGTGCGCACAAGAGCAGTATTTCACCACCCTGTCTGCACCGCGTGGGCCCAACGACACATGCTACGTTGCCAACGTAAGGTCACGCATCAGGTCAGCGCATGTACAGGAGTTCCTCTTATGGCAACTCACACGCAGACCAGGTCGCCGATGTACAACATGCATTTGCCATTATCTCGATCAATGGTGACGATGCGCCAACGAGCGCGAATCTTTCTTTCCACCGAGATAACATAGGTCCGGTTTTGCATCAGGCCTAGCTGTTGACGACCTGCTACACACATGCACATCAGGGGATGCGTGCCCGCCTCAGACGTCTGTTCATACATTGAAAACGTGCTCGTGTTGTGCCCGCCATACGTGCCACATTACAGTCCGTACATTGATGAGAGTCTAGAGACACAGACAGAGACAGAGGGAGGCTGCAAATGTTGGCGCCCAGGCAGAAGTTGCCAACCCTGCCCAGGCAAGCCAAATCCCCACAGGGGGGAGAAGAAGGGGCAGCAGAACAAGAAAGAGAAGAAGGAGAAGAGTTTTGCATTGCTGCCAGAGCGGCCGCAGCAAAATTTGCTCCCTCAGCCCACACGACGCGGGCAGAGAGGGCTCCCTCTGCGCCACGGGGACGTCCACCGGCCCGCCGCCCGCATGAAGGCAGAGGCGAAGGCGGTCGAGGCGGAAATTCGCGGACCGACGACCGTGGCGATGGCGTCGGCGTCCGCGTCGGCGGTGGCGCGGACCGCCGGGCTGTGGGCTGCGAGAAAGGAGGGATCGATCCTCTTCGCCCCTCCCTTCCTGTTGCTAACCGAGAAAGAAAGACGATCTTCGCATTTCTGTCGTAAAAAATGTACATCACCTTTTCCATTATGAAATTACGTTCGGGGTTCTCCCCACAGCTTTGTTGGGAGGGCTTTTTTGCCAACTTCAGACGCTCTAGTTCAGCTTCTTGGAGCGCATGAACATGGAAACTCTGCCAAATCAAGTGCAGAACTCTGGGGGAGAGACTTTGTCTCCTCTGCACGACTTCGTGCATCTCGTCACTGCCGAGAAAAGGGAATTAATGCACATGTACTTTATTGAATGCTGCTCGTGCGCACGCGGGCTGGAGCGAGAGAGCAGACATGTTGTGCGTGCGTGCGTGCGTGCCTGCGCGAGTGCGTGCGTATAGCAACACCCGGAAAATCAGCAAGGGGTCAATGGCCTAATGCAGCACATTTCTCTGCCAACTTGTACTATCCGCGCGTGTACTGTCTGTTGGAGGACCGGTACTGCAGCCCCTGGGCCTTGTACTTGACAGAGGAGTGGGACAATATGCAGCCCACCACTCGATACGTGTGTACTTTGTGCATATGAAGTAAACCGTGGAGTAGGAAGCCTCCAGACTTCTTGCCTATACTTGGGATGAGTAAGAACGTGCATTTGGCGGCGGATGCAGAGAGACCAGACAAGACAGACCTCGTTAGATCCCTTGAAAGGCACGGTGGAGGCAGCGGCGAGCACAAGTTGGCACAAAAAGACTGGCGAAGTTGCGCGAGCTTACGGACCCTGTACTCGCACGCTCTCCTTTCTTCTTCCCCTTCCCCAAGCCTTACGGGTACGATAGATTTTGCAAGCCTATGTACAGTTAGCGACTGTTAGAGCTACCCCGGGCTGCCGGCTCGGCCGCCAGTGGCCACAGCCGCGGCGTCGACGTCAGGTTTGCAAACAGCGGCTGCCACGGCGTCGGCGTCGGCTGCGACCCCCCTGTGAAACTCTTCTCTTTTACACAGCAGAGTTGAACAACCTCCGCTCTCTCATGCGGATATTGGCTGCTGCTTAAACGGCAAGATTAAAAAAAGAAAACCTACGTGATCTTGGCAAAGTCATACCGCTGCCTAATGAAAGCATCCCAAGACCATAACAAGTGCTGCACCCAACGCTCCTCGGGTGGTGGCGCTAGTAGCAATAGCACTAGCGAGCGCCAAGCAACCCACGAGTTGACCCAGATAAGAATTCGCGACTGGACCGACGGCGTGATGGCGGTGAAGAACGACAGCGGCGACCCCGTCGACAACATCCTCGGTGAGACCTGGACATGGTTGGGAGACTTCGTCTGAAAAGGTGAAGAAAAGACCCTTCAAAGTGCTCTCATCCGGATTCGCTGCTTCTCTAGTCCAGAAGCTGCTACTCAGAGCGTGGAGGGTTCAAGAAACACACTCATCATGTTCTTCTTCTTGTTCTTTTGCGGGAGGCTAACGCTGCACGCGCACATGCACGCCAGCTAGCACATTTTCGAAGCTAGTTTTTTTCGCCTCTCCTTTTTCGCGAAAATTCTGCGTCGGCTGGCACCATTTGCGATATCTGGGCCGACTTGGCTCAGTTGGACGAGAAGCAGACGAATGCGGTCCGGCACGCCACGGCAGAGGCGGCGGACAGACCCGCTTGCGAAGGCAGCTCAGGCAGGGAGGAGAGATAAAGAGACCAGACGGAATGCAAAAATATTGCGAGCTCGCGCGCGCAAAGGCAGCGTGAACAGGCTGGGAGAGAGCGCGTGCGTCTGGAAATTGGGGAGCGGTCATTGAGGGATCCCGCAAACTTGAGAGAGGCGGCGCCTGCGCGCCTGCTCCTCCTGGCCGAGACACACGGGTGGAAACTGCGAAGCCTTGGTCGTAGTGGGCGCGCGCGACTTTTTCCCGACAGTGGAACAGTTCATGTGGAACCTTCGCCAAGAGAGGCAATCGAGCTGAAGAGTCCTTATGGAGCCGGGAACACTGGACTCTCCGTAACTCCGGGACGACTGCAGCCAAGGAGGACTGGCCTGAGTTCTGGTTAGTATTCAAAAAGATGTGAGGGTCAACAAAAATGGCCGCCGTCGCCGAATGAAATGGAACCACGTGGGCGGGGAGGAGGGAGGGACCGATGAAAAGAGGGAGGGACACAAAGGCGGCTTAGGCCAAGGCTGGACCACTTGGAGCAGTGTTTATCGTGGACAGTGAAGTTGGTGCTACGGCAAATGTGATTCTAGCTCTAGACGAGACAAAGGATTGCCGCTGATGGCGCCCCCCCCCCCAAGAAGTACCAACGGCCTTTTTTGCGAAATTTGAATCTGTGCATCAAGGGTTTTTTTTCATTCTCGATAAAATCGTGTCGTGAGTCAGCGAAAACCTACTTCGGCAAAAGCTTTCGCCCTCTGGAGAGTGAGTGAGTAAGAAAGAGTTATTTTTGGGTTTGGAGAAGTCAAGAATGACGTGGCTGCGACGGCCTCGGGGCGGCCTCGACCCTCCTCCTTTGTCTCGGGCCAACGCGTAGTAGGAATTTTTGCAATTGCCAATCTTTGCTAATCCATTCACGGTTCGGCGCACATTTGTTCCACCATTTTTCCTTTTTTACGACACTCTCACCTGCTTTAGATACGTGTAACATAACTACCATGAGCAAGTGCGTCTGGGCGCCATGTACAATCACAGTACTGGTTTCTACATATGATGAATCATTTCACGAGGGGAAATGTGTAAAAAATAGAAGCCGAAACTGCACTCCCTGTCGCACTGAACGCATGTCCATCTCCTGGACTTCAGCCTTTACATCGACTTACTCACTCACTCCATCACTCACTTACTTAACCCACTCACTTGCTCTCTTACTTGCTTGCTCACCCACTCACACATACACACTCACTCGCTCACTTACTCACTCGCTCGCTCGCTCGCTCGCTCACTCACTCGCTCACTCGCTCACTTACACATCAATGCTTCAGCAGACTTGCTTGGAGCAGCTTATGCATAACTGGGAAAAAGCAAGTAATGAATCCAACACTCATGTCGTCTCTCTACTTCTTCGAACGAAAAATTTGTGTCCTTTAGTTGGCCGAACCCACGCAAGTACAGACTTAAACATGTGGTCATGCGAAAAGCCATTCATTCATGCTTCCTATCCTTCGGGGCAAACTTTCATGAATGATCACACTTGTATTTACAGAAAAAATGCATCATGTAATAATAATCCTATTATGAATGTGGCGTCCCAGTAAGCAGCTGAGTTAAGCGTGGAATTCCCACTCATGATGTCGCATCTGGCCCGGGCCACGTTTTTTAGTGCGTCATTGTATTTACCAAGATTTTCCATTTTTCAGCATGTGCAGCTGCAGCGAGACTAGTTGTACGGGCAGAGGCAGAGCATTGGCTCGTCTCCACTGTAGAAGACTCCGCCCGCGCCTTTCACCTGCACTAGGAGTGGCCACCAAGAGTTCGACGAGGAGGAAGTAAGAGCAGTGTGAAATCGTCACATTCTGCAACGCCAAATCGTCTCTTTCAGAAGGTTCCTTCTTGTCAAGCTCAGTCTGGATGGGGAGAAGACAATGTGTGCCGGGTGTTTGTATAGGTGGAAATGTCGCTCCTGGCCAAGGTGAGGCAGTACACAGGGAAAAGGACAGTTGACTGTGTACGACGTATTCTTGGTCCTTTTCCCTTCTTTTAATTTTAGCTTTGTACGCCTTTGATGATTCATGATGAGAATGGGGGGAAAATACCGATTTATCACTTCATGTGCGTGAAGTATGCAGAATATTTGGCCTCTCCTCTCACTCTTCATCTCTCTCTTTGTTCGCGCATGCGTAAAAATAATTTCTCGGTGCGTATTTCGCACACACAGTGTTTCATTGCATTGTCGCCTCAATTAATGGCATCTCCATTTGTGGCAACTCTACCTTTCCCTGCAACTGCATTGGTTGATTGCATTCCGACGGCGCGCCGCCCTCTTGCTGCTGCCGGCGCCGCAACCGGTGGCGCGGCGCAGGCGCAGTCGCCGTTGCTACTGCAGTCTACAACAACGACGACGACGACGGCGTCACAGAAGGAAAGAGAGAGAGAGAGGAGGGGGGGGGGGGGAAAGGACTCTCCTCCTACTACGACGAGTGTCCGGATTCGGCGCAAAAGTCTTTGTGCGACTGCGTTTCCCGGAAGTCCGAAGCTGCACTGCTGGTGCTGCACCAGAACCCCCCGGATCTTGGGGTCTGGAGCCGACATCATGAGATAAACTAGGAGGGTTTGGAGATGCCGGCTGCTTCGGATTCTGTGCGGAGGCTTAAGATGGAGAAGAAATATCGATTGGTGCGAGTGCACGTGTAGAGGGAGAAAGGCGGAGAAGAAGTCGCCATCTTTGTGCAAAAATTTACATGCGCAATTGCAGCTGCCGACGATTAGTGCTCCACTGAGGCAGTCTCGTTGGGTCTCTTCGCAGCGTGCATCACGTACTGGAAATTTTCAGGGGTGAGTTTTGGACTGGCTGGTCCTCTTTATGGACGCCGTAGTCAGTCTTTTTCTCTCTCCTACAAAATTCCACTGAGCATCGATATCCGCCAAGAATTGGAGCCCGAGCAGACAAGAAGTGACCAACTACAGCACCTGCAGCACTGCAGTCACCGCCCACCTACGCCGTGCTCACCGTCCACACGTTGTCCCATATGCGAAATTAGTATGAAAGACTTTGTACCTGTTTTCCACGTGAAAGGCGTATTTTACGTACTCCGGGTGCGTAAGAATTAGTATCCCACCCACTTTGACTGAACATGTACAGCGATAACAAGATTAACAACTCCTGCAGCAAGAAGAGACGTTAACTTAACTCATAGCAAAGATCAATCTCAAAACATGACTTTGTGTCTTTTTGAATCGCTTATAAAAAGAGTGGCTAAAGCCAGTGCTGACTTGTGTGTGTTTTTCGCTCACTGTGCTAAGAGATGACTGTTTTTTGCTCAAACAAAAGTCACAGATCGCAATAATTCATTGTCCATCGATCCCAATGTTGCTGCTGGAACAGTGGAGCGACGCAGCATTTTCCCTATGACGCTAATTCTTGCGCACCTGGTACAAGTCCTATCAAATAAATGCGTGTGGGTGTGCGCTGTACTTTGATGGCTCGCACTGTCAAGGAAAAACAGTGTGGACCATGTGCTTCAAGTCAACATTGATGTCGACATTCAATATTCTGGTCTGTGCACCAGTTATGTCTGAATTTGCCGTCAAGGAGCAGAATAGAGTGTGAAGCTGAGGGAGGAGCAGCTGCCAATGATTGTTGCATGTGCAGGGAGTACTGAAAATAAACGTACTTGCATTCGTCATGTGTTGCTGGTAAAAGCTATGAATTACGTGCGTGTGTCGTCACTACCTAATGAAGTCCTCCAACCGAGAGTCTTCGAGCACGAGCTTCTCTCTTCATTGTTCCTGGAAGCGTCATAATAGTCATCACTTGAAGAAATCAGGTATGACATTTCTGAGCTTCATCGTAAGGAAAAGCTGTGCAACAAAATTTTTCCCATTCATTCGAAAATTCTACTCCCGCATTCATGAAGGCAGCAACCAGCTAGAAGCAGCTCAGGAAGCAGCTTGGATTGTGAGCACTTGAAATAAATGCATGTGTACAAGACTTGACAGACTATTACATGTCTCCGATCTGATGATTTACGAAGGGTTGATCGAGACAAATATAATCGAGGCAGGGTTTAATATCTACGATTTGTTTAATTTGTGGACCAGGCAGGACCGAGTCAATGCAGCGCTAGAGGAAATTAGCTTTCCCTCGTTTTGAACCAAACTTTCATTTGGTAGCTTGAACACTTGAAGCCGGGTTTCCTGCCTGATCAATGAACAAGATGGCCAAGGAATATGTGAGGCATTGGCCATTGGGGCCATGGGAGAAGTAGTCATGAAAGGCCTCGGCCTGGAGCTGTGTAAGCACAGTGAGAAGCAGTCGTTGTCAGCACCGTCAAAGTGCAGGTGAACCAAGACGTTCCGTCGTGGCTTCCAGAAAATCCTGATCTCATTGTGGTCTACTCTGATGAGAAACTTTTTGAGGTTGAGGAGAAACTTTATCATATAAAAGGCCGCAGTTTCTCCAAAGCAGCCACTATCATTCCTGATGATGTCTCAAATGTTGACCGAACTCAGAAGCCAGCCTGCCAGCATCATGGTGCGGGCTTCTGTAGCCTCCAATGGGAAGTCTCTCCTTTTTCGGATTCCAGATGTGGTGGAGATAAACTGACACGTTTATCTGAACTTCTTAACGACCAATTTCACCCAACCCCGTATACCACTGTAAGGAGTCCTAAAAAGAAACTTTCCAAGTTCTGCTATTGACAATTCCAGTGGCTCTGAGTCCATTGCTTTTTTACAACGCACTGGAGAAGCAACTATGCAATGCTTCAACAATTTGCACAATGCAGAATTACACCGTACATACAAGCTCAACATATGGGAAGGATCCAAGTCGTTAAAGCCCTTGCATCCGGGGGAGATACTCAGATATGACGAGTATGATCAAATCTCTGTACACCTGTGGTTGCGCTTTTCGAATTTGTATCCCACCTGTGTGTGTGTCCGTGAGTATTGCACATCTTTGCCATAAGTTCAAGCTCGATACAACCCTAATTACATGCTCTACGAGCGCAATGATTGCATCAAGCTTGCATACCCAGAAAAACAACTGTCTTGTGACGTGCCCAAATCAATTTAGCCTCACTGAATTTGAATTTAAGATATTTAGATAGGTAGATTGGTGGATAAGAGGACGTCGGATATAAATTAGCTCGGAATCTCTTTCGGCACCAGAGATCCAAACTGTTTCCTCTTATCTGTGACGAGGTGGCCAGGTCATTTTTGCCTGCCCGAGGCTTCTTCGAGTCGAACATGAGGTTTGGACGAGGAACTTATTATCTCAAGTCCACAGGGTGGGACGGGAAAAAAGCGTCAGGTTAATGATGTCTCCTATACATTCTAGGTAAAGGCAATTTAGCTTTGGGCTTATTGATCCAGAATACATTCTCAGCCATGGTGCGTGCTCTTTCCACTTAGTACCTTTAAATGTTTGTAAAGCTGCAAAAATGAGCCCTACACTGCTGCTTTAGCTGTAGTTTGCTTTGCTTTGTTCATGTTTTGCCGCAGAAAAAGAAACGATGAAACGGAACAATGCAATGGGGCAGTTACACAGACGCAAAACCTAAATGAGGCTGATGACGCTAAATACCCTGTGACAGAAAAGGCCCAGCGGTGTTTGCCAGCACTTTAGAGGCAGCTCATCAGTCCAACTGAACTGCTTACCTGTGCTATGAAATACCTCATACCGGAACGTGCAGTGCTTAGAATGCTTTCATAGATGCATTTACTATAAGGTCAAATACGTGACAGCAGTAAGCAATCGATCAGGTACGTAAGCCAAGGTCATCTAAAGGTCCTGCAAGGTGGTAGAGGCATGCAAGACAGTTCGCGGGAATAGGGAACTGGCACATGGGGGACGGGGGTAGTCTTGTTAACGTATCTCTAAAGCCTTTTTTAGGTGATATATACAGGCTGTTTGGAAGTAAGTGATGAAAGTAATTTGCATGTAGTCTCTACCTCAAAAGGAATCATGTGATCGATAACAGTGGGACATTTTTGTGGCACCACGTGCGGCCAAAGGTGCTCTCTGCACAAACAAAGAGCTTTTCTTTCTCTAAGAAAAAGTTTGGCACGTGGATCATCATCAGCCACAATTCTTCACATCCACGGCAGTCACACTTTCCTGACCATTCGGAATCCTACTAGATCACTAGACCTGAGGAGAAGCACAGGATGGTGTCTTCTACGTAAAACGACCCAACCAGTGTCAGGACTGAGTTGTTGAAAATTATGCAGCAAATCTGTCAGAGGCTGAAATCTGCCATGCCACAGGAAATCATTGCAACAAGACTTCAAAAAATCTTAGCTGTGAATGGCGCATTGTGAGCACGTTTAGTCACACGCGGTGCTGTAAAAGATCGACTGTTACCTATCATACGGGTCCTTTTAAGGCAAAATTGGCCAAACTACGTGTAAACTGCTCTCGTCACCTATTTTTCAACAGTCTGTATTGAAGGAGGTTGTGACCATGACCAAGGAAACGACTGCGACCATGTCGATCACGCCCCCAACCACGATGGTGTCATTCTTTCTCTTTTTAACAGCTGTTGATAAAATTATGTAGAAAGAGACTTCATCGGAAACTCAATGATCAGTCAAAAACTTCTAACTGCAAGCGTCTGCCTGCACGACCAAAAATATAATAATGAACATGGAAGTAATGAAACTCTGCTTTGTGCCATTCTATTACGGCATTCTACGCCACACATTTCTTTAACGTTCTTTATGCTGCTCTATGTGAAGTTATTAAGCAGTATCAGCTTCTTATTCACTCGTTTTATGACGCCGAGTTGAACGGTCCTCCTCAGAATAAGTCTCTTGTCTGTAGCTGAGGTTCAAGAATATTTTCTCACCGACCACCAAAGTTCCAACAAGTCGGCAATCAGCAATTGACGAGCAATCTTACTTTCCTCAACCAAACCCTCTGCAGGTTTGCAAGCCGTCCCTTAAAAATTGAAGAAGCTTTTCGTCAGACAAACGATTGACGGAGTTTTGTGATCATCCCAGTCATCTTCATGTTTTGCTCCGGATGGAACCGTTTGCAGCTTACGCGTCGTCATCGTTGTTCCACATCAGCATTGCCACATCATGTTGTGTTGTCAGCTACTTCACTGATCAGCTGCATCCAAGAGTTGATGCAAGGCAACTAACTTATGACGACTGCATCTTCTCGACCGCGGCTGCGTCGGTCGAACAACTCTGGAAAGGTTGCGTGATTCTGCCGTCACCTCTTACCGTACGTACTTGAGCAGCATCCGACACAAGTGTGTACAGTGCGCGGTGCGCCAGTTACGCGTCGCTGAGGGGGCAACCGCGACGTTTCGATCAAATCACACGCTCCTTTTTATCCTTAGGCGATTAATGCGGGCTATAAAGTAAACATTTACGCCAGCGCTGCCAAGAGGAGTGAACTGCGCACACCGCCTGGTAGAGAGCTTGCAAAGTCCTTCAAGGTTAGGTTAGGTCACATCAGGTTGGTTGGGTTGGTGTGGTCTGCAGGCACTCTTGGGAACTCTACGGCCCAGCAGAGCCCGCATTACCCACTCGCTGCCAGAGAGCAAAGAAGAAGAGGAGAGACGTCACGCCGAAGAGGGCCGACGGCACTCAACTGGGCCAAAAGCACAGCTGGAACACTGGTACAGTGGCGTATGTAGTCATGGTTCGCACTCGCAGCTGCACACTGCATACGCCAATGTTCTAATGGTTCGCCCTGGCAGCTGACCTTTTGCCTCACATGGCAGTCGAGGTTCGGTCTCTCCTCCTCTTTCTTGCTCTGTGGCTATAGCTGACAGTTCGACATGTCACAACGTCATTCGTCTACAAACAACAGGCAGATTTGGGAGTACAAAGGTTAAGCTTTTTTTAATAATGCCCATGAGCAGCTAGAGGCCTGTTATGGACTTGTGCTCGACATGTGGGAACATGTACTCTATTCTCTGCTATACTGTTCTGTACGTGAGTAAAGCCCGAAACCACACGCAACTTTTGAATACGACGCGATCATAAAGAAAAAAGCTGACATAAAGGTGCACTAAGTGTAAGTGTGTTTTGTGTGACTTTAGCTCAGATCCTCATGCGTCATCGTGGTGTCGGCTTCCGTGCCCCTTCACTTTTTTGCATGCACACACTTGGGTGTTCTCTATGTGGTCAAATTTTTGACTTTTCTTAATAACCTTGTGTAACTGTCAATGTACTGCAGCATCAACATACACATATTACTAGAGGTAAGGATATCTAAATTTTTTCTACTTATTTGTTCCACACACACATTCCAGTACATAATGTTTCCCAATGGGCCTGATCAGAAGTTCCTCCATGGTTGCAGATGAACCCCTCGCATGTAGTCTCATGCCTCTCCTGAGGCACCTAAATAAATTTAAAATTTTGACTGAAAAATCGGATGTCCCATGAAGTGCAAAATTGCAGGCCTTGTTGAGGTTTCTAAATACGATTTCATTTCCAGAACCCCAGCCTGCATCGTCGGACCTGTCCACGTATAACTGGCAACTTTGACAACCTTGGAACCCGTAGCTGCTGAGGCTGACATAAAAATGATGGGTAGATCTGTGATTAGGCCTTCAGACTGTGCCACATCGAAAGTAGCAGATTCGTGGTTTTCAAAGTCTGACCACATTGAGGACACCCCGAGTTGCACGTACGTAACAAAGCTGCCTTGATTTTTTCCGCGTGAACTGAAGACTTCAAAGAAGTCCTCACGCTGTTTGACGTGTCGGACAGAGAAAATGTGCTGCTCTCTCTCACCTGCTTATAGAGAGCAATGACCTGACCTAACTCCTAATGAGCCAGGCAGTCTTGTCGGTCGCGACAATCGAAGCTTCTTACTCATCATGGTGAGAAGCGCACGCGCTCAGCGCATCATTGCAGTGCAGCGGACGAAGTTCTGCAGTGGTTGTCGGCATTACTGCGAGATGAATTCTGCAGGGTTGATGGCCCTGGAGGTGTCTCAAGCGTTGAAACGGAAAAGTATTGATGGAGCCCATCAAGAAGCCTCCAAAGCTCATAGTGAAATTTCTCTCTTTCTCCTCCTGCATGGACTCGTTTGATTTGACCAGGAAGAGACACACGACTCGAATCAGACATCCGACGGAGCCGCCACCGCCGCACGTTGGGGACGTGAGAAGCGCCACAATTTTTCTCAAGCCAACTTTTCTTCCTCTTCTGCCAAACAGAAGAGGAGGTGAAAACCCGGACTTTGGTCCCTCACTAGGAAAAACGCGGATGTTGTGCGTGTGCGCGTGCTTGCTTGCGTGCGTGCGCGCGTGCCAGAAGTGTTGGCGCCAAGCCACATCGATCCGGATCCCCTCTAGCTCATTCGTACGCACGTACTTACGTACGTACTATTACTAGAGATGATGATATCTGATGTCGCCGGCGCCATCGTCAGGTCGAATTCGGCGCACAAGAATTCCAGACTACTATTTGGAAAGATCGAACGTTTCCCTCCCAGACAATGTTATCTGGTGTACAAATACACTGTGTGTATTTGGTTTGTTGTATGATTGAACGAGCCACTTTTTTCAGCCCTACATTCATGACTCTTAAGAAAGCGATAGCAAGACCGTCTGTACTGTCTGTGCGTGTAGAGGAGTTCGACGAAGACTACCTATTTCTTATAATAGTCGGGTCGAACATGACGACGCACCACGAGGTAGGAGGCTGTGTTGACGTATGTGTATGACACAAGGTGCACATACATCATGACTTATCTGAGTAAATCATGACTCAAACCTGCTTTTTGCGTTCCGAACCAACTCGATGTGTTCAAAATAGGTAAACATTAAGGAACAAGAGTTTTATTCACTCAAGTACTCTCATAAATAAATTTGTTTCAAGATCAAGCTTCCAAGCTTGATTTTTGAGTATATATATATATATGCCAGCCTGACGTGCTCCACTGCCACATCCGTATGCGGAAGAAACAACTTTGAGCCTCCAAGAAGGAGTGCCAAGGGCAACTTGGATTTGTAAAACAATGGTCAGCTATTGATGAAACCGCAAACGGTTCACTGTCAGTCCATGCAGGCGCTTGCAACTATGATGGTATCCTGCAGAGTTCCACTTCGAAAGGCTGAGAATGCAACGAATATGGGAGCCTTGTTGAGAGCTGTCCCAAAATGTCGTGTCCTGATCAGCAGTTATTGACAAGGATCATGGACGAAGAGGGCAGGGACTGCCTCACCAAAACCAGACAATACGACTTTATGGGTGTTTACTATCAGTTTCAATGTGCACACAAGCTTGCAACTTCTGCAGTTCCGTCAATGTTATTTTGGTCGATGTGGTTACTGATGCACTGGCAAGGGCAATAACAGCCACTGCAGATCCTCTATTTGGGGAAAATATGAAGAAAGCATTGCAAATTGACATGTTCGCTAACACTGCCTGGCAATGTGTCCTTGTGGCTCTCTTCACTCAGTGAACAAAGAGAGACTGGTGAGCTATTGGGAAATCAAGCTGTTCCTCATCAGTTACACAAAATATTGTCTGAGGGGGTGGGTGTGGGCTTAACCAAACAAATGCTGACCTGCTCCCTATTATACGTATGGCGTACAGTCCGTACGGCCTGAACATGCCTTTCCAATTGTTTTATGTGATGGAAGATTCCTTGGGCAACAACTGACCTTTCTCAACCAGACTTTTAGTAAACCAAGGTTCTTTTTCATTGGCAGGGAAGCATCTACTTTAGTACCTCATTGTCAGAGTCACAACTTCCTCTGTTACATCATGTAGGGGCAACCGAGGCCAGGATGCATCAGTTATTAACAGGTGTGGTTAACAGCAGATCCTCTGATAGACTCAGGAGTCAACACCAACCTCAGGGTCTTGAGTACCATTTGTAAAGATGCCTAAAGCCACTGAAGAGTCTGTTGCTAACCTTGAAGTGCAGCTACTTTTGAGATGCCAACTTGCTGGTCTCCAGCCCTCACTGTTCAAGATTCAAAATGAGTCATCTACAGATTTTGGTCCAACAGTGATGACGTGAAAGTCTTCAAATGCGGCAAATGTCAATGTAACCCTGATGTTGCTGATTAGATCCCCTGGCTTGTTAAACAGGTACTCCCGCATGAGGTCAGCGGCGTTGCAAGAGGCCCCATCTTATTGCCACACCCACTTGTAGGTCGACTCATGGACACTTCCATCGCCATCTACCCAGATGAATGAGACAGCTTTGCCATTGATGCTGCTATCCCCAGGACCAATTGTCCAGCCTCTGTAAGTTCTGGCGACTTGTTGGCAGCTGGGAGGGAACTTTGGCCTATCATCTCATCCCCAAGTTTACCAGCTACCTCATGGGTACCTTTCGAGTCACATATGGTTTTTCGTAACTTCCTGATGGGTGTGAAGAGTTAGCCCTATGATAAATGACTCTTCTCTTCCTGCTCAATTTATACTAGAATACTGGTGAATGCCAGGTTTTTTGATCCTGTGATTTGAGTATGGTCTCGTGAACCGCCATTCTTCACATAATGACGCAGTGGCCCTGGCGTCTCCAAAGCAACAAGCGAAGTTTTGCCAGCAATGTTTACTGTAGATTCTATGTAGCTCTTCTATTTTTCCCTTTTGCTTTGCGGTTTGTCATCCATGTTTTTTTTGACCATGCGACAATTCTGATCTATCTTTGCTGTTAAAAGTGTCTCCCTTTACTGGTTGGGTTGCCTAGAAATACACGAAAGTTGTAAGGCGACCAGACTTTGCTGCATAGTCATAATACCCCGTGTAAATGCTACCAATGGAATGGGTTTCCACTTCTGACTTTTGAGCGTCTCCACCCAATGGTGCATTCAGTAGCCCCTCTCCCGCGGTACACATGTAGGGCACGTCGTAGTAGCGCTGTGCATGCGCACGCCTCATGTAGGTACACAGATATGTATGGAGTCCGCACACACGTACGTCAAACTGCATGGCACGAAGATTTCTTCCGTTGCTGCGCATGCCTGCGGTGTGTACGTGTCGGTGCGTTAATATGTGTGTGTGTGTGTGTGAGCCCGAGCGCGCGTGCGTGCGTGTGTTGCCCTCTGGCTCCGTGCCACCTGTCTGTGGCGTTGTTGGTCGCGTGACCGCCAAGACCACGTAAAAGATTCTCTGGGCTCACGCGCGCGCAGAATTTTCCCTCGCCCTCTCACATGTGATTTGTGCGAACATAGGAAGAGGGAAAGAGAAAACGATGGGTCAATCTCTTGACTGACCCTAAACGACCTGTGTTATGCACAAGAAACCGTGCAGATATTCATGAGAAATCCTCGCCCCACTTGAGAAGGACGTGCTGCATCAAGTGATAAAAGTGGGAAATAAAAGAAGTGTAGTGAAACAACGGTGTTTATTATGGTTCGCAAATAACTCGAGTGCACCCGCTGGATGTGTGACTTCCACAATGGCTCGCAAATCATTCATAATACATGCAATAATAGGATTTGCCCTCCTTGGTGAACTCATTGTGTCCAAACCTACCGATTCAGAATCACCAAACAAATATTTGCCGGGTGAAAATGCTACTCGTACGTTTGGAGATGAAGCTCACCTGGCAGAAATGTTCAAGACTAGTGACAGATCAAAGGAGGAAGACCCACTGTTAGATCTGGAAGGCTTTCGTTATCTTCACACTCCACCTCCAGAAAAGTGCTGTCAGAGAGGAAGAGAAAGTAAAGGTGTATTCTTTCAATTCTTGGTTCACTCCAATCCCAATGATGGCGACAGAAGGCAACTGATTCGCCAAACCTGGGGCTCCGTCCAGAGCGTGGAGGGGCACCCCATCCAGGTTGTCTTTCTGTTGGGAGACTCTCGCGACATTGCCTCAAGAGGTAGCAGAGGTGAAGGAGAGCATCACCGGTACAAAAATCGCATCCAGCTGAATCGTCATCCTGAAGAAAAACCTCTGAGGAAGAACGGCAAAATGCTGAGGATGCCTGGCCAGAGCAAGAGGCTTCGTGCCATCAGCAAGGCTAAAGTCAAGGAGGATGGCGTGGTTGAGTTCTTAGGCAAAGAGTATATTAAGGCTGAGAAAAATGTCACACTTGACGAGGCTGTGGCTGAAGAAGCTAGAATCTTCGGGGACATTGTGCAGGGTAGGAAGATCCTGCCAGAGTGAAGTGATGAGTTAACCATGTCACTTTTTCTTGACAGGTAATTTTCACGACAGCCAGTATAATCAGAGCTACAAGCACCTTATGGGCTACAAGTGGGCTAAGGAGGCCTCAGCTTTGTGTCCAAAACAGCGTTCTCCCGTCTTCCTAGTCAAGACAGACGATCACGTCTTCGTCGAAATCTTTCACCTCTTCAAGTTCGCCATGGCCATATACGGGGACAGCCCCAGCAGGTCCTTGGTATGTGATGTGGTGCCAAGTGGCACCTCTCACACACATAGGAAGGTGCGTATTTGTAAGCTCCGGTACACGGATTCGTCGCTGAACGATTTTTGATACGAGCGACAACATTCGTCATGAATATGAATGTTAATGCAGTGTAGATACGAGGCAGACAGAGGTATTCTTTCAGACCATAACGAGTCCAAAAGTCACTGCAAAAACACCAATTATTGAATAGAACAGTTATTGCAAAACGTCAACTACAGAGCAGAGCCAGTTTATCAAAAGTATCTTTAGCAGAAAATGTTTTGGGCCCGGGTATGCCTTATTTTCCTTGTGGCGACTCATGCGGTACCCAAGTCTGTCAGTACAGCTGTCAGTGTGCCCGTCAAGTAGAACCTTTGAAGTGAAATCATTTCTCATGTACTTCTTCTCTATGAAAAGGTTTCCCCCCGCTCCTGGCTGCACCTGATACCAACACCATCGAGTTTTTGTTGTCCAACAAACTTGAATCGCAGATTTTGTGTCAGTTATGAGAGTTCAGAAGTCACATCTTCCTCTCGAACAATTTCATCCCTGTCAGATTATCTCCGCTAGAGACTTGATTCCGCTGAGACTGTGACAAGCCTCCCAAAAAGGGTTTGACTGGATGACACGGGGAGATGACTCATGGATTTTCTCCTAGCACCTCTCTTCATCAGCTCGTTTGCATTTATCTTACAAAGTTATTTAAGCATGCGGGGTAGATTTTACTGTAAATTGAAGCACTATTGTTTTGACAGTAATGTTTATAGAACAATTTAGAACAATTATAGAACAGCAAGACACAATGGATAGTCAGTTTCACTCTGATTTTCCAGTAATATAAGCACGGAGCAAAAAATGTGTGATTGATGCCCTCCAAATGATGGGGCTGCAAGGGGTAAAATGACTTTTAATTATCATTTTTCAAGAAAAAAAATCTCAAAAAAGTTCACTCGAGTGAGTTTTGCATCTATTTGGTCAGCCATTATCCTTTTCAATGAATTCAAATGTATTTACCAGGCATAAAACAAGCGATGAAAGAGGCCACAGTTGGGCTTCAGTCAGGATTATTTTTAAGAGCAGAGCAATTATGATGATTTTTGAAGAGAAATATACTGCATACGCGATCCTAAAGCCCCTATTTGCTCCTCAAGTTGATCCTGCTGCAGTTGTTTCGTCAGTGCTAGAAGCAAATGAAGCAGTAGAAGCAAGCGAAGAAGCAGCCGTCGATGGGAAGTCAAATATTGGCCTGGCCACCTTGGGTAACTACAGCCTTCCCAGTACATGCAGCTCAGGGGGACCGTGTTCATTCATTTTCATCTCTACGCTGTGCTTCATGGTGTGCATTCTGGCCTTGGAGTGCTGGTCTTCCACTCGCTTCCAGATGACTTTTCTACCCTTTCCACTCCCGTCGCATACATATGTAGCCCCTTCGGAAGTTCAGCCTTGGTCCTCCTTTGTTAGACACACTAAGAACAACTTTCTTGGCCACCTCAGGGGGACGTAGGTGTCGTTGTGGTGGCCTGAGAAGATGCTCTAGAGGGCAGAGAAGGAGCACTGGAAAGGAGAAATGTTGGAGAGTGGAGCTGTGGAGGAAGCCAAAGCTTCGGGTCGAGCAGCACTGGGAAAGGACTCTTTCAATTGACAATGGCCTTCAGATCTCCCTAGGGCTTTTCTGACCCTGCGAATGTGCGTCAAGAACACGTAGATGTTTTGGGGCACATTAAATCCACCCTTATATGTAACTTTTAGAGTGCGCATCACAAAGTTTATCTCAGCTGGAGAGACAGGATCTTGAGAACACTTTGCCAGTAATCCTTTACCCCGACTGGCCTTTTGTCCAGATCTCCTGCACACATCGTCCTGGGTCCCTGCCATCACGGCCAGACGCATACGCAGAGCGAGGCTCAGCCGAGCACCTGAGCACTTTATTTTCCTTGGTGATGCTTTTTTTTTTACCCCCTTAACTATTTTTGCAGCGAGATTACCTCCTGGAGCCATACGGGTGAAACTCTTGCGTGCGTGTCAGCAATTAAACCTTATAGAAGTATAACTACTGCTACTAGTTAATTAATGCAAAGAGGAAAGGGCGTGCAAATAGCTGGTTTCATGCAAACGGTACACAGACCATTACGCAATAGATTATGACATGAATACGTGTGTAATGGATGTACAACTTTTATTTCAGTCTTCTGAACCATCGCTTTCGTCGTCAGAGCAAATCCCTGACGTAAAAGTGAAGAACCCGCGGCTGAATGCAGAAACAGAGCAGATACTGCTGGATGAACCCTTAAGGTATCGGTTCAGGTATTGGACCTCACAGTTTCGCTGTATGTTCGTACTGAACTGTCCATCCTCATCCAACAGCAGTACCAATGTACAGCACGTAGCAGTTTCCTCATACCCTTCTCACCGTCTTTCCTCCATGTAGATATCCAGAATATTGTAGTGGTACCGCCTATCTCATGACACCCGACTTGACGGAAGAGTTTCTACAGGCTTCCACTCAGGTAGTTCATTAGCTTATATATTTTGTAAGCTACATCGTCCGCACGAGTGAACACACGTTATAAGTCATAGATGTCATGGCATCTATGTTACTTTACTTTACTTCACATGGACACAGCCGTGACGAAAAGTGAGACACGTCGTGCACTCACATTTCAGCTGCAGTCATCGCTCTCTCTCTCTCTCTCTCAGGTTCCAAAGATTGCTGACGACTCCGTTTATGTGATGGGTTTCCTGCGCGAGTACCTGGGCCTTCGACCCTTCTACCTGAATCTTCGTTACACCAGAGAGGAAAAGGCTTTCCTGAGGTGGCTCAGGGGAAGGACGGGTCTGCCATTCCCGTATCTGTTCGCCAAGATGGACACGGAGAAGCCGGACTGGAAGGAGGTGTTCAGGGCGCTTTGGGACAAGACCCTGGGAATATACCAAAAAGGAGCAAGGCCTGAGTGATCGCCCTTCGAACGTACATAGGACTCTAGGATTGAATAAAGAAAGCACCCAACACTGGGTATGCCTGAGCATGAGTGAGGCGACGAAGTGATATGCTCGTTATAGTTGTGCTTAGCACGTATGGTATAGCAATTATGTGACTGTAACTTTGATGCCCATAAATTGTAGTTTGTTTACATATCGCCACTTACCAATAGTAGACTAATGCATTTGCTGAGCGTGTCATGGGGAAATACAAACACGTCAAACAGAGCGCGAAAATCGAAGTTGGGGTCATGGCTTTTACTAAGCAAGAAGTATCTGAGACCTAATCTTTAGTGAGTCACGCTTGGGGAATCACTCATTCCTTTTTTCCCCCGTATTCATAACAAGAAAGCGACCTTTTCGTGCCACACGATAGCAGCTCAGGTCAAATTGCAGTGCAGAGGAAGGGTTCGATCATGAATGTTTGATTGGGTCTCCCTCTGGCGACGCACATGCATACGAGCGAGTACGTACAAATCCTGGGAGTCTGGACAAAAAAAAAGATTGATTCTTGAACCATTTTGGGAAAGCATGTAGAAAGACTTGACTTGCGCTCGACACCGCCGCCGTCAGTGCACGAACAAGGGAGAAAGCGCAGAGAAATAGAGAGCCTGCAGTTTGTTCCAAGCCTCCACGAGGGCAAGAAGACCCTCCTACGTTCTTTATATTTTGTGAGGCGAACTTCCTTTTTTATCCAGCTTTCTTCCACAAGTGGTCAAGCGCATGCGAATGGGTCTTCTGGTGTCAGGGGGTCATATGGGACTCATACTACGTACTTGCAGCCTCCGAAGAAATGCTTTAATATCCTCGAGAGGAGCAGCGGCTGCCTAATGGTAAGTCTTGCTTCATTTCAAGTTTCGTCTCCGACCAATAAGGGGGCAACAAGGGAATCTCTTGCAGCACAATGCAGAAACTTCAAGGTAAAGTTTCTGCTCCCCATCTGTTACCCAGACACTCTGAAGGAGAGTTATAGAATAGGGTGGCATTAAGTACACTGCTAGATGTGCATAAAAATCATTAATCGGGATGCTCTGCCTGGCACGATGAAGAGTCCTTCTGAATACTTCGCACGAGTTCTTCATGTGGGAGCAACTTGGCTTTGTACTCGGCTTATGCAGCAGCCAAATTCAACCCCATCCTGAACTTAGAGAAGATTAAGAATTAGGCATGCTGTAATTTGACTGTAAATTAGACTTTGTGAATGATGAAATCGCCTAATACTGATATTCACTAGGCCAAACAGAAAGACGTTGATGAAGCAGGTTGTTTTGGTGAATTGTGGGATGGTTGTAGTTTTTGGTGACGAAGTTATTACTGACATCGGGAATCTTGATGGACAATGACATGGGAATAACGGTTATCAACTTACGTTCATGCCCATTGGGTGTTGACACATGAATTGCAATTTCTTTTTCTTTTTCTTTTTTTTTTTCAAATAACTCTGGACCAATTTTATCAAAGTCCGCATTCGGGTTGGTTGGATGGTAGTTGGCATTGGCATCTCTTGCAGCAAAACAGACCTCAAGGCTGTTGGATGCCACTCTGATTATCTTGTCCATACCGATCTTGTCCGATGCAGATGTGATTTCGTCCCTCAGGCTGTCCAACGAGACCTTAGCTGGTCTGGATGGAAATTATCTCCACTCTGGATCATCTGCAGTAGTGGCGGAGACTGAAATCAAGGTCGTTCAGCAGTTCAAGATCAGGACCTCTGAAACTTTTTTTATTGAACGAAGCTCCTTCACCTGTATGCCTGGCCAGGTGCAGATTTCTGTTCGCAGGTGAACTCACGGTAGGCCTTGGCGAAGGAGACAACATGGTTGATGAGAAGATCCTGGAAGACACCTACGTTTTCATGCAGGCCGTCGCAGTTAAACATGGCTGCAACGCATCCCCTGGAGAGACATCCACAATCTGTTTGTGTACGTAATTTCCTTCTTCTCTGAAGTGGTCAGCTTCTTGATGTTCGTTTACTTAACAGAAGTTGGAGAGGGACGACTACAAAACATTCCAGCCAAGTTTGCCATGAACAAATTTCATATACCTTTCCTTTATTCGAATAATTGCAACATTTTCAAATACACAAAGTGGATGAGAACTTCTGCTGCGCGCTGAATCTTAATTTCATAGGGCTTTTGCGATATTGCCCTGCTCCACACCCCGCTGGCTGGTCTGCTCCGGTACCAACTCACCATATCTGTCTGGCGAGGGGAAAGCGCAACCACACAGGAATTCCGCATAAATTATCGCACAATACTTGTTCCCATGTCACGTACGTACATAAGGAGAGAAAGGCCTTTCTCGAATACTTCAAGACGTACACCTTTATGGCGAGCTTGCGAATGAGCGAGGAGATTCGGTAACGCGGAGGCTGCGCATAAAAAAAGTGTACGTAAAAGTAAAGCAACGAGCCTGGGGGAAGCACAAAAAAGTGACGGATCCGTAAGTGTTCATTTCCGTCCCAGTAATTTATTTCTCGGTCGGCTGCTCTTTCCGTTAATTCTTCTTTCTCTCGTCTCGGGTCCACCAAGGTCCAAAAGGCTGGTGGGAAACAAGAGGCGGAAGGAGATGAGAGATTGGAGTCGCTGACAAGATTACAGACAGACAGACGCACGGACGGAAAACAAACAGACCGGCAGACAGACAGACAGACACATGTACGTTCAACAATACCGAGTTGCCTTTGTTCCATTAAGTAAAAAAAGCGGATTGTGTTTTGTCGATTCTCAGGGGAAAGTTGATGGTGGTGCGTACACTCCCTTACACGTCTTTTTCTCTATCATAGAAGTGTATGTGTATCTATAGTACTCTATCTATACATGATGGATGAGTTGGGCAAATGCAATACACGGATGATATGATAGTAAAAAGAGCTCTCTTGTCGCGAGGTCAATGTTGGCACCGGACACGCTTCGACCTTATAACGGCAGTGACCTCATATGTCGGGAAAGTGCCATTTCCGAGCAATTTTAAAGGCCTTTCTTGAGTTTTGTACTACGAAGTTGACTGTTTCAGGGCATTGCTTAAGGCCTTTTCAACATCTTTTTCCAAATAGCAAAGCTTGGACTTGAAGAAATGTCTGTTTCTGTTCTCCTCGAGAGCCGAAACTCGCGTCGAAATGACAAAAAGTTTGAAAACTTCAGCAACCAATTTTGGCGCTGTAATGAAACTTTCCGACCTTAGGTATAACGAGATAATTTTTTTTTTTTGACAAAGAAAAGATGCGCAGCGAAGTGGGACTTCGATCTTTTGTGGAGTGTGACCTTTGGACGGGAGAGCACTTTGCTCCATATTTACAGTAGTACTAAGTTCACGGGGTTTCGTCCCCAAATTTGTTTGTATTGTCCTGCGCTGTCTTGGCCACTGTTGATCACTTTCAAGCCTAAAAGCCCAAGGTAAGCCAAGCCAAGCCCCAGCCTTTTCAATATTGGGGTAAAGAAGCTTGGCTTAGTTTCTTAGGATGGCGCTTTGCCCGGCTTGTATGTTGCACACATATGAAGAGATTTGGAAACTTACTTTGTAATTTGGACTGCTGAGTAGATATCAAGTCAAACTTGGGCATTATCATCACGCCTGGCCAAAAATGTTGCCACTTAGTAAATCTTGCTACTATACTTGTGCAACTGCAGTAGTCACCGCTTATTGCAGCCCCTTTGGACCCAGCAGTTCTTGCTACACGAAGCCGTGCTCCGTATGAGCCCATGCACGTCATCTAGCATACAAAGCTTGACAGTTAAGCTTGGGTCTCTGCTTGAACTTGGATGCATCACTACTACTCACGTGCACAAGCAGAGAAAAAGTTCCCCTTGTAGGCTCGTTTGGATCATACGAGGTGGAAGTCTTGTCCGTGTTACCTTGCTCACTCAGCATAGTCCAGTCCTCTCTTCTACAGTCAGACTTAAAAGTGTTCGGAACATGTCGAGATTTACTTATTTTTGGCATTTACTCCTAATTGAAGCACTTTTACAAAGAGTCATTGCAATAGCAAGTTGTGTAGCTTCCAGTGCTCTGCCACAGCGTGTTCTTAAAATTAAACCATCTAATACATAAACAAGGACATGCCTGAATCAGCAAAAAGAGTCATCTCAAAATTATTCGTAACACAGAGGTAGCTTGCGAAGGACTGCTCACACGTGGTGATCAGGGTGATCATCCCTCATGAGAAACACAGAAAATTCTGACAAATTCTGGCATGTTTGAATCCATGCCAGCAGAGGATGATCTTCCTTTGCTAGATGATTCCACAGAATGCCAGAGAATTCTGAGCTTGTATAAAAGGTCCACAGCTACCTTGAGAGGGGTTATAGAGTCATCGCAGCGCCATCATGACTGAGAGAGCAGAATGGGACTTATGACCAAGGGCCGTGATTTTTGAACTTCACACAAAGGACAGGAAGGGATATTGGGTCATCTCTAAAGACATGGGAGCGCCTATTTCCATCACCAATACGGCATCAAAAGGTACATGTCGCAAAAAATTAAGCCGTATCTGCTGAATTGTATAAAGGTATCATCAGATGGGTGTTGATGCAAATCAAAGAAGGGCAGGGAGGCAAAATACCAGGGAGGACAGCAAGGAAGATCATCTGGGACATGGTGCACAGTTGATGTGTGTAGCAAGACCTGGAGGAGGGCATGGGCATCAAGACCTCAAAGCTCACAGTCCAGCACATTATTCATGCACTTGGACTGCATGACTGTTGTCCAGGAAAGACTCCCCTGCTCCAGTCACGTCATCTCAGGGCCAGGTTGGACTTTGCAAAAAAGGCATCTTTATGGATCCCCTGACTGGATGGCTGTTCCATGGTCAGATGACACAAAAATTGAACTGTTTGACCACAATAATGTTCAAAAAAATTGGCAGTGACAAGGAGAGGCTTTCCCACCTAAGAATACGCTCCCTACTGACAAACAAGGTGGAGGCAGCCTTATGCGCAGGGCTTGCTTCAGTGCATCTGAGCCAGGAAACATCGGCCACGTTGATGGTACAATGTACAAGAATGACTCTCATGATATTCTTGCTAAGAATCTTCATCCATCAGCTGTAAGTCTGGGAATGGCAAAAAATTCTATATATGCATAATGGTGATTTTCAGCATACCAGCAAAATTGTAAAAAAATGGCTAGAGAAGAATAGGATTGAGGTTTTGACATGGCCTGCCCAGGATCCGGACCTCAATCCTATTGAAAATCTCTGGGCTACCCTGAAACGTAAAGTTCGAGCAAGGAATCCAAAAAAAATAGCAGAACTTGAGAAGATATGCATTGAAGAGTGGCAAAGGATCCCCCAAGAAGATTGCAAAAACCTCATTGCCAACAACAGAAAATGATTGATTGATATCATAACTCAGAAGAGCTATACAATAAATCATTGACTCGGTGTTCCGTATACTTTTGGGAGGCCTCTTTTTGCTGATTCAGGCATGTCCCTGTTTACGTATTAGATGATTTAATATCAAGAACATGCTATGGTAGAGCATTAGAAATTACACAATTGTTACTACAAGGACTCTTCGTAAAAGTGTCATTTAGGAGTAAACGCCCCAAACATGTAAATTTGGAAGTGCTTCGAATACTTTTGAGTCTGACTGTATGTCCTCTCCTCTAGTACTGATTGTACTACTGTACTGATTGCTACATGCGGACGTTGCAACATTGCCAGTTATGGCAACAGGACGGACACTTCCTCCTAAGAGCTCACGACACTCGTTTGGATTCCTCAGAGGATAGGATCATTTCTCCAGCTCTCAGGTCACATGTCCACTTGTGCATACCCTGTGTTATGTCGTGGTGAGAAGCGGTTGACAGTCCCAATAGACGGTTTCCCTGTGCTTCTGCCACAGCTGCTCCAGATTTCAGATGAAACATTTCGAATGGATTCTACGTTCTTCCATATCTGTGCTATGAATCTGGAGGCAATCGCTTTCTCTTATTACTCACCCAACCCTAATCGGACACCTGAACAATAATCTAGCTTTGGCGCATTGTGTGACTTGCACTTCAGGAAGTACACTTTATAGAGGGGAAGACTAACGTGGGCGTGGACCGTAAATTCTCTCAGGAAAAGCGGAGGGACATTGTGAAAGTAACAGACGTCTCAGAGGAGAGCCAGTCGTATAAGGAAGAGAGCTTTGGACATAACTTGACTCAGGACTGTGTCGTTCGACCTTTGTTCTCGGCTTTTCTTGGGACACACGCTATAGTACAAGAGGACAGATCGAGAATGGGGATATCCAAAATGCCCCAGCGGACATCCAAAACTTGTTACCACACGTCATATGAAGACTTCATAGTCGAATGAAAGTCAAAAGAAAAGTGTGTTAGCCACTCGCCAGAGCCTCCAAAGTTTTACAACATAAGCCCAGTGCCCAGCTCAGTCAGCCAACAGTCTCATCTTCGTCCAGTGTTGTGCAAAAGAATTGGCAACCTGGGTACAATTATGCTTTTTTCTGTGAACAACCCTGGGGAATGAACTTCCTCGTAACACTGATAAAAACGTGAAATACTTTCCTTCTAATAGGCAATCAACTAGCATTTTTCATAGTTAGTACCTTATGAGACCGGAGCCACGGAGCGAAAAAGCCAGTGGTGAAAAGTATTGACCACAAGCAATAAATACTTCATTGCACACCCACTTGCCTCAATGGCGGACAGTTATTAAGCTTCATAATACCTGACTGGATTGTTCATGTGCAGATGTTTTAGTCTAATCTTGTGAACAATATTTTTGTGGCTTTCAGTCACACGAATTTTAAGGTCTCTCCAGAGCTTTTCAATTGGGTTGAGGTATAGATCCATTGCTGGCCAATCTGACACCTCAATACACTTGTCTTATGACCTGTATGCTTATGTCTAATGTCATGGACGAAAGTAAAGTTATGCGCCAACCCAAGATTGCATGCTGACTCCCGGAGGTTTTTTTTGACAGGATTCCAGACGTGTTCCTTTTTCCAGGATTTTTCACAAAAAGCAGATTTGTAGCGATGTTGCCATAACTTTGCCAGGCACTGTAAGTACGAATGGGTCATTTGTGACCGATGCCGACATTACAGTTTAGTTACAACGGGTCATAATGAAACTTTGTAGTCCAACGACAATGAAAAAGTGTTTTAATGCGTAGTCTGACGTAACTAAGCTTGCAAGTCGTCCATTAAACTGGTTTTGATCCTGTTTGGTGCAGCTGCACCATTCCCAATGGGCCTTTTTAAATCATCCTTCTCGATTATCCTACCTGTCCGTCTTCTTGGAGTCAATTCCCTTTCAGTTGTTGCCCAAGAAGTCTCCGTCATAATACGCCGGTCTCTAGTTGCCTATAAAATGCTTTGTTCCAGGAAACAGTTCAGTAACACAAGTTCCCGCTAATTTAGCGGGAAATTTGAAGTTTATAATGCCATCTAGCCCAGGTAATTCATCTTAAAAAAGTTAAGCTTCCTTTGAACGACCTTGTAGATGATCACTGAAGTTGTCGGTGTTATATATCCGGAAATGGCAGTTGTTTTCGTATAAGTTTGTGGGAGTTGTGTCCACCAGTGCAATTGCAGCCAACTTTATGCCCCCCTCCTCTCTTATGCAGAAAAACTTTAACACTTGTTTGCCATGGCCAAAAGCAATGGCAATTTTTGAGACAAAACTTTATTCAGCTGTATCTCTTTCGTATTAGGTAACACACGTCCAGAACACTCCAGTCGAATTCTAAAGTTGCCGCCCCCTGTGGTCCGGTATGGCTTCCAACGGTTCATTTAGATGTATGCATATGAACAGCACGTCAACCTTCTAGGAGATTAGCCAAATTCTCGCAGGTACTATGCAGGTTCCTGCTTATGGGTATAACTCAAGGGAAAGTTTACTAGAAAAGAAATATCGCTTTTAGGAGGAAGAGCAATTTTCTTTCTTAAAGGTTCTCATGTAGTACGAGCGCGCACGAGAGAAATGGACCTTAACGTACACAAGAAGGCACTAGTTTCTCCTGCACATGGTGGAAAGCGAAATGAAGATTTATCGCCTTCCTTTCTCACGAATTACAGGGAAATAAAATCGCGCAAATATAAAGATTTTACTTGATATCCCACAGACACAAGTATCCGTTCAGATAGTGGAGTGGTTGGTTCCACCAACGTGATTACTTAGGGGAAATTGGCATTTGCCTTGCAAAGAGGCTATCTGTATGCAAACAGAATCGTAGCTGCACCCATTTTCATAGCATGTCATTTCCTTTGCATTGCAACATGACTAGATCAAGAGATATCGCTGCAGCATCTAACTGAATAGGAGTTTGGGGTGCGTACTTCAATTTCTGTCCGCTGCAGGACGCCACTCCGGAGTCTCCCAGCAACCGCCCGATGAAAACAATGTCTGAGGCAAACGGTGACAAAAACATTTTCCCTCCGGCGTTAACACGAAGCAGTCACTACGACAGCGCGTCCGCTCACTTCCTGGCTTCGTTCAGACAGCACCACCAAAACTCCGGACACCAGATGAGCAGACCTTACAGGACTGACGTGCCGCAGGTACGATACTGGCTCTCCTACGCAGTACAGCACTACCCTGCGGTGTAGCCAGGGGGTTGCTCAGGATATGCTCACTCGAGCTGCTCTCAGTGACAGACATTGTCAGACAGATGCGTCTTCCCAAGACGTGAAAGACGCTCCGTCTTCCACGCAGGCGTGCACGTATGCGTGATCATCGGTAGAGCTGCTTTAGTCCACGACCAAAATTCGTGTATCTTCGCAGTACTTGACTTGGGAACAAGGTGGGAGAAGAAACCCGCAATCTTCAGTGCCTCAAGGCGCCAAGCAACACTTTTCCATTTGAATATGGCGATAAGAGAGCGTCTGACTCACACAAAACCCTGGGCTGAAAAGCCGAGTCCTGCGCTGTCTCGCTAAATGTGAAAGCTAACGGTACATACGTCCTATAATGAAACGCCGGACTAAGAGTGCACCGAGTACGCACCTACTGCATACGTGCGAGTAGAAAGTCCTCGTGCCAGTGCAGTCATGGCCAACTATCTGACAGATTTCTGCGAAAAAAGAGAACTTCACAGGACTTGCTTGAAAGTCGCATTGGTTTTTTTAGACATCCTCCAGTGCGTTGATTTTGTTCCAGGGTTCCCCGGTCAAGTCCGCAGCTTTCCTCTCTGACCAGACCCTCGAAAGGCTTCTGGCCTCGCAACAGCGAGGTCTCCAACACACGAAGCACAGACAACAGAAGAGACTCACTGGGAGGGACAACCCAGGTAATAACCTGGGTATCATGCTCAACCTGCAACCGCCCGCCCAAGGGGGGATGAACGACTGGCGGCCATTTTTCATACGTCTCTCTATACAGTGTTCTACACTGGAGGTTCTTCGTTCGGGAGGACAACGGCCCACGGAAGCCTCGACTCCTGTCGACTCAGTAGCAGCGGCAACAAGCTACACGTGGCAGACTCGGAAGGATGGCAGAAGACAAAGAGTCAGGACGAAAACGAGGGTGAGCTTGATTTCAACCCGAGCAGCCTCGGATGAGAGAACAGCTCGGGTGCTGAAAATTAGTCGCACCATGCAGGGGCAAGATCCTCCAGAGCTCGTACAGCTTCAAATCTACATTCACCGTGTACGAGGTAACACTTGGGATATGGTTGGCTGAGGCTAGAAAATGTACACAGAAATTGCTTTTTTTCACACTCTTATCTCTATTGGGAGAGCCTCTTGCTGCTTTGCCAAAAGAAGAGGAAATGACAAAAGCTGATGCTGCTGTGAGGATAGCTTAACATTTCTGACGGAAGGGAAAACCATCCTCGAAGATGGGATTATACGGCCAGCAATGTCAGGACTCTTTTCTCATACGGGTCGATTCATATCGTAGGCACATAATTTTCCAGAGAAGTGAGGACCACTACTTTGCAGCATGAACATACTGAAGGGTGCGTTATTTGGGGTTTGATTCATTCAATCCAGTAAAAAGCTGAGGTGGTCAAGGCCAAATGTTTATAGCGCAGCTATACCTCCTGGACAACAATTCTTCTTCTTTCCTGAGAAAAGCCACGGTCTTCGCTGCCAAACTTTCCCTTCACAGTAGAGGCCATGTTTTTCTCGATCTGCTATAGGTAGTGAGTACCGGGCTAGTATGACCTCACCAATGAGCGACTAAAGGAAAGTTAACCCACGTAGTACGTAGACCATTACGCGTGAGTACAAGGACGTACTACTCAGGTAGCGTTCAGACTACTGTAGTGTGTCTACACGTACAGTGCCAACCTGTACTCTATCAATCTTTTGACTTAACAATCCTCATTGTGCGGGTCTCAATATTGAGCCCCCGGATCACGAGTAAAGTCCTGCAGACCCAGACATTTCCCTAATGTTCTTCAGATGAAGGCACCTCAAAACCTTCAATGCGCCTGGTGAGCAGCCTGGATTCCTTGGACGCTGTTTCCAGCTCAATCCAACAGGCCAGAGCGAACAGTCTGAATCGAAGCAACTGCCAAATCGTTGCCAATAGCAATTCTGTGCACTGCCAGACTGCCAAATCCACCTTGATGGGACGCTTAACTGCCGGGGATGAAAATGGGGACGGAAAAAGGAGAGAAACGGCTCCACTTAGGTACGCGTAGCACGACATAATAGACTTTTACGTGTACGCTCAAAGAATGTATTTTCATGCAGGGAGAATTCTGCAACTTCTGCAACAGGAGGAGCTTTCACAGCAGCCGACTATCACCAGAAAACCTTTCCAATGCGAAAGTCCGGGTGAGAGCCTGTAAAATAATCCTCCGATTTGCTGATTATGCACTTCTTTCGCCAATAATCTCAATAAGAAGTGCAGGAAAGGCGGCTGCGGATTACCTTCCATTAACAATTTGTGTGAGAAAAGCTATTTTGGACTTTCTAATGATGACGTCCTTCTCAGCTGTCGCAGCTCTGACTTTGATCTTATGAGCTTCAGCGAAAACGGCACGAACTTCTCCTGGCCTTGGAAGTCCCACGAGGAGTTGGAGTCAAGCGGAAGAGCAACGAACGAGTTGGAGAAGCCTTCGCCAAGAGGGGGAGGTGAGATGGATGCTACTTAGGTCGTGAGGCATCTAATCGTCTGTGCCAAAGTGCTACGTGCATAGCTGAGTCGGTGCCTCGTGAATCAGCATCACGTAGGTGCACTGCACAAGTCCAGGAAGAGGTGTCTCCCACCTACTGTACCGATGACATCTGGAAAGTAAGGGCTGACGTCTGGATGACAACTTTTTGTTATGAAAGTAACACTTTGTGTTACAGCTTGGCTTGAGACTTTAGAAAGGCTCAACACAGTTCAACCAAGGTTCTTGGAAGTGTGTCAGTACGTAAAAATCCAACTCTGATGCAAATTCCAGTCCTACTACACACTAGTGTCTGTACCAGGTGCTCACGTTCCCACTGAGGGTGCATAAAGAACGGAGCATACGCCAGCTCTCCCATACTATGCACACAAGTTAGTAGCACCTGCGTGCTCGCTGGCTCACTTAAGGACACAGTTCAGTGCACAGCATCTCTTCTTCTTAGACCTACGTCGTGCGTATACCTGGTCATATATGTACCGTGCAGTGTGGGTGCCTATTCGTGGTACAGAAAGTAAGTAAGGCATTCATAATGCCATAAAATTTCGCAGATACCACATAATCTCCGATGTGAGCAACACCCAAATGTAGGAACGTTGCATCCCAGAAGGTGGGCTCCAATGTAGGCAACAATTTTAGCAATAAGTTCCACCATAGGCAACAACGCCAATTTTCCAGCCAAATCGTGCCAACTCTGTGTTGCTTATATTAGAGGTTGTATGGCAGTCATTGCACCTTCCAAGCTCCACTTCTTATTGTGGGCACTTTTCTTCTTGGATGAGAAGATGAAGTTCCTGGTCCACTGCGTGCTCGTCCACGCTGTGAAGGCCGTGCAAGGCACAATCTCAGCCATGTTTGTTATTAGATTTGCCTCTCCCATCTTCTCAAAAGTCTGCCAGACAACTTATGAAATGTGTGGAGCAGTGTGCGAAGGAGCAGACAAAGTGCACTGCAGATTTCCCTTGGACGCTGGTCAAGCAAGACATGATGCTCATTCACCAGGCAAAGCCGCAGCTGTGCGCACAACGCGCATGTCGGTGCTACAGAAGTACCAAGTACAGAGTACCTGTTGACCACACTGGAATTGGCGGTGTGCTGCGTGTAGGAAAGTCGGCCACTCGGCCAGATGCGAACTGCTCTCACCGCCCCCATTATCTTCTTTCTTGGCAACAGTCGAGTTCTCCGAGAAATCGCACGTTCGATCCTCCTTCCAAGATAAAGAGGAGAAGAGAAGCAACAGCAACGCGCAAATTCAGAGGAGCCGCAGGGACCAGACGAGGAGGGACAGCGACAACTCGTTCGGCCGCGGCGAGATGTCGCGTCTTCGAAGAGAGCTCAGGGAAGAACAGGAGCGAGTGCAAAGGCTGACAGCTCAGCTTTCAACAAACGTAGGTGGATCAATAAATTATATCACACTCGTTCAGCTTCACACTGGGCATTGCTACGTATATTCTCCTTAGAGTAATGGTGTCTGAAGATGGTTTCCTAACTCTTGAATGGACTGACTAGCAAAAGCTTTATCGCCAAAAGAAAAGGAGAAGCTTTTTTCTCTCCTGGGAATGGGTGTTTTCCTTCCACACGACTGAAGAGGAGAGTGAAAAATGCATTCTGGAGAAATACGTAGGTTCCAGGGTCTTCCACTAATGTCACTTCTGGATCTTGCTGAGAAACAGATAAAAATGTGTGTGCGTGTGTGTGTGAGGGGGGGAGGGGGGTCTGAGGCAGCCCCTGGGCACATGTTCGTAATATTGAATTTCTGTCAAGATAGGAGGGTCTGGAATACATTTGGCGCGCTCGCCTCCTTTCAAGGAAATGTATGGGCCTTTTAAAATGATGCAGCTAGACTTTTGACTTGGTGTTTTCTTCTCAGTCTCACGTGATATCTGCCTTTGAGCACTCGTTGGCCAACCTCACCGAGAGACTGGCGAAGCTCACGGGAGAAGCCGAGAAGAAGGTAACCCGTGCTTCCAAGGTGCGCCGTGTCGTGCGTCAAATTATGCACTATGTATATTCTTTTAAGGATGAAGAGCTGCACGACATGAAGAAAGTCATCAAGGGTCTGAAGGAGTCTGAAGAAAACCTCTCGAAGAGCAATGGTGATACATATCTGACGAGTCTCGTCGGGCAAGAACTTCACAACCTGTCTGTTTCTGCAGGGTCTCTTTCAGCGCATGATTTTACTTCTGATGGCACAAGAGTGGCCAATCCGTCTTACCCTTCTCGTTGGAAGTCTGACGAGAACGTCTTGATGCTCTCCAACGACAATAATATCAGTGAGATGAGGCCAAACGCGACACAAAGGAAAAAGTCATCAACCTGGGTGAGGGCTCGAAATGAAAACAGGGCTCCTTGTTGTGGAAATGAGGGTTTGTAAGGTTAGAAGGGGCGAATGGTGCAAACAAGTAAAGGGAAAGGGGAATGATGGCTCTTTCAAAGTGGAAAATGCCGTCACTTTTGTGGGTAAACAGAATGGAAATGAGAGAATTACGCAGCAACTTTCAAGTGGCGCAAAAAGCTTTCACTGCTACTGAGAGAGAAGGAAACTTGGTGCGTTTCGTAGCATTAGCCCAACTCACACAAGCTCTGGCACAACAGCTTCCTTTTGTGGCCCTTATTCGTCTTTCTTATTTTTTCTCAAGAGGCCAAGGGAAGCGAGAGATTCCCTCTGAGGAATTCTTGGAGCAATTGACTTTCCTTTTCCCCCCCTTCTTCCCGATTTCTCTCACTCCAACCCCAACAAAAAGTACGCGAAATTTCCTTGTCCCTCCTCGTGCAGAAGTGAGAACTTTTTCGTGAGGGCGGCCGCGGACGTGGTGACGTCGGTGTAGTCATCGCCCCCCCCCCTCTCTGTTTAATCGGTTGGTTTTCCCCCAATGCAGCTTCGTTCGTCGTTCACCCGAGCTTTCCGTCGCAAGTCCAGCAGTCAGTCGGCGTCCAGTTTGCTCGACTGTCCAACCCAAGATGTTCTACCGGGTGACGTCGTTGACTTGGAGTATGGTCGACAGGAGGCGGGTCATTTTGATAACAATAACTGCAGCCAGCAGAGGAGCGCTTCCATTTCCGCGTGAGTCTCACAAAACTCATCCATAGTCGTATGTAGAGAGATCGTATGCTCGGCATGGTACACACAGCATCAATATCCTTAGCAAGAAGTGCCTCACTTGCTACGAGCATGCAAGGACGAGCAGCCGTTGACTAATGATCCATCTTATGTGTAGCTCATACCACAACTCAGATCCACCTACTGAACAGGGACCACCCGCTGAATAGTTTTTACCGAGTCAGCCTCTATAACTTTGGCCACAACTAAAAGCTTCCTGTCAGAAAGTTTTTCGATCCCCACTTTTTGTGTGAAGCAAAAAGAGGCTTTCACGCCCTTTGGTGCTTTAATTTCAGTTTACCCACTTGTGCCCCTTCTTGTGGGGAGAGCAGAAAAGAGATTAAGAATGTCTTAATCCTCATGTCAAGAAGGACGACGCTGGATAGTCTATTTTGTGGGGGAGGAACTTGTCCTGTGGCTTTCTAAAACTAAGATCTGGGAGGAAGTTAATAGCAAGCACTTTTATAACTTTCTTGCTCTATTGTTCTGGATTTGTACGAGCCGATGCCGCAGTAAGTGTCCAACATGGGGGATTAAGATGGGGGTGCCAGGAGAGCGTGTTCAATGGTGGCTGCGAGCAAGGCGCTTAAGAGCTCACAATTTGTCATGCATATGAAATAACTAGTTCACTCCTATGCAGAGGAGAGACCTAGCACAAACTGTGAATGCATCCAGGAGCTCATGCGATTGACTCATTCACCTCACGATCAAATGCTTGCATGCGTAGCGCACCAACGTCCATGGACGCGTATGACTACTATGTGTGGACCGCAGTCCACGTACTGCGCTGTTGGACAGTTTAGCCATGCTCGAGAAGGTGCTTGCACTGAGTAGTTGTAAAAATGAATACAGCAACTGATAGAGTTCGAAGAAGCGTTAACGGTTGAGCTGCTTCAGGTTGGACGAGTCCACCATCTTTGAGCTTCGCCGCCAACTGGAAGCCAAGGAGGACCTGTTGACTGAGACCCGCTTGGAAGCCTTAAACACCGCCTCGCAGCTGCAGACCCTCAGGGAGTCAATAGCAAGACTCAGGACAGAACTGAAGGTACTCTTCTTACCATCAGGGTAATGAATTTTTCAAATGAATGCAAGCACCCACATGCGTACACAAACGAGCCTAATGCTAAAGTAAGAGTACAGAGAGAAAGAAAGGACAGAAAAAACACCAACCGAGCGATGAGGGAAGACGACTGAATTATGCATAAGACTCGCTGTGTGTACACCGTACTTATGTGCAGCACGTTTGTTGGCTTGTCTATACGAGCATGTGCTACATATCAGGGTAACTCGCAAATTACGTAGTACTTTTGGCTCGTGTAAACAGTACAAATATACAACGACCAATTTTTAACATGTCGATGGAGTACCGAGATGGCTTTCAGTCGTTCGGTCCCCCACTCGCCCCCCCTTGGGAGCGCCATCACTATTTAGATCAGGATAAAGACAGTAAGGTGGAAACAGAGCACCTTCTACTGATGATGACGTGTCGAATGAGGTCGTAGTAGCATAAGAGATCTCTCATCTGGCATTTCACAGCCCTGATCAGTTACTTTGCCTGTCATCTCAACGCTTAGCATCTCTTATGTCCTCCAGTCTATCCTTGGCATTGGAAACCATCTTTCTGGACTTCTGGACTTTAAGTCCTCATGAGGTTCACTTGCCAGGAGTCGGGATTAAGGAGGCAAGACCTCTGTGGCAATACATAAAATACATTGTGACAGAGACTGGTTCTTTTGCTACTTGTTACGTCTCCAAGACGATCTACAAACCTCTCAACATGTCCAATGAAATTTTTTTAAAGCAAATCACGTGTTAAGAAAGTTTTTTCAAGAGACCCACGCTTTTGGCCCACGTTGTAGAGTCGGTGTGTGTGTCTCTTTCTCCCACCCAACTTGTGCTTGCTTTGGTTGGTATCTGTGACCCACACAATATGGTGCATGCATCTACTTTACGTGTTCAGAGCTGTATTCTCTCTAGCTGTGACATTCAAAGGGGTTTCTCTAGTGCATGAACGTGTGAGAACATAAGTTCCCGCTCAAATTTTCTCTTTTAAACAATGCTGCTGCAGTGTCACACATGTGAATTAAGACAAGTTCAACCTGATCAAACCTAACATAACTGTCCTCGCTACCTTATCTTTTGCACGGTTGCCCACCTAAGTTCGGCTTCATCAGTTTAAAAAACTGTGCTCATCACATGAACACGTAACAGTGCCTCAGCAGTTACACGAGAGCGAAAATTTGCACGAAAATCGATGCAAAAAGTGGGAGACAGAGTACAGAGTGGCTTTGGGGATCGAACGACCGTCGACCCAATGGGGGGAGTCCGAACGGCGGTTTTTTGTGTAAAGGGGACCGAACTGGGAGGCCGACCGAGCGACAGGAAGCCACGGGGGTAATAGAGTGGTTTCTGTTCAAATAAGAGGCAACGTGAGGAAAAGAGGGGTATCCTTTTTTTGTTTACCCATACGCATGGACAGTGGAATTGCACACTCGTATACTATACGTGAAAGTTATATACGCTCCACTGCGACGCAGACATACTATATTTTATAGAGGGGAAACGTTTTATGACTTTATGTCACTGTCCAGACTAAAGAGAGAACAAGAACGAGGTCGCCACAAGATAAGAAGTTACAAAGATGATGTTGCAGTGGAAACAACGTCCATTCAGCGTCAATTGAAACAAATAGTATCTCGTTTAGACTGTGCGTTCCTCTTTTGCGTAGCAGCACCAGCAACGAATTGTCTAAGGTCTAATACTCCTGCGCAGTAAAAAAACCCGGTCTCCCTTAGCAGATTAATCCAATTGTGTCCCTCTTGCTTCTTTCTCCCCGTCTCATTTCTCTCCTCATTTTAATTTTCAGGGCATGAAGCGAGAGAATGAGGATCTGAGGGGTCGACTGGAGGCAGCCACTGAAAGGCGCCAGCAGCAAAAATGTGTCCCACACCAGTCATATTTTTACCAACAGAAGAAACAACAGAGTAAATGACTAAACCCGGCGAAAATGTCAGCACGAATGTCTGCTCTCCCTCTCCCTCCACACCATGGTCTTAGCAAAAAATAATTTCCTAAATGTTCATTAGCCGTTGAATGGATCTCACATCTGTTGTCTACGACGCGCCACTTAGTATATACATTTTTGTAAAATGGGACAATCACAATAGATGGTCTGGCACAAGTGCTGACATTTTCGTTGCTGAATTTGCAGCCATTGTAGACGACGCCAAAATTAAGTCCAATCTTGTAGTGGACTTTTCTAGAGGCCTTCGTGATGGCAAAGTGAAGGATGTTGTTCCTGTATTCTTGACGATGCGCGAGGCAAGTTCTGTAGTGATATCGGCTGACACAGCATTGCACATGTATTAATGATGACTTCCTTCTGTCCTTTTTTTCCTTCATCCAGGCTGATGAAGTTAGCATCTGCATAGGCAGACTCCAGGTTTCCTCCTCAGATGCATCATCGTACATTGACCACGTTGCATTCTCAGCCCTTGCATTGGCCATTCAAAGGCTTTTGTCTCTCTACCTCACGAAGCTCGACCTTGAAGGTGATCTTGGCATCGACGCGCTGAAGCTCTTCCAAACTGCGGAAAGCATCTCGGTTTTTGGTGGAACGATTCCCTTAAAAGGTGATCAGGACAGCAACGTAGGAAACCTGCTTCAACTGACTTCAGGAGGTAGGGAATGTCATGGGGAAGGAAAAGTTCTAAAGCAACGAATGGCAATTCTCTGCTCCCCCCAAGTTGCAGATGCTTCCGAAGTAGACAAGGCTGCAGAGACAATAAGGGTAAATCTTGGGATGTCCTCTGCTGGCACCGCACTCTTCAACCTGGTGCCAACAAGAGTCTTGGAGGAGTGTGTCGACAAAATGGAGAAAGAACGCATTTTGTTGCTCCCAACATCACCGCCATATCTCTTAGCGGACAGAATACAATCTCTGTGTGTGAACATTGTAAAGATCAGCCTTAAGAAGAGCTGTCAGCCTTGCACGGTCAAAGTCGTCAGCAAGGTCAGTGTCGAAGACATAGTCAAAACTATCGTAGAAGAGAGCGGCGAAGTCAAGGGCATTGTGCTCAAGGGCCTGGACACACAGGCCAAAGCTAAATTATGGTCGTCTCAAGAAGAACTGATCGCAAGGGATGTCAGAGTCTTGGTCATTGAGAGCAATCTCGATCCAGAGATGGATGATTTTGCTACAATGTTCTTGGACAGAGAAAATATCGTTGTCAATCATATCAGGCTCAATCTACGCAAGCGGCTCCTGACAGCTGAGACCAGCAGCCAGTTCTCCAACAGCAACATGTGGGTGGCGGTCGAGTGGTTGTCTGATGTCATCGAACATTTCATCAAAGACCTCAACTTTGAGCCTCATCTGGATAAGTGTCCCCTGAAGAGCACTTATAGTTTCAGGACGTGGTTTGTGGATCTCTGGAATAAAAGTCTGGCGTTAGCCCTTCGAGACAAGGCAAGTACTTGAACACCTCATTGAAGTCCTCGTTAGCCAGCCGCTGATCTATTTGCAGATACCTCGACCGTCCAATACGGATCCACTATTGTTCATCATACAAAGTTGGCCCTGGCCTGAGGATGTCCCAGGTCTACCAAGGGCACTTGAACCAATTTTTGGAGAAGATAAACTTTTGTCCCCAAATCTGGGGAATCCAGAAGAGAGAACGAAACCTGAAGGGGCTGAAGATCCATTGGTAAGCAGAGAATCGTTAGTTAATATCGTCATTCGAGCTACTGATTTTCACTTTCCCTATTAGATGAGCATGTTGATGAGTCTGCAACAAAGTAACCTTGAGTCTTCCACCAAATTTGAATCAACCTGTGAAACGGGGAATGTCAGCACTTCACCACAAGCGTCACCCAAAAAATGAACCGGTTGTTGTAGTATGAGCCCTCTTTTGTCTTTGATTGCATAGTTCCAATAAAGAAGACACGATGACGTCACAAGCAGCATTTGAGTGTCGACGCTGCATAGAATCTCACTTGCCACGTGACATTCCTACAAAGTTGAAGAAAAGCCATTCGTCGGAAGCCTGCAGCATAATATTTCAAAGTTGTAGCTATTTAAGATCGTAGCTGTGTGAGAAAACCTTAAAGTGTGGTTCCAGACCAAGACGTTAATCGGGGACAGGACTTTCGCCAGAAACCCGTGCACCATGTACAAGACCGTCGGCGTCTGCACTGTCCGCAATCGCTCTGTGGGGAAGATCTCAGCACCTTCAACAAGTCAAGGCTGGTTGCTCTTCACAGTACCAGTCACGCACCACCTTACGGACAGTTTCTACGACCCAGGGTAACGCGGAGACACCACAAAAGGCTGGCGTTTCTATGACCTGCTTCATGTCCAAGCAGAGCTGCTTCAACACGGCTTTCATAAAGGCTCTCTTGTCGGCGATCTCGGAGGGGAGGAAACTTCTTCTGTAGCCCCACGAGTGGGAGAAACAATCTTTGATGACGGTTTTTGCAGTCAATGTAATGAATAGGCCATCAGGCAAAGCGTTGATATAGAAATTATGCACAGTAGAAAATTTCGGTAGATAGGAACTCATACTTCGAGCTCAACACGTGGCTCTCACCCAAAAGCTGGACGGTCGGTCGGACAGGCAGACAGAGGGACGGGGGGGGCCGCCCCCCCCCCCCCCACCACCACCAAAAAAACACAAACAGAGGTCTGATTGATATTTTTTATTAAAAATAAATA
>JAAUXU010083570.1_pt1 | contig 97557 bp, 84 predicted proteins | sample 7278151 | NCBI WGS metagenome assembly JAAUXU01 (sample SAMN14350113, study PRJNA611818) | marine sediment metagenome | isolation source: surface marine sediment (1.8m) | place: French Polynesia: Moorea | collected 2018-08 | reverse complement strand
GCTCAAAGTAGTCTCCAAATCCCTGGACAACCCACCTGAAAGAGCAGCCCAGCTGAAATCAGGTCCCAAACATCAAAAGAATTATCAAAACCAAAGTGGACAGAACCAAAGCTACAGACAGGCAAAGTTGCAACTTCCACAAAGTTCCACAGCTTTGTGGAAGCTGTCTTTACTGTGGTTCCTCCAAACACACATCAAACTGCCCAAAGACCAATTTGCATTGCAACAGGTGCAATAGAGCTGGTCATACAGGATTCATCTGCCTCAATCCATAACCCAAGACTAGTTTGCAGCATCTGTCATGTCAGCAATCTAGACAACCGTCTTCTACTCATTCCCCAAACTGTAGTCAGAGCCAAGAACACCAATATAGAGCATCTGCACTTACTGTTGTCAAAAAAAATGTGCTACCTTGCACTTCTGTGCATTCTCTCTCTTAGCTCTATCACCTGCTCAGCTCATATTACAGTAGACAATAATTACTATCAATCTGACCTTCTCTGAGTTCATTCTTACCTTATGAATTAGCCTCACCCTCGGTACATTACAGCTCCAATCCACAGAACAATGGAATGACAGGACGCCCTCAGACTGTAGACGGTTGATTAGCACTTGTTCTGATTCAGAGTTTTTGCTTTAAAGTCCCATTTTTATGGTCAACAATGCGGCGCAGATTTTTCCCCACGTTTTGGTGAATGCAAGAAACATCAGCAAAATCCATAATCACTTTTCGTATTTTTGACCTAAAATATCTCTTCCACCCGTCTTGTCACAAAACTTTGTCCCTTCCACGAACTCGATGTAATATCAGTTCGCTGAGAAAAATCCCACTAATCCCAGTTTTACTGAAGATAGCTCGTCTCCAGACTTACTTTTACTTAACATTTTATGTTGAGTTTTTCTGGTGTCAGACACGCTGTACTAAGTGATCACTGCACACGACAAATAGCGTGTGGATAGCAGAAAGCTTCGCCCATTGAACCGAGGAAGATCCGTTAATACCGGACTTATTGCCTGCGAGGTTCTTTTCTCACATGCTTTCGTACGAGGACGTTGGCGCGTGGGTGATCAAGCTTGTGGAGGTTCCAAATGGAAATGGGCGCGAGCTCGTTCGTCCGTCGAAACTCTGGGCGAGACCCTGGTTCGTCTTGCCGCGGCGTCACTAACGAAAATACATTATGCTCACTGATGAGTAAACAGAGGTCAAGCGACTGAATGTCGGTCCATGCCGAGGTCGCAGCACAGCTCGAGACAGAATCTCGAGGATCCAGCTCGTAGTTCCTTTGAGTCACCAGGACTAAGACTCGCCTCGTACTTTGGAGAATCTCTTGGCACGGGACTCCTTGCTATGCACTCACGACACACCTGTGCTGTGACCAGCTGACTGCAAAGGGCTATCCACATCGTGGCTTCACGCAGGTATGGCTCAACCAACAGTGCTTTCCACCGGAGAGACGTGCTTTAAATTGTCACGAAGCGCTGGAAAATGGCATCCGCCGACGCCGGTTTTGGACAGCCCCGACATCATCGACCGCCGAGGTGGAGAAAGGTGCCTTTAGTGGCATTTTCGCTGCTTCCTTCACAACATTGCATCTGCATCAACAGCGCTGTTGAAAGCAACGCAGTTCGGCCATTGCTAACGCGCTTGCTCGACGCTCGCTCCATCTCAGTGTCAGTGAAATCGTTCACTGCATCAAAGGTTTCTTACCCATTCTTCTGTTCCCTGACCAATGGGAACTTGATAGTCAATGACTATCTCCTGCACACAGGACAACGCTGATAAGATATTTAAGATTCAGTCACAAGTCAGAATCAGAAAATGCCATGTTGAAAGCAGGCACCATCATGAGTCCATGTTCAACCTGGATCGAGGGCGACCTGACGCGTAGTGGTAGTGAAGACCTCATGGTATGAGTCGTGATATTTAGGAATTTCTGCGCCATGAAAAGTTGGAGAAAAAAGCATGTAAAGCATATTTATGTAGAATTCTTCAAACTGCCAAACTTGATCAAAACAGACGATCGGCACACGTTCAATTTCGGAACAAAATGTCACCCAACGACGTCATGCGCCAAGTCGAGCGGACTCATCTCGTGACACGGAAAGTTTTCGAGTCATCTATCTACCCCTAATAGCGAGCGTTTTCCACCACGTGGATGGTCTCCTCCTTATAGCTTAAAGTCACAATTATCAAAATTTTGAGTGTGACATGGCCCTGCAGCTCACTACAAATTTTGCCCAGGCATTTTACGTCTGCGACAGGTACAGCATCGAGAGAGGTCAAGAGAGGAGTCAACCTAAGTTCCAGATATTATTAAGGCAAAGTCTGCCGGTTTTAAAAAATGGAGTTTTTCATTCATGAAAGTGATGGCACCTCTGGTGTTACAATTAATCTGGGCCAAGTCATATTTCTTGAATATATAGATATATATATATATTAATTATAGCAGTCACTGAAAACATTCATAGATGCCAGCCTGCTTAGGCACATGTAGAGTAAATAAACATTATGCAAATTACTTAATTACATAGTGCATATTGCTACGTACGATCTTTTCCAACGTTACTCAAAGCGCTCATCGGCACCGAGGTTCAACTCGACTTCCTCCTCCTCTTCTTCGTCCTCGTTCTTCACTTCTCGCTCTCTTTTGGCGTCCTCATTCTCGGGGGCCGAGGAGTCCACCTCGGTCTTCTCCTGACCCAGGTCCTGCCACACAGAACAAGAGTTGAATTCGCCATTGGCGAATGTCAGCTGACACAAGCCAACGCTCCAGCTTCTTACGCTTACTCTTTTTAGCATTGGTCTTCTTCGCCCTACCTGTACTCTGTCCCGTTTGTCTTTAGAGTGTTGGGCCTCTTCTTCTTCCTCCTTCACGAATTTCTTCAAGACCTCCAGATGCGAAGTATCTTTGCAATGCTGGGTGATGAGATCGTCTGGAGGATCCTCTGGACGACTTAGGCGTGGCAAGTACTTGCAGCAAAGTTTGCAGTAGTAGCGGACTACCTTCTTGATGAATTCGACGCCTGCACGGAAAGTCAGATTTTACATCCCCGGGTGATCACATCCATGTTTCGGTATAGAATTCCCAACAGACTTCTGGGAAGGGGGTGCTGGAGATACTGTCTCCAACGCCTCCTACAGAACACCTAAAAATTCAACTGGGCGAATAAAAAAAGAGGTGCTTCAACGACATCGAGGTCATCGTGCAACACTTTGGTCTGGATCGTATGTTCAGCCTCTGTCGGAGCTGTCGGACCCTCATTTTTTTGGTAGCTTGCTTTGACTCACCAATATCCTTGTCCTCCGAAGACTTCTTTTCTTCCTTGACCTCTTTCTTTGAGTTCTCCTTGACATTTACTTCTTCTACTTCTTTAGTCTTTCGTTTCTTTTCTGGTTCTGGAGTCTTTTGCTTGCTGGGTTCAAGCGATATTTTTTCTGGTGACTTCTTTTCTTGTTCTCCTCCTCCAGAGGCTTTTTCCAACTCTTCGTTCTGTTGCTCCACTTCTCCTATCTCGTCCACTGTGAAAAAGTTATCAAAGTCGTCATCATCTTCGCGTCTGATGTCTTCCTCTAGGTCATCATTGCCGCTGTAGTCCCTCTTGGAGGTAAGGTCGAATGACGACGATGGAGCTGGCGAGCCAGGCCTGTCATCCTCATCCTCTGCGGCCTGTTCTGCAGCGAAGACAGCCTGAAACAGACACAGAAGCTGAGGTGCTTGAAAGCCGTAGAAGTGCATTTCCATCCCACCCTAATGTGAGCGATGGAGGCCAAGTGGCGCTCGTAAGGCATGGGTGTGTGGAAGCGCATCTCGCACACTTCACACACCGGCTGCAGCTTCTTCTCGATCTTACGGTGCATCTCTGAGTCTTCGTGCTCTCCAGTGGTGAGCTTGTGGGCCAGCTTACACAGGTGACAGTACAGGGACTCCGTTGGTAAGGCATCGCTGCCCTTTTCCTCCAACAGTTTTTCCTCGATGTCACGTTGCAACTGCCGTTGTCTGTAGCGTAATTTATGGATGTCATTCTGGAGGTTCTCTTTCACTCCCTGCAAGGCGTCTTGATGCTTGTACCCTTGAAGATGTTCCGAGTACTCCTATTAGGGGCAAAACGGCAAGCTTCTTAGCAGACCGTACAGTATTAATACACCAAGAGTTACTGTACGTGTGTCAGTCACTGAAATGATACCTTGAAGTTCAAATATCGCTCTTTGCAGTGGGGACAGTCCAGCTTAATGTAGTTTCGCCTCCGTCTAAGTCTGACTTCTTCCTCCTCTTCATGACAGCTTACACCGCGATTGCCGGCACCCCTATCCATAGGAGACATTTAGTAAGTCACGCAAGCAACGGTAATCTTGCCATCACACTTGAAACTTGGAAAAAATCTACTGACTGCTGAAAATGAAAGCGATTCCGCTTCAGATTGGACCGATTCAGAAGTCCAACTTCTGTCTAGTTTCATCCATTGCTTGCACGTCCTCAATCTTAGGATCATCACGTCATTCAACGTCTGCGTCCAGCGTCTCCGTGTCTTTTTAAAACATTGGCATCTCCTCTTTGTCACGGTTTCGCGTCGGCGACAACCTCGGTTACTTCACCGTCTCGATCAACCCTGTGATTTGATCAACCCGCTGTGTATACTGTTACTAATGCAAAAGTTCAAGGTTAGGTGTTACACCAGCGAAAGCAATCACTTCTCAGCAGGTGAGCTAATGACTCTCAGTGATGGTTCTGATGGCATTTGGATTGGGTAGCCTCAAGATCCAGCGATCAACCACGATATGTGACGCTCAATTTGCATTATCAATGAACCGTAATCAAATGTCCTCAATTTGTGTCCGCCATTGAATTTTCACATTGTTACCTGATGCTGCTCTTATTGGCCTCATCGTCATCAGTCCTCTTGCTTTGACCCAGCCTCTCCTGCATGCTCAACTTGGGGCCCAGGCGGTCATGCGCACTCACTCGGCTGATGTTGCTGGGACGATTGTGGCGGTTGTGTTGGTGATCTTTACTTTCATGCTCTTTGAGCAGCACCAGGCGGTCAGGCTTTTCTTGATGGCCATGACGAGAGTGGTGATGGTGGTGGTGTTGATGACCGTCTTTTTCAAGACCCTGGTGTCGGACACTGGCTCTTGGCGGGGTTCTTTCCGGCTGGCAGTGCTGACCGTCGCTCTGGCCTTCTGAGTGCTGACGATGCCTGTTATATTCTCCTGGGGGTCTTCGTTCGTCGTCACCCCTGGCTGAGCGCTCCTGTGTTTGCTTGACTTGATTATCACCTCCGGAGGGCCATCTGGTCCTCTTCGTATCAGAATCCCGTACTTGTCGATGGCGTCGATGTTCTCGTTCGTTTTGCTCCACCTCTCTCGCCTTGTTCTTTTCCGACAGCTCCGTCCTCTGTAGCTCCTCAGAGCGATGACTTCTTTTTTCTTCCCGCATGGCTACAGACTGCTCTTCCCTACGCACTTGATCATCTTCCCGATGGCGAGTTCTTCGGTCATCAAGAAGGTCACGAAGATGCTTGACGCCTCCTTCTCCATTGTCCTGTCTTCTTTCTTCCGTGAGTGAGGCTCCATGGCCACCAGCGTTGCTGGTGTCTTTTTCCCTCTGGTGATACTTTTTCCTCATGGCGTCAAGGTCAGCATTATTTGGTACTGGAGTCACCCGCTGCTTCTCCCCATTTCCTTGTTCACCCCGGGATCTCTTGAGAGGTGGCGGCGTCTCTGAACTCAACACTCGAGCAGATCTCCTACTCCTTCGAGTCCCGGAGGTTACGGGACTTCCCATGTCGTCCCCGGCGTCGTCTTCGACCTTGCTTGGAATAGGTTTGGGAAGAGAAGGAGCAGCCGCAGTTGCCTCCTGTCCGTCAGCTCTTCGTCTCCTGGACCTTGGCGGGGGAGAACCCGGAGACAGACTTCGAGAAGTCTTTCGTCGGTGGCTGTTGCTCCTGCTACTCCGCGGTCGACTTCTCTCGTGCCCATCATCTCCAGACGGAATCGGTGTGTTGTCGTCGTAGTATCTGGTCGTCAGAGGACTGCGAGAACGAGCACCAACGTGACTATTCCGATACCCTTCTTCGCGACGGCCGCTTTTTCGGTGCTCCGGAGGAATCTCTCTGCCGTAATGAGGTGCCTGATGAGGCCTGTGATCTCGTGACTTGAGATGATAACTTGAAGCTCCTCCAGGAGGTGAGTGATGCTGCTGCCTACTGCTGTTGCTTCTGCCGGGGCCCTAGAGTGTCGGTAGTGAACAACATGTGTACGTCTCTCAGTGGCTGGATTAGCAATCATATGAGTAAATGAAACATTCAAGAGGACTTCGCCGGGGGGATCAATCAGTGTGTGTGTGTGTGTTAGAACGAGATCGGGATTGCCGTCTTACTTGGATCCAATCATATGGCATATGTGCACGTGCACCAAACCTGGAGGACGCGAATCAGAAGTCAGTCGTCAGTTCCCCACTATAGAAATCAAGTCAAGACCATTTCCTCCTCCTCCTTCTCCTTTCCAACGATCTCTTGTCTCCTCTCTCTGAGTCATTCCATTCGTTCCCCGCTTCTCCGTTCTTACCTGGTGGCCGCCGCCACGGGATGACGTCGCGAAGGATGGTGGTCCGGAGTGGTGGTGGAGGTGGTGACCATAGCTACCGCCTCCACCGCGAGGTTCCTTCATCTGGAAGAGACAACGCGAGGTAAGAGGAAAAAAGGCTCGCCGCGTCAAAGGTCGAACTGTCTCACTCCGGTCGGCGGCCTGAAGTCGGATACGCGTCCCCCTCCTCCCCTTCCGCGGCCCCGACCCACACCGAGGCCACGAAAGGGCCCTCCCCGTATGGGAGGTCGTCCTCCGCCCCTCTGGAACCCCCTGGAGAGGACGTAGGACGATGACGACTCATGCCGGTCGCGCATCCCGGCGGAATTCGGGAGGGGGAGGAGAAGGATGCAAAAACTTTCGCTCCGGATCCACTTCCAGTCCCGGACAGTCCTCTCTCTGCCAGTTCGGATTCCGGTCCAGTTTCGTTCGTGCCGAGCCGAGCGTGGTCCCGGCCTCTCTCGTCTCTCCTCTTCTTACTCCCCGTGCTATTTGCGACTCGCCTCTCCGCCTCCTCCGCCTCGTCCCCTCTTTCCTCCTTGCAGCAGTGGCCGCGGCAGCTGCCTTTGCCAAGTAGGAGGCTGAGATCACAGACATCCGAAGAGAGCAGAGAGGAGACAACGGCGGAGCTGGACAACCCGGACCAGATCGAACACCACCAGTTCATTGTTGAATGTGTCACAGGGTTTGGTTCCGTCGTGCTGGCGGGGGGAAGATAGGGATACAGTTAATCTTTGGAGCTGCAACCTTTTAACGATTGTCAAATATGTTGAAAACGTTGCTAAAATCGCCGTTTACATTTCTTCCTCAAAGTGTGACATCTAGCATAATTGAGATTTCTGCTCCTGCTACAGGTGTAGGTTAGGTTGTATGGGGTCAGACAGGGGGTTGAGCTGAACCTTGGGCCAACTCGATGTACTCATTGACTGAGTAGGCTCAGTGCAGTGGGATTCCCTCATGAGGCCAAGATCGGACGTGCTGACCTTTTGACGGGGAATGACATCATCTCGGGAGCCTCAAAAAGACAACTAGAAAGCGGAAAAACAAGGAATTTTTAGGAGGTTTATTTCAATTTCAAAGAATTTGTCGAGGTATGACTGGATGAGGTTGCTGTTAAGAGCTTTTCTAGGTCCTTTTCTAAGTAACGGAACTTTACCCAAGTCGAAACCGTACATTGACAGGTCGTTTTTTCGGGATTCTCATGACTGTTTGCACTTCTGGAACACTTGATCGTTCTTCTAGAACAGGGCGGCGGAAGATTTTGATCTCATAACCGGAACTTCTGATCTTATGACTGGAATATCGTGATAGGGAAGTAATGCCCATTTGAATCGGGACTGATGTGTCTTAACCTCATGCCTTGTTTGACCACATAACATGAGGTTAAACGAAAACAATGAAACCTAAAGTACAAATGTGAACGTGTCAAGGTGAAACAAAGTGTGATGTGAAGCAAGAGACTAACTGGCCAAAAGCTCCTGCGTGGTAACAAATGAACGAGTAACATGTGAACCAATAAATTATCAGGGTGTCACAGCACAAATTCATGATGACACATAAACGGTAGAAAACATACATTATTTCATGTTCATTCTCTTAGCTACACACAACTTCACCCGGAACCTGAAAGAAAACAAAAAATGGAAATGTACCGGTAGGTCCAAATGAAAATTACGCCAGGTTTAATTTGAGCACGTTAGTAATGAAAACAGACTTACTTTTTACAGTGATTGTAGTCTCAGGGGCAGTTGGGAGTTAGCGCCTGGGTTGCTAAGTTTCTCATTTCTTACTTGCAAATCAACGTCATCAGGACCTATGATAAGATCTCTCTGATGCGATGAATTTCGACTGCTTTTAGCTGTCCAAGGGTGCACCTATCCTGTAAACTGCGAGTAAGCAGCAAGAATATATGTGAGCACAAGTACGGGGTGCGGCCGAATGAGCTATATACACTTACCAACATTTAGAAAATGATACCTCGTGATCTTATAACATGAAATGTAGTTTCACGGTACATTTGGGAGACAAGGGGAGCTACAGGTGGCTGCTAATGAACTATTTCCTGTCCTTGTCCTAGTCGTCAGTGGACAGACTCAAGACACCCGCAGTGTTGCTGTCTTCGGCTCCAATTATGTCTCGCAGCCTTTCCCAGGTCTTGGGCCAGGTGTTAAGATTGCCATCAGGTGATGATGGGGGCCGCATAGTCTCGTCCCAGAACATCTCTTCACCCAAGTTGTCCACCAGCCACTTCTGGAAAGCTTTAGAGATATCTGTTTGTGCTCCCCCCCTGGGGCAATAGTGGGCCATGATGTGGGGGAACGCAGTCCTCACAAGGTTCTAAGGAGCCATATTGTTGGGCCCTGGATGACGTATGGCAGAAACAGCTGAATTCACTTGTATCACATCCCGCAGGAAAATTCAAGTTTATTTTGGTTGCAGCGGCAAATTTCGGGAGAAGCTCACATAGTGACATCCTGCATAATGCATGACGGGTACAGACTCTACGTACAGAACCAAAAAATCAGTCACAGGGGAAGTGGTGGTAGCACAAGAGGGCCACCAGAGAAGTGAAGTTGGAGTGAGTGGTGTTTGTGTAACTATGGCTCTAAGTCAACTCATCTCTTCCTGGATGAGCTTGTACTGGAGTTAAGGCCGAAGGAGTGCAGGGGCAGGTCCCTTGTGGCACAACTTTGCAGGGAGGAGTGCGTGTTGCAGTTCTGAGAGAAAGGCTGCGTCATCTCGGCTATAATAAAGCCACATGTCTTTTTCTAAAAGTGCTGCTTCTGCAAGACCCACTATTCAACCTAATACTTTCTTCCCTACGAGAGTCCTCTATACGACTTAGAATGTAGAGTTCATAGTGACATGAGGAGTGGTCAACAAAAGTCGTTTGGAAGGAACTCCAGCTATGCAAAGCAGCTGCAGCAGATTGGGCAATAAACAAGAGGGATGGTGCACTTTATGCAGCTCCATCACGACTCCGGTTGCAGCGCAGTGTTCTGCTAATATGCAGTACGAGTGAAAAGTAGAATAGATCTTCACCGATCACCCACTCATGATATCCCACTGTCAACCCTCAAGATGGCTACAGGACGCCCTGCTCGTGGCCTGAACGTGACAGTCGAGAGGCTGAGGACGTCTCAAAGCCTGAGGGCATAGCAGAGGTCACAGACATCGACAGACACGGTCAGCGAGCGTGATGGCTCGTCGGGGGAGGGGGAGGGGAGGGGGGGGGGGGTTAAAAGACACCAGCTCCATCGCTGCTCCGTATTCGCAACCTCTTTGTCTTTCCCTCGCTCCATGTTACGCTGCTGCCCTCGGTTGCCTCGATACGTTAGAAGAATAGAAGAAAAAAGTACAGAAGTAAAGCACCCAGTCACACGAATGGAATTCACTACAATGGATGTATTGTTAGAGCATGACCACTTTACTTTATATCTTATTGAAGATGAGCCCAATAAAAAACCTTTCAAGGAGGTGGAAGTAGCAGAGCCCCCATTTCTCTCTTCCTATCACAATCTGTGGCCTTGCAATCCTCCTGGTTGACACCATCTAATGTGGTCGGCCTGACTGGACCACTTAGAGCGTGGACGGGCTGAATGGGCTGGGGACGACTTTTTGCCCCGGCTAAACGTCCATGGTTTGACAAGTGACCATGCCTCATGCCTTATACGGACCCCGATGGCGAAGGAAGCTGAGGCCAACTCGTCGGGTTTGATCCGGATAGATCGCACCTCGACACCGGCAATGAAATGACGAAACTGAGGATCCGGATGAATTAAGAGACTCGATCAGTGCCACATCAGACCGTGGAGGAGCGACATTTGCAGTCTCCACTTGTCTATTAGGACCAAGCTGTGCAAAATTCTGCTGTGCATATTGCATAGGCGGTTTTACGGCCGCCTCCCGCTCAGCAACAAAGGCTGGCTGCCTTTGAACTCCTTGACGAGCTTCTCCCTCAGAGAGAAGACGCAAAAACTGAGAGTCGGGGTGTCGGTCGATCGGCCCGGGCTGAGCTGGGCCGGACGCGCAGTCGTGCACAAGCGGTCGATAACACACAAGAGGCAACATCAGCCGCTGCGGCTGCCGCGGCCGCTATGGCTGCTACGGCTGCAGCGGCTGCTGGGGCTGGTGCCGCGCACGCGCAGGCAGAGAGAGAGAGAGCGATCGAAGCACTGTCGGCGTCGATGGCGCTGGCGACGACGGCGCTGGTGACGGCGTAGGCGACGACGCAGGGGACGGCGGAGCTGCAGTGCAGCAGGCAGCGGCCAAAGCCGCGAGAAAGGAACAGAAGGCCTCCGACGGCCAAGGCAAGCGGAGAAGAAAGAAAGAAAGAAAGAAAGACAGACAGAAAGAAAACAGCTTAACAGGGAAAAAGACGAAGAAAAAAGTGAAGACACCAGCGATTTCGGCGACGATGTGACCCTTTCCTTCCCCAGGCGCGCCACCTTCGTCGTCATGGAGCGCGTGGGAGCCTACGAGTACTCCACCAAGGAGCTGATCGGGCACGGGGCCTTTGCCGTCGTCTACCGAGGCAGAGTCCGGGCGGTGAGTTGCGCTGAAGCTTTTCCCCTTTCCCCGTCCCTCTCTCCAGTATGAAGGTGAAGTCCGTCGACCCCGTTGACGGCCAAGCTCCGGGAGCCTCTTGGTGGGTGTGGGCCCCATGCCGAGAGTGTCGGGCGTGGCGTTCTTTTTATTTTCTTTCTCTGTTACCTCCCTGCGTCGGCCTTCACGTACTCTTTGTAGATGGCGACTTCTTCCCGCTCGCTCCCCCTCCCACGACGACGACGCTCCTGTCGACAACTGCGCCGTCCCCGATCAGGTTCAGGCACACTTGTCGATCGTAGCGACGGGACGAGGAAAATAAAACAAGGACAAGGCAGAGCATGCCAGACTTGACCCCTTCTTCTTGCCTTTTCTTCCCCTGAAGTTGCATCAGATTCGTCACTGACCTGCCAAGAACGACTTGAAAAAAGACGTCACGGACGCCGCGCGTGATCCCGGCGCGCGCGCTCGCGTCGACGGCGCGCACTCTGGAGCTCCGGGATCGCTCATTTAAAGCCTCTCTCGTAGTGCGTCTTCCGTACCCTCAGCGAACGGCACCGACCTGTCAAAAAAGCGCTTCCTCCCCTCTGGGTCGCTGCAAACCATAGCTGAGAGACAAAGGAACCCGAGAGAGAGAGCCCAATGGGTACATCTACCCATTTTTCCCTGCCCAAAATGCTCGCTGGCAGCAAAAGGGGTTGATCTTGCCCCGGTCTTGGAAGGGGAGGGGGACTAAAAGACCCCTATTCGTGGCGTGCACGAATCCCTGCCATCAGCACCTGCTGTGGGACACAGTGGCAGCCTCTTAAGTGGTCGCACCTGTGTCGTGACTCTCTCCTGTGCAGTCAGTCTTTCGGTTGTGTGCGCGCGTGTGTGGTACCTTTGAAAGTCTTCTTAGACTACTTCTTTGGCGCCTGCAACTCCTGGAGCAGCCGCGATCACACTTGCGTGACAGTTGCAGCTGAGCAACTTGCAACTGTAGTCGGACTTTGCTGACCGTTTAACGGCGACCACTGCATGGAACAAAAGCTCTCCTCCTTCCCCCTCTTCGCGCTCCCTCTTCTTCCACAGTTTGTTGCCGACGCCGACTACGGCGACGACGCTGCTGCCGACGACGCCGCCGTCGTCGCGGCTGTCACTGTCGTTGCTACCCACGGCAAAAGTCTCGTCGGCAGTCGCAAAACTGAGCCGCACGCATTAAGTGAAGAAATCCATTGCGGCATATGGTGAAATGCCGACCTAAGGAAAACGTTTTACTTTATCTTCTCCTGTTGCTGCAGAAGAAAGCCTCAAGTAGTGAGTCACCCATTACTCAGCCAAGATTGTCTTCTTGTTGTCGACGGTAAAAGAATTGTCAGATGGCGTCGACCCGTCCGACGTCCTGCGGAACAACGCTGAGCTTCTTGTGATGCTGGAAGGCTGTGAAACAACAAAAAAAGAGGAAAAATTAGCAAAATGGTGGAGGTGGTGGAAGGATCCGTGAGGCTCCTGGGCCATGGAGCGTTTGCTCAGGTCTATAGCGCCAGGCTGAAACAGGTGAGGAAGAAGTCTGACAGACACTCAAATGTACAGTGGGCCGATAGCTTGAGGAGGAATCGAGTCACGAAGCTTGTCCGTAACGTTTGCCATTGGCTGGACTGACGGTCTTGCCTGACTCGTGCTTGGACAAGATTCACTCGTTGTGAGACGCTGAATCGACACCCGAATTTTTATCGCTGAGCTGATTTTTTCGGAGAACAAAGGAGGGACGGGGGTCGGTGGCGGCGTCGTTGTCGCGTGTCCTCAGAACAAATTCTGCTGCAGCTGCAAAAGCTGCAGGAAATTCTTAATTTCTTTCTTTTGTCGAACTGCAAAAAGGAATTCTGCAGCAAAGCGTTGAAGTTCTATTGATTGGAGCGGAAATTCGCGCCAGATGGTGGTCGTTAAGAATCGTTCAGACTGTGATTTTTAAACATTTGTTCGTCCTTTCAGCAACCACTGTGGGGTCTTGTTCCAGTGCAGTGGAAGATATGATATGGGTCGGTCAGCAGCAATTGAAACTCATCGTATTGACATTATGAGACAAACGACAACCTATCATACGTACACAAGTGTGACACTTCACTGTGAATAGCAGCTGGGACGGAAATGGAAGTGATTGCGCACAATCGCAATTCTTGGGACTCAGCTCAAGCTCACACTCACTATCCACGAGAGCAGTAGCAGCTTTTTTTTTTAGGTTTTGCGTGAGTTGCAGCAGCTGCTACGCAGTTATAAGTTGCCCAAGTCCAGGGACGCGTCAGATCGCAGCGGGCTGTAGAACAAAAAAGACGCAGTAACCTGTATCTTCTTCTCCTCCGGGATGCATGTTCGGCCTGAGGGTGGATGGGTGGGTGCAGCAGGAGAGAGAAGAGAGATGCCTTCATCGTACGTTGCGCACATCATGTTTACTTTACTTTCACACAAAAAAGTGTGTTTGGGGACGGCGTTGCGTGCTCCACGTTCATTCAAGACTCTTCACCAAGTTATCAAAGTCCTGTCCCAGGTGTGCATATGCGTGTGTATATCTGCTTGAGGCCTTTGGCTACCTCTCTCACCTGCCTTTGACTTAGCTGTAGATTGGCCTGCGGAGTTGCCTGGGCTGGTTACATAACAGCGTCCTGGATGTACAGATAGTATTAACTATGCAGCATGTCACAGATTGCAATCAACTGCTATATCGTACAGTCCATTTCTCAAGTGCGCTCGAGCAGTAATGACGATTGATTGCAGTGTTTGCGAGGTGCAATCGACCCTCCCTTACCTCTGGAGAGTGCATATGCACTCTGCCAGACCCCCACCCCTTAGCATTCCTTCCTGTTTTTCCTGCGGGGGTGGAGGAGAGAGCAAAACACAGCAGTGTACGTTGTACATAGCAAGAATAATAATAAGAGGTGGTCGATATTTGCCGTGGCGAATGACACGGACGTCCTCTATACAGCGGCTGCGTTCGACTGGAGATAGTGGAGAGTAGGGCGAGCAGCTGCTGCCAGGAGACGGACGACTGTATGAGGTGCATTGTTTGCGCTGTTCCCCGGGAGAGTGAGACTTTTTCTCCCCACCCACCCCACCCGTGCGATTTAAACATCTGCAACTAATCTCTTAAGTATTTTGTTCTTGGCTTCCGGCAGTGACGTTCAATCAATGATTTGTGCTCCTTCTGATATAGTCCAGATGAAGCTGCTGTTAGCATGGAGAATCGATCGACCTCACGATCCCTTTTGTGGTCCTCCCCCGCTGGGGGGGTGGGGGGGAGCTTGGAATAACAACACTAAGAGCTCTCTCAGTCGATGCTTACCCACGCACATGGCACCTTCCCGTCAAGTATGAGTGAGCAGTATGAACTTTTTGCTGTCAACCCTCGATGTGGATCTTGGGTTTCATTCACGTACCGAACGGAAGCATTTCCTCTTCTCCTCTTCCTTAGTCCTGTGCTCAACCCTTTACCTGCTCTCCTAGTTGTTGAGGGCTCAGCTGCACTCTCACATTCCGCTCCGCACTGTGGAGCACCAGAAAATGTTTGCTCTCTCAACTGCGACCTTTTCTTGTCTTCCTGCACGGACGCCGACGCCGCCGTTGCTGCCGACATCGACATTCCTGGCGTTCACTCTAAGGTCGCCAGCAGCAACTTTTGCTCCTATTGAGAGCTGCGAATATGTACTGTGCTGTTTTGCACAATCTGAAGTCATTGAAAAAGCTGCCCTGGCATGTCTGAAGATGGTGTTACCACCCTCATGTCCGACGGACGTGCTCTCAGGGTCAAGCTCGATGTCGACCAGCCTTTATGCAAGAACTTGCACTCTGCCCCAGTGAAGTTGGTCATAAACACGCACAAAAAAATGTGATGAACACGTCCCTCGTTGGATGCCACGGCCTTTGTGGTCAGCAGAGATGCCTTCGTGGTCAGCGTGTCTGTTTCATCTGTTCCTCTGGCAAGGAGACTTCATTGCCTTCAGTTGCTGTCAAGATGTTGTTGGACCTGCTGCTGTTCAATGAGGGAGCCAAAGCTCAACGTTGCCATAACAGTTTGTCCCCCAGGTCTTCTGTCCCTCCAATCTCATGCCAAAGCGTGACACCAACGTGAGCTTGCCAATTTTTTTGCAAGCTCTGTTTTGAAAGAGGAAATTCTCTGTTCTGATAACATCACGCGTCCCGCATATGCACCTTTTTACCTGTATCGCAATTTTACCTGTGTTACGCCAACTGGAACGTCAGAGATTTTCAAGGCTGTCAACGCGACTAGAATGGGTCGCTGGGCAGGGGATAAAAACAAAGTTGTACTTCTTGAGTCTTTTTTCTGCAGCCGACGACACCTTGACTAGAAAGAGAAAATCATTACGCAAGTTTCAAGGTTGGCCAGAATTCCGCTGAGAGAACAACTTCTTTTTGGCAAGAATTTACTAGTGCCTACTTTTCTTCCTGTGTTCGTAAGTTCGCCCTTTGTTTTTTACCCCCCCTGAGTGGGAGTTGTCAAAAGAGTCTGTTTTTGCTCTCCGACTGACGGAGGCAAGTCTAGCACTTAGGTTATTGAACTGCTCTGAAGTTTGACGTTTCCTGTAGTTGACTCGTTTCTTTTCCTTACAGAGGCCGCGAGAAATCGTGGCCATCAAGGCCATAACCAAGAAGAATCTCGCCAAGTCGCAAAATCTTCTAGGAAAGGAAATCAAGATTCTCAAGGTGAGTCTTTCTCCTCCGTTGGCGAAATCCCCTTGGCCGTGGTCTTGATTCCTGACTCAAAGGCTACAGAAGAAAAAAAAAACTTTTAGCTACCTGAACCGCTGCAACTTCCTTTTCAGACTCTGTCCTATGTAGGTGACTGCATGCCACCACTGTAGCAGATCTGTAGTGCGCAATAGTTTTTTGGACAGTCGATGGCAGCAGCAAATCCTTACTACGTAGCAAGACTTCGGGCACCTCACGTGCAGGCTGTGACTTATGTTTGTGACGCTGCCGTGACGTCTGCTATGCTTTTTTTTTTTCTCTTCTCCAGATGCATTCTTGTGCGTATGACTCGAGGAGCCTCAATATCAATTCGCTTGTCTTTTCTCTCTTGCAGGAGCTGACTGAGCTGCACCACGACAACGTCGTCGCTCTGCTCGACTGCAAAGTAAGTGGAGGAGGCAGAGATCGATTCTGACGATGAGAAATGCCATTAGAGGCACGAGGCAAAACTGTCATTTGCCATCCAAGGGAGCCTGTGCAAAAAAAAGACCCACGACACCAACACATGACGTCCTTTTTTTCCTTTCATACGAACGAGTGGTGAAAAAAAGAGCATGAATTTATTGAACTGGCCGAAAAATTGAGCTTTAGCCTCTTTGTTCTACAGAAAGAGATCTAATGGAGAAATCCGCGTTAAAATCATTCCTCTGCGTTGTGCAATCTCGCTTGAACTTTGAACCTGCCCAGAAGAGGACGTGCTGTACGTCTTTCAGACAAACTTGAGTTGCTTCGTGATGTTTTTGGGCAGTTGCATCAGCTTATTCATCGCTTAATATCTGGTGTCCTATTGGGATTCCCCCCCTCTCTAGCTGAATGATTGAGTGAACTTTGGCCCATGATCGCGAAATTTGCTCAGTGACATTTTCCTGGTCTCGTCAGATGTTGGCAATCTTTTTTGCACTGAAAAGAACCCTCCAGCTACTCCTTACGTGGTCGTGCTCAAACAATGCCCGCAAGACTTAAGCCGAGATTAGTGCGCAGTTGTGACGTGAAAGTTGAGATCGTTCCACATTCTTGAGAGCATTTTTTTTTTTGCCCACGACCCATGAAGCAAACAAGTACGCTGAGCACGACTTCATTGTGTACATAGATATTGGACATCGATACCGGAATGTAGGTCAGAGTTATAGGCGGGGAGTGAGTGCGGCGCGACAAAAAAATGTGTTATTATAGTACTATATCATATATTAATCGGTTCTATTTGCTTCCTTTCAGGAGACGACCACTCATGTCTTTCTGGTTATGGAGGTGAGTACGTACATAATCGTTGCTAGAATGGTGATCGCAATCTCGTCCATTCATGAACGTGACCGACTGAGCTCGCCGAGGTCTCTTTCTCGGTGGCGTCCCAGTCGTCGTCGTCGTCAATGTACACACAGGGTAGCTTCTCCAGCTCTTTCTCACTCTCCCCGGGGCTTTCCCCCGTTCCCCTGGCGTCTAAAAATAAACCTTCCATATCTCTCTGGACGGGGGGGAGGGAGCTCAAGTCTTCGTCTGCTGCCAGATTGGCTATGCCACAAACTAAAGCTTTCTCTATCTTTCCCGCTCCAAATACCTAACTTATGCGACACTTAGCAGATGGGGGCGTGTCAAAGATTAGTACGACCTCTTAAGTTTATTAAAGAAGGTAAAGATCTAAAATGCTAAAAGTTTGATGACCAGAAAGAACAGCGACAGGCAGTGAAATTTTGAATCAACTGCAGTCGGAGATGAGAAAGCGAGAACAAAACTAAAGCACATTTATCTGAAGTCTCGAGGTCTACGTATAAATTAGTCATTTGCTGCAATGCTACTGGAGGAGGCAACACTCGTATGCACAAGCTTTCTCTCGATTAAGCTAATGGCAGTCATTGAGTCATCGAGCTCGCGTTTGAGCGACGTATCTTTGTTCGCTGGTTGCCTCAGACACTTTTTGCTCCTGGCAAATTGCTTTCTTGCCTTGGCTGTCACCTGTGGTGCAAAAAGAGCAAGAACCTCTGCAAGGAGGAGCTTTTTCCCTAATGGCTGCGGCAAAATTCCTGGTGCCAAGTTCTGCAGGGAAATTCGAGTCCTAAGACGATCTTGTCGGCTTCTTTGTAGCTTGAACAGCAGGTAATGATAAGTTTAATAAGAGAACTTCCTGCTGTCTGCTGAGCTCCCCCCCTCAAGGAAAACACCTTCTTCTTGCCACGGATGCGGAAAATTTGCGGGGAAAAACCCGGCATTTTTGCTGAATGATGTCACGTTCATCTTGTTGTTTTCTCCAAGTGTGTTTGCGAATATGCACGACTTGGCTGCTGACGTCACGGATACGGCCAACACGTGAGAAGTCTGGACAGCACCTTTATGCATGAGCAAAAAACCCAAGAGCTCATTGAATTCACTTGGTGGAGAGATAGAATTTGGAATCATCATCTCACTGTTTGGCCTACACAATCATATTCGGGCAAAAAACAGACATTCTTAACGTTTTTTCTCTCTTTTTTGCAGTATTGCAACGGCGGAGACCTGGCGGACTACCTTAACTGTAAGTACAAGCCAATAAAGCACTGCCTATGCTTGCCAGACGATCGTTCCAGTGAAGGAGCTGTGATAAACTGCTCGACTTAAGCCCTTTCTTTCTACCATGCTGAAATAGAGAAACAACATGCAATAACGTTCACTATGAACTGTTGCCAAAATGCATTGTCTGATGGGATTTTTTCGTACAGAAGCAGAAGTGATGGTTCAACGAACCGTCTCTCCTTGTCTGCCTCCCCTTGGAAGCCAATTCAAGGTGCACAATGAGCTTATGGCCCAGAGGGAAGGGGGTGGGTATGAAAAGATCCCCCTTATCTCTTGGCTGTGACTGTGATCAATCCTTTGTTGCGGGCATATCAATGGACACCTTGTTGATGCTAATTTATCTGTCCCCCTCTCCATGATAATTCATGACCAATGAAAGCTCCCCATGGAAACAAGCTTTATACGCGCGCACTCACCTTCCAGAGTGCGCGCACTAGCAGCAGAGTCCACCGTACTACACGTAGAGGAAAAAGATCGATCAGCTGACAGGTCATTGACTTCAAAATGCAGCATACTTAGAGGGTTTCGAGCAAAATGTGCCGAAGATGACGCTGTCCTTTCTTCTTCCAGCTAAAGGGACCCTGGGCGAGGATACCATCAGGCTCTTCTTGCGCCAGTTAGGTAAGCATCCGACTTACAACACATGTATGAGGTCGACTAATACTTTAGTACTGTCAACTCCACGCTACTGATGTACGTAGTGGACAAAAAATGACCAGAGTTATAGGCTGAAATATCTGTTCTGTCTCCTCCCGGTATCTCCCGCTATATTTTTTTTACCTTGCTCAGGTCGTTGAACTGAACATGCGTGAGAGCTGAAAAATGCTAATCCTACTAAGTGCGGAAAAAAGGAGAAAATTCATCTGATTACGGTAGCATTTGCGCGCACGCATCCGCGTTCTGGTGGAGGAAGGATCAGGCTTGTTGCAGATCGTCTCCAAGTTGCACAGAGGCGTCTCTCAAGTTGTTCGAGATCTTCTCGTCCTCTTTCTCCGCCTTCCTGTGTGTTTTGTCGTGCGTGCACGCGTGGACGCCGTTGCTGGCCTAGTTAGGAAAGCTCGGACTGCCTCGGGTTCGCCTGCACTTGGCGCAACTGCGTCGTGACGTTCGAGGGGAGGGGGGAGAGAAAATTCAAGGTGGACGGACACCATTGTTGTCACTCATTTTTTCATACCTTCTTTACTTTTAGGCAGAGCTCTTTTTTGCCTACTCACGTTACACTTATCTTAAGTGCAGATTAGTGCGTGAAGGATCTTTTCTAATATTTGCTCTCTACGTTTTAGAGTAGCCGGAAGGTGAATCTGGACCTCATGCCACTTACATCGCAGAGCAATTTTTTTTTGTACACTCAAGTAGGAGGTAGCAGAATCTTCGTCGTCTCTGAGCAATGCGCTTAACATATCACGGATTGACTTCGTGTACTGCTGCTGCTGCTGCTGCTGCGGTGGCGGCGGCGGCGGCGGCGTTGACGTCCTTCACGTCCTACCTCCGTGTTCGCTGCCGCCCTACTGCTGTAGGCATTGTGTAGCTGTGTGTCCTATAGTACGGTGCTGAACAGCATGATGGGTAAAGTGGGTTATGCAACCAAATGCCTGTGATGTGCAGACAGATAATCCTCTGTGTGGGCGATCTCTAGACACTACTGACCAAATAAAAAGCAAAGATAAACTATATGGTGTTGCCCTTGGAGGTCTTACATGAAAGTGTCATCTGTGTCAAAGCTAAAATAGAAAGAAAGAAAAGGGTTTCATCATCTGCGTGCAGAATTTAGGCACGTCTAATATTGATGATTGCAGTTCCTCCTTATTTTATTCAACCCTCTCTACCTGGACTAGCTCTGCTAGCTGGAAACTCTCTCATGATACCTTTGGCCAAGGCCACTAGAGGAGAAAGAGTGGCTATTGCTGCTCTGCCCACCTTCCTCGTCATAATTACATCATCCATTCCTGATATCATCGTCTTTCTAGGTCGAGAAGTTTTTTTTTGGGTGCCTGGAAAACTTGAATGTTGCCGGGAGGCCCAGCTTTTGTAGCCTGGAGCCCGTGTTACCTGCGTGATTATGTGCATGCAACTTGGCCAGTCTCTTCCAAATGGCATCATTGTCCGAACACTGTGTACGTACCGGGTGGGCTTAGGAGATTTGGAAAACAACAACACCCTGTACATTGCCAAATTGATCTGTTTTCTCTCTCTGGTAGCATATTGATGATGGATGTCTTCTTATTTCCGTGGCCTTGAACAGACAATTTCCTCTCCCTCTCTTAAGGAACGCCACAAATGTGCAGAATAATGGTGGTAAATGCACTTCCCACTCAGCTTGCACTCTCAACTGTGAGACTCAGCGTGTCTTTTGCCAACAGCGCTGAGTGGAGGGAGAAATAAGAGTGCAAATTCATTAATGGAGAGAGTGCGCAAAGACAACGTTGCGCGATACGTGCAATAGGAGACCTTCGTACGTGTGTGGCTGTTGGCGCCACCTTGTCTACCCAGAGTCATGTTTGAACGCTTGTAGAGGGACAAAAATCCGGACCAGGTTCGGGGATGCACTCAACAAGTGTGTCTTCTACGCAACTCATTGAGGGCAGCCCTTTGTGTAGAAGCCATCGTACTTTATGAGTGTCATCCTCTGGTGTGCAGTTTTAGTTTATGAAAAAAGTCTCTTGCTAAGAGCACATTTTTGCTGCAGAGGACGTCACTTGTTGCTACCTCTTAGTTCTAGACGCTTTTTTTATGCTGGCGGAAAGAAAGAAAAACTCGTTCTTTTCGAACGTGGCCGACCGAGAGCGCACTTTTGTGTGTTACACAGACCCAGAGCAGCGTCCACTGCTGGAGCTGCGCGTGCGTCCTTTGTGCGCGTGCTCGTTCGTGTGTTCAGGGCGTGATGGGCCAACAGGTCCATTTTTTCGTCGTCGCAAACGCTGCAGAATAACTGCGCAAAAGACTTTTACAACTACTGCAGTGCAAAAAAAACCCTCCCTCTCTCTCTCTCTCTGTTGCAAGCGGCTGCATAAGGTTTGTGTGCCGACCTTTGATTTCGTCACAGACTTTGATTCAGTCAAGTGATGTTTGATGACCAAATATTTGATAAATAAAAATCTCCATTTTTGTTGCATTTACACCTTTGAAGTGGTTGCGTAGAACTCTGAGGCTCAGTGATACTTTCGTAGCTAGTCCATGCTTTGGCTAGCAGAGGCTGTCAAGAGGACTTCACTCTCGGTGCTGAATCAGCATTATTTTTGAAAGCAAACTATCAAATTTTCCCGTTTTTTGGGGGGGCTCTCTCGCCCAGTTCTTGGCTTTCAAGCACAACAACGACTGCATGTGCTTCGCCTTTGAAACAAATGTCTCGTTGGGCTTGGTCACCACTTCCCTTCTCTCCCCCAGAGCATGACTAAGTCGAAAGTCGACTGTGCTCAGAATTGCACACATGTGAACACGGACTGCTAGCGTGAAGTGCATGCGAACTGCACTGTCGACGACGTGCGTCGTGGCTTTTGGCAAAGCTGAGCCTGAGTAGGCCTAATACTACGCATGTACCCGTCTTGTACGTGGACATTACGCGCGTGTACTCATCCAAGAACCTGTTGTACGCATGTAAGCGTAGGTTAAATAACGCTCGATTTATCTGGAGATGGATCGTTCTGCTCCTTTTTTTTGCACACACTTGTACGTTGTTTTCTCGAGCAGGTGCTGCACCTTACTCGAAGCTCATGATAATTACGAAGTATTCATCTCTTTGAGATGTGCTGTGTATAATTCCGAGATGGGTTGGATGTTTGCCAAGAAACACCGAGTAGGAGGCGTCCTACCTACACTGTTCGTACGTACGAACAGCCTGTGCATGACTTTTTGAACTCATGCACTTCAGTGGATGGAGGAGTTCAACTGAGCGTCACCTGTCTTCAGGTTGTCAGCATAATCCTCGCTCAAAAATTCAACTGACTGAGAAAGCTTTTGTCACTTGAGCATATGCCAGAATGATGACAATTCGTGTGCAATCTTTTTTTGTCTTAAGGCAACCGGTCACTTTCTTTTCCAGCTGGTGCCATGTCCGCCATGGTGAGTAAGGACATCGTCCACAGGGACCTGAAGCCCCAGAACATCCTCCTGAGTCATGACGGCAGGAGCAGGAACCCGAGGCCTGAGGACATTAAGCTTAAGATCGGTGAGAAAAGCTTCGTGTTTACTTTTTCTTAAAGAAAAAATGCGGTGTTTACCTTCTTCGACGTTGCTAATGAAATATTGCTTTCCGTGCAGAAGAAAAGTCTCAGCTACATTTTAGCCAGTCTCTATCGGAGCTTCTGCAGCTTTCTTGACGTCATTAGACGACTTCGAAGAGTAGCTTTTGCAGAGCTCAGACTCTTATTTTACTCCGGTCAGGAATGTCGAGCTGAAAATGACACGACAACGAGCTTAACCTTTCTGGATCGATCTTTTTTGTATGCGGTTCTTGACACGTGGACTGCATTCGTGTATATTGGAGCTATGATAAAATGACTGTGACTTGACATCGAAGTTCGTCACCGTTGCTTTCAGCTGACTTCGGGTTTGCACGGTTCCTGCAAGACGGCGTGATGGCGGCCACGCTGTGCGGGTCACCGATGTACATGGCGCCGGAGGTCATCATGTCACTCCAGTACAACTCAAAGGCCGATCTCTGGAGCTTGGGAACCATCGTCTTTCAGTGCCTGACGGGAAAGGCGCCTTTCCAGGCACAGACACCTCAGGCGCTAAAGCATTTCTACGAGAAAAACGCCAACCTGGCACCAAAGTGAGTATTTGTAGTAATGAATAGACCTGCAGCACGGTCAAGTGTACCGTACTTGGTCGCTAACGTTGTTCGGTTGAAGCCGTTGAGTTACAAGACTCTTTCTTGCCCATTCAGGATACCCTCGGGCACGTCCAAGGAGCTGACATCATTGCTGCTGTGCTTGCTGAAGAGAGACGCCAAGGACCGCATGGACTTCGAAGAGTTTTTCCACCACCCATTTATTAGGCCCAAAGACCAGGGTGCTGAGCAGCCAAAACCACCTCAGTTGGACCGCACCGTTTGTCCGCCCCCGGTGGCAGCTCCATCAAGTGAACCTTCTGCGATGCCTCCGGCCAGCAGTCAGCCTGTTGCCCAACGCCAGCCGCGAGCCACGACACCTTCTTCAACAACCCCGCCATCACCTGTAGCCATGGCTGCAGCGGCGATGCCCGCTGCAATCATGGGTGCTAAAGCAGCCTCACCGGGGCGATCGTTCTTGGCCCATCCGGTGGAGAATCCCAAAGCCGCCGCTGCTACCACCGCTACTAACGAGGAGGACGACTTTGTCATCGTGCCTGAGCACTTGACTAAAGACGCTGCTGAGACGCGAAAGATGACTATGAGACAGCAACTGCAACAGCAGAGAGTCTCGCCTGCACTGTCCAGGAGGCACACTGTGGCTGGGGTCACTGCCAATCCAAGACCATCGTCGCTGCCTGTGCAGCCGAATCCCATGCCCGAGCCGATGCCAGTGCCGAGCATGAAGGCTGCGTACCAGCAGCTGCAACTGAGTTTGGCAAAGTCCAAATCCACTAGCAAGGGAGGCGCCGGTGGCGATTCAGTCGCCTCCTCAGCCATGTCAGGAATCAGCTCTGGCAGTCTGGGACCAGTCCCGGAGGAAGGGAGGGCCGAGGATGCCGCGGTAGCGCCGTCGCAACAACAACAGCAGCCTCAGAAGCCAAGTCCCGCAATCTTAAGACGCACAAGGGCATCATCGCTGTCCAGCCCAAAATCTTCTGCAAATCGCCAGCACCAGCAGGTGAAGTCTCGACGGACCACTGGACCCGACATCGCCCAGATTTCTCCTCCAGCTTTGCAGTACACCCAGGGCACCCCGCCACTCGGGCACCGCCGTCGTACCAGTTCCAGCAGCTCTTGTGGAACGCCCCCTCCACCAGTGCAGTGGATTCTGGGTGGAGGTGGGGCAAATCTATCACCCCTAGGCGGAGGAGGTCGCCTGGTCCCAGCCATGTCTCCCGTCAGAGGCGGCGTTCGCGGAGCACAAGCTTCTGCAGGTGGCAGTCAGACCAACCTCGTGCCCTGCCTGTCGCCCATCTTGGGGTCGCCAAACAAGGGATCTGAACACATGACACGGCAACCGGCGACCATGACTGCTCTGATGCAGTGGGAGAGTGGCAACAACAACAGCGGCAACTACTCGTCGCTCCACGCCAGAGCTGTCACAGTACCCGAGAATCTGTCCTCATTCCACCAACACGATCAGACGGCTGCAGTCGAGTATGGGTTCCGGCGCAGGTCGGCTGAAATGCAGTTCAACGATGGCAGGAACGTGGTGGTCAATTATGGAGTGCTTCCTCCTGCCGTCCTGCAGCGTTCAGGCGGATCTTTGACCAATTTGAGTCGCCGCCCGTCCTTGCGAGGTCCTCGGGGTGCTGAAGGAGCGTCAACGGCCCCTGGCCACCACCAAGCAGCCTTGGAACTTCCTCAAATTCCACCAGACTTATCTGAGGAAACTCTGCTTGCTCCTGAGCACAACGAAGTGCTGGCCAAATTGAGGTTCATCAACCAATATGTGGATGCGGTGATTGACGTCGCACGCTATAAAGCGGCGCCGCTATCACAGCTGATGGATCCAGGCAGTATGATGCGGTCAGGCACAGAGTCTTCTGATCAGAACAGTAGACTTCAGCAACTCCTTCTCTACATGAGATGTCTGCACCTCCTCTCTCAGAGCTTGGAGTTCTCCAGGACGGAGTTTAAGGCCAAGAGGCTGAAGCCAACCACCGCAGTTAAGAACGGTAAGGAGAACACCACATATCTGCCGCAACTTCGCAACTATTCGCGGATTTTCTTACAGTGATTGGGGTGTTGAACGAGCGCTTCCGTCACTGCATCTCCATGACGAGGATGCTAAACCAGGAAGATGTTTTGAGCGGCTGTGGTGTCGAGCCAGCTGACAGTGACGCCATCGCCAATCAGATTCTCTACCAACACGCGATAGAGCAGTGCCAGGCTGCGGCGCTGGACGAGCTCTTTGGCAATCCAGGCGAATGTTTCCAGGTAATGAAGATAATGCGAGTTTGTACGTTGATACCGATAGTGCTCGACATTTGCTGATAACCTCAGTACATGTAAGTTGTGAAAGCTTTCTTAACCATGAGCCGTTCTCTTGCAGAGATATCACGGCGCAAGAATCCTGCTGCACGCGCTGGAGAACCACTCCAAGAGCGCCGAGGAGAAGAACGTCATCACTCGCTACAGGGACGCGGTCGAGAAGAGGCTGTGCGTGCTTTCTCAGCAGGGCTTTATCACCGCGTACGAGACCTTCATCAATTAAAATTCAAACTTTCTCTCCCCCCCCCCATTTCAGCTCTTATGCACCTGCAGTACATAGAGCCTAAGTAACAATATGATATGTGCGTGTGCAGCCCGTTTGCAATGATCAAAGAAACCTTAGTAGTGTGTAAGATTACTAAGTTTACCTTTTGGGCTCTGAGAACAGACTGGAATATATTACAGTAAGAAGAAAGCAACGTAATGTTTAGGAGTGCTACACAAGTTTCTCATGATTAGAGGGTTCAAGTATGTTTTTTTTCATCATTCAAGACGTTATGCTAGTTAACCCTTTCTAACACTTGCCCCTTTCATTCTTTTGCGTTGCAAGAAATTCATCCAGAGGTCCCCCCAGCATCGAATGCTCTCTTTTGTCAACTTTCCATCTACGTATCTATTGCCTCTCCATAGTCTTATCTGAACTGTACAGTACTACATGCGTATTTTCTACAGTAGCTCGTAGCAGGGCCGATCGCTTTTTTTTCTCTTCCTCCCACAGTTGTTGCTCCCACATCTGTGTATAGTTTTAAGAGTTTAGATAACAAATCCACCCCCCGATCCGCACAGCTTTTTCTACTTCTGCAACTACTATAAAGAGTTACAAGACTCCTTCACTTTGTGCAGCGCAATGTAAGGAACCGTACCATACGTGTAAAGTTGAGCAACCTGTCCTAGTTGTCCTTTAAGGTATAGCAATTTCAATCAAAGACGCCATGCGCATTTTTTGTCTCTTAACACCATTGTAAGCTAACAACAGAATTGTCGTCAGTTGTGTGGACCTTAAATTAAGCTGTGTAATTAACTTAAGATCCTTGGATGCGTTACGTTTCAGGAAGTTAGTTGGTTAGGTCGTACTAATAAGTGTTACTTCTGCTGCTTTATGAAGATTATTTGATGACTGTCTGATGAGATGTAATGATAGGAAAACCTTTTCTTCTGCTGTCTGAGGAGAGTCAAGCCAAAAGAAAGAGGGGAGAGGAGGAAAAACTTGCGTGATTTTTCCCATCCTTGCACTCAACCCTTTGTAAATAGCATTTGAACAGTATTCTAGAGACATCGGGTGGCCGATAGTGCGTAAGTGTGACTGTATGCACTGTGTACTATACGTATATTTTTGTCTCATTGCCTCTGCTTGTTGTACGTACTTCGTGCTTGCTATGAGCGCAGCATCACCCACGTGTAAGAATGTGCTGCACATATTGTTCATGCTACTACGCGAATGACACAGATTCCTTCTGACCTGATAATGTAGCAGAGGCAAGCTACCACTACAAAGCAGTTGAGGCATTCAGCAGAAGTCTTTAGGTGTAGGCCGAAAGAGAAGACCGTCAAGAACACTACTCGATATACATTCTGATCAGTTCAGCGCTAACATGAAGTTCTGTTTTTGTGCTACACTCTGTATATTCCAAGTTTTTCCCTGTACCGTAATGTGTGTAGTGGAATTGAAACATATTGTCAGATCAGCTAGAAACCAATAAAGAGATGCAAAGCACAGCGAAAGGATGCAGCTCTATGTAGTCAGGCTCGAGAGCATTGCTAGAACCGCCAGAATTGCATAATTTCGGCAATTACGTCTAAACTACGCACTTTGAACTAATAATGATTGCATCATTTCGTGGATGTGCGCCCACACTGGCGTACTAAAGTATTCCCCGGCTGTTGTGAAGCGCTTAGCAAAATTCTAGACGATTTCACCAGCAATTCTCTTAGGGAAGGGGGGAGAGCTCAGACTCCCACCCCACTCCGCCCCGCCGGATGGATTTCGCCCGGTTCATCAGGGCCGTCTGTTCCTACAGGCGTGTTCGACCCCTCTTCTTAGCACCATAACTTCCTTAATACTGCAGCTACATAAAATGTATTGACAGCAATGGAAGGCTTAAAGCCTTGGCAGGGAAACTTTTTTTCTTCACTTTGGTTGAAAATGAGTATTCAAGGCAGCGCTGGCCACTTTTGTCCACTGTACTGATGTGTCAGACTTGCACAAGTTATTTGCCAGCGCTGCCTTTAACGTGTAGTTTTGTCCAAAAGTGCTAATGCCAAACTGCTGAGGTCTCAAGCTTTCCAACCATATACGTCAGGTTTAAGAAAGTTATGATGTTGGGCATAGGGCCCGTGTGTGAATACTTTAGCCTGCCTCGGAAAACACCTTGGAGGATGTGCGAATGCACCCGTTGCACCCGGGGAGACCCGGGGAGTCTGAGGCTTAACCTCTCCTCCTCCCCCCCCCTCCCACACGGAGTAATAAATTTTGAAATTTTGCCAATCAAGATCGTGCAAAATACACCATTTTTGACTGCTTCAGCAGGGGGCGAATGCTTTTGCTCCACCGCGTATATGACGAAGATATCACGTACAGATGTTAAGGCAGCATGAAGAAGCTAGGGACAGATTCAAAAGGGATTCGTAGCGTACAAATCGTTGTTCATGAAGCGTGATCACTGCAGTATGTAGCAGACAGGAATTGGCTAGAACTGGAATAGATCGACTCTTCATTCATAACTCATCAGAAAATGCTTCAAATTTAGCTTGCCATACAGCGTTGGGAAGCTCTGAATGCCCTCGAGAAGGTCAGTTTTATGACAATTTTCAAACTAATTTGCATGATTTTAAAGGCATTCAATGCCGAGTCAGAAATGTGTAGAAATATTCTTCTACACTACGTGATCCTTCTTGAGCGGTCTTTCACGAGGTCTCTCTGCGTTACGAATTTTTTTGAACTTGACCTTTTCGCTTCTTTATCTTAAATTTGTGTATGACATTCACATCACAAAAGTGCGCGCATTCATATAACACTAGAAGCAATGCAATCATTTTTAGCGCAACTTTTTTCAAAGGTGTGTAGTTTAGGAGTAAATGCCGAAAATGCCCCATTTTCGCGGTGTTAGAAATACTTTTGAGCCTGATTGTACTTAAAACAACAGTGAAGCCAAGCAAAAGTGCAGTTTTAGTCAAAAGTTGTCATGCGCCTGTGTAGCAGACTGCAGCAACAGCGTGAGTAACTTGCCCGAGTAATCGACGTATTCCTCTCATAACTGTCTTTTCCTAATCCAATGAATAGAAATGAGCTGATGAGAATACCAATTGCAGCAATGCGCGTCCTCCGACCAATGTACTGCACTGCAGACTGAATGAACAAGAGAGCTTTGTACGAAAACTTTGCATCACTCCATTAAGACATGTCATGCCTTGTGCTAGGTCAAATGTCCGTCTGCACTGTTGATACGAGCAGTCAGTCAATGCCTCTCAAGCAGGCTGAAAAAGAGTGATCTCTTGACTTCAGGTGAGAGGGAGGACTCGTGCAGTGGAGGCAAAAAGTTGGCATGCACATGAAGAAAAGCCCTTTTCTTGTCTCCAATGCATAAGCATGCTCAAAAAGCAATGTCGTCCCCCAAGGCAAGGTACACCTGAGCACGTAGTTCATGGACGTCTTGCACAGCAGAGGTGTCATTTGGCATTAGGATAGAAGTGCTTGTTGTGACATGGAAGTTACACCTACAATGCATCATATCTTGGCACTTTGGTGTCTCTTGGCGGAAATGTCGTCAGTCCTCATTATGATCTCCACCAATTCCAACCACACGCACTAGGCTGTGCCGGGGGACAAGAATGACGTCGTGCCACACTGTACTTGAGGTATTGGGAAGTAACTGCATCCTCACAGCTTAAATGATATTGAAACATAAGTACCGTTTATTTCTTTCCCTCGACTACATGCCAACTTTTGACCTCAAGTGTCAAGTCAGCCCTCGTTATCAGGAACGGCTCGAGACAGGGCCACTCCCTCAATCGCAGTAATTCCTTACGAGGGACTCCACTGATATAGGTCATAATGGAGTCAATGAGAAGGTCATCCGGACACATCATGCTTGTCCTGCCAACAAACTTGGCTGTCACTGATAGCCCCTACTCATGTACAGCACGTACCCATGATTTGACACTAGAGGGGGACCTTTTGAAGTGGATATCGTATGGAGTAAGTGCTGTTTGATTCTGCAAAGTCGACACACATATGGATGGATGGGTATATTCAACGTGAGTTTGTGTCCATTGACCAACTGGATGAAGTATCGGCACTTGAAGCGTGTCCAAGACTGTTCCGTCATCCATCACATCGATCCAAAGTTGTATTCCCACAAGGGGTCAGCAACCCTCTCTTCATCTGGCAGTCTTGACTTACCACTGCGCACAGGGCACAGCTGGACCACGCGCTAAAATTCCACACTCGACGGATGAATCTGGCTATGACTTAGGCGAGCATGATCATGACATGCGACTTGGTTATCTGACTACTTCACATTTTGATGTCACAGGTCCACTTTGGGGGTCATGCTGACCGGGATGGCCTTCAGCTCCGTCTTCATGCACAAGAATTCACCGGTGACGCACATAAGAGTGATGCACACAATGTTCATCACCCACCAGCTGAGGTTGGCAGCCAAATGGCCATTGTACAACCAACAAAAGATCACGTGGAAGAAGTGGACTGTGCAGGTAAAGTCGAGGCAAAGCTTCGTCCGCTGGACCACGTACCAGAGGGCTAAGGCACTAGAGTACAAGGAGGAATCCAATTCTTGAGGGTTTTCGATGCTTTTAATAATAATCTTACCATGTCAGCGCGTTGCACAAATATGCGGTGATCAGCAGCTTCCCGTGGGGTTGGCTGAGCATGAGTGACTGGAAATGAGAAATGAGCAGCAATGTTTCCAACGGCTCCTTCTTGCCATCATCCTCTTTTCTCACCTGATATTTGAAGATCTGGTCCAGCGATCTGGGGACCGCCGACAGGGAGTCGAAGAAGAAGATCCAAGCACCCAGAAACACGTAAAAGACGGCTTGCAGTGTGGCCATCTGGCTTAAGATCATCCACGGGTCCCACACCGTGTAGCGAAAGCTACCGCCCATCATATTTGTCTCCACTTCACGCACTTCAAAGATTCACGGGTGACAGTGACGAGCCATCAAGATCCGGCCCCTGGTCCAACACGAAGATGATGTAATACCGAGTCCAGGCCAACGTGGCCGCTGAGACGCCGCCCTGCACGAACTCGTGGAAGGCCTCCGGAGGGAGCTTCGTGATCCTTGCAGTAATAAAGCCAGTCCGACACCAACCACCTGAGCAATGTCGAGAGTGGGAGGGAGGAACGACTGCTCGCAGACCACTTGTGAAGAATGGAAACATGTACGTATCATTCAATAGCACAGCTGGAAGGTGCTGCAGCAGCAAGAACTACAATTTTACCGCAGTGCCGCAACTTCAAGACGCTGCAATCACCCAACCTGTCAAAACAAAACTTTGCTTGGCATCGATCTCGAATAACAACCTCCTCATCACAGAGGAGATGACGTCTGCCAGGTCTTTGTTGCTCCGGAGGAAGCTTCTTGACGGAATAACCTCCTGGAGACTTTGTGGGGGTCAAAAAGAGACCGCGAGCTCCAGCTTCTCAGACTACACCGGTGAGTTGGGGACAGCGAAGAGCGAGATTCCAGAGCCCCCCACCACCTGCTGTATGTCAGGCTGCGCCAACTGCGTGTGGTTAGACTACGTCGAGAAGTTGACAGACTACTACAGGGTGAGCACACAGTCAATTTTTTTATACCACGCGTGGCAACACTTCATTGCAGACCCGAGGTGAAAAGGTCAGCTTGGACAAGCTCCTACTCGAAGTTGACGCCAACCTGGATGACGAGATTGTCAAGGCTTTCATCAAGATGGAGATCCAGTGTAGGCACAAGTTCGGCAATCATGATGCAAACAGGTCGTAGTGCGGGAGTCCTAGCATTGGCTCATCGGGCTCTACTGCTGACCGTAGAGGAGCTCTACGGCAAAAGCCATCGCTAATGCAAATAGTGGTAACTTCAGACTAGTCATAAAGTCGTGCTTGTGGTACGTGCATACGCCACAAATGTTCTCTCAATATACCTAAACTCATGAGTTCAATGCACAAGTGGTGATGTTATTTTGCCGTCATCGTTCGGTCACAACACAGCTCTGCTAGCACCAAGCGGGAACACCTTCACCGTCCGCTCCTCCACCCTGAACTGTCTCCTGCCACTGTCTCCGTCCAAAGACCACTCGAAGGAAATGTTGCCGCTCACACTGGAACTCTTTCCGGTGGCCAGAGGCCACACCTTGATCGACAGGTGGCAGTTGTGAGCGAGGTACGCGGCCAGAAAGTTCAACTCGTTTTCCTCGTCTTTGTCTAAGTCGCTGTCTGATCGGACCAAAGTAAAGAGTCCAGCTTTGTGTTCTGCGCAGAGGCGCAAGAGACTTCTGACAAACTCCACCGTTTCTAAAAAGCCCATGCCCATGTTCAGTAGCACGGACAACTTGTCCACGATCACGACCACGCCCTTATCAGGTCTTCTGGCCTTCATTGATTGGATCTCTGCTGCGACACTTTCAATAATTTCACTGACGGTGAAAGTGGACGTTGCTCCATCTTTGGCATAGTGACCATCTGCGAACAACCTGAGCAGTTCCATGAAGGCCAGCTGTCCTTTCTCTCTCGCCTTGATCAAGCTGTTACCCAGCTTCAAGCCAACGGCGTGATAGTGCCCAATGGATTGCTCCAGTCCCAGAAATACAACGGAGCGTTGATGCTGGCCAAGGCTGCCCGAGAGAAAGTGATGGACGAGGAAGGCGCCGCACTGATCCTCCGTTTCTTCAGCGCATATGACCACTTCGTCGGTTGGTTTCTTGTCGCAGCCCAACATCGAGTCGACCTCGACGAACATCTGAAGCGAGAAGAAGAAAGATTACACCAAAAGGTCTGGTGACCTTAACAAAAAAGGTCATGAATATATTTTTCGATACACCGTAACACAGGAGAGAAGCAGCCATGTTCTAGATGACTATGCTTAAGCTAAAAAAGTAACTTCACTGACAACATCTAGCACATCAGTCGAGTCCGCCGGGGTACAATTAGTGCGGCTGGAATCTCATCCGCGGATCGTCGAATCCTCGAAACTTGACGGAAGATAAGAACCACAGGCATTCGTCGTCGTCTTCAGCATCGGCAATGCCTTCAAAGGGTCCAGGGCACTTTTCTTCATTCTCTTCTAAAATCAGTTCTTCCATCATCTGCGGCAATGACTCTTCTTTCGCATATGATCTGGATTCAGATGATGGCGGCGACGCAGAAAACAAAGCGATGCCTCTGGAACTGACACACGGAGTTTCAATCATAGCGTCGACGCTGCGATCATGGGCGTGGTGGGAATGATTTCTTGGCGTAGGAATGGTGCCAGTGCGTTCTCCAACAAATGGGGAGCAGAGATCCATAGGGACAGGCGACGAAGACAGTAGAGAGTCCACCAGACTCCCGGACTCTGGTTCTTCAACCACGAATCCAGACTTGTCGCTGTACTTGTAGTTTAGGTTGAAGTAGGTGGTTTTGCCCCTGGATGCCGTCAGCCTAGACAGCTCTGGCCTGGCGACCAGATACTCAGAATGACGAGATTGGTAGGAGCGGAAGTTCGGCCTCCTCTTGATGGACACGAACACGTTCGTGAGAGTCATCGGCGCACCCAGACGCTTAAAAAGGGCTTCGTTAGTCACCAGCTTTCTAAAGAGACTCAGCCCCACTCTATGCACAGATCTATGAGATGGTAAAGAGTCCTCCTCAGCGCAGCTCCTCCCCGACAGCCTGGGCAGCGCCACATGATACGTTTCCCGGGGACTCATCGGGGTGGCGCCGAAAAGGAAGGTCACCCTGGAGACCCTCCTGGTGCCGATCTCCTCCCTCAAGATGGAAAGCAGCTTTCGAAAATCCCTGTGAAAGCTCTCCGCCCTAGACAAATACCTCTCCCGGAGCTTCCTGCTCTTCAGCGCGGCCTTCCTCTTCTTGATTCTGCTTCTGTCGTCCGCCCGTCGATCTTCGTCCTCCTCGCCCGAGTCGGAAGCGTCCTTGCTGGCGCTTGCCAGGTCTCGTTCGAGTAGCTCGAATTGCACTGGGATCTGCCTGCGCTGGTGCAACAGACTTTTGAGGAGCGAGGCCAAGACGGCGGAGAGCAGCGCCGGCGTTGGCTCCTCGGGCAAGTCCACTGAGAGGGTCAGCGGCTGGCGGTCGGCGGCGGCGATCCTGGCGGGACGCATCTCGAGAAAGCGGAACCAGGTTGAAAACCGGGACGGGGAGGTGACTTATTCCTACTTCCAAGTCCTTCTCGCTCGTCCCAGAGCCGCGCCTACTCTCAGCAGAGTTCTTTTGTTGATCCTTGGTCTCTCTTCTTTTGTTTTGGTTGTGGCAGTCGGCCTCCTCCAGGGCAGCCCTGGACATGCCCCAGCTGCTGTGAAGTAAGCACAGACTAACTTCGAGCTCCAAGAAGGCCAGCAAGCTGTGCCGAAGTTGACGACAGCGCTCCAAGCGGTGATGGAGATGAAGCAGAGATAGAACTAGACAGCCCCAGCTGGACAGGACTGAAGTTGAGCAACTTTGAGACGTTCTCCTTTCCTTTCAGACTCAAGCTAGAGACTTAAATGATTATGCTTTCGAAAGCTCTCATGAAGCTGCGCAACGAGATATTAATGATATTTTGCTCGAATGAGTCCAGTCTTGACAGAAGGCTAACATTTGCAGGGTCAGATCTACGACAAACGTCAGATCTATATTTAGTCACTTTGTGGGAACCTTGAACAAGTGAACGGAGGCGAAATTGCCCGGGTCGGCACGCCGTGATCAGCTGATGGATCCTGCCTCTGTTTATTTAGAGCAGAGAGTAGAGCTACCACGCAACCCTCACCTAAAAATATCCAAATTTCTAAGCAGAAATTTAGTACTTCTAATTGGAAGTAAAAAAAAAGCGCACTTTATGCAGAAATCTCTAGAACTGCTTCCTACATATGAGATGAAAAGCCTTCAAAAGAGGTACATGTCGAAAAACTCCCTTCCTTTTAAAATAAGTGAGCCATTTGGTAGTGTGCACATGATTTGCTAATTGAAGAGGGACCATAACTTGACTGGCAAAAAGGATGCACTCTGGAGCACCGGTGACGATCAGCGTTCTATATTGAACAACGAGACCTCTGTGTATTGAACTACCATATTGGGGTCTCTACAGCAGGATATGCAAGGTTTCAAAATGCATTCGGTAGACAGGTTTGACTTTGTCATATTCTCGTGCTGCTCCTAGAGCAAAGTCTTTCAATTACAATAGAAAAAACAGAAATATTGCAATAACTGCAGGTGTGAGTTGGATCTCACCTAGAATCACCAACTTTGTTGGCTCTGGACAACTGAGTTCTGGACTCCTGATGCTGCGCAACCACCCGATCATTTCTTAGACACCAGAGATCATTTCAGGCTGAACTGCTGGTTGTGTTATTATAATCTGCCATTAATAGGCTCACTCATTTTGGAACGGAGGGATCAGCTTTTATTCTGTGCGATCTGGGTAGTCCTAACAGCTTTTGCCCAACTGGGGTATCTCGGCTTTATCCCCTTAACCGCTTGGAGCGCTACTGTGCACACCTTACAAACCTGGCTTGTCTTCAAGAACTTTGCTTGCCCGTATCGGCCCTGCACGGTAGAAGTCACTTTGTGAAGTAAGCCGGTCGCTGGCTCGAGCCTGACCCAGCGGTAAGGCTGTAAACGAAGCCGGATTTCACGACCCTGGCAGCATCGAGTCTGAGTCGATTCGACTGTTTTTGTTCGAGTCGACAAAGCGAGTCGGATCGCTTTTCGTGATACAGAAGAGTCGGAGCTTTCGGTATCCGATTTGAGTCGAATCTGATTCGATTTGATTCGTGTAGGCGAATCCAGCCGGCTCGTTTTGAATCACTACCCAGCCTGGAACAGCAACAGCATGAGCGCAACCGCATGTGTTTATTTCTAGCATGTTCGACTCAACAGCGTTTACCTTCTTGCCGTTCCTGTCCGCGCTCGTGTCCACGTTTGGTCCAAATATTACTGTCGACTAGCACTGGTCAATCAGCTCGTCCGCACGTTCTAAGAGACGCGGTAAGTGCTTTAGTGCCGGTGCCTCCAGCGTTGGCGACATCGTCGCCGACATCGTCATGGTCGGCGCTCTCAACGTCAACTTGGCGCACCGACGGCGAAGTACGCTCGAGATGTGATCGCTTTTGTGACCTTTGTGACCACGTGGGCGAACCCCTTATACACAATACTGTCTGTGTCTTCGTCTTCAGCTTGAATTCTTCACTCTTGAAGAAGCACCCCTTCTCCTCGGCCCGAACTGGCCCAGAAGATGGTGGAGGAGGTCTTGTGCTATAACCGGGGTTGCGGCAAGACCTTCGTCCCCCCGCTAGGAGGCGAAGAGGACCTGCCTGGTACGAATTATGAGTCTTCGTCACGTCTGACAGTTGTCTCGAGACGTCACACTTTTACTTAGACGACTGCGTGTTTCACCCTGGAGCCCCGTTCTTCCACGATGCGTACAAGGGATGGACTTGCTGCAACCGCAAGAGCACAGACTTCACAGAGTTCCTCAACTTCAAGGGATGCACACAGGGCAAGCATTCAAGGTAAGAGAGAAAGTTTGAGAACTATGCTGCATAGCAGTTAAATATCCTCGGAGAACCCTCTTTTGGAGCTAAAAGGCTGTAATCAAGACCATTGTCATGCAAACATATCATGCGATCATCGGTAATGATCCTCTACAGGGTGAAACCCGCCGAACCGGAGAGCATAACCGGAAACCTCGGTCCAGTAGAAGAACCCGTGTCGAACCCGGCGGTCAAGGCGATCCCCGCGGCACTAGCAAGACCACTTCCAAGGCCGCGTTTGGACGCACCTAAGCTTAGGGTAAAAGCTCAGGTAGCCAAGGCTCTGACAGCGCAGCTGGAGAAGAATCCCCTGTCAGAGGTGCCGACGACGTCCCTGGCTGACACTGATGGCAGAATAAGCGTGGGAGAGCCGTGTAAGAACGGAGGATGTGCTCAGGTCCGTATGAAAAGCTTTAGCCTGTTACCCGCTTTGTTACCTGCTTCCCCCCCCCCCCTCTAGAGTTATTCCAACGATTGCACCAAAGACGACGCCGACTGCGTCCACCACCCCGGTGTTCCCATCTTTCACGAGGGCATGAAGTACTGGAGCTGCTGCCGGAGGAGGACCTCGGACTTTCAGAGCTTCCTCAACCAAGTAGGGTGCACGACGGCGAAGCACCGGTGGAGGAAAGAAACGGTGAGGGCACACGCGGTATTATCACCTCTTCGTTAAGGTGTTTCATCAAGGGCTTCCATCACCTCAGAATGGTAGCGCCAAGGACGTCACGTGCCGGTACGACTGGCATCAAACTGGATCCGGAGTGACCGTGGCCATCTACTGCAAACGTTACGACCCCAATTCATCCTTTGTCGCGGTGAACCCCATCAGGTTGACCGTTCACATTTTCTTCCCGGAGATGGGTGGAAGCTTCGATCTCGACCTAGAGCTGACAGGGGTAGCCACCGTTTTTGAAAAAAAGTTATACAGTAATCAGTCTCTGCACAAGATCCTTTGGTTTCAGATCACTGTGTCTGAAGAGACCAAGGTTACGATGTACGGCACCAAGCTGGAGGTGCAGCTAAGGAAAAAGGAGGCAGGGAGCTGGCCTAAACTGGGCGAAGAAATCCCCAAGGCACTGCCAGATGACAGCAGCAATGAGAAACTAGAAGAAAAGAACGAAGACGTGATCGATACAGTAGACTTGGACGACTTGGAGCTGACAGGGCAAAAGCTCACGCTCTCTTCAGAGGCGAGAGGCGAAAACTCCAAGTGAAGCTTGGCGTGGATCAAGTTATTCTAGAATACCCATGTGACGAGGAAACACTGGCGGTGACCTTAAGTGTCTCTTTCATACGAGCTTGGTGAAATAATGATGTCTCAGTCGAGTTGACTTCCGTCATTTGTACATTCGGGATTGCGTGACTGACGTCAAACTTTCCGTTCAACGTGCGGTTGTTGTAGCAAAATCAGTGCTTTAATGGAAAGAAAAGATGACAGAACGCGAGAAACTAAAGCTCTAAATCTAACTAAGCTAAGCTGATTTATCCTTGCCCTGTTCATAAGCCATCTAGGGTGAGCAACAGAAGCTGAGCTGAGGCAGCTTATGCAGTGGCTAGAGGAGCATGGAAGCAGCTGCAAAAGAGGCGGTAATGATTCGTTTTCTTGAACTGTACCGGCACGGCGGTTGTGACAGCGCGCGCGCGTCAGCCAAAGCGGGCAACAATAGGTTAGGTTAGTTTTTTAATGTGTTGGTTAAAGCGTAGTTACACTGACCTAACTGACCTATTCTGGTCCCCTGTGGCTGACCCATACGCGCTGTCACATCCGCAGTGCCGGTGCAGTCCAAGAAAACGAATCATGGTGTTGGGAGCCAACCCGCGCGTCGCCAACTCGGCCCGCAAGGCGGCCACGAACGAACAGTTCTCCTGGCCTCTCCCCTGTGGTGCACTGCTTTGCTCTTCTCCTTGAACTGGCAGCGCCACAAACAAATTGGTGAGGAGGATAAGAGGCCGCGGCCAAGGGACGTTTCGGCCTCGCTGACGTCGCCCCGGGCCCGATCGTTCCACCGGTCTTGTTCGCCGGACACCATGGAAGTTTCTCCGGAGCAAGCGGGAGCGCCCGTACTCCTGGAGACGAAGCAGGAGGTGAGAAGAGAGGAAAATCGAGAGTGACCGCGCCATTTTGCGTCGTTTAACTCTGGACACTTTGACGGTTTCCCGCTCTCGAAGGCGGTCAGTAGTGCCTGGGTTCGCAAACCCGACTCTTCACCGCCGTGACTCCCACCGACCCCTTGAAACCCCGTGCTTTGCGTAATCCTTCCTTGGTCCACGCAGGTAATGCAGGCGTTGACATCAGACGGTCGCACCCTGAATCTAACGTACAATGCTGAAACCGGACGCTACCAGACAGAGGAAGGAGAGATGGTTGAAGTTCAAGAGCAGCAACCGGAGCGACAGCAACAAGAAGAGCCTATGGAAGTGCAGGAGAACATCTTGCCTGAAATCGTCATGGTAAGGCATTTGCGTTTCATTTCGCTATATCTTCCAAATCTAAGTTATGGAATGCAAGCTATTCAGTCCCAAAGTGTCCATTGCGGACAACGTAGAAGAAGGCGGGTCGGTAGAAGGAGGGTGCAAGGTTATGGTAGGGAAACAACGGGATGAGGGTGGAAGCAGGGTCAGAAGAAGGCAGTTCGCGGTATAGGAGTCAGAGGGAATGATAGACCTTGCATCTAACGAAACGTCTTTTTTCAGCCCAATCCCGTAGAGGATACGTCCCACCTTTCCTCTCTAGCTGCAGCCGCGGAAACTCACTCCACAGCGGCCCCGAAGGTGATCAGGCTGGGGGTGGGCAATTCACCTACAAACATACACATCCTGAACGCGGACGGGACACTGAGTGGATTGGTCCAGGCGCAGCAACCTCAAGTAAAGATTGTCGGCAAGGAGGAGGTGAGAACCGAAGACGAAGTACCATGAAATACTTACTCTGACCAGTCTTCAATATTGCAGCCAAGTCCTCAACAGATACGCGTTGTGAATAGGGATGGAACCGTGTCCACTCTTGGTCAAGTTAGGCCGTCGCCAGGATTGCAGCCAGAACCAACACAACAGCAACAACAAATTAGAATAGTCAAAGTAGAGAGCGGTGCTCTGCTGCAGAAGCAGCAGCTTCAACAGCAACAGCAACAGATCCGGATTGTAAATGCTGATGGTAGTCTGTCTAGCTTGAGCGGAAACATCAAGGTCGTCAGCTCCAATCAAATCGGTATTACAAACTTGTCCTTAGTGGCGTGGAGTTCAAGTTGTAGTGACGGTCCTACCTGTTTCAGGACCCTCGACGAGTGGAAACAAACATATCCGCGTAGTGCGAGCTTCTTCCAGCCCGACGAGCTATCAACAGAGGACAACCCTGACTCTGGCCCAAGCCCAGCAAATGGGACTCATCAAATCCCCTGTAAAACAACCGCAGCAAGTCGTGATCAAGGGGTCAATGTCGGGAAGCTCGCCAGTGGTTCGCATCCCAACTCCAGGCAGTCTCCAACAAGTTCAAGTTGGAAACAAGGTCCAGTATGTCAAGGTGGTCGCTCCTCAGCAACAGCAAGTAAGTGCCATTTACACCCCACGAACATTATTCGTATTCTCTGCTCCGGCAATCTTCATGAACTTCGTATGTCTTTACTTTTTCTTTCATCTAGCCCTCAAGAGGAAAGGTCGCCTCCCCGGTGACACCAATCCTTCCAGCCACGGCTCGACTCAGTTCTGGTGGACCGACTCTTGGCTCCTCGTCAGCTGGGATTCCACTATCGGCCCTACAGGGTGTAAAGATTGCATTGCCTCCAGCATCGGCAACTGTTCAGCAAGCTGTCCCCAAGGAAGCGAATCAACCCATGAAAGGGGCGCATCTTATTTCCACTGATCAGGGGGTAAGAAGACCAACTTTTGCATCTTTTCTGTGGTTCTTTGCCTATTATGTATATCTTTCTGCCCTTGCTCCCACAGCTTCAAATCAAGACTGAAAACAGAAATGGTGGCCTCAGCACTGCCTCATCCGCCTATGATCCTCCGGTAGCTGTAAAATCAGATAGCATGACAGAAGATCCAATGCTCCCAGCTGAAATTGACCCTTTGCCTGGAGTGAGACCAAGGAAGCCATGCAACTGCACAAAGTCGCAGTGCTTAAAACTGTAAGTGCAACATTCATATGTAGCAAAATTAGCATTCTTCTTCAATTTAATGTGACTTTAGCCTGGCACATTGTAAGCCAGCCGTGATGACGACCTCTCCTCTTCTGGTTGACTGATGCCACATTCTTCCTTCCACAGATACTGTGACTGCTTTGCTAATGGAGAGTTCTGCAACAATTGTAACTGCAATAATTGCTTCAATAACCTGGCTCATGAGGAGGAGAGACAGAAAGCAATCAAGCAATGCTTAGATAGGAACGCTAATGCTTTCAAGCCAAAGGTAAGTCTTTCGACGGGCAAGAAATTTATGATGGAATAGAATGAGATTTCCATGCGATAACTGTACCCGCTACGCGTGAATATGTGGCCAGATACATTATTCTTATCTGTCCTAGATCGGCCGCACCGCCCTTGACGGCGAGAGGAGGCATAACAAGGGTTGCAACTGCAAGCGGTCCGGCTGTCTCAAGAACTACTGCGAGTGCTACGAGGCAAAGATCCCCTGCACCGACTCCTGCAAGTGCCTGGGCTGCAAGAACATTGATGAGGACTCCACTGGCGGCCGAAAGAAGGAGACACTCAGAAGTGCAATGGCAGCGGCAGCAGCTGCAGCTGTAACTAACCCGTCCACCTTAACGGAGGACAAGATAGCGGCCACGGCAGCAACAGCGTCGGCCCGAAGTTCGCTTGTCCGCGCCAAGTTGCTGGCAATGTCACCTGGGAGCAGCAAGGGGAGCCCGGTCAATCAAGGGTTTAGGTGCGACGACGTTTTCAGCATTTTAAAGTCCAGTCAGGTTTTTTTTTGAGTCTGTTTCATCTATTTCTTCTTTCTAGGCAACCCTTTAACTTCATCACGCCTGAGGTCGTGGAAGCTACCTGTCAGTGCCTATTGGCCCAGGGAGAGGAAGCCGAGAAGAACCGAGTAAACAGGGAAGTAGATACTGAGGCACTTATCTTGGAAGAATTTGGAAGATGCCTTACACAAATCATAGACATGGCCAATAAGAATAAGGCAGCAGCCTTAGTGCCCTCCTAGTAAGTACTAGTGATTTTTCCTTACTATATCATGGCAGGCAGTGTCGCAAAGTTATTCTTTTTTGAGATACTTTGACTCAATGAAAAGTTTTACAAAGTAGTAGAGTAACAAATATGTAGCAAAGCATAGTGTGTGTGTGCGTGTGGTCGTGGTAAAAAGTTACTTTTTAGGGTTCAGTTCGTACAGCATATGTAGTTTTAGACAAATTCGTAATATTGCCACATAGTCGTAGCAGTCGGTGTGGACTAATAAATCATATTGACAGTACAAAAAAGGACACTGTGAACAATGTGCCTCCGTCAATATTTAGCAGTCATGTCTGGTGGTGACGGCACAAACTAAGCATCGGAGTACAACCACAAGGTCAAAAGAAGTCCTAACGTTGAAAAAGAAATTGTGTATTACAAAATTGACGTCTGCTTCAGATTGCCGGAAATGATCTACTATACTCAATCCATTCATATGGGGGAAAAAATCAGCTTTCAGACTTGGCACAAAATGCAAGCAAAACCCCTTGCACTCCTCTCGATGCGAGCTCAGGCGTCGAGATCTAAATTGCCTCACTAGATGACAACGTTGGATAGCAGGCGACAAAATCTGCTCCAGTGTTTCTCAAACTTTGTACGTATATCCCAATGGCATCACGACCATCGTCGCCATCCGCATCTCAGATGACAAAGGACGAGAAGTTTGGTATGGAACTCACTTATCCTCTGGATGAATGTGAAAGCCAAGTACCGTCAAATCTCAATTTTATGGTTTCTTTGGTCAGCAGCAGAAAGTTCGTAAATTTGAGACTTGGCTCTGTCAAGTTTCAGTGGTCACTCACTGGTTTATTTTACATCAAATGACTAAAGTAACAGTGAAATGCAAGTTAAAAAAAGTAAATACTATGGAATGGAAATTTGAGATTTTCTCTTCCAAATTGTTGAAAGGTCTACGTGCTTTCCACTATTTTATATTTCCCACTCATTTTGAAGCTGCAGTTTGCACACAGGACATGTTTAAATGGGACAATGCATGGCTGTGATTGAGTTGGAAAAGTTGATGAAGTCAACAAAAAATACAACCACTCTTGGAAATTTTGCTTCACTTGTAGATAGTTACAGTTCATAAAATTGAGATTTGACTGCTTGCCTACTAAATTTTATGAAGTTGGAACGAACCATGAGGTAAAAATTCAGTCAGCTGATGAAAGTTCATAAATTCGAGACAACTCATAAGATCGAAACTGTTTACTAATGTGACTTCTCGCTAATAATGTTGTGCAAAATGCCACGAAATCCAATTGTTGCAGTAACCTTCTTGCCTCTAATATTGCATACCCTAGGAAACACTTGCCTAATGCTGTTTCACTGTCAGGAAAAGCGTTTGTCATCAAACTGTGCAAGGCCTTTCTTTATGATGCTCTTTGTACGTTAAAAAATATGATTAGATATATGAGTTGATAATAAAGCAACTTCATGTGAGTAACGTGGAAGATCCTTGATGTCAATATACTGGAAAAGTCCGTGGAAGGTCTTCCCCTCTGCAGCTGCGCCTTAGGATTAATGATACCGCCTCGACTTTTCTTCGCTGTCAACTAACCTTTCAGTGGAAATGCCCTAGCCGCGATCGATGTCCCTGTGGTCAGGAAACAACAGCAAGAGATTCATCTGCAAAAACCGGACCTGGTTATGGTGAATAAAAGCTCAGGCACAGCTTGAACCTCTCAAGTAAAGCTTTCATCCTCAAACTGAGGGGAGGCTGTTTAGGTTTGGATGCCATCACCACTTACTCAGTGTCCGGCCATTTTTGTCCTTTGCCAGAAAAGTGCTACAGCTTTTCTGTGTTCCCTATTTTTTCTCTCAAAATCTCATAAATGTCTGTGATCCCAAGAAAAATTTTGATTGCATCAGCTTCAGCAGCTGCACCAACATTCTGTCATCAAGTTTGCCCGATCCTATACTGCTTGGTTGTTCTTTCTGGAATCTGAAGAGAGGAATCTTGCAGGGGCCATTATTGAAAACTATTGCCAAGGTGAAGAAGTCTATGGCAAAGGTGGTGACATCAATTCCAGAAGACTGGAGTGTTGATCACATTCCAACATTGAGTGAAACCGACTCATTCCCCTCAATGATATCAGCTGACCCCGAGAGGCTGTGACGGGCTATACCGCACATGAATTTTACCTTCCAACAGGTGTCCGTTTGCCTAAATGGAAAATGTATGTAGTATGATCTTGACAGAGGAGCATTTTACAGAATCCTAACTCAATTATCTTGTATGAAAAGTCCAAAAATCCCTTTGACATTGATAAGTTGAGGTACAGGTAGTTGCCAACTCCTGCACAAGGTTGCCACGCTGTCGCTGGACCTGGTCTCTCTGTCTGTACTGTAGTACATCAACACGATAAGTCTCGAGGCAATGTGGCAACCCAAAGCTTCAGCTGTCGTGTGACTCCCGCCAAAATTCTCCATCATCTTTGGGCTTAGGTCCGTGACTACCAAGATCACGACGAGCGAGACTGATAAGATCATCTTTGTACTGAGAAGAACAAATCAGAGAGAGGGAGATTGTGCGAAGTGTCATTTACGTCTGGTTATTTTTATGATTTTTTTTTGCTTTTCTTTAATGGCTAAATGCTGCTCAAATGCCTGGTTATTATGCCTTACTAGACTTGGTGTTTGTGGCTAGCTTGGTCAATTGACACCAAAACAGCCACTTGTTCAAAAATTACTACTTTTGAAGTTAATCATGGCACCTCCTGCTGGGTCTTCAGAATGAATCCAGAGCAACCACAAACAGCAGGAAAATTATTGAGGGATGATAAAAAGAAAAATTTGTTCAATGAGGAATGCCAAAGTGTTGTTGCTGATGGCAAGTTGACACAGAATGCAATCAATGAAGCAACATCACACTTTGGCGTCACCAGAGTTACTTTATCTTGCATTTGGAGGAGAGCAAAACGCTGCTGAGATCTGAAACTTTGAACCAATCAGTTGGAGGACAGGTTGTTGATTCTTCTCGTATTTCTGAAATACTTCAATCACCTATTACTTTTTCCTGCCCAAGACAAAACGTTCGACGTACAACATTTTTTCCGACCGGAGGTAGCACAGTCCATATATGCCCCTTAGCACCGGCTGAGGCCGGCTGGAGAGATTTCAGCAGGCTGAATTGGCCTGCTTAGCGTCCGTTAGAGGTCGCTTCAAACCAGGGGGGCTGAATTTTCTGTGTAGTAGATGAGTCATCTGTATCTACCTCATGTGTGGCTGTATTTGCGTCCCCGACGGACACTTGTTGGCCCTGCTCGAAAAGATGTTGTGACCCCGGGTCCGGTAGGGTCACCATGGGGCACATATAGCGTCTGAGTAGAGATCGGCCCAAGTCCTCCTTGCGATAAACTCGCCATCGTCTCGAGATTAGACGACACGAGCCAACTTGGGCCCACCCCTATCCTCAGGCACGACGTGAGCAGGGAAACCACAGCGACTCAGCTGCGGCCGCACCAGGAGCTCCAGCGAGCATCGATAGAAAACACTCGACAGGTCGGAGATCGGCATCGAGGTCGCATAAGGTCTGGCGCGGGGCGTGGAGGACGGTTCAGGCTCATTGGGGTTTCTGTCCAAAATGTCTCGACGAGGCAGCCACAAGTCAAGAAAGAGTAGGAAGAAGGACAAGGAGGAGGCACCTATGGAGGAGGAGGACTTGGGCATCATGAAGTTGAAGGCTCTCAGGAGGAGAAAGAATGCCAACAAGAAGGACAAGAAGAAGCTGAAAATGTTGTTTAAAGAGGAGAAGCTCAAGAAGCAAAATCTGGAAAAACTGAGGCTCAAAGAGGCCGCTGATGACCCCGTCACCTTGCACTCCGTTGATTCTTCCACCCCGTCCGTCCTAGCAAGACGACGAAAAGGTCGAAAAGCTGGAAAACTGAAGAAAGCCGTGGTGGCCGGGATTGTCCAGACTCTGGAAGGACTCTGTCTGGATGAAAACAATCCTGACAAGATCAACATTCTGGGACGTCTCAGCTTAAAAGAAAACAGCACAGACAAACATGAGGATGGAGAAGAGGAAGGAGCCGAGCCATTTGATGGAGCCTTCCTAGAAGCCGGCCGGAAAAAGAAAAAGTCCGGTTCCAAGGAAAAGGCCGAGGAGAAAGCGTACAGGAGGCTCAAAAAGCACTTAGCCAAGCGAAGGAGTGACTCTGTGAGTTTGTCATAAGTTATTGCAAATGGACTTAACCACTACACTGCACCGTTAGAGGACGTCAAGGCCACTGTCATACCCGCAGTGACCAAAGTAAGGGGTGTTGGGGGTGAAGCCTTGTCGTCTTAGAACAACCTCTGGCAAGCAACTTGTTGCTCATACGTGCACGTCTTCGTTGCACTGGTATACGTACTTCGACAAGTCGGGGGCTCCTCTGAAGGACACCCGAAGTTAGGCTGTGCACAACCTAACTGCAGAAAGAGTTGGTCAGACATCAAGTATGACCAGTATGGCACCATGCCGGGTGCAGACCATAAAATGCTCCCTCACTTTAGTATGAAGTAGCGGCAGTACTTTTTGATCGATGATCATGAAACTTTGCACACAATCAGCTAGATTCTCCTGTGACAGTGTCCACTTACCTGTTTCTTTGGTCAACGACAGCATGACAATTTCTTGATGTTGCCTCGGCTTAGGTTGGATGTAAAATGCTCCTCTGTTGCAGTTTGGATCAGCAATGAGCGCAAATTTCAGGTATTCCATTGCTTTCCTCATCAAGCTTATGTCTTGCCCAGCTGCACAAGAAGCACTTGGTACTCAGGAACTTGTCATGAGGATAAAGTAGCCTCATAAGCGGAGTCAGTTACATTAGGTGTGTTTACTTTTAAATGACCGGACCGATTTTCTAAGAAACTTATATTAGACACCATCTTAAATGTTAATGATAGGTGAGACTGTTGCCTCTAAACACCACAAAGTTTCACACTGGAGCAGTGGCCTGAACGGAAGGAATATTAGTTTAAACTAAAGAGAGAACATTTGATGTCGACCGAGGAAAAAGAATATGAAGTCGGACATCAGGAGACAACTTGAAAAAGTCCAGGTTTTGCCCCTGGTCATTTCTTTCTCTTGTAGAGGGCCGAGGAGATCCTGGGTAGAGTGAAGAATGAAGAAGAGACAATCCATAAAGAATAGGGACGGTCAATTGACTCCACACCCAAATGTGAGTTTGTGGGTGCTTTCAACTCATGGCCCGGAGGTTCCAAAAGCGTTCTCATAGAGAGGGAGACAATGTTGAGAAGTGGCAAATCGTTGGTCTCGAAGCAGTTGTCATAATGAAGTAAAAGTGACTGGTCATCTGAAAGTAGACGCACATTGTCTTTTGAGTGGCTCGTGAACTGCGAAAAGTGGCCATGTATCCAACGGCGGCCTTATGTGTAGAAGAGGGGTGCACTGTAGTCTTGTCAGTTTTGACGAGACCATCTTGTTCCAGGTTGTCCTCGACCCTGCCGCCCCGAGGCCCTCTGCGGACGAGACCGAGCTGCTGGATGAACTGCCCTTTAAGGTAATGCTTTCGAAATGTGGAGTTGCTGAGGTTGACGAGAGTCCTCTTTCATCCAGCTGATCAATCCAGAGGAATGGCGCTTGCCAGCGAACAAGAAGGAGCGAAAGGAGTCCAAGAGAAGGCTGAAACGGAGGAGAAAGGAAGAGGCCAAGATGAAGAAGAAGAAGGGCCCTTGTCGGAGAGACGTGCTGAAACCACCGACGCTCAAGCTGTAGCTGTACTGCCGCAGAAATTCCCGTTTGGACTATTCTCATAGTCCTCCCTTCGCTCTGTCAGCGATGACAGCTGTGATCTGTTCAATTTGTATTCCGAGTTATCCTCGGTGGGACCAGAGAGTCGTCCGTACTTATTCTTAATGGGACGAGAGTCGTCCGTGCTTGTAAAAATACAAGTGTCCTTAACGTGACATAAGATTTAGTCCTTCGAGTGCATCTTTGCAGAAGTTACGGCAACAAAAATGTCACGCATGCAACAAAAGAAGCTCGGAACGGTTGTCTGGCCGGTCGTTGGAGCATCTCTGCCTACTTCCGGCATTGTTCTTGTTCGCCACGTCGCACGTCTGATCGCTGTCGTCTGCAGCAACCCAGGAGGTTGGTTTTGAGGCGGGCACGTCTGAGACTCCCGACCATGGTGTCGTCCACCGCCTGCCTCGTGGACAAGTTGGCCCAATTGTAGAGCGTTGCGCAATCTATGCTACCTCAGCACCGTCACACTGTGTGTCGATAAGACTTCATAAAAACGATTGGTGGGATCGATAATGTCGTCATGACGGACCCAAGTGCATAAGGAGTCTATGACTGCGGCCGTCTCAACGCGAAGGAAGTTGCTGACGCGCGCGCTCGCCCCTGAGTGTAGCAGAGGAGTCGGGATCGTCAAGAGCCAGAAGGTTGACGCAAGCAGACGCGAGGTCTGTTCTGAAGAGGATCTCCATATCCGACCGTCTATGGAGGAGGATTAGAGGGGACAACATCAATCAGGATGCGGGGCCTCTTGCTGGCTGCTCTCCTCCTCCTCCTCGCCTCCCTCCCGCAGACGACAACCTTTGAGATGCCGGAGCCTCCCCAGTCGCTCTACGGTCCCGAAGACGGTGGGATCGTCTCTCTGACGGGTTCCGAGGGCCTGAAGTCGGCCGTGCTTGGATCGAACCGAGCGTGGCTCGTGGAGTTCTACTCCTCGTGGTGCGGCCACTGCATCAGCTTCGCGCCCACGTTCAAGAAGCTGGGACAGGAGGTACAAGGTACGCAAGTAGAGCAGTTCACGTTCTCTTCCCGCCCATGCTTGACTCATCTTGTTCGTGTTGAACGCGGCGTTGGGCGCGTACGAGCTTAGCGACGTCCAACTTGAGAAAGGTTACGTTACCGAGAGGTAGAGAGACAAGAAAGATTTGGTATGGACGTGCCTCCTCCTGAAGACGTGAAGGTGAAAGTCACGAACATTATATTCCGACTCATCATCAGATTGGTTGCAATTTTTTTAAAGATTGCAAGCCAAACCAGAACAAAATTGAACGCTATCCAAAGGCCTTCAAAATTTGTCACATACTAGGCATACATTAAAATCACAGCACCTAGGCCTGTTTTTGTAGTATTACAGCGAGAAAAGTAGTCTAATGAGGTGAGAAGGCTTTTGAGGAGAAAGTAGAGTGACATCATTTTTTATTAATTTTCAACTGTAGAAGGGCCTTATGAAGAGAAATTTTTTGATGAGATGCCTGCTACCCTTCGATCTCTCAACACAACATCAGGTTGAAAAATTACTTTCACCTCCTGGTCCTTGGAGCTCTAGGGCCTCACGTCCCTTTGGAGTGCAGCGAAGCACGTAGTACATGACTTTGAGGTACAGCTCATCATCCAGACAGCAAGAGAATGCTCGGATTTGTCTGTGGCACCCGGTAGACTCAGAGACCACAGCGATGACCACGGACTGTGTGAAGTAGCATCGACGTTTTCTCCTCCCTGTAATCCGTTTCACAAGATCCCGGGAGTCCTCGTGATTCTAGAAGACATTGGTCCGAAGTCCGCTCTGCTCAGCAATGCTGAAACTCTTTTCTACTCCGTACCTTTGGTCATGCTCTTGAAGCACTTTCCCATGGAAGCGTCCTTGTCATGTTCCCTCTCTTTTTGCGCACACTTCCAACTTCGACAATCTCTATTTCTCTCATGAGCGAGGAGCACTTGTACGAGTCCAACGTGATGCATTGACTGATGTACATGACAATTGTTATGCTATGCAACTGTTTAATCTATTAATGTTTAATCTACAATCTAATTATATTAACCAAGTCTCAAGCAATTGCTACTCACTCTAAACCTCTGTAGCATCTCAACAGAACTATGGTCAGAATTATACAGCTCACCAATACCATTGTCTCTTTACTGTTTAACTCTATGTAGAGACTGCATCAACACTTGAAAAATAGTGAAGAGTTTCAGCCATCTGCTGCTGATGAATTTGTGGCAGAGCCATGTGATTTGTGGCGTTAAAGTATAGTATTGCTTCAGTCAGGGCCATGTTTGTTCAGACCGGTAGCGGATATGTAGACCCGATACTGCTTCAAACTGTTTACGTAGTCAGTAGGCTTGAATGCTTGCACTCAATATTCTTTTTGCAATTACAGAGAACATATTAGCCTCCTTTCCCTACATCGTCATGTCGAAAAGTAGTCACAACAACCATGGACTTAAAGCACTGTTACAACAGTTTGGAGAGTTGGCCAATTGCTAATTTGTTATGCTATTTTATTATACAGTAGCAAACACTCAATTTTTTTTACTAGGTACGCTGAAATGTCGTGTACACTGTAGCGTTTGAGCTTGATCATCTCGTCTGTGGGCTCTGGGTGACCTGAGATTTGTGTGACACAAACAAAAGTTGCTCATCTCTCATTCAATAATGCACTGTATTTCTCAAATATGGGGCCATTGGTACCAACCTTGGTGTGCAGTAATATTAGCAATGCGAAGAACTTTTTTTTGATTTCTTCCCTTGTCTGCTCCAGTTCTCTTTGCGAGCACCATGGAGAAAAACATGTTTTTCGAAAATTTGAGAAGGGACCAAAAGCGACCTTTCCTGCTTGATGATCTGAGATCATAGGATTGCTGAAAACGACGCTTGAGGTCCCGCAATAAGTGCTCATTGCATATTCGCCCACCCGATATATGCTGTGTGTATGACTTAAATTAGCAACTTTCTTCTCTAATCAACTTTATTTTGGAGCTCATAACATGAGCCGTGTTACCTGATGTTAGATCACTTAACAGACGTCATGAATGCTGCTACACCTGACTATATGTGCACGTGACGAAGTGCACTCGGCAACACTCTGCTTATTTATAGGCAATTCATAATATTTGCTTACTTTTCAGATTGGAGCCACGTTATTAGCTTGGGGGCCATCGATTGCGCGCAGGAGTCAAACACCGCGGTGTGTCGTGACTTCGAGATCATGGGCTACCCCACCCTCAAGTTCTTCCCTCCCAACGCGCCCCGAACCAGTCTAGGAGAGAAAAGGGAAACCTATAATAATGAGTTGGACAGCTTGAAGGCCGACATGCTGAAGTACGTAGCCACAGTGGCCAAGATGAGGAACACGACGGACGTGGCGAAGCGATGGCCAGTGCTGGAGCCGGCCTTTCAGTGAGTAGTCAAGCTGATTGAAATAGAGCTGAACAGCTGTCTAGTGTCGTGCCAGTGTCAACTAAGCAAACGTTCGTGTTGCAGAGCAATCAGGACCACGTCAAAAGTGAACGCATGCTATTTACTTTTGGAATTTGAAAAGCCACAGACATATTCACAATGCATTTATTTACCTTTTCATGCACTTTGAGGACCTTTTGTTTTTAGCTGTGTCACATGCATATCTGGATAAAAAGTTTTCTTCTTCCAGGTCTGCCTCTTTGGCTGAGTTGTGGCCTTCGTTTAACCAGGATCCGCCGTTTGCTCTTGTCGTCGTTCACTCGAATTCGTTTTCCTCGCTGGCGAGGGAAGCCATGATGGACATGGCCAACGTCGCGTTCAAGTTGCCGAGCGGCTTGGTTCTCAGGCGCGTTTCCCTCGACTCGGCTCCCCAGGAGCTGGTGCAAGGCCTGGGCATCGACCGCAGCAGTGATCACTTTGGGGTGAAGCTCTTCGCCGTAGGGAAGTCGGACCTGGCGGTGATTCCACTTACCCCGGTGCCGCTTTCCTCGAAGTCGGACCTGGTCAAGGCCTTGCAAGAATACGTGCTGAAGGACAACAGACTGTGGGGCAGTAAAAGTTCGATGACGTTTGACAAAGAAGTGAAGAACAACGGTGTGATGGAGCAATCCTCCCAGCGGTCTTACAAGAAGGTGTTGAACGAGGCAGAAATCAAGAGGCGTCGGTACACGGTAGCTATGGCGGACCTGGAGGGCGCGCTGTTGTACTCGCTCGGACACGAAGTTGTACAACACTCTGCAATAACAGGAGACGCCCTCAACGCTTTACAGGTATAAGTACTGTACAAGTCGAGCAGGAATTCCCCCTATACCGGGTGTTTGAACGTGATGTAGGATTTCCTTGACGTTCTCGTCCGCTACTTCCCGGGACGCTCCCAGACTATGCTATTCTTGAGGGAGCTGAGAACCTGGGCCATCGGGCACGACGACGTCATTAAAGGGGAGGACATGTCCAAGAAGGTATGACTTATACAGGCTAACTTGCCTAGAACTGAAGAAAATCGAAAGTTTTGTACTTTGAAAGATTGTGGAGCTGAAGAGAAGCCTTAGGACGTTTCGAGACACGCCTGGAACCGGAGAGTGGATCGGATGCAAGGGCTCCGAGCCAAGATTTGGGGGTTATCCCTGCTCGTTTTGGATGTTGTGGCACACGCTAACAGTCAGCCAGGCTACTGTGAGTTAATCCCCCAAAGCCCCCGAATGTTTGCATTTGTTTCACACCTCTGGGCCTCCCTGCAGGAGCGATCACCCCGAAACATCGGCGACCCGCGTGTGGTGCTCAATGCCATGATGGAGTACATGGAGCAGTTCTTTGGCTGTCGTGACTGCGCCAGACACTTCAAACAGGCTTCTGAGGCCGGCGAGGCCGTGCGGCGGGAGGTTCATTCGGCCGAGGACGCAATGCTTTGGTTGTGGAAGACGCACAACAAAGTGAACAAGGTAAGCGGCGTCAACGTGCAGTAAGCCGAGGTCGGATGAGCAGCAATCACCGAAACGCTTTCAGAGATTGAGCGGCGACATCACTGACGATGCCGCGTTCCCCAAGGAGACGTTTCCCAACCCGCAGCACTGCTCTGACTGCTACGACAGTAGAGTGGGGGGCTCCGACCTCTGGTCGGAATTCAGGTAGGAACGATTTTGATGAAGGAACTGCAGTACGATAGTACACGGTAGTGTCCTTTATATAAGTCCAAGTACAATGCTTGAAAGGGGTGCTGGCTTCTTTCAGAATTCCGAAGGTCAGCATCTTTCTGAAGACTTTGTACGGAAAGGACAACATATCTATGCAAGGACTTGACTCGTCATCGAAAGGCGGGGTGCACCATCGCGAGTCTCATGATTTGTCCATCTACAGCAAAGGAAACGGTGAATTGCATTTGCGTTCTTTCATGCAAGATGAATAAAGACTTATGCGTGCATCCCTCACTTTCTAGAAGCTGAGAGAGTGATCGACAAGAGCAACTACGACAAGGAGACCAATAAGGTAAAAAACCTTCTTAGATATGGTCACTACTCGAGCGACGGTGATGACACTTCCCTTTTTTTAACTGTTTCCAGACGTCCTGGCTTTTCTTCAGCCCCATGGACTTCAGCCTTATGTTCTTCGTTTACATAATCTCAGCCGTCATCATCCTTGTCTACTTCAAGTTCGTCGTCAGAAGGAAGAGCTGCTGCATGAGGTCGTTAGGGTTCATTTGGTCAAATGGCAACCACTACACGAAGACAAATGAACTGCTAGGAAAAGTTTGACACTGACAAGTTAGGTGTGAACCCCGTAGGTGAAGGAGACTGAATATTCGAGTGCACGCCCAAGACTCCGTGCTAAAGCCACACTTGCTCTCTCTCCCCGTGACTGACTACATATCCACAAGCATCACAAAGCTGTGGCGTACAATGTACCTATAAGTGAGTGTTACTGAAGTGCCCTCACGGTTGCGCGGTCGCGTAGCCATTCGATCAGATCAGGTCTCCTCGAGCTCATATATGAATTGTGTGTAGTCTATGTGGATACTCTTAACAGACGCAACTAGTGCATAATGTATGAAAAGGCTGTGAAGATTGCATCAGTGATTTTGTTGCTATGTTATTATCACTGCGCTAAAATGGGATTTTTTCATCCATCAGATTTACGTTCCGTTTGCTGGTGAGAACAATGATTAATTTTCTCATGACGCATGCATAACGTTTTGTGCACGTTCTTATTGCGCCGAGTACATCATGAAGTGTTGATGAATCCTGGTGGGAAGAAGACCTGTGTGGATGCGGCCAGTCTCATCTCGTCCGTGTTGCCGGACCAAGAGCTCTTGTAGGCGGGATTCAGCGGACGGAGCTGGATCTCGATCCAGTGTGGGTGGTTGTTGGAGCTGGGCCGGCGGCTGTACCTGGGGAGGAGAAAGTCGTGCGAAGTCGATTAAGCCCTCCATTGTCACCCTGACCTTCCGCTAGTGTGTGCTGATGCAGCAGGTGAGGCCTCGCCAACATTCTTTCCTCCCCCTTCACTGGCCGACACTTCAGGGACCGCTGCAGTGTGGGAGGAGGGAGAGACGTTGCCGCTGGAAGAAGAGTGAGGCCTGGTGGACGTCGAGGCAGAATCACTGGTCGTATGTTGCGGAGGTTCAACAGGGCGGTCCTGGTATTGGAGCTTTGGCTGGATGATGCCCTGCTTTCCCGTGATGGTCGTAGCTGTGGGTGATAACATCATAGGGGTAGAAAGTACGTGACAATGCTGAGGATGAGCATAGGCTTGCATCAGCTCTCCACTCTCACCCAAGTGGTTAAAGGCCGTCCCAGCGAAGGTAGTCCACGAGCGAATGTCCGAGTGGTGTTTGAAGCTGCCTAGGACGCAACTGAGTACAATGCATCCGAACACAACCAAGACGACCAAGACAAGGCCCCTGCTTATGGCGTATACGCACATGTACTATAGGCTTTCTCCCGTCACGAATCCTTACCAGAAGTGCCAAGAAGCTAACAGATGCGGAGGTTCTTGCAGAGGCTGCTTGTAGCAGCAGGTGGGGCCGCAGCAGTACTCATCGTGGATTCGGCACCTATGGAGGGTCTGTGTCTCACTCCCAAGGGAGAAATCACTGGGCCAGCCAGCTCACCTGCTGAGGTACGTGGTGTTGCCCATCCAGAAGGAGCAGATGTAGAATAGAGCTGTCGCTGCCATCTCGATCGTCTCGCTGTTCGCCACTACTCTCATTCGCTGCTTTTGTCATTTGGCGTAAGGGCAACGAAATGCCAAGCGACGGGAGGCAAAGAGAACTATTGAAAGGCCTCATGAAAGTCCGTATGTATCGTCCATGCTCTCGACTGGTACATGACTTTCCACAATACCTCTTCAGGGGCTTTCACACACGTGGACTCTCTCCAGGGACGTCGGTGCCAGTCCAAGCAATGCATTATTTGTATCGAGCTCTGACGGATACGTAACAGGAGTGGCTGAAAGCTCTAAATTTATTTCTGCCAATCGTTAGTGATGCCAACAGTTCTCTTATGCAACTCCACTGAGAGCAATGAGGAGCTGCGCTATGTAATAAGTCGCCATAATAATCTCCTGGGACATGGGGAGCGGGGACCTGGAACGAGACATTGCGTAACACAGCAATTTCTCTTATTTTTTTTTACCCTACGTACCGAAACTTGTTCCAGGCTATTGTGGCGTCGCTGATCAAGAAGAGGACGGCTCCCACCGAGCTCAGGAGGGACGACGAAGCCAGCGCTCGCCAACCCATTGCGGATATCAAACTGAATCGTGCTTAGTGCGTACGTACGAAGATGTGACTCGAAACTCGAGGGGTGATGTTATGTGTTAAAACACTTTTTTGTACAAATTTTGTCAGTGGGACTAGAGAATAGCTTTTTAAAAAAATGGCAATCTTGGCCTTGATGAGGCCTCCTTTAGCATCAGTGATGATTTCCACAGACTCAACGTACTTTAGATGTGCTTCAGTAGATAACATCACGCCTCAATACAGTCGCAAAGAATATAGTACCTGCCGTAGACGAGTAGGCCGCAGGCCAGGCCGAGATCTGCCGACCAGACCGAAGGGAGGATGAAGACGTTGAGGTAAAGTTGGATCACGGAGAGGACGCAGAGGCCCAGCAGAGCACGAACGGGACGCCAGCCAAAAGCAGCAGCGTAGAAACACTGCAGAGATTCATGAAAAAGTCCCACTTACTTTCATGCAGTCTGACCTGTCACACCTGAGCTATTGCGAAAGCCACCACTCCCAAGAGGAAGATGTTGTCATCGTGGAAGACCAAGAAAGCGTCGCCGAGGACGGAGAAGAGCTGGCCGTACAACAGCTTGGAGAGGCTGGGACGGACGTCTTCTGGAGTCTTTTGTCCTGTCAATTGTGTACGCATATATATCAGGTTGAAAAGGGGTCGGTTTTAAAATTTGCCTGACTGTACTTGGGGTTTATTAGCTAAAGTCAAATGAGGAAGATGCAGTCAAAAATCTTTTCACGAAGTCAGTTTTAACCGCTCTCCCATAAGGGTTTTTAAGTTTTGCTACACGAGGCTGGTACAAGAACAACTTGTAAAACTTTCCAGGCTTGAGGCCAAGCGTTAAAACCCTCTCTTTGCAATTTCATTGAATTGCATTTGAAACGTCTCAGCTATGTTGATTACACATCTTAGGTTTTTTATCTAACATCCTCATGTGCTATGATTTTAGACCTTTAAGAGGTGCGGGGCAAAGCTAAAAAATGTGTTCCTTCATTTTTATTCGACTGCAAAGTCTTCGAATGACATCTCATAACAAGTTTTCATGTCCGCTGAGAATCTCGATTTTCAACCTACTCCAATACCATTGTAAATAGTATAATATATATGCATAATAATTATTTTTTGAAGCTCATTACTGTTCTTAACAAACCATGACGACAGCGCAAGGGAGAGCACGGGCAGGCACTTGACGACGACCACGGTCGCAGAGGGCGTCTCCTGGTCCGAGTGGAACGACACAATCCAGTAAAGGTACTGGGTGGCCAAGTACGGCACTATTAAGACCCAAGAGGTCATGTTTTCTTTGCTTCTTTCCCTTCTCACAGTCAATCTCAACGTTTCTCTACCGTACGTACGTTTCTGTTGAATAAACGTTCTTGAGCAGCCTCCTCAACCGGGTGTAGCACAAAAAAGGAGGACACAGAGGCCGGAAAAACTAATCTGTTTCTGCTGTACTAGTAAAAAACTGGCTGATGGGATACAATAGCAGGAGATGAAAAGGATACAGTTGGGGTACGTCAGATGGGGAATGACAAGAGAAGTGACGTTGGGAGGGCTGAAGGGATGTCATCTCAATTTTTTTGACTCACACGGTAGTGACAGCGTCTGCCATAGGTAGCGTGACTGGAGAAAATCGTTATACCTCCACGAACATACGTAATACCATGCAAAACTGGGTCTGAACAGGTGAACTTCAGAGCCTTGAATCGAGGTAAAATAGTGGCAAAAACATTCCCCCAACACTATGCACATTTTCATTTTCGACAGTCAGCACTTCAAAGTTGACTGATCTTTAAGATAAAAAAGCTCAGATCATTCAGAATTCATTTCTATTGACTTCACCTATGTCTGCCTGGGCCTGGAGACGTAACTTTAGTTGTTTGTCAGGCATTTTCAAGCTTTAGTCAGCTGTCAGCTGTGTTTTTTTGGACTCGAAGCAGCAAAATCGATTTGTCGTTGTTCCTCCCAATTGAGAGTTTTTCAGTCACGACCCTGTATGTTTGCGACGTCATTAACAGATACGTTGATGAACCGCAAAGGGACATAATTAACCCTTATCACAGCAGCGTAGAGAAGTTTTTTTTTTAAAAAAAAAAAAAAGAAAGAAAAGAAAAGAAAAGTTAGCTACCCCCTTATCGCTAAAGCTGCAGTCACGCGAGTAGTTGCCCGAGTAGCTTGCAACTGTTTATCGAGTGCACGTACGTTTATGATCTTTATTCACATTGTGCTACTCGAATAGGTGCTTTTCCTGGTAAATAATGTGGTGGCGGCCCGAGCTTTAGGCCTGGCAACAAAACATTAGGCTGTCGCTAACGTTCCTCCAAAAGGCCACTTGATACGAGAAATATCAGCTAAAAGTTTCATAAGATACTGTTCATGGCGCAAATTGCGCACACGTTTTCTTCAACCACAACTTTTGACTGGATTGCGGTGCAGAATCGCTTCATCTGTCTGTGGATAGCTGAGAATCTCCTGTCAATTGACATGGTTTTTTTTGCTCCAGGACCACTCATTTTTTTTCACCATGGGGATGCAAAGTTACTCACTGCAGCTGAGTTTACTATATTGAAGTTGAACTGTGAACATATGGCGTTGAGTAACAGTCCTACAATGCACTCCGTATAAAATCCAAATTTTTCGTTTACTGACCAATGCATGCAAGGGTTGCTTTCTTTCACTCGACCTAATTTGCTCTGCTCCTTGGCAGTTTTGAAATGCAAGCCCAAAGACGTCGTGTAGGTGTTCTCCTTGATGAAGTTTGACGGAAATCATGGAGCCGGAGAAGCGTTGCTCCACCTCCCACATCATGGGCCTGGGAGACGTGTGAGGATCAGTGTGCAACACTGGCGTCAACGCCACTTTGGCTGTCCACGTTGACCAAGCTCAAGCTTCACCATTTGTAGTGCTACAGGATATCACATTGCATACCTGCGGTTGCACAGCTTAGTACTTCTTTGCAAAGTTAAAAAGAGAATATTGATTTGGTTTGAAGATGAGAAGTTGCATTGAACACGCTGTGGTCAGTCAGTGACCCCTGTCCCTCAACCACGAAGGTTTCTCATGTGCTACAAAAGCACAGGACGTCACAAGTTCTGCAAAATTAATCTTTCTTGAGTGAAATGTAGCACGGAGATTAACCCATGCACATGGGACGTCTCCAATCAAGTATTCATGTGGTGTCACTAAGCTGCTTGAGAAGGGCTGCAGTGACTTCCTCAAAGCCAAGACCCCATCTTTTGACGTCCTAGGTGATCCAGGTGCCCTTCAGTTTGACCCTCACTCCTGGCCTGGCTTTCGGGGTGGAAACTTATCGCAGCAGTTGGACCGTGTCGACCTTGGGGTGGATGCAAAGCTGCTCTCAAGGCATGGGGCTACCTTGGAGTCGCACTGGCTTGCCCTGTCACGCCTCCAGGAAGAAAGTCCGCCTCTCTTCGTCTGTCTTGAGGCATAAAATTGTCTCCAATTTTGGATGAAATGAGATTCGTAAGGACAGGTGAACTTACAGGGTATAACAGTAAAAACGTCACTGAGTCGCAATCTCTCGCCACACCTTGGTGATGAGTCTCTCGAGCTCGGCCCGAGAGTCAGAGTGTTCAAGGAAGAAAATGACCTGAGCAATGACATTGACTCTCGAACCGAGCCCGAGAGACTCATCACCAAGGTGTGACTGATGCTCAATTGACATGATCAGTGACATTTTTGCCGTTACACCCGTTACAAGCACATGTCTCTGAACAGGGCAATAGATGCTTCCGTAAAGCTATGTCAATCAAGGCAATCCAGGACATTTCGACTTCATCCAGGCTGATTTAGGCGTAAGTGAGAGGTGGTTGACCGTCAAGTCACTGAAACATCAGGGTGCCATAACAAATAAGTGAGAAGGAGCAGGTTCGACCATCAGTGATGGTTGGTGCGGCTTCGACAGTCAGGTCATGGTCACGGCTTTCAGGAGCCTCAAGTGCACTATGTGTGACATGCACATTTGGGCCCAGAAAGTGGCCCAAAATGAGACCTCTCAAGCCGAGGAAGGAATAGAAGAGGCACAAGAGCTCTGCATTTACTTGAACGACCCTGTACATTAATCCATACACTATGCTCCAGTAAAACAACAGGAGGATTTTTGGTGACCCAATTTGTAAATAGAGTTTGACCAAAAATGCGAGTGTCATCCCCGCGAATTCGAAACTCGATTTTTTTCACTTCGACCTTGAGTTTTCACCACCAGCACCTTGAAGAGAAAGAATTGAATTTAACCAGTTGTGTGACAACAAAGTAACTTTCAGTACCTGTCTCATACTTGTAAAATGTCACGCACAGGTGTACAGCACCTCTCACAAAACTGTCTTCACTTGAAGCAAGGTCTTTTTTTTTTAACGGTTCGGTCGAAATCCGATTTCGAAACTCGATTTTTTTTGTTCTTTTTTCATCAAACTTAAACGTGAGCTGGCATTTTTTTTGTGAAACCGAGTTTAGGAGACGGAGTTTGTTGAACGCACAGAACAGAAGCATTTTTTTGTTATTGCGTGAGTAGCTCAGAGACTTGGTTCGGAACTGTAAGTGCTCGTTCATGCACATATGAATATATGTACGCTGCTAGAACCTAGAAAGGAAAAAAGTTGGCCATCCTCTCTCTCTCTCTTTCTCTCTCTCTTTCTCTATTTTCTCCATCCTTGCCTCAACCCAACGGGCTCTTCTTCAGTTGACAGCGAAAGTCATCGGAGGAAGCAAAGAGGCGAGAAGGCCAGTGAAGGCTCTACTGAAAATTTTAAAGGCCAGCGCTTCTCTCACACTAGAGGCTACAAGGAGCAGGCAGAAATGTAAGTAAACAGTGTGTGCGTAGTGAGAGCTGAGAGAGGCTTTCTTGGTGTCGACTGCGGTGTCTCTGGCGTCTTCCATGCTTGGAAAGACAGCGCAGCCCAACTTTTAACAATCAAGACGCTTGATAACTCATTGCCCGGAGCCATTTCCGCTCTGCCAACACTTTCTATAAGTCACAAGATGCTCCAGGATCATCACTCTGGCGCGCTTGACCCAGAAACTTCCTTTCAGGCGTCGTATTTCATGAGCAAGAGCAGTAAACAACTTTTTTTGTGTATTTCTTAGATGACGCCTATCCGGGAGCCCTGGCAGAAAGGCTGTTTTTTTTTCGAGGCTGACTGTATACATTTGCTCGACCGACTGTGACCTCACCATCAGCGGTAGGGTGACCACCCCTTACCTGACACAGCCAACTTGACGGTCTTCTAGAGGGAGGAGGGGGGGGGGAATTCGCCAAAACATGGGCGGAAAGGTTGGAAAGTTATCACAGGAGGGAAACAAATGACAAAAATCTGCTTGTGCTAAAAAGCAGAAGCAGCAGCAAAAGCCTTCGAGAAGAAGTTGGGGGGGAAGGAGAGGAGAGAAATAACTTTTGGTGCGCTATCTCAGCTTGTATATGGTTGGTTGGCTACGGGCCAGAGAAGAGAGAAAGAGAGAGGAAAGCACTGGGGAAGGGGGGAAAGATAAAATTGCCCCATCCAAGGAGAAGGCGGCCAGATTCTCTTGACAGTTCCTGACTATAACGTTAGCAGACAAGCAGAGCAAGGACAATCATGTGGAATTTAAGACGTTGTTTTCACGCAGAACTTCGGTAATGTGAGGTTGTTTTAAAGAACAGGAGAAAAATCACTGTTATCTCGTCCGCCAGGACAGAAAGTCGTGAAAAGATCCCCAGGAAGGGGGGGGGGACGGGAAGAGATTTGTGTGAGAGATCATGTCGGCCATTTTCCCTAAGGAGACTGGGGAAAATATATAGGACAATAAAGTTTTACTTCCTCTCCTCCACCCCCCGCCTCCCTCGCCAACCCTGCTTTCTCTGAAGTCCCGGATACACAATGGAAAAGATGCCACAGGGCAGATGGACAAACTTTTCCGCATTGCACTGCACGAAATTTCTTCAGGCACCGACCTTAATTTTCTGACAAAGCTCCTTCGAGACTTTTTAATGATGAAGCAAAACTTTTTCTTACGACGCGAATATATCTGCAAACCAGCGGTACTTGACGTACTGAGGAGATACCGAGATAGTCTTGCAAAAAAAAAAAAAGAAAAGATAAATGACTCTTCTAAGAAGAAGAGAGAAGACGCCAAAACTTATCAGAGGAAAGTCGATGTTGTTGCCATGTAGAAATATGACTTTTTCCTTTATAATTGTAGCTTTACACACAGTTCCTTCTTGGCTGTGCTGTAGTATTTTAAATTTTGTGGGCCCTTTCAGAACGATGCCCTCTTTTTTTTTGCAGGAAACAATGGTTCAGCTCTTTTATTACGAGAACCGAGGGAAGTGCTGCAGGAAGCTGTGGAAGCACAATGGGAACACGCTCAAGGTGCAGTAGTAGTAGAAGTAGTTCAGAAAATATGGTCACAGTTCTCCGTCCGCACTGTAATTGTGACCATTGAGTGACGATGCCTTGATCGAATATGCATGTCAGCCATCCTGGGGTTGCCACGAGTGGGCTGAAAAGTCGTCATGAAGCTCATTCAGCGCCAGAGTTACAGTACATTGGTACATTCAGGTCAGATCACAGAGTACGCGAGATCAAGTCTTAAAAGCTAGAGTATTGATCAGTGTCCATAACTTTGGTCCGGTTGAAGTTGGGGCCAGCTGAGTCCTAAATATGATATGCAAGACATCTTGAATCGGTGACGCCATTTGTTTTTAAGTCCTTCTTCTGTCATCAGACATCAGTACAGGTGGCAGTACTGAATATGATTACATGGAAGAGCTACTGTAGCAGCACATGTTAGTGCAAAAGTACGTGCGAGTACACTTGGACAGGCAGAAGTTTCTGCCGTCAGAAAAGTCTGCGTAGTGCATGCAAAAGCAGAGAGATGTGCGCATATGTGAGACGGCTGCCATATCGAATAATTGATATTCGATATCGTCTCTCGCACACACACTTTTTTTTTACAACCATAGGTTGATATGAGCGCACTGACTGATCCACTCGCTGCCAATGTCATGTGGTCGCGCACATGTAGCAAATTGTCCATAGCTGAAATGCTATCTTGACTTTCATCCGAGTGAGACCAGAAAGCTTGGTTCAAGTGTGTCAAAAAATCATGAAGCGAAATGGGGACACGTCAAGTGAGCCGGGCCACGAGCCAAAAACCAGTGCTCGTAAGGAAAGAAACAGCAAAATAAGAAAAATGGAGTAAGATGCGTTGTACACAAACCTTTTAGCCGCTACATACGTGTAATAGGATACTTCTATAGTAGGCGTCTACCATTAAGCCCGAGCCGAAGTCGAGCTACCGACGTGATCGCAAGGCTACGGAGTAATTTTTCACTTCCGAATGACTTAAAAACAAAAGTTACTCTTGTACCAGACATCGGTAGCTTTAGTCCAGATTTCATGCGAACAATGCATCTTCACCCCCTTGGACTTGCTCGCTTCTTTGCCAAACATTGCAAATTAAACGGGTTCGGCGGGCTCCGGCTCGAGAGTCTTTGAGTCGAGCCCAATAGAGCCCTTGGCATGTGGGCCAAGCCGAGCCGAGCCTGGGCTCGACGCTGCTGAAACATGCCGAGCAGTGATGGAAACGTCGGGTGGGTCTCATGGACGGTCCACGTTGGGCATGTCGACCTTGGTCCGGTCTCGGCCCGGACTGATCATGCTTGACTTAGCTCGCTGCTTTGAGCTATGCTCATAGCAAAGTAATTTAACACGTGCGTACACAAACAGGCAGCGCGTAAATGTTGCTTTTAATTTAATTCAATGTCCACATATGTAATGAGAGCTCCTAGATGGTTTTCTACCCATTTGGCGACCAATCGGGCCTCGTTTAGGCGTGGTCGTAAGGCCGTCGGTCCCATCCGGTCCGGCCCGACCCAAGCGAGGACCGACGTGCGGATCGATTCCAACGTAGCGTTGGCTCCCACTTGCCTGAGTGACACGCATTGCCGACCATGACCCCGCCTCTGTCTTCTAGGTGAACCTTCACGTGGAGGAGAGTTGGGCAGAGACGTCAGGGCAGACCTACTTGGTCGTCACTCGCTCGCTCTGGAGGCGTAATGTGGTGTCGGTGGTGGAGGTGTCGGGGACCAAAATGTCAGTTCCTCGTCGTGATTGTTATCGTCAGTACCGTCAAGTTGAACTGCTTTTCTCTCTCGCCAGGCTGAGAGGCAAGGGCAAGATGATGGACAACAACGGGCACGGCACCCTCTGGATCAGGGGCAGCTTCCAAAGCAAGAGGGACAAATTCTTCAAGGTAAATGAGTGAATGAAGAAAATGCTCGGGGGGACCAGATTTGGCACGCAATGCCAAACATATTGGGCCTTGGGATTAAGGCTCACTTTATCGAGGCTGGACCGTTGTATGTGACGAACTTTCGCATGTTGCTTTCGTATGGACCTCCAACGAGAGTGATATGACAATTGTTAATGTCAATGCATTTCAATATTTTACATACTTGTCGGCCCGGACTATGAGGGAGAATGTAATGGTCCCCTCTGCTTTGTTCCAGCTCACCCTCAGCAGTGAAGTGAGCGAGTGCGACTTTCAGTTGGGCTACTGCTTGACGGGCGTGCTGGAGAGGGCGCAGGCAAAGTATGCACCCTACGCAATCACCCACCTCGCATTCGTCAGAAGAGGCAAGGAGGACAAACACGAAGCAATATCAGGACATTCAATCTTTAAGAAGATGAGGAACAGGCTGAAAGAGTTGACATTTACCGCCAGAGGTTTATACGCGACCTATCGTGCCGACAGGTTGCCGCAAATACTCTGACATGGAGCTTGAAACGACATAGTAACTTATATGGCATACGTGAACAGATGTTTTTATATCATAGAAGACAGTGATGACTCATTGATAGTATATGACCTGGCAGACAGATCAGCACATCACAGACTGGTGCGTGCCTCCTCATAGCTCGTGTCACCTCACGCCAGTACCTTGATAGCCGACTGCAATCTTGGACACTGCACCACGACCCAAATGTGTCCGTCCATCTCACTTGACCGGCCAGCTGGTGGAGGGGTCCCCGTCTGAGATACTGTTCGACAGGTTCAGTGCCAAGCTTGTCCAGATCCATCTGGCTCGAGTCGTGTAGCCCAACATCTCGTGCTCCTCGCGGGGTGACTCGTGTTGCACAGCGTAGACGTAGCCGTCGTTGTACTTCCTCCTACCCGCCGGGGACGGACACTGCGGACACCGCGCCAGCCCGTCACCAGCCATCATGTTGTCGATCTTCCTCGAGCTGCCATGACGGGATAATTCTTCTTTTTTTTTGCCGGAGGGATGGTACTTTGAGGCCATCTCTGTAGTTGTTTTTTCTCGCTCTCTCTCTGAAAGAGTTATTCTCATGGAGGACATAGAGTGTTGCTAAAGAACGGGTGTAACAGTGCGAATTTCTTGCAAAAGAAGAAAGCAAGCAAAAGGAAAGACAGCTTTCCAAATAGTAGATCTTGATATGGTCTCTTTTAGACCGACCAAAGCAAGCTAGCACGTACGAAACAGTCAACGATGTCACTTGAAGTGAGTCCACTTGAAACTTGAGGATTACTTCATCATTCTTTTTCCGGAGAAAACATCTCTGGACACAATCAGGACTTCGAAATTGACAGGGAAAACCTAAAGAAGGCTTCAGCAGCATCCTTAACATTGCTTTGAAATTGTCATTTGAATGTAACGATTTTCGACCAATTGCTAAAGTTTTATCTCACTCCATGAGCAATGCGAACAGCATTTGCAGTCTGTTCCTAAAGAAAAAGACAACACCGTTAATGGGATGTTTGCTTAGAGGGAAAAACAACCCTCTCTCACTCACCACAAGCGAGTGCTTGAGTGATAAGTGTATGTACTATGTCCAGTTGTCTATATTTGAACGTGCTTCGTGAAATCGATAGCTACAGTACGCATATACTAGTCTAGGTCGAAAGAGGGCCAATCTTGGAATTTGCACTTAGGATTTGCTACCCACGATTCGACTTTACAGTATGTGCTTTAGAGAGGTGGTGCATTATTATCATTTGACACCTTTTGTCATTTAACATTGCTATCTTGAAAGTTAACATCTAAAGAAAAGTTGCAGTTGTAGTAGTACAGTTTTACTACACAGCGTTGGCTGCAAAAGTTGCATCCAACTCTATAGCCATAGCTGCCTAGCAACCATCACCATGCGTACTGACTACATATAAACGAGACGCATTGTAGTACTGCCTGTACCCGACTTGGACGCGACAGCACTCGAGTCATTTTACGTCCCTCGAGATACAAAACAACCCGAGTGCTGTCAATTCCGATAAGGGTACATATGAGCACGTAATATGCATGATTTTCGGAATATCAGTATATCGCCGACTTCAAAGTGTTGAATCACATAATGTCTCTATGGGTAGGGAAATATAGTGCGGAGGTCACTATAGTGGAGAGTGAAGGAATATATCCCTCCAGACAAAAAAAAAAAGCAGGGAAAGTTCAGAAAATCGTTCGTCAAATATGATGAATGCCACTCGGAATAAACTCTACGAAAACAAATTTTATTTTTTTGCACGCCTACAAAGGGCAACTCTCAGTCATTAGCGAACCCAACAAAGTTACCCTAGTGCAACCAATACATGCGTAAACTTTGAAGCCAAAACAACTTTAAACGTCGATCGACAGCAAAGTTTCAATATGACCTTGTAACTCACCCATCATCGTCCGAAATCGTCATAAACCATCAGTGCTTATTTTGAAAAAAAAAGTCATGCCACTAAGCTTATCATAGAGCTTGTGATAAACGGTTTTTTTGGCAAGGCAAGAACACTTTTGTTTTTACTACGAGGTTTTCATACGACATAAAGCAACAAATTTATCATGTCTACATGAAATCCCTCCTGTCCTATGAATTACACCGCCACCCTCCTCTAGGGTTCCCCGGGGACCCCAAGTGCTGTTTGCTTTCCTAAAAACATATGCTTCCTCATGGTCAAACCTCCAGTTCCAATTCATAACTTCCACTAAATAGACGCGGTTTTTTTAAGGGCTCTGGCCATGGTTAGCAGCGGGGGGGGGGGAGTGAGGAAGGATGTTAAATGTGCCCGGTAGAAACCGCTTCTTGTCTCTGGCGTTGTTCTGTTGTATTGGCAGAGGAGCAGTTTACCAAGGTACATTGACGGAGGAACATCAGTATTTTGTCCTTTAGCTGTACGTTCTCAAAAGTTCATATTATTAAAGATGACATCTCGGAATCGTAGGCGAAAATGTTCAGAATTTTAGGTTTAAAATTCTGGAAATTCACTCTGTGAGACAGAAATTGGAGTCATCGAAAACGTCGCAGAAACGAAGCTACGAAGTGATGATTGAGGCCATCAAATGAGGCTCGTCTTGCTGATTTCAAAGGCGTATATGTTTTTACGTATATATAACAATAATATAAGTTTTTAAAAAGTGCAAGGACAAAATCGTCACATTATGCGAAAGAGGTCCCACACAGAATTGGGCGAGGATGGCTGGGAGATCGCAAAAGAAGATTATGACTGACTGGCTACCCTTTGGGCTCTTTTTGCTAGCTCATTTCAATTCCAATCCAACCAAGGAAGAAATGTTATTTTAAAAATTGGGGGCACTGATCATATTTGTATTCTATAAGAAATTCAAGTTACTAGTCAAAAACTGGAGTTTATTCAGTGACACAACTAGTTTTTTATAAAAAAAAATCCGATAAAAAAAGATACTTCACTTCTGCTTTTCGTTTTGTGGTCTGCAACACAAACGGCAACGATTAGCCTAAGTGTCATACACCCAGGGGGCGTAATTAAGCTTTGCGAAAAAACAGTTGTTTTTTTACAATATCATCTCAAAACTGTCCATCTTTCAGTGTCTGTTGCACTTAAATACGGTAATGCATTTTTATCATCAAATTTTCCGGGGCATCTCAATATAGTTTTGAGATTTTTACCTTAAATTCCGAGGTCGATTATCGGCACACCGTACAGACAGTCAACAAACTTTAAACATCGGCCTTTTAAGGCCTCTTCTGAGTGCTCAACTTAGACCCTTTAGCACCGCTGACACAATGAGATATGTTTCAGATCTTGTTGTTGCAAATAACACAGTTGTTCAAAACTTTGCCCTGATGCGTTAGAATTCGCCGTCAATGCAATGGAGATGAGGAGATGCTCTCCAAGTGCCATTTATGTACAGGGCAACGAGCAGTCAGCAGGAAACACAAGTTCTCTCAAGTGTGGAGAAAATGACGCGTTCAAAACTTGAAATAGAGAGGGGAACGTTGCATATTATTGTTATGTGTCACAACATACGGTAAGGTTCCGATGAGGAATTGTATTTAGTACTTCATGGACGATCCACAGAGTCGACTTTACAGTTGGGATTCGATCCTGCTACTACCTCTTGACGTCTGCTATCAGTACAATCTCGCAGCCGCTTTAAATGTTGCACATCGTGATAAGAATGGAAATGGGCGAGAACTGTAGTTGCTCTACATCCTCGCGAGGAGAAACTACGCACCCGACAACATGGTCTTGGTGGAGGAGTCGGTGAAGCTCCGGTCCGGGGTCTGGCACCGATTCGTAGCTCACGTGAAGCCCAACCGGGCGCTGCTGCCCGTCAAGGCGGCCATGTTCTTGTACTCGGCGTCTGCGTTCTGCATCCTGCCATACCTGACCATTCACATGAAGGTAGGAACGTGTACACGTGACACTTCGTGACCAGGGCCACACTCATCAGCCGTGCTATAGTCGATGGAAGATATTTTTTAAGTCTGCGACAATGATGTGTAGTCACTTCTTAGTAAGTGACAAAAGAATAACTACAACTCTTTCAGGTTTACTACAGGAGTGGCCTTAGCTAGTGCAACATTAAAACTTCTGTTATAAATTGTCAAGTAGCAGCCAACACTACTTGAGGAAAATATCGACCTCGGTGTGGCCCCCTTGAGTCTCGATGCGGTCTTATTTAGCCTTAGCCATGACCTCTAAAGGCTTTACCTACTTTGGAGGCGTTAAGAGACAACAGCACGCAACAAAAAAGGTCATAATGATGACTTTTTTGAGGCCATCTTTTAGTGGGAAATGGAAACCAAACTTTTTTGCATTTTTGCTCCATGATCACCCATTTTCTCCGCATGTGGTCTTGCACAGGTACACTTGATTTGAGCTAAAGATACGAGCAGATTTTAAGTGTCTGACCTCTTTTATTGCGCACCACAGATGAGATCAGCCCTGTAAAGTATTCGTGATTGGACCTTCTGAAACTTAACATTCTAAAGACTGCCAAAGGTTGACAGCAGCAGAAGTCATTGCACCAGGAGAGATCTTTGGTGAGGCAGCTGCCGCAGAGGGTTTTCCACCTTTCTGAGCAGGTGGCTGATAAAGTTTGGCCAGGTTAGATTAGAAACCGACCTAACCCAACAGGTTTCAACAGCCCTTAGCCAACTCAATGACGCTCTGCAAAAAGGCTACTCTCTTCAGCAACTTTCCAAGGGCGCTTTGAGCATATCGAGTTACTTTCTTGGCACTGTGACCCACGAAAGAGTCCACACGTTCAACTTCACCGAGACCTTTTTCTTCACACCAGTCGAAGTGCACGGGGTTAAGCAATGTATGTCTTTCCCTGTAAGGTCAATAAGATCTCTTCAGGCATTTGTTTATTGCTTGTTTTTCCCCACAATCTCAGGAAAGAGGATAAAGCTGCTGTAACAACGATTCTAAGACGGATTATCTGCATGTATGAAACATTGCGTGTGCATGTGTGTATCTCAAAATGGGTCGTGCAGATTGGGTCAGCTACTTATGCTACTGGACCACAAACGCTTCATCGTCACTTTCTCTCTTAGGACATCGGCATCACAGTGGGCAACATTGCCATCATCTATGCCATCCTCCCCTTCGTCACCATGTTCACCCTGCCCATCGTGGGCTTCTTGGCGGACAAATTGGGCAGCTACACAAGGTCACATTTCCATTCAGAGACAAGGCTTAAATCCATCTGTTCCCATTCTTTCTAGCAATCACTAACGCTTAAAATCGAACTGTGATACTTGATGCAGAGTTCTGTTGCTAATGTTGGTGGGGAATGCTGCCTTCCACTCGCTGCTGCTGGCCGTGCCCACGGTCGTGTACGTGGAGTCCACGGACATGACGTTTCAGCTGAACTCGAGCGGAGTGACCACGTTCGCCGGTGGAGAAAACTGCAGACTTGCCGAAAACGCGGTAGAACTCGGAGATCGAGTAAGACATAGGATGCCCGGGGTGGACATTTATTTGAGATTCTATATATCGATCTATCGGTCTCTGCTCCTTTTCAACATGCAGGACTTGACGCTGAATGACTGCCACCAAACATGCAACAACGAGGCAACAAAAGAAGCTCTCTGCGAGATATTCGACGCGAGTCTGGACGGACTTTGTACCTATGCCGAGAATGAGGCCAGCCTAATCTTGTCTAATTCCACTCTGGTGACTCTTGACGTCGACGGGGACAAAAATGCAACTGGAAGTCTGTTCAGACTGAGGCTTCGTCACGGACCACTCGACTGGAGGACCCACGACGGTTGCGTGCTCAGTTGCGAAAAGATCTCAGGACCCCAGGAGTGGATGAGTCAAGACTGCAATGATGATTCGGAGGTAGAGGTCAGCGGCAATGTTGCCCTAACCACCAGTGAGTGCAAATCAAAAGCAGCCAGATGTGTATATGAAGTGGCTGAGCTTTCTTTACCCTCTCAAGGTGTCTACTTCGTCCTGCGATCCCTGGCAACGATATGCCTGGGTTGCTGTTTCGTGTTGTTCGACGCCCAGGCCATGGAGACGTGCAACCAGGAGGAGGTGGAGGGCAGGAAGGGCGAGCTGGGCAGGAACTACATCTCCATGATCTTGGCGCAGGCGATCGTTTCGCCGCTGGTGGGACAGCTCATTGACGTGACGTCTAGGGTAAGGAATCCTTATAGACGTCATACGACACTGCCTGTGTTCATGCTTGGATCAATTTTCCAGGGGTCTTCCAAGCCGAACTACATCGTGGCCTTCGCCGGCAATGCAATATTCCTCGCCCTCACCTTCCTCACAGTGTGGAACATCAACCTGGTGGGGTGGGGGAAATACACACTTCGTACAACACTTGTCAAAAAAATTATCTTAAAAGGTCGCTTTCTCTCTCGGAAAAGTGCTGACGAAAAAGACTTTTTTATCCGCATCGTGCTAACTTAGTTTTGTCCGCCTTAACTTTTTTGTCCACTGAATGAACTTCTTTGTCTGCAGCCAAAAGCGACATTTTAACAGAAAATATCATCAGCCACTCCTTGAAAGTTGACGCTTTGAGCCTCTTTCTCTGTCCTCACACCTCCGGGCAGTTATGCAACACTTTATACGCCAAAGCTTCGCTTCGGCATATAAAGTGTTGCATTAATGCTTGCTGGACAAAGAAGTCGGCTCACAAAGTAAACTTTCTCATTGTGACTGAAAAGGTTATTCTCTTATGCAGCCACTTTTTATCATGCAAAGGAAGTAAAGAAATACTTTCTTCCACATAATTTTACTTTTTATATTTTCACTCTTTTTTATGCAGTCTTTTGAAAACCAGACACTCCTTAGAAGAAACTCATGGAAACACTTTGTCGTCGCAAACCTCTGGTAGAAAAAGTGGCTGCATAAAAGAAAGTCCCATGTTCAAAAAACCCCCACATATTTCTTTCATTTATCAACTTTTCTTCGCTGAAAATCAGTGAGAAAAAAAGTCTTTATATAACTGATTTTCTACTATTTCTCGCTGATGGTTAAAAAACCAATTTCAAGCTTTAAAACTGAAATTACCAGTATTTTTCTTCATATGGTCAATTTGACCAGAAAATATTCTCATTAGCACCTGACTGAATGTGTCTCTGCTCTTCCATGGACTTGGTCATTGAAAGTAAAAAAGTTGATCATTTGAAGAAAATTACATGTTCAACAAAAATATGAAGTTATCCTCACTCGCAAATTTCACTCTGAGTCTGTCCTGAGTCTTGTAACACTCTGTTTCACTCGTTCTTTGTGAAAAAAGTGTTCAAGGCTCACTCAAGGATCAGTGAAACTGGCTCGTGAACATCACTTTTCTTAGTTTTTGTATAACAAATAATCTTTCTTCCCTTCATTCTCACCCTGTTCCGGCCCAAAATGTTCTGCATCTCGTGCTTTGCACCCGTAGCAGAACACTCTGTGTCTGGACCTAGTACAAATACGTGAAAAAAGAAAACGTTTAATTTTTCATTATCAAACAAATGGTCTTCTTTTGTGAGCAGAAGTTTGAGCTGCCCAAATCTACCGGACTGCGAGGTCTTGGGCGAGTGTTTAGGGACGTCGACATCTGCGTCTTCTTATTCATGGTTTTCGTGCTGGGCTCATGCTGGGGGTTCATTGAGACGTTCCTCTTCGTGTACCTCAAGGAAGACATGGCCGCACCCATGTACGTGTTGGGTCTCACCATCACGGTGGGAGCGGTGGTCTCCCTGCCGTTCATCTACATGTCAGATTGGCTCGTGGAAAAGGTGAAGTCGTCCAGCGAATGTTTCGAGCAGCATCATAGCCAACAACCTCTTTCCTCAGATTGGTCTGGTCAACGTGTTCATCGTTGGTCTTCTGACGTTCGGGGTCCGCTACATCGGCTACTCCTTCATCACGAACCCCATGATGGCGTTTCCATTCGAAGCGCTGGAGCTCTTCACGAACAACCTGACAAGAGTGGCATGGATCAAGTACGTGGGCATCAAGGCGCCTAAAGGTAAGCTGCAAAGTTGCATCTCAAGCCCCACCTTTTGCCGAGCCCTCTGCCTCTCGAAGGACTTCTGGCCACTCTCAATGGCGTGGTTGGGGGACTACACTATGGTTTCGGGAAGGGCTCCGGCTCGTTGTTGGGCGGCGCCATCATCGCGGCCACCGGGAGCACTGCCACGGCATTCAGGAAAGCAAACCTCGTCGCCACTTTTCAATGGTCATCAATGGGCTGACTTTTTACTGCATTTAGGTGGTTTGGTTACGGCGCCACCGGATTTGGCGTCCTTTACTTCGTCTACGAGTACTTCCTTGCAAGACTTTGTCGCAGCAATGATGTCTCAGATGATCACGAGAGTGCGGACGAAGTCGAAGAGTTCAGAGCAGCCGAGAAGGGTTAAAGAAGTGGAGAAGAAGGGGAACGAATGGTCAAAGTCGTTCAGATGCTGAATGAAATAGAGAGGACTTGGAGATGTTCTCTATGCCCTGAAATGCTTCAAAAACACTCTTTTTTGCTAATAAAGTACTGAACAAACGCGATCTTAATCAAGGCGAACTGTGACGGCCAAATGGAGCAGGGGGGTTTGGCGCTGGTTGAACCAGCTTTAGTCACAAGTACTCTCAAGAACGGAATACAACGTCTGGGGGACTGACCTTGGCAACATTTGGGACATTCTGAGGCAAGAAACGTACTTTGGGTCGACTTTTTGAAAGAAAGGTGATCCCACATGAATTTGATTGTCCCCATGGCCCCCCTCAAAGATCCCATTCTGCACTGCACAACGAAAGTTGTAACTTCCGCAATCTCGCAACCTCTCATGACGACGCGGCAGGAAGTGAGTGACCTGCAGTCAGACATGTTATGGCGGGCGGAGCCGCGGTCGCAGTAGCAACACCTTCTCTCGAACCTGTTGTGGGTACTTATCCTTGGCTTTGTGGTAACCGATCTTAACATATGACGGGAGGAGGGAGATGTCAGAGTAAGAGAGAACATTTAGGTCACTTCAGATGCATTTCTCGAGGTCACAGAAGCCACCACCAGCGCAGGCCAGACAACTTGAGGAAGAGAAAACGTCAAACAAATCGCAGAAAGGTAAGATCCCAGCTACAAAAAGGTGTTGCTCTTCAGGCATATTTGCACCTCTGAGGGAGACTAGGTCAAGGTAAGACTTAGGAACGCTCGTCCAATGTCTGAACCAGCTTCACGGGGGCTGGAGAGACCCTTTAGCAGCAAGTCAAGGAGCTTGGGTAGGGCTTGGACTTCCCGTTTCCCAGCTTTCACTGATAAGTCTGACCCCAAGGTCCTTCGGTCCCTTGTCTGTTACTTCAAGCTCTGTCAGTCCTTCATGTCACCTCACTTGTTTTGAGGTTTCCCCTCCTTCTTCATCATCTATGTCACGTCGCCTTCTGCACCTTTCATGACTACTTTCATGCACAGCTTGACCGTCGTTCATGACTTCATCACCTTTGGAGATGCAAACAATCACCTTACGTCACTTAACCTTGCATAAGTGCTCGAATGAAGCTGATGGAGTAAAGGGGTTGAGATGTGAGGTGCCTGAAAACGAGCACTATTATCTTGCGTCAGCTGCAAATACGTGGTCGAGAATAAAGTCAAGTCAGTGCTGTTCTTACAGAGAATCCCAAACATGCTTGACTTTGTCAGCATCTTCACGAAGGGTGGCTTCTTGCTCTGGTGCTACCAGGGCGCGGGGTTGGCAGAGATTGAAATCAGAGCCTTCAGGGCCAGGGTCAACGCATTCATCAACGATGTCCTCCTGCAGGTGAGTCCCTCAGGTAGTTTTCATTCCAGCACTTAAAACTGTAATCATTTCTCTTGTTTCAGGAAATGACCTCGAAGAATTCTCTGTATGAGTCGGGATCACTGGCACTCAAGTACCGGCTGGACAATGAGTTTGAGCTGGTGTTTGTGGCTGCCTACCAGAAGATGTTGCCACTTTTCTACTTGGACAAGCTGTTGGATGAAATCCAGCTGAGATTCAGGGACAAGTTCATCCAGGATCTCAAGGTGAGAAGTGAAGAGTAAGCATTGTCTCTTCAGGAAATTCACACGAATCTTTACAGGCATTCAACTACATGCGCTCCTTTGAGTGCTTTTCATCCGATTTCCTGACCACCCTTCATTCTGTGGAGTCTGATCACAATAGAAACAAGAACAGTGAAATGAGGACCTTTGAGGAGTCAGCCAAATCCAAGAAGACTGTGGCGTCAATGATAGAGAACAAGGAGAATAATACTGCAGATAAAGGGCTTAAGGTTAGTCTCTTATAGCGTGGTCTTGAGCTGTTCAATGGGACTTGCTAAATCTTTAGGCTAAGAAGCAGCAACCTGGAGGAACTAACCCTTCTCAGAAGTCAATGGAGGATTCTACCAATCTTGGCTTATCTTCCTCCACAAATGGCATGGAGGGGGGAGCTGGGCTGAGTGAGCAGGAAAGACTTGCCAACCTGAACGCTCTTAAGATGAAAAAGTTCAGTGCTACGAAGAAAGGTACTTGTAACGTACATGGTGCCTAAGAAGTATCTAGTATACTCAAATTTTTTCTAGGCCAAAAGGTCAAAAGCCCAAAGCCTGAGAAGAAGGGCAAGACCAACACCACTTGGGATCCTTTCATATTTGGTGGCAAAGGCGCCACTGGTGAGGAAGCCAAGAGCCTGGTAATGAAAAGACTTTGTTTGTCTTCTGATGACAGAACATGACTTTCGTCTCATTGAAGGAGCGTGGTCCAAAGAGTCCCAAGGCAAGAGGCGGAGGGTCTGGCCAAGATGGCATCGAGGACACTGACTACCAGATGAGCCAATTTGTTCCTGACCTCTCAGTGGTAGGAATGTCAGCTGGTAAGTCATAAATGGCACACCGTCTTTGACAGGTTGACCTTTCCTCGCTGAAAGTCATGTGAAGTAAAGAGGGGTGGGTGAAAAAAGCAACTCTATTTCAACCATTTTACCGTCTTTCACTCATTTTGTCCAGTTTCACTTCTTAGGGAATTTCTGTTCTTGCTCACTGATAAGAGCATCAAACCCCAGAATTTGCAGTGTTGCAGTACAAGCTGCAGATTGCACTACTGGCCCTTGCTAGAGGTTCGAGTAGCGAATGTCTGACTGGTTTCATGTATTTTGCCTAACTGACATCACGTCCAAAAGCTAACTCAGCAGTGTGATATTCTTTTTCGGCGCCGGACAAGATAGCAGAAAGAGTTGTTTTGGAAGAAAAGTTCATTTGTCAATGAAAGTCTCATATTCAAAATAAATCAAAGGCTTTACTTCACTTCTTGAACCACTTGAGAGTAGAATTGGCCCTTTGTCTTTACACCCTCATCAAGAAAAAGACCATACTCAAGCAAGGAATGCGTGAAGTGAAGTCCTTCTTTACCTATTTTAAAGAAATAGTCATTGTTGTGCAAGTTAATGTCATTATGTTTCTTTGACGAATAGAAATGCAAGAAATTGAAGATGAGTCTGACGAGTCTGAAGTGGATGAAGAGGAGGAGCAGAGCAAGAACAAATTGGCTGCAGCGGGAAATCGTAAGTAAAGTGGCTTCAAACTATCCGTGCAACGGTTCATTTTGGTAGTATCAATCATTCATTAGAGAGCTGCCGTACATAAGCTGTGAAGTACGAAACATGAGCTGAGTAATTGAGTTCATATGGTCTTTTAACTTCTTACTGAGGGAGTGACATTTGTCAATGTTGACTTGTTTCCATTTTTCACTTCTTGTCATCAGCACAAAAACTTCCCCTCAAAAACTCTAAACAGTGAAAAAATCCCCTCCACCAGTGTCAATATTGCTTCGTACATGAGTAATAGAGTTGGACATCATTTTTTGATGGAACTTTAATCTTACGCTCCTTGGATAAACAGTGAAGGATAAGCATCTTCTCTGTGGACTGATTTGGAAGAAACTTGACATGGAGGAGGGGATACTCAGGTCTGATGATAGCATAAGATTGGGTGCTCCTGGGGTAAGAGGATTACGCTTGTGCATCATGTTGTCAACAACGAGTTGGGCAACAAAAGTGGTTATAGCTAACTGCACCCGGGTAACTTCTGGAGGTGCCTGCTGTAAATGAATTGTTCACCTAGAGAAGGCTGTAAAACAGCGCGTGCTAGGTTGTCTCCTTGAGGCCGATCCATATTTCAGGTGGCGGCTTTTGGTCATCGTTGACCGGCCTGGTCGGCAACAAGTCTCTGACTCGAGATGACATCAGTCCTGTGATTGCAAAGATGCAGGAGCATTTGATTTCTAAGAATGTGGCTGCTGATGTTGCCACCAAGCTCTGTGAGAGTGTGGCAAGCAACTTGGAAGGAAAAGTCCTAGGTAAGTCAAATGAACTCTCAACCCTTACAAGGTTTGATTGTTTCTCTTGCCCTTAGGAACGTTTTCTTCGATCCACCGCACCGTGAAGACCTCTTTGACGGACTCACTTATGAAGCTGCTGACACCAAAGCGAAGAGTGGACGTTATCAGGGATGTCCTGGAGGCGAAAGCGTCTAAAAGGTATTGTCAGACTGCTTGTGTCACAAGAGTTTGAGCTAGAATTCCTTACAATCTTGAATAGACCCTATGTGATGACCTTCTGCGGCGTCAATGGTGTGGGCAAGTCCACCAACCTGGCCAAGATTTGCTTCTGGCTAGTGGAGAACAAGTACAGGGTGCTCATTGCTGCATGTGACACCTTCAGGTGAGTGTCCTGGGAGAATTTGTCCGATGTAGAAAACACCGGCACATGGATTTGTGCATTATGTTTTAGGGCTGGTGCTGTGGAGCAGCTTCGCACCCACACTCGTCGCCTGAACAACTTGCACCCACCCTCCAAGAACAACGGAAAGCCATTCGTGGAGCTCTATGAGAAAGGATACGGAAAGGATGCCGCAGGTAAGGAGGACAAGGAACTGTACGTGTTCACAGCACCAATTCTTCTCTTCTGCCTTCACATTGCAACACCGCAGTCTTGTGTCCAAAGCTCCATGAAAAGATTTGAGCCTGGAATCTTCTGCAGGTATTGCATTGGAGGCCATCAACTACGCTCGTTCAGCCAGTATTGATGTCGTCCTGGTTGACACTGCTGGGAGAATGCAGGACAATGAGCCACTTATGCGAGCATTGGCCAAGCTCATAGCTGTGAATGCTCCAGACTTGGTACTCTTTGTCGGTAAGAGCCTGTGCAATGATTAATTTTTAACTTTTTAGTCACTTATACTTACTACTCCATGTAGGTGAGGCTCTTGTTGGCAATGAGGCAGTGGATCAGCTGGTAAAGTTCAACGCCGCGTTAGCTGACCACTCATCCATGGCCAACCCACACCTGATTGATGGCATTGTGCTTACGAAGTTTGACACCATTGATGACAAGGTCAGTTGATCTGTGACATGTTACTTTCAGTTATTGATCATGCTTGGTTCTAGGTGGGTTCTGCTATCTCCATGACGTACATAACAGGGCAGCCAATTGTCTTTGTTGGAACAGGTGAGCAATGACTTGACTGTTCATTGTCCAAATGACATTGATTACTCGTTCTTGTACGTGCAGGCCAGACTTACACAGACCTCAAGGCACTCAACCCCAAGGCTGTGGTTTCTGCCCTCATGAAGTAAGAGGAAGGGACGGAACAATTGAGAGGCAACATTATATTATTCCATTAATTTTTGTGACCTATAGCTTTGAAAGCAAAAAAAAATATTATGACTTCTCCCTGTATATCTAGTATTTGGTGCTTCCTGTAATAAATGATAGTCCGAATGTTTGACCCGTTTTTCTACCAAGCTTTTAGCCTACAAACTGGCCTTGGGTCAGCAGCTACTTGCATCCCCAGTTCTTCAAAGGCTGTCAAGTTCTCACCAGCTGCAAGCGCCGAATGCAACGAGGCTGAAAAGTTGGTGTGACTCCAAAATTACAAAGTGTCATCCTGCTCGTTCCCCTCCCCTACTCGTTTTTGCCTTACACCCTGTTTGAAGGTATTGCCCAAGACGAGCCTGGTGATGTGGCGCACCTTCGCCGAGGACCTCTGCTGCTGACTCAAGGTCAATTTCGTAAGCATAAATTTTGGCCATCGACCCAACAATCGGACTGTCATGTTACAGCAAGCACCACCTCTATACATGCATATTTCAAGTTATTGCTCAGATGTTAACTTCTGTTCATTTCCCCAATGCTCTTATCAAAATATATGGTGTGACGTCATTCGTCCCCCTTGTCTTCACTAAATAAATACGACGACCTCACCGAGACGTATTTCCGACGCACCTCGTACTCTACACGTCTCACAAACACAGCGCACACGTGTTCAAATGGAGAGATAGGACAGAAGTTCTTCCCCTCATTCTGCGGATGAACACAGTTAACGCACTTGTGGAGATCCAACATCCACGGGGTGTAGACGGGGTCAGACTTGCGCTAGTCGAGGTCTAGGCTGTTCGGACACTTCTCGTGAACGTTGTCAGTCGCGCATTCCAGGTTCACATCAGGATTGGCACAATGTGTATTTAACCCACATACGTTATATGCATACGTCCACCCCACACAGGGTGTTCCGCAAAACTCCAGGATTTCTTCCTTTTACTACGGAACGGCAGGAGGTGTTTCCTTCGGTGAGAGTTGGGGAAACCTCCTTGAGTGAAGTAGTAAACATTCTACTAATATTGTAAGCTCGGAATAGTTTTAATTCTATTTCTTCGAGGCTGCTGAATAAAGAAAATTGAAGTTCAGCTTGATAAAAAGCCTTTTAGGTCTTGATAGGTTTATTTGACGAGTTGCATTGGCAGATGTATTTGTTCAGGTCATATTTTAAAGCTGACGAACGGACTGTTTAATTTCGTATTTGTCAATGTATCTCGCTCCCGATCAATATGGCTGCCGTTCACAGCTAACAACAATTTTAGAGAAAAACTCGCGCAACCATTGAACATTTCATTATTCTGCAAAAAGTTCCTCAGTCCTACACAGGACCTGTGTCAAGGACTTGAGTGGTCCAAAAAAGTCCTGCTTTTTCATTGACCAACGAGCAAAAGTCAGGGGAATTGAGCACATTCTGCCACAATAATCCATTTCTGTCACCAAGAGGAAAAGGGTTGTTTAGCCTGACCCCTATGACATTTGGAGCCACAATGTTTCAATCTGGCAACTGCAACAAAGTCGAAAATTGCAATGACAACATTGAACTTCACTTTTTGCAGCATCTTGTGAACCTATGGAAGGTGGCCAAACAGGCCAACCTCCCAATGAGTAGAGTCATTCCTCAGAGGAATGGTCAAGTAGGAACAGGTTCAACTTTGAACAATCAGGCAGGGAGCTGTTGATGGCAGAGCACCTTGATGACGTCGAGCATGCAAATGGCGCAGTTTTGAACACATCATCAGGTGTGCACGACATGTGAACAGGTGAGCCTTTGTTGAGCCGCTGTTGCACTATTAATTATGCGTTATTACTTTCACGTCCGTCTTTTGTCTGTCATTTGTCTTCTTTGTCTTCGATTTTTGTCTTTTTCTGGCAAGATTCAGCTCGGGATTTGACGACGCCAAGACAACCTTTTCCGTCCTTTCCACGTACATGGCTATCATTATTACGGTTTATAAAGTTTATAAAGAACTAATCACAGCATGAATACTTTCCCGATCTAGTACACCTAACATTGAACGTGTCTCAGAAAGGATTGGACCCTTATAAAGCTTCTTTCAACAGGTAGGACTTCGGGGGAAGGATGGTTTTCAAGCCTCACGACCTCATATTTCTTCAGAAATCTTGAGAATATCAACGATTTGGGGCAGTTCTGTGGGTGTTTTCTCTGCAACACATGACGGTTGGTGAATCTGGACAGAGCCTTGGACATGATGCAGAGGATGCCGAGGACATTGAGGATGAGATGAGCACATGCAACAGCAAGGACACAAGAGATCTCGAGTAGAGTCCTGACAACCCCAACACTGATTTGATACAAGTTTCCTGAAAAATGATAGCGTGTTGCTTTTTTTCCTCACAAAAGGCCCGAAAGTCATGAGTCGCAGAAAAATGCTCACAGAGGTGCCCAAAAATTGAAGAACTTTTGAAAAATCGAGATGAACATGACTTTCAAATGCTGAGGCTCATTTTGACACCAAACACACCTTTGTAGCCCTACCTGCAGAGAAAAAAAAACCCAAATTTTTATTTTGATAGTCAGTCCATTCTGAGGCACACTGCACATGCAGCTAATACATCTTCGTGGGCATAGTCACCGCACAAAAAGTGGATTCTAACACACATACACACACAGTCTGAATCTAATTCAGAGACAACTTTTGTCATCACTGGCCTCCGAACTTGATTCGCGTTGCTTGGCACCGCTCCGGACTTGGGTTGGCAACATAGGGACGCTGTCCTGATTTTCTTCAGTGTCATCGACTTCGTGGTCTACGAGCCTCCTGATGGCGTCCAGCAGGTTCCTCTTAGCTTGACAGTGGAGTAAGGAGGAGGGGGGGCGCCTCTCTATGGACCAGTCCACTTTGAGAAGACATTTAGGGCAGCTAAAAAAGAAAGTGAAGTTGATCTGCTTCCTGCCACGAGTATGTGGAAGAAATGGGTCACACATGGTGAGGGTGCAATGAGGATGCTGCGCTGAGTGAGGCATAAGCTTTGCCCATGTGTCCACCTTGCTCGTCAGGGGGTAGTGGACAAATCCTGCCTGCGCCACCTCCTCTGTCGTCACCGTCAGGTGGTTTAGGGCAGCCCAATCTAAAACAACCTGTCTGAGTGCAATTACAGCCAAGTCGTCTTATTGTGCTCACCCGGCGGAAAAGTCTGCAATCTGACTTTTGGATCGCTCAGCACCTCCTGTACGAATCCACAGTCAATCTTTTGTATATAGTGGGACACTATGGGGATGTCGCGTTGTCCCCCATTGTTCTCGTCTAGGTAACCGTAGGCCTTGCCCGGAATCTCGCCCTTAGTCTCGGCGGCAAGCAGTGCCAGCCACTTGTTTTCGTCAGTCGTGACAGGGGGCGCGGTTTCATCGTGATTGCCAACTTCATTGTGCTCGCCGACTTCACCGTGACCTCCGGCTTCATGTTGGGTCGAGTCAGCCTCGTTTTTCTGGTTATCATGTATCTCCTCACCTACGTCAACATTAGTAACATAAGACAAGATTCGAGTACTTCCAGGGTTTGTCCGAACGTCTGTTCGTAGTAAGAAGAACACATTAGTCCAAGGCCACGGCACGCGTCAGGTGCGATTTATGTAGTAGGGTATTCTTGGGTGGGTGGGTGGGGGGTGGTGGCATAGACTGGTCAATGGGACCTCTGATCCAGCCAGCCAGAATCTTCATCAAAGCAGGAAATAGTCTCCTTTTTGTGTTTATCGTCATCTAGAAGCTTAAGCTCCAGCCCTTGTGGTCTTGGTGGACATCTGAAGACATCAGAGACTCAGTTGAACAAGATCAAAGCTGGATTTGATCCATCTCCAGCACTTCAATGTCCGAAATGTGCTGGTTGGCAAGCAAATGACCCCTGAATTTGTACAAAGGCAGTTGTAACCAGCATGACTAACCTCTTGTTCCACGGCGATCGCCGCTGCCAGCGAATTTGTACTTGGTGTCGTCAACTTTCTGCCTCAATTTGACGCCCGGCCACTGGAAGATGTACGCCGTGCACGTGTAGCACTTGACCCAGCTCCGTCTGGTCCTCTCCCAAAAGCCGCAGTAGAAGCCAGCGGCGCTCAGGCGTTCGGGCGTGGGAAGTTCACGGTCCTTGAACCAAACGCTCGGATACGTCTTCAGTCGAGCGCCGTAATTCCTACATTTTATCTTAAATGCATATTTTAAGCATTAGGACTACGCCACTGACTGCGTCAATGCTTACGCCAACTGCTCATTGAGAAACTTGCAGTTGGAACTCTCTTTGCTCCACGCATGCAGGGCCCAAGGCGAGTAGATGTGCAGTCTGACATCCGACCAATCCAGGGTGGCGTAGCAGGAGTAGCAGGCCAGCGTCATGGAGCTGGTGCCCACAAATCCAGCAGCTGCCAGCTCCGAGGGGCTGCAGTTTTTGGAGTAACTGGTGCGGTAGCAATGGCTCTTTAAACGAACTTGGTACAGGCTGAGCAACAAGGAGATAAAATGTTAGAAGAAGGTGCTATGCAGAAATGTCCACGTACTAACCTAAAATTAATGTTCTTGGTATTTAAGCTATCACATTCTGGCTTCACCCTGATGAGTCTGCTGTAGGCCTGCTGCACTATATCTGGGTTCATGCCTGACGGGAAGGAGTCCTTCATGTACAAGACCTTGTACCTCAACAGTGCAGCGGCGTGGATCACGTCTGCGTCGTGCCTCGGTTCGTCCGATCTGGTCTTGCCGGTCACGTCTCTGATGACGAGGCCGCAGTCGTAGCAGGTCAGGTGAAAGCCTTTGGAGGACTTCGCGGACGAGGAGAAGAAGAATCCACTGGCCACCCAGTCCTGTATGTCAATCTTCATCTGTGGATATAGGGAGCAGCCGGATACTGCTGTCCTGCAGTGGCAGGATGAGTGCGATGGTGAAGGTCCAACACCATCAAACTCATGTGACCAAAGCTTCATCAAGCTGGAACTTATCTCCAAGGATGGAAGAATACGTTAGTGATGTTATACCCGACTACTGACTTAAGCATTACTCTGGGACAGAGGGTTTTGTTCCTTGTGTCGACCGGATGTTTACGACTACAAACCACCTTCATGATTGGATGCTTGACTGAATCTGTGGAGCAGCTGGATGGTGATGTTCTGGAACAACAAAGCTCGAAGAGCTGACCCATTTCATGTGGCCATCGAGCTGCTCCTTTCTTACCCTGATGATGTGAGGGGAAAAAGACAGAACCACCGGAAAAAGTTGTCTTTCGTTGGATTGCAATGCAATGGTCATTTCAGTAACTCTCTTGCATCAGTCACAATTGTCGTTCACAAGTGGCAAACTTGGTGTAGGTCAAGAGATTTCAACGCTCCAAAAAAGTGGCACGCTTTTATCCAGTGATGCTGGATTGCTGTAGTCCCATGCATCTTTCCAATAACATGTGATCCACACTGGTACCACACACTCACCTCTTCTCCTGCCTCGCCTTCTCTCCACGGCAATGGAAACGTGTGGAGACGTGACTGGATGCTGGCGAATGCTGGATGTCGCTCTTCAGCTCTGAACAGGCGAACGAGAGAGAGGTGCCAGTGGATGAAGGCTGTCACCACCGAGAGCACTGCCCACACTCCTGTGGCTGGCAACACAGCTCCCTGCAGCCATTTCTGCAAACACCTTCTTGGTTGTGTCAGGGTAAATCACAAGAACGTTCGACTCTCATGATTTGTTACAGTCTAGGGTCAGTTTTATCAAACACTCGGCCAACGAAATCTAAATAACTTTGAAAGGACCTTGTTATGCATTTGGCATCTGATAATACAGGCGTGGCATCAAAAGTCTGTATTCGTACAAGTTGTCAGACGTTCACGTGTGTCGTCTTGTTGTACAGAGTGAACAAGTCATCGATCGTCACCTGCTTGGCCAAGATGCCGGCGGGAAAGCGGATGCGTGCATTGAGGCCGGCCATGACGGTGAGAATGGCGGAATAAGCCAAAGTGTTGAAGGTCACGTAAGCGATCAGATACTTCTTGGTGAGCTTTTCAGTACTCTGCGATAATAAAGAACTATGAATGTACGCGTATACGATGCTCGTTAATACAGAGAGAAGGCATCAAGTATTACCTGGTGTTGCCTGGTGATGATAAAACGCGCTGGCGCCACCGTCGACATGGAGCCGTTGAGCAGAGCGCCAGTCTTCACGAATACCTGGCTGCAAGGATGAAGCATGTTGGCAAAAACCTGCAGTGCACTGGAAGAGAGCAAAATGTTGCAGTCTTACCTTATGCAAATGTTGCCAACAAAGAGCAAGGCCACTGGCACGATCGCCAATCCCCTGATGTCCACGTACTGGCTGAGGTAGAGTGTGGCAGCGGAGAGTGAGAGCGTGCGGAAGATGACAGTGGAGGCGAACCAGGATAGAGAGGTGGTCACGTGAAGCAACAGCGACAGAGGAGTCGACACCGCCTTCTCTTGCCTATCGACCTCCTGTAGGTCGTAGCTCGTCTTCAGCAGGGACAACAACGAGAAGCACATTGCCACGATCGAAGGAGCAACTGTGAAGATAATGCCGCACATGCCGGTGTGAACATAGTTATAGTGGGGGCAAAATTTAAAATCATTCTAAGTGTGTCTAGAAGTTCTCGCCAAAGCAGACATTTGGCACACTTGTGAGCCCTCCTAGGCGTCCCTAACTAGCCAAATTTGCACAAAGCAAGAGCCAGAATGGCTCCAACAGCTTCAAAGACACCCACTTCAACAACATTCATACTGTGTAAGCCAAATCTTCTACAGTTAAGCGAAAAGCAGGAGGATTGTTGTGGTGGACACGATTAAGATCCCCCATAATGTGGACCCCCAGCTCGTCATCCATATTGCTTTTCACCATTGGTATTACTTCTACTTCACCAGGTCCAGCTTCAGTATTGATGTGAAGTCAACCGAACTTAAAATTTCGCCGCCACTGTGCACGTACGGATCACCTGTGTCTGCGCTCTCTCTCTTGTAGGTGATGTAGACCTGCATTAATAGCTGTGGAGCCGCCTCCAAGAACGTCTCCGTGGCCTTGAAGGTCACCGCCCTGCGCTGCTCGTCGCTGGCGCGCTCCAGCTGCTCCTCCGTCACGCCGGGGTTTGACAAGGACTGCTGAACGAGGAATAATTTGACGTACCTGCGGCATACGTACGTGTACATGCGTGATCGTCACAGTTGAGGCGGACATAGTCACTCACTGAATGACCGGCAGCACGGGGAACCATATTGCCATGATTAGTAGATACGGGGGGATCAGGATCGTCAACACCAGTGCCTTGAGGAGCGGGAACTCCTTTAAGGGCGTCGGCATGGGCACCACCAACCAGGGAAGTACATCTAATCCCAAGGAAAGACGGTCTCCGAAGCTCTTGGACGACCTGAGCGTGAAGGCGTGGTCTGCCGTCGAGGCCTCGTACACCACTGGCCGACGGAAGAGCTCGTACGAGCCTCGAACCAAGCCGGGCAAGAAGATCAGGGCTGTGAAGGAGTACGAGCATTCATAGTTCCGAGGGATGGCTCAAACTCTCATGAATGCGATTAAAATGTGTAGACGAAAGAGGCACTAGGGAGGGTTGCGGAATGATCAGCGATCACTAGTATACTATTTATTCGTAGCCTGCAGAACGTCGTAAAAGTCTCACTTTCTTTTTATACACTTCGCGACGTATGTAAATAAGTTACATCGACCACGGACGGTGTCCAATGACTTTGTCGTCGGTTCGCCACCTAGTTGACCATGATATCCCTGAGAATCTGATCCATGATGATTTTTTGAACAATACCATAGACGATCTTAATATTTTCGGTATCAGTGGCACAAGTGGCATGCACAAAGAGCTTGCGCTCCTCTGGATTTGGGATGAGCTCGGCGAATCGCTCGCCGAAGAACTCGATGGCGGCGTCGGCGTCGCCATCGGGACCCAAGAAGTCGGGGAAGCTCTGGCTGAGTGGATTCCGGGCGATTTTCTCCCTTAGGAGATCCTCCTTGTTAAGAAAGAGGATGACGCTGGTGTCCGAGAACCATTGGTAGTCCACAATAGTCTTAAACAGTCTTAGACTTTCTTGCATCCTGTTGGTGAACTCATCCTCCGCCAGCACCTGGTCGTACTCGCTCACCGCTGTTAGGAACAGCAACAGCATGACGTCCTCGAAGCAGTGGATCCACTTCTTGCGCTCACTCCGTTGGCCGCCCACGTCAATCTGCATGAGAAAATAAGGAGTCCTCTAAACCATGCGCATTAGTCTTGAACAGGTGACTGTACCAAGACGAGCTTGTTCTGCTTCCCCTGTACGGATATCTTAAAGTCGTGTTCAATGATGCCAGTGGTCTTGACCCTGATCTGCACGATGTCTTGGTTATCCGGCAGGTAATCTGTCTTAAGGACGTTGTTCACACGGGACAAGAAGTACTTGGCGCATTCCACCAGCTGGAAGCGATGTCGCCGTTCGTAGGCCTCCTGAACAGGCTCGCTCTCCCAGAGGCGCTTGATGCGCTCAGCGTGAGACAGGAGATCCAGGGGCTACCGACAGAATAATCAATATACTTACTCGGAGGGGGCAAAAATGCTAATATTTTTGGTCCACCTGCATCTTTGCTGGCAAAAGCTCGACGATTTGGACGTCTTCCTGCAGCTCCTCGTGCTGTATCAAGCTCTCGGTGGTGGTATTTTGCAGCAGGGTCTTGATGGCGGAGAGCACGTTGTCGGCGATATCTGACTTGAAGTTCTGCCTCTCCTCCATGCTGAACCCGTTGGAGTGGATGATACGCATCTGCTTGATGAAAGTCGACTTGCCGGCTTCGCCGCAGCCCAACAGAAGGATGCGGTGCTCACGTTGGCGCCGTTTCTCATCGGCTCGAAGCTCTACACACGAGAGGACGTGTACTTCCTGCGACCGTACATGATGTTGGACTTGCCTTTCTCTATGGCCTCGCTAATTTGCTTCCGTTCTCGCTTTCTCAGGTCTGCTTGCACGTCCTCGGGTGACTTGAAGCACGAGGTGCACATCATTGCAGTGAATTATACAATATCCGGGACAAAATGACCTAAGGCACCTCTCAGACGTCGCCCTGAACTGAACAATATAGTCCTGTGTGTGGCGATAAAATAGCTTCCGGTGGAAAGAGCTCTTTGTGCACAGTGTTAAACACGTGCGTGCTCACTTCAGCCTCCAACTTGGAGTGGTATGATCGTTGATAACAGAGTGACTAAGTCCTCAGCAGTATGTACTATAAGTTAATATATAAATATATAATGATGACTGTATTTGGTGTCGATTTTGATCAATCTTTAATTTCACTTTAGTTACCAAAAATTGCGCAAGAGACCTCACCATACAATTTTTTTTTCAAAATCCGCTTGAAAACTGTTTATTTTAGCTCAAACATCTTGCTTTAACTCTATTTACACGCTACAAAGCCAGACTACAGAGCTTAGACTGAACTCAACAGTGAGAATTTGTCACCATGTCCATACAGCTTGCAAAATGTGCTAAAAATGGCGACTTATCGGACACCCGGTTGACTAGGCAACGGAAAACGACTGTGTTTTAATGAGTACTGTTAACGGACATAATTCTGTGTACTTTTTGACAAAAAGTAAAGAGAAATCTTTCATTTTGCCAGAGACATCTTGGCTTACCACTAGGTGTCCTCTCGCTTACCACAAGTGATACGAGTTCCATAATTTGAGAACCCCTGCTCTAAACCGTGCATAGACAGTCAAATTTCGCAAAAACCTTGTTTGCATCAAGCCAAAGGAACAAGAACATTGTAGACAAAAAGTAGAAGCTTGACGTAAAGTTTTCTTTAAAAATACAGTTTCATACGCATATGCATAATTCTAGACACTTACAAATTCTGCTCGGTAAATTCTACAGGAGAGTTACTGAGGAAGTTCACGCTGACTGCATCTTTTTACTTGCATGGAGCAAAATTACTTCCATTCAAAGCTACCTTAAAAGACGTTAATCTGAAATCGTTGATAGGGTAAAATTTCGGTCAGCAGCCCAAAATTCTGAATAGTTAGGTTATCTTGGTATTTTGAGCAAACAAAGTTTGCTCACTTTGTTGATGTCAAATTCGCCTACATGATGCTCAAACTAGGCCGTACTACGTAGATCGGTTTTGTTTCGAAATGGGGGCTGAATTCGGTCCTTTCTCTACATCGGTTCGGTGTCCCTCGTGGAGTCAGCTGAGCTCCTCCATGCCAAGTTTTGTCCACCGGTCCCGGAGGAGAGGTTGAGGCTGCCGGTGGAAGTCTCGTGCCCGTCCTGCCAGCATGGAGACGTTGCCGAGTAGCAACGAACCCATGTAGCAGTCAGTGCAGTGCAACACTGACTCATCGGGGAGTCCATAGAAGAGGCCTATGCTGCTTTAGCAAGGATTGTGTGAGGAGGCCATGTGAGCAGCTGAGCCTTGTCATTTTTCCGGCGCTCTACAAGGCAGGGCCAACACTAACCAGTACAGCATAGGAAGGACATGAGGCCCATGGTGAAGAACAGTGTTGCTAGACACTGTTCTTCACCTCTAGCATATCTTAGATAACAACTTTGAAAATCAGCCAAACACTAAATAACAGGATCAGTCGAGGAACAGCCAAGCAGTAAAAGAAGCAAAAAAAGCTAAATTTTAGGCTTCTGGGCCAAGCCAATCTGGCAAGTAGTGGGACTCGTGCACGGAGGGTTCCTCACAATTCCAGGCATCAAATGCTTTGTGATTCCAGACTACCTTCTTATCATGTACTTGTTATAGGCATCCCTGTATAGGAGAAGGGAAGGCCAGGGAACTAGAGATGCGTCGGGCTAGGCTTTTTTCGAGCTTGGTTCGGGCTGGCTGAAAATGGCTTCGAGCCTTTGAGCTCGGGCCTCGGCTAGAAGCAGCTCTACAGAGAACCTCAGACAAGACAACTTATCCCAAATCTAACTTCACAACCCTATCCTATCCCACTTCATCTTTAGGTTTGGGGATGAAAGACAAACCCACTCACTTTTAGGTTAGGTTTAGATGAATACACTTCACCCCAGTTCACTGCGTAAAATCGCTTGCCAAGACCTTTGTACAGTATATACAAAGATACTGTTAGGGACGAAAGTCAACATAAACAGCGGATTTCTGGGCATGCTTCAGAACGAAAGGTACGTTGCAAATCTGAATTATGTGTGAAAGTGCGCAGATGATGGAAAGCAAAGAACTTTCCAACTTCCTGAATGACCACGGCTAAAACCCTACATTTACCAAAAATCTGGCTCTGATCAAGGAAGGATGACTTCGCCACTGATGTGTTCTGGAATGTACTCACTTCTGAGCTCTTGATTTTTGCTTTGGATGCAGTCACATGTGCGAAATTGAGCTGTGGATTTTTCTGGATCATCTGCACACTTTCACACTTGATTTGAATTTGCAATGTGCCTTTAGACTGCAAAACTGGCTGCTGCTTCCGATGCCAGTGAGGAACTCACTGTCGCTACCCTGATCTTAGTAGAAGCTCACCGTACCTATTGTTTGCAGGCCCCAAAAGTGGTGTCCCTGCATCAGGTATATGGCAGCGTTGGTGAAGTCGCTGATGATGTCGGCGACGTAGAGCAAGAGGCCGAAGCCCAGCGTGAGCACGTAGGCCTCGAAGAACCTGTGAAGGCCCAGCACCAAGTCATGCCCCAGGCCCAACCCTCCACCAGCCAGGACGGCCGTGGCCATCTGGCTCAAGGTGGTTCCCGATGTGGCCATGACGCAGGATTCACCACTTTTCACGCGAGGAGACCTCACGCTACAGATTTAAAACATTCAACTGTCACATTGGGACAACACAACACTTTGTTCCCCTCCTTCTTCTTTCACTGTTGTTGTTGTGAATGTGTTATTACGTAAGAGTGCAACAATTTCTTCCTGCGCGATCTTCCTTTCCTCCTCCCCAAGGAAACGTTTACTTGTGCGCGGACTTGCAGAAGGCCACGAATTTCTGGTAGCCTCGGCTCTCTTGATAAGAAGCCGTCAAAGATTGAACTAAGGGAAATTCTAGCGATGCTTCGAGCCCCGTCTGAGCTTGATAGCTAGAAGCCATTTTCAGCCAGTCCGACCCGTCCCGAGCTCGAACTTCATCAGCCCGACTCGAGCCCGAAAAAGAGTTGCTCGACGCATCGCTAGGGAATTCATCGACGAAGGGATGATCCATTTCCAATCGGTTTAAGCCCGAGCCAGAAGGCCGAGTATACCCCGAAGCCTCCCTTGGCCAACCCTAATTTGACCGAATCAGATTTCTGGACTTCGGGGTTTAGAACGATCCTTCCCCGTCGCACCCGACCTCGAGGAGTTTTGGGGGAAAAAGTTGAGCTTAGGTCGAGAACTAGTTTCGAGCCGGGTCCAGCTTTTTCGAGCTTTTAGTCCAGCTCGACTTGAAAAAAAACCCCACCCCAACCTCAAAGCCTTATTCGACGATGTAATACTAGTGATGCGCGAGCCTGGTATATTTCGAGCTCGGGTCGGGTCTAGAAATGTCGGGTCGGGTCTAGAAATGTCAGGTCGGGTTCAGGTTCGGGCTAGGCTCGAAAGGTAAAAGTCAGGTTAGGATCAAATACGAAGGATTCTGAAACAATGCAGAAACTGGTGCAATGCTGTGGCAGAACGTTCATTGTAGCATCTCTTTGATAAGTTGGGAAACTATCACATTTTCTTCAAGTTTCCCGTGCAAATATATCAACATGCTGGCATGGTCATCATCTCTTCTTTGACAGTTCCTCTCCAGCGCTGAAGAACACCCAGTTCCTGAAGTTCCTGAGGGGACGGACGTTGCAGGAATGGAGAGATATTTCACTGCACGGTAAAACAGGAGGGGATATCGCTGCTTCCCTTCCCTTATCCACCACTCCGAAGGATTAGAAGTCCTTGGAAGGAGGGCAAGAGCTAAGTAACTTCGGAGCTCCACATCAAATACATCAGAAACAATCCCTGTCATCTTCTGCGGCCTCATTTGTCTATCACACTCATTCCAGATGCTGGAAGTTTTTGACTTCTTTGGGCCTGCTGGACCTTCAGCCCTTCTTTTCTCTTCTCTTCAGCACTTGCCCTGGCCTCATGGAGATCCTTCAGCTCTTAGTTCAATGTCTTTTTGTCATCTTGCCTGAAGAATCATTTTTTCAACCTTGGATGTAGAATTGCAGATTGATCCAGGATGCGAATCTCCTCCACCCTTTCAAACCTCTTCAGCAAATTCTTCAGCAAGCTTGAAGAGAGCTCATTTTTCAGTGCCCCTGGTGCACTGTTTCTGACCTGATCATCGTAGAGTCTGAGCAGTAGCTTTGTTAGAGGAAGAATCACCTTGGATGCTCACAGTCTTGGTAATCTTCTTTCTCAGGGCTTCCATGAGAGGTGAGGCCTTGACAGAATCAATTGCACAAGCTCAATGTGTGTGCAAAGCATGCAAGACACCTCCAACATCCATCTTCAACTGCTTTAGTGACATTGGAACCATTGTCACAGACAATAACAAGCACCCTCTCCTTGATATTGAAGTCCGCCATGATATTGTCCAGCTCTTTTCTGATGGCCTCTGCGGTGTGTCTCCCAAAGACCCTGCTGCTTCAGACCCCAACCGATCCTTCTCTTTATCCCAGAAGTGAACCGTCATGGACATAAATCCAGTAGTGTTGAGTGATGTCCACAAACCAGTAGTAAGACACAAAGAGGAAGCCTTGTGCAGCTTGACTCTGAGCGCAACTCTTGTCCATTCGTCCTTCTCAGGAAGCATACATGTACTGTCAGTCATTGTCCTGTGCGAGGGGAGTTGGTACCTGCAGAAGAAGATGATGATCAAAATTGGAAGGAAACCGACAATTTGCTGTTTAACACCTGCTTTCAATCAAATGTATTTTCCTGGACTAAATTTACAACTAAAAACTAGCCAAATCACTCATATTCATGAAAACAGCAGATAGTCGTATGCAATATTCCTCTTTGCAGCACCATGAAGTCTTTTCTCCTCTTTGTGTTTGAAAAAGAGAAGAAAAGCTTCTACCCTTTAGAATGTGATTTACCTTCTATCCACGACCAAGCAGAAGAACGCAAATCCCTAATCTGAGACCACAGAGATGGGTTGAAGATCCTTACAGATCATGTGTATCAAAGCATAATCTCTTTCCTTCATCAACGACCCCTTCTGATACACATCTGAGTCATTCTTCAGTGCTTGGAGAATGATAGGCAGTACCCTGGCTGCTCTTGATTGCTCCCGAGAGTGCTTCTTCAGCTCTGGTGGGTGAACTTTGCTCATGTGTCTCCACAAAGTTGATGTATTGCCTTTGGCTGTCCTGCACCTGTTTTTGCATGTCTTGCACCTTGCTGTCTCTTTTCCCAACTTCTCAGAGAAGTGCTACATGTTTGATTTCTTGTTTGGGTATGAAGAAGAGGTCCCTGAAGACATACACGTCATCGATGGGAGCTCTTCCAGACTCTCTTCCTCCCTGTGTTCACCACTGCCCAGAGAGGTCTCACCTTTGCCCTCATCTTCCACACATGGTGTGCCTTCACCCAGAGCGTCCCTGGCTTCATCCTGGTCTCCTACGAGAGGGAAATCGTCTTCAAAAGAAGCCATCCTGAAGTTGTCCAGGGTCGGTCCAGTCTCCCTGCCCCACCAACGTCAGATGCCTCACTGCCTTCGGAAATTCTTCAAAATTGAAAAGAAACAAAACAAAATGAGACAAATGTTTTTGTTCCTTTGCTTTGCCGCCGTTTTTTATGAGCAGGACCCTTATGTGTGACGAAAAAAAATCCAGCTGCACATATCAGGCCAAAGCTCCCTTAAATAGGACTTCTTAACCTGGCTTAGCCTAACAGTTGCACCCCCTGCCCCAGTTGCACCCGTGCCCATCACACGTAAGCCCCCTTTTTCCACAGTGCAAACATCAATTTATCAGTTGAAACCTGGGAAGAGGCTCGAAAGCTCGCGGGCCAACCCGAACCTGGAATTTCGAGCTCGGGTCAGGTCGAGATCAGCAAATTTGGCTTCGAGCCTTCGAGCCTACGAGCTCGAGCCCAAGCTCACGCATCACTGTGCAATCCTTCTCTCACAAAACGTTACTTCGCAAGACAAGCCGTGCATGTTTGCTGCGCTTTAACCCGACACGACCAGAAAGATTCGTCAGTTGAGCCCGAACGATCCGACTTTTTTCAACCCGACTACATCACTCGCAGCACTTTCCTTAATGGGCTAAATAAACAAGCCTAGCAAAATATACTTTCTAAAGCTGTTTCAGAAGCTCCCAATCAAGCACTTGAAGAGAGATCCAGGCTCGGCTCGGCCAGCATTCAAAAGATTTCGACTCGCACTCGCATGACTCGGGAATCAAAGGGTTCGAGTTCAAGTCAAATCTAGGCTACCAAGAAGAGATCCTGCCTAAAAGGTGAGGTTGTTGAAGTGTCCTCATTCAGAAGCAATCGGTTTCTTGATGTCTTTCTCCCTTACTTTTCCACTTACGCAGTCTCAACTTCCTCTTGAACAAGTCAAAATTAGGGCTCGAAATCGTTTGTAAAATCAATTGAAAAAGTTCTTAATTCCAATCACGATTGCGTCTGATTCGGCTCGGCTCGTAGTAGAGTCGCAAAATTCCAATTCAGCCCGTATTCGAAAAAAAACCCCTGACCTTAAAAATCCAGCTCTAATATGAAGTAGAAAGAGGAGAAATGGAGGGAGCCTAAGCAGCTGTTCATGGTCTGTGTGATTTTGTCTGGAACGCGATGCCATTTCCATGATCTTTGGCTCACTTCCTGAGCAGTTACGGTGGAGAGCAAAAAGTTGGTCACCCTCAAAGAATCCGTTCCTGGTTTCCTCCTCCTGCTCAAATGCAGTGGCTCCAGATGCTCCAGGTAAATGCCTCTAATGAGAGAGGTACTGAGACTGATGCTGTCACCGAAGCTGTGGATCCTGATGAATCTTGCATCAAGCAGGATCACAATAATGCACTGCCAACTTGTAAAGAACTAAAAAGTTCTTAGACCGCTTAGACGTTGCTGTTTGAGAATTGCAATGACTTCAAGAGCACATCCGAGTTCAAAGGCAGGGGAGGAGGTAACTGAAGGAGAAGATTCGACCTCTGTCAGAAGTAGTCTTGAGCTTGCAGAAAGAGCTCCACATTTCTTATACAGATCTTGCAGCCCAGGCGCAGTTATCATTAAAATCATCATCACAGCTGGTGAAAAGAGTGATAAGAAATGCCAAGAATGGAATGATTATCAGAGAATCTTACCCAGCAGTGCTATGAGCCTCCGCAGTTACGTTACAATTTTATTCAACGGGGGCCGTACAACCACTTATGGAAATCCTTTGATCTGGCCTTGCTGCATGCAATAACAATGGAAAGAAGTCAGGTGCAGACATATCGCCATCTAGCAGTGAAGATGGTTGACATAAGTGGATACAACTGAACAACGTAACAGCAGAAAAAATGAAGGAATCTGGAGGACATTTCTCATTGCGATGTGGATTTTCAGTCATAGCCAGCCCTAAATTTCGTGCAGATCCACCAAAAAAGGCACCTGATCTGACTTCTCATATCTTCAATGTGTAAGAATGTCATCAAGGCCGAAAAGTTGCCATCAGTGTTTACTGTGTTCCAGAGATGTGATTACGAGAAACTCTTTATGTTCTGGATTTTGACATCAATCCTGGTACTTGTGAAGTGGTAAGGGGACATTGTCCCTTTACAGCTGGTACAATTGGATCTCCAGTATGTGAGTACTTCACATGTCTTCTTCATGTGTCCAACTGCTCTCTCCACGTGAACACTGGCACACTCGTACCCTGACTTGTTCTGGTTTGGCTATTGCTGTTGGTTTGCATTCTTGAAAGGTGGCACGAGCAAAAAAGAGTCTTTGCTGTCCATGTCAGGCTCAGTCTGTGGCAAACCCTTGTCTACGAACATTCAGCCGCATCCAATACCATCGAGCGAGACAATCCTAGAACTCAATTAGTATTTAGACGACCATCTAGACCATCCCTCTACATAGCATCGTCATCGTTCATACAACCCTTGTCTGCCAGATTGATATCAACGACGTCGAGTCTTTGAACAAATCCTTATTGGGTTGTATTCTCAGTGTCTGTTGTACGTCCACCAAAAGCCGTAGACAAGAAAGTAATCTTCAGACAGACGTATGGCGATGAGAAACTTGACGGGGTGTATTTAGTTTGAATAGCAGAATGTTTCTTTTCAACCTTCTCTTTCAACCTTGAAGGTCTTTGAATTGGTACTTCTGACCAGTCTATGATAGCTCAGCACTTAGAAAATAGAGCCCTAAATGCTGGTGGTACACAAGGCTATATATTGTTGCGATCTAGCCACTGGACATGCTTTGCAAATGCCTTGGAGAATGACTCCAATGTGAAAAAGAAGTGTCTTCGACAAGAAGACGCACTGACATGAACCATTGCAACTGAAGCCTGAAAACTAAGATTAAATTTGAGCTCCAATTGGAAGAGTTGCTTCCTTTCAGGTGGGGGAGAGCAGAATCAGTAGGTTGTTCTCCCGACTTATGCAACATAAGTCCTTCGTTACACCACTTAAATCCTTGAAATTTTCTGATCTACTTATGATGGGAATGGGGCGAGTTGCTCTGATAAGAGGTGAATGTGGGGGTTGACTGTACATCTGTTGGGACCTGAGACGATTGATGCACTGTAGAAGTCATGGTTGTGGTGTCATCTTTGCTGAAGCACCTGCACCTGAACTCAAATGGTGGACGAAATATGATGGCGTCAGTCTGGGTTACGCGTACCTGAAATGTAATTGTACTGATAACTCTGGCATCTGAAATGGACCATGGACTTACTTTCCATGCTGAATTCATCCTCTATCTCAACCCGGAAGCCGTGCTCGACCTGTTCTTATGTCCATATAAGCCTTTGGCAACAAGTGCAATGTGTAACAAGGATCACACCTACAGTAATTTCACGCCACACATGATGCACATCATAAACAACATCATGCATGACCACATTTATACGTCATGTCAAGATCACAATGATCGCACATATGCTTCAAACATGTAATGAACTCATGTTGACTCTGCCTTCGTTTTCCTTATTTCTGTTTTCATGTGCCGGGTGCGGTAGCACATGCGAGACACCTTGTTTAAATGTGAATAACTCGAGAATGGTTCAGAATTGGAGGTTGCATGATATCTCATTTGAAAGATCCGTCAATTTCGTGTTGATTAAAAAAAACCCAACAAAATTGGACAAAAACTGACAGAACTACAGCAGGATGGAAGTCTTATGTCAAAAGATCATCACGCGGATTCTGGCTGGGGATAGGCCGTCAGACATTGCCAGGAGGTTCCAGGTTCCCCGGGTGACTGTCTACCACGCCAAGGCCATCCACAGGGTGACTGGGGGCTTCAGCAAAAGGTCCCACAGGCCGTCACCATCCATCAGGACTGCAGCATTTGTGGCTGACCTCAACCAGACCATTAATGATGACCAGGAGATCTCCATGCGGTGCCTGGCCAAGGACAAGGGTGTGTGTGAGAAGACCATCTGGAAGTGCGTGAAGGAGGACTTGGAGATGAGGTTGAGGGCCAAGAGAAAGGTGCAGATGTTGATGACAGCTCAGAGGGATAAGTGACTTCAGCGCAGCAAGAAGATGCTTCTCACCCTCAAGTCCAAGAAACGCGATGTTGTCATGCTTTTCAGCAATGAGAAGAACTTTGTTGTCGATGCCCACCACAACCATCACAACAGCAGATTCATTGCCAAGTCCACCAGCGATGTGCCTAACAGCGTGAGGTACATGAACACCACCAAGAATCTGGCCAAGGTGATGATGTTTGGCCTGGTGGCTTCTGACAATGCCATCATGCCTCCCATCTGGATCAAGGGCACCCTGAAGACCAAGGGGTACCTAGAGATCACAGCCAAGGTGCTGGACTGGGCCAACAGAAGGTACAGCAGGGGGAAGTACATTTTCCAGCAAGACGGTGCCCCCTGTCACACATCCAAGGCCGCCCAGGCCTACCTGATGTCCGAGCTGGGGTCCAAGGGGCTCTGGTCCAAGGACTTTTGGCCTCCATCATCCCCAAACCTGAACCCCCTTGACTTCAGTATCTGGACACATGTGGCACAGGGGGCCTGCTGCACCAGCCACCAGTCTGTGGACTCCATGAAGTCCACCATTGAGGATGTGTGGAACAACATGTCTGTGGCCTACATGAAGTCCGCCTGTGCCACCTGCAGGCCACGTTTGGAATGCTGCATTGCAGCTGGAGGTGGCATTTTTGATGTGATAAGTTCAATACCAGCGCTAGAACTTTCAGTAAAGAGATATTTGTCTAAAATGTCATTTACATGATTAATAGGCTTTAGAAGTTAAAGTTAAAAAGTGTCTTGCATGTGCTGCCACACCCGGTAACTGCTAAAAAGTGTCTGCTTATTCTTCCATGTTTTTTCTTTGTCTTATGGCTAAATGTTACCTTTCTTGAAGAATATGGAAACACTTTCTTTGTTAAAATTGTCATTCAGTCAATGTTGAATCACTGACCTGACTTGACCTGATGTGGCCTGGCCGAGCTTAGCTTGGCCTTGGAGCGATTAAGCATCACGTTGAGGCTTGAATCCACAACTTCTCTTGACAGAATACCACACAATGGCAGCTATGCTCCTGTTGGGGCCACTATGTATAGACAAGAAATATGAAAAAGGGCAGGAAGAAGTTCGCTCGCAGCAGACATTGCTACGATGATGAAAGTGCAAGAGACGGACCTTGCTCAAATACGATGAATTGAGGGGTAAACCTGATCAACCTAACCTAACTTAACCTAACAGGCTTTGTGCACGCTCTCTACTAAGCAGTTTGTCCACCATGTGGGCTTTGCCCACGGGTCCACAAATTGGTTTGAGAAATTAAAAGCTTAACCAAAAAAATGACAAAATACCCCTAGCCCTCCCTGGATTCAAACCTATGACACTTGCATCATGAGCCATGCTCATATCCACTCGGCTACGTATTCTGGTTGGTGGTGGGTGGTGGACCAGACCAACCAGACCTCCGGACATACACACACTGTCTTTCGGGTGACATCTGCTAGCTGTCGCTAATAGCTGTCGCCTATAGTGGCCCCGACAAGAGCATAGTTGGCATTGTGTGGTATTCTGCCAACAGATCACAGAAATCTTATAGTGTCACTAGAAGGCGCATCTGCCCAATTCTTTCTCCACAGTGAGTCAACTGTGGCAGATTCTCTAAGCACCACTGGTCCCCTCTGCTGTAGCATGCTTATGTATATAACCCACTGTAAAATGACTTTTTTGCCCTTATTTTTCATTTTAGAAAGATACAAAGAAAATAAAAGTG